>Ga0187893_10000006_pt1 | contig 427742 bp, 398 predicted proteins | sample MA1701074metaG_FD_139574 | JGI IMG/M metagenome (GOLD analysis project Ga0187893, IMG submission 139574) | White microbial mat communities from a basaltic lava cave in the Kipuka Kanohina Cave System on the Island of Hawaii, USA - MA170107-4 metaG ...
CGACCGTCAGCGTCAGCTGCGGCAGTGGCCGTCCTGCACCCATGTCCGTCTCCCTGTGATGACCTTACACTGAGACAGATGGAGTGCATATTAGTTGTACGAATTAACGAATCATGACACTAGAATGCCGCGTAGGTCCGTCCGGGAGACAGCGCATTGATCGAACTGTACACGTGGAGCACGCCGAATGGCCGCAAGGTCTCCATCATGCTGGAAGAGATCGGGCTGAGGTACACGGTGCACCCGATCGACATCGGCAGAGGCGACCAGCACACGGCCGAGTTCGTGAAGATCAGTCCAAACAGCAAGATCCCGGCTATAGTCGACCAAGAGGGCCCGGAGGGTGGACCGTTTTCCCTGTTCGAGTCGGGCGCGATCCTCCTCTACCTGGCCGAGAAGAGCGGACGGCTCATGCCCAAGACGCCGACCAGGCGCTACCAGTCCATGCAGTGGCTCATGTTCCAGATGGGCGGTGTCGGTCCGATGTTCGGGCAGGTGCATCATTTTCTGCGGGCCGCACCGGAACCAGTTCCGTACGCGATCGAACGGTACGGCAAGGAAACTCGCAGGCTCTACGCTGTCATGGATCGGCATTTCTCTGAAAGCGAGTACCTGGCGCCGGAGTACTCTGTGGCCGACATTGCCACTTTTCCCTGGGTGGCACGCTACGAATGGCACAAGGTGGATCTAAACGATTTCCCCAACGTCAAGCGCTGGTACGACGCGATCGCGGCGCGGCCAACCGTCCAGAGGGGCATGAAGGTCCCGTCTCCCAGGTGAGGTCTATCGCACTCCGATGACGGAGCCCGTCCCCACCCGCATCGGCAAGTACCCGGTCATCAGGGAGCTCGGCCGCGGCGCGACTCCCGCGTCTACGTGGGCCGGGATCCGGTGGCCAACGGCGACGTCGCGATCAAGATCGTGCGCGCGGAGCCTGGGGTCGACACCGACACGCGCCGCCGCTGCGACCGGGTGTTCCTTACCAAGGGAGGCAGGTTGCCCGATGCCCTGCGCACGAGCGACTGCTTTGGCGAGCTGCTGTACTTCGAGGGGAGCCGGCGCATCACCACGATTACCGCGTCCAGTACTCTGACGGTGATCGAGATCAAGGTGCAGGCGCTGCAGCAGCCTTTGGACGCGCTATGGAACCAGGACGAAGGCCCCGCGGACCTCGCCGCGCCGGAGTCGATCCAGCGCCTCGTTAGCTTGTGACAACGGAAGGGGCTCGACTTCGGTGCGCACACCCGCGCCGGGAGCGAGTGACAGAAAGGCCTCGCCGTCGGCACGCGTCAGATTGGCCACCGAAACCACTTCTCGTTCGCCCCAGAGCAGGTCGTATCCGAACTGCGGGACCGGGCTCATGTGAATGCCGGCGCATACCACCCGTCCGCCCTTGGCTGTGGCGCGCAACGCCGCCGGCACCAGCGCACCGACGGGCGCGAAGATGAGTGCGGCATCAAGCGGCTCGGGCGGGGTCTGGGAGGAGTCGCCGGACCAGGCCGCCCCCAGCTCGCGGGCGAACTGCTGCCCCGCGCGGTCCCCGGGCCGGGTGAAGGCAAAAATCTGCCGTCCCTGGTAGCGCGCAACTTGCGCAACGATATGTGCAGCGGCACCGAAGCCGTAGATTCCGATCCGCTGCGCATCCCCTGCCCTGGCGAGCGCGCGATAGCCGATCAGCCCGGCGCATAGCAACGGCGCGGCGCGAAGATCGTCGAACTGCGATGGCAACGCAAGGCAGTAGCGCGCCTCGGCGATCGCGTACTGGGCGTAACCACCATCGCGATGAAAACCGGTGAAGCGCGCCCGGTCGCACAAATTCTCCCGCCCGCTCACACAGTAGCGGCAGCTTCCGCAGGTCCACGCGAGCCAGGGAACCCCCACACGATCGCCTTCGCGAAACTGCTCCACGCCCTGCCCGATTCGTACCGCGGTGCCCACGATCTCGTGTCCGGGCACGATCGGCAGCGTGCATCCGCTGAGTTCGCCGTCTACCACGTGCAGGTCTGTGCGGCACACCCCGCAAGCGCGTACCTTGATCAGTAGCTCGCCCGGCCCCGGTTCGGGAACGTCCAGCTCAACCGGATCGAGTCCCGCGCCGGGCTGTTTCAGTTGCATCGCGTACATGGTCGAATCGCCACTTGCCGCACGGGTCGGCTTCGTTCCCGCTCGAATCATGCGGGTTTCGCCGCTCCGGTACAATGACCGCCTTCTTGTCGACGCCCGTCGCACCCGGGACGGTGCGATCAGTGCAGCCAGTTTCAGCGAAGAGGCTAGTGCTGGCGAAGCCAGCGTTATGCCGCGGCCACAACATCTCCCGGTCTTGGCGCCGGCGGGTCTCTGGCAGAACCATACTTGGAAGCGTTTCTCACTTCGGCTTTGCTGGTGGCCGTGGCGGAAGTCGGCGACAAGACACAGCTCCTGTCCTTCGCGCTCGCTGCGCGACTGCGCAGACCCAGGCCTATACTGGGCGGAATCCTTGCCGCCACCGTGCTCAACCATGCGCTTGCCGGGTGGGCCGGCGCCCTGCTTGCAGAGGTGGTCGCGCCTCGCATGCTCGGCTGGATCGCGGGCGTTTCGTTCATCGCCTTCGGAATCTGGGCGCTCAAGGCCGACTCGCTGGGCGAGGTGCCCCGGATTCACCGCGTAGGGGCGTTCGCCACCTCCTTCGCGGCGTTTTTTGTCCTTGAGATGGGCGACAAGACGCAGCTTGCCACCGTGGCACTGGCAGCACGCTTCGACGCGCTCGGGGCGGTAGTAGTCGGCACCACGCTGGGAATGATGATCGCGAACGTTCCGGCGGTGTGGGTCGGAAACCGTCTGGCGAGGAAGATCCCGACGAACGCAGTCCGCATCCTGGCGGCGGTGCTGTTTGTGGCGATGGGACTGCTCACCCTGGCAGGCACGCTGGCGACGAGTGATGGCTGACGGGAAGCAATTCGACGGCAACAGCCGGTGCCAGCGGTGCGGCCGCCGCTTTCACTGTGGCTTCGACGACCCTGGCGGTCGCTGCTGGTGCGCCACGGAGTTCCCCAAGGTTCTCGATGGCGGGAACGCCGCTGGCTCGTGCCTGTGCCCGGATTGCCAGAGGCGGGAAATCAGCGCGCGCCGCTACTTGACGAGCATTACCGGCACCGGGGACAGATGAATCACCTTGGCGGCCACCGAGCCGAGCACGGCGCCGGCGAGCGCGCCGCGGCCGTGCGTGCCCATGACGACCAGATCGCAGGCGAGCTGCCGGGTGAAATCAACTATGGTCGCGCCGAGTTCGCCGACCCCGATGTGGTGCTGGTGCGCCACCTTGGCGGCGTCGAGCACGGCCCGGGCATCCTTGAGAGCCGCCAGGCCTTCATCGCGATAGAAATCGTTGAGCTGGCTGTGCGCAATGAACATCTTCACGGCCCCTGAGGCAACTGGAAGTTGAACGTTGAGCAGGTGCAGTTCGAGCGGCCCGCGGTACCAGTCGGCGTGATCCATGACGTGGCGCACCGCGCGCAGGGCGTTGTCCGAGCCATCCACCGGAAGCAGAATTCTCAACACTGGCGCTCTCCTCAGTTACGGGGGTCGTCGCCGGCGAGGTCGACGACCTTCTTCTCCACCGCAGGTCGACGCAGCGCCATGAGCCTCCCCGCGGCGATCACCACGAGGGCACCGATGGTGGGAGCAACCCAGCCGAGCCAGGCCTTGTACGGCTCCAGATCGCTCTTGACCAAAGGGTCGCTGATCGCCATCGACAGGGCGATCCAGCCAAGCAGCGCCCCGCCCACAGTGATGATGACCGGAAAGCGATCCATCAAGCGCAGGATAAGCTGGCTCGCCCAGACCATCAGCGGGATGGAGAGCGCAAGTCCGAATATCAGCAGGAAGACGCTGTCCCGGGCCGCTGCCGCCACCGCCAGGACATTATCCAGGCTCATGACGAAGTCGGCGATGATCACCGTGCGGATCGCACCCATAAGGTTGGAGGCAGCCCTGATTTCATGGCTGCCGCCACTGTCCTCCGGAGCGATGAGTTTGACGCCGATCCAGACCAGCAGCGCTGCGCCCACCAGTTTGACGTAGGGCAGCGTCAGGAGACTTACCGCGAAGAAGGTGAGAGACACGCGCAGCGCAATGGCACCGCCCACGCCCCAGAAAATCCCGAGCCTGCGCTGCCTTTCCGGCAGATTGCGGCAGGCGAGCGCGATCACCACCGCGTTATCCCCTGACAAGAGGATGTCGATCAGGATGATCTGGGCTACCGCCACCCAGAACTGGGGATTGGCAAGATCGAAGGTAAGCGGCGAGTGCATCTCTTCCTACCGGGTCCGTGCATTCAACGCAGAACCGATTTCAACAGCTTTCCCATCTCGGCGGGATTGCGCGTGACCTTGATGCCGCACTCTTCCATGATCGCCAGCTTCTCCGAAGCGGTTCCCTTGCCTCCGGAGATGATTGCGCCGGCATGACCCATGCGCTTGCCCGCGGGCGCGGTGACGCCGGCGATGAAACCGACCACCGGTTTCCTCATGTTGTCTTTCACCCAGAGCGCCGCCGCTTCCTCGTCCGAGCCGCCGATCTCGCCGATCATCACCACTGCGTCAGTCTCGCGATCCTCGTTGAACAGACTCAGTACATCGAGATGCTTCAGACCATTGACCGGATCGCCGCCGATACCGACCGCGGTCGATTGCCCGAGACCGAGTTCGGTCAGCTGTGCCACCGCTTCGTAGGTCAGTGTGCCGGAACGCGATACCACGCCGATCGACCCCTTGCGATGTATATGCCCCGGCATGATTCCAATCTTGATCTCGTCAGGGGTGATGACTCCTGGGCAGTTCGGACCGAGCAGCACGCTTCGTTTGCCTTGCTTGCGCATCCGATCGCGCACCTCGATCATGTCGCGCACCGGTATGCCTTCGGTGACGCAGATAACCAGATCCAGGTCTGCTTCCACCGCTTCCCATATTGCCGCAGCGGCGCCAGCTGGCGGCACGTAGATCACCGAAGCGCTCGCGCCGGTTTGCGCCTTGGCCTCCTTGACCGTGGCGAAGATCGGGATGCCTTCGAAGTCCTGGCCGGCTTTGTTCGGATTCACTCCGGAAACGAAACATTTCCTGCCGCTGGCGTAGTCGCGGCACGCACGGGTATGGAACTGCCCGGTCTTGCCGGTTATGCCTTGGGTAATGACCTTGGTGCTCTTGTCGATCAGGATCGCCATTTATTGAAAGTCTCTTTCGCCACGGAAAACCTCCGGAGACATCACCTCACCCGCCCTTTTCCGCCGCGGAGAGGAGGCCACACGGGAATGAGATGCGTTCTCCGGTCCCCTTCCACGTTTGCGACCGAAGAGGGGCGGGGTGAGGTGGGCGTCTGTCCTTCCCTCTAGTTCCTTCCCCGGGCGGCGGCGACCACGCGTTGTGCGGCCTGCGACATGTTGTCCGCCGAGATGATCGGCAGGCAGGAGTCGGCGAGGATTTTCTTGCCCAGGTCCTCATTGGTGCCCTTCATGCGAACCACCAACGGCACCGAGAGCTTTACCTGCCGTGCCGCGTCCACCACACCGGTGGCGATGACGTCGCACTTCATGATTCCACCGAAGATGTTGACCAGGATCGCCTTCAGGCCCGGGTTGCGCAGCATGATCTTGAACGCCTCGGTCACCTTTTCGGTCGAGGCGCCGCCACCCACGTCCAGGAAATTGGCCGGCTCGCCGCCAAACAGCTTTATTGCATCCATGGTCGCCATGGCCAGTCCGGCTCCGTTCACCAGGCAACCGATGTCGCCGCCCAGCGAAATATAGGACAGGCCGTGCCTGGACGCCTCGATTTCGGCGGGGTCCTCTTCGTCCAGGTCGCGCATCGCTGCGATTTCGCTGTGGCGATAGAGAGCGTTGTCGTCAAAGTTCATTTTCGCGTCGAGCGCCACCGTGTCGCCGGCGCTGGTGAGGATCAGGGGGTTGATCTCGGCAAGCGAAGCGTCCGTCTCCCAGAACGCGCGATACAGCGCCAGGAGCGTTGCTCGCGCCCGGGCAAGCGAATTCTCGGGGATGCCGATCCTGCGCGCCAGCTCTCCGGCCTGGGCCTCGGTAAGCCCGGTCTGGGGATCGCAGTAAACCCGGTGGATGCGTTCCGGCGTCTTGGCGGCTACTTCCTCGATGTCCACTCCGCCATCGGCAGAAGCCATTACGCAGATAGTCTGCGTCACTCGATCGACCACAAGCCCGAGGTAAAGCTCCTTGCGGATGTCCGCGCCTTCCTCGATCAGCAGTCTGCGGACAGTCTGGCCCTCCGGTCCTGTCTGATGCGTGATCAGCCGCATTCCCAGTATCCTAGAAGCGTGGGTGCGAACTTCGTCCAGCGACCGCGCCAGTTTCACCCCACCGCTCTTGCCGCGACCGCCGGCATGAATCTGGGCCTTGACCACCCAGACACGACCACCCAGCCTTCTTGCGGCCGAGACCGCCTCGTCGACTGAAAGGCAGGGCTCGCCTCTCAGCGTGGGCACACCGAACCGGCGCAAGATCTCCTTTGCCTGGTATTCATGGATTTTCATTCTTCTCGGGCTGCGCCATGTCAGTTATTGCGTTGCCTGCGACGAGCCTCGTTTTCCAGATAGATCCTGCGCAGTTGCGCCGACTCCTGCTCGTAGCGATGAGTGGCTTCCTCGTGCTCGGCCTGCGCCGCCCGCAAGTCCTCGGTCGCGCTGTCGGCAGCGACCTTGGCTTCCTCATGGCGCCTCTGCGCCTCGGTAAGCTGCTGGTATGCGGCCTTCTCCTTGCGTTCAAGGCCCTGAACCTTCCTCTGCGCGGCCTCCATCCGGCTGCGGGCATATTGGGTACGGGCCTGTGCCTGCTCGAACGTAATCGCCGGCTCGGAATCCTGCGCCATCGCGCTGGGTTGCGGAACCATCCAGATCAGGGCGATAGCGACCGCGAGAAGCACGCGCATAGGAGTTGCGGCAGCGTGTGCCGGAATGGTGCCGACAGCAGGAATCGAACCCGCGACCTGATGATTACAAATCAACTGCTCTACCAACTGAGCTATGCCGGCCTTGGCCAGATTATAGGCGCGCACCGTCAAGGGTTAAAGGCGCTACTTGATAATCTGCAGCCGCGGCCTGCGGCCGGAGGGATTCGGCCGATCGCCGTCCGGGTGCTCACCGCGCACCTGGCTCCTGGTAATCGCGGAAAGTTCCCGAGTCGAAGGCGCCCCCTGGAACGCAAGTCCCTGGCCGGTCTCCTTGGCGAAGATTCCGGTCACTGCCGGGATCGGCACCGAGAGCTCGCGTGACACGCCAGCAAATCGCGCAGAAAACTGAATGAGTTCGTTGCCGATCTTGAGGTTACGGGTCGCGTCGGGACTGAGATTGAGCACTATCTCGCCCTTCTTGACGTACTCAGCCGGCACCCGGGTATTGTCGTCGACCTTCACCGCTATATACGGCGTCAGCCCGTTGTCACAACACCATTCGAAGATGGCGCGGATCAGGTAGGGCGTGGTAGTAGTCTCCTTCACTTGCGCATTACCTTCTCTGACGGCGTTAGCGCCTCGATGTAGGCAGGGCGCGAGAACAGCCTCTCGGCGTACTTCATCAATGGGGCAGCCGGCTTCGTCAGCTGAATTCCGTAGAAGTTGAGCCGCCAAAGGAGAGGCGCGATCGCGACATCAAGCATGGAAAACTCCTCTCCGAGCATGTACTTCTGCTTGACGAATACAGGCGCAATCTGGGTCAGGTTGTCGCGAATGACCTGCCTTGCCTTGTCTGCCTGCTTCTGGGTTCCGCCTTCGATGGAGTCCACATGCGAAAACAGTTCGTTCTCGAAGCGGAACAGGAACAGCCGCGCCCGCGCCCGCATCACGGGGTCGGCAGGCATGAGCTGCGGATGCGGGAATCGGTCGTCGATGTACTCGTTGATGATGTTGGACTCGTACAGGATCAGATCGCGCTCCACCAGGACCGGGGTCCGATTGTAGGGGTTCATCACCGCGAGGTCTTCAGGCTTGTTATGAAGGTCCACGTCGATGATCTGGAAATCCATGCCTTTCTCGTATAGCACGATCCGGCAGCGCTGACTGAAGGGGCAGGTCGTACCCGAATAAAGCGTCATCATGGCGATATGGTCCGTTCGTAGCTCAGTGGACGTCCTTCCAGTACTCGTGCTTCAGCAGCCAGGTCAGCACGAACAGCAGCGAGAGGAAGAACAGCACGACGATCCCGATCTGTACGCGTCCCACCCGCGCGGGTTCGCCCATATAGACAAGATAGTTCACCAGGTCGCGCACCAGCGCGTCATATTGCGCGGGGGTAAGGGTCCCCGGCGCATCGGGCACCAGCCTGCGGTGCTCCACTTTGCCGCTTTCACGCTCCCCGGCGGTCGCCTCAGGCCGCAGCATTCCCTGCAGCTGCCATAAGGCATGCGGCATCCCGACGTCCGGGAAAGCGAGATTGTTCCAGCCGGTAGGGCGCGTATCGTCGCGGTAGAACGTCCTCAGGTAGGTATAGAGCCAGTCCGCGCCGCGCGAGCGGGCTATGACCGACAGATCCGGCGGTTCCACTCCGAACCACTGCCTGGCGTCGGTCCTGCGCATCGCGGCGGTCATCGTCTCACCGATTTTCTGCTCGGCGAACAGGAGATTGTCCCGTATCTGCTGTTCGCTCAGTCCCAGTTCAGTGAGCCTGTTATAGCGCATATACGCAGCGGAGTGGCAGTTCAGGCAGTAATTGACAAAGACCTGGGCGCCTCGCTGTATCGACACCGCGTCTGTGGGGTCGATGTTGGCGCGATCCAGCTTCGCCGCTCCACCAGCTGCGAACACGGCCAGTGGAAAAAGCAGCGTCACGGCAAGTCCCGCCTTCACCATGTCACTCTGTCCGGCTCGGGTGTCGTCCGGTCGACCCTGGTGTACCAGGGCATCAGAACGAAGAACAGAAAGTAGATGATGGTGAAAATACGGGCTGCGACCGTCGCCCGCTCGGCTCCGCCGAGCCAGTGACCAAACTGGCCCCAGACGTTAGTGGGGACAGTCCCGAGATAGCCAAGTATGAAGAACGAAATCAGGAACAGGACGAGCGCGGTCTTGTATACCTGCCCGCGGTACCGGATCGATTTCACCGGGCTCCGGTCGAGCCAGGGAATCAGGAACATGATCATGACCGCGACCCCCATTGCCAGCACACCGGGGAACTGCGATCCGAGCATCGGCGGCACCGCCCGCAGGATGGAATAGTACGGCGTGAAATACCACACTGGTGCGATGTGCGTCGGCGTTTTGAGTGGATCGGCGGGGACGAAATTGTTGTGTTCGAGAAAATAGCCGCCCATCTCGGGCGCGAAGAACACGATCAGCGTAAAAACGATCAGGAATACCGCCAGCCCCATCAGGTCCTTCACGGTGTAGTACGGATGGAAGGGGATGCCGTCCAGCGGTCTTCCGGAGGCATCTTTTTTCTTCTTGATTTCGATTCCATCAGGATTATTCGATCCGACCTCATGCAGTGCGACGAGGTGTGCGGCCACCAGCGCCAGCAGGACCAGCGGAACGGCGATGACGTGAAAAGCGAAGAAGCGGTTCAAGGTCGCATCCGACACAACGTAGTCGCCCCGTATCCAGACCGCCAGGTCCGGGCCGACCAATGGAATCGCCGCGAAAAGGTTGACAATCACCTGTGCGCCCCAGTAGGACATCTGTCCCCAGGGCAGCAGATAACCGAAGAAGGCCTCCGCCATCAGACACAGGTAGATGAGCATGCCGAGAATCCACAACAGTTCGCGCGGCTTGCGGTAGGAGCCGTAAATCAGGCCGCGGAACATGTGCAGATAGACGACGACGAAGAACAGCGATGCGCCGGTCGAATGCATGTATCGGATCGCCCAGCCCCACGGCACATCGCGCATTATGTATTCCACCGAACCGAACGCCTGGCTCGCATCCGGCTTGTAGTGGATCGTGAGAAAGATTCCAGTGACGATCTGCAGCAGCAGCACGAATAGTGCAAGCGAGCCGAAGTAGTACCAGAAATTGAAATTCTTCGGCGCGTAGTACTGCGTCAGATGTGCCCGCAGAGTCGAACTCAGAGGGAAACGCTCGTCGACCCAGTTGATAAGGTTCTGAATCGCGGTCATCCCTCATCCCCTCTTGCTGTCCTCGCCGATTAGAAGCTGCGTATCGGAAAGGTAGGCGTGGGGGGGCACACGCAAGTTGGAAGGGGCCGGAACGCCCTTGTATACGCGCCCGGCCAGATCGAACTTGGAGCCGTGACACGGACAGAAGAAGCCACCCGGCCAGTCCTCTCCAAGACCGCTGTCGGCGCCCGGCCTGAGCTTTTGCGTCGGTGAGCATCCAAGGTGAGTGCAGATACCGATCACCACCAGGTATCGCGGCTTGATCGAGCGCTCCTGGTTCCTGGCATAGTCCGGCTGCATCGGCAGCTCGGACTTCGGGTCCGAGACCTCGGCTTCAAGCTTGCCCAGGGAGTCGATCATCTCTGGAGTACGATGGATGATCCACACCGGCTGGCCGCGCCATTCTGCGGTAATCATCATTCCAGGCTCCAGCCTGGAAATATCGACCTCGACCGGCGCGCCAGCAGCGCGTGCCCGTGCACTCGGGGCCATGCTCATGGCGAACGGTACGGCCGCGGCGACCCCGGCCAAGCCACCGGCTACGCTGGTGGCAACCACGAGAATGCGCCGCTTCCTTCGATCTATCGGTTCCGCCATGACATGCCGCAATCCGGGGCAAAAAAACGCTGCATTCTACCTAGTCGTCGCCAAGTATTACAGTCTTTGCTCCGTAAGATACTGTAAATACAAAGTAATCGTCGAAAAGACGATATGCTTCAGATCGGTCCCAGGAAGCGGCCATGGTGCGTCGCAATACGCGAACTGACCAACGAGGTCCGGGACACGCTGCCGGAGTCAAGTGCAGTCCAGTCCAACTTGGCTGTTACCATCGACGCTCCGCATCGCCCAAGCTCAGCACTACGGGAACAGAAAATGAAAATCAGAATCAAGTGGATCGAGGGTGTCGCTTTTGTCGCTGAGACCGAAAGCGGCCATGGTTTGTTGATGGACGGCGCGCCAGAGGGCGGCGGCAGGAACTTGGGGGCGAGACCGATGGAGGTCGTGCTCGCCGGCACCGGTGGGTGCACTGCATATGACGTGGTGACGATTCTGAGAAAGGCGCGCCAGGAGGTGCGCGATTGTCATGTCACGATAGAGGCCGATCGAGCCGCCGCCGACCCCAAGGTCTTTACCCGCATCCACATGCATTTCGTGGTCAGGGGCCGCGCAGTGAAATCGGAGCAGGTGGAACGGGCGATCCGCCTGTCGGCGGAGAAGTACTGCTCGGCATCGATCATGCTCGGCAAGACGGCCGAGATTACGCACGACTTCGAGATAGTTGAGGATTGATTCGCAGCCAGAGACGATCAGATCCAGTAACTCGATCCGGTCATCAACTTCGAGGCCGCACGCATAGCCAGCTTTAAAGGGCCAGGCAGCTCCGCGGCACCATGAGCATGGGCGGTGGATGCATGTCCTGCCTCGTCCTGCTTCATCTGCTCGACAATAGCGCGGCTGCGGGTGTCGGCCTCCGGCAGCGCTGACAGATGGCCCTGGAGATGCCCCTCAACCTGGCGTTCGGTCTCCTGTAAGAATCCCAGACTCCAGCGATCTCCCAGGCGACCTGCGGCCGCACCGAGCAGAAAAGCCCCGACGTAGAACAAGGGGTTGAGTACGCTCTGGCGTCCGCCCAGCTCGCCGACCCGCGCCGCAGTCCAGGCAAGATGCTGTGCCTCTTCCTCCGTCGCCCGCTCCATGACTTCGCGCACCACGGCGTTTCGCGCGGTTAGCGCCTGCCCCTGATATAGCGCCTGCGCGCACACTTCCCCGGTGTGGTTGACTCGCATCAGCGCTGCTGCTTGCCTGCGCTGGTGTTCGTCCAGCTGCGGGTGCGCCATCTCCTGCCAGCGCGCCGGACCAGTCGAGATCGCCGGCGCAAACAAGGTTCGAAGCATACGGTCAAACCGGAGGATGGCCCGGTCGACATCGAAGGAAATGCCGGACATGAAACTATTTCTTTCGCAGAAGGAAAAGGAACTCGCCCGTGGTCTCGCTCGACGCCAGCAGCGCGTGGCCGGTCTGGCGGCAGAATGCCTGGAAATCGCGCACCGATCCGGGGTCGGTAGCGAGGATCCTGAGAACCGATCCCGAGGGCATTTCGTTCAGCGTCTTCTTGGTGCGCAGAATAGGCAGCGGGCAGTTCAGTCCGCGCGCGTCCAGTTCCCGGTCGATCGCGATCTGCTCGGTATTCATGATCTGCACTGCCGCGTCTAAGACCCTTGGGGCGTTGTCACCGGCAAGCCGCCGCGCAGCCAGGCGGCGAGTCCGCCGGAAAGGTTGTAGACCCGGGACCAGCCTTTTGTCGCCAGGAAAGCCCCTGCCTGCATCGAGCGGGCGCCGGACTGGCAATAGAAAACCACCGGAACGTCGCGGCAAATCTCCTGGTAGCGCGAAGGCAGCAGATGCAGCGGGATGTGAAGAGCGCCGGCAATCATGCCCCGGCGTATTTCATCCTCTGTTCGCACATCTACCAGCTCGAGCCGGCCGTCGAGACGCAACGCTTGCAGGCCTGGAGGGTCGATGCTATCCACTGTGCTCATGATCTTGCTCAACGATGATATCACCGGCTGGCCCTGCCGAAGAGTCAGAAGATGCTGATCCTGCGATCGAGCAGCAACTGGGACAATCGCGTGTTCGCGGCTTCCAGGCGCGACACCAGCAGGTCGAGAAAACCGGCGTTGAAAGCGCCCCGGCAGGTCTCGGTGGCCTGGGCAAGCGCCGCCTCGCCGATCTCGATGAGCGTTACGTCGGAATCGGCAGTGACGCTGGCTGTGCGCTGAAACCGCTGGCGTGCAAGATAGGCCATCTCGCCGAAGCAGTCCCCCGCCTTCAGTACGTTGAGAAGCTTGTTCTGCTTGGATACCCGAACCTGCCCAGAGGCGAGAACATAAAAGGACGTGCCGACGTCACCCTCCTTGAGCACGGCGCTGCCCTTCGGAAACCGCACCCACTCGGTGATCCGCAGCACCTGCCACAGGTCAACATCGGAGAAGTTTCGGAAGAACTCCAGCCGCCGCAGGGTGCTGAACTTCTCTGCTTCCGGCACCGGATCTTCCGGGCTCTGGAGGTTGTTGAAAACATCGGCAAGCGACTGTGCGAAGTCCTCCCAGGTGGGATAGCGCTCGGTCGGTTTCTTTTCCAGCGCCCTCTTTACGATCGCGTCGACGACCGGGGGCAGCTGCGGTCGGTGCGTGCTGGGAGGTGGCGGCTCGACATTGATTATCTGGTGCACGATGCTGTAACCGGTGCTGCCCTTGAACGGCAGATGTCCGGTCAGCAGCTGGTACATTACGACTCCCAATGAAAACATGTCGGTCGCGTGGCTCAGCGACTCTTCCTTGAGCTGTTCGGGGGACATGTAGGCCGGAGAGCCGATCCCTGATACCTGCGTCGTTTCCGCGGACATCGTCAACGCGGCGCCGAAATCCGAGATCTTTATGTCGGAGTGGCCGGAGAGGAGGATGTTCGCCGGCTTGATGTCGCGGTGAATGATGCCGTGCTGGTGGGCATACTCGAGCGCCTTGCAGCACTTGAACGCGATCTCGATCACGCGTTTCACCTCGAGCAGCGCCTCCGGCTTGATGTACGGCTCGAGCGTGCCCCCTGGGACATACTCCATCACGAGGTAACTGCCCTCCTCGTCGGCTACCGCATCGTAGATGGAAGCTATGTGGGGATGCGAAAGCTTTCCTGCGAGCGATGCTTCGGTCAGGAACAGTTTCTGGAAACGCTTGCCTTGTTCTTGATCGCTCAATATCTCCGGCCTGACAAGCTTGATGGCGACTTCCCGGCTGGCGAACGGGTCACGGGCGAGATATACGGCGCTGGTGGCGCCTTTGCCGAGCTCTCGGACGATGTCGTATTTGCCTATCTTGGTCATGCGCCGCGGCGCTGGCCCCGTGCTCGGTGTGGATACTGTCCATGATAGAAAAAACAGCGCCGTGAAGCGAGTTTTTTCAGTACGTTACGAGCTATGACTCCCGCTACTCGCGGCGACGTGATTCAGCGTCGATTTCCATCAACTCCTTGAGCCTGGCTTCGACGGCCGACTGCAGGTAGAAATCGCCTTCGCCTGCGGCGCGCGCGAGTTGCAATTGCTCGATCGCTGCAGAAACGCTGCCGCGAAGCAGGTACGCTTCCGCCTGCGCTCTGTGCCTAAGGGTCCTGTGGCCCAGTGCTGCATAGGCCTTCGCCTGCAGTTCGTACAGTTTCGGATCGGGGGAGCTCTTGTCGAGGCTTTGTGTCAGGAACTCAGCCGCCTCTTGCGGCTGGCCCAGATCGAGCAGGGCCGAGGCGTAGCCATAGACCAGCGCGCGGCGCCCAGGATTCGCCGCCAGCGCCAGACGGTAGGTTTCAAGCCCCTGGACAACTGCCCCGCGTTCGATGTTGATCCGGGCTGCGAGCGCCATGACCATGGGATCGGTGCGCGCAGTGGCCTCAAGCCTGGGCAATTCGGTGGTCGCTTGCGCGATGTTCCCCGATCTGAGCAGGGCCAGCGCGAGCCCGTAGCGGGCGGCGCCTTCGTGAGCGTACTTCTTATCCTTCAGCATGGCGGAGAAACTGTCGACCGCATCGCGCGGGATACCCTGCAGCACCAAGAGCCTGGCCCGTACCAGGTGAAACGCAGCACTGTCGGGCACTTGGCGGAAGGGCATCGACTGGGTCCGATTCTGCACATCGGCGACGCGCTCGAAAGTCAGCGGGTGCGTGCGCAGATAAGACGGCGCACCGCCTTCATACAGCCGCGAAGAGCGCTGCAGGCGCTCGAGAAACACCGGCATCGCGTGAGCGTCGAATCCCGAGGCCGCTACAATCTGCAGCCCGATTCGATCGGCTTCACGCTCGTGGTCGCGGCTGTAGTTCAACTGCGTCTGAATTGCGCTGGCCTGCGCCGTTGCTATCGCTGCCTGCGACAGCTGGGCGTTGGAACGCGCCGCGAGGATCGCCACTGCTAGCGCTGCCATCGACGCCAGTCCGCTGCGCTGCTGGGCGGCAAGCATTCGGGCGATATGCCTCTGGGTCACGTGGGCGATTTCATGACCGAGGACGGAAGCCAGCTCGGATTCGCTTTGTGCGGTGAGCAGCAGGCCGGAATGCACGCCGATGAATCCGCCGGGCAGCGCAAAAGCGTTGACGCTGTTTTCATCGACCGCGAAGAATTCGATCTGGCCGCCGGGATCCGGCCCCGCCGAAACCAGTGCCAAGCCGACTCTGTTCAGATAGTCGGTGACTTCCGGATCATCCAGATAGGCGCGGCTGGACCGAATCTGCCGCATGATGCTCTCGCCCAGCCTGCGCTCCTGGGCAACGGAGAGGGTGCTCTGCGATGCGTCGCCCAGGTCGGGCAGTTCGTTGGCAGTTGCTGCACCGGCGCCCAACGCGAAGCACATCAAAAAGTTGCGCAAGTTCATGGTGCTATGATAGCGAGCTGTTGCCGGGAGTTCCTGCGGCCGGGCAACCTGACCGGATAGCGACTTGACTGACCTCACACATTTCGACGCCGAGGGCCGAGCGCACATGGTGGACGTCGGCACCAAAGCCGAAACGCATCGTATCGCGATCGCCACCGGACGCATTACGATGCTGGCCTCGACGCTGGAGCGCATCCTCGCGGGAAGCGCGGCCAAGGGCGACGTGCTGGGCGTGGCCCGGGTTGCGGCGATCCAGGCCTCGAAACGAACCGCTGATCTGATTCCACTGTGTCATTCGATCTCGCTTACGCGCGTTGGCGTCGAGTTCGAGGTTGATCGCGCAGCCAGTGCGATCGACTGCACCGTGACAGCCGAGTCCGTGGGACGCACGGGGGTCGAGATGGAGGCGCTGACGGCAGTGAGCGTCAGCTTGCTCACGATCTACGACATGTGCAAGGCCGTGGACAGGGCGATGCGAATAGACGGCGTGCACCTGCTCGAGAAACGCGGCGGCAAGTCGGGCCACTGGAAGTTCAAGCCCGGCCGCTAAACCCGAACCGAGGTATGGCGAAGTTGTCCAACGCCCGGGCCGCGAGGCATGGCCTTGCGGGCGCAGGCCTGCTGATGGCGGTAGCCGTGGTTACCGGAGTCGGCACCGCGCCGGTTGGAGGAGCGGGGGCGGAGGCTCGATCAAGAGTCGATCGCGGCCGGGAACTGGCGCACGATTTCAACAAGGGCAATTGCCTGGCCTGTCATTCGGCGCCACGGGACAAGACTGCGGTAACCTTGGCCAATATCGCGCCTCCCCTGACCATGATGCGGGATCGTTACCCAGAACGGGAAGCGCTGCGCCGCCACATCTGGGATCCGATGCAACGCAATCCGAACACGATCATGCCACCATACGGCAAGCATCGCATCTTGACCGATGAGGAGATCGATCTGGTGATTGATTACTTGTACACCCTGTGACTCGAGAGAAGACTTTCCCGATTACCTGTACGCAGCGCAGGCGGGCGCTTGGCGCTTTCCTGGCGCTGACAGCGACGCTTCTCGCCCCGCTGCGTCTGCTCGCGGCCGGCTGGAACAGGGCCGCGTTCGAGGCCAGGACATCGGGCGACGGCATGAAGGCGATCGGTGCCGTGACATCCATCGAGTCCGTCCTGGTGGAACTGAAGACGCCGGAAATTGCCGAGAACGGTGCGATTGTTCCGATCGAGGTGCACAGCCGGATCCCCACTACGCAGTCTATATACCTGTTCGCCGAGAAGAATCAGTATCCGCTTGCCGCAGGCTTTGATTTCCTCGATGGCACGGAGCCGTTTGTTTCAACCCGCATCAAGATGAACGAATCGGGCAAGCTGACTGCACTGGTCAAGGCGGACGGCAAGTTCTACAGGGCGACCCGAGAGGTGAAAGTCACCATCGGCGGTTGCGGCGCCTGAGGACGGGGGACACCACAATGGCCGACCCGATGCGAATTCGCGTGACGCTGCAAGGCGAAGTCGCTGACGTCAAGGTTCTGATTTTCCATCCGATGGAGACCGGACAGAGAAAGGACCCCGTGAGCGGGCAGCTACTGCCGGTTCATTTCATCAAGAATGTTGCTGCCACGCTCAACGGCAGACCGGTTCTCCAGGCTCAATGGAGCCAGGCGATATCGCGCAACCCCTTCCTGAACTTCCGCGTGCGCGGCGCCAAGGCGGGCGACAAGCTCTCGATCCGCTGGGAGGACAACCTTGGAGAAACCGCGAGCATTGAAGCCGCCGTTGGCTGAACGAGCCATGAAGCGCGGCGGGCCGATACTCCTGGCGCTGTGTACCGTGCTGCTCGCCGACGTCGCCGGTGCATCCCCTGAATCGGACCGGCAGGCGATGGTCGAATTCTTTCGCTCGAGATTCCCGGCCATCCCGCTGGAGCAGTACGTGCACGGCGCACTCATGTTCAGCAGTGACGCCAAAGCGCAGTACGACAGCATCATGGAGTTCCCGCCGTTCCAGGGAGACATCGATCGCGGAAGGAGACTCTGGGAGACGCCGTTCAGGAATGGCAAGACCTTTTCAGGCTGCTTCCTCAACGGCGGTCGCGACGTCGCGGGGAACTACCCGTACTTCGATGAACGACTGGGCAATGTGGTCACCTTCGAGATGGCGATCAACGCCTGCCTTCGGGAAAACGGCGAGCGGGTGCTCGGCTACGACGATCGCGATACGATGGGGGTGCTTACCGCTTACGCCCGGACCCTGTCGGACGGCATGCAGATCAACGTGCGGGTCGACAGCCCGGCGGCGCGCACGAAGTATGAACAAGGCAAAGCCCTTTACTACCGGCGCGTAGGTCAGCTTAATCTTGCCTGCGCATCGTGCCATGTTGCCTTTGCAGGGCACTATTTCCGCGACGAGTTGCTTTCGCCGGCGATCGGGCAACCCGCGCACTTCCCGGTTTTCCGCGCCGGAGAACACCTGCACACCCTGCACATGCGTTACCAGCGCTGCATGGAAGCGATGCGTGCAGTCCCCTTTCCGGCAGGCAGCGAGGCGTTGAACAATCTCGAGTATTTCCACTCCTACCTCAGCAACGGCGTGCCGTTGAAGGCGTCGGTGTACAGAAAGTAGTTCTCGGCTGGGCTACCAGGCATCGAAACGTCCGTACTGCCAGAAGTTTGGGACCCTGATCTCGCGCGGCGATGGCATCTCGCGTATGACATCCAGGTACTCAAGCGCCAGCAGGCCGGTCACTGATGCACTCAGCAGAGCGCAGCCGACAAGCGACAACCTGACGGTGGGCAGCCGGGCGACTTCCGGGGCGAGACGCTCGCGCCACGCCCTGCCCACGATCCATCCGGCCAGCACCGCGCACAGGACCTGGCTGTGCGGCATCGTCAGATTGCCGCTGAGGAGCGAGTCGGTCAGACCCATCACCAAGGCCGCGCCGAGGCTCGGAGTGACCAGGTCTGCCCTCGCCCTGGAACTGTCGGCGATTCTTCGCAGGATGAACGCGGCGAGCACCACCCCCAGCGCGACCCCTGCCGATCCGGCAATCAATCCATACTCCGACCACAGCTGAAGCGGCGTGTTGTGCGGATGCGCGGCTATGGTCGACCGGTAATGAAACCCGAACTGTGCGGGACCGACACCGGCAAACGGGTGCGCGCGGACGAGTTCGAGCGCCGCCAGCGCCATGATCTTTCTTTCGTTCACGCTTTCCAGGTTGCGCTCGAGGACCGAATTCTTGGGGGGAATTGGTGTCGCGTTCGGCTGAGGCAGGACCAGAGACGAGAACAGGAGATAGATGGCGCCGCCGGAAAGTACCAGTACGGCCTGGGCCCGCAGCCAGGGCAGACGCGCGCTGCGCATGAACAGCAGTATCGCGATGATCGAAGCGCCGAATCCGATCCAGACGGCGCGCGTCCCCACCATGAACTGCAGGCTCCAGAAGCTGGCACCGACTGCATACACCGAGGCGCGCCCGGCCCGGTTCAGCGATACGACGCCCGCCACCGCTGGGAACAACAGCAGGACATAAGCCTGGTACTGGCCGAAGAAACGGACGTTGGCGAAATCGAGAAACGGGCTGACCCAGGAGAACAGCCTGCCATCGATGAAGTGCGGGATAAAGCTCGTACAGAACTTCAGCACTGTCAGAGCCGCACCGGCGAATATCGCTGCCGCAAGCAGCCTCTCGGCTGTTCCCGTATCGGTGCGAACTGCAGCAGCGGTCAGCAGGAAAAGGATGGCGAGCAGCGTGAACAGCCCAACCTGCAGGGCACCTATCTGGGGAGCTGGGGAGAGCGCGGCGACCAGTGCTCCGCCTCCCAGGAAAACCACCATCAGCCTGCGCGCCGCCGAGCCCAGCATCGTCCACCCAGAGACCAGTTGTGCGGATATCGATGGCGCCATCGAAAACAGGGCCGCGCTCACGACCAACGCCAGTTCCAGCAGCCGCGCGTTGTCGTACATGCGTGGAGCCAGCTTGGGATACCACACCGGCGAGAGCATCAGATAGACACACACCACCGCCAGCGGGCCAAGCAAGGCATTGATCTGAGTCCCTGTAACGGGTTGAAACGGTGCTCGGTCGCTCATCTGTGGCTTGCCCGGCGGGATCGGTTGAGGCGGAGTCTGTACCAAGAAAGACAATCTGCAAAAAAAGAGGGTGCCGTCGGCACCCTCTTCATCCTACGAGCGAAACTTTTGGACGGTCTCGATCGAGTGCTTCAACTCACCCGTATCAGCTCGGGCTCTCGGCGAACGTGCCGGCGTCGGTGATCGAAGTGCGGCACGAGCCCGGCAGGTACTTCGAAATATCCGGGTTCTGGGCAGCCTGAGGACCGCAGTCCCAGCGCGCGATCGTGTCGCCGGCCACCGGAGCGGTGTAGCCACCGGCGGCTGACGAGGGACGCAGAATGACGAACTTGTTGTTCAGATCGGTATTGATCGCCTGATTGCCGGCAACCTCCACCTTGATCCAGCCATTCTCGTTGCTCATGATCCTTTCGACGTACTTCGAGATCGGATGCGCGCCTGCCACCCTCGACTCGCAACCCCACAAACCGCCGACAGGCAACGCGCCGGAAACCGACTGAACGGTCTCGGTGATGCTGGTACGGCAGGCAGAGGCGGCGAGAATCACTTCAGACATCTTCGAACGTGCTGTGTAGTCCTGGTAGGCAGGCAATGCCACCGCGGCCAGGATACCGATAATCGCGACCACAATCATCAGTTCGATCAGCGTAAAACCCTTCTGTAGGGACTTCATGGACCACTCCTTAACTGGTTGATCAGGCAAACACACACGTCGGATTCTGTGTGCTCGGAGTAACCAATGGCAAGCGCCGTGCCAGCTACCGTGGAGGCGATCCTCGTCTCCGTGGATATTCAGCAAAGCGGAGTAAAATAACTATATAACAGATACTTAAGTAACAATACGTAATCCGTTTTCTTAGTTTAAGCGGCTGCCGGACGCGGAGAATACTGGCCGGGCGCTGCGGAAGCCCGAGACGCGATCACCCGATAAAAAATGTCGAGCCGGCAGGATATGACGCTCCGTGTCACACAGCTGAGTAACCGGGAATGCGGGATTCATCGACATTGTCTATCTGGTCGGGATCGAGGAATTGCTGCGCGTACTTCAGGTACACCCGCTTGCGGATGAAGATGTCGAACAGGTCAGGGTCGATATGGCCGTTCTCGCGGAACCTGCCGAGGATGTGCAGCGATTCCGACAAGGTCTTGCCTTTCTTGTAGGGCCGGTCCTTGGCTGTAAGGGCCTCGAAGATGTCGGCGATACCCATCACTCGCGCCTGCACCGACATCTGCTCCCGGCTGAGACCCCGCGGATAGCCCTTGCCGTCCATCCGTTCGTGATGACCGCCAGCATATTCCGGCACATTGCGCAGATGCTTGGGCCAGGGCAGAGACTCGAGCATCTTGATTGTCACTTCGATGTGGTGGTTTATGACCTGTCGCTCTTCCGGCGTCAGGGTTCCGGAACGGATCGACAGATTCCTCGCTTCGTCAGCGGTCAGGAAGTCGGCTTCGTTTCCACCGCCGTCGCGCCAGCGGTAAGTCCTCGCGATCTGACGAACACGCTCCTGATCCTGCTCGCGCATCGCTTCCGACCCGATGTTGGCGAAACGCAGAAACTCCCGGTCTTCGTTGATCTGCCTCAGCCGCACCTGATACTCGCGCTCGGCTTTCTGCCACTGACCGTTCGGATTGCCCGGAGCATCGAGCTTGGCTTTCATCATCGCGATCTCGGCGTCGCGCTTGACGATCTCGAAGCGGGTATCGATAAGGTGGATGCGGTCGAAAATAGTCTGCAACTTGGTGGCTTTGTCCACGACATGTACAGGCGTCGTCACCTTGCCGCAGTCATGAAGCAGCCCCGCGATCTTCAGCTCGTAGCGGTCCTTGTCGTTCATCAGAAAGCCGGCCAGCGGCCCATCCGAGGTCTCGTTGACCGCCTCGGCCAGCATCATTGTCAACGTCGGAACCCTCTGGCAGTGACCGCCGGTATAGGGAGACTTGTCGTCGATAGCGGCGTTGATGAGGCTGATGAACGACTCGAACAGGTCTTCGAGCTGGTTGATCAGCTGGCGATTGGTTAACGCCACCGCAGCCTGGGAGGCAAGCGATTCGGCCAGATGCTGGTCCGCTTCGGAAAACGTGACGATGGCGCCACCGGATCCCTTGGCGTTGATCAGCTGCAGAACGCCGATGATCTCGTTCTCATGGTTCTTCATCGGCACGGTCAGAAAAGATTTGGAGCGGTAGCCGGTTTTCCTGTCGAAACTCTTTGTCCCGCTGAAGTCGAAGCCTTCCTCGCTGTAGGCGTCGGCGATGTTGACCGTCTCGTCGCGCAAAACCGAGTATGCGACCACCATGGAATTGTTCGGGTTTCCAGCCTGATCGTGGAGCCTGACGGGATAGAAAGGGATTTCTACGCCGGTCGTGCCGCCCATCGCTATACCCAGCGAGTCAGTGCGCAGAATCTCGAAATGGACCAGCTTCTTCTCGCTGTCGACCCGGTACAGGGTGCCACCATCGGCGTTGGTGATCTGTTTGGCCGCAACCAGGATCGCCTCGAGCAGACGGCTCGTGTCCTTCTCCCGCGACAGCGAGATACCGATCTCGTTCAGCTCTTCGAGCCGCCGCAGCAGGTCTGCGCTGCTGGGGGAGTTCATCCCGGAAGTTTCCCTGCCACCCATTCCCCCGCCCTGCACGCTACTTGATGCACACCGCGCGGACTTGGTGAATGTCGGTGATGCCCTGCAGAACTTTCTCCACGCCGTCCTGCTTAAGGGTGCGCATTCCCTCCGACATCGCGGTGGCGAACACCTCGGCGACACGCGAGTGCTCCTGGACATGCTTCTTGATCGCGTCCGACCCGACCAGCAACTCGTGCAGGCCCACGCGACCCTTGTACCCTGTTCCGCCGCAGACCTCGCAGCCAACCGGAGTATGGAGGGTAAACTGCCCCTTGTCGTCGGCGAATGACTTGACCCATTCGCGATAGATGCCTTCGTACGAGCCCTTCGGATCCTTCCTCCAGGCGTCGGTATTCTTCAGCTCCACGCAGTACTCCTCGAGCAGCATCTTCAGCTCGTCCTGGGTGGCGACATGCGGTGTCTTGCATTTCGCGCACAGGCGCTTTGCCAGCCGCTGGGCCAGTACGCCGAGCAAGGCATCGGCAAAGTTGAACGGATCCATCCCCATGTCGAGCAGGCGAGTGATCGACTCCGGGGCGCTGTTGGTATGCAGGGTTGCGAACACCAGGTGGCCGGTGAGCGAAGCCTCGATGCCGATCGCGGTGGTTTCCTTGTCCCGCATCTCGCCGACCATGATGATGTCCGGGTCGGCACGGAGGAATGCCCGCATTGCAGTCGCGAAATTGAGTCCTGCTTTCGGATTCATCTGCACCTGGCGCAGCCCTTTCTGCGTGATTTCCACGGGGTCTTCCGCGGTCCAGATCTTGGTGTCGGGCGTATTCAGATAGCCCAGTACAGAGTGAAGCGTGGTGGTCTTGCCCGAACCTGTCGGCCCGCAGACGAAGAACAGCCCATAGGGCTTCGAGACCACATCCTTCGCAGTCTTGGTGTTGCGCTCGGACAGACCGAGCTTATCGATCGGGATGGGCTCGCCAGCGGCGAGAATCCGCATGACGATGTCTTCGACGCCGCCGGCCGATGGTATGGTGGCAACCCGCAGCTCGATGTCCAGCGGACCGAACTTCCTGAATTTGATCTTGCCGTCCTGCGGTTTTCTCTTCTCGGAGATGTCGAGGTCGCACATGATCTTCAGGCGCGCAACAATCGCATTGCGATAGCTCGCCGGAACCGAAATGTAGGGCTGCAACGACCCGTCCTTGCGGAATCTGACTTCAGTCTTGCCCTTGCCGGGATACGGCTCGATATGAATGTCGGAAGCCCCCTGGTGATAGGCGTCGATGATGATCTTGTTTACCAGCTTCACCAGCTCGTTGTCCTGTGCGAGCGAAGCTTCATCTATCCCGCCACCTCCATCCTCTTCGCCCACCTCGTCCATGCTTTGCAACAGCTCGCCGATCGAGGATGCTCCGCCGGTATCGACGCCGAAGAGCTGGTCCAGAGTCGAGACGAACTCGCGGCGGGTGCAAACAACATAGACGATCTTGTGCTTGGGAAAGATATTGTTCACGACCTTGGAGGCGCGCACCCGCTCCGGATCGGTAGTCAGGATAAACAGCCCTTCCTTGTTCTCCTCGATCGGCACCCAATGACTGCTCTCCACAAAGTCCCGCTTCAGGTTCTTGAGGAGGTCCATGGGCTTGATACGGTCCGGTTTGAAGGACTCGTAGGCAACACCGAAGAACTTCGACAGCGCCGCGCCGATCGCCGGCGGCTTGACCTGGAATTCGTCGAGCAGCACGTCCTCGATGTCGAGGTTCTTGCGACGGGCAGAACGGGTTGCCAACTCCATCTCTTCCGAGGACAGCACGGCATCGGTCACCAGGGCGTCGTACTTGCCGCGCAGCATCGCCGTCGGGCGGCTGCGCTGTTTCAGCGCAATCGCCAGCGTTTCAGTCAGGTGGCTGATGCCCTCTTCGGCGACCTGCGAGAACGACACGCCCGATTTGTTGTTGATGACCTGAACCACGCCGATGATCTCGCCCCCGCCTGCCTCCACCACCGGTGCCACGAGCATCTGCCTGGTTCGATAGCCGGTGCGGCGGTCGACTTCCTTGAGGAACCGGAGCTGGGGATGCACCGCTCTGAGTTCATTGTCGTCATAGACGTCCGCGATGTTGACGACCCGCTTCGACAGCGCCGCGTAGCCGGCGATGCTCTGTTCGTTTATCGGCAGCTTCAGGTCCTTGAACGAGGCCAATCCGGTCTTGACCTTGGATATGATCGCGGTCTTGTCCTCGGCAACGACGTAAATCGTCAGTCGATCCGCGTCGAACAGAGAGCATATGTCCTGTGAAAGCTCCAGCATGATCTCGTCGAGATTGCTGGTCGCATGAATCTTGTTGGTCACCGACTGGAGTCTCTTCTGGAACTCCAGCTTGTGCGACATCTCGGCCAGGTTCTGCCCGGCCTGGGGTTTGGTGTTCAGTACGGTACTCATGGCATCTTCCTTCCTGCGTCTCCGCAGCCGCCTGCCGCAATCACTTTACGACCGAAAGGCGATCGACGGCAATCGTCGCAGCTAGAAACGAAATACCTGTCCATTGGCCAGCATTCGAGGATTGAACTCGGCCAGACCCTCCTCCACTTCGGCCATCGTTTGCGTCCCGGCGCCAGGCTTGAGGTGAGTTACGAAAACCCTGGCGGGGCGTTTTAGCTTGGCCAGCTCCTCCGCCAGCAAACTCGGGCAGAGATGCTTCGAAGAGACTGCGAGTTCGCGTTCCGTGTTCGGGAAAGCCGTCTCGATTATCAGATAACGCAGATTGCCTATCTTGTTGACTTCCGCCCAGAGCGCGTCGTTGGTGGTGGTGTCGCCGGTGAAGACCAGGCTCGCCCCGCCGCTGTCGAGGCAATAGCCGACTGCAGGCACGACGTGATTGGCGGGCAGGGCGGTGAATCGGCGCTCGCCGAGCATCCTTGTCTGGCCGATCTCCAGCGGAGCCCATGTGAGATAGGGCTGTTCCTTGTCGGGAATTTCGGTGAAGTCAGGCCAGATGCGCCAGTTGAAGACGTGATCGCGCAATATGCCCATCGTTGCCCGGGTGCAGTGCACGGTAAGGGGCTTCTGTCTCATCGGTCCAACCGTGTCCACGATCAGCGGCAGGGCAGCGATATGGTCGAGGTGCGAATGCGTTATGAAGACGTGGTCGATCTGCTCGAGCTCTGAAAGCGTCAGATCGGAGACTCCGGTTCCGGCATCGATCAGGACGTCGTGATCAACCAGCATCGAAGTGGTCCGCAAGTTTCCGCCGATTCCTCCGCTGCAGCCCAGAATCCTTACTTGCATCGCTATTTCGTCTCGAAGCGAAAAGCGCCATCCCAGCCCTTCTGCGGCGGATCTGTGCGAAACAGCCTGATCCGGTCGAGGAAGGTCTGGTACAGCGTACGCGACGGGTACGCCTTGAGCAGGTTCAGGAGCTGTAATTCTGCCATGTCCCAGTCCTGGGAGCGGTACAAACGCAAGGCCTGTGCCCACAGCTTGAGCTCATCAAGCAGGTCCTTGGAGACGGCGCCCTGGAGGCCGAGCGGCTCGTATATCGTGACAGGCGCGTCTTTACCCTTGACTCTGACCCTGTCCAGTTCGCGGTAGACGAACTCCGGTGCCTGGACGCGCGTCCCTTCGCCGACGATCATTCCGACGCCAAACTGCTTGGTTGCTCCCTCTAGTCGCGAGGCAAGGTTCACCGCGTCGCCCATCACTGTATAAGCGACGCGCACCTCGGAGCCCATGTTGCCAACGCTCATCCGGCCTGAATTGATGCCGATGCCAATGTGGATCTCCGGCCAGCCGCGAGCCTTGAACTCGGGCGCCAGCCGGGCCAGCACATTGTGCATCTCCAGGCCGGCGTGAACCGCGTTGCGCGCATGTGCGCGATCGTCCATCGGGGCGCCCCAGAAAGCCATGATGCAGTCGCCCATGTACTTGTCGATTGTTCCCCTGTGCCGATAGATCACCCGGGTCAGTGGCGTGAGAAACTCGTTCATCAGTTGCGACAGCTGCTTCGGTTCGAGACCCTCCGAGATCGTGGTGAACCCTCGCACATCGGTAAACAACACCGACATTTCCCGACTGTCGCCCTCCATGTTGAAAGCCTCCGGGTTCTGCGACATCTCGTCCACCAGCTCCGGGGGAACGTACTGCCCGAACAGACCGGTGATCTGGCGCTTCGCGCGCGACTCGACGAAGAAGCCGTAGGACATGTTCAGAGCGAACAGCAGCGCGATCATCAGCATTCCTGAAGCGAGCGGCAGCACGAGGTTGCCCTCGGTCCATACCAGAACGTTTGTGGCGAAGACCGCAGCCAGTACCAGCGCGGTGATCAGCGTGGCGCGCAGGGGATTGACCAGCGGCAGGACGATCGCCATTACGACCCCGGACAGCAGAAGCAGCACGACCTCAGCGCCCAGAACGTAGGGCGGACGTTGCTTGAGGGTGCCATCGAGCATCCCAGCAATCAGGCTGGCATGGATTTCCACTCCGGGATAGACCCTGTCGACCGGTGTTGCCCGCAGGTCGAACAGACCCGGCGCGGTAGTCCCGACCAGCACGATCTTGTTGGCCAGAAGGTCCGCCGGCACGCGGCTGCCAAGAACATCGGTGGCAGACACGTAGTGGAAGCTGCCTTGGCGGCCTCGATAGGGCACCAAGGCCGTGACATTCCGGTCGATCGGGATGTGTATTCCGCCGACCTGGAGCCACTCCAGACCCGGATAGTTCCTGGTCCAGAGCGACTCTTCGGCAAAACCCGGATCGACCTTGGGTGAACCCAGGCCGAGGCGGACGACGGCCAGGGACAGCGATTCGTAATAGCCTCCCTCGTACTCGGCCAGCATCGGCACTCGCCGAGTGATGCCGTCCTCATCCGGCCACGGGTTGAAGTGCCCGCCGCTTGCCGCCGCTTCCTGCAGCTCGGGCAGATTGGCACCGTGGCCCACCCACTTGGTGAAATCCATGTTCCTCCCCTTGAACGTCCCGGCAGGAAGAACCGGGGGCGGAAGCAGGCCGCTGGTGCGACCGCTGCCGTCGCTGCCGGTGACGTTCGAGAAGTAGTATCCGAGGACGACTGGCCTGTTTCTGAGCGTCCGAGCCAGAACCCGGTCGAATTCGAGCTGCGGCTCGATTCTCTTCAGTGCCGACTGGTATCGCGCATCGTCTTTGAGCTCCCCCTGGGCAAGCTCACGCAGCACATCCAGGCCGGAGCTCTCGTCGCGCTCCGCGAAAACGACGTCAAACCCGACTATGCCCACCTTGTAGTGGTCGAACAGCCGATCGACCAGAACCGCGACTTTGTCTCTGCGCCAGGGCCAGCGCCCCTCGGCTGCCAGACTCTTCTCGTCGATGTCTACGATCACGATTCGATCGTCGGTTCCACCGGGCATGACTAACCTGAGCCGGGCGTCGTAGGTGATCAGTTCGAGGCGTTCGATGAACGGCAGCCGATAGCTGCCGGTGGCGTGAATCACGAATATCGCGACTACCAGGAGCCCCAGGCCGATTCGAACCAGGTGCTTCTTCACCACGCCTCCATGTCAGGCACGCCGGGCATCGTAATGTGCCTGGAGGGACCCGCTGCCAGGTTCTTTGTCTCGATTGCGGACCGCGAGCGCGCGCACGGCGTTTCGCGGAGATGCGTCAGGACTTGAAGAAGAACTCCATCTTCACGCCCGCCAGTTCAATGATGTCGTGATCATTGAGCGGGTGGGCCTGCGGATCGAGCGCCTTGCCGTTGACTACCGGGAAGTTTGCGCCCTCTACGTGAGTAATGAAGAAGCCTTGAGGGCGCCTGGCGATGACGGCGACCTGCACGCCGGGTTTGCCTACCGTGGTGAGCGGCTTGGTAAGCGGCAGCTCCTTGCCGGCATTCGGCCCGGAGAGAATCTGGATGGTGCCCTGCCCGCTTCCCGGAGGCGCGGCCGCCGGCGCTGCCGTCGCCGCCGGCGCCGCGGCCGCGAACGGAGCCGGAGCTCCTGGCTGGGTCACAGACGCGACCTGTGCAGCCGATGGCGAGTCAGGAGCTGGGGGCTTGTCTTCGATCCGTGGCGGTTGGATGTTGGTATGCGTATCGCTTACTGTCTTGGGTTTGGCGGTGGCGCCGGGACCCGGTGTACGCAGAACCATCGTTTTCTCGAACTCCGGCTGGGTCATCTTGCCAGGCTGCTCGTTAAGGTACTTGATCTTGTATTTCCCGATCTCGATGACATCGTTGTTCTGCAGAAAATGCTTCTTGACCGGCTGGCCGTTGACCAACGTGCCGTTGGTGCTCCCCAGGTCCTCCAGAAACGAGTCGTTGAGGATAGTCATGATCATGGCGTGCTCGCCGCTGACCGCCAGATTGTCGATCTGCACATCGTTGTGCGGCTTTCGACCGATGGTCATGCGCTCCTTGTTGACGTCGTATTCCTTGAGCACTTGGCCATCCAGGCTGAGTATCAACTTCCCCATAGCTGCGTCCTCGCAGTGACTATTTGAGCCAAGACAGGAGTTTCACCAGCCACCCTCCTTCAGCCGCGAAATCCCTCTTGACCTTGATCAGTATCACCGAGACATTATCGCGCCCGCCGGCGTCGTTCGCCATCTGCACCAGCTGATCGGCTGCCAGCGGCAGGTTGCTGCCGAGGGTATTGAGCGTGAGCTCAATGTCTTCGTCCTCGACCATGTCATTCAGTCCGTCCGAGCACATCAGGTAGATGTCGCCGGCACGCGCCTCGTGGGTGTGGATCTCAGCCTCCACCTCCGGCTCGATGCCGAGCGCCCGGGTGACCAGGTTCTTGTTCTGCGATCGTCTCGCCGCCTCCCGGGTCAGCAGACCGCTGTCGATCTGCTCCTGAAGCAAGGAGTGGTCGCGGGTGATCTGCTCGAGCTTGCTGTCTCGCAGCCGGTAACAGCGCGAGTCGCCGATATGCGCGACCGTGAGCTTGTTGTCGCAGAACAGGGTAGCGACCAGCGTCGTCCCCATCCCGGCATATTGCGGCTGGCTGTTGGCCGACTGGTAGATCGAGACGTTGGCTCGGGCGATTACCTCTCGCAGCAGACGGGTAGCAATCAGCGCTCCGCTGGCCCGATCCACCATGTGGGGATCCACCCGAGAAAGCGTCAGCCTTGTCTCGCTGGAGATCATCGCAGTCGCGATGCCGCTTGCCACCTCGCCGGCGTTGTAGCCGCCCATGCCGTCGGCCAGAACCGCCAGACCGATTTCCGGTTCGACCGTAATGCTGTCCTCGTTGTGCGACCGGACCATTCCGGTGTGCGTAGCCTTTGCCATGTCGAGTGCGCCAGCAAGATTGAGCATCGTCTCCCGTTCCCCGCTCTAAAGAGCCACGTCGATGCTTCCAAACCCGGCGGCACACTCGCGAATGGCCTGCGCCATCTCCTCGCCGGTCTTGAAACGCTGCGCTGCTTCCTTGGCGAGCGCCTTGTTGAGGATGGCAACCAGACAGTCGGGAATTGCCGGGTTGACCGACGTGATGTCGCGCGGCGGCTCGTTCGCGATCTTGAACATGAGCTGGGTCATGGTGTCGCCCTGGAAGGGCAGGGCGCCGCACGCCAGCTGGTAAACCGTCACGCCGAGAGAAAACAGGTCGGATTGGCCGTCGATCTTCTTTCCGGCCAGCTGTTCCGGGGACATGTACGAGGGCGTTCCCAGGACCATCCCGGTCTTGGTCTTCGAGGAATCCGTGATCCGGGCAATGCCGAAATCGGTAACCTTCACCGAGTCGGACGCGGGATCCCACATGATGTTGGCAGGCTTGATGTCGCGGTGCACGACGTTCTGCCGGTGGGCGTACGCCAGCGCCTGGGCCACCCGCTCGACGATGGACAACGCTTTGGGCAACGGCAGCAGGTTGCCCGGCTTGGTAAAAGCCACCAGATCCTTGCCGTTGAGGAACTCCATCGCGATATAGGCTAGGTCGTGCTCCTCTCCGGCGTCGTAGATCGTGACGATGTTGGGGTGGTTCAGGCGCCCGGCGGTCTCGGCCTCGCGGAAGAAGCGCTGCTTCACCTCCTCCAGCTCGTCTGGCTCGAACTCCTGGGAAAGCGCCATGGTCTTGATCGCCACAGTCCGGCCGATCTTGGAATCGCGACCGTAGTAGACAACACCCATCGCGCCCTTGCCCAGTTCCTTTTCCACCTGATATCGGCCGAGCATGGGTTTTTCCGCGCCGCCGCCGAGAACCATCGACCCCCCAGGATGGCTTTGCCCGCCTCCGAGAATCACTGTTTCTGACATGTGCTTGGCGCGGGACAGCTTCTGCTCCAGGTCTTTGAACTTCGGATCGTGGCCAGCCATGTGCTCGTACACGGCCTGCGCCTTGTTGAACTGCCGTTTGCGCTCGAAGTCCAGAGCCAGGTTGTAGAGGTTGTCCATCGACTGAGGGTCTAACGGCACCTTCTTGAACTTGTCGAAGGCCATGTCGAGCTGACCCTGGCCCTGGAAGGCGAGCGCCAGCATGCGATTGGATTCGGCGGACTCCTGCTCTGACTTGACCTTGCCGCGCTCGGTGACGATGAAGTGTTTGGTCACCAGCGCAAGGTGGCCGACGATCAGCAGCGACGCCGATGTCATGAGCTGCAGCCAGATAAGCTGGGAAGTCATCAACACGAAGTGCGCGGCGATGAGCGCTGCCAGCACCACCGCCGTCAGCACGGCTGCGGCGCCGGCATTTAGGCGCGGCAAGATCAGGATGATGTATAGCGCTACCAGGAGAAACACGCCGAGCTCCGCCCAGCGCGCCCAGGGCGGGGCGAGAAAGAAATCCTCCTGCAGGATCGATGACACCGAGTGCGCCAGGGTAACCACGGGCGGCATGGCTGGCGAGACCGGCGTGACCTGATAGCTGCCGACTCCTGCTGCAGTGGCGCCGATAAGAACGACTTTGTCGCGGTACTTCTCGGCGGGAATCTTGCCGCTCGCCACGTCGTAAAAGGAGTCGACCTGAAAAGCGCTGCGGCCTTCGCGGCTCTTGTAGAAATAGGTGTACATCTGCAGAAAGGGATCGGTCGCGATCGTCAGCCTGCCCAGCCGCACCCCTTCGCCGAGCTGAATCTCGATGTCCTGCGGACCGAGGTTGAGGCTTTTCGCCGCCAGAATCATCGAAAAGGAAGGGAAGTACTGGTCGTAGTAGCGCACAACCAGGGGCTCTGTACGCACGCTGCCGTCGACGTCTGGGGAGGCGTTCAAGTGGCCGATCGCCGCCGCCCCGGCGGCGATTTGCTCGAGCGGGGCCGCCGCAGCGAGCGTAGGCACAGGATAGAGATTGGAGTCCGCGGCCCCGATGCGATCGACCACTTTCGTGAGCTGGTTCTTCAGCAGGTAGTCGGGCAACGGGCTGTCGGGATTGCCTCGCGGTTCGCCGAGCTGGAACAGCATAGGCAGCGAGACGTTGCCTGCCTGGACAACCGAGGCGGCCAGCTTGCGATCACTGTTTAGCGCCTCTTCCGCTTCGACGAGTACGGATTCGAAGTCGATCAAGGTGGACTGAGTGTCTGGAGGCAGGTCTTGATACAGTTCGATGAGTCGGTTCACGTAGCGCAAACCGGGATCGACCTGCGGCTCGAAGAAAAACGAGGCGTAGCCCACTGACTTGGCGCCTGCACGCGCCAGGAGATCGATCATCTGTGCGTGGATTTCCCGCGGCCAAGGCCAGCGTCCGATGTTGCCGAGACTCTGGTCATCGATGGCAATGACGGCTACCCGGTCGGACGGAACCTGATCAGAGGCGCGCACGCCGAGATCGTAGGCCTCTCGTTCCAGGCTCTGCAGAAGGTGGCTTCTGGACGCAAGCAGCAGCAGCGCGGCGATGACCAGTCCCAAGAACCAGTCAGCCTTCCAGAATGCCGTCTTGTTCATATCAGCCGCTTGAACCAGCGCACGATGCCTAAAGTATTTCTTTTATAGTACTTTATCTTCAGTTCGCGAGAGATTCTACGATAATTCAGTTCAAAGTATATGATTTTTTTGGAACTGATGGCCTTTGATCCAGGTTCGGAGAGGGGCGACAGCGATAATGTCGTCTTGCGGCTACGCTTCCGCTGAGGCCACTTCCGGACTCCTGGGTTTTTGTGGGTGGCTGGATGATCACGGGTGACCAGCCTCAGCCGAACAAGACCAAGCCCCAGACCACCGCCACGTTCAGGAGCGACAGCATCACCGCGGCGCTGCCAATATCTTTCGCGCGCTTGGCGAGTCGGTGATGATCTAGGGAAATTCGATCCACAGCGGCTTCGACCGCAGAATTGAGCAATTCGACGACCAGGACCAGGAGGACGCTGCCGATCATGAGCGCCTTGCCCGTCCCGCTCGCCGGCAGCAGCACAGCCGTCGGAATCAGGACCAGCGCGAGCAGGCTTTCCTGTCGAAAAGCATCCTCGTGCCTGAACGCCGCCTTCAACCCGTCTATCGAGTAGAAGAGCGCGTTCAGCACCCGCTTGAGACCAGTCTTACCCTTGTGCGGGCTCTCTATCGGGCCGGAGTCCACTTCAGGTCCAGTTCTCTTGCCGCCCTTACATCGTCCAGTCTGCGAACTGGCGTGTCATGCGGCGCGCCTTTGACCAGATCCGGACGGGCGCGCGCTTCCTCGAGAATCTGCTTCATTGCCTCGACAAAAGCATCCAGCGTCTGCTTGGACTCTGTCTCGGTCGGCTCGATCAAAAGGCACTCCGGGACCAGCAGGGGGAAATACGTGGTAGGCGCATGGAAGCCCATGTCGAGCAGGCGCTTGGCGAAGTCCATCGCACTCACGCCAGTGCTGTGCTTGAGTGCCCTTAGCGTCACGATGAACTCGTGGCTGGCCCGGCGAGATGGATATGCAAGTTCGAAGCCGGCCTTCCTGAGGCGAGTCATCAGGTAGTTGGCGTTGAGCGTGGCAAACTCCGCGACTCGCAGCATCCCTCCGCGCCCCAGCATGCGGGCGTAGACGTAGGCGCGCAGCAGCACCCCGGCGTTGCCGGCGAAGGCCGACAGCGGTCCGATCGACGCTGGGCGATCGCGCTCCGTAAGCCAGGAAAAACGAGCATCCTTCCTGGCCACGACCGGTACCGGCAAGTAAGGCAGCAGTCGTTCCTGCACGCCGACAGGACCCGCACCCGGCCCCCCTCCCCCATGCGGCGTCGAGAAGGTCTTGTGCAGATTGATATGGATGACGTCAAAACCCATGTCTCCGGGCCGCACCTTGCCGAGGATCGCGTTGAGGTTCGCGCCATCGTAGTAAAGCAGGCCACCGGCGTCGTGAACGATGTCGCGGATGTCGGCGATGGTCCGCTCGAACACGCCGAGCGTTGAAGGATTGGTAAGCATCAATCCCGCTGTCTGCGGACCTACCGCCTTGCGCAGCTCGTCGAGATCAACATTGCCTTGAGGGTCGGTCGGAACTTCCCGCACCTCGAATCCGCACATGGTCGCAGTCGCCGGATTGGTTCCGTGGGCGGCATCCGGCACAACGATCTCGTTGCGTGCGCTATCGCCTCGTGCGCGGTGAAAGGCTCGAATCATCGCCACACCCGCGAACTCACCCTGGGCACCGGCCATCGGCGCCAAGCTGACGCCGGCCATGCCCGTAACCTCCTTGAGCATCTCCTGCAGCTCCCAGATGCAAGCAAGAAATCCCTGCCCGCATTCTTCGGGCGCGAGCGGATGCCGGGAAGCAAACTCGGGCAGCAGCGCCAGTTCGTTGCAGGCACGCGGGTTGTATTTCATGGTGCACGAACCGAGCGGGTAGAAATGTGTGTCGATCGAGAAATTCTTCTGGGACAGGCGGGTGTAGTGACGCACTGCATCCAGCTCGGAAACCTCGGGCAGCCCCGACAGATCCGCACGCAACAGCTTCTCGGGCAAATCGGACAGCACAGCGCTCGGCGCCTGCGCCAAGGCACGGCGCCCCTTTCGCGACAGTTCGAAGATCAGCATGCTGCCCGGTCCCCGAAACTCAGCCTTCCAGCCAGCAGCGGCACGATTATTTCAGTGCCGCGAGCGCGGCATCGTAGTCCGGCTCGTTGCCGACCTCGGGTACAAGCTGCGAATGCAGCACCCTGTTGTTCTCGTCCAGAACCACCACCGCCCTCGCGGTGAGTCCCTTGAGCGGGCCGTCGACGATGTCGACACCGTACTTCTGGTGAAAGTCCTTGTTGCGAAAGGTCGACAGGGTGACCACGTTGTTCAGCCCCTCTGCGCCGCAGAATCGCGACATGGCGAACGGCAGGTCTGCAGATATCACCAGTACCGCGGCGTTGTTCATCTGCGACGCCCGCTGGTTGAACACGCGGGTAGATTGCGCGCAGGTCGGCGTGTCCAGGCTTGGGACGATGTTGAGCACCTTGCGCTTGCCGGCCCAGTTGTCCAGAGCGACATCGCCCAGATCCTTTCCTGTCAGCCTGAAACCTTGCGCGGACTCCCCTTTCTTCGGCAGGTTTCCGGCGACGTTGACCTGCTTGCCCTTCAGAGTAACGGTTGCCATGAGAGTCTCCTTTTCAAGCGATTATCGTGGGTCGGGTTGGTCAGGCAACGGCACGCAGGGATTCAGTCAGTGCCTGCCCGTAGTGTTCGATATCAGTCTGCGTTTTCGTCTCGGTGGCGCAGACCAGCACCGAGTTGTCGAGTTCTGGATAATCGCGAGAAATCTCGTAGCCACCGAATACGCCTCTCGTCCGCAGCCTGGCGAGCAGCAGCGGCGCGGAAGCCGGAAGCGTCAAGACCGCCTCATGGAACACGGGCGAGGTGAAACGCCTGGTCACACCAGGCACTCGAGTCAAGCGCTCGGTGAGCATTCGCGTGTTGGCGTGAGAGGCGGCGGCGACCGCCTTCAGGCCTTGCGCGCCCAGCAGCGACAGATAGATGGTCGCCGCAGTCACGGCGAGTCCCTGATTGGTGCAGATATTGGAGGTCGCCTTCGAGCGCCGAATGTGCTGCTCGCGCGCCTGCAGTGTCAGCGTGAATCCCGGCTTTCCTTCGACATCAACGGTGCGCCCGACGATGCGACCGGGCATCTGCCGAACCAGCGACTGCTTGCAGGCCATGAACCCGAAATAAGGACCACCCCCCGAAAGCGGAACGCCGAGCGGCTGACCTTCACCCACCGCGATCTCGGCGCCGCTTTCTCCCCATTCCCCGGGCGGCTTCAACAGTGCCAGCGAAACGGGGTTCACGCAGGCGATTGCCGCCGCGCCGGCAGCGTGCGCCAGATCGGTGAGCGCGTCGACATCCTCGATCACCCCGAAAAAATTCGGCTGTGGCACGACCAGGGCGGCATATTCGCCGCGGCCATTGGCCTTGACCGCCCCGGGCAGCGTACGCCCTTCCTCGGTACAGTAGGGCACTTCGACGAATTCGATGCGCTGATTCGCGGCGATGGCACGCGCCACTCGTCGATAGGCTGGATGAACGCTCGTCGGCATCAGGATGCGCCGTGAATGCTTGTGCGATCGCACCGCCATCAGCACCGCTTCAGCGAGTGCGGAGGCGCCGTCGTAGAGACTCGCGTTGGTGACGTCGAGCCCGGTAAGCGCGCACATCATGCTCTGGTACTCGTAGAGCAATTGCAGCGTGCCCTGGCTCGCTTCGGCCTGATAGGGCGTATACGCGGAGTAGAACTCACCCCGGGTCGCGATCTGCCATACGGCCGCGGGAATATGATGCTCGTAGGCACCGGCGCCCATGAAGTTCAAGTAGTGCCCGTCCTGCCTTGCGCGCTCACGCATCAGCCGGCTGATCTGCATCTCGCTCAGACCTTCTGGAATCGAGGTCAGTCGTGCAGCCTTCAGCGCCTGGGGTATCTCGTCGAAAAGCTCCTCCAGCCGCGACACGCCGATCTCGGCGAGCATCTCGTCGACATCGTCTTGAGTATGGGGGATGAAAGGCATGTCAGCAGCCCTGGCCTTTTCTGCCAGCCGGCGTTTGCTCAGTAGGCGACACGATTCCGCAGCCCGCCTGTCAGTGTGCCTGCGCCTCGATGATCTTCCGGTAGCCGGGAGCATCGAGCAGGGCCGCGAGTTCCGCCGAATCGACCGGTTTGATCCTGAAAATCCAGGTGTCGTATGCGCCCTCGTTGATTTTTTGGGGCGCACGCTCCAGCTCGGCATTTACCGCCACGACTTCGCCTGATACCGGCGAGTAGATGTCAGAGGCCGCCTTCACCGACTCGACGACGCCGCACTCTTCGCCTTTCCTGAGTTTGCGCCCGATCTGCGGGTTCTCGACGAACACCAGATCCCCCAGGAGATTCTGGGCATGATGCGTGATGCCGACGCTGACCGTGCCGTCGGATTCCAGCCGTGCCCACTCGTGGGTGTCGGTGTACCTCAGGTCCGCGGGAATGCTCATTGGGTTTCCTTGATCAAGGTGGCTCTATTCAATCCGCGGCGACGAGGTTTCGGCCGCGGCGAACGAACGGGTATTTTACCGTTCTTGCCTTCAGCAGCCGCTCGCGCACCTCGACCTTCACCGTTTCACGCTCGCCCACCGCCACTGGGACACGGGCCAGCGCAATTGAAGTGTTGAGCGTCGGCGAAAAACTGCCGCTGGTGATCGTTCCCTGCCCCGAGGCAGTGATCACTTTCTGGTGCGCTCTCAGCACGCCGCGCTCGAGCAGAACCAGTCCCAGCATCTGCGCCCGCGGCGCTCGCTTCAACAACGCCTGTTTGCCAACGAAATCGCGAGGGCTCACCAGATCCACGGTCGAGGCCAGCCCGGATTCCAGCGGCGTGACGCTCTCGTCCATATCCTGGCCGTACAGGTTCATTCCGGCCTCGAGCCGCAGCGTGTCTCGGGCGCCGAGTCCGACGGGCGCTACGCCGGCCGCGCGGGCGGCGCCCCAGAACGCCTCCGCCAGCCCGGCAGGAAGCATGATTTCGAACCCGTCCTCTCCGGTGTAGCCGGTGCGGGCAACGAACCAGTCGCCGCACGCAGCACCGATGAAGACGCCGAGTTCTTCGCTGCAGGGTTTCAGGTCGGGTTTGGCGCGCCAAGTCTTTTCCCGGGCGTTGGGCCCCTGGATGGCTATCATTGCCAGATCCCTTCGCGGCGCAACCCGGGCTCGCGGCGCGATCTGCGCGCGCTGCGCCTCTAGCCAGGCCAGGTCCTTGTCGGCGGTCCCGGCGTTGACCACCATACGGTACCGGGCTTCTCCCAGAAAATACACGATGAGATCGTCGATCACTCCCCCGTCCTCGTTGAGCATGCAGGAGTAGAGCGCCTTGCCGGGCTCCTTCAATCGTTCAACGTTGTTCGCGAGCAGCGCGAGAAGGAGAGGTTTCGCCTGATCGCCCTCGATATCCAGCACCAGCATGTGCGACACATCGAACATCCCCGCATCCCGCCGCACCAAGTGGTGCTCCTCGAGCTGCGATCCGTAGTGCAGGGGCATCTCCCAGCCGCCAAAGTCGACCAGCCTTGCGCCCATTGCGCGGTGGATCTCGAACAGCGGCGTTCGCTTCATCGGCGTCATGGATAGAAGAAATACAGGCGATAGCCGGCGGCTGCGATCCGACCAGTATCGAGAAACAGCTGGATCGGCAATTCGCCGCCCGCGGCCAGTCCTGCATCGGTACCGCCGGCAGCACCAAGATATTCGGCGGGCAGGAACATGCGCCTGGCGAGGACCTGGTCCTGCGCGTCGGTCAGGGTGAGTTCGAACGCGGGGTGCTCAACAGCGACCGGAGCGCGATTGCGGACCAACACGGTCAGCTCGATCTGGTTCGGCAGCGCCCCGGCGAGGAACTGAAGATCGGAGGCCTCAACGTGCAGGCGGTCCGCCAGCCTGGGCAGACCGACACGGCATCCGATCTGTTCGCACGCAGCCTCATACACCGGGCGCGTCTGCGGCAACGCTGCAAGGACCTTGTCGCGGAACACGGCCCCTGCCTGTGCGCCCGCCGTGATCAGCAGAACGACCGACAACGTCAGCCACAGCCGGAAGCGGGAGCGCTGCGGCGGCATGCGGAACTCCCACTCGTAAAGGCTGACCGCCGGGTCCGGCCGCGGCGTTCGAGTCGCCTGGGATGCCGCCTTGACCGCCAGAGCCGCAACCGGCTCTGGCGCCGCGGGCACTGGGCGGGCCTCCACCGAACGCGCCGGTGGCGGCGGACTTTCACTCTCAGGCTCCTGCGCCGTCAGACTGGCAAAGGCGTCGAAGACTTCCTGACACTGCCCGCAGCGCACCCGCCCGTTGGACGCCTGTAGTTCGCGCGTAGTAACGCGAAAAACAGTCTGGCAGCTTGGGCAACGCGTGTAGAGATTCACCCTGATCCCGTCCTCGCCTTGCGTTTCAGCCCTTCGAGCCTCACCCAGCCCTCGTCGCTCGCGCCGACACGTACGTCGAACCAAGGCAGATATTCCTGCGCCACCTCCTCGGCTTGCGCAGCAAGAACGCCTGACAGCACCAGTCGCCCGCCGGCGCGCACCAGCGCGGCGAGCAACGGCGCTAGCACCTTCAGCGGACCCGACAGGATATTGGCTACTACGACGTCGGCTGCATCCGGTGCCGGAGCCCCGGCAGCGATAAAGTGGGCGTCGACGTTGTTCAACCGTGCATTGTAGCGACTTGCCTTCAGCGCCTGCGCATCGATGTCTACGCCGACGACCCTCCAGGCCCCGAGTTTCGCCGCAGCGATGGCCAGGATCCCCGAACCGCAGCCATAGTCGATCACGCTCTGCCCCGGTTCGAGATGCTCATCCAGCCAGATCAAACACAAGCGTGTGGTGGGATGACTTCCGGTTCCGAAGGCGAGCCCGGGGTCGAGCATGATGTTGATTGCGGCTGGGACCGGCGCCCGATGCCAGCTCGGTACGATCCACAGTCGGCGGGAAACATTGATCGGGGCGAACTGTGACTGGGCCCGACGCACCCAGTCCTGATCATCGAGCCGTGCAACCCGGTACTCGGGGAGGCTGCGCTTGGCTAGTTGCGCCGCCGCCGTGAGCGCCGCGGCGAGATCGGTATTCTGAGGAAACAACGCGGTCAGTCGGCTTCGCTTCCAGGCCGGTGTGGCGTCTTCCCCGGATTCGGCGAATATCGGGCGCTCGCCAAGCGTTCCGGCTGCGGCATCAGCCAGGTCGATCGACTCTGCGCCGGCCGCAAGCAAGGCCTCCACCAGCGAATCGACCTCGGTGGTGTCCAAGGTCATCTCCACCACGATCCAGGCTGTCAATGCTCTGGCAGACCGCCGCCCCCTACTCGATCTTAGAGTACTTGGCGAGTCTTTCCTCAAGGTAATGGATACTGGTCCCGCCGCGCATGAAGGCGGTGTCCACCATCAAGTCCTGGTGCAGGGGGAGATTGGTCTGGATTCCCTCGACCACCATTTCAGATAGTGCCACCCGCATCCGGGCCATGGCCTGCTCGCGCGTGTCTCCATAGGCGATCACCTTGGCGATCAGAGAATCGTAGTAAGGGGGCACAAAGTAGTTCTGGTAGACGTGCGAATCGACGCGAATTCCAGGACCGCCCGGCACGTGCCATGCCGTGATTCGCCCTGGCGAAGGCGTGAACTTGTAGGGATGCTCGGCATTTATTCGGCACTCGATGGCGTGGCCGCGAAAGCTCAGATCCTTCTGCCGGAACGGCAGTTTCTGCCCGGCCGCGATCTGGACCTGCGTCTTGACGATGTCGATCCCGGTGATCATCTCGGTCACCGGGTGCTCCACCTGCACGCGAGTATTCATCTCGATGAAGTAGAACTCGCCTCTCTCGTACAGAAACTCGAACGTGCCCGCTCCGCGGTAGCCGATCTTGCGGCAGGCCTCCGCGCAACGTTCGCCGATACGCGCTCTCTCTTTAATCGAAATGAGCGGAGCCGTGGCTTCCTCTATGATCTTTTGATGCCGTCGCTGCATGGAACAGTCCCGGTCGCCGAGATACACTGCGTAGCGGTGCTCGTCTGCGAGAACCTGGATTTCCACGTGGCGCGGGCTCTCGAGGAACTTCTCCATGTATACGGTGGGGTTACCGAACGCCGTTTTCGCTTCCTGCCGGGTCATCGCCACCGCGTTGATGAGCGCCGCCTCGGTATGCACCACTCGCATTCCGCGCCCGCCCCCGCCGCCGGCGGCCTTGATGATGACCGGGTAGCCGATCTTGCGGGCGATCTTCACGATCTCCTCTGGAGCTTCGGGCAGCGCCCCTTCGCTTCCCGGCACCACCGGAACTGCGGCCTTGATCATCGCCTGCTTGGCGCTGACCTTGTCACCCATCAGCCGGATTGTCTCGGCGCGCGGACCGATGAAAACGAATCCGCTCTTCTCGACTCGCTCCGCGAAATCGGCGTTCTCGGAGAGGAAGCCGTAGCCTGGGTGGATCGCTTCCGCATCGGTGACTTCCGCCGCGCTGATTATTGCCGGGATATTGAGATACGATTCCGAGGACGAGGGCGGGCCTATGCATACCGACTCGTCGGCAAGCCTGACGTACTTCGCCTCGGCGTCGGCAGTCGAGTGAACCGCCACTGTCTTGATGCCAAGTTCGCGGCACGCGCGCTGCACACGCAGCGCGATCTCGCCCCTGTTGGCTATCAGGATTTTTTCGAACATTCGACCGACGGGAGGTTGTTGGAGAGCTCGCCTCAGGCAATGACGAACAGCGGCTGGCCGTATTCCACCGGCTGGCCGTTCTCGACCAGCACCGCCTTGACCATCCCGCCTACGTCCGCCTCAATCTCGTTCAGCAGCTTCATCGCCTCGATGATGCAGAGGGTATCGCCGGCATTGACCGACTGTCCCACTTCAACGAACGCCTTGGCCCCGGGTGACGGCGACCGGTATAGCGTTCCTACCATCGGCGACTTGACCACGTGACCCTCGGGCTGGGAGGGGCTGGATGGCTCCGTCCCTGCAGCGCCAGCAGGTGCCGCGGCCGGGGCGGCGATCATCACCGGGGGAGGGGTGTGAGGCACCGCCATCACTGCGGTCTGGACGCTGCCGCCCGCGCGGCTGATGCGGACTTTTTCCTCGCCCTCTGTAATCTCGAGTTCGGCGATTCCCGATTCCTGGACGAGATCGATCAGCTTCTTGAGCTTCCTCAAGTCCATTTGCCGAGCCCCTTGAATCAGTTGAAACGCTGAAGCGCGAACTCCAGCGCGAAATCGTAGCCTCTCGAGCCGAAACCGCAGACTACTGCCACCGCGAGGTCGCTGAAATAAGACTGGCGGCGAAACGGCTCGCGGGCGTGGATGTTGGACAGATGCACTTCAACGAAGGGTATGGCCACCGCGGCCAAAGCGTCGCGGATCGCCACGCTGGTATGGGTATAGCCCGCCGGGTTGATGATGACCAGATCCACCCCTTCCTTGCGTGCCCGATGAATCCGGGCAATCAGCTCCCCTTCGTGGTTGCTCTGGAAGGTTGCCAGGTGCGCGCCGACGGCAGCCGCCCGGCCCGTCAGCCGCCGATTGATCGCCTCCAAGGTCTCTGACCCATAAACCTCGGGCTCGCGGGTTCCAAGCAGATTCAGGTTGGGCCCATGCAGAACCAGGATATTCGCTCGGCTGTGCGGGCGCGACTTATCAGCTTTTCTCCCCTTCGGGGTAGCTCTCATGTCGGCGAGTTTGCCGTAGATCGCTGCATATTGTCCAGATTAGCACCACATACAGCCGGATAGGCGGGTACCGCCCGAAGCGTTTGACCACAAACTGGATACTGCGCTTGGCACCGGATCCCCTGCCTGGGAGTCGTCAGTGCGTCCTCTGAGGAAATCAACGAACTTAAAGGCACTTGCAGACAGATGTCGGCGCTATCGCTGCAAAATGGGGATGATGACAGGGGCCAGTTTGGCCTCGGTCAAACCACCATGGAAGGTCTTGATTACGCGTGCCCTTCGATCCAGGACCAGCGTGTAAGGCAGCCCGCCTTGGGCGTTGCCCGCCAAGCGTGCCAGTTCGATCGCGCCGGCATGGCCGATCAGTATCGGGTAGTTGACTTGATGCACTTGGGCGAAGTCGCGGACTTTGTCCTCCTGATCGACGGCGATTCCGAGAAACTGCAGGCCATTCGGACCAAGCCTTGACTGCATCCGGACGAATTCCGGGATTTCCTCCAGGCAGGGGAGGCACCAGGTTGCCCAGAAGTTGACCACCAGAACCTTGCCGCGCCAGTCTTCGACCCGGCGTCGCTGCCCGTCGAGGTCGGGTAGCGATGTGGCGAGCAATGCCGCAGTATCTATCTTCGGCGCCTGGGCGTACGGGCTAAGAAAGAAACCCGCCAGCGCCGCGCCGACCGCGACTGCGACGAACAGCGACGCTCGCGCCAGGTAGGTCATTGCCGAGCCCTCCCTGCCGGCCGCCGGGATCCGGCCTTGAGCCTCGCCCGGTGGGTCGTTGGCAGATAACAGACGCCGATGTCGGCGCAGCCTTGGGATACGGCAAGCAGGTCAACGGCGCGCCCGCTCGGCGGCGAGGGCAAATGAAGGCGAATAGTCACTTCGCGGCGGTAGATCTCGCTGCGGCCGAAGAACTCGTCCTCGTGCCACTGGGCCGCCGGAAACTCGAGAGAATCGAGCTTTACCGCCTCGGGCTCCACCTTGAAGCTGAAGCGGTCCTTGTAAAGGTAGTAGCCATCGGCGATGCGGTAGTTCACCTCCACCGTATCGTCTGCCAGCAGCCTGGCGCTGAAGCGAAACGCCTGCTCCGGCTCCAGCAGCGTGTCCTCGGCGCCTCCGGCGGCCGTGCCGGCTGCGATCAGCAGGCACAGAACCACCACGCGCGCAAGATCCGTTCGCCGCATGTGATCAGCCGGCGGTTTCCGCCTGGACCCAGGAAAGATATTGCGCCAGGCCGGCTGCCACGGGAACAGCCAGGATCTCCGGAACCTCGTATGGATGGCTGGAGACAATGGCCTTCTGGACGTCGCTGAACAGTTCTCCCCGCGTCTTGATAAGCACCGGCACCTCGGGCTGGAACTCGAGCTTCGAATTCCATCGATACACCGAAGTGCAGCCATCGAGCACGTTGACGCAGGCGGCCAGATTCTCTTCGACCAGGTGCCTGGCCACCGCCAATGCGGTGTCGCGATCGGGGAAATTCGTCAGCACGATGATCACCCCGGTGTCCGCGTGCATGATCGAATCGTCCCCGGCAGCGTCAGCGAAACCGCGAAGCGGGAACACCCTGGAGGACCGAAGGGTAGCGTAGCCGCACCCGAAGTTCCTTCTTCAGCCGGCGGTTGGCGAGCCGGCGCGACTCGCGCATGAAGGAAAGCAGGGCCTCAGGTACCGACTTCTCCGCGATTTCGAGGCTCACTCGCCGCGGGTGCGGCATTCCCGATCGGTCCGCCACCAAATCGAAGTAGTCTCCCATCTTCATGGACGAATCGTCCGAAGCGTTGTACGCCCTCCCTGCCCGCCCGCGGCTTAAGGCGGCGATGACCGTGCGCACGAGATCATCGGCGTGTATGTGGTTGGTATAGGGGTCTTGATCCCGAGCCAGCGCCGGCGTGCCGGCCGCGAGGCGGGCCAGGGGCAGGCGCTCCGGCGCATAGATTCCGGGAACGCGCAGGATACAGACCTGCACTCCGGCCTCTGCGCCCCAGGCGCGCAGCACGCGTTCCGCGTCGCGCCGCCGCACCGCGCGATCGGTCATCGGATGCGCCGGCCGGGTCTCGTCGACCATCACACCTCCGCAGTCCCCGTATACGCCGCTGGTACTGATGTACACCAGGCGCTGTGGTAGACTGCCGCCCCTCGCCAGGGCGCGGATCAGATTCGCGGTGCGCGTATCGCGTGAACCCGAGGGCGGCGGCGGGGCAAGGTGCACGACATCCTGGGCCAGCCCGGCGAGCCGCGCCAGCGTTTCCGGACGATCCAGGTCTGCGATCACCGGTACGATTCCCAAGGAACGAAAATGTCTGGAACGCTTATCGGAGAGAGTCAGCCCATAGATGCGCCAGCGCCCGCGGAGCGCTCTGGCCACCCGCAGTCCGATATCGCCGCAGCCTATGATTAGCAGTCTTCGCATTGATGTATTTTACGGGAAGCCGTCGATTGCCATGCCGTTCTGATCGGGCCTTTCGAAACTGATGTCGTTCAAGGTCACGATCAAACCGAGCGAACACGTCTTCACGGTGGGTGAGGGCGAGGCTGTGCTCGCAGCCGCATTGCGCGAAGGCTATACCCTGCCGTACGGCTGCCGCAACGGCGCCTGCGGGTCATGCAAGGGTAAAGTCCTCGAAGGTTCGGTGGACTACGGCAACGTGCAGCCGTATGTCCTTGCCGAATTCGAGAAGAAGGCAGGATATGCGCTTTTTTGCCAGGCGAAGCCCTTGTCGGACCTGGTGATCGAGGCGCGTGAGATCAGCGGCGTCGGCGACATTCAGATCCGCAAGCTGCCATGCCGGGTGCAGGAAATGCACAGACTTGCGGCCGACGTCGTGGTGTTGAAGTTGAAGTTGCCGGCCAACGAGCGACTGCAATTCCTGGCCGGACAGTATGTCGACATCCTGCTAAAGGACGGCAAGCGGCGCAGTTACTCTATGGGCAACCCGCCGCATGACGACGAGTACATCGAATTGCATGTGCGCAACATGCCGAACGGCGCTTTTACCGAGTACGTGTTCACCCGGATGAAGGAGAGGGACATTCTGCGCTTCGAAGGACCGCTGGGCACCTTCTTTCTGCGGGAGGACTCGGACAAGCCGATCGTCTTTGTCGCCAGCGGCACGGGTTTCGCCCCGATCAAGAGCATAGTCGAGCACGCCTTTCGAGTCGGGGACGAACGGCCGATGACCCTGTACTGGGGCGGACGCAGGCCGCAGGACATTTATATGGCGTCGCTTTGCGCCCGCTGGCAGGACACGCACGACAACTTCGAGTTCATCCCGGTGATCTCCGACGCGCTGCCTGAAGACGACTGGCAGGGCCGTACCGGCTTTGTCCATCGCGCGGTGATGGCGGATTTCCCGGACATGTCCGGCCACCAGGTCTACGCCTGCGGCGCGCCGGTAATGGTCGAAGCCGCGCACAAGGACTTCACCACCCAGTGCAGGCTCGCGGAGGACGAGTTCTATTCCGACGCTTTTACGCCGTCGGTGGACCCCAAACCGGCCTCCACCTCTTGATTATCCTTCCGCTCTGCCCCGAAAACGCACTCAGAACGCGGCTGGGGCCGGTGTGCGGCACCGGCAACGCTAACCGCTATTGCGCAGTCCCGCAGCAACGCCGTTGATCGTGAGCAGGATCGCGCGCTTGAGTCGATCATGGGTTTCGCCCGCCCGGTATCGCCGGAGCAATTCGACCTGCAGGTGATTCAGCGGATCGATATAGGGTGAGCGGTTTCGCAGGCTGCGGGCAAGCGCCGGGTTGTTCTCCACCAGCAGTTCCTTATGTCCGGTGATCGCCAGCAGCCAGCGCACGGTCGTGTTCCATTCGGCGCGTATGCGGGAGAAGATCTGCTCGCGCAGTGCAGTGTCCTCGACCAGCTCCGCGTAACGCGATGCGATGTTGATGTCGCTTTTGGCGAGCAGCATGTCCATATTAGACAACAAAGTGCGGAAGAACGGCCAGCTCTGGTGCATCTGTCTGAGCAGGTCCAGTCCACGGTCCCCGTGTTTCGATACCCACGCTTCGACCGCGGAACCCACTCCGTACCAGCCAGGCAGCATGATCCGCGCGAGCGACCAGGAAAACACCCATGGGATGGCGCGCAAGTCCTCGATGTGGCCCGTTTTCTTGCGTGATGCCGGCCGGCTGCCCACGTGGAGGTCTGCGATCTCCGCGATCGGTGTGGCGGCGCGAAAGAACTTCCCGAATCCAGGCGTCTCGTAGACCAGCGACCGGTAGGCGTCATAGGCAGCCTCGCTCATCTGCTCCATGGCCGCGTGGTACTCGGGCCGCTCGGCGCTGCGATCGCCGGACTCCAGCAAGCTGGCCTCGATGGTTGCGGCAACGAGCCTTTCCAGGTTTCGCCGCCCGATCTCCGGGTCCGAGTACTTGCTGGCGATGACTTCACCCTGTTCGGTCAGGCGGATCTGGCCGGCGACGCTGCCCGGAGGCTGGGCCAGGATGGCCTGGTAGCTCGGGCCACCGCCCCGCCCCACGGTGCCGCCACGGCCGTGGAACAGCCGCAACTTCACCCCGGAACGCCGGAACACCTCGACCAGAGTGACTTCGGCCTTGTAGAGCTCCCAGTTCGCGGTCAGGAAGCCGCCATCCTTGTTGCTGTCCGAGTAGCCCAGCATGACTTCCTGAACGTTGCCGCGTCCGGCCAGCAACTGCCGATAGAGGGGCAACGAGAACAGCGCCGCCATCACCTGTGCACAGTTGCGCAAATCCGCAATAGTCTCGAACAGCGGTATCACGTTGAGGTCGAGGCGCGGAGGCTGGCCGGGAAGGCAGATTCCGGCTTCCTTGAGCAGCAGCACGACCTCCAACAGGTCGCTCACGTCATCGGTCTTGGAGACGATGTAGTTGGGCAATGCCTGCTTGCCGAAACGCCGCTGCAGCTCTGCGGCGGAATCGAAAATCGCCAGCTCGCCGCGGGCTAGCTCGCTGTATTCGACATACGGCGAGCGCAACAGCCGCGGAATCGCAAGCTCCTCCAGAAGCCATCGCCTGCGCTCGGGCTCGGGCAAGGATTCATACTCCAGCCGGCCCGCACCGCGGGCGAAGAGCTCCGCAACCACCGACTGGTGCACGCCCGAGTGTTGGCGAATGTCGAGCGGCGCCAGATGAAAGCCGAACAGATCGACCGCGCGCCGCAGGCCACGCAACCTTCCGGCGGCGACCCTGGCGCTGCCGTTAGCCTCTAGCGAGGCGGCGAGCACCGCGAGTTCAGCCGCGAATTCGGCGGCCGAGCCGTATGGCGCTGCCCGCCCGACGGCCCGACGGTCCGGAGGATGGTGATCGAGCGTCCGCGAAGTCTCTGCCAGCCGGGCGTAGATCCCTATCAACGCCCGGCGGTAAGGCTCGTCGCGACGATGCTCGGAGACATCGGGAGAGGCTGCGGCCAGCGCCTCCAGCGCCGCGGTCACCTCCACCACGCGCAACGACTGCGACAGCTCCGACCCCAGGGCATGCAGCTGTTCAAAGTAATAATCCATTGCGATAGAGGACTGGCGGGTCAGCGCGTGACGGATCACCTCGTCGTTGACATAGGGATTGCCGTCGCGATCGCCCCCGATCCAACTGCCGACGCGCAGAAAGCTCGGTATCGCGAGTCCTGGTTCAGCCAGCCTATCTTCGATATCCGCGTATAGGCGAGGAAGCTCATGGAAGAACGTGCTGCGGTAGTACGACAGACCGTTTTCGATCTCGTCGTTCACGGTCAGCCGCAGTTCACGCAGGACTCTCGTCTGCCAGAGGGTGAGCACTACCCGGCGCAGTCCCTCCTCGTTGATCGCCTGCTCCTCTGGCGTAAGCTGCACCCGGTCGCGTTCGGTGAGCAGTCGCGAGATCTCGGCCTGACAGTCGAGAATGCTCTTTCGCTGAACCTCCGTTGGGTGCGCCGTGAGCACCGGGGAAATCAGTGCCTCCTTCAGCAGCGCTCGCACGCGCTCGGGGCCGATGCCCGAGGAGCGAATCCGTGCGAGCGCCACTTCGATCGAGCCCTCCTGCGCACTGGAGCCGGCAATCTGGTGCGCGCGTCGCCTGCGATTGTGGTGCTGGTCCTCTGCGATGTTGGCGAGCAGGGAAAAGAAGCTGAAGGCGCGGACTACCGCGATCGCCTGCTGGGCATCCAGACGGTTCAGCGTCGATTCCAGCTCGCTTCTTGCCGTCGGGTCCAGATCGCGGCGGAAGCGGATCGCGTTCTGGCGGGTGCGCTCGATCAGGTCGAAGGTCTCTTCGCCTTCCTGTTCGCGGATCGTGTCGCCCAGGATGCGGCCAAGCTGCCGTATGTCATCGCGCAGCGGCAAGTCCTTTTCCACGATCGCAGCTTCGATATCAGCGTTCACTGAGCGGGAGTCCAAGCAATTGCGGAACCATGGACAGGTACGGGCGGCAGGAGACCGCGGGGCTCGGCGCCTTCACTGGCGGAAGCAAGCACTCCCCGCCCGGCCGGGTGCATCTGCGGAACCGGTTCGATTCCACCGCGGGCATGCCCCTCCGTGGTGCGCAGCGGTCAAAGCGCCGGACGGCGACGGCCACCACCTAATTGCCGGATCTGGGCCAAGGTCAACTCCAGAGCCTGCCGATAGTGCGCGGCGGCAGGCTCCGGCTTGCCTGTTTGCTCCAGGAGCCTGGCCAACTCCAGATGCGCCGAATGCGTCGGCTCGATGGATAGGCTCGCTTCCAGGTAGCTCTGCGCCTTACCCCACAGCCGCTGATGGGAGCAAAGCCGCCCAAGAACCAGCAGCAGAACGGCATCCCGCGGGTGGGTTTCGAGCCAGCGCTCCGCCCGCTCGAGCTGCCCGGTGACGTCGCTTGCCAGACATTCAGCGTACAGCCCGAGGAGGCCCGAGTCCCATTGCGCCTGCAAAGCCTCTTCGATGATCCGTTGCGAGCCAGCGCAATCGCCGAGGGAGGCGAAACACTGCGCCGCTGTGGCGGCAACCCGTGCTTCACGCTTCTGCTCCGTCGGCATCTTCCCCCAGTAGTCGCGCAGCGTCTGGGCATCCAGGGCCTTGCGCTTCAGATTCTCTATGTAGGCGTGGCGCCGGATCTGCTGCACTGCCGAAGGCTCGAAAACTTTGCGCTTCTCCAGCTGGGGGAGGAGCTGAAGCACCTGTTCCCAGTTACGCGCAAGCTGCTGAGCCCGCAGCTCGAGCTTGAGCGCTGCGGTGTGCTTCTGCGGCATGCGTCGCAGCACGTCGAGCGCGTCGTGATACCGCCGCTCCTCAAGCAGCATCTCGGCCTGGGCGATCAGGCGCAACTGCTCGTCTTCCGAGGTAGTGGCGGCGCGGGCGATGTAATCGTCGCGCGCACTGAAATTGCGCATCCCGTGCGCCGAGCGGGCCGCCAGTACGCCTGACAACGCCGGCTGCTCGCCCAGTTCCCGGGCGGCCTTGGCCGCACGCTCGGCCTTGCCGAAGCGCCCCTCGAAAAAATTGCGCAGGGCTTCGGCAAACGTCGCACGGGCCTTGTTCTGAGCCCTTCTCTGCTGAAAAGCGCGCACCCTGGCAGGCATGGTCACAGTGACGACTGCCGCACGCACCGCAACGTAGCCGGCGACTATCGCCAGCGCCCCGATGAGGATGGCGATGTTGAGAGACAGATCAATCCGCCAGGGCGGTACCACGACGAGGACATAGCCATCGCCCATGCGCGCCGCAAGCGTCAGCGCCACGGCGGCGGCGGCAAGGATCACGAGCCATACGAGCCAGCGCATCGCGGAGCCTTCAGCGCACGCTCGGCTCGCGCACCAGTCTGACGTTGCGCACGGCGTCAAGGCTGGCGTCGATGCTCGGGGGCTGCGCGGCGACGTCGGCGCGCGAAAGCTGCGCAAGAGTCGCGACGGCCGCCGACACCGGCTCGCTGCCGGTATCGAAATGCCTTTTTACCCAGTCCGCGGCCGCGGACAGGTCGCTCTTGAAACCTGAGCCGTCGCGCGACAGCAGCGCAAGCCGGGCTGCAAGCAACCGGAGCTTGAGGTTCTCGCGCAGGAAAAACGCCTGCTCGGGAGCGAGCAAAGCCGGATCGGGGCCGTCCATACGCTGGACCCGGACCAGTGCGGTGATGTCCTGCTTCAGTTCGACAAGAAAGCGCCGCCAGCCGCCAGCATCGGAAACGGCGCCTGACTGTGTCGCGCCGGCAGCCGGGCGCTGTTCCATGGCCAGCGGCAGCGAGTCGATGCTGCTCATCAGCCGTTCGATTTTCAGACCAAGGCCGGTAACGTCGATATAGGGCGTCTGGCGCAGACGCTCGCTGTCCTGCCCGATGATCCTGCGCAGTGGCGTCAGCTGGGGCCGTTCCGCTCGCGCCAGGCGCGCGTCCGCCGCCTCCAGTGCGAGCAGCGCAGCCCTAACGTTACCTGCGAGCTGAAGCTGCTGGCCGGCGATCAGCAGTATCTGCTCGACCTCGGCCAAGATCAGTTCGTCGCGATTACGTGATAGTTCCCTGTACAGCGCTTCCAGCGCGAAGCGCTGGTTCTGGGTTTCGACTATTCGCGCCTCGAGCTGGCCGATTCGTGCCTCGACGTCGCGCAAGCTGCTTCTGGACTGGGCCGAGAGATCACGCACTTCGCGCGCCTTGGAGTCGATCTCCGAGAGCCTGCGGCCAAGTTCCTGCTCGAGCTGCGCCCGCTGCCCCTTCGACTCGTACCACTGCCACGCTGAAAGAGCCGCGGCCCCAGCAGCCAACAAAAGGGCGAGCGCCGCGAGACCAGACCCGCGCCGACTTGGCGCGCCGGCAGCGTGCTGGACAGCCCCCGCCGTGAGGGATTCGACCGGTTTCTGTTCGCTCATCTCGAATTTGGCGCTGTAGTGCAGCGCGATCTTCCGAACCAGGTTTCGAGGCCGGAGCGCAACCCGGCGTCGCCGGGATCCGTTACGAAGACACTGCGTGTTCCACGACGGAATGCGCCGGCCGCAACGCGAGGGTGCGGAACGAATACTACCCTGCGGCGTAGCCATTCTGAACCGTCCTCGCCCGCGATCGCGAAAAGATTTTCGACGATCTCGACGCTGCTAGCGGTCCAGGCCGCTATGCGCCCGCTTCGCCAGTCCGGCAGGGTCCTGGAGAACTGGTCGCGCGGCCGCAAGCGGCGATAACACTCCGCGAGCACGACTTGCGCACCGCGCTCACGCAGGACCGTCGCAAGATACTCTCTGCCGCCTTGTCCGCGGAACACTACGACCTTGCGACCGGAGATCGCCTGGAGCGCCGGGTGTCTGGCCAGCGCTTCGCTATCTTGGCCCTCCAGTGGCGTAATGATCCGCCCTGCTCCACTAGCGCTGAGTTCCCGCGCGGTGCCTGCCCCGATGGCAGCGAACTTCGCCCCCGCCGGAATCGTACCGGCTGCCGCAAGCAACTGCATTCCTATCCGGGCCGCGTTGGGACTGATGAACACGATCAGATCGGCCTGCTGTGCCTCGCGCAACGACGCTGCGACCTGGGGGCCCTCGACAGGCTCGAGCTCCACTCCCGGGAACACCACAGGGTCGGCACCCTCGTCGCCAAGCATCTTCGCCAGCGATAACGCCTGTGGCAGGGGACGGGTAATCAGAATGCCGATTCCCGTCAAGGCGCTGCTCATGGTTGTTCCGCCTGCAACGCGGCGAGAATTTCGCCGGCGCCCTGCGCGGCCAGACTGTGGGCAAGACGCTGGCCGAGCTCCTCCGGAGTTTCGTCCGCGGACCCGCGCAACTCGTCCCTGATCAGACGGCTGCCATCCGGTGCCGCCACGAGGCCCCGAAGCCGTACGTGTCGAGCTTCCCAGCTGGCGTAGGCCCCTAGCGGAACGTTGCAACTACCCGCCAGCGCGCGCGATAACGCCCGCTCGGCTTCCACGCACCAGCGTGTCTGCCGGTCATCAAGGCCTGCCACCAGCGCGATCAGATCGTTACGCTCGGCACGGCATTCGACGCCGAGCGCTCCCTGACCGGCTGCCGGAAGACTCTCTTCAGGCTCAAGCAGCCGGGTGATGCGCGACTCCAGCCCGAGTCGCTTCAATCCGGCGGCGGCGAGAATAACGGCGTCGAACTGCCCCTCATCCAGTTTGCGCAGACGAGTCTGCACGTTACCGCGCAACGGTGCCACCTCGAGCCGCGGATTGCGGGCGCGCAACTGGCTCTCCCTTCGCAGGCTGGAAGTGCCAACGCGCGAGCCCGCGGGCAGTTCCTCCAGGCACTTGAAGCGGTCGGACACGAACGCATCGCGTGGATCCTCGCGAGCAGTGATCGCGGCAATCGTGAAACCGGTCGCAAGCTGCATCGGTACATCCTTCATCGAATGCACCGCGACATCGGCATGGCCCGTTTTCAGCGCCTGCTCGAGTTCCTTCACGAACAGTCCTTTGCCGCCAACCTGCGCCAGTGAGGCCCCGAGCCGACGATCGCCCTCGGTGGTCATCGCCAGCAACTCGATGCTCAGCGCCGGGTGCTGCGCGCGGATGCGGTCGGCGACATGCTGTGCCTGCCAAAGCGCGAGCGGGCTTTTGCGGGTCGCAATGACGATACGATCGGGATGTTTCAAGCTCTGTTGCGAAACGAATTCGAGCGCGACTCACCTGTGCAGGCGCGGACTTGCCGGGTCGACCGCGGTGGTGCCGAAGCGCTCCCCGCGGTTACTCCAGATAGCTCCGGATCATCCAGGCGATCTTCTCATGCTGCTCCATGAGACCGGTGAGGAAATCGGTCGTCCCCTCGTCGCCCAGCCTTGAGCAGGCGGCGACATCCCTGCGCAACTGCGCAATTAACGCCTCGTGGTCCGCCAGCAACTGCTTGAGCATGACGGCTGAGCTGGAGCGCCTGCTTGTATGCTCCTTGAGACGGGTCAGTCCGAGGTAGGTCTTGAGCGCCCCCGCAGCTTCACCTCCCAGCGATCGGGCCCGCTCTGCGACTTCGTCGACCACCTCGTCAAGCGACTCGTACTGTTCTTCGAAGAACTTGTGCAGCTCGGAGAAATCGGTACCCACCACGTTCCAGTGAAAGTTGCGGGTCTTGACATACAGCACGAACTCATCGGCCAGGACCGCGTTGAGAATGTCGACAACGCCGGCACGCTGTTTGTCGCTGAGTCCGATGTTCGGCTTCATCTTCCTTGCTCCTCGCGATGAATGCGGCCGCAGCCGCCAGCATGCGCATAGTCTAACCCGCCATTGGCCGGTTACAGGTCCCGCACCCCGCGGACCCGCTGCCGATCGCGGGCCGACATCATCTCCGCGAACGAGCCCGGGCCCATTATCCAGATCGCGCTCCGGGTAATCCGGTCGGAGTATTGTTCGAGCAACACGATTTCGTCGTCCAGCCGCCAGATCGCCAGGCGACTGGGGAACACTCCGCCCATTCCGGCTCGCAGCAACTCGGTGGAAAGCTCGCCGCGGCCCAGCCTGGCCTCGAGTGCCTGCAGCATCTGCTCGAAGCGATCCTCGTCGAACGCAGTGTGCACCTGGTCAAGACGGCCATCGAGATAAATCAGGGTCTGCTCCCGGGTCGGCACCTCGAAAAGCTCGCCGGAGGACGCCTGCCGGCAGCGAGCCTGTATCTCGACCGTGGCGCAGACGTAGCGACTGCGGTCGAGGGCTCCGATCGCGCTGCCCAGCCTCGGTTCCTCCCACAGCTGGGCAGCACTTGTTACCGCCGGCAGCAGGGCAGCGATCCACGCGCAGGCGTACACAGCTAGCGCCCGAGTTCCTTGACGATGTGCTGCTGGCGGCGGCTGACCGGCAACCGCTCGTCCAGCCCGCGCATCTTGACCACCCACCTCGCCTCGCCTTCACCGGGCTCCCTCTCGAAACCTTCGACATGGGACCGGGCAACAAGACAGTTACGATGGACACGGACGAACTTCTCGTCGAACTCGCGCTCCAGCCGTGACAGCGACTCCTCGAGAACGTGTTCTCGCAGCGCGGTTCGCACGGTCACATACTTGAGCTCGGCGCGGAGGTAAAGAATGTCATCGACGGGGATCAGCGTGACCTTGCCCCGTTCCTGCACCGACAGGTGCGTGCGCGCCTCGGGAGCGATGTTCTGCAGCAGGTCCAGGGACAGACGGGTGATCGAACGTGCCCGCACCAGCGCATCGTGCAAGCGCCGCAGCCGGATCGGCTTGACCAGGTAGTCGATGGCGTGGAGCTCGAAGGCCTTGAGAGCATAGTCGTCGTAGGCAGTGGTGAAAATCACGTAAGGCGGCTCCTCGAGTTTCAGCAGATGCTGGGCGACCTCGATGCCGTCCATCTCGGGCATGCGGATGTCGAGCAGCACCACGTCCGCCGGACTGTCCGCCAGCAGATCCAGAAGTTCGCGCCCGCTCTGGGCCTCCCCGACGATCTCGATCGGAATGGTGACCGAGATATCCTCCAGCAGGTCCTTCAGCCGGCTCCTGGCCGGCGCTTCGTCGTCGGTGACTGCAATGCGCAGCCGCTGCGCACCCCGGCTCATCGCCTCTCCTTGACGTATGGCAGAGAAATCTCCACCTCGAAGACACCGGCGGCCGCGCGGGTCGCGAGGCTGGCTTCGGCGTCGAAGTGCAGCTGCAACCGCTCGCGGATGTTGGCGAGCGCCATGCGATTGCCCGACTGGTGGCGAGCCTGGTCACGATAAGGATTGCGCAGGCGGATTCGCAGGGTTTCGCCGGACAGGCGGATCTCCACCGTAACCGTTCCCGGCTCGGCCGCGGGTTCGATCCCGTGGTACACCGCGTTCTCCAGCACCGGTTGCAGAAGCAGCGGCGGCACCATGGCGTCGGCCGGCATGGACTCCGTGTGCCATTCCACCGTTAGCCGATCGCCGAGCCGAAGTTGCTCGATGCCGAGATACTGATGACAGATCTCCAGCTCTCGCCGTATCGGAATGAGATCACGGTTGTCCGCCATCAGGGCGCGGAACAACTCGGCCATGTCGTGCAGCGCTTCCTCAGCTCGCCGTGGCTCGCTGCGCACCAGGGACAGCACCGCGTTGATGCTGTTGAAGAAGAAATGGGGCCGGATACGCGCCTGCAGCGCCTGCAACCGCGCCTCGGTCAACGCCGGTGACAGCGCCCGTGCGCGCAATTCGAAGTAACCGAGGAGCAGCAGCGTTGCCAAGGCGGCAAGAAACCAGTCGCGCACCATCGTGTCCCGTGTGTTGCCCAGGAGCCCGGACGAGAACTTCGCCGCCAGGGTCGTGATCGCCAGTTCCATGATCACGATCGCGACGACAGCGAACCGATAATCCATCCGCCGCAGCCACGGCCCTGCTGCGCCGAGGACTACCAGGGACAGAATCGTCACCGGCGCGACGAACGCAGTGATCGTGATCCACATCTGGATCCACGTCTGCAACGAATGGGTTCCCGTAGCCGCTGCCGCAACGGTCATGACGCTCACGCCGACCAGAATGCGCAGCATCACGCCCAGATTCCGGAAGTCCGGCAGGGCGTTCTGCTGCCGGTTCTGATTTATACTTCCCATCGCTCCATCGGTCGTTCCAGGGCGGACCTCGTCTACCGCTCCATCCATTTTGAGTTAGCTACCCATACGATGCAAGGAAAGACGCCCGACGCAAATGACACCGGCAAGCCCTGGTCGGGCAGATTCGGCGAACCGGTTGCGGGGCTGGTCAAACGCTACACCGCATCGGTGGATTTCGACCGGCGCCTCGCCGAGTTCGACATCCAGGGTTCCCTCGCCCACGCGCGGATGCTGCGAACGGCCGGCGTGATTTCGGCAAAGGACCTGGCGGACATCAGGCGTGGGATGGTCCGGATCCTGAAGGAGGTCCGGGAGGGGCGGTTCCCCTGGTCGGTTGATTTCGAGGATGTGCATCTGAACATCGAGAAGCGTCTGACCGATCTGGTGGGCGACGCCGGCAAGAGGCTGCATACCGCGCGATCGCGAAACGATCAGGTGGCGACCGACATCCGGCTTTACCTGCGCTGGGCTATCGATCAGATTGTGCGGCGCATCCGCTTGTTCCAGGAGAGCCTGCTCGATCTCGCCGAGAAGCACGTTGAGACACTCATGCCGGGCTTTACTCATATGCAGATCGCCCAGCCGGTTTCCTTCGCCCACCACCTCATGGCCTACTTCGAGATGGCGCAGCGCGACACAGAGCGTTTCTCCGACTGTCGCAGGCGGCTGAACCGTCTGCCGCTGGGCGCGGCAGCGCTTGCGGGCACGAGCTACCCGATCGACCGGGAACAAGTCGCAAGAGAACTGGGTTTTGACGGAGTATGCGGGAACTCCATAGACGCGGTGTCGGATCGGGACTTCGCAATCGAATTCTGCGCCTGCGGCGCGCTGACGATGGCCCATCTGTCGAGACTTTCCGAGGAACTCGTTCTGTGGGTAAGCCCCGGATTCGGTTTCATCCAGCTCGCCGATCGCTTCTGCACGGGATCTTCGATCATGCCCCAAAAGAAGAACCCGGACGTCGCCGAGCTGGCGCGCGGCAAGACCGGCCGGGTCAACGGTCACCTGGTGGCATTGCTGACCTTGATGAAAGCCCAGCCGCTGGCCTACAACAGGGACAACCAGGAGGACAAGGAACCGCTTTTCGATACAGTGGACACGCTTCTGCCGACACTCGCCATCTTCGCCGATATGATCGGCGCAATCACGGTCGACAAACAGGCGATGCGCTCCGCGGCCATGCGCGGCCACGCCACGGCGACGGATCTGGCCGACTATCTGGTGAGAAAAGGCATGCCTTTCCGCGAAGCGCACGAGGCAGTCGCCCGCGCGGTGCGCCACGCCACAGACAAGGGTGTGGACCTTTCCGGCCTGTCGCTGCAAGAGCTAAGGCGTTTCTCCGTTCTGATCGAGCGCGACGCGCTTGAAACCCTGAAACCGGAAGGGTCGCTCGCAGCACGCAACCACTCCGGAGGCACTGCGCCGAAACGGGTCAGGCGGGCGATCGAAAAGGCGCGGCGCGCGCTCGCCAAATCCTAGAATGACCGCTGCGGACGCCGGCGGCGCAAAGCGCTCGGCAACCGTCATTCTGGCGTCAAAGCATGCACACCCCCTTGCCAACTGTCGCCTGGGAGGCAATTGCAGGGCAGATCGCCGAGCACACCGGAACACGATTCCGAATCGAACGCGTCGAACCGGCGAGCGGCGGCTGCGTCAGCCAGAGCTGGGTGCTTTATGGCGGCGAAAGGCGGTTCTTCGTCAAGCTGGCTTCGACGGCGGGGTTGGACATGCTGGAAGCCGAGATCGCGGGCCTGAGCGAGCTGTTACAGGGCGCAGTTCGCGTCCCGGAACCGATCTGCATCGGAAGCGATGCGGACCGCGCCTGGCTGGTCCTCGAGTATCTCCGCCTGCGCGCCGGGCGTGCCAGCGGGTGGCGCCAACTCGGCGCCGCGCTCGCAGCCCAGCACCGCCGGCTCGCACCGCAGTTCGGTTGGCGTCGCGACAACACGATCGGCGCGACCGCACAGGCAAACGCGTGGAGCGCGGACTGGCCTACCTTCCTGCGCGATCGGCGACTGGGAAGCCAACTGCAGCTGGCTGAACGAAACGGCTTCGGGCGCGACCTCTCGGGCCGGGGCGGGCAATTGCTCGACTGCCTCGGTGCCTTCTTTCCCGGCTATTCGCCTCGGCCATCGTTGTTGCATGGTGATCTCTGGTGCGGAAACGTCGGTTTCCTGTACGGCGGGGAACCGGTGATTTTCGATCCCGCAGTCTATTACGGCGACCGCGAAGCCGATATTGCGATGACCGAGCTGTTCGGCGGATTCGGCACCGATTTCTACACGGCCTACGCAGCGGCCTGGCCGCTCGAGGCCGGATACCCGGTGCGTCGTCGTCTGTACAACCTCTACCACCTGCTCAACCATCTCAATCTGTTCGGGGCGGGATACCTGGGCGAGTGCTGTTCCACCATTGACTGGCTGCTGGCCCGGAGCTGAGGCCCTGCGCGGAATTGGGTTGGTTGAACAACCCATCAATGACTGTTAAATTCCGGTGCGGTGTTCACGCCCGTCCAGCGTGGTTCGAGGAGATCCCGCTGGATTATTTTTTCCCCGCGGCCGAATAATGCGCGCGAAAAGGAGGGGATTCATGAGATCGAATCGTTGTCTGCTGCTATCCGTGCAGGCGGTGGTCTGTATCGCGGCTGTGCTTCTCGCGGCCGTGGCGAGCGCTCAGGACAAACCGATCCGCGTCGGCCTGGTCACGTTCCTGTCCGGTCCCGCAGCAGGACCGTTCGGGGTACCGGCCAAGATCGCCGCCGAGGCAATCGTAGATTCCCTGAATGCCGGCAAGGTGCCTGCACCCTACAACATCAAGGGCTTCTCGGGCACGTCAATCGAACTGGTGGTAGTCGACGAAGCCGGAGGCGCCACCAAGCAGGTCACCGAGCTGCGCAACCTGGTTGAGCGTCAGAACGTGGATTTCGTGATCGGCTACATCTCTAGCGGAGACTGCCTTGCGGTCGCGCCGGTGGCCGAAGAACTGAAGAAGATCACCGTGCTATTCGATTGCGGCACGCCACGAGTGTTCGAGGAAGCGAGCTACAAGTATGTGTTCCGCACCCGGTCACACGCCACCATGGACGCCGTGGCCGGAGCCACATATCTGCTGGAGAACCGGCCTGCACTAAAAGCTTACGGCGGCATCAACCAGAATTATGCCTGGGGGCAGGACTCGTGGGCGGACTTTACGGCGGTAATGACGGCACTGAAACCCGAAGCCGCGATCACCACATCACAGATGCCAAAGTTTGGCGCCGGGCAGTACGGCCCCGAGATTTCGGTCCTTTTGCAGAGCAATTCCGACCTGATCCACTCCAGTCTTTGGGGTGGCGACCTCGAGGCATTCATGCTCCAGGCGATGCCCCGGGGGCTGTTCAGCCGAAGCCAGCTGCTTTTGGTTGCGGGAGAGCCCTATCTCCACCGGCTCGCGGGCAACGTACCCGACGGCACCATCGTCGGGGCGCGCGGGCCGAACGGTGTGTTCGCGCCGAAGAGCGCGCTGAACGACTGGCTGCGGGCAATCTACAAGGAGCGCACGGAGGTCAATCCAAATTACCCGGCCTACAGCGTGGCACTCGCCTTCCTCGGACTGAAGGCCGCATATGAGAAAGCGCGGCTCGCGGCGATCCAGGCTGCGGTTCCCATGGGCGCCGCCAAGGATGTGAAGGAGCAAATGGAGAAGGCCTACGGCCGTCCGCCCGACGAGGAGATCATCAAGGCTTTCGAGTATCTGACTTTCGACTCGCCCGCGGGCAAGGTGATGATGAAGCTTGGCAAGGGCCACCAAGCCGTGACCGGCACGGCTTATGGCACCACCCGCACGGCCAACGGTCAGGTAACGATCGGCAACATCAAGTACTACTCGCTAGAGCGCGTGCAGCCGCCAGAGGGGGTGAAGAGCCTGGACTGGATCAAGGGCGGGATGAAACCCGGTAAGTGGTGAGGGCGGGCGACCAGCCATGAGCCAGCTGCTGGCGGTCCTGATCGACGGGCTGAACTACTCCTCGTGGCTGTTCATCATCGCGGTGGGACTGACGCTTATCTACGGCGTGATGAAGATCCTGAACATCGCCCATGGCAGCCTGTACGCGCTTGGCGCCTACACCGCTGCTTCGCTCGCCGGCTCATGGCTTAATCAGGGGCACTCGCCAATGGGTTCATACGCGGTGCTCCTGGTCGCAGCGGTGCTCGTGGGCGTACTTGCCGGACCCCTGATCGAGCGCGGGCTGCTGCGTTTCATGTACGGCAAGGACGAGATCGTGCTCGTGCTCGTGACCTACGCCGTGTTCCTGATACTCGAGGACTTCATCAAGTTGCTGTGGGGAGTGGACCCGTACCTGCTTTACCAGCCCTATGGCCTGCTTGGCAGCTTCGACGTGGGCAACCTCACCTACCCGGTTTACAACCTCGCGCTTATCGCCGTAGCGATCGCAGTCGGAGTGACGTTGACCTGGGTGCTCGCAAGAACGCGCCAAGGGAAGATACTGATAGCGGTTATACACGATCGCGAGATGGCCGCCGCCCAGGGGATCAACGTCTCGCTGGTCTATTTCGTCACCTTCACCGTCGGCGCGATGCTGGGCGCGCTCGGCGGTGCGCTTACCGCACCGATGATCTCGGTGCAACCCGGGATCGGCGCCGAGACCATCGTGCTCGCCTTTGCGGTAGTGGTGATCGGCGGGCTGGGCAGCCTCCCGGGCGCGGCGCTGGCTGCAGTTCTCGTCGGACTGGTGCGCTCCGCGGCGGTGCACTACCGCCCCGAGCTTGACCTTTTCAGCATCTACCTGGTCATGGCGATCGTGCTGATAGTGCGGCCGAAAGGCCTGTTCAGTGCCCAGGAGGCACGCAAGATATGAACACGAGGCGCGATCGCAGTTTGTCCATTCTCGCGCTTGCCCTGGTCGGCTTGCTGCTCGCCGGACCGTTCCTTCCTCGCTGGACCATGTTCCTGATCACCGTGTCTCTCTGTTACGGGATTGTGGTGCTGGGGATGATGCTGCTGATGCGCACCGGCGTGGTTTCCTTCGGTCACGGGCTGTATTACTGCCTCGGCGCCTACGCCGCCGGAACGCTCGAGCCCTTTTTTGGAATCAGCGAGATCGCGATCATGCTCGCCTGCGCAGTTGCGGTCACCGGCCTTACCTCAGCGGTGCTCGCCCTGCTGCTGCGCAAGTATCGCGATATCTTCTTTGCGATGCTCTCACTTGCTTTCTCGATGATCCTCTACGGGCTGCTGGTCAAGACTTCCGCGCTCGGCAGTTCCGACGGGTTCAACGTCTCGGCGCGTACCTTTCTCGGCTTCACGATCGCCGGTGCGCCTTATGAGCGTTACGTGGTTTTCGCCATCACCGTCATCAGCGCTTACGGTGCTGCGGTCCTGATGCAGCTTTACCTTCGTTCCCACCGCGGGCGGCTGGCAGGCGCCATTCGCGATAACGAACTACGGGTCGAGTACATGGGCGCATCGGTAGCCAACACGATTCACGTTAATTACGTGTTCTCGGCGGTGCTAGCCGGGCTGGGTGGCGCGCTTGCCGGCATCAGCGTGGGACACATCGACCCGGAGATGGCCTACTGGACGACTTCCGGAGAATTCGTCTTCGTCGCGATCCTCTCCGGCACCGGTAGCGTGCTTGCCCCGTTCCTCGGTGCAATGATCTTCGAGACCATTCGCAGCTTTGCCTACGAGTACTCCCCGAACACCTGGCAGATGGCGCTCGGTGTCACCATGCTGCTGGTCATCATGTTCCTGCCCGGTGGTTTGTGGTCGCTGTTCGGCAAGTTGAGGAGGACGTGACATGGGTGCCGTCCTCGAAGCCAGAAACGTGAACAAGAACTTCGGCGCCGTCACCGCGGCAGCCGATATCAGCGTGTCGATCACGAGCGACACGGTAGTCGGCCTGATCGGCAGCAACGGCGCCGGGAAAACAACTTTCCTCAACATGGTGACCGGCTACCTCAAGCCCAGCACCGGCAGCATTCACTTTGAGGGCAGGGACATTACGCCGCTCCCTCCGCGCCAGATCACCCGGCTCGGAATCTGCCGCTCCTTTCAGATCCCGCAGCTGTTCAACACCCTTTCGGTGTTCCAGAATCTGCTGGTCGGGGTGGGGATAGTAGCCTCTGCGGGCAGAGCCTGGGCGGGTCGAGCAGCCCACGCCGGGGCACCGCAAGAAGCCGTGGAAGCGAGCCTGGAGCGCTTCCGCCTGAGCGCCTACCGCGACCAGCCGGCGGGAATGCTTCCCGAAGGCGTCCGCAAGCTGCTCGATGTCGCCATGGCGATGGTGGTGAGACCGAAGGTCCTGCTACTCGACGAACCGACTTCGGGCGTGTCGGCCGGCGAGAAGTTCGACTTGATGGATATGGTGATGAGCGCAGTGCGCACCGATGGCGTGACAGTGCTGTTCGTCGAGCATGACATGGAGGTCATCAATCGCTACACGCACCGCGTCCTGGCCTTCTACGAGGGGCGCATCATCGCTGACGGCGAACCGGAGGAAGTTCTGAACGAACCTGAAGTGCGCAAGTACGTGATCGGCGAGGCCCTTCACATCGGAGACCCCCGTGCTGCGAGTTGAGAACGTCGACGTCTCGATCCAGTCGGTCAGCATCCTGCGCAACGTCAGTCTCGACGTGCCTGGCGGCAAGTTCGTCGGCCTGATCGGCCGCAACGGTGCCGGCAAGACCACTCTAATGCGCACGGTCATGGGCCTGCTCCCACTGGGCTCTGGCAGAATCGACTTCGACGGCCGGTCGCTGGGACAGGTCCCGACCCACCTGCGGGCACGAGGCGGAATCGGCTACATGCCGGAAGATCGCAGACTGGTCCCGGATCTGACGGTCGCCGAGAACGTTCTCATTCCGGCCTGGTCTGCCGGCGTAGGCGATCCGTCGCAACGGCTGGCGGAAATCTACCGAATGATCCCGGAGGTCGAACAGTTCCGTGATCGCAAGGCTCTGCTGCTCTCGGGAGGGCAACAGAAGCTGGTTGCTCTGGCCCGGGCGCTGATGTGCGGCACCCGGCTGCTGCTGCTCGACGAGCCTTTTGAAGGCGTGGCGCCGGTACTCGCGCGCCGGCTGGCCGAGGTAATCGCGAGGCTCAAGCTGCAAGGGCTGTCGATAGTGCTCACCGAGTCCGACCTGTCGCACTCGAAGGAAATGCTCGACGTGGTCTATACGATCGACCGGGGGGAAGTTGCGCCGGCGCAATAGCCGCCCGAGGCAACCGACCGTCTGCCCTGGAGACGCCGGATGGCGAGCAGTTCGGTACTCGATCTGATCGGCAACACCCCCTTGGTGGAGGTCAGGCGCATCGACGCCAGCCCCTGCCGGCTGTTCCTCAAGCTCGAAAGCCAGAATCCCGGGGGGTCCATCAAAGACCGGATCGGTCTTTCGATGATCAATGCCGCCGAGCGAGAGGGAAAGCTCGGTCCGGGCGGTGCGATCGTCGAAGCCACTGCGGGAAACACCGGTCTGGGGCTGGCTCTGGTGGCCTCGCAAAAAGGTTACAGGCTGACACTCATAGTTCCCGACAAGATGAGCCGGGAGAAGATCTTCCACTTGAAAGCCATGGGAGCCGAAGTCATTCTCACCCGCTCTGATGTGGGCAGAGGACATCCCGAGTACTACCAGGACATGGCTGAACGCGTGGCGCGAGAGACCGGTGCCTTCTACGTCAATCAGTTTGCCAACCCCGCAAACCCGCAGACACATGAGTCCGCGACCGGCCCCGAGATCTGGCAGCAGATGGACCGCGAAGTGGACGCGGTGGTCTGCGGCGTCGGTTCAGGCGGAACGATCACGGGCTTGTCGCGCTACTTCTCCAGGGTCTCGCCCAAGACCGAAATGGTGCTCGCCGATCCGGTCGGCTCGGTACTCGCTGATTACGTCAAGACCGGAAGATACGGTCAGGCCGGTAGCTGGCTGGTGGAAGGAATCGGTGAAGATTTCATTCCCCCTATTGCAGACCTTTCTCGCGTCAAGCGAGCATACTCCATCAGCGACGAGGAGTCCTGCAACACCACCCGCGATCTGCTCACGAGGGAAGCGATCCTGGCCGGATCCTCTTCCGGGACGCTAGTTGCCGCTGCGCTGCACTATTGCCGTGAACAGAAGCAGTCCAAGAGGGTAGTCACTTTCGTCTGCGACAGCGGCAACAAGTACCTGTCCAAGGTGTTCAACGACTACTGGATGAGCGACCAGGGTTTCATCAAGCGCGAGCGCCACGGCGATCTGCGTGACCTCATCTCCCGCCGCCAAGAGGACCGGGCGGTAATCACCGTGTCGCCGGACGACAAGCTGATGAACGCCTATGCGAGGATGAAACTGTACGACGTATCACAGCTGCCGGTGCTGGACAGCGACGGCGCGGTGGTCGGTATTCTCGACGAGTGGGATCTGCTCACCGCGGTGCAGGGCGACCCCGTGCGGTTCCGCGACCCGGTCGGCTCCGCCATGGTGACCCGGGTCGAGACGGTGGATGTCGACGCGCCGCTTTCCGCATTGACCGACTGTTTCAACAAGGGCCATGTCGCTATCGTCGTAGACCAGGGCCGGTTCTGCGGGCTGATCACCCGCATCGACGTCCTCAATCACTTGCGCAACAAGGCGCACTGAGGCCCCTCCGAATCGCCACGGAGACGCGATGCGAAAGCCGATCGGTCGAGAACGTTTCGCCCTTCCCGGTCTCCTTCGCTTTCCTGGCGGCCGGCGCTGATCTGACTCGCTCCGTTCCTCGATGTCTCTGTGGTAAGTTGCTCACGTTGATGTGCCTTCAAGTGCCAACTGCGGCCGGCAAGGTAAAGGTAAGGGTTCAGCATGGCTGACAACGATCAGAAACAAGGTTTCGCGACCCGCGCGATCCACGCCGGGCAGCAACCCGATGCAGCGACCGGCGCAGTGATGACGCCGATCTTCGCCACTTCCACTTTCAAGCAGAAGTCGCCGGGCGTGCACACCGGTTACGAGTACGCCCGAAGCCAGAACCCGACCCGTCATTCCTTCGAGCGCTGCATCGCCGACCTGGAGGGGGGCGCGCGCAGCTTCGCGTTTTCCTCCGGGCTCGCGGCAAGCGCCACGGTCCTCGAACTCCTGGACAGCGGCAGTCACATGGTCGCGGTCGACGACATGTACGGCGGCTCCTGGCGGCTATTTGAACGCGTGCGCAAGCGCTCGATGGGGCTGCGGGTGTCCTACGCGGATCCGAACATCGCCGGATCGATCCAGAAGGCCATGGAGAGAAATACCCGGATGATCTGGGTGGAAACGCCGTCCAACCCGCTGTTGAAGGTCACCGACCTGTCGCAGGTCGCGAAAATCGGCAAGGACCGCGGCATTCTGACGGTGGTGGACAGCACCTTTGCTTCGCCGTTCGTGCAACGGCCCATTGAACTGGGCTGTGACCTCGTGATCCATTCAGTCACCAAGTACATCAACGGCCATTCGGACATGGTCGGAGGCATCGTCGTCGTCAAGGAAGGGCGTGCGGAGATCGCCGAAAAGCTCGAGTTCATGCAGAACGCGATCGGCTCCATCCTCGATCCGTTCTCCAGTTTCCTTGCCTTGCGCGGCGTCAAGACGCTGCCGCTGCGCATGAAGCAGCACTGCGACAACGCGCTTCAGCTTGCCAGTTGGCTGCACAGACATCCGAAGATCGAGAAAGTGATCTATCCGGGCCTGCCTGACCACCCACAGCACGGAGTGGCGTGGAAACAGATGAACGGTTTGTTCGGTGCCATGATCGCGGTCTATCTCAAGGCCGACATGGCCGGCGTGCGAAGGGCGCTCGAAGGGTGCGAGGTGTTCACGCTGGCCGAATCGCTGGGCGGAGTGGAAAGCCTGGTCGGGCATCCGGTGACCATGAGCCATGGTTCGCTGCCGGCAGAGCGTCGCGCTCAGCTGGGTATCAGCGACAACCTGGTCCGGCTGTCTGTCGGCATCGAGGATCTTCAGGACTTGATCGCCGATCTCGACCAGGCGCTGGCGAGAATATGACTTCCCACCCCCGCCTGATTCACACCGGGATATTCGCCGCCTGCGCAGGGCTTATCGGATTCGGGATATATCTGCAACACGCTCAAGGCCTCGAGCCTTGCCCCATGTGCATATTGCAGCGTTACGCCTTCGTTCTCACCGGACTGATTGCGCTCGCAGCCGCCATTCACGACCCGCAGAGCACCGGCCGCCGGGTCTACGGCGTTCTGCTGGTACTGACCGCAGGCGCCGGCGCGGGAGTGGCCGCCCGCCATGTCTGGCTTGAGCACAACCCGCCGAAACTCTTCGACTGCGGCGCCGACCTTGGCTACATGATGGAGTCGTTTCCGCTGGCCGAGGCCTTGCCCATGATTTTTCGCGGCACCGGCGATTGCTCGAAAGTGCTCTGGCAATTCCTGGGGTTTTCGATCGCGGAGTGGGCGTTGATCTGGTTTCTGCTGCTGGTAGCCGCTGCGGTCGCTTCGGTGCTCCTCAAGCCGCGACGTTTTTCAGTTTAGCGTCCGCTCGCGGCTGCCTCTCGCTGCGCAGTCCTGGAGTTGCTCGCCTCTGATCGGCCTGACTATGCAGCGTCGTTTCAGTCGGACCGCAGCACTGCCCACTGACGCGGAAGAAGCCGCGCCACCAGCGCGTAACCACCTTTCCCGTCCGGTTTGTAGATCGCCGCCTCGCCCTGGGTGCCGAGATGGAAACCTTCGGCGTCCCATAGATTGAAGCCGTGCGAAATGAGCACGCTGTTGTTTCCGGGAGGGGGCGCGGTGGCGAGCAGCGCCCTGAGCGCCTTCGCGCCCTGTTCGCGTCTTGCCGCCGCGTCGGGAGAGCGGCTTACACCGGTGAGCCCCGGCTCGATATCGAAGCGCCCGAAGGCAAGCCGGGCGGTGTCCTTACAGCGGCAGAACTCGCTGGTGAGCACCGGCCCTATTGGAATCGCCAGCCGGCGCAGTGCGTTGCCGATCAGTTCGGCCTCTTCCCTGCCGTTATCGTTCAGATTGCGCTGGGTCGCGCAGTTCGCCAGGTCCACGCCCTGCTCCTGGTACGCCGGACCGGTGTCGGCATGCCGGAAGTAGATGACGTGCCCTCCCCGTTGCAAAGCTGCAACCAGTGCGTTGCCGGAGAGCGCGGGTAGCGGAGCGGCGGCGTCTTGCGCGGCGGCAACTCCAACGAGGAGCAGCGCGCACAGAACCGAGCGAAGCAAGGACATTTGGAAACCCTAGGGTTCGAGCTAGTCTGGCCGTGGTCGCAGCCCGTCACCCCTGCGGAGGCTCGGGAGCGGGCTCTGGCGCGCCATGTTGCACCACCGCAGTGATGTCCCGCCAGAATTCCAAGGCTGTTTGCGTGCGCCATTCGACGTGGCAGCGCAGCGCCTTGGCAATGACCGGGGCAAACTTCGAATCATGCTTCTGCGCCACGGCCTGCGGGATTCCGCCGACGATCTCTTCCTTGGTGAAGTACGGAATCTCTTTCAACAGCATTGCCAGCAGCAAGAGGCCCGTCTGGTAAAAGTCTACTTGACGGCCTATGGGGCCGAACTTCTCTGGATCGATCGCCTCGGGGGGCAGCATCCACTCCGCCAGCAGTGTCTGGAACACCCTGATGTCGGATTCGAGGCGGGTCAAGCCGAGGTCACCGACCTTGAAAGACCATACGATCCGCTGGAAGAAGGCTGCCGGCTGACGCAGCTCCGTCACGAAGATGTTCCCGGGATGAAGATCCTTGTGCACGTAGCCACGGGCATGAATGTATTCCAGCGCCTGGAGTACGTCTCGGGCCAGGTACGGGATCCAGCGGTCGGCGTCTATACCGATGCTGTTGATCACCTTCATCAGCGGAAACGTGCAGCGCTCTATAATCAGGTAGAACGTGTCCCGGTGTTCGAATGCGTCGTGCACGAACGTGATGTTCGGGTGGCGCAGTTCGAGCAGCTTTCCGGTCTCTTCGAGCCAGCTGTCGCGCACTTCCGAATAGCGTCGTTCCTGAGGCAGGAGGATCTTCGCGACCAGGGCGTTGCCCCATTCGTCCGAGCACTCGAACACCACGCCGAAACCGCCTTGGCCGAGACGCTCGCCGATGAAATAGCGCCGTTCGCCATGAATGATGACCTCGCCCTTCTCCGGCAGCCGGAACCGCCGTGGCTGGCGGATATGGACGTTGCGCAGCAGGACCGATACGCCCTTCTGCAGCTTGGGCGACATCATGGGCGTGCGAATTCCGGCTGCGGTCTCCGAGACATCTGGATGCGCATCGACACCATCACCGGCCGGGGGTCGCTCCAGCCGGGATCGGCAGGAGCTTTCTCCGAGACGCGGCAGTTTCCAGGCCCAAGGCGGCGCGTCGTCGCGCTTCCTCCCGCGTCCATCACGGTCAGTGGGCGCCCGGCCTGCTGGCGAAGGCTACGCCGATCATCGCATCGCGGGTGACAAGCGCTGCGAGTTTCTCTTGCGACCAGCCCTCCGTGCCGTCGGGGCGGCGCGGCAGTACAAGGTAGCGCATGTCGGCATTGGAGTCGTGCACCCGGACGACTAGGTTCTCGGGTATCGCCACACCGAACTCCTGAAGCACGCTACGCGGCTCGCTGATCACCCGCGATCGATAGGCGCGACTCTTGTACCAGTCAGGAGGAAGCCCGAGCAGCCAGCGCGGATAGCACGAGCACAGGGTGCAGACGATGACGTTGTGAACCGTGTCGGTGTTCTCGACCACGACCAGCTTGTAGGGGCCGCGTTCAAGTCCGATGGCTTCGCAGGCCGCATTGCCGTCGGACAACAGCAGTCGCTTGTATTCCGGGTCCACCCAGGCGCGGGCGACCACCTTGGCGCCCTGTGCCGGTGTGCAAGAATCCATGTCTTCGACTTGGCGGCGAATCTCATCCGCACTTAGAAGGTTTTTTCCGATCAGAAGCTCGCGCACCGCGATCTCCATTGCACGCCAGTGTGTGATCGTGTCGTCGAGGTCCGGGCGCGGCGGAGAATGATGCGGTCGATCGTGTTCCTCTGAATGATCGTGATCGTGTGGCATCAGTTCGCGGCCTCCAGCCAGTGCTGATAAATCTCCACGTCGACTGTGTCCCGGGATTCGCCGGCGTATCCCGGCCACACCTCCCGCTGCATGAAACGCACACGGTAAAGCGGCTGTTTCGGCAGCCCGGACCGGGCGTATGCGAGTTCCTCGGGATTGCTGTACACACCGCAGAGCCGCTCGATCACACCGCGTTTTCCCCGAATGTAGAACGGAGTGCGCACGTGTCCGATCGGATAAGCGATGCGCACCGCGACGCTGTCGCCCGGCCTGAAACGGGGTGTGTCAGCCTCAACCCTGGCCACGCCGCCTGGCCTCCTCCATCCGGCGCCCCAGTTCGTCCACCGTGATGACCCCTCGCTGGATGAGGGTCTGGGTGATCGAGCAGATCCAGCGCTCGTAGTAAGTCATGGCCTCGTAGGCCTCCGCTCCGAGGCCTTCGATGTTGCGGCGCAGTTCGTCAACGGTCATCAGGCCCTTCTTCGTCAGCAGCACCAACAGCGCATCGACCCGCTTCTCCCACAGGGCATAGTCATGTTCGGTCTGCTCGACCGGCCCCGCAGGCAGCCCGCCCATGTCGTGATGAGATCGCATCGACTCGATTATAGGCCGCGTTCCCCGGCAAGAGCGGCAGGCCGAGCATGCGGCCCACGCGTTATCGCTTGACCAAGCCTTCTGGCTGCGTCTAGCTGCACCAGGGCGCGCCGCAAGCGCGCGTGCTTCGACGCGACCCTCCGATGAAAACCCTGCAACCGTCGCGTTCCGCGTATTCCGTCGCCGAAACGAAAAGGGCTGGCACCCGCCAGCCCTGTACCGTCGCATTGCCGGTCACTTCGCAAAAAGCTTCTTCAACTCGCCCGACTCGTACATCTCGCGCATGATATCCGCGCCCCCCACGAACTCCCCGTTGACGTAGAGCTGCGGGATCGTCGGCCAGTTCGAGTAATCCTTGATGCCCTGTCGGATTTCCGGATCCTCCAGCACGTTGACCGTGGCGACGTTGTCGGCGCCACAAGCCTCGAGAATCTGAACTGCAGCAGCGGAAAAGCCGCACATCGGCGCCTCCGGCGTACCCTTCATGTAGAGCACAACCGGATTGTCCGTGACCTGCTTCCTGATGACTTCCTTGGGATCCGTCATTGTTGCCTCAACCTTGTTGTCTTCGGGGTCATACCCGATGATATCGCGATACTCTGGGACGCGGACATTATCGCTCAGGCGCCTGCCGCAGGCTAGCGAGCGTGTCCCGCCGCAGTCAACCTGCCGCCGCAAACCCGTCGATGACCGGCGAGATCCTTCTCATCGACTAGCTGGGAAAATCCCGCCTGCCGGAGCAGCATCCGACAGGCGTTCGCCTGATCGTAACCATGCTCTAACAGCAACCAGCCGCCCTCGTTCAGGTGCCCGGGAGACCCGGAGACGATGCGCCTGATCGATTCCATTCCGTCGGCACCTCCAAGCAGCGCCTCCTTCGGCTCGAACCGCAGATCGCCCTGCACGAGATGTGGATCCCCTGCGGCGACGTATGGAGGATTCGAAACGATCAGATCGAACCGCTCGCCATCGAGCGCGGTGTACCAGTCGCTCGCAAGCATCCGGACCCGCGATCGGTCGCGGATCAATCGCTCGCAGTTGCGACTTGCAACCGCCAGCGCCTCTTCCGAAATATCGACTGCGACCAGATCTATCCGCCGCCGCATCACGGCTATCGACAAACCGATGGCGCCACTCCCGACGCCCAGATCGAGCACACGCAACCGTCCGTCTTCCGGCAGACGTTGCAGCGCCAGCTCGACCAGAAGCTCGGTTTCAGGACGCGGAATCAGCACTGCGGGCGTGACTTCGAACGCAAGCCCGTAGAATTCTCGGCACCCCGTAAGGTAGGCGATCGGCTCGCCGGCGCGGCGCCTGATCACGAGATCGAGGAATCGCTGCTTCTCGTGGCCGTGCAGATGCCGCTCCGGATGGGCAATCAGCTGCGCGAGGTTCGCGCCGGTCGCCGCTCGGAGAAGGTAGCCGGCTTCGGCGCGGTCAATTTCCTCTGAAGCGAGCGCGGCGCCGACTGTCAGTAACCCCGATGTGGCAGATCCAGCCATGTCGACCCGAAGACTGCGCGCTCAGACGCTTGCCGCCATCTCGGCAAGCTGCTCTGCGTGGTGCTCCGCGGTCAGTGCATCTACAAGATCATCGAGGTCGCCGTCGATGATCTGCTGGATCTTGTACAAGGTAAGATTTATCCGGTGATCGGTGACGCGACCCTGAGGAAAGTTGTAGGTGCGTATTCGCTCCGAGCGGTCGCCGCTGCCGATGAGCGACTTGCGGGCCGCCGCCTCCTTCGTCTGCTGTTGACGGACCTGTTGGTCGCGAATCCTGGCGGCGAGGATAGACAGCGCCTGGGCCTTGTTCTTGTGCTGGGAGCGGTCCTCCTGGCACTCGACCACGATCCCGGTGGGCAGGTGGGTCACCCGCACCGCTGAGTCAGTCTTGTTGACGTGCTGACCGCCGGCGCCGGAGGAGCGGAACGTGTCGATGCGCAACTCTGCAGGAGTGAGCACGACGTCCTCGATCTCGTCTGCCTCCGGCATCACTGCGACCGTGCAGGCGCTGGTGTGAATGCGGCCCTGCGTCTCGGTGGCCGGCACGCGCTGTACCCGGTGCCCGCCGGATTCGAACTTGAGTTTCGAATAGGCACCCTGGCCGATGACCCTGGCGATGATTTCCTTGTAACCGCCCAGCTCGGAAGGACTTTGCGAAACCAGCTCCACCCGCCAGCCCTGTCGCTCCGCATAGCGTGCGTACATGCGAAACAGATCACCGGCGAAAAGTGCCGACTCGTCGCCGCCGGTGCCGGCGCGTATCTCGAGGAAGATATTGCGCTGGTCGTTGGGGTCCCTGGGGAGCAACTGTCGTTGCAGATCGGTCTCGAGTTGCTCCAGCCGCGCCCTGCCGTTGCGGATCTCTGACTCCACCAGATCTTTCATCTCGGGGTCGCCAACCAGTTCCTGCGCTGCCCTCACGTCCCGTTCTATCTTGAGGTAGGCGTGGAACAATTCGACCACCGGTGCGATCTCGGCGTGCTCGCGGGACAGCCGGCGGTAGCTGTCCATGTCACGGGTCGCAGTTTCTTCCGAGAGCAGGGCGTTTAGTTCCTCCAACCTGGCTGACAGCCGTGCCAGCTTGGAAACGATCGAGGCTTTCATTCCGGAGGCTTTACCTGATAGAGGCGGGTAAGCGCCGCCACCAACGCGTCGCGGTCCCTGGCCTCAGCGAGGTTGAGCGCACTGGTCGGTGCGTGAAGGAATTTGTTGGTCAACGAATGTGAAAGCTGCTCGAGCACCTTCTGTGGATCGTCGCCTTTCGCGAGCATCTTGAGCGCCCGTTCGACCTCGTGCCGGCGCATGCGCTCGGCGTGATCACGCAGCGCGCGAATGGTGGGCACGACCTCTCTCGTATCCAGCCAGTGCATGAAATCATGCACACCGGCGGTGATGATGGCTTCGGCCTGCGCCACAGCCGCTTGTCGAACGTCGAGTCCTTCCTGCACGATCTTGCCGAGATCGTCAACGCTGTAGAGGAATACGTCGTCGAGCTCCGCCGCCTCGGCCTCGATGTCGCGCGGCACCGCGAGGTCGATCATCAGCATCGGCCGGTGGCGCCGTGCCTTGATCGCGCGCTCGATCATTCCCTTGCCGAGGATCGGCAGTGGCGAGGCGGTACAGGACACCACGATGTCGTGCATCGCAAGCTGGTCGGGCAGATCGTTCAGCGTGATTGCGGTTCCGCCGAAGCGCAGAGTGAGGTCCTCGGCACGATCCCGGGTACGGTTGGCAAACGTCACCGCACGTGGTTGCCTCGCTGCCAGGTGGGATGCCGCAAGCTCGATCATCTCACCGGAGCCCACGAACAGCACTTTCTGCTCGCGTATGGTCGGATAGATTCGCTCCGCGAGCTTGACCGCGGCAGCAGCCATCGACACCGAGCTGGCGCCGACATCGGTGCGGGTGCGCACCTCCTTCGCCACCGAAAAAGTGGATTGAAACAGCTTGAAGAGGACGGTGCCCAGCGTGCCTGCCTCTTCAGCGCTTTTTACTGCGTCCTTCATCTGCCCCAGGATCTGCGGTTCGCCGATAACCATCGAATCCAGCCCGCTTGCCACCCGAAAGGCGTGCTGCACCGCGCGCTCGCGCGGCAGGCGATAGATGAAAGGCTCGAGAGCGCCGCTCGTGAGGTGGTGGAAACGCGCCAGCCAGTCGATCGCGCGGTAGGGCTCGCTGGTGTTGCAGTAGACCTCGGTGCGGTTGCATGTAGAGATGATTGCCGCTTCCTTTACCGGCTCGTGCTCGACCAGGTCGCGCAGGGCGTGGTTGAGGCGTTCCGGGCCGAACGACACCTGCTCGCGCACGTCCAGTGGTGCGGTGTGGTGGTTGACTCCGAAAGCAAAGAGCTGCTGCATAGACAACGCGGAACCGGCCGGGGAGCGTTGCAGGGGCAGAAATTATAAGGCAAAGGTGCTTTTCCCCCGGCACGCGGGGCTGCCTGTCTCAGCCTGGAAAGCGGTCGCACGCTCGAGAGCGCGGGTACCGGCGATCGGGGGTTTTCGAGGGCCCCTTTACCCGGCCGTAACGATGTCGCCTGTCAGTCCGCACCCCCTGTTTGCCAGTCGGCGGAGAATCAACCGCGCGCTCCGTGCCGGCCTGGCTGTGCATGCGCTGTGCTCAAGCAGCCGGAACCCGGCGCCCGGAGGAGGGATGGTGGCCAAGGACGGAATTGAACCGCCGACACAAGGATTTTCAGTCCTCTGCTCTACCAACTGAGCTACTTGGCCGATATTTTCGACGGCATTCGCGAGTCGGGAACCTCGCGCGAAGCCGCGCATTATACGGATAAACCGGAGCGTCACCAATCGCCGCAGGGCGGCACCGCCAGTCAGCAGGCAAGCTGATGAAGCTGGCAAAGATGGCGCTTGACCAGGGCCAGCGCGACCCAGATCCAGAACAGGATGGTGAAAGCCAGGAAAGGAACATGGCCGTCGAGCACGACTCTGGGCGTGATCCAGCGCGTAAGCCGCACCACGGGTCTGGTGGCAAACCTGAAGAATAGATAAACCACATTGCGTTCGCGCCGGCTCCCCGCAAGAACATGGAGGATGCCCTGCCCGATCAGACACATTCCGGCGACCTCCACCAGAGTGCGCAACACGATGACGGTCAGCAGATCGATCGGCATGGAACAGGCCGCGCCGCGGAGGGCAACCGCCTCCGAGAAATGGTCAGACAGGCCGCTGGCTCAGGTGGCCCGTGTATCGATGTCGCCCCGCAGATGAGGGTAGCGCACGTGCTCGACCAGCTCCTGCGTCTGTTTCGACGGGGCCGGCGTAAGCAGGCTCACCAGCACGATGGCAATGAATCCAGCGGGCACGCCGAAGATTCCTGAGGAAATCGGGTCCATGTCCCAGATCCGCGGCGCGTTGATTCCGAAGAACGGATAGCGCGTGACCATGTACCAGAAGCACACACCCAGACCCAGTACCATGCCCGTCACGGCACCCCATTTCGTGGCCCGCTTCCAGAAAATGCCCAGCACCAATGCAGGGAAGAACGCGGATGCCGCGAGCGAGAACGCCGCACCCACCAGGAACAGGATGTTGCCGGGCTTGAGCGAGGTCACATACGCGGCGATGACCGCCACGACCAGCAACAGCCCCTTGGATATGGCCACCCGGCGCTGCGTCGAAGCAGAGGGATCGAGCATCTTGTAGTACAGGTCGTGCGACAGCGCGTTGGCAATGGTGAGCAGCAGGCCGTCGGCGGTGGACAGCGCGGCGGCCAGCCCGCCCGCGGCAACCAGGCCGGATATGACGTAGGGAAGCCCGGAAATCTCGGGTGTAGCCAGCACGATGATGTCCTGGCCCAGAGTCAGCTCGGCCAGCTGCAGGACACCGTCACCATTGATGTCGAAAACCGAGAGCAGCGTCTTGTCTACCTGTCCCCAAGACGCGACCCACCTCGGCAGCTCGGCGATGCTCGTGCCGACGACGTTGGTGTACACCTCATACTTCACCAGCACCGCGAGCGCCGGGGCGGTGAAATACAGGAGAAAAATAAAGAACAGCGACCAGAACACGGACTTGCGCGCCTCTGACACGCTGGGCGTGGTGTAGTAGCGCATCAAGATGTGAGGCAGCGCCGCGGTACCGATCATCAGACAGAACACCAGCGCGAGGAAGTTCCTGCGGGCGACATCTCGCGCGTTCTCGTCCTTGCCGGAGAAAGGCGTCGCGTGAGGCCTCGGGGGTGCGGACTTGGCTGCCGACGCCGCTTTCTGCGCTGCCCACGCGTCCCGAGCCTCATCCGGAGTCTTGGCGAAACCGTCGAGCGCCGCCTTGGCGGAGTCGATCTGCTCCTGTGGAGCGTTGAGCGCGCTCAAGTCCGCGAGCCTCTTTTCGAGCGTTGCGCGTTCCTGTTCGTACGACGCCGGCAAGGCCCGGATCTTGGCGTCCAGCGCTTCCGCGCGCTGCTTGAACAGACTTCGCACCTCTATTTCCTTCGGGTCGCTGGTCAGCTCTTTCTCGCGCTCGGTCAGCTTCTGGAGCACCTGTCCGTAGGCGAGCTGCGGGATCGGGTTGTTTGTCAGGCTGACCGACAGCCAAACGACCGGAATCATGTAGGCGATGATCAGGATGATGTACTGAGCGACCTGCGTCCAGGTCACTGCCCGCATCCCGCCGAGAAACGAACACACCAGGATCCCCGCTAGCCCCAGGAACACACCGATGCCGAACTCCACGCCGGTGAACCGGCTGGTGATGATGCCCACGCCGTAGATCTGCGCTACGACGTAGACGAAGGAGGCGAGTATCGCGGCGATGATGCCGATCGCCCGCGGCAGGTTGCCCTCGTACCGCGCGCCGAGGAAATCCGGAATGGTGAACTGGCCGAACTTGCGCAGATACGGCGCGAGCAACAGGGCCACCAGGACATATCCCCCGGTCCAGCCCATGATGAACGCGAGACCGTCGAAGCCCATCGCGTAGACGGTGCCGGCCATCCCGATGAACGAGGCGGCGCTCATCCAGTCCGCCCCGGTGGCCATGCCATTGAAGAAGGCCGGCACCCTGCGTCCAGCCACGTAGTACTCGGCGATATCCGCCGTCCGACTCATGATGCCGATACCGGCGTACAGACCGATGGTCGCCAGCAGGAATATGTAGCCGATGTACCGGCGCGGAAGTCCCAGCTGTTCGGCGATTGCAAGCAGGATGACGAAAAGCAGGAAGCCGCCGGTGTAGAAGGTGTAGTACTTCTTGAGCTGCTGAAAAAAGGCTTGTTGACCGGTTGCCATCATTCCTCCCCTTCAGCGACGTCGTATTCCCGGTCCAGCCGGCCCATGCGCCGGGCATACACCCAGATCAGGATCACGTAGATGGCCAACGATCCCTGGGCCGCCATGTAGAAGCTGAAGGGAAAACCCAGGATGCTGAACTGCGCGAGCGCAACCGCAAAGTACCCCAGCACGAACGTAATGACGAACCAGATCAGAAGCAGGACCGCAGTGAGCGAAAGGTTTCTCCGCCAGTACTCGTGGTGCTTGTCCAGCAGTTCCATGTTCTCCTCCCGGGCAGGCGTGTACCTGCTCTTGTGGTCCTGGCACGACCGCTTCCTCTCGCCCGTCGTTCGTCCCGAAGACGCAGCGACAGACCGGTCGCAGGGTAGCTGACGCCTCAGCCGTTTTCAAGACCATCCCCGTGGTCCGTGCAGCCGGGAAAGCTCCTTGTGGGCTGCGCACAGCGCGTGGAGTTCACGCGCGGTTCCGATCCCGCGGGCAATGGCAAGCTCCAGCGCCACCAGAACCAGTTCCGCGGTGGCGGTGGCATCCGACAGCGGATCATGGCGCGAGTAGGCTGAGACTCCGAAGCGCTCGAGCCAGTGATCCAGCGAGTGCTTGCCGTGCGTGTCCTCGGGCAGGAGTGCAGCCAGGAGCCGCCCGGCGTCGAACCAATTGCGACGCAGCTTCACCCCGAGGTGGGCGCGCAGTGCGCGCGTGATCAACCTGGCATCGAACCCGGCGTGAAATGCCACCACCATATCGGCGCCGAGAAACCCCAGGAACGCGACCAGCGCTTCTGCCGGGTCCTCTCCGGCGAGCTGGGCGCCGCCGGAGATTCCGTGCACAAGAATATTCTCTTCCGAGCTCGGCTGCTCCTGGCGCAGGCACGCTTCGAAGGTTTCGCTCAGGCACAGCATCTTGTTCCTTATGGCGCACGCGCCCACAGCGAGCAGGCGATCCCGAGCCGGATCCAGACCGCTGGCTTCGGTGTCCACCACGACCCACCGCAGGTCGCTCAGCGGTCTGTCGAGGTCGGGCTCGGGCAGTTCTCGCCACGCCGCGACCGCTCTGGCCAGCGGCTGGGGAAGGTCGCCACCACCCCCGAACCAGGATCGCAGGAGGCTCACAGCTGGTACTCCAGCCGCAGCCATCTCTGCAATTGACGCGTCTGCAGGAAAGACTCCTTCCAGATTCTACGGTCGAGTGCGTTGAGCTTGTTGGGGTCGAGCAGGTTGTCCGCAGGCTCTCCGGCTTCAAGCTGGGCGTGCTGGTGTTTGAGCCGCAGCAACTGCAGGAACCAGAACGCTTCCCTCCAGGCCTCGCACTCCCTGGAGTCCAGATTCAGCGGCACGGCAGAATCCTCCAGACGGTGTGCCGTTGCGGTCGCCTGCACGCCGCTCGCCAGGGCCAGCGGACGGCCGGCGTCAACGAATGGGCCGGTGCCGCTCAACTTCAGGTCAAGAACTCCGGACTTGCCGTCGTGGCGCGATAGCTTGAAGTCGCCGAGGGCGCCCAGCGGTGGCGCGTTAAGCAGCGCCTGCTGCGCCAGCTGACGCCTGAATCGACTGTTGGAGCGTGCCAGCGGGGTCAGCCAGTCGCGCAGGCGCTGCGATAACGTTGCCTCGCCCCACAGTGGGCGAAAATCGAAAAAAATGGCCGAATCGAGCAACGCCTGTGGATCGCCGCGATCCACCCACTGCGCAAAGCGCTCGCGCCACTCCGACAAGGACAGGCAGCAGCGCGCGTTGCCGGCCATGATTCCTCCCCTGCAGAGGGTGAAACCCAGGTGTGCAAGGCAGTGGTTTATGCGTCCCGCCACTGGCAGAAGACGGGCGCGTGCCTGGTCGGGCGCGAGGACGCTGTCCGCGAATATGATTGCGTTGTCCTGATCGGTGGCAAAAGTCTGCTCGCCCCGTCCTTCCGATCCGAGCGCCAGCCAGCACCATTCGAAGTCTGAGAGCCCGGCGGCAGCCACCTGCTGCTCGATCACGCGGGAGGTCAGCCGGTCATTCAACGCGGTGACGATCCTGGACACGTGTTCGCTGGAAGCGCCTTGAGCGAGCAGTCCGTGGGCCAGGGAACGCACATCACGAGCGATCGGCACGAGCGTGTCCACGTCGGGCGCGGCTCGCACCGTGTCCGCCACCCGCGTAACCTGCAGCCGCTGCAGTGCGAACAGATCTTTTTCAGACACCACCCCCCGCAACCTGCCGCCGGAGGTCACTAGAACGTGGTGGATCCCGTGCCGTGCCATTGCGACCGCCGCGTCGATTGCAGCGTGACCAAGGTCGAGCATGACCGGTGCATGTGTCATGAAGCGCTCGATGGGCGCCTCGACGTCGGCTGACCGAGCCACCACCCGATCAAGCAGGTCTCGCAGTGTGAAGATTCCCACCGGGCGCTCATCCGCATCGACAACCGCGATCGACCCCACTTGGCAGCGATGCATCAGCGCTGCCGCGTCCCGCAGTCTTGTCTGCGTACCGCAGCGCACGGGGGACCTGACCACGAGTTCGCCGAGCGGCTGCGACAACGAGTGGTTTGCGGCTGCCGCGCTGGCGTATTCCGCAACCAGTCTTGCCTGCGAGTGCTCAAGCAGGTGGGCCAGGCGCCGTGTGCAGAAGTCGCGGAACTCGGCGCTGATTTCCATCAGGCGCGCGAACGTCTCCCGGGGCAGAACAAAGCAGAAGGTGTCCTGCACGGCGCAATATGCGTTAACCGGGGCATGCGCCGCGATAAGGGCTGCAATCGGGAAGGCCTCGCCGGCGCTCAGGGTGGCAGCCGGCTCGGCTTCGCCGGTTCGGGCAGTGGCCCGGGCCTCGACCACGCCGCGCCTGACGACGAAGAGACTGGTCGGCACACTGGTCTGCGCCGGGAGAATCTCCCTGCCGGCGGGAAAGTAGGCCACAGACAGGCGCGAAACCAGCTCGATCAGGTGCTCCCGCGCCATTGCGGAAAAGGGGGCATGTCGGCGAAGTTCTTCCATCGTCCCCTCGCGCAGCGCGCCCGGGATCTCGGCGGTCGGCACCATGACAGTCTCCTACACTACGGCGAGCCTGCGGCCGGAAATACTCGTGAGTCGGCTCTCACATGCCACGGTAACGATAACCGACAGACTCGAGTGGCGCGGTGCGAGACAGCCTACGATCCTGACCATGCGGCGTACGGCGCGGTTCGGCCCCGGATGCGCCACCGCACGCAGCGCGTCGCTCAAGCTGGCTCGAAGCGAATCGGCGAGGATAACGCCTCAAAGAAACAAGGAGGATCGGAATCCGAGCCCGGGGACCTGCGCCGCTACAGTACAGTGTCTCAGAAGATACGCTGCCACGAGCAACTCGCCGCACCGTCATTTCCTTCTGGGCACCGACAAGCTCCACACCGGGCGTGTGGTCGAAGTCATCCGCCGCTCGTTGCTGCGTTGCGCCAGGTCCGGCCTGCGGCGCAGATCACTCGCGTTGGAGGATAGCGACCTGCGCGAGTTTCCGGAACTCTGCGGCGCGCTCACCGGCCCCGCAGAGCCGGCCCGAGACCTGACTGCGACACAAAAGAGCCCCGCAAGCGGGGCTCTTTACTCTACAACCGACGTCCCGGACTTACATGTCCATGCCGCCCATACCGCCCATGCCGCCGCCACCGTGGCCGCCATGGCTGTGCTCTTCCTTCGGCAGCTCCGCCACCATCGCATCAGTGGTTAGAATCAGGCCGGCTACCGACGCCGCGTTCTGCAGTGCATAGCGGGTCACCTTGGTCGGATCCAGCACGCCCATCTCGACGAGGTCACCGTATTCGCCAGTCTGCGCGTTGTACCCATAGTTGCCCTTCCCCTCGACTACCTTGTTGACCACGACCGAGGGCTCGTCGCCGGCATTGGCTGCGATCCAGCGCAGAGGCTCCTCCAGCGCGCGCCCCACGATCTTGATTCCGGCGTCCTGGTCATGGTTGTCGCCCTTGAGCTTGGCAGTTGCGGAGCGGGCTCGAATCAGCGCCACACCGCCGCCTGCCACTATCCCCTCCTCGACTGCGGCGCGGGTGGCGTGCAACGCATCCTCGACCCGGGCCTTCCTTTCCTTCATTTCGACCTCGGTCGCAGCTCCGACCTTGATTACCGCTACGCCGCCGGCGAGCTTGGCGACGCGCTCCTGAAGCTTTTCACGGTCATAGTCGCTGGTCGACTCGTCGATCTGCTTGCGAATCGCCTTGACGCGGCCTTCGATCTGTTTCGTGTCGCCGGCACCATCGATCAGGGTCGTCTCTTCCTTGCCGATTTCCACCCGCTTGGCCTGGCCAAGATCCTTCAGGGAGGCCTTCTCAAGGTTCAGCCCGACTTCCTCCGCGATTACAGTTCCGCCGGTCAGGATCGCGATATCCTCCAACATCGCCTTGCGACGATCGCCGAAACCCGGCGCCTTGACCGCGCAGGTCTTGAGAATGCCGCGGATATTGTTGACTACCAGCGTCGCCAGCGCTTCGCCTTCCACTTCTTCTGCCACGATCAGCAGCGGGCGGCCGGACTTGGCCACCTGCTCGAGGATAGGAAGCAGATCGCGAATCGAGGAGATCTTCTTGTCGTGCAGGAGGATGTAGGGGTTCTCCAGCATGGCGATCTGCTTGTCGGGGTTATTGATGAAATACGGCGAGAGGTAGCCACGATCGAACTGCATGCCCTCGACAACTTCAAGTTCGCTGTTCAGCCCCGAGCCGTCTTCAACGGTGATCACGCCTTCCTTGCCGACTTTGTCCATGGCATCAGCGATGATCTTTCCGATGTCAGGATCGGCGTTCGCGGAAATTGCGCCGACTTGGGCGATTTCCTTACTGGTGGTGCAGGGCTTGGAGATTTTCTTGAGCTCGTCGACCACAGCGATTACTGCCTTGTCGATTCCGCGCTTGAGATCCATCGGGTTCATGCCGGCGGCCACGTACTTCATGCCTTCTTGAACGACCGCTTGCGCCAGGACCGTTGCCGTGGTCGTGCCGTCGCCGGCCACATCTGAAGTCTTGGAGGCGACTTCCTTCACCATCTGCGCGCCCATGTTCTCGAACTTGTCCTTGAGTTCGATTTCCTTGGCGACCGACACGCCATCCTTGGTAATGGTCGGCGCACCGAACGAGCGCTCCAGCACCACGTTGCGGCCCTTGGGGCCCAGGGTCACCTTGACCGCGTCGGCCAAGATGTTCACCCCAGCGACAATGCGCGCCCGGGCGGAATCGTGAAACTTTACTTCTTTGGCTGCCATGAGTTGCTCCTGAAAACTGAAAGTTGATTATTGACGGTGTGCGCTGCTCAGGCGGCGACGAGGACGCCCATGATGTCCTCTTCGCGCATCACCAGCAGCTCTTCACCCTCGACCTTCACGGTCTGCCCGGAATACTTGCCGAACAGGATCTTGTCGCCTTTCTTGACATCCAGCGGGCGGACCTTGCCATCCTCAAGAATCTTGCCGGTGCCAACCGCGACAACCTCGCCGGTATCCGGCTTCTCAGCTGCGGTATCTGGAATGACGATCCCGGAGGCCGTTTTGCGCTCTTCCTCGAGACGCCTGACGATCACGCGGTCGTGTAGGGGACGGATTTTCATCTCTCTCTCCTGATTACTTTGTGTAAGTGGCTGAATTTTATAGATTTGACGGTTTTGCTAGCACTCGCCCGAAGCGAGTGCCAATAATACGAGGCAAGTGTTCGGATTTCAACGGGGAATTGAAACGAAACTGCTGCCGGGGCAGCCAGGGGGACAAGGCGCCCAGCCGGCGCGTCCTAGCCCTCAGTTGAGAGAGATCGGGGCGCCGCTCACGCCGAATCGATATATGGTCCTCCGGGACCCTACTCCTGCAGGGGGGATGGGTTCGAGCGGACAGGGGGGATTTCGGGTTCCGTCCGGACGCAAAGTCGCGTCGTCGGCGACATCCGCCCAAATGCCGCCATGCACCGGCCGGAACGTCCACATCAGATACCCGCGCCGGGCAGCAAGATCGAGCAGATCATCGGCGTCTGGGGCATCCGCGACGACCAGCGGCTGGCCTTGCACGCCCTGCCGAAAGGCACCGAAGGCCTGGAGGCATTCAAGCGTCTCGCGGGCGTCAGCGCCCAGGCGGGCGCAACCTGGCCGCTCGGCACGGGCGACATCCCAGGCCCCTAACTCCCAACCGGCTTCCATCGTTGCCATGTCGAGTGAAGTGAGACTGCGCCACCGCTGGTTCAACTGCAGAGCGGAGCTCGGGATCGGGGTGTACTTGACCGTTTCGGCCGCTTCCACATCCACGATCTTCTCCTCGATGAATCCGTGCCAATGCAGCGTCAGGATCACCGGTGTATCTGGGCAGGGAATCGCCGCAACGGTGACTGCGACCAACGGTCTGCTGGTTGCCGCCAACTGCTCGGAGATGCATTCGATCAGATCCATTCACAGCCTCCTTGCCGCGCCTGAATATAACGAATGGAAAATTTCCCGGTCAACAACTCGCTAGCATCTATCGCGCCAGCAGCGGCTCGCCACGATTGCTAGCAGCGGCGCCGTGGCGGCTTGATCGCTCGTCCGATTCATGCATTACTGGCGGGCTTCAAACTGACCACCCTCTATCGCCCGCGCGGCAACATGCCCCGAAACAATGAAATGACAGCGCGCAGCCGGCGCGCGGTATGGCACCCCTGCACTCAGATGAAGCTGCATGAGAGGCACCTGCCGCTGGTGCCGCTCGCCCGCGGCGAGGGCGTCTGGCTCTACGACTTCGAGGGGCGCCGCTACCTGGACGCCATCAGTTCCTGGTGGGTGAACCTGTTCGGTCACTGCAACCCGCGGATCGCGCGGGCCATCGTTTCCCAGCTCGATACCCTGGAGCATGCGATCCTCGCCGGGTTCACCCATGAACCGGTAGTGGAGCTGTCGGAGCGGTTGGCAGCGCGCAGCGGGTTGTCACACTGCCACTTCGCCTCCGATGGTTCGTCCGCAGTGGAGATCGCCCTGAAGATGAGCTTCCACTACTGGAGGAACGTCGGCCGGGACGACAAGACGGGTTTCGTTTGCCTGGAGGGGAGCTACCACGGTGAAACGGCGGGCGCCTTGTCGGTCACCGACGTCGGCCTGTTTCGCGATGTCTACGACCCGCTGCTCAACAAGGTGATGCGATCGCCTTCGCCTGACTGGCGCAATGCTCATCCCGGTGAAGACGCAAGAACGGCCGCGCGCCGAGCGGCGCTAGCCCTTGAAGCACACCTCGCGGCCAGCCACGAGACGACCGCCGCTGTGATAGTCGAGCCTCTGGTGCAATGCTCGGGCGGAATGGCCATGCACGATCCGGAATACCTGCGTCTTGTGCGCGCGGCATGCGACCGCCATGCGGTGCATCTGATCGCGGACGAGATCGCGGTCGGTTTCGGCCGCACCGGCACCTTTCTGGCCTGCGACCAGGCGGATATTCGGCCGGATCTTCTGTGCCTGTCCAAGGGCATTACCGGTGGCTTTCTGCCCCTTTCCGTGGTGCTCGCAGGCGACGAGATCTATTCCGCCTTCTACCATGACGAGATTGCGCGCGGCTTCCTCCACTCCCATTCGTACTCCGGCAATCCTCTTGCCTGCCGCGCCGCGCTTGCAGTACTCGACATTTTCGATGACGAGAACGTCCTCGCCGTGAACCGCGACAAGTCGACGCGGCTCAGCGCGCTCGCCCAGGAGATCGCCCGGCATCGGGCTGTGCGCCACTTCCGCAATACCGGAATGATCTGGGCGTTCGACATCGATTCCGCTGACCCCCTGGCAGGGCGGCGTTTCTACCTTGAGGCGCTCGCCACCGGGTTATTGCTGCGCCCGCTCGGAAACACGGTGTACTTCATGCCGCCGTACGTCATCGAAGAGGAGCACATGCGGCTGCTGGTGGACGGGACGCTTTCCGCTCTGGAGGCGGCGCTGCGGGTATGACACCAACCATGCGCGAATTGGCCTCACATGCCCAAGGCCTTCCCGACAGACCGGCATCGCGGCCCGCGGTACCGCCTCGCTGTAGCCGAAAGTCGTGCCAAACGCCATCCGAAATCCCGGAAGACGTGCGCTAGAAGATACCCGGCGCTCTTGCTGAGCCGTCGGGATCATGCTGAGGCGTGCCGGGCCGGCCCCGGCCGGGGCCCTATGCCATAATCCCCACCGCCCCGAACCTATTCCCGCATGCCCGATCTCGACGTCGTCATCCTCGCAGCTGGCAAGGGCACGAGGATGTACTCCGACATTCCCAAAGTCCTGCACCCCCTCGCCGGACGGCCCCTCGCTGCCCACGTCATCGATTCAGCGCGCCGGCTTGGCGCCGGCAGATTGGTAGTGGTCTACGGTCACGGGGGTGAAGCAGTGCGCGAGGCGCTCGCGGCACCCGATGTCGAGTTCGTCCTCCAGGAGCCGCAGCTCGGTACCGCTCATGCGACGCAGCAGGCCCTTCCACTGCTGAGATCGGCGCGCACGCTGGTGCTTTACGCAGACGTGCCGCTCGTGACGCAGGACACTCTGAAGCGCCTGATGGATTGCGCGGCCCAACTCGCCCTGCTTACGGTGGAGCTGGATGATCCCGCCGGGTACGGTCGCATCCTGCGCGACGCCAGCGGACGCGTGACCGGCAGCGTCGAGGAGAAGGACGCCTCGGCGAAGCAGAAAGGCATCCGTGAAGTGAACACCGGCCTGATCGCGGCGGACACTTCGCTGCTGAGGGACTGGCTCGGGCGGATCGGCGCCAGCAACGCGCAACGCGAATTCTATCTGACCGACGTCGCTGCGCTGGCAGTCAAGGACAAGGCCAGCGTTGCGACCGTGCAGCCGTCCGCGCCATGGGAGATCCTGGGGGTGAACAGCAAGCAGCAGCTCGCGCGGCTGGAGCGAATCTACCACTGGGAACTGGCGCAGGAACTGATGGCGCAGGGTGTCACCCTCAGCGACCCGGCGCGCATAGACGTGCGCGGCGAACTGACTTGCGGCCGCGACGTGACGATCGATGTCAACTGCGTGTTCGAGGGCAAGGTCGTGCTCGGGGATCGGGTGAAGGTCGGCGCCCACTGCGTGATCCGCAATGCCCGTATCGGCCCGGATTCTGAAGTGCTGCCCTTCTCCCACCTGGACGACGCGACCGCTGGCAGCCACTGCCGGATCGGTCCCTATGCCCGGCTGCGCCCGCGCACCCGTCTGGCAAATGGCGTGCACGTAGGCAACTTCGTCGAGATAAAGGCCTCCGATATCGGGGACAGATCAAAGGCCAATCACCTCACCTATCTCGGCGACTCCAGCATCGGCCGCAACGTCAATGTTGGCGCGGGCACCATCGTATGCAACTACGACGGGGCGAACAAGCATCGCACTGTCATCGAAGACGACGTCTTCATCGGCTCCGACACCCAGCTCGTGGCGCCGGTCACGGTAGGCAAGGGCACGACGATCGGCGCCGGTAGCACGATCACGAAGGACACGCCGCAAGGCGAACTGACGTTGTCGCGCGCAAAGCAGGTTACGGTGCCGGGCTGGAAAAGGCCTGAAAAGAAGAAGCCCTGAATCCATGGGCTCAGACGTCCCCATCCCGGAAAATCCGACAGACCGGCCGTGAGATCATCAGCCAGCAGCTTCCGGTAGACAGATCATGTGCGGAATCGTCGGCGCCATCGCACGACGCAACGTCGTCCCCATCCTGCTCGAGGGCCTGAGAAAGCTCGAGTACCGCGGCTACGACTCGGCGGGCCTGGCGGTGGTCAACAGCGGGCTGCACCGGCTGCGCAGCGTCGGGCGTGTGGCGAGCCTTGCCGAAATGGCGCAAAAGACCAAGGTCGATGGTTTGCTCGGAATCGCTCACACCCGATGGGCTACACACGGCGCGCCCAGCGAGCGCAATGCCCATCCCCACGTCAGCGCCGACGGCCTTGCGGTGGTGCACAACGGAATCATCGAAAACCACGAAGCCATCCGCGAGCGGCTAAGTCAGGCCGGCTATTCGTTCGCCTCCGATACCGACACCGAGGTCGTTGCTCACCTGATCCACCTGCATCTCAAGGAGACCGGGAATCTGCTTGAGGCCACCCGCCGCGCAGTGGCGCAGTGCGAAGGGGCCTACGCGATCGCGGTCCTTTCGGAAAAACTCCCCGACCAGCTGGTCGTGGCCCGCAAGGGCGCGCCGTTGCTGCTGGGGCTGGGGGAAAAGGAGAACTTCTGCGCCAGCGACGCCTCGGCGCTGCTCCAGGTCACCAAGCGCATGGTTTACCTCGAAGAAGGCGACGTGGTCGAACTCAGGCGCGACGGCTATCGCATCGTCGATACCGACGGCAACTCCGCGATACGTCCGGTGCACGAGAGCAGGCTCTCCGCCGATGCCGTGGAGCTGGGGCCGTACCGGCACTACATGCAGAAGGAAATCTTCGAGCAGCCGGGCGCTGTGGCAGCCACCCTGGAAATGGTGACCGGCGCCCAGTCCATTGTTCCCCAGCTATTCGGCGTCGAGGCCCAGGAGGCCCTCTCGCTCGCCTCCTCGGTAAAGCTGCTGGCATGCGGCACGAGCTATCACGCCGGACTGACCGCGCGCTACTGGCTGGAGGCGATCGCAGCGGTTCCGTGCAGCGTCGAGATTGCCTCCGAGTACCGTTATCGCGAGAGCGTACCGGATCCTAACGGGCTGGTGATCACCATATCGCAGTCGGGTGAAACTGCGGACACGATCGCGGCGCTCCAGCATGCCAGGGCACTAGGGCACAGGTTCACGCTCGCGATCTGCAACGTGCCCGAGTCAGGGCTGATTCGGCAGGCAGCGCTCAAGTTTCTCACTCGCGCCGGCCCGGAAATCGGGGTGGCATCCACCAAGGCCTTTACCACTCAGCTCGCCTCGCTGTTTCTGCTGACGCTGGTACTGGCCAAGGTGCGCGGCCGGCTAGACCCCCAGACGGAGCAGGCACACTTGGATCGATTGCGCCACCTCCCTGCGGCCTTGTCACGCGTGCTCGAGCTCGAAACCCAGGTCATGGAATGGGCGAGGCGTTTCTCCGGCAAGCAGCACGCGCTCTTCCTCGGGCGCGGAATGCACTACCCGATCGCGATGGAGGGCGCGTTGAAGCTGAAAGAAATTTCCTACATTCACGCCGAAGCCTATCCGGCGGGAGAACTCAAGCACGGGCCGCTGGCGCTGGTCGATCGCGATATGCCTGTAATCGCAATTGCCCCCAATGACGCGCTGCTGGAAAAGCTCAAATCGAACCTGCAGGAAGTGCGGGCGCGAGGGGGAGAGTTGTATGTGTTCGCCGACGCAGACTCGCAGATTCCCGGTGGCGACGGGTTGCACATCATTCGCCTGCCCGAGAACGCCGGCTATCTGAGCCCGATACTGCACACCTTGCCACTGCAGCTGCTTGCCTACCACGCGGCAGTCGTCAAGGGCACTGATGTCGACAAGCCTCGCAATCTTGCCAAGTCGGTCACCGTAGAGTAGGCGCGCAGTACCGCCTGCCCCCTAAATACCGGCCAATCCAGACAAGCAAGCCGGGCGGGAACACCGCGGGCCGACCGGGGCTCCAAGCAAGTGCCCGGATGCGCTATAAAGCCGGAATCCATTGGAGGAGGACAGCCATGCTTCGACCGATCAGACACCCTATTGCGTGTGGCCTGGCCGCATTGGCCATGGTCTTGGCCATTCCGGCAGTCGCCAACCTCGGTGGGGGCGACGACAGCGCCGCCGACGATCCCAACTTCAAGGAAGCCACCAAGGCGATCCAGGCGCAAGACTGGACCGGCGCGATCGGGCTGCTCGAGCGGGCGGCGGCGGCACACCCGGACAGCGCCGATACGCACAACCTGCTCGGGTATGCCCATCGCAAGTCCGGCAACCTCGACGCGGCGTTCAAACACTACAACGAGGCCCTCAAGGTCAACCCTGCACACAAACCGGCGCATGAGTACATCGGCGAGGCCTACCTGCTGGCCAACGACCTTGCCAGAGCTGAGAAGCATCTCGTGGAATTGCAACGGTTGTGCTCGCCGATTCCCTGCGAGGAGTTGAAGGAGCTGAGGCGAGCGGTGGACGAGTATAAGAAGGCAAAAAAATAGCGAGGAATGCGCAACCCTGCGATTCGAGCCGTACTGTTCGACTTCGGCGGGGTCGTCACCGAAAGTCCTTTCCCGGCATTCAGCGAGTTCGAGCAGGCTCGAGGTCTGCCGGAGGGTTTCCTGCAGGCGATCAACCGCCGCAACGCCGACGCAAACGCCTGGGCCCGGTTCGAGCGCAGCCAACTCACGTCTGCCGAGTTCGACGAGGCGTTCGCTGCCGAGTCCAGGCAGCTTGGGCACGAAATCCGCGGCCTGGATGTGATCAATCTGATCTACGGACCGGTCCGGCCACGAGTCGTGCGGGCTGTGTCGCGTTGCCGCGAAAATTTCCTTACTGCCTGTCTTACCAACAACGTGCGCAACGATGAAGGGCTCGGGCCCCCGCCGGGCTCGCAGTTAGCGAGCGAATGGCAGGCAGCGCTTAACCTGTTCCATGCTGTGATCGAGTCTTCCAGGACCGGACTGCGCAAGCCTGAACCGGGTTTCTACCGGTTCGCGTGCAAGACCCTTGGACTCGATCCGCATCAGGCCGTATTTCTCGACGACCTGGGCGCGAACTTGAAGCCGGCTCGGGCCATGGGGATGCTTACCATCAAGGTAAACGACCCTGACGCTGCTTTGGCCGAGCTGGAAACGGTGCTCGGAGTGGACCTTGATTGAGACTCCGGCGCGAATGACGCTCCCCGGGCTATTGCCGCGCAGCTGGGAGCACAAGCCAGGAAGCGCTGTCAGCCGGTGACGCCGCGCCGCGGCTTGCGCGGCGAATGGGCGAAAGCGAGGTCGTACAAGGGGCGTGGCAGGCGTCGCAACAGCCAGCCAACGACTGCCATCTGCCAGGGCAGCACATGGAAGCGCTTGCCCCGGCCGATCGCATCGGCAATTCCACGCGCGGCCGATTCGGCGGGCATGAGAAAAGGCATGGTGTACGGATTGAGAGCGGTCATCGCAGTGGCGACATAGCCCGGGCAGATGGTGACCACTCGGACACCGCTCGAGCGCAGCTCCACTCGCAGACTTTCCAGATAGCTTATTGCCGCAGCCTTTGATGCGCTGTATGCCGACGCGCCCGGAAGGCCGCGAAAACCGGCTATGCTCGCCACTCCCGCGAGCACGCCTGCGCCCTCGCGTTTCATCGCGTCGAGGAAAGGCTGGAAGCTCAACATCATCCCGGTCACGTTGGTCGCCATGATTTCCTCGAACACCGCGTTGTCAGCCGGGTCTGCAGTATCGTTTCCCGCCGATATTCCGGCGTTGGCGATGACGATGTCAGGGGTACCGACGCGCTGCATGAAGTCCCGGGCAGCTTCATCCAGCGCCAACGCGTCGCGCACGTCGACGGCGTAAGTATGGGAACCAGCCGGCAGCGATGCCGCCAGGTCCTCGAGAACCTCGCGCCGGCGTCCGATCAACGCCAAGGTAGCGCCACGTGCCGCGTACTCTCGAGCGAGCGCCTTGCCTATGCCGCCCGAGGCACCGGTAAGCACTACCCGCACTGGTCGGTCAGCGATCAGGGCCGGCACGCTGGCGACGCGCCATGTCCAGCAATTCGTCCAGCACGGAGACCAGGTAGGTGATGTCCCCGACCATCGCAGCGCTGGTAAGGTAGCGGCCATCTACGGCCAGGGACGGGGTCGCCCGAACGCCGTAGCGCACGGTCGTGTCGCGGGCTTCCTGCACCTTGAGCGTGACCGAGTCGGACATCAGTGCCTGCTCGAATCGCGTCCGTTCCAGACCCTGTGAAGCCGCCCAGTCGAGCACCGATGCCCTCATTGCCAGATCGCGGCCCTGAGAGTGAATCGCATGGTAGACCTCGGCATGCAGACGAAGCGGCGCACCGAGCTGCTCGAGCGCGAAGAACACCCTTGCGAGCGGGCTCCACTCAACGCGGCGCAGCGCGGGTACGCGCCTGAACTCCACGTCGATGGGTTTCCTGGCTAGCCACTCGGCAAGCAGCGGATCGAAGCGGTTGCACGACTCGCAACCGTAGTAGAAGAACTCGACGACCTCTATACGCTCGCCAGCCCGCGCCACGGGCGGGTCGACCAAGACATAATCGACCTGCTCCATCGGCTGCGCCGCGAGTAGTGCCGGAGTCAGCAGAATCGGCAGGGCGAATGCCGTCAGAAGAGCTCTTCGCAACATCACCGGGGCAGAGGCCAATAACCGCAAAGTCCGGATCGGCGGACGACATCCTGTGCCCGGATGAGCCACTGTCCGGGCACGGGGCTGGATGGCATCGTCAGCCCTTCCTGCGCTCCATGTCGATCAGGTCGTTCAACACCCGCATGAAGCGCGCGCCGTCGACGTTGCCGTCTGAACCCACGACCATGGAGGGGCCGGTGAGGTATTTGCCGTTGACTGCAACGTACGGGGTGCCCTGCACCTTGTAGTTGCGGGTCATCTGCGCCGCGCGCTGCACCTGGCTGCCCACACTGAACGACTCATAGACGGACTGGAACTTCTTGACGTCGACCCCATGGCCCTCGACCCATTTCATGAGGACCTGAGGCTCGTTGAGCGCAAGTCCCTTGTCGTGAATCGCCTCGTAGACCTTTTCGTGCAGCCTGGCGCGAAGCTGCATCTCCTCGAGCGTGTAGTAGAGCTTCGCGAGAGGAACCATGCGCTCGTTGAACACGGCTGGCACGTAACGGAATTCGACATCCGCCGGCTTCTTCGAAAGCCAGCTCTTCAGCAGCGGCTCGAAGTCATAGCAATGCGAGCAGGCGTAGTTGAAGAACTCCACGACCTCTACTTTTGTCCCCGCCCCCGCCTGTGGCGGAGCGATGGCCTTGTAGTCGATGCCGGGAGTCGGTCTGCTCTGGGCGATGACTGCGGTAGCAGCGAACAACAGGGCGACTGCGAATAAACGTTTCATGTTCGGATCCGTGGTTCCGGGAAGAATTACTGGGCTGGCTCGCGAACCTTGATCAGGTTCGCCTCCAGATTATTCTGTTTCAGTGCCGCTCGCGAGGCGTTCAGTTCGTTCATGTCGTTGAAGGGCCCGATGCGCACCCTGTGCCAGGTCCTGCCGTCCGGCAGTTGGGCGGTCTGGATCCTGGCCTCGATGCCGGTCAGCGCGAGCTGGGCCTTGAGATTGTCGGCGTCCGCCGGGCTCTGGAACGCGGCGACCTGCAGAAAATAGACATCCTTCGCCGCCGGTGTTGCCGAACGCCTGAACTCCTTGTCGGTGACCGCCTCCTCAGTGCCCGGAAGGATCTTGTAGAAATCGAACTTGGTCTTAACCTCTGGGGCAACCGCTGACTGCTTTTGTTCCGGCGCCGAGACGGTCTTTTTCTCGACGAAGGGAGTCGGTCCCTTGTTGATGATCAGGGCCACGCCAAGGGCGATGCACAGCCCGAGCAGCAGTCCGATAAGCACGCCGACCCCCAGCGGGCTTCCACGCCCGGGAGTGGTGCCACCGTTCTTGTAGTCGCGGCTCATCTGCTGTCGAGTTTACATCTTATCGGGCGCGCTCACGCCCAGCAGGTCGAGTCCGCTGCGCAGCGCCCGGCGAACCGCTGCGCAGAGCGCGAGCCTGGCCAGCTTGAGGTCGTCTTTATCGACCAGGATCTGGGTGGCGTTGTAATAGCTGTGGAAAGCCGCCGCAAGCTCCCTCAAATAAAAGGCCAGCAGGTGGGGCGCCAGCTCGTTTGCAGCCATCTCCATGGTTTCCGGAAGTTCTGCGAACTTCTGCAGGATCAGCAGTTCCTCTGGTTCAACGAGCAGCGAGCTGTCGGCGTTGACCAAGCTGACTTCCTCCCCGCCCCAGCGCTCTAGCACGCTGGAGCAGCGCGCATGGGCATACTGGATGTAGTAGACCGGGTTGTCGTTGCTCTGGGATTTGGCCAGATCGAGGTCGAAGTCCAGATGCTGATCGCTCTTGCGCAGAACGTAGAAGAACCGAGCCGCATCGTTACCCACTTCGTTGCGCAACTCGCGCAGCGTGACGAATTCCCCGGCGCGAGTGGACATCGAAACCTTCTTGCCGCCGCGGTAAAGCACGGCGAACTGCACCAGCGCCACAGTGAGCCTGTCGGCGTCGACCTCCAAGGCCCTTAACGCGCCCTTGATCCGGGGGATGTAGCCGTGATGGTCCGCTCCCCAGACGTCGATTACGCGCTCGAATCCACGCTCGAACTTGGTCAGGTGGTAGGCGATGTCGGAGGCGAAGTAGGTGTATTGGCCGTTATCGCGTTGCACCACCCTGTCCTTCTCGTCGCCGAAGGCTGAGGACCGGAACCAGGTGGCCCCATCCTGTCGATACAAAGCGCCGTGCCGCTCGAGCAGTTGCATGGCCCGCTCGACCAGTCCGGTATCGAACAGGGAGCGCTCCGAAAACCATCGACTGAAGCTCACTCCGAATTCGAGCAGATCGTTGCGGCAATCCCCAAGCTGTTCGCTCAAGGCGAAGTCGTGAATATAGTCATAGTCGGGCCCGAGTATCCTCTTTGCAGCGGCGATCAGGGCATCCAGGTGCGCCTCAGGGTCCGCGTGCGCACCCTGCGGGTCGCGATTGACGAGCTCTACAGGATGGGCGTAGCGATTGCCGTGCGCTTCGTGGATCGCGCGCGCCATGTCCCGCACGTAGTCGCCCTGATAGGCGTTGGCCGGAAACACGAGCGCCTGGCCGGCGAATTCGAGATAACGCAGCCAGGTCGACAGCGCCAGGATATCCATCTGCCTGCCGGCGTCGTTGATGTAATACTCTCGGCTAACCTCGTAGCCGGAAGCTTCCAGGATGTTTGCCAGACTGGCACCGTAAGCCGCGCCGCGGCCGTGGCCGACATGCAGCGGTCCGGTCGGGTTGGCCGAAACGAACTCGACTTGAACCCTGCGGCCGCCGCCGATATCGATGCGGCCGTACTCGCCGCGCTCACCCAGAATGCAAGCCACCAGGCGCTGTTTCGCTGCCGGCTTGAGGTAGAGGTTGATGAATCCGGCGCCAGCCACCTCTGCCCTCGCGAGCCAGACCGACTCGGGCAGTGCGCGCACCAGTGCCTGGGCAATCTCGCGCGGATTACGCTTGAGCGGCTTGGCCAGCTGCATCGCCAGGTTGGACGCATAGTCGCCGTGCTCGGCCGACTTCGGTCGATCCAGCGAAACGATCGTCTCGGGCGCCTGCGGGGCGACCTCCGCCAGCGCCGCCCTTAGCAACTGGGTCAGGTGCGCGCGCAAGTCGAGGGACTGGTTCATTACGCGATACGCGCCGAAAAGCGGCGATTATATCGGTCGGTCGTGCCTCACACTTCGGCAGGATCCACGTCCAGCACCCACCGCACGACACTGGCGCGCCCCCGGCCGAGCCGTGGATGCCAGGCGGCGAGAAACCGCTGAAGTGCGCCGCGGTTCGATGACTGCACCAGCAATTGCGCCCGGTGACGGCCGGCAAGACGGGGCATCAGTGCCGGAACCGGGTCGAAGACGGTTACCCCCCGCGCCAGTGCGGCCGCCTCGTGCCCGGCTCGAGCTAGAAAACCGGTCACTGCCTTCTCGTTGATCGCTTCGGCCCGCAATAGCGCCTGGTAGACGAACGGCGGAAACCCGAAGCGCTGCCGCTCTGCCAGCATTTCCGCGGCGAAAGTCTCGAAGTCGTGTCGCGCGAGCGCCCGGTACAAGGGGTGCGCCGGAAACCGGGTCTGGATCAGCACCTCACCAGGCAGGCGCGCCCGTCCGGCACGGCCGGCCACTTGAACGAGTTGCTGGAACAGCCGCTCCGCGCCCCGGAAGTCGCTGCTGAAAAGGCCATGGTCTGCGCCCAGGACCGCAACCAGCGTGAGCTTCGGGAAGTCATGGCCCTTGGCCAGCATCTGAGTGCCGACCAGGATATCGACCGCTTCGTCCCGGATCCGCTCGCGCATCTGCGCGAAACTATGGCGCCGCCGGGTAGTATCGCTGTCCACCCGCAGGATTCGGGCAGCGGGAAAACGTGCCGCGAGCGTCTCCTCGACCCGCTGGGTACCCTGACCGAGTCCGCGCAGATCCTGGTCGCCACATTCCGGGCAGGAGCGGGTGACGGCCTCCTCGTGGCTGCAGTAGTGGCAACGCAGGCTGCCCTCCCGCAAATGCAGCGTAAGCCGCGCGGCGCAGCGCGGACACTGCGCGGTCCAGCCACAGGCCGAGCACAGCAGCACCGGCGAGTAGCCTCGGCGATTGATGTATACGAGGCTCTGCTGCGCACTGGCGAGGCGGGATTCAACGGCGGCGAGCACCGGCGCAGACAATCCCGCCTCCATGCGGCCGGTGCCGACATCAACAGCGCGAATGCGCGGCAGCGCGGCAGCCGGACGGGTATGAAGGCGCAGCCACCCGAAGCGTCCGCTGCGGGCGTTCAGCAGCGTCTCGAGCGAGGGCGTGGCAGAGCCCAGAACGATCGGCGCCTGGCGCTCACGCGCGAGCACTACGGCCACGTCGCGGGCGTGATAGCGAAAGCCCTCCTGTTGCTTGAACGAGGTGTCGTGCTCTTCATCAACTATGACGAGCCCGAGACGCGGAAGCGGAGTGAACACCGCCAGACGGGTACCCAGTACCAGCTTCACCTCGCCGCTTCGGGCGCGCTCCCAGCGCGCCAGTCGTTCCGACTCCGCGAGTCCGCTATGCAGGCTCACGATTCCTGCTTGCGGAAAGCGCTCACGGAAGCGCGCTTCGACCTGTGGAGTCAAATTTATCTCCGGGACCAGCACCAGCGTCTGCAATCCCCGGGACTGCGCGAGCGAAGCGAGCCGCAGGTATACCTCGGTCTTGCCCGACCCGGTGACACCTTGCAGCAGCCACGGAGAGAAACGACCAAAGCAGCCGGCTATTTGCTCCACGGCCTGGTGCTGATCGTCACTGAGAGGTGGCGGCACGCTGGTCCGAGCGACCGCCGCTGCCGCCGGACGGACAGAACGCTTTTCGACCCAGCCGGACTTGAGCCAGGCGCCGAGAATCTCCGGGGCGCGCCCGACGATCCGTCTTGCCTGAGCAGCGCCGACCGGGCTTCCCTGTTGCAGCGTTTCCAGCAGGTTCCGGGCAGCAGTCGCTCGTCGCGGCAGACTCGCTGCCGCGACTGCCTGTCCGCTATCGGTGATCACATACTCCCACAGCGCCGCACGGGCGACGAAGCGGGGACGGCGCAGCGCCGTGGGCAGGACAGTCGCCAGAACCTGGCCGAGAGGTGTGTGGTAGTAGGCAGCGCAAAAGCGTGCCAGTGTCAGGGTTCCGGGGGGCAGCGGCACGACCGGCAATACCCGCTCGATTCGCCGCAGCCGCTCGCTGGCAACGCTGCTGTCGTGGGCCCGCTCCACCGCCACGCCCACCACGCGCCGAGCGCCCAAGGGCACTACAACCAGCGCGCCGGGGATGGGGTCATGCTCGCCGCATTGATAGTCGAACAGGTCGTCGAGCGGCACGTCCAGGGCCACGCGAACGATGCTCATGACGCTGCCTGTGCCCATCAGGTCAGGCCAGGGGTTTTCGATCCGGTCCTTCGATATGGCATCTAAGTCGCGTCAGCAAATACGCTTTTTCGGCTCCAGCGGGTCTGTGGACAAGTCTGTTGATTAAAGTTCTTTGCTGGAGGGCTTGACTTCCCGGAACCCCGCGCCGGAACTGGCTTTCCCGGCAGGACCAGAAAAATAGTGTTTAAGAATAGGCCTTTGCATGGACGGCCTGGAGCCCCGCACGGATACGGGGCTTGCAGGCGATCCCGCCCGAAACTGTGCATAAACGCTGGTGAAGACAGTCGTCCTAGGAACTCCTGCGGCTGAGCGCGTGGACGCAATCCACCAGCGCCCCGATGCTCTCCGGAGGCGTCTGCGGCAGTACGCCGTGACCCAGGTTGAACACGTGTCCCGCACCGTCACCGAAGCTTTTCAGAATCGTCTGTGCCTCAGCGCGAATTGCCTCGACAGGGGTCAGTAAGACGGCAGGGTCCAGATTACCCTGCAAAGACACTCGTGCGCCCACCCGTGCCCGCGCATTCCCAAGATCGGTCGTCCAATCGACACCCAGAGCTTCGGCTCCGGTAGCGGCGAGCAACTCCAGCCATTGTCCGCCGCCCTTGGTGAAGACGATTCGCGGGACTCTGAGGCCGTTGCCGGAGCGCGCTACCTGCGACAGCACCTGTTCGATGTAGCGCAGAGAGAACTCGCGGAACGCGGCCTCCGACAGCACCCCGCCCCAGGTATCGAACAGCATGATCGCCTGCACTCCGGCCTCGATTTGCGCGTTGAGATACGAGGCCACGGCCCGGGCATTGGTATCGAGGATCGTGTGCAGCAGCTCGGGCCTGGCGTAGAGCATGCGCTTTACGCCGAGAAACTCCGTACCGCCGCGACCTTCGATCATGTAGCAGGCCAGAGTGAACGGGCTTCCGGCGAATCCTATGAGCGGCACTTCGTTTGCCAGCGCCTTGCGAATCTGCCCGACCGCATCCAACACGTAGCGCAGGTGCACCCCCGGGTCGGGCACCTGAAGGTTGCGGATCTCCCACTCGTCGCGAAGCGGCCGCTCGAACCGGGGCCCTTCGCCTTCGGAAAAATACAGCCCGAGTCCCATTGCATCTGGGACAGTCAGGATGTCGGAGAACAGTATGGCCGCATCGAGCGCGAATCTTGCGAGCGGTTGCAGCGTCACTTCAGTCGCCAGGTCGGGATTGCGGCAGAGTTCGAGGAAACTGCCGGCTCGGGCACGGGTCTGGTTGTACTCGGGAAGGTAGCGACCGGCCTGGCGCATGATCCAGATCGGCGTGTAGGGCGTGGGCTCGCGCAACAGCGCACGCAACAGCGTGTCGTTCCTGGGGCGGCTCACTCGAGGGGTCGGCGTAAAGTCGACGGTCGAAGTGTTCGCGCCGAAGCGATCCGGCGCTTGGCCATTAACGGGGGAGCTCGGAATACCCCATCAGCCCCTCGTCAACCGCGCGCGCGCACTGGCGGCCTTCGCGGATGGCCCATACCACCAGCGACTGGCCGCGGCGCATGTCACCGGCGGCAAATACTCTCGGGTTGGACGTGCGGTAGCCTTCGGTATCGGCCCTGACGTTGCTGCGCCCATCCGTCGCGAGCTCCAGCTCGTCGATCAGTCCCGAGTTCACCGGGCCGAGGAAACCCATCGCCAGCAGGACCAAATCGGCCCGCATTTCGAACTCGGTGCCGGGAATTTCCTCCATCCTCATCTGCCCGTTCGAGTCCCTCCGCCACTCTACGCGCGCGGCGATCAGCTTTTCCACTTTGCCGCCGCGGCCTTCGAAGCGCTTGGTGGTCACCGCCCAATCGCGGTTGCAACCCTCTTCGTGGGACGAAGACGTCCGCAGCTTGATCGGCCAGTTGGGCCAGGTGAGCGGTTTGTTCTCCTCGTCCGGCGGCTGCGGAAGCAGCTCGAACTGGGTCACCGACAGCGCGCCGTGGCGGTTGGAGGTGCCCACACAGTCAGAGCCGGTGTCACCCCCCCCGATCACCACGACATGCCTGCCGGTAGCTTTGATCTGCCGCGCGACCTTGTCGCCGGCAACGACTTTGTTCTGCTGCGGCAGAAACTCCATCGCGAAGTGAACTCCCGCAAGGCTGCGGCCCGGGACCAGAAGGTCGCGCGGATTTTCTGCGCCGCCGGCGAGAACGACCGAATCGAACTCCTCGAGGAGTTGCGCCGCCGGGAGATGTTCCGCCGCGAAGTCGTTGACCCCCGGCACCGCTTTGGGCCGGCCGACACAGACGCCGACCCGGAACTGCACGCCCTCCGCAGCCATCTGCTCGACCCGGCGGTCGATGTGGTGCTTCTCCATCTTGAAGTCCGGGATGCCGTAACGCAGCAAGCCGCCGATGCGATCACTCTTCTCGAACACCACCACGTCGTGGCCGGCCCGAGCCAGCTGCTGCGCACAGGCGAGCCCTGCCGGACCCGAACCGACCACCGCGACCCTCTTGCCTGTTCTCCGCGACGGCAGCTGGGGAATGACCCAGCCCTCTTCCCAGCCCTTGTCGATAATTGCGTGCTCGATCGACTTGATGGTCACAGGGTCGTTGTTGATATTGAGCGTGCACGCCGCCTCGCAGGGCGCCGGGCACACTCGCCCGGTAAACTCCGGAAAGTTGTTCGTCGAATGCAGCGTTTCCAGCGCCTGGTGCCATTGCTGGCGGTACACCAGGTCGTTCCAGTCCGGAATGATGTTGTTGATAGGACAGCCGGTCTGGCAGAACGGGATTCCGCAATCCATGCATCGCGCGCCCTGCCTGCCGGCCTCGTCGTCGGGCAGCTGCAGCACGAACTCCTGGTAGCTCCGAACCCGCTCGGTGACCGGAAGCGAGGCCTCGTGGACCCGCTTGATCTCCATGAAGCCGGTGGGCTTGCCCATCTACGCCGCCTCCAGCTGCTTCTGTCCGCTTCGCCTGCCTGCGAGCTCGCCGAGCGCGCGCCGATACTCGGTCGGGAACACCTTGACGAACTTGGGCAGCACCGCCTTCCACTCCTCCAGCGCCCACTTGGCGATATCGCTGCCGGTGTAGCGATAGTGCTTTTCAACCAGGTTCCTAAGGATGGTTTCGTCGGCACAGTCGAGATGACGCGGTTCGGACCTGGGCTGCTCGTTCTCGGGCAGCACTTTCTCCAGAGTGACCATCGACAGATTGCAGCGCCTGGCGAACATGCCCGACTGGTCCAGCACGTAGGCAACGCCCCCGCTCATCCCGGCAGCGAAATTTCGCCCGGTTTCCCCGAGGCAAACCACGGTGCCGCCGGTCATGTACTCGCAACCGTGGTCACCCACACCCTCGACCACCGCGGTCGCCCCGGAGTTGCGAACCGCAAAGCGCTCGCCCGCCACTCCGCGGAAGTAGACTTCGCCTGCGATCGCCCCGTAGAGCACGGTGTTACCGACGATGATGTTTTCCTCGGGACGGCCTCCGAACGCCGCCGCCGGCCGGATTACGAGCCGACCTCCCGACAGTCCCTTGCCGACATAATCGTTCGCATCCCCCTCCAGCTCGAAGCTGATGCCCCTCGCCAGGAACGCGCCGAAGCTCTGACCCGCTGTGCCGGTGAACCTTACCCGGATCGTGTCCGCGGGCAGCCCCGCGTGACCGAATCGTTTCGCGACTTCGCCGGAGAGCATCGCGCCAACGGTGCGGTTGATGTTGCGGATCGGGATCTCGACCGTGACCGCCTGCTTCGACTCCAGAGCCGGCTTCACCCTGGCGATCAGGGTATTGTCGAGCGCCCTGTCCAGTCCGTGATCCTGCGTCTCGCAGTTGTAGCGGGCCACGTCTTCGGGCATATCGGGACGGTAGAAGATCTTGGAGAAGTCCAGGCCTCTCGCCTTCCAGTGCTCGATGCCCGGGCGCATGTCGAGGAGGTCGGAGCGACCGATCAAGTCGCTGAACCTGCGCACGCCCGTCTGCGCCATGATCTCGCGGATCTCCTGGGCGACGAAGTAGAAGAAATTGATCACATGTTCCGGCTTGCCAGCGAACTTCCTGCGCAATTCCGGATCCTGGGTGGCGACGCCCACCGGACAGGTGTTGAGATGGCACTTGCGCATCATGATGCAACCGGCGACCACCAGCGGAGCGGTAGCGAAACCGAATTCATCGGCGCCGAGCAGGGCGCCGATCACCACATCGCGGCCGGTCTTCATCTGGCCGTCGACCTGCACGGCGATGCGCCCGCGCAGCCGGTTCAGCACCAGCGTTTGTTGTGTCTCCGCGAGACCGAGCTCCCAGGGTGTCCCGGCGTGTTTGATCGACGACCAGGGAGATGCACCGGTACCGCCGTCATGCCCGGCGATGGTAACGTGGTCGGCCTTGGCCTTGGCTACTCCGGCCGCTACCGTGCCTACTCCGACCTCCGACACCAGTTTCACGCTGATCGACGCACGCGGGTTGGCGTTCTTCAGATCGTGGATCAACTGCGCCAGATCTTCTATCGAGTAGATATCGTGATGCGGCGGGGGCGATATCAGGCCAACGCCTGCAACCGAGAAGCGCAGTCTGGCGATGTACTCCGAAACCTTGTGCCCGGGCAGCTGCCCACCCTCGCCGGGTTTTGCTCCCTGGGCGATCTTGATCTGGATCTGGTCGGCGCTGGAGAGGTACTCGGCCGTGACACCGAAACGGCCCGAGGCGACCTGCTTTATCCGCGAGCGCAGTGAATCGCCTTTCTTGAGCGCCACATCCTTCACCACCGCATCGCCGAGCTCGACACGAGTGCTCGAGTCGCGCTCCACCGGGTGATAGCGCATCGGGTCCTCGCCGCCTTCGCCGGTGTTGGACTTGCCGCCGATCCGGTTCATCGCGACTGCCAGCGTGGTGTGCGCTTCGGTGGAGATAGAGCCGAGTGACATGGCGCCTGTTGAGAAACGCCGGACGATCTCGGTCCAGGGTTCCACTTCATCGATCGGGATCGCCGTGCCCGCAGGCTTGATCGCGAACAAGCCGCGCAACGTCATCAGCCGCCTGCTCTGGTCGTTGATGAGCTTTGCGTACTCTTTATAAGTCTCGTACTGGTTGGCGCGGGTAGCATGCTGCAGCTTCGAGATCGAGTCCGGCGTCCACATGTGCTCTTCGCCGCGCACCCTGAAGGCGTACTCGCCGCCGGTGTCCAGCGCATTGACCAGCACCGGATCCCGTTCGCTGAACGCCGCTCGGTGTACTCGGGCGGCCTCCTCGGCAATTTCGCTTAGTCCCACGCCCTCGATGTTGCTCGCAGTGCCTGTGAAATACTGTGAAACGAACGCTGAATTGAGACCTATCGCCTCGAAGATCTGGGCTCCGCAATAGGACTGGCAGGTCGAGATCCCCATCTTCGACATGACCTTGTAGAGACCTTTCCCGATCGCCTTGACGTAGTGCTTGATCGCCTCTTCAGGATCGAGCTTGAGCGCGGGAGCGAGCTCGGACAGGGCGTCCATCGCCAGCCAGGGATGAACCGCTTCGGCACCGTACCCGGCGAGCAGTGCGAAATGATGTACTTCGCGCGCCGAGCCTGTAGCCACCACGAGGCCGGTGCTGGTCCGCAGGCCTTCGCGCACCAGATGATGATGTACTCCGCTGACGGCCAGCAGCGCGGGAATTGCAAACCGTCTCGCACTGACTGCGGCATCGGAGAGGATCAGGATGTTGTAACCCTGCTCGACCGCGCGCCGCGCCGCGCGACAAAGCGCCTGCACCGCCGCCTCCATCCCGGCAGCGCCCTGCTGCTCCGGATACGTGATATCGAGCACAGACGACTTGAACTTTGCGGAAGTGAGGCGCTCGATGCGGATCAGACGCTCGAAGTCGCCGTAATCGAGAACCGGCTGGCTCGCTTCCAGCCGCGGGTTGATCGTGGTCTCGTCGATTCCGAGCAGGTTCGGCCGCGGCCCGATGAAAGACACCAGAGACATCACCAGTTCCTCGCGAATCGGATCGATCGGCGGATTGGTGACTTGCGCGAACAGCTGCTTGAAGTAGTTGTAGAAGGGCTTGTTGCGGCTGGAGAGCACCGCCAGCGGCGTGTCCGTGCCCATCGAGCCCACCGCTTCTTCTGACTGCGCGGCCATGGGATTGAGGATGAACTTTATGTCTTCCTGGGAGTAGCCGAACGCCTGCTGCAGGTCGAGGATTCCGGCGCCGCGTGAGCTGGCGTACTCGACCGGCGGCAGCTGCTGCACGTGGATTCGCGAGTCTTCGACGTACTTGCGATAATCCTCGGCCGAGGAGAGCCTCTCCTTGATCTCGGAGTCATCTATGATGCGGCCCTGTTCGGTGTCGATCAGCAACATCTTCCCGGGCTGAAGGCGCCATTTCGTGGTGATGTCCGCCTCATCAACCGGCAAGACGCCAACCTCGGATGCCATCACGACGTAGTCGTCCTTGGTCACCACGTATCGCGCCGGGCGAAGACCGTTTCGGTCCAGCGTCGCGCCAATCTGTCTGCCGTCGGTGAATGCCACCGCAGCCGGACCGTCCCAGGGTTCCATCACCGGCGCATAGAACTCGTAGAACGCACGGCGCTTCTCGTCCATCAGCGGGTTGCCCGCCCAGGCTTCGGGAATCAACAGCATCATCGCGTGGGCCAGCGAGTAACCGCCCAGCACGAGCAGCTCCAGGGCGTTGTCGAAACAGGCCGAGTCGGACTGACCTTCGTCGATCAGCGGCCAGACCTTGTGGAGATCCTCACCAAAGCGCGTGGATGCGATCGCCTTCTGCCGCGCATGCATCCAGTTCAGGTTGCCACGCAGCGTATTGATCTCGCCGTTGTGGCCGATCATCCGGAACGGGTGGGCCAGCTCCCAGCTCGGGAACGTGTTGGTGGAGAAACGCTGGTGAACCAGCGCCAGTCCCGACACGAACTCCGGGTCGCGGAGGTCCCGGTAGTACTCGCCCACCTGGCGAGCAAGCAACATGCCCTTGTAGACGACTGTGCGTGCCGACATCGAAGGCAGGTAGAACTGTTTCGCGCCCGGCAGATTGGCGGCGCGTACCGCATGTTCGACCTGCTTGCGGATCACGAACAGCTTGCGTTCGAAGGCGTCGATATCCGCGCAGTTCTCCCCGCGGGCGATGAAGACCTGGCGCACAACCGGCTCGACAGCCCTGGCTGCCTGGCTGATCCCGCTGCTGTCGACCGGCACATCGCGCCAGCCGAGCAGACGCTGGCCCTCGGACAGTGCGAATCGAGCAATCAGTGCCTCGCAGGCCGCCCGGCCGGCCGTATCGCGTGGCAGGAACATCATACCTACCCCGTAGTCTCCGGCGGCTGGCAAGGCGATGCCCAGTTTGGCGCACTCGCTCCGCAGGAACGGATCGGGAAGCTGGACCAGGATTCCGGCGCCGTCACCCAGAAGCGGGTCGTAACCGGTGGCGCCGCGATGGGTCAGGTTATCCAGGATCTCAAGCCCTCGTTCCACCACCGCGTGGCTCTTCGCGCCCCTGATGTGCGCGATGAATCCCACCCCACAGGAATCGTGTTCGTTGGCGGGGTGATAAAGCCCCCTTGGCTGCGGAACGATCGAAGACACGGGCTACCTCTCCTTAAGCTGATGCACGCTACGGCCCGGACCGGCCTCCAGAGACGGCAAGTCCGGCGCGCGGCCGGACCTGGCGGTTTCTCAAGCTAAGCAGTCAATGGTACCGCGACTGTGCGCGGCCTATCAATCGGGGTCAGGCTTCCTCGACAGCGAAGATCCTGCGGTGCTCCCGGATCGCGTACCGGTCGGTCATGCCAGCCACGTAATCCGCGATGGCGCGGGGGGTATCGGCCAGCGCCCTGGCCTGGAATTCGGGGGGCAGCAGCCTGGGGTCGGAGAGAAACGCCTGGAACAGCTCGCGGACGATTCGCCTGGCTTTGTTGGCCATGCGCTGCACGCGGTAGTGTTGATAGAGGTTCTCCCGAAGGAACGCCTTCAATTCCAGTTGTTCGACGCGTATCTCCCCGCTGAAAGCGATCAGTGGCGGAGCCTGCCTGACCTCGTCGATGCTCGCCGGAGAGCGGGCGCGGATGAGGCGAGCGCTTTCGTCGGCGAGATCCGTCACCAGCGTATTGATGATCCGCCTGACGGTCTCGTGGATCACTCTGCGGTCGGACAGTTCTGGATACAACCCGCGAACCTGAGCGAGATGGCGCGAAAAGATGCGTACCCCGCTAAGCTGCTCAAGGCTGATCAGGCCAGAGCGCAAGCCGTCGTCCACGTCGTGGTTGTTGTAGGCGATCTCGTCAGCCAGGTTGGCCAGCTGGGCTTCAAGGGAGGGTTGCCATTTCTTCAGGAACCGCTCGCCGATCTCTCCGAGTATCTCCGCGTTCTTCGACGAACAGTGTTTGAGGATGCCCTCACGCGTTTCGAAGCACAGATTCAGTCCGTCGAATCCGCCATAACGTTGTTCAAGAACGTCCACCACTCTCAGAGACTGCAGATTGTGCTCAAACCCGCCATGATCGCGCATGCACTCGTTCAAGGCATCCTGCCCGCTATGGCCGAACGGGGTATGCCCGAGGTCGTGCGCCAGACAAACCGCTTCAGCGAGGTCTTCGCACAACCCGAGGTTGCGGGCGATCGAGCGCGCGATCTGCGCGACTTCTATGCTGTGAGTCAGCCGGGTGCGGAACAGGTCGCCTTCGTGGTTGACGAAGACCTGGGTCTTGTACTCCAGTCTGCGGAAGGCGGCTGAATGTACGATACGGTCGCGGTCTCGCTGAAACTCCGTTCGCCCCGAGGGTTTCGGCTCGGCTACCCTGCGGCCACGCGTCATGGCCGGGTGCGCGGCATAAGGCGCCAGATCAGGCATGCGAGACGACGCCGGCGAGCACCTCGCGCAAATCGCCCGGGGGGTAGTCGGCCGTGACGTATGCCTGGCCGAGGGACCTCAGAAGAACCAGCCTGAGCCGGCCGTCCTGGACCTTCTTATCGTGTGCCATCAGGTCGAGGTATCTTCCGACGCCGAGCGCAGGCGCTTCAACCGGCAACCGGGCCCGGGACAGCAGCGCCTCGATTCTCCCGACATCGTGTTGGCTGAGGTGGCCCATCCGCGCCGACAGTCTGGCTGCCAGCATCATTCCTGCGGCAACCGCCTCGCCATGCAGCCAGTGGCCATAGCCCAGGCCCGTCTCGATCGCGTGGCCGAAGGTATGCCCGAGATTCAGCAGCGCCCGCTGCCCGCTTTCGCGCTCATCCTGGCCGACGATTCTGGCTTTGTTCTGGCATGAGCGCTGCACTGCATGGCCCAGCGCATCCGTATCCCGGGCCAGCAATCGCTCGATATTGCCCTCCAGCCACTGCAGGAACTCGCGGTCCATTATCAGCCCGTACTTGATCACCTCGGCAAGTCCGGCGGACAGCTCGCGCTGGGGCAGTGTGGCGAGGGTCGAGATGTCGCTCAACACCAATCGAGGCTGATGGAACGCGCCGATCATGTTCTTGCCCAGCGGATGATTTATCGCGGTCTTGCCGCCGACCGCGGAGTCGACCTGCGCGAGCAGCGTGGTCGGGGCATGGATCAGCGGCACGCCGCGCTGATAGGTTGCGGCGGCGAAACCGGCCAGGTCGCCGACGACACCACCGCCCAGCGCGATAATCGTGGTCGTGCGCTCGCAGCGTTGCTGCAGAAGAGTGTCGAATATGACGTTGAGCGTCTGCCAGTTCTTGTGTTCCTCGCCGTCCGGCAGGACACAGGGGATCACTTCGGCGCCGGCTCGCCGCAGCGTGCCGGTCAGCGACTCGAGGTAAAGAGCCGCCACAGTCGAGTTCGTGACTATGGCGGTGCGCCTGGCCGGCAGATGCACCGCCAGGAGCTCCTCTCGGCCCAGCAATCCTTCGCCGATGCACACCGGGTAGGAGCGCTTTCCCAGTTTGACTTCGACTTCGCGCATTGATCTTCCTAGATGGGCGTCGTTGCGCGCTGCGAGAGCGCTTGCTCCAGGCGGTTCACCAGGCTGGTCAGACTTTGGCTCCCGGTATCGACTACAACGTGCGCGACTTCACGATAAAGCGGGTCGCGTGCTTCGAACAACTCCGCCAGCCGGGCCCTCGGGTCCGGCGTTTGCAGAAGGGGGCGGTTGCGGTCATGGCGGGTACGGTTCAGCAGGTCCCGGACGGCGGCACGCAGATACACCACCGTACCCCTTGCCCTGAGCAGCGCGCGATTGCGCTGGTCCAGCACCGCGCCGCCGCCTGTCGCCAGCACGATGTCTTGCAAGGCGGTCAGCTCTTCTATGATGGCTCTTTCGCGAGTGCGAAACCCGGCCTCGCCCTCTATCTCGAAGATCACGGGGATCCTGACGCCGGTGCGCGCTTCGATCACCTGATCCGAGTCGCAGAACTGCTTGCCCATCCGCCGGGCGAGGTTCTTGCCCACAGAGGTCTTCCCCGCACCCATCATGCCGACAAGGAAAACGTTGCCCGGGACATGAATCGCAGTTGCGCTGTCGTCCGCGCTCTTCTGGCTCATGGCCGGATTCTAGAGCCTAACTCGGTGGCGGTCACGCCAGCCACGCCCCAGAAAACAAGCGAAGAAAAGCCCGCCGATGCGATGCAGGGCGGGCCGGGAACAGGCAGCCGGATGCGCGCTCAGCGCACCGTGACTTTTTCGGTAAGTATCCTCGGCGTAACGAATATGAGCAGCTCGCGCTTGTCGTTGCGCTTGATGTTCTGACGGAACAGGAATCCGAGCAGCGGCACGTCGCCCAGCACAGGCACTTTGGTGACCGTGTTCTGCTCCTCCTGCTCGTAGATCCCGCCGATTCCGACCGTACCGCCGTTCTCCACCAGCACCTCTGTAAGCACCTGCTTGGTATTGATCGACGCTCCGAAAGAGAATACCTGGCCGAGGCTGTCCTTGTGCACATCGAGCTTCATGATGATGTTGTCGTCCGGCGTTATCTGCGGCTTGACCTTGAGACTCAGCGTCGCCTTGCGGAACGAGACGCTGGTCGCTCCGCTGCTGGTGGCCTGCTGGAACGGGATTTCAGTACCCTGCTCGATTATGGCCTCGACGTTGTCCGCGGTAATCACCCGCGGGCTCGAGACGATCTTGCCCTCGCCGTCCGCCTGCAGTGCGGTGATCTCCAAATTTAGGAACTTCGTCATCGCTTCGTTCATCAGGATCAGCGAGAACTGCCCGGGATTCACGCCGCCGATTCCCGGAACAGGCATGTTTACCGACAGGGAGTCGGCAATGAAGTCCGGGGTGGTCGAGCTCTGGCCGGTGTTGAAACCAGTGTCAATTATTCCGCCCCCCACGACCATCTTGGTACCGCCGACGCCGGTGCCGAAGCCGCTGGCGGTCGGATCGTGCACACCCAAACGTACTCCGATGTTCTTGCTGAAGGTGTCGTTGGCCTCGACGATCCGCGCCTCGATCATGACCTGGCGCACGGGCACGTCGATCTGCTTGATCAGCGCCCGGACCTCGTCCAGCTTCGTCGGGATGTCCTGCACGAAGATGGTATTGGTCCGCGAATCCACCACGGCGCTGCCGCGCTTGGACAGCATTTTCTGCTGCGAGTCGGTGATTAGTTTCTGCAGGTCCTCGGCGCGCTGATAGTTGAGCTGGAAGCTCTCGGTTCGCACCGGTTCGAGATCGGAGATCTGCGCCTGCGCTTCCAGGGCGAGCTTCTCCTTGGTCGCGAGCTCGTCGCGAGGCGCGATCCAGATCACGTTGCCGGTCTTGCGCATGTCGAGACCCTTGGCGGTGAGTATGATGTCCAGCGCCTGGTCCCAGGGCACATCCTTCAGACGCAGCGTCAGGTTGCCGGTCACCGTATCGCTGGTAATGATGTTCAGCCCGGTGAAATCAGCCAGCACCTGCAGAACAGCGCGAACTTCGATGTTCTGGAAATTGAGCGACAGCTTGTCTCCGCTGTACAGTCCTTTGCCTGCCGCGGCCCGAGCATCCTCGACCACCGGCTTGATCTCGATGATGAACCGGTTGTCAGTCTGGTAGGCGGCCTGTTCCCAGCGGCCCTTTGGCGCGACGGTCAGCCGCGCGTTTGCCAAGGAGGTCTGGAGATCGAAAAAATCGACTGGCGTTGCGAAATCGGTGACGTCGTAGCGCCGTTCCAGCGCCGGCGGCAGCACAGTCTGCAAGAAGTCGATGATCAGGTTTCGTCCCTGTTGCCGCAGATCGATACCGGTAGCGTTATCTGACATGTCGATAATTATCTGGGCTTCCCCGTTTCTTCCCCGGCGAAAGTCGACATCGCGGATAGCGTGTGCCTGTCCGCCCGGTGCAGCTTCGGCGAAGTGGACCGGTTCCGCGGCTTTCTGGCCGGCCGTGGTCGCTGCGCTCTGCAGGGTCACGATGACGTCCTTGCCCTCCATTCGGGCGTCGTAGGCGACCATCTTCGAGAGGTTGAAGACCACCCGGGTGCGCCCGCTGGATTGACCAAGCCGGATGGTCTTCAGGTCGCCTTGATTGACGTCCTGGGTGCTGCGCCCGAGGCCGTTGCTGGTGCCGGGCAGGTCGATGGCGATTCTCGGTGGGTTGTTCAGCGTAAACCCGGCCGGCGGATTAGGCAGCGGTTCCTTTAGCGAGAGCTTGACAGTGACCTTTCCGGATTGCGTCGATACATCGAGAGATTCGATCACGTTTCCGTTTTGTGCACTCGCCGGCACGGACAATGTCATGAGCACTGTCGCGGCGGTGCAGCTAAGAAGTATCTGGATGCCTCGCATATGTCTAGCTCCTCACTGCTCCAGCAGCTGCAAGCCGCTGGAACGCTCGCTCCAACCACCGGTCGCCGGATCCTGGATGACCTCCCTCAAGGTCACGCCGGTCTCGCTGACTGCGGTTACAACGCCGAAGTTCTGACCCAAGTAGTTGCCCACCTTGACCCGATACAGATTGTTGTCCGGCGTCATGATCAACGCGTGGCGCACTTGTTTGCGCTCGATCGTTCCTACCATCTTCAGGCTTTCCAGCGGAAACGCCTCGAGCGCCTCCTTGCGCCGATTGACGTCCGGAACCGGGCCGCCGCCCACGAGCTCGACCGATTCGAGTTTGCGCGGCCTGAACGGATCCGGCAGCTCGAACGCGTTGTACGCGAAAGGCTCGAACTGCTTGAGTTCGGGAAGCGGTTCAACACGCCCGCGGAGTCCCTGCTTGGATTCCTCGACGAAGCGGTTCAAGTCCTCGAACTCGTTGCTTCCGCAGCCTGAAAGGCCGACAACCACAGCGAGCAGGGAGCGACCAACCGCGCGGTCCCAGTCCATCTATCTACCTCTTCGGCTGCTGCGCCGCCCGCGCCGCCCTGCGCTGTGCAGCGACCTCGGCCTCGTCCAGGTAGCGATAAGTCCGGGCGATGGCATCCATCACGAGATCGCCGTCCTTGCCGGCCGTCAAAGCAATGTCATTCAACGTGACGATACGCGGCAGCTGCGAGATGTCGCTGGCAAAAGCGCCCATGTCGTGATAGCTGCCGGTGAGCTTGATCGTGATCGGCAGCTCGGCGTAGAACTCGGACTTGCCTTCCGCCTGGGCCGGCTTGAACAGCTGGAACTGGAGCCCCCGCCCAAGTCCCGCCTGGTTGATGTCAGTAAGCAGCGCCTCCATCTCGGACTTGTTCGGGAGCTGCTTCAACATTTCGCCGAATTCCTCCTCGATCGTCGCCAGCTGCTGCCGGTAAGCCTCGAGATTGACCGCCTGCTTCTGCTTGTCGAGGAATACCGTTCGCAGCTCCTGCTCCTTCTGTCGCGCCCGCTCCAGCTCGGTCAGCTGGTTGCGCCAGTCGAACCAGTAGCTGCCGACCACAATGGCCACGAACAGCAGCAGTAGCGCGACCATCTTGGGAATGACCGGCCAGGAGCCGATGTCTCGCGGATTAAGGCTGCGGATATCGTCCAGAGTCATTGCTCACGCCTTCGGTTGAGGGGTCTGGGCAGGTGCGGCAGGCCGTGGCTGTGTTGGTGGCGCTTCTACCTTGGGCCGGCTGATCGCCACGAAAAGGTTGAACTCATTGAGGGTCTGGTCCCCCACCTTCGATGCCTTGATCTCCACCAGCTGTGGCGTCTCCAGCCAGGGCGACGCTTCGAAGTTGCGCATCAGCGTCGACACGCGCGCGTTTGAAGTAGCGTAGCCGATGACGTTCACTCTGGCCCCGGTTTGCTTCACCGTCTTGAGATAGACGCCGTCAGGCAGCTGCCTGACCAGCTGATCGAGCAGACGAACGCTCTCCGTTCTGTTGGTCTGCAGCGATTCCACCACCCGTTTCCTGGCGAGCAGCGCCTGGGTCTGCTCCTTCAGTTTCTTGATCTCGTCGATCTGCTTGTCGAGCTCCGCGATCCGGGTCTGCAGAAATTCGTTTCGCCGGTTCTGGTTGTCGATCCTTCCGTCCAGGAACTCGTGGCCCGTGAACCAGACCAGGCCGCCGAGTATGGCTATCAGACTGGCCAGCGCGATGAACTGGCGCTGCAGCGCCTTGCGTCGCTCGGCCCGGTGGGGAAGCAGGTTGATTGGGATCACTCGTCGAACCTCCGCAACGCAAGGCCGCAAGCCACCACCAGAGCGGGGGCGTCGACGGCCAGTTGCTGCTGACGAATCTTCGAAGCCACCTCCATGGCGGCGAACGGATTGGCCACTACCGTGTTGACCTGTGTGCGTTCGGCGACAACCTGGGCCAGGCCGGGGATGCTTGCCGTGCCGCCGGAAAGAAAGATGTGGTGTACCTGGTTGAACTGTGTCGAAGTGAAGAAGAACTGCAGCGCGCGAACGACCTCCAGCGCAAGCGTATCCATGAACGGCGCCAGGACTTCCGAGTCATAGGTGTCGGGCAATCCGCCGCCGCGCTTGGCCGCCTCGGCTTCCTCGGCCGACAGGTTGTAGTGACGCATGATGTCCTGCGTGAGCTGGTTACCGCCGAAAGGCTGTTCTCGCACGTACACCGACTGATTGTTGCGCAGCACGTTGATGTTCATCATCGACGCGCCCAGATCGACCAGCGCGACAGTCTGGTCGACTCCTCCTTCAGACAGCTGCCGGGCCATGATCTCGAATGCGTTCTGAGCCGCAAATGAGTCGATATCCATGACCACTGCCTTGAGTCCGACGGATTCGGCTACGGCTACTCGGTCCTCGACTTTCTCCTTGCGGGAAGCCGCGATCAGGACTTCGAGTTCCTCCGGGTTGTTGGCGGCTGGCCCCAGGGTCTGGAAGTCGAGATTGACTTCCTCGAGAGCAAAGGGGATGTACTGGTTGGCCTCGGTTTCGACCTGGGCTTCAAGTTGGTCCTCGGTTTGCCCGGCAGGCACGACGATTTTCTTGGTGATTACCGCCGCAGAGGGCAAAGCCATGGCAAGGTTCTTGATGCGCGAGCCCATCCGCTTCCACCCGCGCCGCACTGCGTCGCCAACCTGTTCAAGGTTCATGATGTTGCCGTCTACGACCGCATCCCTGGCCAGTGGCTCTATCGTGTAGCGCTCCAGGCGGTAGCGCCCTCGCCCAGGACCGCCAAGTTCGACCATCTTCACGGATGAGGAGCTGATATCCACGCCGATGAGCGGCGGAGACTTCGGCTTCATCAAGGCGCTGATGAATTCGGTATCGAACTCGAATTTCCCTTTGAGCATAGGCCGGTTAGGCGCAATATGAACAAACTACATTAAATCCTAGCAACAAGACTATTGCAAGTAAAGCAAAAAGCCTAGGGTGTCTCTTCCGGGGTCGACGACACCTTATATAATGCCGAGTTGAGTCCCCACCCTTCCGCGGTCCATGTACTCCAAACGGTGGTTCTACGCGCTCCTGGCACTGGGGGCAACGCTGCTCGTTGGCGGGCTGCTGGTGGGTTATGCCGCCGCGGTGGCGTATCCGCGCCTGCCTTCAATTGAGACTCTGGCGACCTACCAGCCCAAGATCCCGCTGCAGATCTACAGTGCGGAAGGCGAGCTGATCGGCGAGTTCGGGGATGAAAAACGCGCCTTCGTTCGAATCGGGGACACTCCCGAGAAACTGCGCCAGGCGATCATTGCTGCCGAGGACGAGCGATTCTACGAACACGGCGGAGTGGACTACGTAGGGGTGATCCGCGCCACCCTCGCCAACTTCGCGGCAGCCAGCGCCCGCCAAGGCGCCAGTACGATCACGATGCAGGTTGCCAGGAACTTCTTCCTCACCACAGAGAAAACCCTTACTCGAAAATTCAACGAAGCCCTGCTCGCGTTCAAGATCGAGCGCAACCTCACGAAGGACCAGATTCTCGAGGTCTACATCAACCAGATCTACCTCGGGCAGCGAGCCTATGGCTTCGGAGCGGCTGCGCAGACTTATTTCGGAAAGCCGCTCGACAAGCTCACGCTGGGCGAGATTGCGATTCTCGCCGCGCTGCCCAAGGCGCCGTCGCGTTACAACCCGCTGGTAAATATCGGTCGGGCCAAGGATCGTCAGCTTTATGTTCTGCGGCGTATGCAGGAGCTCGGCTACATCAATGAGGAACAGTTCAAGCACGCCGAGGCCGAGCCCATCGTGGTGGCGGCTCAGGCCGATAAGTTCGTGACCAAGGCGGACTACTTCGCCGAGATGGTCAGACAGGCCATCTTCGACGCCTACAAGGAAGAAGCGTATTCGAAGGGCTTTCGCGTCTACACCACGCTGTCCAAGGCTCACCAGGACGCAGCCTACCGGGCAGCGCGTGCCGGCGCCATGGAATACGACAAACGCCAAGGATATCGCGGGGCAGAAGGCTACTTCGACCTGCCCAAGGAAGTGACCGAAGAACAGTTGGAGGACGCACTTTCAGAAGAGCTGGAGAGCGAGGACATCTATCCCGCCATCGTTCTCGACGCCTCCTCTCGCTCGGTGCACGCCTACCGCAGGGGCGGCGAGACCATAGAGATAACCGGCGAGGGACTTAAGTTCGCCGCCAAGTTCATTGGCGACCGCTCGCCGGCGAAAACCAGGATCAAACGCGGTGCCCTTGTTCGGGTGCAGAGGGACGCCACCGGCGCCTGGGCGCTCGTGCAGTTGCCAAAGATCGAAGTTGCGCTGGTTGCGATCGATACCGACAGCGGTGCGGTCCGGGCACTGGTCGGCGGTTTCGATTTCAACCGTAACAAGTTCAATCATGCCACCCAGGCCCGGCGCCAACCAGGATCCAGTTTCAAACCTTTCATCTATTCAGCAGCGCTTGAGAAGGGATTCACCCCGGCCACGATCATCAACGACGCGCCGATTACCATCGATGCCAGCGAGACCGGTTCCGTGCCCTGGGAGCCGAAGAATTACGATGGGGAGTTTGCCGGACCGATCCGAATGCGTACCGCTCTCACGCGCTCAAAGAACCTGGTCTCGATACGCATACTGCAGGCCATCACGCCACACTTTGCCCAGGATTACATAGCTCGTTTCGGATTCGACCCAAGGCAACACCCGCCCTACCTCACCATGGCGCTCGGTGCCGGCTCGGTCACGCCGCTGGAGCTGGCCATGGGCTATGCAGTGTTCGCCAATGGCGGCTACCGCGTTGTGCCGTACTTCATAGACCGCATCGAGGACGGACAGGGCAACGTTCTCGGAAAAGCCAACCCGGTGCTCGCAGGCAAGGGGTCGGAGCGTGTACTGGATCCGCGCAACGCGTTTGTCATGTCGAACATGATGCAGGACGTGATCCGCGGCGGCACCGGTGCCCGAGCCATGGCGCTTGGCCGTGTAGACCTTGCCGGCAAAACCGGCACGACCAATGATCAGATGGATGCGTGGTTCGCCGGATTTCAGCGCCACCTCGCGGCCGTTGTATGGATCGGGTACGACATTCCCCGCTCGCTCGGCGACCGGGAAACCGGCGCCGTTGCCGCCCTGCCGATCTGGATGGAGTACATGCGGGCTGCGCTAAAAGGCAGGCCGGAGGAGCTGCCGGTGGCGCCCGAAGGGGTCGTGGCCGCGGCGATCAATCCTGACACCGGGCTGCGAGATCGCAACGCCGAGCACCCGATGATCGAATACTTCTACCACGAGAACGTTCCCCCTGAGCGCGAGGGGGAGGACTACAGCGAGGATCCGGAGACGCGGCCGGCAGAGGAAATCAGCGACCAGCTGTACTGAAGACCGACATGGGAAAGGACGGCGCGGGCACCCGCAACATGCGAAGCCGGATCGCTCACCTCGCCGCGCGCCTGATGGCGGAAGACGGGGTTGACGATTACGCGCTCGCCAAGCGAAAAGCTGCACGGCAGGCGGGAGCGCCCGACACCCGAAGTTTGCCCACCAACGAGGAAGTCGAGGAGGCGCTGCGCGCCTACCAGCAGCTATACCAGGCCGACGAGCAACGCGAGCGCCTGCGGCATTTGCGCAGCCGGGCTCTGGAAATGATGAGACTGCTCTCGGAGTTCAATCCCTACCTGACCGGGGCGGTACTGAGCGGCAGCGCCGGCAAGTACTCGGACATCAATATTCACCTCTTTACCGACGGCATCAAAGAGATCGAGCGGTTCTTCCTGAACCGAGGAATCGCCTACAAGACCCGCGACCGTCGTCTCTACGTCGGCGACGCGCAGCGCAGCGTACCGAGCTTCATCGTCGGCGGCAGCGACGCCGACTTCGAGATTACCGTATTCCTCCCATCCGATCTGCGGGCCAGCCTGCGCAGCACCGCGGAGGGCAGGCCGTTCGAGCGTGCCCGCATGGACTGGCTGGAATCGGTCCTGGCCGAGAGCGCGCCCGCAGGCTGAGGCCCTCAGCCCGTCCGCAACCAGGCTGCGGCATCCAAGGCGAAGTAGGTCAGGATCGCATCTGCCCCGGCCCTCTTGAACGCCAGCAGGGCCTCGAGCACGCATCGCTTTTCGTCAAGCCAGCCATTCTGGCCGGCGGCCTTCAGCATCGCGTACTCACCGCTGACCTGATAGACGAAAGTCGGAGCCAGGAACTGATCCTTGACCCTGCGCACGATATCGAGATAGGGCAGACCCGGCTTGATCATCACCATGTCGGCCCCCTCTTCCAGGTCGAGCCCAACCTCCCAAAGCGCCTCATCGGAATTTGCCGGGTCGATCTGGTAGGTGTACTTGTCGCCCTTGCCCAGATTCGCAGCGGAACCCACCGCGTCGCGAAAGGGACCGTAAAAACTGGACGCATATTTCGCCGCGTAAGCCAGAATCCGCACCTGCTGGAGATGCGCAGCGTCGAGCGCCTGGCGCAGTGCCCCGATGCGCCCGTCCATCATGTCCGACGGCGCGACGATGTCGACCCCGGCCTCGGCGTGGCATAGAGCCTGCCGTACCAGAATCTCCACGGTTTCGTCGTTGAGCACGTAACCGGTATCGTCGATCAGTCCGTCCTGGCCGTGACTGGTATACGGATCGAGAGCGATATCGGTAATCACGCCGAGCGACGGGAAGCGGCTTTTCAGTTCCCGGACCACACGGGGAACCAGGCCCGATGGGTTGTAGGCCTCCTTGGCATCGAGGGTCTTGAGCGAAGGATCGATCACCGGAAACAACGCCAGTGCCGGGATGCCGAGTTCGACGCAGCGCCGCGCCTGGTGCAGCAGCCGGTCCGAAGTGATGCGCTCGATTCCGGGCATCGAGGGCACCGGCTCAGAGCGGCCCCCCCCTTCAATCACGAACACCGGATAGATCAGATCATTGGAAGTGAGCGAACACTCTCGAGCCAAACGCCGCGAGAAGTCATCGTGCCGCATCCGGCGCATGCGCCGCTGAGGGTAACGCCCGAGTACTTGCATGAAGCCTTCCCAGTTGTGGTGATGGTTACGGAAGAGGCCCAGAGCCAACCCAGGTCCGGAACTTTCTGACCGCCCGGGTGATCTCATAAGCAGACAGCAATGTCTCCCGCTTCTCCTCCCTGAGCGGGTGCCTTAATCCAATTGAGGCTTTGCCCCCCGGTTTAGTCCCCTTTAGCCGGGGGTTTTTTATTCTACCGGCGCCTTGCGCGATTTGCCCCAAGCCATTCGGCGATCAATTCGGCCGCCTCCTGCGTTCCCTGCAGCGTCAGGCTGGAAAAAAGCCGGACCGAGGCGTCACTCCCCAATCTGCGCAGTTCGGTAACCGTGCGGGCCAGAACCCGGCTTGATTCCGATCGAGTCAGCTTGTCGGCCTTGGTAAGCAGGACCTGCAACGGCTTGCCCGTCGGCCGAATGAACTGAAGCAGCTGCCTGTCCAGCGGGGTCAGCGGATGCCTCGAGTCCATCACCAGCACCAAGCCGACCAGCTGCTGCCGCAGGTGAAGATAGTCCGAGATCATCCGATCCCACCGATCCCTCGTCGCGCCGGGAACTCGTGCAAATCCATAGCCGGGCAAGTCGACCAGAGCCGCATCCGGACCCACGGTGAACAGGTTGATCTGGCGGGTGCGCCCAGGAGTCCGGCTGACGCGGGCAATGCGCCTGCGCCCGGTCACCGCGTTGATCGCGCTGGACTTGCCCGAGTTTGACCTGCCGAGAAAGGCCACCTCGGCACGGGTTTCTAGCGGAAGGTCTGCAACCGCGTCTGCAGCAGCGAGGAACTCGATGTTTCTCAGTGGCACGTTGGTCAGCGCGATTACGCTAGAATCCCGGGGTTTTTCGCCGGTCCGGTCCCTATGCCGCTTGCGGGCGGGGACTGCTGCCAAGGAGTCTGCTTCAAATGATTCGCTCAGTTCTCATTGCCGTGCTTGCAATACCCCTTCTGGCCCTGTCGGCGCCGGAGGGCGACGCGGCCAAGGGCCGGATCCTCGCCGGGGGTGCGTGCGCCGCCTGCCACGGCCCCGATGGCAACAGCCCGCTGCCCATGAACCCCAATCTTGCGGGCCAGCACCCGGAGTACCTTTACAAGCAGCTTCGCAACTTCAAAACCGGGGAACGCGGCAACCCGGTCATGATGGGAATGGTCGCAACTCTATCCGAAGGCGACATGCGCGACCTTTCCGTCTACTACGCCTCGCAGAAGTCCACCGGGCTTTTTGCGAAGGACCGGGATCTGGCGGCCAAAGGCCAGCGCCTGTTTCGGGGTGGAATCAGCGAAAAAGGCGTTGCGGCCTGCGGCGGATGTCACTCGCCCAATGGCGCCGGGATGCCGGCGCAGTACCCCCGAATCGCCGGACAGTACCCTGAATACACCGCGGCTCAGCTCAGGGCGTTTCGCGCCGAGGAACGGGCCAATGATGAAAACATGATGATGCGAAACATCGCTTCGCGCCTGAGCGACAAGGAAATCACCGCGCTGTCCGAGTACCTCGCCGGACTGCGCTAGCTTATCTCCGCGAACGCGCGCTTGGCGCTTTCTGCAGTCTCTTCGATTTCTGCGCCGCCGTGGGCTGCAGAAACGAACCCGGCCTCGAAGGCCGATGGCGCAAGGTACACTCCGTGCCGCAGCATGGCGTGGAAGAAGCGATTGAAGCGCTCGCGGTCGCATTCCATCACCTCGGCGTAGGTCTGCGGAAGGCTCTGCCGGAAGTACACGCCGAACATTCCCCCCACCGACTGCGAACAGAAAGGAACTCCCGCCCGCCGTCCTTCGCGTTCCAGTACCGAAACCAGTGTCGAGGCCGTTGCCGTCAGCTGCTCGAAGAAACCGTCGCGCAATACGATGCGCAAAGTTGCGAGGCCGGCAGCCACCGCGACCGGGTTTCCGGACAGGGTGCCGGCCTGATAGACCGGGCCCAGCGGCGCAATCTTCTGCATGATTTCACGCCTGCCGCCGACGGCGCCGACCGGCATTCCGCCGCCAATCACTTTGCCGAGCGTGGTCAGATCGGGGTCGATGTCGAACAACCCTTGGGCACCCCGCAGACCCACCCTGAATCCGGTCATTACCTCATCGCAAATCAGCACTGCCCCGTAGCGCGTGCATAATTCGCGCATTGCCCGCAGGAACTGACGGCTGGGCTTGACCAGATTCATGTTGCCCGCGATGGGCTCCACGATGACAGCGGCAATCTGATCGCCTTGCTGTCGAAACGCCCGCTCCAGCATATCGGCGTCGTTGTAGTCCAGCGCAAGGGTATGGCTGGTGAGCTCCGCGGGGACGCCGGCTGAACTGGGTTGCCCGAAAGTAAGTGCGCCGGAACCCGCTTTGACCAGCAGCGAATCGGCGTGGCCATGATAGCAACCTTCGAACTTGACGATCTTCGCCCGCCCGGTGAAACCGCGGGCGAGCCGGATGGCAGTCATCGTTGCCTCGGTTCCCGAGCTGACCAGCCGCACCTGTTCCATCGAAGGCAGGACGCCGGTCAGCAACTCCGCCATCTCGAGTTCGGCCTCGGTTGGCGCGCCATAGCTCAGCCCGCGCTGGGCGGCCTCCTGCAGCGCACGCACCACCTCTGGGTGAGCATGCCCGAGGATCAGCGGGCCCCATGAACCGACGTAATCGATGTAGCTCTTGCCATCCACATCCCAGACCCTTGCCCCCTCCCCGCGGGCAAGGAACACCGGGGTGCCGCCGACAGAGCGAAATGCCCGAACGGGAGAGTTCACCCCGCCGGGAATAACCCCTTGCGACCTTTCGAAGAGGGATTCGCTTCTCGTAGGCATGGCTCGTCAGGCCGCCTTGGCCGATGCCCGTCGTGACAGCGCAGCGGTCGTGATCTCCAGCAGTCGCCGCGCCTCCGATTCGATGTCTCCGGCGTCGAACAGGCCCGTGACAACCGCGACTGCGTCCGCTCCGGCTTCGATCACACGGCCGGCGTTGTGAGCGCTGATGCCGCCGATGGCCACGATCGGCAGCTCGATTGTGCTTCGTGCCTCGGACAGCAGCGACAAGGAAACCGGGAGGGCGCCCGGTTTCGTCGACGACTGGAACACGGCGCCGAAAGCCACGTAATCGGCGCCGTCCGCGGCGGCGCGACTGGCCAGTTGCAGACTCGAGTAGCAGGACGCGCCTATCAGTGCGTCCGGACCGAGAATGCGCCGAGCCTGCGCCACAGGCACGTCGTCCGCACCAAGGTGAACGCCGTCAGCGCCGCACGACTTTGCAAGCTGCACATCGTCGTTCACGATCAGGCGCGCGCGGAATCGCCGGCACACACTCGCCAGAGCCGCTGCCTCTTCTGCCTGGCGCACGGTATCGGCGCTCTTGCTGCGGTACTGAACGAGCCGCACCCCTCCGGCCAGCGCGGCGACAACCTTGTCGCACAGCGCGACACTGTCCCGCAAGTCTGGCGTGACCGCGTACAGCCCCTCAATCGCCTTCGCCACTTCCTGTGCCCTCCTCGCGCGCCCAGAACAGGCGATCCGGAATCAACTGGCCCATCCCGGCCCTGTACGCCGACTTCAGCGCCTGAAACGTATAGTCCTGCGCGTCGCGGACAGCCTCGGGTACGCCGAGTCCGCTGGCGATGGTCGCAGCCACTGCGGAAGCAAGGGTACATCCCGAGCCATGGTACGAACCCGGCAAGCGCTCCCACGCATCGCGCCGCACGACGCCTTCCTGTCCGTACAGGGTATTGACGACCTGCGCGGTGTTCTCATGCGTACCCGTGACCAGCACGTATTCGCAGCCAAGTGAAATCAGCCGCCGGGCACTGTGATCCAGCTCCGGAACTTCATTCTCGTCATCGCCTTCGACCGCCAGGCGGCGCGCTTCCAGGCTGTTGGGGGTCAGTATCGTAGTTTGCGGTATGAGCAGCTCGCGCATCGCTGAGACGATGTCGTCGGAGGCAAGCTCGTCGCCTCTGCCCGACGCCAGAACGGGATCCACTATCAGAGGAATGTCCGGGTAGTCGGACACTACCTCGGCGATAGCAGTGATGGCCTCGACACTGCCCAGCAGGCCGACTTTGAATGCGCCAACCGCCACGTCCTCGAGTACGCAGCGCGCCTGGTCTGCGATCCACTCCGCATCGATCGGCAGCAGGTCCTCCACCCCCATCGTATCCTGGATGGTGACTGCGGTTACCACGGACAGCGGATGGCAGCCCATGCTGGACAAGGTGAGAACGTCAGCCTGGATGCCGGCACCGCCGCTGGGATCGGTCGCGGCGAAAACCAGGACGATCGGCGGTGCGTCTGACACGGAGTCGGTTCGGTGCGGCGACGTTTGGCCTTAAAATCGCATTCTATCGGAATCCTGCACGGCGACATGAGCGCAATCGAGACGGCCGTTTACAAGACATACATGTGCCTCATCTGCGGTTTCATCTACGACGAGGCGGCGGGGCTGCCCGAGGAAGGGATCCCGCCGGGGACCCATTGGGAGGACGTTCCGGTCAACTGGGTCTGTCCCGAGTGCGGGGCGCGCAAGGAGGATTTCGAACTGGTGGAGATCTGAGGTCGAGGCACATACATGCGTATCCTGCACACCATGCTCCGGGTCGGCGATCTGAAACGATCGATCGATTTCTATCGAGGCGTCCTCGGCATGCGGGTCCTGCGCCAGAAGGACTATCCTGAAGGCCGCTTCACGCTCGCTTTCGTGGGCTACGGTGAGGAGGACAGCGAGGCCGTGCTGGAGCTCACTCACAACTGGGACACGGCGAAGTATGAGCTTGGAAGCGGTTATGGCCACATTGCGATCGAGGTCGACGATGCTTACAAGGCCTGCGACGAAGTCAGAAAGCGGGGAGGAAAAATCGCCCGGGAGGCTGGGCCGATGAAGCACGGGACCACGGTCATAGCATTCGTTGAAGATCCCGATGGCTACAAGATCGAGTTCATCCAGAAGAAGCGCTGAGACGCGAGCTGGCCGCATCGGCCAGTCGCACGAAGTCGCTTACCGCTAGGGTTTCGCCCCGGGCCTGAGGGTCGATCCCGCAATCACGTATGCTGTCCTCGTCGACAAACGCGCGCAGCGCGTTTCGCAGCGTTTTGCGTCTCTGAGAGAAGGCCGCCGCCACGACCCGCGCGAACATCGCCTCGTCGGCCGGCCGCTCCGGAGCACCATGCGGGAGCATCCTTACCAGCGACGACCAGACCTTGGGCGTCGGCCGAAACGCGGCCGGCGGCACGTCGAAAAGCGGCTCGATCAGCCAGCGGCGCTGAAGCATCACGCTCAGCCGGCCATACTCGGCGCAATCGGGGGTCGCTGCCATGCGCTCCACTACCTCCTTCTGCAACATGAAGTGGCAATCGCTGAACAGGCCGTGCAGCGAGTCGACGCGAAACAGAATAGGGGTTGAGATGTGGTAGGGAAGATTGCCGACGACCCGCAAGCCGGGTCCGAGCAAGGAGAAATCAAACCGGAGCACGTCGGCGACATGCAAGAGCAGGCGCGGAGCGGGAAACGCCTCGGCCAGCGCCTTGGCGGCATCACGGTCGATTTCGACGGCTTGTAGCAGCTCGAGCCTGTCGAGCAGCGGCGCGGTGAGCGATCCCAGCCCCGGGCCGATCTCGACCATGCGATCGTCCGGACGCGGATCGATCGCCGCCACGATGCGATCAGCGATGCCGCGATCGACGAGGAAATTCTGACTGAACCGTCTGCGAGCGCGGTGTGGAATCACTGGAAGAGACGGTCCTGCCCGTGACCCGGCACGCCCTCAGCGTTCTTCCAGACGGTATTCGACGTAAGCCTTGTCGCGTTGTAGCCGCACCCACTCCTGGTAGGCCTCGTCGCCTTTGCGCTGGCGGATCGCCTGCCGCGCCGCCACGCGCTGGCGCTCCTTCGACATGTCCTCGTCCCGCCGCTGGAGCACCTGAATCAGATGCCAGCCGAAGGGGGAGCGAACCGGCTCGCTCACTTCACCTTCCTTCAGCGCATCCATGGCCCTCTCGAAATCCGGCACAGTGTCCCCGGGGGACATCCAGCCGAGATCGCCGCCGCGCCCCGCAGTCGCATCCTCCGAGTGCAATCGGGCCAGCTCGGCAAAATCGGCGTTGCCGATGACCACGCGTTCGCGCAAGTCTGCCAGCCGCTGCCTGGCATCGTTCTCGGAGACCACTTCGTTGGTGCGTATCAGTATATGGCGGACATGCGTCTGCTGAACGATGACAGGGCTCTCGTTGCCGCGCTTGTCGATCAGCTTGAGGATGTGAAACCCGTTCGGACTGCGCAGAATGGGGCTGACCTCCCCGACCTTCATGCCCCTGACCGCTTCGACGAACATCTCCGGCAATCGGGCGCCGCTGCGCCAACCGAGAAGGCCGCCCTCAAGCGCGTTTTGCGCGTCAGAGTAGCTGGCCGAGACCTGGCGGAAGTCGGCCCCGCTCCTGAGCTGTGCCAGTGCCTGTTCCGCGACTGCTTTCCTCGCCTGGATTTGCTCGGGCGACGCCTCTTCGGGAACCAGCAGCAGGATGTGCGCGAGGCTGTACTCGTCGTCCTTGCCGCCCTGGGCTGTCTGGTTTCGCAGATAGCTCTCGATCTCGGCGTCGGTGATGATGATCTTGCTATCGACTTCCCGCTCCTTGAGTCTGGAGATCAGGATCTCGGTTCGGAGCTCCTCCCGGTATCGCGGGAAGCTTATGCCGCTTCGCTCGATTTCGCTGCGGAACTGATCCGTGCTGAGCTTGTTGTCCTCTGCGATCCGTTCCACCGCGCGCTGCAGTTGAGCATCTTCGATGCGAAGCCCCGCCTCTTTGGCGGCCTGAGCCAGCACCCGGGAAGTGATCATGCGCTCCAGCAGCTGACGCTCGAGCAGCTCGGCCGCCGGCATCGGTGTTCCTTGGCGCTTGAGCTGCAAGGCCGCCATTTTGATCTGCGAATCCAGGTCGAGCCGGGTAACGACCTCGCTGTTGACCACCGCCACCACTTTGTCGAGGACGACCGCAGCAGCGACGCCGGCTGTACTTTGCGCCTGGGCGACGCCGGCGATCAGAAAGACCACTGAAAACAGACGATGCATGACGAGTCCCGTAGTTGGCCAGTTCAGACCCGATCGACCGACCCGCCCGAGGACAAGTTCCGGCTAGTAACCGGGAAAGGCATTGCGTTCGGACGCCGGCTTCATTCCAGACTGGTAGCCGCTGATATTCTGGCGCAGAACGTCGAGCGGGTTGGGACCGATTCGAGAGACCCCGGTCAGTTCGAGTTGTAGGAAGAACGATGTAACGTATTCATCCACGCCGCTTACAAACCGGTGAGCAACCAAGCGTGCTGCCCAGCAGCCGGCATTGTACTCAAGCCCTGCCAGGCCCTCCAGAAGCTGGCTTTCCGGCAGCGAATAGCTCCAGCGGCCGAGCGCGGACCACTTTTGTGATAGCGGCCACTGGGTAGACAGATCCAACTGCTCAAGCGAGTCGCGGGTGAACCGATAGCCGAAGTTCAAGACCTTGCCCCCCTCCGGACGGTAGCGCAGAGTAAGGTTCGCGCGCTCGAACTGGTCGGCCGAGGTGTTGTACTGCAAGGCCGTGTCCGCGGACAGTTGCGGCGCGATCGCGCCACCGACCGCCGCCAGCAGGTCCGATCGGTCGGTCGACCTAGGCCCCGTGTTGAGCGTCACCTGCTGGTCGCTGAAGTAGTAGCGCTGGGCGAATATCACCCGGAGCTGTTCGCTGCCGTTCGCCGGGTTCACCAGACGGGTGGTAATTCCTGCAGTCAGCTGGTTGGCGTCGTTGATCCTGTCGCCTCCGGTGAACTGATTCTCGGTGAAAATCTGCGCCAGGTTGAAGTCGGCGACTGCGGTGTCGAAGTTCGGCAGCTGGTCCTGGGCTTCGAAGGGGATATACACGTAGTACAGCCGGGGCTCGAGCGTCTGCAGATAGGCTTTGCCGAAGAAGCTGGCGTCTCGCTCGAAGGTCACCGCGCTGTCAAGGCTGTAAATCGGCAGCTGTCGCACTTCCGGCTGTTGTAGGTCGTCGTCGAATGAGTAGCGCGTGTAGTGGTAGCCGGCTTTTGGAGTGAAGTAAAAGAACGACGTCTCCAAGGGCACGCTTACACTCGGGTACAGCGTGTCGCGCCTGCCGTTCAGCAACGTGGGGTGTCGGAACTGGACAAGTTCCCCGACGACGTTGAGGCCGAGATAGGAGGTCGCCTGTCGATCGGCGAACAACGTTATCTGCGGCTGTCGCTCATAGGGAGGTACCACCGGCGCCAGAGGATCCTGCAGGGTCTGGAACTCCTGCACCCGGGCATTCAGGTTCCACCAGCCGCCATCATAGGAGAGTGCAGCTTCCTGCGGCAGGTTGGTGATCGATGTCACAGCTATCTTGTCGCTCAGGTCTGTGAAGTAGAAATCGTCCGAGACCGCCTGATAGTTCACGGTACCCGACAGACCGTAGCCGAAACCGTGCCTGTGCTGAACTGAATAGCCGTAGCGATCGTCGTCGCGGATACGGTCGTTCGGCAGCCATTCGCTGCGCCACTCCCCGCTGAAGGACGGCTCCAGGTAACGCAGTTCCGTGTTCAACAGCACGCCGCGGCGTGAAAGGAAGCGTGGAGCGATCGTGGCGTCACGCTCAGGGGCGATGTTCCAGTAATAGGGCTGGGTGTACTCGAAGCCGCTTTGCGCTGTCTGCCCGATCGAAGGTGCCAGAAGCCCGCTCTTGCGGCTGCCGCTCAGGGAGAAATCCAGGTAGGGCGAGTAGAGCAGCGGCACGCCCTTAAAGACCACGGTGGCGTTGCGCGCCACTCCCAAGTCGCGTGTGCGGTCGAGTTCCAGTTTGTCGACTCGCAGGAACCAGTCGTCGTCTCCGACTTCGCAATTGGTGTAGGTTGCTTTCTCGACGCGGAACTTCGTCCGGCTCTCGGCAACCATGCGCTCGGCGGTGCCGTGGGCGTCGAGGTCGAGGAGATAGTAGCTCGGCTTCTCGAAGCTGCCGGTGCCGTCACGCAGGTTGTAGGCGAGTCCCTCGCCTTCGATCACGTTTCCATGGCGCTCGAAGCGCACCTTGCCACGCGCGCTGACCGACTCATCCGGAAACGAATAGCGCAGGTAATCGGCGAACACGGCTTCGCCTCGACGGCGAAGGCGCACCGTGCCCTCGGCCTCGACTTCGCGGCCCTGGTGTCCCTGCGCGCGGTCGGCCTCGAGGAAAAGCGGCGTTTCCTCCTCGTCGCCGATCGAGTAGGGAATCAGTTCGGTTTGCAGTTTGAGCTTCAGCCCCAGTTCCTGAGAGTACGACTGCGGCGCGAACAGCAGGCTCGACAGCACGAAGCAGGCAGGACGTAAACGCGATCGCATTCGAGTCTGTCGAGCGGGGTGCAATGTTAGAATCCGCCGAATTCTAAACGACGATCACCGAACTGCGTTGGACCGCGCACTCTTGCTCGAGCGTTGGCTCGGCGGGCAGCTACCCGGCAAGACCTTCAACCTAGCCCCCGCTTCTGCCGACGCCAGCTTCCGCCGCTACTTCCGTGTGTTCTGCGGGACCCAGACGCTGATCGCAATGGATGCGCCTCCGCCGCACGAGGACTGCAGGCCTTTTGTGGCCGTTGCCCGCCTGATGGCCGAAGCAGGAGTGAATGTTCCGCGAGTGCTGGCCCAGGACCTGGAGAAGGGCTTTCTGCTGCTGACGGATCTGGGTACCACTACCTATCTTCAGGCTTTGAGCGACGAAAACGCCGACGCGCTGTTCCGGGATGCGATCGACGCGTTGCTGCGCTGGCAACTCGCCAGCCGCCCCGGCGTTCTGCCGCCATACGACCAAACCCTGCTGCGGCGCGAACTGGACCTGTTTCCCGTCTGGTACCTCCAGCGGCATCTGGCTGTTGAACTCGATTCGGCACAGCGCAGCGTCCTCGAGTCGACTTTCACTCTGCTGGTCAAGAACGCGCTCGGACAGCCGCAGGTGTTCGTCCACCGCGACTACATGCCGCGCAATCTCATGCTGGGCGAACCGAACCCCGGCGTGCTCGACTTCCAGGACGCAGTGCTCGGCCCGATCAGCTACGACGTAGTGTCGCTGTTTCGCGACGCGTTCGTAAGCTGGGAGGAGGCGAGGGTCCTTGACTGGACGGTCCGTTACTGGGAGAAAGCCCGAGCAGCCGGACTGCCGGTTCACGCGAGCTTCGCCGATTTCTATCGCGAGCTGGAATGGATGGGGCTGCAGCGGCACTTGAAGGTGCTCGGCATATTCGCCCGGATTTGTTACCGGGACGGCAAGCCGGGATATCTCGAAGACACGCCACGCTTCCTCGGGTACGCACGCGCCTGCTGCGCTCGCTACGATACCCTGGCCCCGCTGCTCGGCCTGCTCGACGGGCTGGAGAAGCGTGCAGCCAGGGTCGGATACAACTTCTGAACGTGACCGCTTCCGCGAACACCGTGATGGTACTGGCGGCAGGACGCGGAGAGCGCATGCGACCCCTGACGGATTCCATGCCGAAACCGCTGCTCAGCGTGGGCGGCAAGGCAGTGCTGGCGTGGCAGCTTGAGCGTCTGGCGCGCGCCGGGTTCCGGCGCGTGGTGATCAATCACGCCCACCTCGGACAGATGATCGAAGCGGCGTTAGGCGACGGCAGTCGCTGGGGACTCGAGGTCGTTTACTCCGCCGAATCCGAGGCGCTGGAAAGCGCCGGCGGCATACGCCAAGCCCTGGAGCTTATCGCTGCAGACAGTTTCGCGGTGGTCAACGGCGACGTTTACTCCGATTACGACTACCGCATCCTGTCCGAACGGATCAACGCCATGCAGGGGAACACCGGTGTGCTCGCCCATCTGGTGCTGGTGGACAATCCGCAGCATCATCCAGGCGGCGATTTCTTCCTCGAAGACGGGCGTCTCCGCAGCAACGGAACGGGCAGGCTGACGTTCAGCGGCATTGCCGCCTATCGCCGCGAGCTGTTCGAGCCGCTGGTCCCTGGCGCCAAATACCGGCTCGCACCGCTGCTTGCCGAGGCGGTCGCCTCTGGCCGCGGGACCGGGGAACACCATCGCGGAGTCTGGTACGACGTCGGCACCCCGCAGCGTCTGGCGCAGCTCGATGCGACCCTCAGGGGGAGGCAAGGATGATCTACGTGCCCGAAATGTTTGCCGAGCGCCACGATGCCCGGCTCTACGACGTCATACAACGCAACCCTTTCGCCACAATTGTCACCCCGAACGCATCCGATCCCTGGGTCTCGCACCTGCCTTTCCTGCTGGACCGGGAACGCAGGGTACTGCGCGCGCACATGGCGCGGGCCAACCCCCATTGGAGAGCCCTGGAGTCCGGCGCCGACTCACTCGTGATCTTTCAGGGGCCTCACCATTATGTTTCTCCCGGCTGGTACGGCCACCACCCCAGCGTGCCGACCTGGAACTACGCCGCGGTGCATGTTCAGGGCAGGCCGTGCATCCTTCATGACCGGAAGAGCCTCGAGGATCTGCTGGCGGACCTCGTTGCCGACTCCGAAAGAGGGTCAAAAAGTTGGACCATGAAGCTGCCTCGGGAGTATTTCAATAAAATGCTGGAGGCCATCGTCGGATTCGAGGTCCCGGTCTCGACGGTCATCGGGAAGTTCAAGCTGTCGCAGAACCGCCCGCCCGATGACCATCCGAGGGTAATTGCCGCATTGCAGGCGGCCGGGTCGGATTCCGCGCGCGAGGTCGCGCAACTGATGCAGGAGCGTTTGCGCAATCTGCCGGCAGAGTGAGCAACACAGCATCGTGATCATGGACAGGATTCAGGTCTTCAAGCGGCGCCGCGAGCAGTTCGCACAGCGGATGGGCAACGGCATTGCGGTGCTTCGCACCGCTCCCGAACGCATACGCAACCGCGACGCCCACTACCCGTATCGTTTCGACAGCTACTTTTACTATCTTTGCGGCTTCCCCGAGCCGGATGCGGTGCTGGTGCTGCTCGCCGGCGAACGGCACAGATCGCTTCTTTTCTGCCGCGACAAGGATACCGAGCGCGAGATCTGGGACGGATACCGCTTCGGCGCCGATGCCGCGCGCGGGGCTTTCGCACTCGATGAAGCATACTCGATCGCGAAGCTGGACGAGATGATGCCTCAGCTTCTGGCCAATCAGCCCGCCGTTTTCTGCGATATCGGCAGCGATGGCGTCTGGGATGCGCGTGTGATCGGCTGGATCAACCAGGTCCGCAGCCAGGCCCGTAGCGGGATTGCCGCCCCGACCCAGGTCCGGGACATCCGGGCCGGCCTCGACGACATGCGTCTCAGAAAAGATGAAATGGAAATCGAATACATGCGACGCGCTGCCCAGATCTCGTCGCAGGCGCATCTGCGCGCGATGCGCGCGACCCGGGCGGGGCTGCGCGAATACCATATCGAGGCGGAGCTGCTCCACGAGTTCCGCCGTCACGGTGCACAATCGCCAGCCTACACACCGATAGTGGCCGGCGGCGCAAATTCCTGCGTACTGCACTACGTGCGCAATGACGCCGAGTTGAAGGGCGGCGACCTGCTGCTGATCGACGCCGGCTGCGAAGTCGAAGGCTATGCCTCGGACATCACGCGGACCTTTCCGGTGAACGGCAGGTTCAGCGCGGCGCAACGCGATGTTTACGAGCTGGTTCTGGCGGCCCAGGCGGCAGCGATCGAGCAGGTCAAACCAGGCAACGAGTGGGAAGACCCGCATCGCGCAGCGGTCAGGGTCCTGGCGCAGGGAATGATCGACCTCGGATTGTGCAAGGGCACAGCGGACGGTGTGGTCGAGTCCGGCGATTATCGACGGTTCTTCATGCATCGCACCGGCCATTGGCTTGGAATGGACGTTCACGACGCCGGCGATTACAAGCGCGACGGCGCCTGGGTCAAGCTCGAGGCGGGAATGGTTCTGACGGTAGAGCCCGGCTGCTACATTCGTCCAGGCGAGGATGTGCCCGAGCGATTGTGGAACATCGGCGTACGAATCGAGGACGATGCGCTGGTTACGCAGAACGGCTGCGAAATCCTCACCGGGCTTGCGCCCAAGAAGATCGTCGACATTGAATACGCAATGCGCCCCGACGGTGTCTGAAGCGCGAGATATCGTGATCGTCGGCGGCGGGCCGATCGGCTGCGCACTGGCTGGGGCCTTGCACGGCAGCGGGCTGGACTGCGTTGTGCTGGAAGCCGGATCAGCCGATTCGCCGGAGGCCGACGCGCGCACCCTGGCGCTGTCGTTCGGCAGTCGCCTGATTCTCGAGCGTATCGAAGCATGGCAGGCAATCAGGCCGGTTACCCCGATCACCAGCATCCATGTTTCGCAACGCGGGGGCTTCGGCCGCACCGTGCTCGAAGCCTCCGACGTCGGTCTCGAGGCGCTTGGCTACGTGACACCGTTCTCCGCCACCCACCGAGCACTGCTTGCAGGCCTGCAACGCGACGGAGTCGAACTGCGTCGTGGTGCAAGGGTATCCGCAGTTGACGGCGCGGAGGACAGCGTCGAGGTGACCTACGCCGCCGGTGGTGCACAGTTGCGCCTCCGCACTCTTCTTGCGGTGGTCGCCGACGGCGGGGTCTCCCTCGGCGAACAGGTAGGCGCTACGTTCGCAACTCGCGACTATCGACAAGTCGCAATCGTCTCCATGGTACGGTCAACCAGGCCACAAGTCGGCAGGGCGTACGAGCGCTTCACGCCCGACGGTCCGGTTGCACTGCTGCCGGCCGAGTCTGAGTTCGCGCTGGTGTGGTCATGTCGTCCGGATGTGTCCACCCGCCTGCTGTCGCTTTCCGATGAGACCTTCCTCTCTGCCCTGCAATCCCACTTCGGAGATCGAGTCGGGCGATTCACGTCGGTCCGCGGCAGGGCGGCATTTGCGCTCAACCTGCGCTTTGCACGGGAGCCGGTCGGCAGGCGTACGGTCCTGCTGGGCAATTCGGCACAGATGCTCCACCCGATCGCCGGCCAGGGTTTCAATCTCGGGCTGCGCGATGCCTGGGACCTTGGCCAACTCATCCGCGGTGATCCGGCCGACGATCCCGGCTCGGCCGAAGTGCTGGCGCGTTACCGCCGGTCGCGCAGGCCGGACCGCATCGCCGGCATCGCCGCCACCGACGCCCTCACGCGACTGTTCTCCAGCGACCACGAGTGGCTCGCGCCTTTGCGCGGTGCTGGCATCGCGATGCTCGATCTGATTCCGCCCGTGAAACACTTTCTTATGCGACGCATGATATTCGGCAGCGGACTCTGACAATCCACGCCCTGCGCGCTTTGCCGAAAATCGCTTTGGGCTACAATGGCCGCCCTTTTCCAGCGCCGCGAGCACGCATGCACATCGGTCAACACAGGCTCAGGAACAGGTTGATCGTGGCTCCCATGGCCGGCGTCACCGACCGGCCGTTCCGGCAACTTTGCAAGCGCCTGGGCGCCGGCCTGGCGGTCTCGGAAATGATCACTTCCAACAATGCGTTGCGGGAAAGCGAGAAGACGCGGCGGCGCGCCGACCACGATGGCGAAGTCGATCCCATTTCGGTGCAGATAGCCGGAGCCGACCCGGCGATGATGGCGGACGCGGCGCGCTACAACGCCGACCGCGGCGCGCAGATCATCGACATCAATATGGGCTGCCCGGCAAAGAAAGTCTGCAACGTGGCGGCCGGATCGGCGCTACTGAAAGACGAGCCGCTGGTCGGACGGATACTGGATGCCGTGGTGAGCGCGGTCGATGTGCCTGTGACGCTCAAGATTCGCACCGGCTGGAATCGCGGCTGCCGCAACGCCGTCCGCGTGGCGATGATGGCTCAATGGGCCGGGGTCAGAGCGCTGACGGTCCACGGCAGAACGCGTGAAGACGCTTACAACGGCGAGGCCGAGTACGAAACGATTGCCGAAGTCAAATCAAGAGTTAATATTCCGGTTGTTGCCAACGGCGATATCGATTCGCCGCGCAAAGCGAAGCAAGTGCTCGACTACACTCGTGCCGACGCCATCATGATCGGCCGCGCGGCGCAGGGAAGGCCTTGGATTTTCCGCGAGATCGAGCATTTTCTTCAGACCGGACGGGAGCTGCCGGATCCGGACATCGCAGAAATCGGCGCGGTACTGGTACGCCATTTGCGTGAACTGCACGCTTTTTACGGCGAGTACACCGGCGTGCGCGTTGCCCGAAAACACGTCGCCTGGTACACGCGAAGTTTCGCTGGGGCCGGGATTTTCCGCGACAGCATGAACAAGCTGGAAAGCGCGCAGGCGCAGCTCGACGCCGCGGAGGGGTTCTTCGCAGCACTTGCACGGCGCGACCATTGCCTGGCCTATACCGGGGAACTGGCGGCATGATCAACGAAAACGAGATTGCCCGCTGCGTGCGCCGGGCGATGGATGGCTACTTCCGCGACCTGGACGGAGAAAAGCCCTGCGCGATCTATGACATGGTGATCAGTTCGGTCGAAAGGCCGTTGATCGAGGTCGTGCTGCATCGGGTGTCGGGCAACCAGACGCTGGCCGCCCAACTCCTGGGCATGAACCGCAATACGCTGCGCAAGAAGATGAAGGTTTACGGGATCAAGTAGGACCCGGCGCAAACTCCGGCCCGACAAGGTAATCCGCCCGCGATCGCCTCGCGGGCGGTTTCGTTTTTCCACTGCGACGAGAACGGCATGAGCATGCGCAGACAGGCGTTGATCAGCGTCTCAGACAAGACCGGTGTCGAGGACTTCGCTCGGGTACTGGTCCGCTTCGGATTCGATGTTCTGTCCACCGGCGGTACGGCCAGGCTGTTGCGGGAAGCGGGGATCGGGGTGACGGAGATCGGCGACTACACCGGCTTTCCCGAGATGCTCGACGGTCGGGTAAAGACACTGCACCCGAAGGTTCACGGCGGAATACTCGCGCGCCGCGACCTGGCCGAACACCTGGGGGCATTGCGCAAGGCCGGTATTCCGACCATAGACCTGGTGGTGGTCAACCTCTACCCTTTTGTGCGGACCGTCGCCAGACCCGATTGCTCACTCGAAGAAGCGATAGAGAACATCGATATAGGCGGACCGACGATGGTGCGTGCCGCCGCCAAGAACTGGCAGCACGTTGCAGTGGTCACCGATCCTGCCGACTATGGAGCACTGGCTTCTGAGATGGCCTCTGCCAGCGGCGCGATCAGTACCCAGACGCGCTACCGCCTGGCTCGCAAGGCATTCTCCCACACCGCCGCCTACGACGGCGCCATCAGCAATTTTCTGACCGCGGTGGACATCGATGGCAAGCGGCAGACCTATCCGGAACGCTTCAATCTCAGCTTTGCCAAAGTGCAGGATCTGCGCTACGGCGAGAACCCGCACCAGACCGCTGCTTTCTTCCGGGATGACGAGCCGCGTCCCGGCACGCTCGCCGGTTATCTTCAGCTGCAGGGCAAGGAGCTGTCGTATAACAACATCGCGGACGCCGACTCCGCGTGGGAATGCGTCAGGACTTTCGAGCAACCGGCATGCGTCATCATCAAGCACGCCAATCCTTGCGGGGTAGCGGTTGCGGCTTCCCCTCTCGAGGCCTATCGGCGGGCGTTCTCCACCGACCCCACTTCCGCGTTCGGCGGAATCATCGCCTTCAATCGCGAGCTCGACGCACAAGCCGCCGAAGCGGTCAGCCAGCAATTCGTCGAGGTCGCGATGGCGCCGGAGGTCTCCGACGCAGCGCGCGCCGTGTTCGCGCAGAAGCCGAATGTGCGTGTGCTCCGGGTCCCTCCCGGCGACGGCACGAACGGGTTCGATTGCAAGCGAGTGGGCGGCGGCATGCTCGTGCAGAGTCCCGACTGGCGCAACGTGGGTCCCTCCGACTTGAAGGTCGTCACCAGCAAGCAGCCCACCGCGGCTCAAGTCGCCGACCTTCTGATCGCATGGCGGGTCGCAAAGTTCGTCAAGTCCAACGCCATCGTGTTCTGCCTGGAGGGTATGACCTTGGGGGTCGGCGCAGGCCAGATGAGCCGGGTCGACTCCGCGCGGATCGCCTGCATCAAGGCGGAAAACGCCGGACTCTCGCTCAAGGGATCCGTGGTCGCCTCCGACGCCTTTTTCCCGTTTCGCGACGGCGTGGACGTTGTAGCAAGAGCCGGGGCGGTCGCGCTCATCCAGCCGGGTGGAAGCGTGCGCGACGAGGAGGTCGTTGCTGCCGCCGATGAGCATGGGATCGCCATGATGTTTACCGGCGTTCGCCATTTCCGGCATTGACCTCCCCCCAGCCCTCTGCACTGGCGTGGAGAGGGAACCACGGGCATAGATGCGAACATCGGACTCCTCCATTCTCGTGCCCTCTCCACCCGAGAGGGATAGGGTGAGGTGGGTATGAACCTGCTGGTCATCGGCGGCGGCGGACGCGAGCACGCTGTGGCATGGCGGCTCGCGCAGTCGCCCCGGGTCGCACGCGTTTATGTTGCGCCAGGCAATGCCGGCACCGCGCGTGAGGACGGTCTTTTCAACGTGGCGATCCAGGAGGTCAAAGACCTGATCGAGTTCGCGATCAAGGAATCGATCGGGCTGACTTTGGTGGGGCCCGAGGCACCGCTGGCCGATGGCGTGGTCGATGCCTTCCGCGCGGCGGGCCTGCGCATATTCGGACCGACCAAGGCTGCTGCGCTACTGGAAAGCTCCAAGGACTTTGCCAAGGCCTTCATGGCGCGGCATGGTATTCCATCGGCTGCGTACCGCACTTTCTCCGAGGCGGCGGGCGCGCACGACTATGTGCGCCACCGCGGCGTCCCCATCGTCGTCAAGGCCGATGGCCTGGCTGCCGGCAAAGGCGTGGTCGTGGCTGCGACCGAGGAAGAAGCGCACGATGCCATCGACATGATGCTGGTCGAGAATCGAATGGGGGCCGCGGGATCGCGCGTAGTCATCGAGGATTTCCTGGAGGGCGAGGAGGCGAGCTTCATTGTCATGGTTGACGGCAGGCATGTGTTGCCGCTTGCCTCCAGCCAGGATCACAAGCGGCTGCTGGACGCCGACCGTGGCCCCAATACCGGAGGCATGGGGGCCTATTCCCCTGCGGCGGTGCTGACGCCCGCTGTCCATGCGCGGGTGATGCGCGAAATTGTACAACCGGCGGTGGTCGGCCTGGACAAAGAGGGTGCGCCTTACACCGGGTTTCTGTACGCAGGGCTGATGATTTCTCCGACCGGCATGGTGAAAACGCTGGAGTTCAACTGTCGCATGGGCGACCCGGAAGCCCAACCGATCATGATGCGGCTAAAGAGCGATTTGCACACGCTGGTCGATCACGCCATCGAGGGTACGCTTGACCGCGCCGAGGCGCAGTGGGACCGGCGAGTGGCGCTTGGCGTCGTCCTCGCCGCCGCAGGCTACCCGGATAACCCCCGCAAGGGAGACGAGATCACCGGCCTGCCGAGGAATGGCGAGGACTTCCACGTGTTCCATGCCGGAACCGCTGTCGAGCACGGCAAAGTGATGACCAGCGGCGGCCGGGTGCTTTGCATCGCTGCGCTTGGAGACACGGTGCGCACCGCGCAGCGCCGCGCCTATGAAATTGCGGAGCAGATCCGGTTCGAGGGGAAGCAGATGCGGCGAGACATCGGCTACCGGGCCATTGGCGCCAGGAAGAGCACGCTCTAGAACGGCGATGAACGCTGCGGCAGTTAGGCAATATCTGGTCGGTTTGCAGAGTCGCATCGTCTCGCAGATCGAGGCGCTGGACGGCGCGGCCGTCGAACGCGATTCCTGGCAGCGCCCCGAAGGGGGCGGCGGGACCACCTGTACCATCGAGGAAGGCGGCATTTTCGAGCGAGGCGGCGTGAATTTCTCTCACGTTCTGGGCAGCGCGTTGCCGCCGTCTGCCAGCGCCGCCCGGCCGGAACTGGCCGGGCGCGGGTTTGAAGCGATGGGGATGTCGCTCGTGCTGCATCCGCGCAACCCCTATGTCCCCACCGTGCACATGAACGTGCGATTCTTTCTCGCGCACGCGCCCGAGCAAAGCGCCCGCCGGCCGGCGGCGGGTGCCGAACCGATCTGGTGGTTCGGGGGCGGAATGGATCTGACCCCCTACTACGGATTCGAAGAAGACGCGATCCACTTCCACGCCACCTGCAAGAAGGCGCTGGCGCCCTTCGGCCCCGACTACCACCCCAGATTCAAGGAATGGTGCGACCGCTACTTCTTCCTCAAGCATCGCCATGAACCCCGCGGCATCGGCGGAGTGTTCTTCGACGATCTGCTCGAGCCCGATTTCGAAACCTGCTTCTCGCTCACCCGCGCAGTCGGCGATCACCTTGCGGAAGCCTATGTGCCGATCGTCGAGCGCCGTCGTAACCACTCCTTCGGGGAGCGCGAGCGGGACTTTCAGGCTTACCGGCGTGGACGCTACGTCGAATTCAACCTGGTTTACGACCGCGGCACCCTGTTCGGATTGCAGTCGGGCGGCCGCACGGAGTCCATCCTGGTGTCGCTGCCGCCCCTGGTGAAATGGCGTTACGACTGGGAGCCGGAGCCGGGCACGCCGGAGGCCCGCTTGTACGAAGAGTTCCTGGTCGCCAGGGATTGGGTTTGAGCCAGGTGGCGAGGCCGGCTCGCGGCTGCGTCCCGCCGTGATCCGGGTTCCATTCCGGTCATCTATTCACCGAGGTAGGACTGTCGCACTTGAGGATTGGCGATCAGCGCCGAGGACCGGTCCGATAGCGTGATGACGCCGCTCTCCATGACGTAGCCGCGGTGGCTCGCTTCCAGAGCGAGTTTCGCGTTTTGCTCGACCAGCAGCATGGTCACGCCTTCCTTCGATACGCTCAGGATGGTTTCAAGAATCTTTTCCACCATCATCGGCGCCAGGCCCATTGACGGCTCGTCGAGCAGCAGCAGTTTCGGCGAACTCATCAACGCGCGCCCGATCGCGAGCATCTGCTGCTCGCCGCCCGAAAGCGTTCCGCCGGTCTGCTTGCGCCGCTCCTTCAGGCGCGGAAAGAGCCGGTACACGCGCTCCAGTTCGGCCCTGATCGCCGCCTTGTTGCGACGAAGGTAGGCGCCCATTTCAAGGTTCTCTTCGACCGTGAGCCGGCCGAACACACCGCGGCCCTCGGGCACCATCGACAACCCGCGCTCTACCAGCTCATACGGCGCGGCGTGCGACACATCTTCCGCCAGGTAGTGCACCCGGCCGCCGTGCGAGAGCAGCCCGCAAATCGCCTTGAGCGTCGTGGTCTTGCCAGCGCCGTTGGCGCCGATGAGAGCGACCATTTCTCCGGCGCCCACCTCCAGATCGATTCCCTTGACCGCATTGATCCCCCCATAGGAGACCTTCAATCCCCTGACTTCGAGCAGGCTCACGGCAGCGTACCCCCGAGGTAGGCCCGGATCACTGCCGGATCGCTCTGTACTTCAGGCGGCGCGCCCTCTGCGATCTTTCGACCGTAGTCGAGCACCGCGACACGGTCGCACAACCCCATGACCAGCTTCACGTCGTGCTCGATCAGCAAGATGGTGATGCCGTCGGCGCGAATCCGGTCGAGCAGCTTGCGCAGGCCCGCAGTCTCGGTCGCATTCATCCCGGCGGCCGGCTCATCCAGCGCAAGGAGCCTGGGCTCGGTTGCAAGTGCTCGCGCAATTTCCAGCCGGCGCTGGTCGCCATAAGGCAGATTCTTGGCGAGCGCGTGCGCGTGACGTCCTACGCCGACATACTCGAGCAGCTCCCCGGACCGGCGGCGTATCGCCTGCTCTTCGTTCATCGTCCGGTAGCTCCGCAAAATCGCGGCGAGCGCGCCGGCGCGGGTGCGGGAATGCCTGCCCACCATCACGTTCTCCAGTGCGCTCATGTTGGCGAACAGACGTATGTTCTGGAAGGTCCGGGCAATCCCCTGCTCGGCGACCCGGAACGGCTTGAGGCCGATCAGATCGCGGCCGTTGAACATGAAACTGCCGGCGTCAGGCCGGTACAACCCCGTCAGAACGTTGAACAGAGTGGTCTTGCCGGCACCGTTGGGACCGATCAGCCCGTAGATCTCGCCCTGGCGGATGGTGAGCGAGACATCTGAGAGAGCAACCACGCCGCCGAAGCGCTTGTCGATGCCGTGCGCTTGCAGGAGCGCAGCTTGAGTGGCGCTCATCGCTGCTCTTTGGTATCGGCGAACTCGCGCCTGCGGGTAGGCGAGGGCCACAGTCCCGACGGTCGCAGCAGCATCACCAGAATCAGCGCCAGGCCGAAGAGCAACATTCTCAGGCTCTCGGGGTCCAGGATCACCTTGCCGAACAGCTGTTGCTGCACTGGGGAGGCGGTGTGGCGCAGGACCTCGGGAAGCGTAGCCAGCAGCAGCGCGCCGAGCACCACCCCGGAAACGTGACCCATTCCGCCGAGCACGACCATGCACAGGACCATGATCGACTCGAGCAGGATGAAACTCTCCGGGCTGACGAAACCCTGGAAGCTGGAGAAAAGGCCGCCGGCGATCCCGCCGAATGTCGCGCCCATCGCAAAGGCCAGCAGCTTGACGTTGCGGGTGTTGATGCCCATCGACTGCGCCGCCACTTCGTCCTCGCGAATGGCGATCCAGGCCCTGCCGATGCGCGAGTCCTCAAGGCGGATGCACACGAACATGCTTGCCAGGGCGAGCATGAGAAAGACGTAGTAGTGAAAGTGTGCGCCGGAGAAGGCGATGCCGAAGAACTCGTGGTTTCGCGTCAGATCGATGCCGGCGATCTGGATCGGATCTATGCGGTTGATACCGATCGGGCCGTTGGTGATGTTTACGGGGTGGTCGAGGTTATTGAGGAAGATGCGGATGATCTCGCCGAATCCCAGCGTGACGATGGCGAGATAGTCTCCGCGCAGCCGCAGCGTGGGCGCGCCCAGCAGCACGCCGAACAGCGCTGCGACCCCCGCTCCGAGCGGCAGGATCACCCAGAATGGAAGATGAAGCCCCAACTGGGGCGAAGCAAGCAGCGCCCAGGTATACGCTCCCACCGCGTAGAAAGCGACGTAGCCCAGATCGAGCAATCCGGCGAAACCCACCACGATATTCAGGCCGAGTGCCAGCAGCGCGTAGAGCAGCGCAAAGTCCAGTACCCGCACCCAGGTCCGCCCGATCGAGTTGTCGATCGCGAAGGGCAGGACCGCGAGCACGAACGCGACCAGTGCGTAGCCGACCCACAGCGCGCGGCGGTCGCGCCGCAGGCCAACGAGGCTAGCCACCCAGGTTTTCATCAGGCGCGTTCCGCCACGCGCTCGCCCAGCAGCCCGGTTGGCCGCAGCACCAGGACCAGGACCAGCACCAGGAAGGCGAACACGTCCTGGTAGTGGCTGCCGAGGAATCCGCCGGTAAGGTCGCCGACGTATCCCGCCCCGATGCTTTCGATCAACCCCAGCAGCAGGCCGCCGAGCATCGCTCCGCCAAGGTTTCCGATCCCGCCCAGCACAGCCGCCGTGAACGCCTTGAGCCCGAGCGTGAATCCCATTGAGTAATGGGCGATGCTGTAGTTGGCCGCCACCAGCACTCCGGCCACCGCACCCATTGCTGCACCGATCACGAACGTGGCCGAGATGATCCTGTTGATGTTCACCCCCATCAGCCCGGCGACGGTCGGGTTCTCCGCGGTGGCGCGCATCGCCCGGCCGAGGCGCGTGTAGTGCACCAGCAGGAGCAGCCCGGTCATGATCGCGGCGCAGACGGCGATGATGATGATCTGCAGATCGGTTATCGACGCGCCGCCGATGTTGTGTGGAGTGGCGGAAACGATGCGCGGGAAGGTATGGTACTGGCGGCCCCAGATCAGCATCGCCAGGTTCTGCAGAAGTATGGACACGCCGATGGCGGTAATGAGCGGGGCCAGGCGCGGCGCGCGACGCAGCGGACGGTAGGCAACGCGTTCGATGGAAAACGACAGGGCCATGCACACACCGATCGCAGTCACGACCGCAGCGGCGAGCACGATCTGCGGCGGCAGCGCGGTCCCCATGCCGGCCATCGCGTTCATCACCGTAAGCGCCACCATCGCACCGATCATCACGACTTCGCCGTGGGCGAAATTTATCAGCCCGAGGATCCCGTAGACCATGGTGTAACCCAGTGCTACCAGCGCATACACGCTTCCCAGGACCAGTCCGTTCAGCACCTGTTGCAGGAAGATATCCATCTGAAGCCCCGGTGGCCGCTAAAAAAACGGCGCCGATGGGCGCCGTTCGTTACGATCTGCGATCGCGAGGTGCGTGTCCGCGCTCAGCCCCCGCCGACCGTTTCCAGATACCCCCAGGTGCTGCCCTTGACCTGGTAGAGAGAGATGCTCCCGCCCTTGATGTCGCCCTTCTGGTCGAAGCGGATCATCCCGGTCACGCCTTGATGTTCGATGCCTGCCAGTTCCGGAAGGTACTTGGCCGGATCGACCGAACCCGCCTTCTTCATCGCCGCAATCATCGTGTTCATCGCGTCGTAGGCATAGGGAGCGTAGAGCTGGATCGGCTGATTGAACATCTTCTGGTACTTTTCGGCAAAGGCCTTGCCACCGGGCATCTGGTCGAGCGGCACGCCGGGTGAGGAGGCGTAGGCGGTTTCCCCTTCCGGTCCGGCCAGCGTCAGAAACTGCGCAGTCTGCACTCCGTCACCCGCCAGGTAGGTCGCCTTCAGACCGAGGTTCTTGATCTGTTTCATCATCGGGCCGGCCTGCGAGTCCATCCCGCCGTAGAACAGAAGATCTGGCTGCTTGCCCTTGATCGAGGTCAGGATGGCGGTGAAGTCGGTCTTGGTAGTGTCGGTAAACTCGCGGGTGATGATCTGCGCACCGCCCGCCTTTGCCGCCATCTCGAACTGATCGGCGAGACCTTTTCCGTAGGCTGAACGGTCGTCTATCACCGCGATTTTCTTGGCACCGAGCTTCTTGACCGCGTACTCGCCGAGAACCTTGCCCTGCTGCGCGTCGTTGGCCATTACCCGAAAGGCTGTCTTGAATCCCTGGTTGGTGTAATCGACGTTGGTGGCCGAGGGCGAAACCTGCGGCAGGCCGGCATCGTGATAGAGCTTGGAGGCGGGAATCGTCGTACCGGAGTTCAAGTGACCTATGACGCCGGCGACTTTTGCATCCACCAGCTTTTGGGCGACGACCGTTCCCTTCTGCGGGTTCGCTTCGTCGTCTTCCGAAATCATCTCGAAGCGGATCTTCTCTCCGCCGATCACGGTGCCCGCTGCGTTGGCCTCTTCCAGCGCGAGCTTCACGCCGTTCTCGTTGTCCTTGCCGAGGTGGGCGATCGGGCCGGTGAGAGGGCCGGCGTGGCCGATCTTCACCACGCGCTCGATCGCTGACGCAGTACCACCGGCGCCGGACTGGTCTTCCTTCTTGCCGCACGCGCTCAGCATTGCGGCCAGCGCGAAGGTACTCACGGCGACGATCGTGCCGCGCATCAAACCGCGATACCGAATCTCCATATTCTTATCCCCCGTTGTGTGGTGCGCAGCCCGTAGACGCTGCGGATTATCGGCCAGTGCTTCCTGCATTGTCAATTTTGATCCGTGAATTCATAGAGTTGCCGCTGCGAACCGAAGTCCGTGTGAAAACAAAAAGCCGGCTGCGCAGCCGGCTTTTTCCACTCCGAATGGACCGCCCCGTTACAAGGACAGAATCCACTCGACGAGCATTTTCGCCTCGTCTTCCTTGACCGGGTTCGGAGGCATCGGAATCGGCCCCCATACCCCGCCTCCGCCGCCGATTATTTTCTTGACCAGCGTGGCCTGGGCCTCCTTGTTGCCCTTGTACTTGGCGCCGATATCCTTGAGAGCCGGGCCGACCAGTTTCTTGTCCATGGCGTGACAGGAGTAACAGTTCTTGTCTTTCGCCAGCTGGTTTGCCTTGGCCGCATCCGCAGCGTTTGCCTGTGCCGTGAGGCCCAAGACCATCGCGGCCGCAACTACCATGATGCTTCGCTTCATTGCTGTCTCGCTTTCCTCGTCTGAGGTTGGGGAATCGGGGAGGCGGGAATTTTAGTCCCTTTGCCGCGCCTTGCAAACCAGCCGCTCACTGCTGCGTCCCGGACGTCACGGTCCGCAGCAACTCGTCGAGATCGACCATGGGCGCACTGCAACTAACGCCTTCGCAGAGGTAGCCGTTGACGCCGGTGCCGGGCGGTTTGGCCAGCACTGACGGCAGTCCCCTCTGGTCGGAATCCACGGCGAAAACCAGCAGATCCGGGAGGAAACGTGCGGCCAGCGCCGCTGCCCATCTCGCCAGGTCCTGCTTCGGGCCGCGCAAAACCACGCTCCGGGTCGGGGTAAGAACTTCGGCCAGCGCACCCGACAGCGTGGCGAAACCGGAGGGCCGCTGCGCCATAGACGGAAAGAAAACCCGCGCCGCCCGCTCCGCCGCCTGAAGGTACCGCGGTTCGCCGAGTACGTGGCCTAGTCGGGCAAGCGTCAGCGCGGCGACGCCGTTGCCCGAGGGGGTGGCGTTGTCGTGTCCCGGTTTCGGCCTGAGGATCAGGCGCTCGTGATCATGGCTGGTGAAATGAAATCCGCCCGCCTCGGTATCCTCGAACCGCTCGAGCAGGGCATCTGCGAGTTCCTCCGCGAGTCTCAGCGTGGGCAGTCTGAACTCGGCCTGCAACAGCTCGAGCGCCGCGTCGGCGAGGAACGCATAGTCGTCCAGATAGGCGTTCAGATGCGCCCGCCCGTCCTTGTAGGTGGCAAGAAGGCGCGTTCCGTCGCGCATCCGGGCGGTGATGAAGTCGAACGCCTTCTGCGCCGATGCCAGCCAGTCGGCGCGGCCGAAGACCCGGGCCGCGTGCGCCATGCCCTGGATCATCAGCGCATTCCAGCTGGTGAGCACCTTGTCGTCGCGCCCGGGACGCACGCGCCCCTCGCGAGCAGTCAACAGCTTGCGACGCGCGCTCTCCAGCAGCGCGGCGGAGCGCTGTTCGTCGATGCCGAGTGTCGCCGCCGAATCTGAAAGCGGGCTGGCGACGTGCAGGTGCCAGTGCCGGTCCTCGAAGTTGGCCGGCCGGGTCAGGCCGTAGTGCGCCGAAACGACCGCGTGCTCGTCCACTGTCAGCAAGGCTGCGACTTCTTCCCGCGACCAGACGTAGAACTTGCCCTCCTCGTGTTCCGAGTCGGCGTCGAGCGAAGAGTAGTAACCGCCCTGCGGCGATTGCATCTCGCGAATCACCCAGGCCGCAGTATCCTCGGCCACGCGCCGGTACAAGGGCTTTGCGCTCAACGTCCAGGCGTCGGCGTAGAGCGCCAGCAGCGGGCCGTTGTCGTAGAGCATCTTCTCGAAGTGCGGGATCATCCAGTAGCCGTCGACGCTGTAGCGGCAAAAACCGCCACCGAGCTGGTCGAAGATGCCCCCGTGCGCCATCTTCTCGAGGGTAAACAGGGCGTGGCTGCGCAAGCGCTCCTCCCGGTACGCGAATCGCAGGCAGAACTTCAGCTCCGCGGGGTGCGGGAACTTCGGCGCACCGCCGAAGCCGCCATGCACTTCGTCGAAGCTGTCCGCAAGCTCGGCAATCGCTGCGGCGATCGGGGCATCGCTCAGCGTCGAGGCGTGTGCGGGGCGCGGCGGCAGCGTGCTCTCCAATACTTCCAGCAGCGAGCCGTTCTGTGCGTCGATGTCGCCGCGACGGCTGCGCCATGCCTCGGATACCTGCATCAGCACATCGACGAAACCGGGCATTCCGTAGCGCGCCGTCTTCGGGAAGTAGGTACCGCCGAAGAAGGGTTTGCCGTCGGGCGAGAGGAACATCGTCAGCGGCCAGCCGCCGTTGCGGCGAACCAGCAGGGCGTGCGCAGTCTGGTAGATCTGGTCGAGGTCCGGCCGCTCCTCGCGGTCCACCTTGATGTTGACGAAAAGCCGGTTCATGACCGAGGCGACTTCCGGATCCTCGAAAGACTCGTGCGCCATCACGTGGCACCAGTGGCAGGCCGAATAGCCGATCGAAAGCAGGATCGGTTTGTCTTCATCCTTCGCCCGGCTCAACGCCTCCTCGCCCCACGCGTACCACTCGACCGGGTTGTCGGCGTGCTGCTGGAGGTACGGACTGGTCTCGCGCGAGAGGTGATTGGTCACTTCACTGCCTTTCCCGGTCGCGCCTGCGTTGCAGCTCGAAGTATCCTGCGCGGCGCCGCGCCTGGTCGAGGCGCTCGCCGCGCGAGATCGCTTCCCGAATTGCGTCTTCCGCCCCTTCGATCTGAAGCGCGATCTCCAGCACCGGGCTTTCCCGTCCCCTGGGCACGACCACGACTCCGTCCGCGTCTCCAAGCAGCAGGTCTCCCGGCTGGACCGGGACTGTTCCGAGAGAAACCGGCACGTTGAAAGCCTCCGCCCTGACCCTGTCCTTGCCGGTTCGCATGTATGCACCGCGAGAGAACATCGGATAGGAAAGTTCTAGGCTGCGCGCCACGTCGCGGCACACGCCGTGGATCACCGTGCCGCCGATTGCGCGATAGTGCGCCATCGTGGTCAGGATATCGCCCCACACCGTCGCGTCCAGCCGGCCGTCGTTGTCGAGCACCACGACCGACCCGGGCGCCACATCGTCGATGTAATCGCCCACCGTACCCTTCTCCGCCCCTGCCGCTATGTACTTCACGGTAAACGCGCGGCCACACAATTTGAACCGTCGATCGAGTGGCGAGATGCCGAACGCCTGGCCGCTGATTCCGAGCCGGTCGAGGGCGTCGCTGACGGTCGCGGTCGACAATGCCTTCCAGGCTGACAGGTCTTCGCTCATAGACCAAGTTCCTTCCAGAGTGCGTCCACGCGGTTTCTGACTTCCAGGTCCATCGCGATCGGGGTGCCCCAATTGCGGGTGGTTTCTCCCGGCCACTTGCTGGTGGCGTCGATCGCCAGCTTCGAACCCAGGCCGGAGACCGGGCTGGCGAAGTCGAGGTAGTCGATCGGCGTGTTCTCCACCATCGTCAGGTCGCGCTGCGGGTCGACGCGGGTTGATATCGCCCAGACTACTTCCCGCCAATCCCGGGCGTTCACGTCTTCGTCCACCACGATGATGAACTTGGTGTACATGAACTGGCGCAGATACGACCAGATGCCGAATATCACCCTCTTCGGATGCCCGGGAAACTGCTTGCGCATGCTTGCCACGGCAACTCGATACGAGCAGCCTTCAGGCGGAAGATAGAAATCGACGATCTCCGGAAACTGACGCTGAAACAGCGGCACGAAAACTTCGTTTAGCGCCGCGCCGAGGATCGAGGGCTCGTCGGGAGGCTTGCCGGTGTAGGTCGAGTGATAGATCGGGTCGCGGCGCATGGTGATGCGCTCGATCGTGAGCACCGGAAACGTCTCCTGCTCGTTGTAGTAGCCGGTGTGGTCGCCGAACGGCCCTTCGAGCGCGGTTTCGCCTGGCGTCATGACGCCTTCGAGCACGATCTCGGAATTGGCCGGGACATGAAGGTCGCTGCCGACGCACTTCACCAGCTCGGTTCGCGACCCGCGCAGCAGACCCGCGAACTGGTATTCGGACATGCTGTCCGGCACCGGGGTTACCGCCCCCAGAACGGTGGCGGGATCGGCGCCGATCGCCACCGCCACCGGAAACGGCTGCCCTGGATATTTCTGGCTGTGATCGCGAAAGTCCAGCGCGCCGCCGCGATGCGCCAGCCAGCGCATGATCACCTTGTTGCGCGCAACCGGCTGCTGGCGGTAGATACCGAGGTTCTGGCGGGATTTCAGTGGCCCGCGGGTGACGGTGAGCCCCCACGTGATCAACGGGCTGACATCGCGCGGCCAGCAGGTCTGAAGCGGCAGCCGCGACAGATCGACGTCCTCGCCCTGCTGGACTATCTCCTGGCAGGGTGCAGTCGACACGACCTTTGGGCGCATGTCCCACAAAGCCGCCTTGAGCATTGCCACCTTGTCGAGCGCATCGCGCATGCCCTGGGGCGGCTCGGGCTCCCGCAGGTCGGCAAGCAGCTGTCCCACCTCGCGCAGCTCGGCGGCCGACTCGCGGCCCATTCCCAGGGCGACCCGCCGCGTAGTGCCGAAAAGATTGCCCAGGACCGGAATCCGGGCGCCCACCGGATTCTCAAACAGGATCGCCGGACCCCCGCGCTTGAGCACCCGATCACAGATCTCGGTCATCTCCAGCCGCGGCGAGATCGGCAGCGCGATTCGTTTCAGTTCGCCGAGCCGTTCGAGCAGCGACAGGAATTCGCGCAAGTCACGGTACTTCATTCGCGAGGCTTCATATGACCGCGGCGGCACCGCCGTCCATGGAGATGATCGCGCCGGTGAGGTACGACGCCTTGTCGGAAGCGAGAAACAACGCCAGGTAAGCAACGTCTTCGGGCTGGGCGAAGCGACCCAGCGGCACACGCGCCTGCATGTCCTCCAGCGCTTTCGCCTCGGACACGCCGCGCGATTTCGCTTCCTGCGCCAGCACCTCCTTGACCCGGTCGGTCATCGTCTGCCCCGGGTTGATGGCGTTGATCCGCACCCCGAACTTGCCGTGCACCCCTGCCAGGCCGACAGTGGCGAGCATCAGCGCGGAGTTCGCCGCGCCCCCCGGAAGATGGCTCGGGCCCGCGATCTTGCCGCCCATGCCGATGATGTTGACCACCGCGCCGCGCCGGCGGCTGCGCATCCTCGGCAGCACGGCCTCCAGGGCATGGACGTAGGTGAAGTACTTGGCGTCCATCGCTGCGTGCCAGGCGTTGACGTCGAGCGCCTCGGGCGGATAGCGCTTCGCCGCCCCCGCCGAGTTGATCAGCACGTCGATGTCCCCCAGCTGCTTCTCGACCCGGCCGGCGAGCGAGGCGGCGTCCTCGATCCGTGACAGGTCGGCAACGAACACCGCTGCGCGGCCGGACGGCGCCAGCGTCTTCGCCGCCTCCTTGAGATGCTCCTTCGAACGCGAGGCGATCGCCACCCGCGCTCCCTCCTCGAGAAAAAGCCTGGCACACGCGAGCCCGATGCCGCGACTACCACCGGTGATCAGCGCGACGCTGTTCTTCAGTCCGAGATCCATGATCTAGCCTTCGAACAAGAGTCCACTATAGGAGCGCCACAGGTGGGTAACAACCGCGAGGGCTCACCACGGGCGCGGGAACAGATACTCGGCGCCAATTCCCGCGAAAACCGCGGCGCCCACCCAGTTGTTGTGCAGGAATGCCTTGAAGCATCCGGCAGGATCCCGGTCGCGAATCATCAGGTACTGGCAAGCCGCCAGCGCGGCAGCGAGCGACAGCCCGAAGTAGTACCAGAAGCCGAGCCCGAGCCGCCAGCCGGCGAAGATCATGGCGGCGATGAACAACGCATGAAACGCCATGACTGCCGCCACGTCGCGCGCTCCGAACAGGATCGCCGAGGTGCGAATGCCGACCTTGCGGTCGTCCTCGCGATCGACCATCGCGTACTCTGTGTCGTAGGCGATCGCCCAGAACACGTTCGCCGCAAGAAGGATCCAGACGACCCCGGGAAGCCGACCGGTCTGCGCCGCAAAAGCCATCGGAATGCCGAAACCGAATGCCACTCCGAGGTAGGCCTGCGGCAGGGCGAAAAAACGTTTGGTGAACGGATAGCTCGCCGCGAGGAACGCGGCCACAAACGACAGCCCGATGGTCAGTCTGTTCAGCTTCAGCACCAGCAGGAAAGCCAGCGCTGCCAGGACGGCGGCAACCACCAGCGCTTCCTTCGGGCTGACCACGCCGGCGGCAAGGGGACGGTCGCGCGTGCGCTGCACGTGGCGGTCGAAGTCGCGATCGGCATAGTCGTTGATCGCGCACCCGGCCGAGCGCATCAGCACCGTGCCCAGCACGAAGATCCACACGATCATCCAGGTCGGGTGGCCCCTGGAGGAAAGCCACAGGCCCCAGAGGGTCGGCCACAGGAGCAGCAGTATGCCGATCGGCTTGTCCAGCCTGACCAGCCGTTCGTAGGCGTCGAGCCGCTCGATGAAATTCATGTCGTGGAGGAGCGATCGACCTTAATCGCGGTGACAGCGTCCGGAATGATCGCATCCACTTTGCGCGCTGCGCGCCATTTCGAAAAGGCGGGAGACGAACCGATTTCGTCCGACCTGAACGCCACGAACAGGACGCAGGGCGCGGAAACGGTCATCTGTCGCGTCGCTCGGGCGTGTCTTCGATCATAGCACCCGCATGCAGTCGATCAGGCGCGCAGGAACGCCTGCCGCCCGCCGAGCCAGCGATCGAGGTGCTTTGCGACCAGCGCCGGGTGGTCACGGATCAGTTGCGGGGCGATGCTGCGCGCCGTTTCCAGCAGATCGGCATCGCGCTCGAGATCGGCGAAACGCAGCATCGGCACGCCGGACTGCCTGGCGCCGAGGAATTCCCCGGGGCCGCGCAGCCTCAGATCGTGTCGCGCGATTTCGAACCCGTCGGAATGCTCATAGATGATCCTCAACCGCTCTCGCGCGGCTTCCGACAGCGGCCCCTGATACAGCAGGATGCAGACGCTCGATTCGCTGCCACGGCCGACCCGGCCGCGTAGCTGGTGCAGCTGCGACAGGCCCATTCTTTCCGCATGCTCGATCACCATCAACGAGGCGTTCGACACGTCCACGCCGACCTCGATCACCGTCGTGGCCACCAGCAGTTGCACTTCGTTGCGCTGAAACGCGTCCATTACGGCGGCTTTTTCCTGGTTGGACAGCCGGCCATGCACCAGCCCGACCCTGAGCCCGGGAAACTCCCGCCGGAGGCGTTCAAAGGTCTCGACCGCAGTCTGCAACTGCAGCGCTTCCGAGTCCTCGATCAGCGGACAGACCCAGTAAGCCTGGCGTCCTGCCAGACAGGCTTCGTGCACTCGCCGCAGGACTTCGTCGCGCCGCGACTCCGACACCAGCTTGGTCACCACCGGCGTGCGCCCGGGTGGAAGCCGGTCTATCACCGACACGTCCAGGTCAGCGTAGTAGCTCATGGCCAGCGTGCGCGGGATGGGGGTCGCGCTCATCATCAGCTGGTGCGGTTGCAGCGAGCGCGCGGCCTGGCTGCCCTTCATCTTCAGCGCCAGCCGCTGGTGCACCCCGAAGCGATGCTGTTCGTCGACGATGGCGAGTCCCAGCTTGCTGAACGTCACCTGCTCTTGGAACAGGGCATGGGTGCCGACCGCGAGCTGCGCTTGGCCGGACTCCACTTCCGACAGCGCCAGATCGCGCTCCTTCTTCTTCTGGCCGCCGGAGAGCCAGGCCAGCCTGACTCCGAGCGGCTCGAGCCAGTGGCCGAACTTGCGATAGTGCTGCTCAGCCAGTATCTCGGTGGGTGCCATGACCGCGGCTTGGTATCCGGATTCGATCGCCTGCAACGCCGCCAGGGCCGCCACCACCGTCTTGCCGCTGCCAACGTCTCCCTGCAGCAGTCTTTGCATCGGATGCGGGCGCGTCAGGTCGCGCCGGATCTCCTCGGCGACGTAACTCTGCGCCCGGGTCAGCCTGAAAGGCAGCGAGGCCAGCAGGAGGCGCGAAAGTCGCGTGTGTTGCACCAGCGGGTGCGCGTGGATCCTCGCTCTCTGCTCGTAGTGCAGTCGCATGGACAGCTGCTGCGCCAGCAGCTCATCGAACTTCATCCGCCGCCACGCCGGGTGTGCATGCGAGGCGAGCGCCAGCGCATCGGCATCGGGCGGAGGATTGTGCAGGCTTCGAAGCGCCTCGCCATAGGACTCCAGGCCGAGCTTGCGCCTCACCGGCTCGGGCAGCGAATCGGACAGATCGGCAGCCAGAAGCGCGCGGCCGGCGAGCTTGCGCAGCGAGTCCTGGGACAGTCCGGCAGTGGTCGGGTACACCGGTGTCAATGACTGCGGCAGCGGCGTCTCGCCGCGCAGCACCTTGAACCGCGGATGCACCATTTCCGCGCCGAAGAAACCCTGGCGGATCTCGCCGATCGCCCGCACCCTTGCTCCGGGCGAGAGCGCTTTTGCCTGGCTCGGATAGAAGTTGAAGAAGCGGATGTGAAGCGTTCCGCTGGCATCGTCGATCTGCGATACCAGCTGTCGGCGAGGCCGGTAATGAACGTCGGTTTCGACAACCTCGCCTTCGACCTGGACCGATTCGCCGGAGGGCGCCTCGGCTATCGGCAGCACCTGGGTCTCGTCCTCGTAGCGCAGCGGCAGGTGCAACACCATGTCCGGGAGTCTTTCGATCCCGATCCTCGCCAGCCTTTCGCGCACCGCCGGGGTAGTGAAATTCAGGGAGGGGTCAGGCGGAAGGCCGGAAGCGTGAGACGGCTCGGGTTCGCGTTTGTCGTTATCTCGGATTGCGCGCGGCTGCTCCGACTGTGGCTTCGCCGCTATGGCGACATCACGGGACGGGACAGGCGGCGAACGCCTGCGGGTTGACTTTGACTCGCCTGAACCGTCTTTCCGCTTTCTCTGCCCACTCGTCACGCCTCACGCCTCACGCCTCACGCCTCACGCCTCACGCTTTCACAAGTATCGCCTCGATCTCGACCAGAGCGCCTCTCGGAAGTTGCGAGACCCCCACCGCCGAGCGCGCAGGAAAGGGTTGAGACAGATATTGCGACATGATTTCGTTAAGCCGCCCGAAGGTCGCGAGATCGGTCAGGAAAACCGTTACCTTTACGGCATCATCGATACTGGCGCCGGCTGCGGAGGCGACCGCTTTCATGTTCCTGATCACCTGATGCGCCTGCGCCTCGAATCCATCCACCACCTGCATGGTCCTGGGATCGAGCCCGATCTGGCCGGAGAGGTAGATCGCGGAGCCGCTCTTGATCGCCTGCGAGTAGGTACCGATCGCTTGAGGAGCGTCGGAAGTCTGAATCGGTTGTTTGGTCACTGATCGATCCCGGGTATAGAATGCTGCGCCACAACATGACCGGAACTCAAACAAGCCCGGCCCCCCTGTCCGGCCCGGATGATACCGGATGGCCGCGCAGCGCCGGGATGCTCGGGTAGACCGGCCCTCTGCTGCGCAAGCCGTCCCGGCATCCTTCCCACCGCCTCTCCTGACCGAATGAGCGCATCAGCACCGCAGGCGAAGCCGGGCACACTCGCGCTGACCGTCGCTGCGATCGGCGTGGTCTTCGGAGACATCGGCACCAGCCCGCTGTACACGATGAAAGAGGCTTTCGGCGGCCGCTATGGCATGCCGCCGACGCACGACAACGTCCTCGGCGTGCTGTCGCTGATCTTCTGGTCGCTGATCGTGGTGGTCACGCTCAAGTACATCGTCTTCATGATGCGGGCGGACAACCGCGGCGAAGGCGGGATGATGGCGCTTCTCTCGCTGCTGCTGCGCGCCACCAAACGCGGGTCGCGCACTCGCTGGTTCCTGACGTCGATCGGTCTGTTCGGCGCTGCCCTGTTCTACGGCGACGGCATGATCACCCCGGCGATCTCGGTGCTCTCGGCGGTCGAGGGACTCAACGTGGCGGCGCCCGCTCTGCAGCCCTTCGTGATTCCGGTGACCATCGTCATCGTCATCCTGCTGTTCATCATCCAGCAGAAGGGCACCGCAAGCGTCGGCGCGCTGTTCGGGCCGGTCACGATGGTGTGGTTCGCGGTTCTTGCGCTGCTGGGTATCGTGAACATCGCCCGGGAGCCCGCTGTTTTTGAGGCCGTCAATCCAGCCTATGCGATCGCTTTCTTCGCCGACAACCGCTTTGCCGGTTTCCTCGCGCTGGGTGCGGTGGTGCTAGCGATCACCGGCACCGAGGGGATCTATACCGATATGGGGCACTTCGGCAAGAAACCGATCCGGCTTGCGTGGAGCGCCTATGTGCTGCCGGCATTGCTGCTGAACTATTTCGGCCAAGGCGCGCTGATCCTGAGCGACTCCACGGCTCTGGCTCACCCCTTCTATCACATGGCCCCGGCCTGGGCGCTTTACCCGCTGATCGGTCTGGCCACCGCGGCAACCGTGATCGCGTCGCAGGCGGTGATTTCGGGCACTTATTCGCTCACGCGGCAGGCGATCCAGCTTGGCTATTGCCCGCGTCTGGAAATCACCCACACCTCGGAGAGCGAGATCGGCCAGGTCTACATGCCGTGGATCAATTGGGCGCTGTTGGTTGCGGTCATCGGCCTGGTGGTGGGTTTCGGCTCCTCCAGCAATCTTGCCGGGGCGTATGGCGTGGCCGTGACCGGAATGCTGACGATCGACACGGTGCTGGCGTTCTACGTGATCACGAAGCTGTGGAACTGGTCGAAGTGGGTGGCGGTGCCGCTGCTGGCGTTCTTCCTCAGCGTCGACCTGTCGTTCTTCAGCGCCAACGCGGTCAAGCTCCTGCACGGCGGCTGGTTCCCGTTCCTGGTCGCGACCGTCCTGTTCACGTTGTTCGCCACCTGGCGCCGCGGAAGGACGCTGCTGATGAGGCGGCTCGCGCCCGGCGCCATCGCGGTGGAACCGTTCATCCAGAGCATCAGTCTCCATCCGCCGGCGCGGGTGCCGGGGACGGCGGTGTTCCTGACCGCGGCCACCGAGGGCGTGCCCCATGCCCTGCTGCACAACCTCAACCACAACAAGGTGCTGCACGAGCGCATCGTTCTGCTCACTGTGCAGTCAATGGACATTCCGCATGTGAGCGACGACGAGCGCCTCGAAGTTGAGGAGATGGCACCCGGTTTCTATCGGGTCATCGCCAAGTACGGTTTCAAGGACACCCCGGACGTTCCGGCTGCGCTCGCGCTGGCAAAAGGCCAAGGGCTCGAGTTCAGCATGATGGAGACCTCGTTCTTCCTGTCCCGGCAGACGCTGGTGCCCACCACCGGCGAAGGAATGGCCCTGTGGCGCGAAAAGCTGTTCGCCGCCATGTCCCGCAACGCTTCGAGCGCCACCGTGTTCTTCAATATCCCGGCCAACAGGGTCGTCGAACTGGGCACCAGGATCGAAATCTAGCTCGCGCGCCACCCTCGGCGATACCGTGTCGTTCCGAAGCTGACGATCCGCGGCGGGGCATATGCCGCGCTTCGAGCCGGGGTTGACGATCTGCAAACACGCCTCTTTGTCGAGCGCTCGACAGCTCCCGGATACCCCGTATTTCATGTCCCTTAGCGCGCCTCGGGGTGCCGGCTTTCTGACAGCGGACTCTGGCATGGTGAATGCCACAGTGGGGGTGCGCTCTGGTTGATAGGAACTCGGGTGAATGGTCGCCCGATCCCCGAGACGCACCCTTGATAGGTGGCTCTGATTATGGACAACAGGAAAGCTGAAGTTATTCTGCTGCCGACCGCTGCTTCCGGGATGGATGCTGAAGACCGGGATCTGGTCGATTACTCCGAGTACGTCCTGATCCTGAGTCCTGAGCCTCTGTGGCCGCAGTGCCAAACGACGACTGTGCCGCATGAGAGCCACGCCCGCACTGCTCACATACAGTATAGACAGGCCGGGGTCTGGTGGGATTTCTTCCGGCAGCCAGACGGGCAGTGGCGCTGGCAACAGATCGACTGCAACGGAAACCTGGTCGCGCTATCGGCAGCGAGCCACCCTTCCCGCGACGACTGCGTGAGCAGCGCTGAGGCCGACGGTTTCATCCTCGATGAAACTGCCTCGCTCACCGATTACCGGTAACCAGGTACCCGAAAACGACGAAGGCCGGAGCACCCGGCCTTCCTGGTGATTGACTGGTGGAGACGAGGAGGATCGAACTCCCGACCTTCGCATTGCGAACGCGACGCTCTCCCAGCTGAGCTACGTCCCCGTTTTTGAGGGGGCGGATTCTACTCTTTTTTGCCGCGGCGGGACAACGGCAGCCGGTTTGCCCACACCAGCATCGCGATGCCTCCGGCTATCATCGGCAGGCTCAGCCACTGGCCCATCGACAGGTTCAGCGCGAGCAGCCCGAGAAAACTGTCCGGCTCGCGTGTGAACTCGACCAGCAGGCGCAGCGTCCCGTAGCCGATCAGAAACACCGCCGAGACCGCCCCCAGCGGACGCCAGCGACGCGAGTAAAGCCACACGATTGCGAAAAGCACCAGTCCCTCGAGCGCGAACTCATAGAGCTGCGACGGGTGGCGCGGGATCTCGTCAGCCTGGGGAAACACCATCGCCCAGGGCAGATCGGTCGCCCGGCCCCACAATTCCCCGTTGATGAAGTTTCCGACCCGGCCGGCGCCGAGCCCCAGCGGCACCAGCGGCGCGATGAAATCGGTGATCTCGAACCAGTGCCTCTGGCGCGACCGCGCGAACCACCACATGGCCAGGATGACCCCGAGAAATCCGCCGTGAAAGGACATGCCGCCTTCCCACACGAAGAGAATACGGATCGGGTCGTGCAGGTATTCCAGCGGCTTGTAGAACAGGATGTAACCCAGCCGGCCGCCGAGCACTACGCCGAGCACCCCGAGGAACAGCATGTCGTCGAGATCGCGGTTGACGAGATTGAGCCACGGCTGGGTGCGGATCCGATAGCGGCCCATGACGAGCACCAGGGCGAAGGCGAGGAGGTACATGAGGCCGTACCAGCGCACCGCGATCGGGCCGAGATGAACCGCAACCGGATCGAACTGTGGATGAATCAGCATAGTATCGCCAGTTTCGGCTGTCGCGCGATTATAAGCGACCCCTCCGCGCGCCGGATCACGGAACCTCGACGTAGTACAGGCGCCCGAGAATGATCTCCGTGCGGCGCTCGAGCAGCGGAGTGAACCGCACGCGGTCATAGAACCGCGGCCTGGGCACCATCGCGGCAAGCTGGGCGGCCTGCCAAGGCGACAGCCACTCGGCTCCGGCGCCGTAGTAGTGCCGCGCCGCCGACTCGGCGCCGAATATTCCCTCGCCCCATTCGATCACGTTCAGGTAGATCTCCAGGATGCGGCGCTTGGACATCACGCTCTCGATCATCACCGTAATCGCCGCTTCCTGGAGCTTGCGCCACGGAGTTCGGCGGCCCGAGAGGAACAGGTTCTTCGCCAGCTGCTGGCTGATGGTCGAGCCGCCCGCAACTACCTTGCCCTTGCGCAGATTCTTCTCCGCGGCCTCCTGGATCGCCTCCCAGTCGAATCCATCGTGATCGAGGAACTTGCCGTCTTCCGCCGCGATCAACGCCTGCTTCAGGTGGACCGAGATACGCTCATAACGGACCCATTCGTGCTGGAGCTGCGCCTTCGGGTTCTTGCTGCGCAGTTCTTCGAGCCGCGCGTCCATGAAGGCGGTGTTCCGCGGATCGAACCATACCCACCAGACCACATGGCCGAACAGCCACGCCTGGTAGATCAGCAGGAGAGCGGCAAAGAGAACGAATACGCGGCCGAGCAGGCGGCCGATGTACTTCATGGACTCAGGCCTTGCGAAGGGCTTCGATCACCGGCCCGGTAGAGGGCCGCACTCCGCGCCACAGGCGGAAAGACTCGGCGGCCTGCTCGACCAGCATTCCCAGGCCGTCTGCCAGGCGCCGCACGCCCTGCTCCCGGGCGAAGGCCAGAAACGGCGTCAGGCCCCGGCCGTACATCAGTTCATAGGCCAGCGCATCGGCGGCGAAAACCGACGCGGGCAGCGGCGGCAATTCGTCCGAGAGGCTGCTCGAGGTGGCATTGATGACCAGATCGAAATGCCTGCCGGCCAGATCGGAATAGCCCTGGCCGGACAGAACGGTGTGCGCCGCCGCGGCGTGATGACGGAACGTTTCCGCCAGCCGCAGCGCCTTGTCGGGTGTGCGATTGGCAAGGGCAAGTATCGCCGGCCCCTGCTCCAGCAGGGGCACCAGGACTCCTTGCACCGCGCCGCCGGCGCCCATCAGCAGCACCCGCTTGGCCGCGATCCCGAAGCCAAGATTGGTGACGATGTCGCGCACCAGGCCGAAGCCGTCGGTGTTGTCTGCCACGATGCGGCCGCCGTCGAACTTAAGATAGTTTGCCGCTCGCGCGTCCTTCGACCGCTGCGACACCTGGTGCGCGAGATCGAAGGCCTCCAGCTTGAACGGCACGGTAACGCTGGCACCGCGCCCTCCGCCGGCAATGAAGGACTCGACAGTCGTTTTGAACCCTCCGACCGGCGCGAGCAAGCGCGCGTAGTCGATATCCTGGCCGCTCTGGCGGGCGAACATCGAGTGGATCTCGGGGGATTTGCTGTGCGCCACCGGGTTGCCGATCACCGCATAACGATCGGTCATTGGGCGACGGTGATTTCCAGGTCGCTGCGGGTGAAGGACCAGCTGCGGGTTATGGACAGGATGTCGTACTGGCTGCGCACCGCCGTGGGAAAGGGCGCAAACGGTCCGGCAAGGTCCACGATGCGCAGCGCGGCTGCGTCGAGCAGCGTGTGACCGGAAGAGCGCTCGATCTCGACTTTCTCCACCGTGCCGTCGGCCTTGATCGACACCGTGACGACCAGCGAACCGAAAACCCGCCTGCTCCTCGCCTCGTCGGGGAAGTTGGCGGTGCCCACTTTCTCGATCTTCTGCCGCCAGTTGTCCACGTACTGCGCGTACACCACGCCTTCGGTGCGCGCGCCGATGAACTTGCGCCGCGGCAGCTTCTGGTAGGCCTCCCAATCCCGTGCGATCTCCGCTTCCAGCCTGGCGACCAGCAGCCTGCGGCTCTCCAGCGCCGGATCCTGCAGCCGCTCGCGCCCTTCGCCTTGCGCGGGCGGCGTGGTCACAAGGTCGCTGGCGCTCTGCCCGTCGGCGAGCTGCAGCAGTCTCTGCGCCTCCCGCTCCAGCTGTTCGACGCGGCGGGCGGCGAGCTGCACCGGGTCGCCCGGATCCATGTCGCGCATCGCCGGCAGATTGGACTTTGCCTGACGGTCGGCCTCGGTGTTGCCGCCGCCGTCGAGCTGGGTCTGTGCCAGCGCGTCCGCGCGGGTCGGCCTGCTCGAGGACTTGGCGTTGACCAGGATGACGTCGAGCTGCGGGGTGAACTTTCCGGCGGCGAACTGCGGCGCACTGAAGGTGATAAGCAGCAAGAAAGCGTGCAGGACTATGGATACTGCCATCGTCACCGGCAGCACATCGGAAACGACGGGAAGCCGCGCTACGGCCGGCCATGAAGCCGGCACTGTAATCGCGCTGAGGGTGTGTTCCGGCAAAAAAACGGCCAATCAAGCGTTGCGAATGCGCGACATTCTAGTGCCTCCCTGCCGATTGGTCACGCCAAAATGGTGTCTCACCACAGAGACACGGAGGCCTGGATACTCCTTGCCTTCGTGCCCGGTCAGGCCGGCGTTGCCGCCGGCTGCAAAGGTTCCAGTGTGTGGCGGTATTCGCAGTGCACCGTCAGCTCGAGCAGGTCGATTGCGGACAGCGCCACTTCCACCCGGGTTCCCGCCGGGAGCGAAGGCAGCGATCCGATGCGACAGAAAAGCGGGATGGCCTCGAGGCGCACCAGCTCCTCCCGGATCACTTCTGCCGCCACCATGCTCACATCCTCCTGGATCAGCCAGCGCAGGCACCAATAGCGTTCCATCTGGCGCTGGAACTCGGCGTAAGCATCGTAGGCTGCCTCGAAGTCGCGCAGGATCACCAGCAGCCGCTCGTCGCCCTTGGCGTACACCGGCGGGTCGGCGCGAACGATCGAGACCAGTTGCCGCTGGTTGACAAGGTCGGCATAGCGCCGGATCGGGCTGCTGGCCCAGATGTACTGCTCCACGCCCAGGCCCTGGTGAGCCGCCGGCACGGTGGACATCCTGACCTTGCCGTTGGCCTGCACCCGGTAGAGCGCGGGCAAGCCGGAATCGCTGAGCTGGCGTGCCCACGCCGAGTTCACCAGGATCATGAGCTCGGATACGACCTTGTCCATCGGCGAGCCGCGCTTGCGCGGGACGATGCGCACGCGGTCGTTGTCCACATGGAAGCTGAACTCCGCACGACCCGCTCCGGCCTCCTGCTTGCCCCGGCCCTGCGCGAGTTTCACCGCGAGGGCGTGCAGCAGCAACAGATCGTCGCCGTGGTCGCACTCGACTCTGCCGCTTGCCACCGCCGCCTCGTCGAAGACCGAGTCGAGCGTGTCGTGGCGAAGGTTGATGCGGATCGGCACCCTTTCCACCGCGGTGCGGGTACTCGCGATCTCGAGGTCGGGCGTCAGCTCGACGTACATCGACAGCGCCGGGCAGTGGCTGCCCTGGGCCAGGGTGAATGCGCTCACCACCGGCTCCGGCAGCATCGTGATCTTGTTGCCGGGAAAGTACACCGTGGACATGCGCCTCGCCGCCTCCAGATCCAGCGCCGAGCCGGGCGCGATTCCGAGCGTCGGCGCGGCTATGTGGATGCCGACCTGCCAGCGCCCATCGGCGAGCTTCTTCACCGAGAAGGCGTCGTCGATCTCGGTGGTGGTCGCGTCGTCGATGCTGAATGCATCCACGTCCGCCGCCTCCAGGCCGGCCGGCTCCTGCACGGCGAGTGCGGGATCGAAGCCGATACCCTTCGGAAAATACTCGAACAGGAAGCGGCCGAGGTGATAGTCGTGGGACGAAGGCAGCGCGCCGCATTTCTCCAGCAGCCGCGGCACGGTCAACCTCAATTCCGCGCAGACCGCATCGAGCGCCCTGGTCTCCGCCGCATTCCTGTCTGGCCGGTAGAGAATCTGCTTGAGCGCCGGGCGCATGGGCTCCGGCAACTCGAATCGGCGAAGCTGTTCCTGGTAGCTTTCCTGCAGCACGGCCTGCTGCCGCTTGCGCTCGATGGCGGCAAGAGCGGACTTCAAGGCATCCGGCGGCGCCGCCTTGTAGTGTCCTCTGCCTTTCCGGTAGAAATGCGCAGGTGCCGAATGCAGCTTGATCAACAGGCCGGCCGACTCCTCGGCCCTGGGTTCGCGCCCGAAATATTCCCGCCCGAGAATCTCGAAGCCGAACTCATCCTGGCCGCAGACCTGCCAGAGGAAGTCGGCGTCGATCGACCCGGCGATCGTCTGGGCGCTGCGCATGAAGTCGTTGAGCGATGGATGCTGGAACCGCAGCAGCACCGCGCTGCTCTTGACCTTCGCCCGCTTGCCGTGCTGGGTCTGCACCTGCAGCGAGGAATTGTTGTCCTCGAGGACCGTGCCGGCCTTGAAGCCGCCATCCTCTTCGTAGAAAACATTCATCCGGGCGCGGGAAAATAGAGAAAACGGCAGGAAAACCGAGGGCGCGATTATAAGGCAGCGGCCCCTCGAAAAAGTCGCCTTGCAAGGCGGGGCTCAGGGGCCCCGTGTGCTGCTTCAGCTCCCGGCGAACTCCAGCACGATCTCAAGGTACTGATCGAACTGCCCGAAACCGTGGTCGCCGCCGTGTATTACCACCTGCCGGCAGCCCTCGTAACGATCCACCGCGCTGCGCCAGTCAAGCACTTCGTCGCCGGTAGTCTGCAACAGCAGGTAGCGCTCCTTGCGTTCGATGCGGGGAACGTACAGTGACGCGAGCTGGGCCAGATGCGCTTCGGTCAGAGTGTAGTTCTCCCCGGTGTAGGTATTGCGCTGGGGGCCGAGGTAGCCGCGCAAGCCCTCTTGCGGCGTGATCGCAGGGTTGACAAGCACCGAGCGGCAGCCGTAGGTCTCGGTGAACCAGGTTGCGTAAAACCCGCCGAGAGAGCTGCCGACCAGCACGGTGGCATCCGCACCCGCGCGGCGTACTTCGGCCTCCAGGGTGGCGATCGCTTCGGCGGGCCGGTGGGACAGCGGCGGGCAGCGAAACTCCGCCTCCCGCCCGAGCGTGCGCAGCCGGTCGCGTAACTGGCCGGATTTGTGAGACGCTGGCGAGCTGTTGAATCCGTGAATGTAGATGATCATCGAACCAGGGGGCGGGCGCAGCGCGATTGTGCCGGACCGGCACACAACGCACAAAAACGCCTCGTGGCTCGAGGAGGAAGAACGATGAAGAGACTGCTTGTGGCAACGGTCCTGTCGGCCGCAGGCGCCGCGGCGCTGTCCCAGGGCGACGACCCGGCACAACTCCGGCAGGTACCGGCCAGCAGCTTCCCCGGCAGGACCCACCTGCTGCCGGCCACCGAGCAGACGGTGCAGTGGGGATGGTTCGACAACGAGGAACCGCCGGTGCTGACGATCCGCTCCGGCGACACGGTCGTGATGGAGACCATGATGCACTCCCACAACCAGATCGTGCCCGGCGTGACCATCGACGAGATCAGGGCTTTGCGGCTGAACAATCCCGGGCGCGGCCCGCACTCGGTAACCGGTCCGATATACGTCGACAAGGCGCAACCCGGAGACATCCTCAAGGTGCGCATCAACCGCATCGTGCCGCGCGCTTACGGAGTGAACTTCAACCTGCCTGGCATGCTCGGTCAGTTCCCGGATCGTTTTCCCGAGGGACAGGTCCGTTATTTCTACCTTGACCCGGTGCGCAAGGTCGCCGAGTTCGCACCGGGAATCGAGATCCCGCTCGCCCCCTTTCCCGGCATCCTCGGCGTGGCGCACGCCGAACCCGGCAAGTACAGCACCGTGCCCCCGGGCCCGTTCGGCGGCAACATGGACATCCGCGAACTGGTCGAAGGCACCACCGCGTACTTCCCCGTTTTCGTCGAGGGCGCGCTGCTGTGGTCGGGCGACTCCCACGCGGCCCAGGGCAACGGCGAAGTCAACCTCACCGCGATCGAGACCGCGTTCAAGGAGCTGTCCCTTACCGTCGAAGTGATCAAGGGTCGCTCGCTCACCTGGCCGCGAATCGAAACCCGGACGCACTGGATCACGATGGGCGCCGATCCGGACTTGAACCGCGCCGTCGACGTTCTCCGGGCAGAAACGATCAAACTGCTGGTCGAAGTCCGGGGCGCCAGCCATCTCGAGGCCGAGGCGTGGATGCGCCGGTTTTCGGACTGCCGCGTGGCCGAAGTGGTGAACCAGTCGAAGCTCGTCTACTGCATGAACGCCAAGGCACTGGAGGCGAAGCCCGTATGGCGGCCGGCACAGGAAACGCCGCGCTCGTTCGTGACCGCCGCCGCCGATCAGGATCTGCAGGCGGCCATGGACGCGGCTTCTTTCGCCATGATCGAGATGCTGGAAGAGAAGAAAGGGATGAGCCGGCTCGACGCCTATTCGCTGTCCAGCCTGACCATGGATTGCCAGCTCGGCGACATCACCGCCGAAACCAAGCGGGTTCACTGCCTGGTGCCGAAGAGCCTGTGGAAGAAGAAGCGCTAGTGCGCGAGCGCCTCCAGCAGCTTGCCGTGAATGCCGCCGAATCCGCCGTTGCTCATCACCAGCACGTGGTCGCCCGGATTGGCCGCCGCGGCAATGGCCTGCACCAGCGCCGGGATGTCACCGAAGCAGGCTGACTTGCGGCCCAGCGGCTGCAGCGCGCGGGCGGCATCCCAGCCCAGACCGTCGGTGTAGCAGAACACCAGATCGGCGCCGGCGAGGCTTGCCGCGAGCAGGCTCTTCATCGCGCCCATCTTCATGGTGTTCGAGCGCGGCTCCAGCACCGCAAGGATGCGTGCCCGGCCGACCTTGCGGCGCAGTCCGGAGATCGTGGTCTCGATCGCCGTCGGGTGATGAGCGAAGTCGTCGTACACGGTTACTCCGCGGGCGGAGCCGCGCACTTCCATCCGCCGCCTGACGTTCTGGAACCGGCCCAGTGCCTCGATCGCATCGGCAATCCGGACACCGGCGTGGCGCGCTGCCGCCAGCGAGGCGAGCGCGTTCATGCGGTTGTGCTCGCCGAGCAGTTCCCAGCGGACGGTCCCCTGCCGCTTGCCGCCGAGAGCGACCTCGAAAGAACCGTCATCGGCGGCATCGCCGGCCACCCACCCGTCCTCACGCCCGAGCCACTCGACCGGGGTCCAGCAGCCGCGGTCGATGACGCGCTTCATCGCCTCCTCGCGGCCGTTGGCCACGATCAGCCCGTTCCCGGGGATGGTGCGCACCAGGTGATGGAACTGGGTCTCGATTGCCGCCAGATCCGGGAAAATGTCGGCGTGGTCGAATTCCAGGTTGTTGAGGATCGCGGTGCGCGGACGGTAGTGAACGAATTTCGAGCGCTTGTCGAAGAACGCGGTGTCGTACTCGTCCGCCTCGATGACGAAAAAGCCTGATTCCGGGGCGCGTGCCGAGACGCCGAAGTTCACCGGCACGCCTCCGATCAGGAATCCGGGGGAAAGGCCGCAGTGCTCCAGGATCCACGCAAGCATCGCCGATGTCGTGGTCTTGCCGTGTGTGCCGGCGACCGCGAGCACCCATTTGTCGCCAAGCACCGTCTCCGCCAGCCACTGCGGGCCGGAGGCATAGGCAAGGCCGCGGTTCAGGATTTCCTCGATCAGCGGATTGCCGCGCGACACGATGTTGCCGACTACGAACAGGTCGGGCTTCAGCTCGATCTGCTGCGGGTCCCAGCCCTCGACCAGACGGATCCCCTGCGCCTCGAGCTGGGTGCTCATCGGCGGGTACACGTTGGTGTCGCATCCGGTGACCTTGTGTCCGGCCTGCTTGGCAATCGCCGCCACGCCGCCCATGAACGTGCCGCAGATGCCGAGAATGTGAATATGCATTTGTAACCTGTGTCACTTCACGGACAGCAAGAACAGAACCGCCACGACGCCATGAGCGCCGGGGACTGCAGGCTGAAAGACGGACCTTCCCGGGTGCCGCGTGTTTCAATAAGCAAGAAACGCTGCCAGCGCGGCGGCCGCGATTCTACCGCCCCACTCGGGAACGAAGTGGCCGGCCTCGGTCACTTCCATCGGCGCGCGACAGCCGCGGATCGTCGCCTGCAACGCCCTCATCACCGGCAGGCCAAGCACCGGATCCTTCATCCCGATCGCCATGAACGAGTCTCCGTTCCATCGTTTCGACAGCCAGTCGCGCGCCGCACGGGAAATCGCGGCGCCGGGCGCGTCGCGCCGGTCGGGCACCAGTTGCGGGAAGCGGCGCACGCCCGCCTTGTAGCGGGCGTCGGGATAGGGGGCATCGTACGCCGCGCGCACCGGCTCATCGAGCTGCGGGCAGGCCCGCCCCAGCAGCTTGCCCACTTCCATGTCCGGATGCTCGGCTGCCCATTTGCGCCAGGCGACAAAGCCCTCGGGCAGCGGCGCGTCGCCGGTGCCCAGCGTGGTATTCATCACCAGCAACCGGCTGAACCTCTGTGGCATCTCCATCGGCAGGGTAAGGCCGAGCAGCCCGCCCCAGTCCTGGCACACCAGCGTAAGCCCGCGCAGATCGAGGCGCTCGATCAGCGCCTTGAGCGTGTCGCGGTGGAAGTCGAAGCTGTAGGCGGCGTCGTCGACCGGCTTGTCCGAGCGGCCGAAACCGAAGAGATCCGGCGCGACCACACGCAGCCCGGCCTGGACAAAAACCGGGATCATGTGGCGGTACAGATAGGCCCAGGTCGGTTCGCCGTGCAGGCACAGGAAGACTTCGGCCCCAGGCGGACCCTCGTCGATGTAGTGCAGCCGCAGCCCTTCGAAGCCGGGCAGCCCCTCGAGGTAGCGGGCCTGAAAAGGAAACCCCGGCAATTGCGAAAAGCGCTCCTCGGGTGTGCGCAGCGTATCCATTCAAAGCCTCCCTGACCTGTCGCCGGTGGCAAAGCCGATGAGCGGGGAGTCGATCCCGCGGCCGAGCGCGATCGCCTTGAACAGCTCGCCCATCTCTGCCGGCGAAACCAGCTTCTGCACCGCCGCCGAAGCCGGAAGATAGGCGGCATGCTCGGCCGGCGTCGCGGCGAGCAGCTGGGTGATGCCGCAGTTCAACAGGAATTGCGCCTGCGTGGCGTAGCCCAGCAGGTCCAGTCCGGCGCGCTGGCCGGCGTGCGCGATCGAGGTGAAATCCACGTGCGCCGTGATGTCCTGCAGCCCGGGGAAGAGGAACGGGTCGTCGTGCGAGCGATGCCGATAATGGCACATCAGCGTGCCGGCGCCGCGTTGCGGGTGGTAGAACTCGGCGCGGCCGAAGCCGTAGTCGATGAACAGCATCACTCCCCGCTCCAGGCGCCGCGCGAGCGTGAAAGTCAGCGCCCGGGCGGTCAGTCCGATCTCGCTGACATAGGGCGGCGCGATCGCCATCGCCTCGGCGACCGCTTCCAGGTCCGCCCCGGGCGGCCGTTCAACCCAGACGAAGCGCTCGCCATCAAGCGCGACGCCGCGCTCGAATACGCCCTGCTCGCGCCATGCGACCAGGTGGACAGGCACGGCGTCCAGCACTTCGTTGCCCAGCACCACGCCCGACACACTCGCCGGAAGCGTGGCCAGCCATTCGACCCTCGGCAGAAGTCCGGTCAGCCGTTTCGCCAGCAGGCTGCGTTGGCGCTCGCGCAGCTCCGGGCTCACCTCCAGGATCCGGTAGCGCGCCGGAAGCCGTTCCAGTGAAGCCAGCCCCTCGAGCAAATCGGCAGCAAGTTTCCCGGAACCTGCACCCAGCTCGAGTATTTCCCCGCCGGTGCGCTCCAGTATCTGCGCCACCTGTCGGGCGAGCGCGTGGCCGAACAGCGGGGAGAGTTCGGGTGCCGTCACGAAATCGCCGCCCGGGCCGAGTTTTCGCGCGCCGGCGACGTAGTAGCCGAGGCCCGGTGCGTACAAAGCCAGTTCCATGTAGCGCCAGAACGGGATCCATCCTCCGGCGGCGCGAATTTCCCCGCGGATATGTGCGGCAAGGCGGCGGCTGTGCGCCAGCGATTCCTGGTCGGGCACCGGCAGATCGGCTGGGGGGCGGTCTCGCACCGCGGCGGGCAACATGGCTTAGACTAGAACCACGATTGTCTCCAGCCTTGCCGCCAACGGCAAATTCCCGCATATGCCCGATCCGAAGCGCAATCCGCGCACTGCGCTGGTTACCGGCGCCGCCAGGCGGATCGGTCGGGCGCTTGCCCTGGCCCTCGGAGAGGATGGCTGGGATGTGGCGGTGCATTATCATCGCTCGCGCGACGACGCCGAATCGGTAGTGCGCGAGGTGCGCGCGCACGGCGTGCACTCGATGGCGATCGAGTGCGATCTCGGCGAGGCGCAGGCCGCGGCGAGGCTGGTTCCGGAGGCGGCGCGCAAGCTCGGACCGCTGTCGCTGCTGGTGAACAACGCCTCCCGGTTCGAGTACGACGATCTCGACGGATTCGACCCCGTGCGCTGGGAAAGGCACCAGGCGGTGAACCTGCGCGCGCCGCTGCTTCTGGCGCAGGCGTTCGCCGGACAGCTGCAGGCGGACACCACGGGTTGCATCGTCAACATGCTCGACCAGAAGGTGTTCAACCTCAACCCGGACTTCCTTTCGTACACGCTCACCAAGATCGCTCTCGAGGGCGCCACGCGGTTGATGGCGCAGGCTCTGGCGCCGCGGATACGGGTGTGCGGGATCGCCCCCGGCATCACGCTGAACAGCGCCCGGCAGAGCGACGAGAATTTCAGGCAGGCCCATCGCATGGCGCCGCTGGGCACGAGCTCCGAGGTCGAGGACATCGTGCAGGCGCTGCGTTACGTGGTCTCCGCCCGCGCGCTGACCGGCGCCACGCTCATAGTGGACGGCGGCCAGCATCTCTGGCCGCTCCGGCGCGACGTGCAGTTCGAGGCGAAGTAGCCGTGGCCGCCGCGCCCGGGAATGCGGTCGACACTGCCCTGGCCCTGCAGCTGCGGCAGGTTCGGCGGATCTTTCTCAGGAACTTCGAGACCCGCATATCGATGGGCGTTCACGATTTCGAGAAGGAGGCGAAGCAGCGCATCCGGGTGAACGTCGATCTGTATCTCGAGCCCGACGGCGTGATCAAGCACGATTCGATCAGGGAAACAGTCAACTACGATTTCCTGCGTGCCGAGATCCAGCGCCTTGCCGACAGCGGCCATTTCAACCTGCAGGAGACCTTCTGCGACAAGATCGTCGCGGCCTGCCTCTCCAGGCCCGGGGTGGTCGCCGTGCGGGTATCAAGCGAGAAGCCGGATGTCTACCCCGACTGCGAGGCGGTGGGCTTCGAGATCTTCCGGGTGAAGTAAGATTCACGCTATGGCTGAACTGCAGAAACAGATCTACGAGGGCAACAAGCTGGCCAAGCGGCTGCGCCGCCTGGTGGGGCAGGCGATCGCCGACTTCGACATGATCCGCGCCGGGGACAAGGTGATGGTCTGCCTGTCCGGGGGCAAGGACAGCTACGCGCTGCTCGACGTTCTGCTGTCGCTCAAGGAGCATGCTCCGGTCGATTTCGATATCGTCGCCGTCAATCTCGACCAGAAGCACCCGGGCTTTCCCGCCCACGTTCTGCCTGAGTACCTGGCGGCGCGCGGCGTGGCGTTTCGAATCGTCGAGCAGGACACCTACAGCGTTGTCAAGCGGGTCGTTCCCGAGGGCAAGACCATGTGCGCCTTGTGCTCGCGCCTGCGGCGGGGTGCGCTCTACCGGGTAGCGACCGAGCTGGGCGCGAGCAAGATCGCGCTCGGCCATCACCGTGAGGATATCCTCGAGACCTTCTTCCTGAACCTGTTTCATGGCGGGCGGCTGAAGGCGATGCCGCCGAAGCTGGTCTCGGACGACGGTCGCCACATCGTCATCCGCCCGCTCGCCTACTGCAGGGAAAAGGATCTCGAGGTCTTTGCCGGGCTGCGGCAGTTTCCGATCATTCCCTGCGACCTGTGCGGGTCGCAGGAGAACCTGCAGCGGCAGGTGGTGAAGGACATGCTGCGCGAGTGGGAGAAGCGTTTCCCCGGCCGGCTCGAAACCATGTTCGCTTCGCTGCAGAGAGTCGTGCCCTCGCACCTGCTCGACGCCAGGCATTTCGATTTCGCCGGCCTGAAGACGCAGGGCGACGCCTATCTCGATGGCGATATCGGCTTCGACCAGGACGAGTTCTCGGCGAAGCTCATCCGCCTGCCGGTTCCCCGGGCTGTCGAGGGCAAATGACCATCGTCAACTTCACCCCGCTATCGGCCCTGATTGGCGGTGCGCTGATCGGATTGGCGGCCGCCGGCACCTGGTGGCTGCTCGGGCGGCTGGCCGGCGTATCGAACATCCTCGGCAGCGCGGTCGGCGAGTCACAGGGCCGCGACTGGCGGATCGCCTTCCTGGGAGGCCTGCTGGCCGCGGGCCTGCTGGCGTTCGCGCTGTTCTCCGGCGAGGTGGCGTTCCAGCTCGACGCCGGCTACGCGCAGGTCGTCCTCGCGGGAGTCCTGGTCGGCCTCGGCACGCAACTGGGCAGCGGCTGCACCAGCGGCCATGGCGTCTGTGGGATCGGCCGCCTGTCGCTGCGGTCGGTGGTCGCAACGCTCGTGTTCATGGCAGCGGGCGCTGTCACCGTCTACGCCGTGCGCCACCTGCTGGCATGAAGCAGGTCGGCGCGGCTTTCGTCCTCGGGCTGGTGTTCGGCGCCGGCCTGGTCATATCGGGAATGAGCAATCCGGCAAAGGTGATCGGCTTTCTCGACATCACCGGGCAATGGGATCCGAGCCTGGCCTTCGTCATGGGGGGCGCGGTGGCGGTGTTCGGAGTGCTCTACCGGCTGGCGCTGCGCCGCGAGCGGCCGCTGCTGGCAGCGGCGTACAGCGCGCCGGATGCCAGGGCGATCGACACGCCGCTTCTGGCCGGGGCACTGATCTTCGGAGTGGGTTGGGGCCTGGGCGGCTTCTGTCCCGGGCCGGCGATCGTTTCCGCCGGTTTCGGCAATCCGCGGGTGTGGAGTTTCGTGGCGGCGATGATCGCCGGCATGGTCCTCTTCCGTCTTGTCTTGAGACGCAGCCCGTCCTGACGGCTTTTGTCCGGCAGGCGCTGCCTGTACACTTCGCGCCTTCGCCATTCGGGCGCACCACAGCAGCTTTCTGCGGGAAAAATCATGGATTCCAGGCCGGCCAGGATCGGTTCGTTCTATCCGCCTCAGCGCATGTTGATGGGTCCGGGCCCGTCGGAGATTCACCCGCGGGTTTTCTCCGCGATGGGCCGGCCGACGATCGGCTATCTCGACCCGGTGTTCGTCGAAATGATGGAAGAGCTGAAGGAACTGCTGCGCTACGCGTTCCAGTCGGCGAACTCGCTGACTTTCCCGGTCTCCGGCCCCGGCTCGGCGGGAATGGAGATGTGCTTCGTGAACATGGTCGAGCCCGGCGACAAGGTCATCGTCTGCCGCAACGGCGTGTTCGGCAGCCGCATGATCGAGAACGTGGAGCGCACCGGCGGCTTGGCGGTGGTGGTGGAAGACGCCTGGGGCAGGCCGGTCGATCCGCAGAAGGTCGAGGACGCGTTCGCCAGGCACCCGGAGGCGAAGATCCTGGCGTTCGTGCATGCCGAGACTTCGACCGGGGTGGCCTCCGATGCGAAGGCGCTTGCCGGGATCGCCCGCCGCCATGGCGCACTCACGATCGTCGATGCGGTCACCTCGCTCGCCGGGACCCCGGTGCTGGTGGACGAATGGGGACTGGACGCGGTGTACTCAGCCAGCCAGAAATGCCTCTCCTGCACCCCCGGCCTGTCGCCGATCACGTTCAGCGACCGCGTGATCGAGCGGGTGAAGGGGCGCAGGCGCAAGGGACAGAGCTGGTTCATGGACCTGAACCTGCTACTCGGCTACTGGGGCGAAAGCAATCGCACCTACCATCACACCGCGCCGACCAACTCGCTCTACTCGCTGCACGAGGCGCTGGTGATGCTCAGGGAGGAAGGGCTGGAGAACGCGTGGGCCCGCCACCAGCGCAACCACAAGGCGCTCAAGGCCGGGCTGGAAACGCTCGGCCTGCGATACCTGGTCGATGAGCCGTATCGCCTGCCGCAGATGAATGCGGTCCATGTCCTGCCCGGGCTCGACGAGAAGGAAGTTCGCCGGCGGCTGCTGGCCGAGTTCAATCTCGAGATCGGCGCCGGGCTGGGCGAGCTTGCCGGCAGGATCTGGCGCTTCGGCATCATGGGCTATTCCTGCAAGATGGAGAACGTGATGCTCGCGCTGTGTGCGCTCGAAGCGGTGTTTGCCGACATGGGCGCGAAAGTGGATCTGGGCGCAGCCGAAGCCGCGGCCTACCACGCCTACGCCGCGCATCCCTCGCGCGCGCCCGCGGTGCGCGCAGTCGCCTGAAGGCAGGCTCTAGGCGCTAGGCCCGATGCGCGAGGCGGGCGATCGAGTCCGACTCGACCGCGCCGGGCGGAGGCCGTCCGCTCTTCGCAACTGCGACCATCGCAGCCGCCACGGTATCGGCGTGGATCGCGCGGTACTTCGCCAGCGGGCCGCGAAGCAGCGGGCCGATCAGTCGCATCAGCACGAGCCCGATCCTCTCGCCCGAGCGCACCTCCTGCCGCGGCCCGTCGAGCAGTGACGGCCGGAAGAACCAGGCGTCGATTCCCGCAGCGGCGACATCGCGCTCGGTTTCGCCCTTGACCCGGTTGTAGAAGATCCTGGAGCGGGGGCTGGCGCCCAGCGCCGAGACCATCAGAAACCGCTGCGCCCCGGCCTGCCGGGCGTGTTTCGCCAGCGCCACGACGTGCTCATGGTCGACTTTCCTGAAAGCGGCCTGGCTTCCTGCCTTGGCGATCGTGGTGCCGAGACAGCAGAACACATCGTCCACCGGACCGGGCAGTGAAGCCAGGCGCTCGAACTCGACGATCCTGGTCTGCAGCTTGTCGTCCGACAGGTGCAGCGGCCGCCGCGCCAGCACGATGACCCGCGCAAAGTCGGCGTCGGCCAGCAGCCTGCGCAGCACGAACCCGCCGACCAGGCCGGTCGCGCCGGCGACGACTGCGCTGCGCGCCATGATCGCAACCTATCTCGACTGCCCGCGCGCGAGTGCCTGCTGGAAACGCTGCTCGCCGGTATCGCCCAGGGTCTGCGCCTCCGGCTGGGAGTTCAAGGCGAGGGCGAGAAGCTTGAAACGTTCGAGCGGCTCGGGATGGCCGGTGAGCGCAGCGCCGGCGGCGTAACGATCGCGCACCGTGGCCTCGAAGCGCTGCAGCACCGCCAAGAGGCCCCAGGCTTCGTAGCCTGCACGCCAGGCGAGTACCGCGCCGTCGGTGTCCGCCTGCATCTCTTCCCCCTTGGACAACTGGGCCTTGTGCTGCGGCGAATTCATCTGCTCCATCGACCGCTGCACCAGCTTGCCCAGGTCGCGAAACTTGGCCGCAGTCGCCGGGTTCAGGGCGCCGAGCTGTTCCTCCGAGCGCTTCACCGAAGTCTCGAATTCCTTGTTGAGGTAGACCCAGCGCAGGTGGTGTTTGCGCACGATGTGGGAGATTTCGTGGCCGAGGACCGCAGCCAGTTCCGATTCGGTTTCGATCAGGTCCAGCATGCTGCGGGTGATGAACACGTAGCCCCCCGGCACCGCGAACGCATTCGGGTTCTGTCCTTCGATCACGGCGAAGCGCCACGGCAGGTTCGGGCGCTCGCACTGCTGTGCCACCCACATGCCGACCGAGTTGACGTAGCGCTGCAGCCCCTCGTCGGCCTCCAGCCGCTGGCCGCTCAGGAACTGCTGCACCATTCCGAATCCGAGCTCGGCCTCCTCGGCATCGCTCAGGTTGAACTCGGTCTCGATCCCGGAAGGGTTCTGCCGCAGGAACTCGCGGTACTCGCGATCGCTTTCCGCCTGCATGCGCGCATACTCCGGATCCCGGCGCATCTGCTCTTCCAGCGCCCGGTCCTGCTGCTCTGCCAGCTCCGTCTGCCGCCTGTAAGCCCTTGCCGCCTCGGTGTCCTTGCCCTCGAGGAAATCCTGTTGCCCCTCGATCGAGACGTTCATCATCTCCAGTGCCTTCTGCATCTGCGCTTCCTGCATCGCCTGCATCTCGCGGGGAGACGGCCCGGTGTGCACCGCGCAGCCTGCGCAGACAACCATGACGGCGAGCGCCGATCTATTCATCGAAGAACCCCGGAGGCGGGCCGCCTTCCGGCATGTACTCGTCCATCTCGAGGTAATCGCGCTTGCGAGACTTGAGGTTGGCGGCGCGGGCGAAGCTCGCCGCCTGCCTCGCGTCCACGCCCAGTCCCCGGAACTTGGCGGCTTCGGACTGGTTCGGCGACCCGACGATGAGCTCTTCCTCGGAGAATCCGCGAATTCCGCTGTCGCTTCTCTTGATCGGCCTGGCCGGCTTGGCGCCGGCCCCCGAAACCGGTTTGCTCGAGCCGCCGCGCACTTCCGCCAGCCGCAGCCAGCCGGTCGCCGAGCCGCTGCCGACCTGGACCCAGGCGCCGCGGCGCAAGAGAAGTTCGACAGGACGTCCGGCGTCTATCCGCGCGACGACCCTTGATGTCGCCACCGGCTGATCGCGCAACTCCGCGGCCTTCGGCACATAGCCGGACTCGCCGGCCGATGCCGCGCCCGCCGCCGCGAGCACCAGCGCAGCGGCGAATCGTTTCACTGTCAGCTCCAGGGGTTTACTGCGAGGCGAGGCGCAGCTTGCGCGTAGCCTGCTCGAACCGGCTGGCGTTCTGGGGCGCCTGCGCGAATCCGTCGAACCGATTGCCCATGCCGATGGCAAGCTTCTCGATCCTCGCCTCCGGCGAAGGGTGGGTCTTGAACAGCAACGCCAGAAACGCATCCTTCTGGTCGGCAGCGGACAGCGTTTGCAGAACCGCGGGCAGGCCATAGGGGTCGTAGCCGCCGCGGGCGGATAACACCACTCCCATGCGGTCGGCTTCGAACTCGTCGGCCTTGTCCAGGCCGCGGGCATACAGCTCCTTCGCCGGCCCGGCGAGTTGCTGCACCAGCTCGGCGTGGCGGCTTTCCGCCGTGGCAGCCGCAACCCCGGTGCCGAGCAGGTTCATCGCGGCGTTCTTGCGCAGCGCCTTCAGGTGATGCTTCTGCACCACGTGGGCGATCTCGTGGCCGAGCACTCCGGCCAGCTCCGCCTCACTGCGCAGCTGGCGCATCATTCCCTTGGTGACGACGATGTAGCCGCCGGGCGCGGCGAAGGCGTTCACGTGGTCGGAATCGTTGACCGCGAAGTGCCAGGGCAGCTCCGGGCGCTCCGACTGGCGTGCAACCCAGAGTCCCACCGAGTTCACGTAGCGCTGCAGCTCCGCGTCGTCGAGCAGCGGGCGGGCACCGAGCAGGGTCTCGGCCACTCCCCGGCCGATTTCGATCTCTTCAGGCTCCTGCACCGGGCGCAGATCGCTGACGTTCTTTACCACCGAGCCGATGTCGACGTTCTGGATGTTGAAGTCGCCGCCGCAGGCCGACAGCAGAATCGCACAGCCCCCTGCCAGCAACGCGCTCCTCGCACCGGAGGCGCTCACTTCTTTTTCCCCAGCGGCTTGCCGGTCTCGTCGAAGTAAGCCACGTCTCGGGCCGCCAGCTTGCCGCTTTGCGCGAACGCTTCGGACTGCGCCGGGTCGGCCGAGTAGCTTTCCATCTTGTCCACTTCGGCCGGATTCGGCTTGGCCCCTTTCAAGTCCTCCTCGGAGAATCCGCGCACTCCGGTGGTCACAGTGGCGGTGGTCTGTGGACGGGTGCGGCTGCCGACCCCGATCGCCGACAGGATGTTTCCGCCGCCGGGCTTCTGATTCGGGTCTCCGAGCCGCACCGACAGCATCCGCACCCACCCCTGGCTCTTGGCGTCCTTGGTGCGCACCTGCATCCAGGCGCCCTGGCGGGTGACGATTTCGACCTGGGTTTTTTCCGGCAGGGTCGCGACCGTCTCGGCATCGACGAAGGGCTTGTCCTTCAGCTCGGTCGGCCGAAGCGTATACCCCGACTCGACCGCAGCCGCGGGCGCAGCCGCGGCCAGGGCGATGGCAAGAGCGAGAAAGAACCTTGTCATATCGGTCGGCGGCGCGGCTCGTAGAGTGCGACTTCCTGCGCGCGGCCTTTCACTTTATAGAGCCCGCGCGCTTCGAAGTCAAAGGCCTCCCCGCAGAGGGCTCGGGTATCTTCCGAAACCAGTATGCGTGCCACGCCCTTGGTGAGGCCTTCGATGCGCGATGCCAGGTTCACCGTGTCGCCGATCGAGGTGTACTCGCGGCGCTGCTGCGAACCGATGAGCCCGACCACGGCGGGGCCGGAGTTGACGCCGATGCCGGCGTCGAAGTCCTTGCCGAGCCTGCCCAGCTCCTGCCTGAATGCATCCAGCGCGTCTGACATCTCCAGCGCGCAGCGCACCGCGTTCTCGGCGTGCCTGGGGTCGTCCAGCGGCGCGCCCCACACCGCCATGATCGCATCGCCGATGAACTTGTCGAGCGTGCCGCCGTTGCGGAATATCACCTCGACCTGGCGGCTGAAGTAGCGGTTGAGAATGCTCACCACCTCCTGCGGCGGGCGTTTTTCCGACAGCGAGGTGAATCCGCGGATATCGGAGAACAGCAGGGTCACCTGCCGGCTCTCGCCCTCGCGCGACAGCCCGCCGTGGGCGATCAGCTCGTTGACCACGTGCGGGTTGACGAAGCGCGAGAACTCGCGCACCGCCTGCTCCCGCTCCTTGCGCTCGCGCATGTATTCGCGCAGCGCCGCGGCGAAGTAGAACGCCCACCCGAACAGCAGCACTCGCAGCACCGGGAAGATCAGCAGCGCGCCGACCGCGACATACTCCGCCGCGACCAGGATCGCCGATACGCCGACGAAGCCGGCGCCGAGCTTGGCGGTGTCGAGTCGCCAGTGGAACGCTCCGAGCAATGCCGCCAGGACCCAGATCGCAAGCAGCAGCGGCCATGACATCTTCGCCTCGCGAAAATGGCTGCCGTTCTTCAGGTTGTCGAGCGCGCTCGCCAGGATATCGACTCCCGGATGACGATCGTTGATCGGCGTGGGCCGGATGTCGTGCAGGCCGGTGGCGGTGACCCCGATGAGGACGATCTTGTCCTTGAACTCCGCAGGGTCGCGCTGCTTGCTCTGGCGGTTGAAGTCCGCGATCAGCTCGTAGTAGGGAATGTGCTTGTAGGCGTTGCGGCCGCCGGGCCAGCTCAGGGCGATCGATTGCCGGTTGGGCACGCCCAGCCCGAGATCCTGCGCCACGCGCGCCGGCAGCGACGGGATGCCCCAGCCGTAGGCGTCCTGGTACACGTAGTAGCGGCGGCCGATACCGTCCGGGTCCGGCAGGTAATTGATGGTTCCGAGCTGCCAGTTCTCTCTCGCCAGCGCGTTCGGCAGGGTCAGGTTCACTCGCGCGTCCGGCTGGGCCGCGCTGCCGCGGACCGCGCCGAGCGCGGAGGCGAGGTCCGCCAGGCGTTCGCCGTAGGCATCGCCCAGCGCGTCCTGCCGCGCCACCGGAAAATAGACGTTCTCCAGCCCGCGGATCGAGTCGTTGAAATAGGCGTCGTGCTCCGGCCGGTCGGTATCCGGCTCGGAGAACATGATGTCGAAGACGATGGCTTTCGGTTTCTGCCGGGCGATGCCCGCAACGATCTCGCCGTGGATCGAGCGCGGCCACGGCCAGCGGCCGGCGTCGTCCGACACTTCGGCAAGGCTCGCCTCGTCCACGTCGAGGATGACGATGTCGGCATCGGGCTTGCGCTCGTCGGCCTGCGCCGCGACGAACACGTCGGTGAACCGGCGCTCGAGCGACTGCAGCCATCCGAGCCAGAGAAACTCGGCGACCGCCACGATCGCGAAACCGGCGAAGAGAACGAAGAGGGGATGCCTGCGAAGAAGCGACACGCGCGAAGTCTACGGGATGGCTCTTTGCGGCTCAAGGAATCCGCTCTCGCGCTGCGGCTGAAGGCGGTGCGAGCGCAGCAGCTTTCAGAGCCCGAGGCGCTGCCAGATGGTCGTAGTGAGTCCCGCCTGGTTGAGCGTGTAGAAGTGCAGCCCGGGCGCGCCACCCTTGAGCAGCCGGTCGCACAGCGCGGTCACCACGTCCAGGCCGAAGGCGCGGATCGACTCGCCGTCGTCGCCGAAGCCTTCCAGCTTGTTGCGTATCCACCGCGGGATCTCGGCGCCGCAGGCGTCGGAAAAGCGCGCCAGCTGGGAGAAATTGCCGATCGGCATGATCCCGGGAACGATCGGCACCGAGATGCCGGCGGCGGCGCTCTCCTCGACGAAGCGGAAATAGGCGTCCGGGTTGTAGAAGTACTGGGTGATCGCCGAGTTTGCCCCGGCCTCCACCTTGCGCTTGAACTGCTTCACTTCGTCGGCGGCGTTGCGGGTCTGCGGGTGATATTCGGGATAACAGGCGACATCGATCCAGAACCAGTCGCCGGTGGTTTCCCGGATGAAGGCGACCAGCTCGTTGGCATAGCGGAATTCTCCGCTCGCCGCCAGCCCCGACGGCAGGTCGCCGCGCAGCGCCACGATGTGACGGATGCCGTGCTCCTTGTATCTCGCCAGGATCGCCGCGATCTCCGCCCTGCTGGAAGCGATGCACGACAGGTGCGGCGCCGCCTGCTGCCCGGAGGCGCGGATCTCGAGCACCGTTTCCAGCGTGCCCTCGCGGGTCGAGCCGCCGGCGCCGAAGGTCACCGAGAAGAAGCGCGGGCTCAGCTTCGCCAGCTGCTGCCAGGTCTCGCGCAGCTTCTCCTTGCCCGCGGGAGTCTTCGGCGGGAAGAATTCGAAGGAGAAGATGCGTGAGGGGTGAGGGGTGAGGGGTGAGGTGGACAAGGCCTATTTTCCCGCTTTGTTCGCCGTAATCAGGCCGGCAATGAGCCGGAAAACCCGATCCAGAAGCGCGTCGATTTCCGTCGTGTCGCTCGCATATCCAAGCTCTCTGGATATGGTGAGTTGAGTCTCCAGCTCACTTAGCGAACCACGCGCCAGTATCAGGAAATGGGAGAACTCTTTCTCGGTTCCGCGTGCTGCACCTTCTGCGATGTTGCTCGGAACGGAGACTGCCGCTCGTCGCATCTGTGAAGTCAGACCAAACTGCTCCTCTCGCGGAAAAGTCTTCGTCAGACTGTAGACGGCTGTAACGAGCTTTATCGCCTCCTGCCACGCGAGGAGATCGTGGTGTTTTCTTTTCACCCCTCACCCCTCACTCCTCACCCCTCACGCCTTTGCCGTCAATAACGATAGTGTTCCGGCTTGAACGGCCCCTCCTTCTTCACCCCGATGTAGCGCGCCTGGGCGTCGGTCAGCTCGGTCAGTTGCGCGTCCAGTTTCTTCAGTTGCAGCCGCGCGACCTTCTCGTCGAGGTGCTTGGGCAGCACGTAGACCCCGACCGGATACTTCTCCGGATTCTTGAACAGCTCGATCTGGGCGATCGTCTGGTTGGCGAAGGACGAGGACATCACGTAGCTCGGGTGCCCGGTGGCGCAGCCGAGGTTCACAAGCCGCCCCTCCGCCAGGAGGATGATGCGCTTGGCCGGGCGTCCTTCCATCGCCGGAAAGATGACGTGGTCGACCTGCGGCTTGATGTTCTCCCACTGATACTTCTTCAGGCCGGCGACGTCGATCTCGTTGTCGAAGTGGCCGATGTTGCAGACGATCGCCTGGTCCTTCATCTTCTTCATGTGGTCGTGGCTGATCACGTGGAAGTTGCCGGTGGCGGTGACGAAGATGTCGGCCTTGTCGCAGGCGTAGTCCATGGTCACCACGCGGTAGCCTTCCATCGCCGCCTGCAGCGCGCAGATCGGGTCGATCTCGGTGATCCACACCTGCGCCGACAGAGCGCGCAGCGCCTGCGCCGAGCCCTTGCCGACGTCGCCGTAGCCGCAGACCAGCGCAATCTTGCCGGCGATCATCACGTCGGTCGCGCGCTTGATCCCGTCCACCAGCGACTCGCGGCAGCCGTAGAGGTTGTCGAACTTCGACTTGGTGACCGAGTCGTTGACGTTGATCGCGGGGAACTTGAGCCGCCCTTCCTTCGCCATCTGGTACAGGCGCTTCACTCCGGTGGTGGTCTCCTCGGTCACGCCCTTGATGTGGCCGATCCGGGTCGAATACCACTTCGGCTCCGTGGCAAGCCGGGCCTTGATGGCGGCGAACAGCGCGGTCTCCTCCTCGCTGCCCGGGTGATTGAGCACCGAGGCGTCGGTTTCGGCCTTGGTGCCCAGGTGCAGCAGCAGGGTGGCATCGCCGCCGTCGTCCAGGATCATGTTGGAGTAGCCGCCGTCGGGCCACTCGAAGATGCGGTGGGTGTAGTCCCAGTACTCGGTCAGCGACTCGCCCTTGTAGGCGAACACCGGCGTGCCGCTCGCAGCGATCGCCGCCGCCGCGTGGTCCTGGGTCGAGTAGATGTTGCACGAAGCCCAGCGCACCTGCGCGCCGAGCGCCTGCAGCGTCTCGATCAGCACCGCGGTCTGGATGGTCATGTGCAGCGAGCCGGTGATTCGCGCCCCGCGCAGCGGCTGGGTGGCGGCGTATTCCTCGCGGATCGCCATGAGCCCCGGCATCTCCGTCTCGGCGATGCGGATCTCCTTGCGGCCCCAGTCGGCGAGCGACAGGTCGGCCACGTGGTAGTCGTGGGCTTGCTTTGTTTGAGGTACGGCGGACATCGACACTCTCCTTAATCAATAACGGAGCGCCGAAAACGAAACGGCGCTCCAAACCGGTCTAGGGTTTGAGCGCCGTTATTCCTTGCTGAGCCTGGCCTGTCCTCGGGGGACGGTCGCAACGCTCCTCAGCGGGGCGCATTATAGCGCCGGGCCCCGGTCCAGAGGCAAGCGGGGATACGATTCCGGCTCTTATGACGCCAAGGAGGGGAAAATGAGCGCCTGTTTCATGGTGCGTGCGCAGGTCGTCGATCCGTCGGCGAGGGAGGCTTTCGACCGGTGGTACCAGGACGATCACCTGCCAGATGCCATGAAGACCTTCGGCGCGAACGGCGCCTGGCGCGGGTGGAGCGACATCGATCCGTCGGTGCACTACGCGGTGTACGAGTTCGACGACATCGCCCAGGTGCGAGCGATTCCGGAGTCGGCGGGGCTGAAACGGTTGGTGAAGGATTTCGATGCGGCGTGGGGAAAGAAGGTGGTGCGGACGAGGGAAATGTTGAGCGTGGTGCAGCGGATCGGCGGCTGAGTTCAGGGAAGAGGCGAGCCGGTGATGCGCGCGCCGCGCAGCGGAGCGCCGAAAACGAAACGGCGCTCCAAACCGGTCTAGGGTTTGAGCGCCGTTGTTTCCTTGCTGAGCCTGGCCGCCCTCCGGGGACGGTCGCAATGCGGAGGCGCGTTATAGGCTGGGCGGGCTTTACTTGAAAAGCGATCTTCCAGCCGCCTCAACCCCTCGGTGCCAAGGCTTGCTCGGCTCCGAAAGGGGTACCCAGAGGAATGTGAGATGCAACCGCGACAGAGCTCGGGCCCAAAGTGCTGACGTAATATAGTCCCCATCCGGAGGGGGCAGATGCCGACGGGTTGGTCGAGAAACGAAGTGGAAGCGACGGTTGCGTCGTACCTCGCTATGCTGCAAGCGGAGCTTGCCGGCACGGCTTATAACAAAGCCGAGCATAGACGAAACCTGTTCCCCTTACTCGACGACAGGTCTGAACAGTCCATCGAGTTCAAGTATGCGAATATAAGTGCGGTCCTGATAGAGATTGGATTCCCTTTTATCTCAGGCTATAAGCCGCGATTCAATTATCAAAAGCTTCTCCTGGAAGTAGTTCTGTCTCAACTCCAAACGAGACCCGAGATTCGGACGCTTGCCGCGACCGATGTGGAACAACCGGCAGCGGTTCCCACGGTTGAGGACATACTCAAGTCGCTTACGGAACCCCCGAGACCAGTCGAGCTGAAGAATCGTGCCGCCTCTCCTATCGCTCATTACTCGGCCATTCCAATCAACTACTTGGAACGAGAGGCGAGAAATAACTCATTGGGTCTTGCAGGCGAGCGATTCGTAATCAACTTTGAAACTGCTCGCCTGATTCACGCGGGCAGGGAGAATCTGGCTTCAAAAATTATTCACGTTTCTCAGACACGCGGCGACAGTTCTGGATTCGATATTCTCTCGTTCGATCAATCAGGAGCGGAACGTTTCATTGAAGTGAAGACCACGAAGTACGGTGCACATACTCCGTTCTTCGTATCGAGGAACGAGTTGGAAGTCTCTAAGGCAAAGTCGAAATGCTACTGGTTGTATCGAGTCTATGAATTCCGAAATCGCCCGCTTGTCTTTACGTTGCGTGGCGCTTTTTCAACTACTTGCAGCCTTTGCCCGTCTACCTACGTAGCAAGAGTTGCTTAGCTGAGGCACATTAGTTCCGATAGTGCGCGATGAGGTCGGGTGCGAGCCAAAACTCACGAGAGGTTTACAGAAAAAGACCGAGAAACACGCGAAGAAGCACCGAGTCAAGGCAGAACTTCGAAACACCGAACTCGCCAAAGCAGGATCGGCGTTGACTTTGCGAATCTATTCGGGCGGCCGCAAGGTGGCAGAGATGCATGTTGGTCGTGGCTCGCTTTATTGGTGGGGAAAACATAGGCAAACCGCAAAGCGGGTCAATTGGTCCAGGTTCACCGAGTTGATGAATCGCCTGGCTTACGGAGACGACACATAGCACTGCTTCAATCAATCAAGACGATGAAAGAACGAGATCAAAGACCAGGTCGTAATGGGATGTGCGCCGTGGAAGTACCGCTCGCATCCCGGCCGACAACAGGTTCCATTCCCGTTATCAGCCTTTTCTGTGGCTGTGGGGGAATGGACCTCGGATTTAGCCGGGCTGGCTTCGTAACTTTACTTGCTTTGGACAAAAACAAGGTGGCGATCCAGAGCTATAACGTGAATGATGCTCGACACGCAGCGCGCGAGTGCGACCTAGCCAAGCTCACTGGTAGACAATTGGCGCAGTTGTTGCGGGAAGCGTCCCCGGCCGAACTACCGCGCGGGGTAATTGGGGGGCCGCCATGCCAAGCATTCTCTAACGGCAACACGAACAAAAAACGCCATGATCCGCGAGCCCGTCTGGGCCAGGCGTTTGGGCATTTGCTTGATACGCTGAATCGAGAAATAGGGCTCGATTTTTTCGTCTTTGAGAATGTAGTGGGGCTTACTACAAGACCCCATAGACATCGCTTCGCGAGTATCCAGCGCACGTTGCGGCTAGCAGGATTCAATGTTTTTGTCGAGAAGCTGGACGCCGGAGATTTCGGTGTCCCGCAGCGCCGCCATCGCTTGTTGATTGTTGGCATTAACAGCGCCCGATTTCCGTGGGTCCAATTTAAACACCCAGAACCGACTGCGCCCGCGCCTACCGTTCGGGAAGCTATTGGGGGCTTGCCGGAGCCGGTTCTGTATCGGCGCGGTATTAACCGCGACAATATCCCGGTGCATGTCAACCATTGGACGATGTACCCCAAGTCGAGAAAGTTCCTAACAGGGATTCAGGGGACTGGTCGTTCATTCAAGCGACTAGCGTGGGGTAAGCCAAGCTACACGGTTGCCTACGGGAACCGCGAGATCCATATCCATCCAGCAGGAAACAGACGGCTGAGCGTTTTTGAAGCGATGCTTCTTCAGGGGTTCCCTTATTCGTACGAGCTTTCGGGATCATTGAGTGATCAGATCACCCAAGTATCTGATGCGCTCCCGCCTCCGCTTGCTGAGGCAGTCGCGGCCGCTATTCGGAAGTCGCTGTACACTCCGATTGAGTCGTTCCAGTCGTCCTTGTTGGCCTGGTGGGAGAAGAATCAACGCCAGTTTCCTTGGAGAAAAACGGCCGATCCATACAAGATCTTGATCGCCGAGAAGCTACTGCAGCAGACAGCGGCCACGGATAACGTGGTCAGGGCTTATCGACAGATCGTCACGAAGTATCCGAACTGGTATGCGCTTGCGAAGGCGCGAGTCGGCGAACTGCGCGGAATTGTTGAGCCGCTGGGATTCAAGTACCGGGCATCGGAATTGGTATCCTTGGCGCGCAGCCTATGTAAGCATCACGCAAGCGAGCTTCCGCGGGACTTGCGGCAGTTACTCAAGCTACCCGGCGTGGGCGACTATTGCGCTCGGGCGCTGATGTCGTTTGCATTTGGCCAACGCTTCGGTGTGATCGACACAAATGTCGCCCGTTTCCTAGTCCGGTACTTTGGATTGCCCCTGAGAATCTCCAAGAATCCCGCGCGGGATCGCAGACTCCACGCCGTCGCAGATGCACTAATGCCGGCGGCGAAATCAAAGGAAATCAACTTGGCGATACTCGACATTTGTTCGGCTCACTGCAAAGCGAGGGAGCCGCAATGCAGTGGATGTCCCATGCAGGGTAGCTGTGCGTTTTATCGCACGGCAACCGCGGGCAAAGCCGTGCCTTCGGAGGGAAGCGCAGCGTAGCCGACAAGAAGGACGGTAGATGGAGGGGGAGGGGTATCTAATCGCGTTGGGAGTGGGGCTGCTGGTAGGCCTTCTAGCCTATCTTTACCTACGCCCGCGGAAGCAAGAGCCGCACCCTGAACTTGCGCCCCATCCGCCCGCAACACGCCAGCAGCAACGCGCCAGTCGCACGGAATCTGACACACCAGACTCGAACATAATCGATCGAGTTAAGGCGCCGCAACCCGCGCCAAATGACCAGCGTGTCGAAGCGGTTGCCAGCACTCCAGGGATCACTCCGGAAAGACCAGCCGAAGGTCGGGTGCCTCCGCGTTCCGAGCCGGCGGAAGAAGCCAAGGTCGATCTAAAGCAACTTCCGGAAGTTGAAGGCGAGGCAGCAAGCGACCGCGATAAGCACGAGACACCAAGCCCTAGTAGCGCCGACCCGATGTGCTTGGCTTCCGGCAGCGCCCCTGGATCACAAACCGCCTCACTGCAAAACAAGCAAGACCTGGGGGGCCGAAAGGGCCCTGCGGATCTCGACAATGCCACCACGAACCCGCCTTCGAAAGTCACGCCGCCGACAGTAGAGCAATCGCCAGAACCTGAGTGTTCTACGTCAATCGGACCCGGTAGCGGAGCCGAAGCCAATTCGACTGCTGTTGCCACACCTGAAGTACCGGCAAAGCCGAGCGTGTACCAACCGCCGGCTCATAAGCCGCCGAAACCACGCCCTGCAGACCGACAGCCTGCCCGCCCGGAACAGCCCGGCGACCGGCTCCTAGAGCTGAAGGTAAATGCGCAGGTAGACCATCATGGGTATTGCGTGTTTCGGCTTCTTGCAAAGCGACAACCCGGTTTGTTACCAAGCGTTGAGGTTCGACAGGGTCACGCGACTGTTTCTTTTTCCGAGCTTAGCGATGCCTGGTACGAAGTTGAAGCAGGCGACCTTGCCGATTGGTTGTCGGGCGTGCTTTTCGCTGAGGCCGGCCGAGACCGGCAATCAAACATTTCGTGGCAATTGAGCACCCGCGACTTCCACATTCTGGCCGCGCAGCCGGATTTTAGCGGTCCGACGTCTACAACGCGACTAACGATCGGGCGCAAACACCTCGTTCTCTGCCGAACGTTCATTGCCGAAGATGTGAAGCAACTTCTTAACGCAGCGGGATGCGATTTGGTAGTGCCGGCTGGTGCGGAAATGGGCGCGCCTAAGGACTGGGTATTCTTCTGGCCAGTAGTTCCGACCCGCGCAGTACCGGTCGTGGAAGGTGACAAGTACAACGTGTTGCGGCCGCAGCCGGAACTCGAGCTACTGCTGGAAGGAGGCCTATGTCTTTCAGAATCGAACTGGCTCTCAGGCTTCCCCCCGGCGATTCGCGTAAACGGAGTCGAAGCCGTCGAGGAAGCCGTCTATATGGATGCGCAACTAGCGTCTAGGGACACGTCCGGTAACTACTCTACAGCCGGATATGCGGACCCAGGATCGCATGTTGTGTTCTGTGCGGGCAGGACATGCCAATACGCCATTATCGAACCATCGCTTTCTTGGGAAGCCTGGGATGCATACAACTTCGCGAATGGATCGATCTGCGGTGCGTCTTCTCTCGCGCTTCACGAGAGGACGCTCGTGACTGTCCCTGCATCCAACCCGCTGCTGCTTGGGGCTATTCCTGGAGAACTCTTCCAGTGCCCCGCCACCGGTGCGACGGAGTGGTCGGGATTCGTGCCCTTTCCTGTTGTTTGGGCGCTACCCAGTGATCCTTTGCACCGCGATAAGAAATCGAGTCGGGTACTGCTATTGACGCCAATACAACCGCGCGGCGTTCGCTACAGGGGCCGTTTTTCTCGCAAAGGTCACCAACTTGAATGGAGTTGGAGTCAAGCCATACGCGACTGTCGAAAAAAGCGGCTGGCGCTTTCTCATGACAATACTGACGCCGCGGCGCTGTGGAAGACGTATGGAGTCGTAGCTCGGGAGATTTGGAGGGGCTTTCGATAGCCATGGGTATCAACGAGCTTCTCTTTTGGCTCTCCGCGAACGGCAGCGGCTCCTGGGGCAGATTCAGGTCTGCGGCAGAGGAGTTGGTGCCTCGAAAAGATGGAAGGCAGCCAAGTGCAGAAGGCCTGCGAATCCATCAACGCATTCGTTTCGGCCTGCAACAGCTGGGCCACGTCGAATTCGGCTGTTCCGGCTGCGAAGGAGGTTGGCGCGTCGCTCCACCGGTTCTCGCGCTTTCTGAGAGGAATGGCGGCATGGCAGGCATTCTATGTGGGGCCAGACTGCCTAAGCTCATTGCCACCATTGCAGACGATCTTGCTAAAGCCCACTTTGAGCGAGTGGAGGGGATAGAACAACCGGATGTGGTTCGATTTTTCGCCAAGGATGCAGACGTCGTGAACACGGCAGCTCAGCGTGCCCGGGCACGCGTGCAAATGCATGCACCCATTTCCATGATCTCCTGCCTGCCCCGAATAACTGATCTTTCCGGTTGGCACACCAGCCCCTCGGAACTCCCGTTTGGAAAGCACGTAACCGTAGAACGCTTCGAGCTAACCAAAACGATGTGCCGTTGGGGTAAATCATCCGTGGAGGAAGCAAAGAGAGCAAACGAGGGACTCTTCCGTTTCACGCGCTATGAGCGTCGAGAGCATTACTTACACAGCGGTGGGCGAACGCTCCTGGTTCCGGGACAGCTAGGCAACTTTGTGATAGCTGCTAAGCACCGACGCCGGTTGATTAGATATAGCCGGGCGACAAAGGAACTCACGTTCCCGGATGTCTGTCGTCCACCTCTGTTGATCGACCGGGCGCTCGTCCTTTGTTCCGGGTTCCTGCCTCGTCACGAAGTGGCGAGCCGCACCCTTACGTATATCGACGTTCCGGAAACAACCGCGGCACAGTCCGCAGCGCTCCTCTGCCAGGAATATGCATGAATAACCCGGTGATATTGTTTGATTTACTTCGCGAGATGTATCTCCGGTATCTGGAAAGCCCATTCGACCTGCGCTATCCCGACCTTCGGAGCGAGAGACGGTTGCTCTTGGACCGCGACGGGTATCTCTATAGAGATCCGCTTATCGAGCCGATCCCGGCGTATGAGCCATGCGGGCAAAGCTTTACCGGGATGGCGCAGGCACTGCTCGGCGGCACCTGGACACCTCAGCAGATCACAGATCTGGCTGATTTCGTTTCGCTGGATCTCTTCCCTTCGACTCGACAGCCATATACGCACCAGCGCGACGTGTTCCTCGAGTCGGTCGTGAACCACCATGACATTGTTGTCACGACCGGCACGGGATCAGGCAAGACCGAATGCTTCCTTCTCCCTGTCATTGCGGCTCTGATCCGGGAATCGGCCAGTTGGGCACCGGCTCCCGCTATCCCGCCGAATTGGCACTGGTGGAACTACGGCACACAACGCATTGGACAGCGGGCGCATGAAGACCCTGTACAGCGGCCAGCCGCCTTGCGCGCATTGATTCTTTATCCCCTCAACGCTCTCGTCGAGGACCAACTTGGCCGTCTGCGTATCGCGCTCGATGGCAACAGAGCAAGACAGTGGCTTCAAGCGCATCGCGGCGGCAATCACTATTACTTCGGTCGGTACACCGGTCGGACCCCGGTTCCCGGTATCCAGACCCAAACCAAAATCAGCCGTCTTAGACATGAGCTGGCGGAATCAGAGATTGCTGCACAGCGTGTTGCAGGTTCAATCGCCGAGCGGTTTTTTCCCCGTGTGGATGGCGGAGAGATGTGGTCTCGCTGGGATATGCAAGAAACGCCGCCAGACATCCTTATAACCAACTATTCGATGCTGAACATCATGCTGATGCGCAGTCTCGAGGCGAGCATTTTTCAATCGACACGGCAGTGGCTCGCCGAAGATAGTTCGCGAGTGTTCCACTTCATCGTGGATGAACTCCACACGTATCGCGGTACGGCTGGCACAGAAGTCGCGTATTTGATCCGCGTATTACTCGATCGTCTTGGCCTCTCTCCGAGCTCGCCTCAGCTTCGAATAATCGCGTCTAGCGCCTCGCTTTCAGCCGACCCTTCCGGTCTCGATTACCTTGAGCAATTTTTTAGTCGTGACAGAAATCGATTCCGATTCGTGGCCGGCGACATTGTTCCTACAGTGCCTGGCGCGGTGGCAAGTGTCCAAGCTAACGGCCCTGCGTTTCGCGACCTAGGACAAGCGTTAAGTAGAGGCGGGCAGGGGGGCGTAGCCGCTGCCGCGGGCGCGTTCCACCGGGCGGTGGGAGCTCCCGCAGTTACTGGCAGCGCCGAACGTGCTCTGGACGTGGCGCTACAGCATGTGGGCGCCCCATCCGCGTTGCGCGAGGCATGTACGGTTTCCAGCCCGGGAGGATCGCTTACGCGCCCCCGCATGCCGCGAGAAATAGGCGATGTGCTATTTCCGGGATTGCCAGCGATTGAGCGGCGCAATGCCATAGATGGATTACTAGGCGGTCTCGGTCTCGCAAGTGGCGCTGCGGCTCCCCTCCCAATCCGCGCTCATCTTTTCTTTCGCAACCTTCAGGGCATCTGGGTCTGTCCTAATCCAGCGTGCAACGCCGCTCCGCCCAGATCTTCACCGTGCCCGGTCGGAAGCCTGCATTACGCGCCCACACTTACATGCTCGTGCGGGTCACGTGTCTTGGAACTCCTTTACTGCGAAGCCTGCGGGGAGGTTTTGCTTGGCGGGTACAGACGGCAAGGGCCGAACCTTAACGAGTGGTATCTCAGCCCTGACCATCCAGATTTGGAGTCCTCTCCAGACCTCGTCTCAGTTAGCCGCGACTACAGGCGATACGCAGTATTTTGGCCAGCGCCAAACGGCGCATCTCCTATCAGCCTGACTTGGCGCGAGGATGGGGTCGCGAGGCGTTGGGTTCAGGCGCATTGCGTTCCGGCCGAGGGCAAGGTGGCGCATAGCGGGCGAGTTGGGGCTGTGCGAGGTTATCTCTACGAGGTGCGCCAGCTGCATGGTCCGAGTGGCGAAATTCTGGATTGGCAATCGCTTGGACTACCAGAAAGCTCGAATTTCGCTTTCCCAAAGTGCTGTCCACGGTGCGATACAAAGTGGAGGCATCGCGAGATTGGTGTGATTCGGACGCAGCGAACGGGCTTTCAAAAGCTCGCGCAGGTACTCTCGGAAGTGCTAGTACGCGAATCGGGCCAAAGCAATCCTGAGGCACGCAAGCTCGTGGTTTTCTCAGACAGCCGCCAAGACGCGGCGAAACTATCAGCTGGTATGCGCTTTGCGCATTACCGCGATGCGTTGCGCCAAGCATTGGCAGTTGCGCTAAGAAATCAGCGCCCAGGGGTCGATGCCTACTGGAGACTGATCAACGGACAAACTCTGTCCAACGATGAAATCGTGGAAGCCAATCACTTTGTCGCCAGGCGACCAGAGGAGGCCGGTACCCTAGACCGGGCACTTAACGCAGTGATGGCGAACCGGCCATCGACTGTAAACCCACTTCGGACGTGGGCGCAGCTTGCTCAAGATATCCGCAATCGAGCTGCAAATGGCCCATTTCCGATTGTTCCGCTGTCATCGGACGCCTCAGCGCAATTGCTCCAGAAGGGCATGAATCCGGGCGGGTGGTCGCAAGAGGCTCTTTGGACCAATCCGGAAGATCAAGAGGGCCATTGGCGTGAGCTCTACGATTGGCCCGTTGGGGGAGTCGCGGCAGAGAAGCCTTGGCACCTCTTGAGTCCAGAACAACAAACCCACCTGCGGTGTATCCATCGTCAAAGTGAAGAAGAGTTGATGGACGTGGTCTTCGCGTCGGGACGGCGAGGCCTCGAATCACTCAGGCTGGCGTATGCAACAACCGATCGCATAGCCCATCCAGCGCTGGATCCATTAGTCCAGGAATCCGCTGACGGCGTTATCCGAATCCTGGGCTCCCGCCGCAAACTAGCGTCGAAGAATGCCGATAGCTCGACGACCATTCCCGGTTACTTGCGGGATTACTTGGGTGCAGTCGCCACAATGCAGGGCCGCCCTACAGGCCCATTTCAGCAAGACGTGATTAACCACCTCAATAACTGTGGGTATCTCAATCAGTTCGTGCTCCAAGATCGAAGGCTATGCCTGCAACCCGCCGGCAATGCCTTTTACGAATGCCCACAATGCCGCCGAGTACATTTACAGCCAGCGGGAGGAATATGCACTGACTGTCTGACTGCCCTTGGGACGGCGCAGCCGCTAGAGGCGAATCCACCCGACTTGGACTATTACGGGTATCTCGCTACTCAGGCAGGAGATCCGTACCGCCTTAACTGCGAAGAGTTGACTGGTCAGACAGATAAGGAAGAAGCAAGGCGTCGCCAGCGTCTCTTTCAGAACATCGCCTTGCCGCAAGAAGAGAATCCGCTAACGGACGAACTCGACTTGCTCAGCGTCACCACGACAATGGAAGCCGGCGTAGATATTGGCTCGCTTTTGGCCGTAATGATGGCCAACATGCCTCCCATGCGATTTAACTACCAGCAGCGAGTGGGCCGCGCTGGTAGGCGAGGCGCACCGCTATCTGTCGCGCTCACCCTTTGCCGTGGCAGAAGCCATGATGACTACTACTTTCAAAGGCCCGATCGCATTACATCGGAGCCGCCGCCGGCGCCATATGTGGATGTAACAAGCGAGCCAATACTTCGTCGAGTACTAGTCAAGGAAGTCCTGCGCCGAGCATTTGCGCCGATCCCATTACCATCTTCTGCCGATAGTGTGCACGGCGAGTTTGGTAGCGCTGTCGGTTGGGCACAGCCCGCAGCCCCCGGTAGTCCTCCGACAAGAGACTTGGTCTCGAACTGGATTCAGACCAATCCGCAGGAGGTTCAGCGCATTTGCGACGTGTTGCTCCGGAGAACTAACTTGCATGGGCAGAGGCAGGCTCTTCTCGACTTCATTCATAACGGTCTAGTGCCTAGAATCGACACCATCGCTGGCAGTCCGGCGTTCTCTCAGGAATACTTGAGTGAACGGCTCGCAAACGCTGGCTTGTTGCCGATGTTCGGCTTTCCCACAAACGTGCGGCTGCTTTTCCACAAACAGCCGAGACTCTCTAACTGGCCGCCGGAGCGCAACATTGTTGACCGGCCGTTGGATATTGCCATTAGTCAATTTGCGCCCGGATCTGAAACCGTGAAAGACGGCCTGATACACAGCTCCATTGGCGTGGTGCACTACTTGCCGGGAGGGGGTTCGGTAAGCGAGCAGCCGGACCCATTGGGTCCGCCTCGGCCCATCGGTTTGTGCCGAAACTGCCAGGCTGTCGATGACTCTCTGGTGCCTGGCAATACCTGCCCCGTGTGCAATGCGACCGCGCCAGACTTCCGCGTGATTCAACTAAGCCAGCCAAAAGCATTTAGGACATGGTACGGCGCGAGTCGCGACTTCGATGGGATATTTGAGTGGTCGCCGCGTGCTTCGAGGCCAAAGACAGGGGCGACACTTCACACACTTATCCCGCGGGCGAACTTTGGTGTTTGGGCTGGTCAGGAAACTGTATACGTCGTCAACGACAACGATGGCGATGGATTTGAGTTTTACAAACTCGCCGGACGCGAAACTTGGGTAACGATGGGCGCCCTGGCCGCAAGTGGAGTGCCGCCAAGCGCGGTCGATGCACAGGTCCCGGCGCAAACGAGAGCATTGGCCTCAGTAAAGCAGACGGATTTGCTCGTACTAAGCGTCTTGCAATGGCCGCAAGGTGTTTTCGCGACACCACTAAACGTGAACGGTCGAGCGGCCTTGTATTCCTTCGGTTTTCTATTGCGGCGAGCTGCTGCAGACCTCCTGGATGTTGATGAGCGCGAACTCAGGGTCGGGCTTCGCGTGGTACACGATGCGAGCGGGCGCGTAAATGGCCAGGCGTTCATTTCGGATAGCCTCGAGAATGGGGCTGGTTATAGCTCGCGCCTGGGACAGCCGGCAGAGATGCAGCGATTGCTGGAATATGTGCTCGGGGTAAGCAACCAGACGTTTTACGGTCCGTTGATTTCGCACAATTGCCAAACGTCTTGCCCCGATTGTGTTCGGGACTTCAGCAATCTTGCCTTTCACAATATCCTCGATTGGCGCCTGGGGCTTGACATGGCGCGCCTATCTTTGAACGCGCAAGCTCCCATCGATCTTAACGTCGCATATTGGCAACCGCTTGCCGCCGTTGCCGCGAACGCGTATTTCAGGTCAATGCCCAACTGGCAGAACATCAGTCTTGCGGGATTGCCGGCAGGCCAGCGAGGAAATCATGTGCAAGTCATTGCCCATCCGCTGTGGAACACCGACCCCGGAAACCCGAGTGGCTGGTGTGCGCAGGTAGCGAACGCGTACGCGTCGGCATTGGGGAGTGGCGCGACTCGCGTTGAGTTCAGGTCGCTTTTCGATGTTCTCCGTCGCCCCTATGCGTAAGGTAGCTGTTCAGAGATAGAGCCCTGGACTCAAGGATGCCCTTTGTTGTTGAGCGCCTAGCGGGTTTCTGCTTCCTCTTAGCCGTGTCACATCAGTTACCAAGTAGGAATCCGTTGAAGTTGCATTTGAGTCTTTCTCTGCGACCTATTGTTGTTCCCCTGCGATCTCTGCGTTGATATTCGAGGGCGCGCGTAAGGCGGCGTCGCGCACCTGATCCTCCGGCGCGTGGTGCAGCAATCGAGAATCGACTAGTTCGCCGCCGCGCTCGCTTTCGCCTCGAGCACCTCCCACCGCTCCAGTTTCTCCATCAGCAGCGCCTCGATCTCTTCGCCGCGCTTCCGGTCTACCCGCGCTGCTTCCGCCCCCTGCTTGAAGTACTCCGGCCGGCTCATCTTTTCGTGCAGCGCCTTCTGCTCCTGCTCCAGGGCTTCGATCTCCCCGGGCAGGGCTTCCAGCTCCCGCTGCTCCTTGAAGCTCAGTTTCAGACGGCTCTTCTCCCGCGGCGGCGCCTTCTCTTTCGACTTCGCCGCCGGCTTGTCCTCGGCAACCGCAGCGGGCCGCTGCCTCACCCAATCGGAATACCCGCCGGCGTATTCCTTCCACCTGCCGCCGCCTTCGGCGGCGAGGGTCTGGGTGACGACGTTGTCGAGGAACGCCCGGTCGTGGCTCACCAGCAGCAGCGTCCCTTCGTAATCCTGCAGCGCCGCCTCGAGCAATTCGAGCGACTCGATGTCGAGGTCGTTGGTCGGCTCATCCAGTACCAGGACGTTCGCCGGCCGGGCAAAGAGGCGCGCAAGCAGCAGGCGATTGCGCTCGCCGCCGGAGAGCATGCGCACCGGCGAGGCCGCGCGCCGCGGCGGGAAGAGGAAATCGCCGAGGTAGCTCATGACGTGCTTGCGCGCGCCGGCGACTTCCACCCAGTCCGAGCCCGGGGAAATGGTCTCGACGACGGTCTTCTCGGGGTCGAGCGCTTCGCGCATCTGGTCGAAGTAGGCGGGCGCGACGTTGGTGCCGAGACGAGCTCTTCCCGAATCCGGCGCCAGGGTGCCGAGGATGAGCTTGAGGAGCGTGGTCTTCCCAACGCCGTTCGGCCCCACGAGTCCGATCCGATCGCCGCGGCTCACCAGCAGGTCGAGGCCCTTCACGATCGCGCGGCCGTCCCAGGACTTGGACACGGCAGAGAGTTCAGCCACGAGCCTGCCCGAGCGCTGCCCGGCGGAGAGCGAGAGCCTGACCGAGCCCAGGCGCTCGCGCCGCGCGGCACGCTCTTCTCTCAGATGCTCGAGCCGCTTTACCCGGCCTTCGTTCCTCGTGCGCCGCGCCTCGATGCCTTTGCGGATCCAGGCCTCTTCCTCGGCCCAGAACTTGTCGAACTTGCGCCGCACCACGGCCTCGGCCGCGAGCTCGCCTTCCTTCAACTGCTCGTAGGCGGAGAAATTCCCAGGGTACGAGCGCAGCGACCCGCGGTCGAGTTCGAGGATGCGGCTGCAGACACGATCGAGGAAGGTGCGGTCGTGGGTCACCACGATCGCCGCCGGTTGCCTGAGAAGGAGCGCCTCGAGCTGCTCGATCCCGGCGATGTCGAGATGGTTGGTCGGCTCGTCCAGAAGCAGGATCTCCGGCTCGAGCGCGAAAGCGAGCGCGAGCGCCGCGCGCTTCGCCTCGCCGCCCGAGACGGCCTCTGGAGAAAGCTCCTCCGCGAGCCCGAAACGGTGCAGGAATTCGGAGAGCCGCGCTTCCACCCGCCAGCGCTCGCGTTCATCAGCGATCGAAGGAATGTGCCCGCGCAGCAGCAGGCTCGCGCGCAGCGTCGGCGCGTGCGGGAGTGCGGGCTCCTGCTCCACGAGCGCGACACGAAGGCCGTCCCGCTTCTTCAGCTCCCCGTCGTCGAGCGCAACCGCGCCGGAGATGACCGACAGGAGCGAGCTCTTGCCGGTGCCGTTGCGGCCGATGAGGCCGATGCGCTCGCCCGGCTCCATCGAGAACGCGGCGCGATCGAGCAGCGGCAGGTCGCCGTAGGCGAGCTGGGCGTCGAGGAGGGTGAGGAGCGGCATGCGGCGGATTATGCGGGCGGCGCGAACGCGAATCCGCAGGAGGCGGCGCGCCGCGCCGAAAAGAAAAGCGGGACCGCGTAACGCGATCCCTTCGGGGGAGAGAGCCGGGTGAGGCGCCTTTAAGCGGCAGCGGTCTGCTTGATCCCGGCGTCGGCCTTGAGCGCCTCGACCTTGTCGAGCGCTTCCCAGGTGAACTCCGGCTCGTCGCGGCCGAAGTGGCCGTAGGCGGCGGTCTTCTCGTAGATCGGGCGCAGCAGGTCGAGCATCTGGATGATTCCGCGCGGCCGCAGATCGAAGTGCCGCGCCACGAGCTGGGCGAGGCGCTCGTCGGAAATCCTGCCGGTGCCGAAAGTGGAAACCATCACGCTGGTGGGCTTGGCCACGCCGATCGCATACGACACCTGGATTTCGCACCTGGCTGCAAGCCCGGCGGCGACGATGTTCTTGGCGACATAGCGCGCAGCATAGGCCGCGGAGCGGTCCACCTTCGAGGGATCCTTGCCCGAGAACGCGCCGCCGCCGTGGTGGGCTGCGCCGCCGTAGGTGTCGACGATGATCTTGCGTCCGGTCAGGCCGCAATCGCCTTGCGGGCCGCCGACCACGAAGCGCCCGGTGGGGTTGACCAGGTAGTTGACGTTGCCCTTGACCAGGTTCTTCGGCAGCACCGGCTTGATGATGTTCTCCACCACCGCTTCGCGGATCTGCTCAAGGGAGATGTCGGGCGCGTGCTGGGTCGAGAGCACGACGGTGTCGATCGAGTCGGGCCTGCCGTTGGCGTAGCGGATGGTGACCTGGGACTTGGCATCGGGGCGCAGCCAGGGCATTCGACCGTCGCGGCGCAGCTCCGACTGGCGCTCGACCAGCCGATGGGCGAGGTGGATCGCGAGCGGCATGTAGGTCGGGGTCTCGTCGCAGGCGTAGCCGAACATCAGGCCCTGGTCGCCCGCGCCCTGGTTGAGCGGATCGTCGTGCGCCTTGTCCACCCCCTGCTTGATATCCGGGCTCTGCTTGTCGTAGGCCACCAGCACCGCGCAGCCCCTGTAGTCGATCCCGTAATCGGTGTTGTCGTAGCCGATGCGCTTGATGGTGTCGCGCGCCGCCTGCTGGAAATCCACCACCGCGTGGGTGGTGATCTCGCCGGCCATGACCACCAGCCCGGTGTTGACCAGCGTTTCGGCGGCTACGCGGGCGTATTTGTCCTGAGCTAAGATTGCGTCAAGGACGGCATCGGAGATCTGGTCCGCGACCTTGTCCGGATGCCCTTCCGAAACCGACTCTGAAGTGAAAAGGTAATCGCTCATTCTCTCGCCCACGTCTCGCCCAGGAAAGTCCGGCAGGATAGCAAACAGCCCGCACCCAGACCAAGCTAATCATACATGGTGACAGGGCTGTTGCGGCTGCTGGGGCACTTGCCGCTCTCCGTCTTGCAGGCCCTCGGCAGCGCTCTGGGCTGGGTGGTGTATCTGTCCTCGCCGACCTACGCGGGCCGCCTCCGGGACAACCTGCTCCAGAGCGGCGCCTGGGCCGACGAGCGGGACTACCAGCGCATTCTCAATGCCAACGTCGGCGAAACGGGAAAGGCCTTCGCCGAGGTGGTCGCGATCTGGTTCCGGCCGCACGAGGAGGCTGCGTCCTGGGTGCGCTCGGTGCACGGCTGGGACAGCGTCGAGTCCGCACGCACGGCGGGTCGGGGACTGGTCCTGCTGACGCCGCATCTCGGCTGCTTCGAAGTGATCGCGCAGTACCTCGCCCTGAAGTTTCCCCTGACGGTGCTGTACCGGCCGCCGAACTACTCGGCGCTCGAGCCGGCGATGCTCCAGGGCCGCGCGCGGGCGCAACTGAAAACGGCGAGCACCGATGTCGGCGGCGTGCGCACCCTTCTCAAGGCGCTCAAGCGGGGCGAAGCAATCGGGATCCTTCCCGACCAGGTTCCGGGCGTGGGCGAAGGCGAGCCGGCGGAGTTCTTCGGCCGCCCGGCGCAGACGATGAACCTGGCCTCGAAGCTCGCGGAGAGCACCGGCGCGGCCATGATGCTGACCTGGGCCAGGCGACTGCCGCGTGGCCGCGGCTACGAACTGAGCTTCGAGCCGATGCCCGACCCGCTCCCCGGTGAAACCGCGGCGCGCCGGCTGAATCGCGCACTGGAGGGCGTGATCCGCCGCCTGCCCGAGCAATATCTCTGGTCGTACAACCGGTACAAATAAGGTGAGGCGTGAGGCGTGAGGCGTGAAAGAGAGGGCGTGAATGGATGAGGAAAGGCAGTGACAAGTGACGGGTCACAGGTGACAAGTCAGGCGAGAGGCGTGAGGGGCGAAAGAAAGGGCGTGAAGGGTGAAGGGGCAGAAGAGGCGAAAGCAATGCAACGGCAGCATGTGACCGGGATTCGATCGGGCGGCGAGGTCCCGGGCTTGTCGCTTCACGCCTCCCGCCTCACGCCTCTCGCCTCTCGCCGTTCGCTTTGTCGCGTGTTGGGCTTGTCGCTTCGCGCCTCTCGCCTCACGCCTCACGCCTCACGCTTTCCATGCTGACGCGGCTCGCGCTCGGGTTGCTCTGGCTGCTGCACCTCCTGCCGCGAACTCTGCGCGGAAGAGTGGGTGAAGGCATCGGACTGATGCTGATGGCGCTCGGCGCCGAGCGACGCAATGTCGTGCGGACCAACCTCGGATTGTGTTTCCCGCAGCTTGACAAGGACGGGCGCTCCCGGCTGACGCGCCGCCACTTCATGGCCACCGGCCGCGCGCTGGCGGACACGACCGTCGCCTGGTGGTCTTCCGCCGACCGGATCCGCAGGCTGGCGCAGGTCGAAGGCCTGGAATATTTCATGCGGACGGTCGACGCCGGGCCGACCATCATATTGGCGCCGCATTTCGTCGGCGTCGACATCCTCGCCATCCGCCTGTCGCTGGAGCGGGATGCGATCTCGATGTACAGCCACCAGAAGAATGCGGTTTTCGACCGCTTCCTGGTGTCGAGGCGCACGCGGTTCCGACCCATCCGGCTGATCTCTCGCCAGGACGGAATCAAGCCGGTCATCCGGGGGCTGCGAGAAGGGCTGCCGTTTTTCTTCCTGCCCGACATGGACTTCGGGGCGAGGGACGCGATATTCGTCCCCTTCTTCGGGGTCGCGGCTGCGACCGTGGACGCGCTGCCGCGACTGGCGGCAATCACCGGCGCGGCGGTGCTGCCGGCGACCATCCGCCAGGGACGACGGCCGGCCGATGCCTGCGTGGTGCGCATCCACCCGGTGTGGCAGAACTACCCGACCGGCGATCCGATCGCAGACACGCGGCGCATGAACGCGTTCATCGAGGAGCACAGCCGCGATTGTCCTGAGCAATACTATTGGCTGCACAAGCGATTCAAGACCAGGCCGGCAGGCGAGGAGAGGTTCTATTAGCGGTCTGCGCAGAGAATCGATCGGCGGCTGCGATTCGCCCACGGGCGATCCCGGAAATGCTCGCGCACTGCGCGTGTACACTCCGGTTCCTGTGATCCGGGCCGGGTTGCGTGCAGCAGCCTGCTAAGGGAGATGTTCCAGAATCCTGATATCGGCGAGATCTGCTCGATGCTGCGTGAGGTGAAGACCATCGCGGTGGTCGGGCTGTCGCCGCTGCCGACTCGGCCGAGCTATCGAATCGCGCGGGCGATGCAGGGCGCAGGCTACCGCATCGTCCCGGTACGCCCGCTGGTCCCGAGGGTGCTCGGCGAGAAGGCGTATTCGAAGTTGCAGGACCTGCCCGAGCCGGTGGACCTGGTGAACGTGTTCCGCGCGGCGAGGTTCATCGATGCGATCGTGGACGACTGCCTCCGCCTCGGCCTCAAGCGGCTGTGGGTCCAGGAAGGAATCGTCAACGAAGCGGCTGCGGAGCGGGCGTTCAACGCCGGTATCTTCGTGGTGATGGATCGCTGCATCTGGCGCGACTACAACGGGGTGTGCAGCGCGCTTCTCGCCAACGAATGACGCCGCCTTCACCATACCGGATCTCCCCTGTTTCAGCAGAAGAGGTCCCGGCGATCTGCGCGCTTGCGCGGGAAATCTGGTACCAGCACTACCCCGGCATCATCACCGTGAAGCAGATCGACTACATGCTCGACCAGCGCTACCGTCCCGAAACAATCCTGCCACAGGTCGAAAGCGGCGAGGCCTGGTGGGACAAGCTCGAGATCGACCGCCGCCTGGCGGGATTCGCCCACTTCGAGTTGGGATCGAAGCCGGAGTCGATCAAGCTCGACAAGATCTATGTCCACACCCGCCACCGCGGGATCGGATACGGCACGGCGTTGCTCGCGCATGTCGAAGCGGCCGCCCGAAGCATGTCGAAGCGCACGCTGTACCTCCAGGTGAACAAGGGCAACTCGAACTCGATCGCGGTCTATCGGCGCAACGGCTTCGAGGTGACCGACGACGTCAGGACCGACATCGGCGGCGGCTTCTACATGGACGATTACGTGATGGAGAAGAACGTGAGGCGAGAGGCGTGAGGGGTGAGGGGTGAGGGGTGAGGAGTGAGGAGCAAAGAGTGAAACGAGTGCAGTACTCAAATAGCGAAAAGCACGCAATAGAGGCCTCGTCAGCCAGCACGCTGTTTTCTGCTATTCCCGTCTCGCGCCTCCATTCTTACCCACCCCTCACGCCTCACGCCTTCCGCCTCACGACTCGCGCCGCCCGGCTGACATGCGCCTGAAGTTCACGAAGATGCAAGGCGCGGGCAACGACTTCATCGTCGTGGACGCGACCCGGCAGCCGTTGCAGCTCGGGGCGGAGCAGGTCCGCCGCCTCGCCGACCGCCATTTCGGCGTGGGCTTCGACCAGTTGCTGGTGATCGAACCGCCACGCTCGAAGGACACCGACTTCTACTACCGCATCTTCAACGCCGACGGCGGCGAAGTCGCGCAGTGCGGCAACGGCGCGCGCTGCTTCGTGCGCTACGCCCGCGACAAGGGTCTGACTTCGAAGGGCGCGATCCGGGTGGAAACCGCTTCCGGGGTCATCGAGCCGCGGCTCGAGGCCGACGGCCGGGTGAGCGTGGACATGGGGGTGCCGCAGTTCGATCCGGCGAAGATCCCGTTCGTCGCCCCGGCGCAGGCGCCGACCTACAGGATCGATATCGACGGCCGCGAGATCGAGATCGCCGCGGTATCGATGGGCAACCCGCATGCGGTGCAGACCGTCGCCGACGTCGAGGCCGCCCCGGTGCCGACCGAGGGGCCGAGGATCGAGCATCATCCGAGCTTTCCGCAGCGGGTCAACGCCGGCTACATGCAGATTCTCGATCGCAGGCGTATTAAGCTGCGGGTCTGGGAAAGAGGCGCGGGGGAAACCCTCGCCTGCGGCACGGGGGCCTGCGCCGCTGCGGTGACCGGGATCGCGCGCGGAATGCTCGACTCGCCGGTCCAGGTGCAGGCACGCGGCGGGAAGCTCGAGGTTTCCTGGGCCGGAGAAGGCCGGCCCGTGGTGATGACCGGACCGGCACAACCGGTGTTCGAAGGCGAAATCGAGATCTGAGGAAACAAGAAAATGACCGGCGACGACATCGCTAGCTACCTGAAGGCCCACCCGGAGTTCTTCGACGACCATGCGGACCTGCTGTCGAGCATCGAGGTGCGCCATCCTCACGAGGACCGGGCGATACCGCTGTCGGAACGCCAGCTCGTGCAACTGCGCGAGCGAAACCGGGTTCTGGAGGGAAAACTGCGGGAACTGGTGAGCTTCGGCGAGGAGAACGACAGCATCAGCGAGCGGCTGCATCGTGTCACGGTCGCGCTGATCCGCACCAACGACCTGCAGGAGTTGCTGCGCCTGCTCTATTTCCACCTGCGGGAGGATTTCGCCGTTCCCAGCGTCGCGGTACGCCTGTGGAGCCGGCCAGCCGCGCAGATGCCGGAGTGCTCCCCGGTGAGCGCCGAGATGAAGGCGTTTGCAGAGAGCCTCTCCCACCCCTACTGTTCGCACCGGGCGATGTTCGAGTCGGCGGACTGGTTCGGCGAGGCCGGGCCGTTGCTGCGATCCTTCGCCTACGTGCGGCTTCGCGACGGCGATTGCGACGGACTGCTGGCGCTCGCCAGCGAAGACCCGCAGCGCTTCTATCCCGATATGGGGACGCTCTACCTGATGCGGCTCGGAGAGATCGTTGCCGCCTCCGCCTGGCGCTGCGGCTGAGCCGCGATGGCCGGTTCCGCCAAACGCCCCGAGGCCCTCAACGCCGACCCGCGGCTCGCCGGGTTCCTTTCCCACCTGGAGAAAGAGCGCCGGATGTCGCCGCACACGGTGCGCAACTACGGTCGCGACGTGCGACTGCTGCTGGAGCTGGCGGAGAGCACGCCGCTCGACAGCATCCAGACTCACCAGGTGCGGCGATTCGTCGCCAGGCTGCATGCACAGGGCCTGGGTGGGCGGAGCCTCGCGCGGGCGCTCTCCGCGTGGCGCGGGTTCTACCGTTACCTCGCCCGCGACCACGGCACGCGCCACAACCCGTGCGTTGGCGTGCGGGCCCCGAAGACCGGGAAGCGTCTGCCTGATGCGCTGTCGCCGGAAGAGGCGGCACGCCTGGTCGAGCTGCCCGACGGCGGCCCTCTCGCTGTGCGCGACCGCGCCATCCTGGAACTGTTCTATTCGTCCGGGCTGCGGCTGGCGGAATTGACCGCATTGAAGCTCGGTGAAGTCGACTTCGCCGAGGCCACGGTCCGCGTCCTGGGCAAGGGCCGCAAGACCCGCGTCGTTCCCGTGGGCCGCTATGCGCTCGATGCGCTGAAGTCCTGGCTCGGGCTGCGTGCCGCGATAGCCGCCCCGGAAGAACAGGCGATGTTCGTGAACCAGCGCGGCAAGCCGCTGGGCGCGCGCGCGATCCAGCTTCGCATCCGCGACTGGGCGCTGAAGCAGGGAATCTCGGCCAGCGTCCATCCGCACATGCTGCGCCATTCCTTCGCCTCGCATGTGCTGCAATCGAGCGGCGACCTGCGGGCGGTGCAGGAGATGCTGGGCCACGCCAGCATCTCGACCACCCAGGTGTACACCCATCTCGATTGGCAGCACCTTGCCAAGGCCTACGATGCCGCGCATCCCCGGGCGAAAAGAACGAAATGAACCGCCAGGACGCCAAGAGAAGCCAGAGCTGATTCAGGAAAACGACTGAGATCAAAGTTCGGCACCAGGAGCCTCGGTCTCAGCGTAACCCGTCCCAACTCATCCATACTCGCCCCACGGCGTTGTTTTTTCCCTTCCCGTTTTCCCGGCGTTGCTCCCGGTTCGAGTTTTCCTGAATGCATAAGCTGACACTGAAGGCGGGGCGGGAGAAATCTCTGCTGCGCAGGCACCCCTGGATATTCTCGGGCGCGGTACAGCGCGTCGAAGGCAAAGCGCAGCCGGGCGAGACGGTCGCAGTGCACGCAGGCGACGGCCGCTTCCTTGCCTGGGCCGGATACAGCCCTGCGTCGCAGATCGTTGCCCGCGTCTGGAGCTTCGACAGGACGCAGGAGATCGATTCCGGGTTCTTCCGCCAAGGCATCCGCAGAGCCGTGGCAGCACGCGAAGGGCTTTGTGACGCGGGGGCCGGCGTGCGCCTGGTGAACGCAGAATCGGACAGCTTGCCCGGCCTGATCGTGGATCGGTATGCGGGAATCGCCGTTCTGCAGGCAACCAGCGCCGGCGCTGCCCGGTGGAAGGACGCAGTGGCCGATGGGTTGCTCGCCGAAGCCTCGGTGCGCGCGGTCTACGAGCGCTCGGACAGCGACGTCATGGAACTCGAGGGCCTCGCCCCTGCGACCGGCTGGCTGCGCGGTTCGGGAGAGACCCGGCTCGAGATCGTCGAGTCCGGGTTGCGATTCATCGTCGACATCGGCACCGGCCACAAGTCCGGCTTCTACCTGGATCAGCGCGGGAACCGCGACTTCGTCGGCCGGCTGGCAGCAGGCCGTGAGGTGCTGAACTGCTTCTGCTACACCGGGGGCTTCAGCGTCCACGCGCTGGCGCACGGCGCCGCTTCGGTGCTGTCGATCGACTCCTCCGCCGATTCGCTGACGCTCGCGCGACAGAACGTGTCATTGAACGGGCTGCCCGAGGACAAGGCGCAGTGGCTGGAGGCGGATGTGTTCAAGCAACTGCGAACGCTGCGCGATCAGGGAAGGCGCTTCGATCTCATCGTGCTCGATCCGCCCAAATTCGCCCCGACCCCGGCAACCGCCGAACGCGCCGCCCGGGGCTACAAGGACATCAACCTGCTTGCATTCAAGCTGCTCAGGGCCGGAGGACTGCTTGCGACCTTCTCCTGCTCCGGGGGAATATCGCGCGAGCTGTTCCAGAAGATCGTCGCCGGGGCGGCAGCCGACGCCGCAGCCGACGCCCGCATCCTGCATCGCTTCGAGGCCGGACCGGATCACCCGGTGAGTTTGCATTTTCCCGAGGGCGAGTACCTCAAGGGGCTGCTGTGCCGGGTGTGAGCGCCATGACCGAACTGATCCTGATCCGCCACGGCGAGACCGCGTGGAACGCCGAGCATCGAATACAAGGCCATCTCGACAGCCCGCTCAACGACGAAGGATTGGCGCAGGCTCTGCTGCTCGGCGAACGCCTGGGTCGCGAGCCGTTCGATCATTTCTATTCGAGCGATCTGGGGCGGGCACTGCAGACCGCGCAGCCGATCGCCGACCGCAGCGGCAGGCGGCCGGTGAACGAGCCGCGCCTGCGCGAACGCAACCTGGGTGTGTTCCAGGGCCTGACCGGTCCCGATTGCGAGCGACGCTATCCCGAGGACTACGCCCGCTTCCACCGGCGCGACCCGGACCACGTGGTGCCCCAGGGGGAAAGCATTCGCCAGGTTTACTCGAGGGTTTCAGCCCTGCTTGAGATGTTGGTGCAGCGTCATTCCGGCGGGCGCATTCTGATCGTGACTCACGGCGGGATACTCGACGCCGCCTTCCGCTTCGTCAACCGGCTTCCGCTCGACCGGTCCCGCGATTTCCCGATCTACAACGCCAGCGTGAACCGCATTGCGCACGACGGCTCTACCTGGCGGGTCGCCGATTGGGGAGACATCTCGCATCTGACCCGTGACGCCGCCCTAGACGATTTCTGAGAACCCACCTCACCCCGGCCCTCTCCCCCAGACCACAAAGGGGGCTTGGGAGCCCTCCAGTCCCATGGAATCCTGGAATCTTCTTGGTGGTCAGGCGGAGAGAGTGACGAAAAGCAGCGCTTACGCGACCGATGTTGCTTCTGGCTCCCTCTCCACATTGTGGAGAGGGCGGGCGGTGAGGTGGCGTTCTTGACGACGGGAAGTCGCCGGGCTAGATTGGGGCTGTGCGATGCCAACAATGATGAAAACGCTGCATCGAGCCCTGAACCTTGCGCTTCCCGTCCTGCTGCTGCTCGCGCAGCAGACAGCACTGGCGCACGCGGTTTCGCACCTTGATCCCGACCAGCCGCCGGCGCACGAGAGAACGCTTGTCCACCTGAAGTTGTGCGGCAAGTGTGTATCGGCGGAGAAGCTCACCCACCTCGCCGCCGGCAAGGCGCCGCCGATCGTCGTCGCCGGCGCGTCCTACAACCAGCCGGTCGTTTCCGGCTACGCCTGCCTCACGCAGGCGCTGCTTCCCTACTCCAGCCGCGCTCCACCCGCCTGCCTCTGACTTTCTGAAGGAAGTCCGCTCTCGCGGCTGCCGCCAGCGAGCGCGTTTCGTTTCGGATTCAGAGGAGGCATTCCATGCTCAACAAGTTCGTGGCAGTGGCCATTGCCGCTGCTGCTGCCGCGCCAATATCCCTTGCCGCAGCGGAAGATGTGGAAATCGAGAAGGTCCGCAAAGAGCTTAAGGATCTGAAAGACGACTACGAGAGCCGCATTCGTTCCCTCGAAGAACGGTTGCGGGCGGCCGAATCCTCCAGCCAAACTGCTCCGACAGCGTCGCCGCCAGTGCCGGTATCGCCTGCCGTCACCCCGTCGTCAGGCGTAGTTGTTCCTCAGTCGCCCGCCATCCCAGGCCTCGGTTCATACACTGCGGGTGCGGTCACGGCGAATTTGAGCCTCAGCGCGCTGTTTGCGGGAGGCGGCTCCAGCGTGAACGACGCGGAGCTGGCAAACCTGCAGGCTGGCGGGCATGACCCCAGTCGTAACGGATTTACAGTGCAAAACGTCGAGGTGGTCTTGAGCGGAGCTGTGGATCCGTATTTCGATGGACAGGCCAATCTGATCTTTCTGATCGACAGTGCCGGGGAGACTGTGGTGGAACTTGAGGAGGCGTTCGCTACCACGCGAAGCTTGCCTTATGGTTTGCAGGTCAAGGCCGGGCAGTTCTTCCTCGAGTTTGGCCGGCAGAACCAGCAACACCCGCACAGTTGGGACTTTGTCGACCAGCCGGTGATCATGTCGCGGCTCTTCGGTCCCGACAACCTTCGAAGCCAAGGAGCTCGAATCTCCTGGCTTACGCCACTGCCCTGGTACTCCGAGTTGGAGGTCGGTGCCAACAATGCCGGAGGGGAAACACTGGCCAGCTTCCTGTTTGTACCCGGCGAGACCGTCGCCGGATATACGATCATCGACCGCGGTGGTGCGCGGGCCGCCAACGATCTGCTCTACAACGCAAGGTGGCTCAACGGCGGCGATGTGACCGACACAGTCAGTGTCAATGTCGGACTCTCCGGGCTGCGGGGTCCGAATGGCACCGGGTTTCAAACTTTCACCGAAATCTATGGAGCTGACCTGTACTTGCGCTGGAAACCCCTTCGAACGGAGCGCGGGTTTCCGTTTGTGGCCTGGCAAACCGAATACATGCGCCGAAGCTACGAGGCGGGCGATTCGGATCTACCCGGCAGCGCGCGATTAAGGGATCGCGGCTACTACACGCAATTCTTGTATGGGTTTCGTCCGAGGTGGGTCGCAGGCCTCCGATGGGAAGAGGTCAGCTCGGACGACTCCACCGGCAGCGATCCCCTGCGTGACAACCGCAAGCGGCTATCGGTTAACACCACTTGGTATCCGACAGAGTACTCGAAACTCCGACTTCAATATAACCGGGACGACGCGCAGCATCTAACGGACGAGATCGCCCACGGCGTTTGGCTTCAATTCGAATTCAATCTCGGCACTCACGCCGCGCATAAGTTCTAGGAGAATTCCCATGAAACTATTTTCGATATTGAAGGGAGTCCTTCTCGCGTTTTCAGTCATCGCATCGCCCGGCTTGGCCGCGGTACAAGTTGTTACGACCACGTCGGACCTGGCCGCGATTGTCACCGCGATCGGCGGGGACTCGGTAAAAGTGAAGAGCTTGACGCCTGGCGCGAGTGATCCGCACTTTGCAGAAGCGAAGCCCAGCATGATCCGCGTAACGACCGACGCTGATTTGTTGGTGCTCGTAGGCGCGGATCTTGAAATAGGTTGGCTCCAACCACTGCTGCAGACCGCTCGAAACGGCAAGATATTGCCGGGTAGCCCAGGCTATCTTGATATGTCGGCATTTGTGCCGCTGCTGGACCGCGCGTCGGGGCCGGTTAGTCGGGCTCTGGGCGACGTGCACCCACTGGGCAACCCGCACTATTGGTTGAATCCCGGAAATGGTCTGTTGATCGCGCGAGCGATCGCGGAACGGCTCAAGCAAATCGATCCGGGCAATGCATCCCGCTACGATGCCAACCTGACGGTCTTCGTCCAAGAGCTTCAACGAAGAATCCCACAGTGGGAAGCGGCTCTAGCGTCGTTGAAGGGCCAACCGGTGATCTCATATCACACGTCGCTGCGCTACCTGGCCGACGCCTTCGGCTTTCAGATCGTGGGACAGATCGAGCCCAAGCCCGGAATACCGCCGTCCGCTTCGCATCTGGAAAACCTCATACAGGTGGTTCGGGGCCAGAACGTGCGCCTACTGCTCATGGAACCCTTCTATGAGCGGCGCTCGGCGGCCTATCTAAGTCAGCAGACCGGGATCCAGGTCGTGATAATTCCCCAGTCTGTCGGTGCCGAGCGCGGCATCCGCAGCTACTTCGAACTGTTCGACGCGATTGTTCAGGCGATCCAGAAATCCGCGACCTCATAAGATGGACATCGTTTTCCTGCTGCTTCCAGGGCTGGTGTTTAGCCTGCTCATGGTACTGACGCACACGTACCTGGGCGTACACGTGCTTGCGCGGGGTATCATCTTCGTCGACCTGGCGCTTGCGCAGGTAGCAGCCTTCGGCGTCAGCATTGCCTTCTTGCTGGGGCAGGAGTCGCACGGAACACATGCCCAGGTGTATGCGCTCTCGGCCGCGCTTATCGCGTCTTTTGCTTTTGCAGGACTTCGGCGCCTACGAGACAAGACCACACGAGAGGTAACGATAGGCTGCGTCTATGTCGTGGCGACCGCACTCACAATCGTGATTCTCAGCCGCTCCACCCAGGGGATGGAAGAGCTCAAGCAAATGCTAAACGGGAATATTCTCTGGGTCCGATGGGAGGAGGTCTTGGTTTTGGTGGCGGTCTACGGGGTTCTCTCGTTTCTTCATGGGGTTTTCTTTCCGCGATTTCTTGCCCTGTCCATTTCGGAGAACCCTGATACTGGCCCAGGGTTCCTGTGGGAGTTCCTGTTTTTCGCTTCGTTTGCCGTCATTATTACCCTTGCGGTCAACTTCGCCGGCGTCCTCATGGTATTCGCGTTCTTGATCATTCCAGCATTCAGTGCCTCAATGCTGAGCCACGACCCGAGAAAGCAGATACTGATTGGCTGGACCATCGGAGCGACCGGCACTATCGCGGGTTTGGCCATGTCCTATTTCTTCGACCTGCCCACGGGGGCGACAACAGTTTCGCTTCTCGGCCTCATGCCGTTGCTCGCGATCTTGGCACGTTCCGCTTGGGCCTTGATGACACCAACCTCATCGGCCGTGAAAGCCGATCAACCGAAATAGAAAAGTCAGCGGTCCGCAGGACGCTTGCAGCGCGGGGACGCTCTCGCTATTCTTCCGGCCACCCGTCACGAATGCGGGCAGATTTTTATCCGCCCTCCTCCTTTTCCATGAATCCCGGCAATATCGAGGTCTCCGAGTTCCGGGGTCATATTTCACCCGAGGCGCAGGAAGCCGCGGTGCGCTACGCCAACGGCAGCCCGACCGAGGCCGGCGAGATCCTCTCGCGGGCGATCGCCGAGCCTCGCGCCGGCCAGGACTCGCGGCTGCTGTGGCTCATGCTGTTCGAGCTGTACCGCTTGCAGAGCCGCTGGGCAGACTTTGACGAGCTGTCCAAGCGCTACACGGCGACCTATGGAAGGCCGGCGCCGGAATGGATCATTCACGAAACGCTGCCCGACAATCTGCCCGAGGATCTGCGGCGCGGCGGCGCAGGATACTGCGAGATCACTGGCGAGCTGGGAAGCTCGGCCGCCGCGCAGATCGAAGCCATCGGCCGCGTCGCCGCCAATCGCAGCGTCGTGCACGTCGATCTCACCAAGGTGCAGTCGGTTACCGCCGAGGGCTGCGAACGCCTCGCCCAGACGCTGCAGTTCCTGATCACCAACGGCAACGGCGTGTTCTTCAGCGGCGGGGATCATTTCGACAAGCTGCTGCGCACCGCGGTTGACGCCGCGCCCAAAGTCGTGCCGTACTGGCGGCTGATGCTGGATCTGTACCAGCTGGAGGGACGGCAGAGGCAGTTCGAAAGCGCGGCCCTGGAGTACGCGTTGTTCGTGGAGACCGACCCGCCCAAGTGGGAGCCCATCCTCATGCCGGTCATGCCCCAGTCGAAGCCCTCGGAGCGGCGGGACGAACCGCGCTACGGCAGCAGTCCGGAGGTGATCTTCTTCCAGGGCGAGATGTCGGGGCCGAACGATCCGCAGCTCGCGATCCTGCGACAGTTTGCGCAGGGCAGGAAATACGTCAACATCAACTTCGCGCGCCTGAGGCGCATCGATCTGGTCTGCGCAGCAAATCTGGGCAATAGCGTGCTCGCGCTGGCCAACCAGGCCAAGGTGGTACGCATCCTGAAACCCAACCTGCTGATCGGCACGTTGCTGCGGATGCTCAAGCTCGACGAGCACGCCAGCATCATCGATCCCAAACCAGCTGCCTGAGCGGCGAGCGGAATATCCTTACTTCATGAGTCAGATCCTTCACGGAACCACCATCGTCTCGGTCCGCCGAGGGGCGAAAGTTGCGCTGGGCGGCGACGGCCAGGTCACTCTCGGCAACGTCGTCATCAAGGCCTCGGCGCGCAAGGTCAGGCGACTGCATCACGAGAAAGTGCTTGCCGGCTTTGCCGGCGGAACGGCCGACGCGTTCACCCTGTTCGAGCGCTTCGAGGCCAAGCTGGAGAAGCACCAGGGTCATCTCCTTCGCGCCGCGGTCGAGCTGGCGAAGGACTGGAGAACCGACCGCATCCTGCGGCGGCTGGAGGCGATGCTGGCTGTGGCCGATCACGAGTCGTCGCTGATCCTTTCAGGCAACGGCGACGTGGTTGAGCCCGAGCAGGGCCTGGTCGCGATCGGTAGCGGCGGCCCCTATGCCCAGGCGGCGGCGCTTGCGCTGCTCGACAACACCGACCTCGGGCCGGAGGAAATCGTCAGGAAATCGCTCGCCATCGCCGGCGACATCTGCATCTACACCAACCAGAACCACGTTATCGAAGTGCTGGAGTAGGTACGGTGAGGCGAGAGGCGTGAGGCGCAAGGAGTCAAAGAAGCGGTCAGGGGCAAGAGCGGCCACGCGAACTTCCAGCTTGCCTCACGCTTGACGCCTGACGCTTCTCGCCTCGCGCCTTTCTCCTCACCCTCTCCCTTACGCTTGTCGCCTCTCGCCTCACGCCTCACGAGTTCAACCATGTCCTCAATGACCCCCCAAGAGATCGTCCACGAGCTGGACAAGCACATCGTCGGGCAGGAAAACGCCAAGCGCGCGGTGGCGATCGCGCTGCGCAACCGCTGGCGGCGCCTGCAGGTGGCTGAACCGCTGCGCCAGGAGATCACGCCGAAGAACATCCTGATGATCGGTCCCACGGGCGTGGGCAAGACCGAGATCGCCCGGAGGCTGTCGCGTCTTGCCGACGCACCCTTCATCAAGGTGGAGGCGACCAAGTTCACCGAGGTGGGTTACGTGGGCAAGGACGTGGACTCGATCGTCCGCGACCTGGTCGAGATCTCGATCAAGCAGACGCGGGAGAGCGAGACCCGCAAAGTGCGGCACCGGGCGGAAGACCTCGCGGAGGAGCGCATCCTGGACGTGCTGCTGCCGCCGGCGCGCGAGGTCGGTTTCGGCACCGGCGAGGCAGCCGATTCGTCGACCCGGCAGAAACTGCGCAAGCGCTTGCGCGAGGGTGAACTGGACGACAAGGAGATCGAAATAGACGTTGCCGCCGTGCAGCCGCAGATGGAGATCCTCGCTCCCCCGGGAATGGAGGAGCTGACCGCACAGATCCAGGGCATGTTCCAGAATCTGGGAGGCGCGCGCCAGCGCGCGCGCAAGCTCAAGGTCAAGAAAGCCATGCAACTGCTCACCGAGGAGGAAGCGGCAAAGCTGATCAACGACGAGGAGATCAAGCTGCGGGCGCTGTCCAACGTCGAGCAGAACGGCATCGTGTTTCTCGACGAGATGGACAAGATCACGAGCCGCCAGGAGCTTTCCGGCGCCGAAGTCTCCCGGCACGGAGTGCAGCGCGACCTCCTGCCGCTGGTCGAAGGCACCACGGTGTCGACCAAGTACGGGATGGTGCGAACCGACCACGTGCTGTTCATCGGCAGCGGGGCGTTCCACCTCTCCAAGCCTTCCGATCTCATTCCGGAGCTGCAGGGGCGATTCCCGATCCGCGTCGAGCTTTCCAGCCTGACGGTATCGGACTTCGAGCAGATCCTCACCTCGACAGATGCCTGCCTGACCCGCCAGTACGAGGCCTTGCTCGCCACCGAAGACGTGGTGCTCGAATTCCGTCCCGAGGGCGTGCGCCGGCTCGCCGAAATCGCATGGCAGGTCAACGAAAAGACAGAGAACATCGGCGCCCGACGGCTGTACACGGTGATGGAGAAACTCCTCGAGGAGATTTCCTTCGATGCCGGGCGCAGCCGCGGCGGCCCGCTGGTGATCGATACCGCCTATGTCGATTCGCGCCTGAAGGAACTCGCCGCGAGCGAAGATCTCGCCCGCTACGTTCTCTAGCCGCCGAGCGATTCTCGCCGCGGATTTACATCGAGGACACCGAGGACATCGGACCGGTTCGCTGTGCCCTCACTGAACTGGTGCGCCGGCGCACCAATTCGGCGCCGGCCTTTCGCGGCACCCCGGCTTTCTCCATAATCCATCCATCATGAGCAAAGGCACCGTTTTTTCCCTCGCGGTCAAACCGAAGCTTCCGCGCAGGCTGGCGCGTCTCGAGGAACTTGCGAGCAATCTCTGGTACAGCTGGGATCGGCCGACCCGTACGCTGTTCTCGCGGCTGGACACCGCGCTGTGGGAGTCGGTAGGTCACATTCCGAAGGCGTTTCTCAAGCGGGTCGACGAGAGAAAGCTGATCGATGCCGCGGACGATCCGGTTTTCCTCGGCAATTACAACCGCGCCCTGTCGGCGTTCGATACCTATCACAGCGAGCCCTTGCGGCGCAACGGTTCGGAGTGGCTGCGGCAGAGCGATCTGGTGGCCTATTTCTGCGCCGAGTTCGGCTTCCATGAAAGCCTGCCAATCTACTCCGGCGGGTTGGGGATCCTCGCAGGCGACCACTGCAAGTCCGCGAGCGACATGCGTTTGCCTTTCATCGGTGTCGGCTTGCTGTACCGGCAGGGCTATTTCCACCAGACCATCGACGGCGAAGGCAACCAGAACGCCTCGTATTCCGACTCCGACTTCGACGACATACCGGTAAGCCAGGTGGTCAACGACGACGGCAGCGAGATCCGCGTTCAGGTCGAGTTGCCGGGCAGGAACGTGAGCCTACGCGTGTGGAAAGCGCAGGTCGGTCACGTGACCCTGTACCTGCTCGACACCGACTTCGAAGACAACAGTCCCCAGGACAGGGACATCACCCACCGCCTGTACGGCGGAGACCGGACCAACCGCATCGAGCAGGAGCTCGTGCTTGGAGTCGGCGGGGTTCGGGCGCTGAAGGCGATGGGAATCAAGCCTACCGTATGGCACATCAACGAAGGCCACGCGGCGTTTCTCGCGCTGGAGCGAATGCGCATGCTGGTGGAACAGGGCATGTCTTTCGACACGGCGCTGGAAGCGGTTGCCGCCAACACCGTGTTCACCACGCACACCCCGGTTCCCGCCGGGCACGACCATTTCAGCGACGACATGACGCGCAGCTACCTTTTTCGCATGCAAAGAGACCTCGGCATCGCTGAGGAAAGCCTGCTGTCCCTGGGGCGGGTCGGCAACAGCCGCGATTTCAACATGACCGCGCTTGCGATCCGCGCGTCGCGCTTCCACAACGGTGTGTCCCGCATCCACGGTGGCGTGTCGTCGCACATCTGCGCGCCCCTGTGGCCGGAACTGGAGCCGCACGAGAATCCTCTCGGCCATGTGACCAACGGCGTCCACGTCCCGACCTTCCTGGCGCCGGAGTGGGGCGAACAGTTCGAGAAATTCCTCGGCTTCGACTGGCCGCACCGGGTCCTCGATCGCGAGTACTGGAAACAGATCGACGAGATGCCGGACCACCTGTTCTGGAGTGTGCGGCAGTCTCTCAAGGCACAGATGCTTCACCTGCTGCGCCACCGCGTGAGCAGGCAGCACTTCCGCAACCGCGGATCGGAAGCCCATCTCGATCGCCTGCTGAAACTGGCCGATCCGGACAACCCGAACATCCTCACGATCGGGTTCGCAAGACGCTTCGCCACCTACAAGCGCGCCGTGCTGCTCTTCGAGAACCTCGACTGGCTGCGGGAGATAACCGGCGATGCGTCCCGGCCGGTGCTGTTCGTCTTCGCCGGCAAGGCGCATCCGGCGGACATGCCCGGACAGGATCTCATCCGCCGCCTGGTCCAGATGGCGAAAATGCCGGAGTTCGAGGGCAAGGTGCTGCTTATCGAGGACTACGACCTGCGGCTCGCGCGCCGTCTGGTGGCCGGTGTCGACGTCTGGCTCAACAACCCGATCTATCCGCTCGAGGCGAGCGGCACTTCAGGGATGAAGGCGGGGATCAACGGCGTCATAAACCTGTCGGTGCTGGACGGCTGGTGGGACGAGGGTTACGACGGCAAGAACGGCTGGGCGATCAAGCCGGTCTCGGAGAGCCTGGAGGAAGGGCGGCGCAATTTCGAGGAAAGCCGCACGCTGTACGAGCTTCTGCAGGACCATGTCATCCCTCTCTACTACAAGCGCGGCGACACCGGCTACTCGGCCGAATGGGTGCATATGGCGAAGCGCTCGATGGCCTCGCTGTTGCCGCGCTTCAACTCGATCCGCATGGTGAGCGAGTACGTTTCCAGGTTCTATCTGCCCGCCTCGCGCCAGGGCCGCAAGTATGCCGACTCCGGATTCGAGGCGGCACGACGCCTCGCCGAGTGGAAGGCGCAGGTGCGCAAGGCGTGGCCCAGGATCTCGATCCGTCGTCTCGATACACAGAAGAAATCGATCTCGTTCGGCGAGTCGGTACGGTTCGAGACGGCAGTGAACCTCGACGGACTGAGGCCCGAGGACGTAGCGGTGGAATTGCTGATTTCGCAGCCTGCGGGCGTGGGCAACGGGAAACCGCCGATGACCTATCGGTTCGAGTCCGAGGGCGTGCGAACCGAGCAGGGCGAGCAGCGTTACGGGCTCGACCTGGAGCCCGAGCTGTGCGGCAAGCTCGAATACCGCATCCGTGTCTATCCGCATCACGAGCTGCTCACCCATCCGTTCGAGATGGGAATGATGCGCTGGCTGTAGCACCCGCCTCACCCCGGCCCATCTCTGAGAAGAGGCGGAGTGGGTGTCCCTGTTCAGCAGTGCTGCCGCGACTGCAATCGGGATCCCTCTGCGCGCGTCAGCCCGGAGAAGGCGGGGCGCGAGGTGGGAGCTGCCCGCAGTACAGGCGCGTTTCGTACTCGAAGTCGATCCGGCCGTTCTCCCGGTTGGCGTCGAACAGTTCCCTCAGCTCGCGCATCATCGGCTCGAAACCCGGACCTTCCTGCGACACGAAGGACTGCGACAGGTGTCGCCCTTCCAGGCCTTCCCAGTCGAAATGCTGGACATTGTCGAAGGTGGCGAGCGCCATCTTCCCCGCGAAGAACTCCTCGACCTGCCGACGGTGCAGATCCCGATCCAGGATTTCGGCGTAGTCGGGGCAATGCCTTCGCAGCAACGCTTCGTAGCCTCGCAGGAACGCGGTCGTGTCGAGCTTGCGATAGTTCCACAACAGCACGACCCAGCCATGCGGCTTCAGTATCCTGCAGAACTCCTCCCTCGCCCGCGCGCGATCGAACCAGTGAAACGCCTGCGCGGCCACCACGAACTCCACGCTGGAATCCGGCAGGCCGGTCGCTTTGGCGGCCGCTGCGACGCTGGCGAATCGCGCCCGACCCGCGAGCATCTGTTCGGCAGCTTCGCGCATTTCACGGTTGGGCTCGACCGCGAGCACCTCGCAGCCGAGGTCGAGAAGCTGCCGGGTGAGCAGCCCGGTGCCGGAGCCGATTTCGGCCAGGAGCGAACCGCGGCCCAGGCCGCACAGCCGGGAAAGGTGCTCGAGCGCCGCAGCCGGGTAGCCCGGACGGAATCGGGCATAATTGTCCGCCCGGGACGAGAAACGCAGAGTCGGGGCCGCGCCCTTCACCGTGGCTCGTCGTCCAGGCCGGCCTGCAGCCGCTCTATGTCGTCGAGCAGGCGGGTGAACCGGCGGCCGAATGATGTCAGGTGGTACTCGACGCGCGGAGGAATCTCGGGATAGGCGCGCTTTTCCAGAATGCCGAAGCGCATCAGTTTGCGCAGCCGCTCATTAAGCACCTTCGTGGTCAGCCCCTGGATGCTCTTCTGCATCGCGCCGGGCCTGCGGATGCCGCGCCTGACCAGGCCGAGCACGTGCAGCGACCACTTGCAGCCGACGATGTCTTCGACCATCGTCGCCACTCGGGGCGGGCCGGGTGAAATTCTTTTCGTCAGCGTCTGCACGAATATGCACCATTAGGTAACTACCGCTCCGGATTGTGCGTGCTTGTTGCGGTTTCTCACGGTGGGTAGGTTGGCGAGCCTCGATTCTACAAGGAGTCCCTCCGTGAGATTGCCGCCAATAATCGTCTGCCTGCTCGCCTCCTGCGCCGTGCAGGCCGCGGGTGCGCCGAGCGTTCCCTATCCCGCGGGGTACCGCGACTGGCATCACGTCAAGAGCATGGTGATAGATCGCGGCCACCCTCTTTTCGAGGCCTTCGGCGGGATTCACCATCTCTACGCCAACAAGAAGGCGCTCGCGGGCTACCGTAGCGGCAGGTTTGCCGACGGATCGGTCATCGTCTTCGATCTGCTGGAAGCTCAAGCCAGAGACGGCGCGGTGACCGAAGGCCCGCGGAAGGTTGTTGGCGTGATGCACCGGGACAGCCGCAAGTACCCCGACACCGGGGGCTGGGGTTTCGAGGCATTCAAGGGCGACAGCCGAAGCGAGAGAGTGGTCGGGGCCAACGCCGCAGAGGCGTGCTTCGGTTGCCACGCCGCGCAGAAGGGTCGTGACTACGTCTTCAGCGCACTGCGCGACTGACCTGGTCCGAGGCTTTGCCGGACCCGGCGCCGGGGGGGCGACGGTGTCGATCGCGCAGGGCTCCGTCGAGTTAGACTGGCAGTGTTCTCAGCAATGGGACATGCCGCCATGCGATGGATGCTCCTGTTTGCCGCCATTTCCTCGAGTTGCCCGGTCTACGCGCAACACAATCTCGACGACGCGAAGAAGGACTGGCCGGATCTCCGGATACTGGAACCGGACCAGGTTCGCATACTGACGCCGCAGGTTCGGTCCGATCTCGCGCGCCGCGGCTGCAAAGTGTCTCTATTCACCAAGTGGGACGGCCCGCATAACACGATCACGGGCGAGTTCGCCAGGCCCGGTCAGAAAGATGTCGCCGTGCTGTGCCTCAAGGCCGACGACATGAGCATCCTGGTTTACTGGGCCGGATCGCCGGACCGGGCGGAAGAGTTGCGCAGGTTCCCGGCGGATGCCTACCGGATGATCCACACGGTCACCCCGTTCGTCCTGAAGAGGCGCGCGATCCGGGACGAGGCTGTGGACCGACTGCCGGCGTTCGACCACGACGCGATCGAAGATGGCCCGGCGGGCGGCGCCACCGAGACGATGTACAACCTCGAGGGCCGCTGGCTGCAGGTTTTTTGAAGCCGGACACCGGCACCGTTCGGAGAACTTTGCCCCCGATCGCCTGACCAACCCGTTTGTCGACGGCTGTCATCGACCGGTTTGGTGGCGTTACCAGTTCCGGAGTTGAGTTACGCTGGCAGGCCAGGCCCCCGAGCCTGTCGATCCCGCTCTTCTGACCAACCAATCAAGAAAGGACAAGGACATATGAGGAAAACTCTACTCGCGCTGTCGCTGGCGTCGCTGTTCGCCGCCGGCTCCGCCGCCGCGCTGGAGACGCGTCCGGTTCTGACCCTCGATGTCGCCAAGAAGATGGCGACCGCCTGCGAGACGAAAGCCAGGCAGGAGGGGTGGAAGCTGAACATCGCCATTCTCGACGCCGGCGGGAATCTCAAGCACTTCCTGCGTATGGACGACGCGTTTCTCGGCTCGATCCAGATAGCGCAACTGAAGGCCAACACCTCGGCGAACTTCCCGTTCTCGACTAAGCAGCTCGGGGAAATCGCCGCCAGCCGCGTCCCCGGCATCGTCCACGTGCCAGGCCTTGTGACGTTCGAAGGCGGGCTGCCGATCAAGACGGCGGGCGGAGCGCACATCGGCTCGATCGGGGTTTCCGGCGCCACGGCTGAGCAGGACGGCATCTGCGCCCAGGCCGCAATCGATGCGGTCGTCAACGACCTGAAGTAACCCGCACTCCTGCAGTGCGAAAAGCCCGGCCTCGGCCGGGCTTTTTCATCTGCGACGGGTGCTCTCTCGCAGGAGCCGGTGCGCCCGGGAAGACATCTCATATCAAATGTTCAGGTCGCCCCTTCATTTCCTTCTCCTGGTCGCCGCGCTCGGGATACTGGTGCTCCTGGTTCAGTTCCAGGTGTTGACGATCGCATTCGACAAGCTCGGGCTGTCCGAGCACGCCGCTTATCTGCTGCTCATGACCACGCTGACCGGGAGCTTTGTGAACGTGCCGCTGTTCACGGTCGACATGCGGGTCGCTCCGGATCCACGGCTCCAGCCGCCGGCCTGGTTTCGCCACCGGACTGCCGGCATACCGGGAAAGACCATTGTGGCCATCAACATCGGCGGTGCGGTGGTGCCCCTGGCCTTCTGCATCTTCCTGCTGGCGAACAGTCCGGTGACCGCCCTGGAAGTCGTGGTATGCGTGCTCGCGGTTTCGGCTGTCGCTCACGCCTTCAGCCGGCCCATCAAGGGGCTCGGAATCGGCATGCCGGTTCTGGTCGCGCCGCTCGCCGCAGCCGCGATCGCGGCGGCGATGGGGGCGGAGGATGCGCGTGCAGCGCTCGCCTATATCGGCGGCACGCTGGGTGTGCTGATCGGCGCCGATCTGCTGCGCCTGAAGGACATACGCAGGTTGGGTGCGCCAATCGCATCGATCGGCGGCGCCGGCTCATTCGACGGGATCTTCGTCACCGGGATACTTGCGGTGCTGCTGGCCTAGAGGCGCCAGCCGCGGAGATCATGAGGCGAAGAGTGTCCGGGTACTTTCGTCTCCAGCGCTCTCCGACGCCTGCGTTCCGGGCATCCCGGTGGTTCGCTTCATGATGTGCTGCGGAGGATGCGCAGCGCGGCGCAGGCAGCGCCGTAACCGTTGTCGATGTTGGTGACCGTCAGTCCAGGCGCGCAACTGGCGAGCATCGCCTTGAGCGCGGTCTGCCCGCCTTCTGCCACGCCGTAGCCGACCGAGGTCGGCACCCCGATAACCGGCGCCGAGACCAGCCCGCCGATCACCGTCGGCAGCGCGGCGTCCATTCCGGCGACCGCGATCACCACTCTCGTCCGGCGGATCTCCTCGATACGCTCGAGCAGCCGCCACAGTCCGGCGACGCCGACGTCGGTGATCTCGGCAGGCGACTCGCCATAGTAGCCGAGCGTCCTCGCCGCCTCGCGCGCGACCGCGGCGTCGGAAGTGCCGGCTGCGACCACGGCGATTCGCCCGGCCGCTGCGCTTTCATGGCGGCCGCCGAAGAAGCCGGTGCGCGATACCGGTTCATAGTCGATACGCGCCCGCAGCGCCCCGGGCAACAACTGATGCTGCTCGGGTGACAGGCGGGTGAGAAGGACATGCGCTTCGCGTGCGGCGACCTGACGGAGGATCTCCTCGATGTGGCCGACAGTCTTGCCGGAACAGAAGATGGCTTCGTTCAGGCCGGTGCGCGCATCGCGCGCGAAGTCGAGCATTATGTCCTTATGCAGCGTCATCAGAAACTCTGGCCTTGTGAAGGAAGGCGCTGCCGATGCGGTAGGGCGCGAAGGAGACCTGGTAGCTGAAACCGGCATCGCGGAACAGCGCGCCCACCTGCTCGGTCAGTTCGACGCGCCTGCCCTCGTCGAGCATCGCCAGCCGCGCTTCGTCCAGTTCGATCACCACGCCTCGGGAGCGCACCCGGCAGCGCACGGTTTTCGGCTGCAGGGTCTGGCCGATCAGTTTCTCGGCGGCGTGCACCTTCGCCAGCATCACCGGATCGATGGCGATGCCGGTCTCGATCCGGCTCGACAGGCAGGGCGCAGACGGCAGCTCCGAGATGTCCTCCAGCCCGAGATGCCGGGCAATGGCGCGCACCGTCTCCTTGTCTATTCCTGCTTCCACCAGCGGATGACGGACCGAATACTGCCTGGCGGCGATCAGCCCCGGGCGATAGTCGCCGAGGTCGTCGAGATTGGCGCCGGAAACTATCTGGGCTTCGGTGCGCGGCGCTATCGCCGAGTAGAGATTGGTCTTGCAGTGGAAGCAGCGGTTGAGCGGATTCGCCCGGTAGTTGGCGTCTTCGAACTCATGCGCGTCGATCACGTGCAGGGTCCAGCCCTCGCGGCCCGCCGTGAAGCGCACCCGCTGCGTCGCTTCGACCGGCACCGCCGGGGATGTGGCGTGGAACATCTCGACCCGCCGCGGCAGGCGCCGGTGGGCGAACACGGCCAGCGTCATGCTGTCCACGCCGCCGCTGACCGCAACCGCCACCCGCTCGATGCCGTCGAGAACGCGGTTCAGGGATTCCAGCGCTGCGGCGGGCCCGGTCACTCGTCATCCTTGTCCAGCGCCGCGGATTCCGCGGCGCGGCGCAGCCGCTCGCGCTCATTCCTGCCGCCGCTCAGGTTCAGGAGATCGTCGGCCTCGGCCTTCGCGCTGCCGGCGAGTGGCCGGCTTGCGACTTTCACCCGGACGTTGCGCCCGCCCGCCTGTACCGTGCGCTGGCTGCGCTTGAGTTTCCTGCGCTCGATCACCTGATGGCGCACGCCGAGCGTGGCGGTCTCGGTGAAACAGGCCTCGATCACATTCTCCAGATCGCCGGGATCGGCCAGGATGCGAATGTGGGCGGCGATCCTGCCCTTCTTGCCGAACACCGGGGTCTGCACCACGTCGATTACCGATGGATGCGCGCGCAGCCGATCGAGCGCGATCGCCAGGTCCTCGGGAGTCTGGTCGTCCACCTCGAATTCCAGTTGCGACACGCGGTCGGATTCGGTCGCGGCCCGCGCCTCTTCCAGGGCCAGCAACCGCAGGCAGTTCGACAATCCGGGGAAGGTCTTGGTGCCGAAGCCGGTGCCGCTGCACATCAGCCGCAGCGATTCCCGGCCGCGGGAGCGGTCGGCCCGAAGGTGCCTGAGGATGGCCGCACCGGTTGGCGTCACCCGCTCACCGGCGACGCCGTCATCGACCAGTTCAAAACCTTCCAGCAGCAGCGCGGTCGCCGGAGCAGGTACCGGCAGCCAGCCGTGCGCGGTCTTCACGCCGCCGCGGCCCTGCGGCAGCGGGCCGACCGACCAGGTCGCCGGTTGGAGCCGTTCGATAAGCCAGGCGGCGCCGACGATGTCGGCGATCGAATCCCACTCGCCGAGCTCGTGGAAGCTGACTTCCTCGGCCGTCGCGCCGTGGACCTTGGCCTCCGCCTGCGCCAGCAGCGTGAAGATCGCGATCGCGCGATCGCGCACCGCGGCATCGAGCGGCGCGCGCTCGATCATCGACCGGATCTGGCTGAACGATGTGTGACGATGGTGTTCGGCACCACGATGGTTCTTCTCATCGACCTGGAATCGCGCGCCCGCAAGCGCATGGTCGCGATGATCCACCAACGCGAGGCCGATGTCGCCGGGCAACCCGGCGTCGCGGATCGCCGCAAGCATCCCGTCGCGCAGGTCCGGGAAAGCGTCCAGGACCGAGGCGATGAACATGTCACCGGCGACACCGCCGATCGCATCCAGATGCAGGTGCATGCGGTCCCTTCTAGAAACCCGGGACAGGCCTGCTGCGCAGCCGACCCGCCGCAGTCAAGCGTGCGCCGGCTCGTGCGCCCTGGCCAGCATCGGGTACAGGTTGCCCTTGGCGTCGAACTTGAAAGCCTCCGGCTGTCCGACGATATCGAACAGCGACGGGTTCGCCCTGACGTGCTTCATCAGCGGCTCGGATACGTGGATGTCGACAATCTCCAGCGTGTTGGAGACGCGCACGATGCGGGTGTCCTGCGGCCTGGTGCGAACCACGGTCTTGGCCGCGAGGCGGATCGCATCCTCGTCGGTGTTCATGATCATCGGGATCGCACCGCCGTCCAGGTAGGTCGAGGTAATGATGTTGGTGTAGGTCTTGGCGATGTCCATCTCCTTGTACAGCTTCATCGTGATGACATCCGCCGCGCCCAGGCCGGTGGCGTTGCCGTGGGTTTCGGGCGTGAGCCCGAGCACCACGATCTTCTTGACGTACGGCTTCATTTCCCACTCGACGAAGCGGCAGTTGCGCCCGGTGATGTTGGGGTCCATTCCCGACCCGGAGATGTTCTTGCCGATCTTCTCGACCACCAGCACGTCGATCTCGTCGAATTGCAGGCGCGGCATCAGTTCCTTGGCCCTGGCAAGCAGCACCGGCTCGCGCTCGATGACCTGCTCTCCCGGCACGATCTCGATGATGGCGGTCTCGTCGGCGGCGTTCTCCACCATGGCCACGCCGAACAGGAAATTCCTTCTCGCCATGATGAGCTTCGCGGTCTTGGGCAGCAGTTCGCCGAACATGTCCATGCCGTAGGTATGCAGCGTGGTCGCGCCGGCGATCTTGCCCATGCCGATGGTCAGCATCTTGACGATCCCGGACTCGATCGGCGCGCGGAAGTTGGTGTGAGGCTTGACCCGGGGGATGACCGCAATCGCGTCGGCCTCGGCTGCGTTCTTGTCGATGTACACCGGCATGCCGTCGTCCAGCTTGCCGATCTCGACCACCTCCATGCTGGAGCGGATCGGGCACCCCACGTAGCTCTCGGTGATGCCGTAGCCCTCGAGGACTTCGCGCTGTCCTTCAGGGGTGGCGCCGCCATGGCTGCCCATCGCCGGGAAGATGAAGGGCTTCGCACCCAGGGCTTTCAGTTCGCCGATGACTGCCTTGGCGCACTCGGCGATGTTGTTCACGCCGCGCGAACCGCAACCCACGGCAACTGTCATCCCCGGCTTCACCTTGCCGCGAACTTCGGGCCGCTTGAACTGCTCCACCACCGCCTTGGTGACGTTGTCGAGCTTCGGTGTCTTGAACTTCTGCCGCACGTGAATCATGCGCGGCAGCGTGATGTCCAGCCCGCCGGCGATGTTGACTTCGATGCGATCTCCGATCATTTTGCCCACCTCCATCAGTTGTTCTTGCCGGTCCGGAGCGATGCCGAGCCCGGGTTCGTTCGACAAGTTCAATTGTAATCCCGGAACCGGGGCTATCCCACCACCCCCCTGTAGAGTTCGAGGTACTTGCGGGCGCTCGACTCCCAGGAAAAGTCACGGGCCATCGCGTTCTTCTGGATCTGCCGCCACAGGCGCCTGTTGCCGTAATAGTCCGCCGCGCGCCGGCAGGCTGCCAGCAGCGCAGCCGCGGACAGCGGCGAAAACATGAACCCGGTCGCGGTCTTGTCGGCGATGGTTGCAGCGGTGGTGTCGACCACCGAATCCCTCAGGCCACCGGTTGCATGCACCACCGGGAGCGTGCCGTAGCGCTGGCTGTACATCTGGTTCAGGCCGGAGGGCTCATAGCGTGAAGGCATGACGAAAATGTCGGCGCCGGCTTCCATCTGGTGCGAAAGGCCTTCATCGAATCCGACCTGCACCGCGATCCTCCCCGGGTAAGCGCGGGCAAGAGACTGGAAGCGGTTCTGCAATTGCGCCTCGCCCGAGCCGAGCACCGCGAGTTGAGCGGGAAACTTGACAAGGTCGGGCGCGATGTCGGCCAGCACGTCCAGGCCCTTCTGATCCGTCATTCGCCCCACTGTTGCCAGCAGCGGTATTTCGGCTTCCTCTCTCAATCTCATGCGGGTGCGCAGTGCCCGGCGGTTGTCTTCCTTTTGCGCCAGCCGGCCCGAGTTGTAATAGCGCTCGATGTAAGGGTCGTTATCCGGATCCCAGGCGTCGGTATCGATGCCGTTCAGTATCCCGACCAGCGCATCGCGGCGGTACGAAAGCAGCCCTTGCAGCCCCATCCCCAGCGGCTCCTGCTGGATCTCTTCGGCGTAGCTCGGACTCACGGTCGTGATCCGCTCCGCCGCCTGCAGGCCACCCTTGAGGAAAGACATGCGCCCGTAATACTCGACGCCGTCGATCGACATCGCTTGCGGCGGCAGACCCAGCCTGGTCGTGGTTTCGGGCGGGAACACGCCCTGGTAACCGAGATTGTGAATGGTCAGGATGCTCTTCGCCTTGTCACCGGTAACGTAGCGCAGGTACATCGGGGTCAACCCCGTCTGCCAGTCGTTGCAATGGACGATGTCCGGCAGCCATGGGTACGGAGATCCGGCGGTCGAAAGCAGGGCAGCGACGTAGGACAGCAGGCCGAAACGCAGATCGTTGTCCGGCCAGTCACGGTCGGCTGCGTCCTGATACGGTCCGCCGGCGCGTTCGTAGATCGCGCAATTCACCACGAGCAGCGCCACACCGGACGGAAGCTTCGAGGCCAGCAGTTGCGCCGGCGGCACACCCGGCAGGCTGGGCAGCGGCGCCGCCCGACCCTTGGTCTTGAGCGCATCCATGACCTGCGGATAACCCGGCACCAGCACCCGAACATCCACTCCCAGGGCGGCGAGCGCCGGAGGCAGCGCACCCGACACATCCGCCAGCCCGCCGGTTTTTATCAGGGGCGCGACTTCGGACGTGGCAAAGAGCACCTTCAGCTTCTGATCGTCTTGCTGCGGCATTTACAAGGGTCGAGGTTCAAGGCTATGCGGTTGCACACTCTTCGTTGAATCGTTGTCACGCGCGACCGGTCACTGCTCACGCCTCAGAATGATCCCTGCCAAGGGGGGAAGCACGATCGAGATCGACTGTTGCCTGCCCATCCATGGCGCGTTCTCGGCAGGCGACTCGCGGTTGCCGACGTCGCCGCCGCAGTAGTAGCGCGAATCGCTGTTGAAGATCTCACGGTACGTTCCCGGCTGCGCCAGGGCGATCCGGTAGCCGTGGCGCGGAATCGGTGTGAAGTTAAGCGCCACAATCACGAACTCGCCGCTGCGGGCCCGGCGCTCGTACACCAGCACCGACTGGTCGGCGTCATGACAGTCCACCCATTCGAATCCCGCCTGCTCGAAGTCCAGATCGTGCAGCGCCGGAAGGTCGCGGTAAAGGCGCGACAGGTCGCGGCAGCAGAGCTGGATTCCCCGGTGCCAGTCGATATCCAGCAAAGGCCAGTCCAGCTCCCCTTGCACCCGCCATTCGCGGCCGTGCGCAAGCTCGTTGCCCATGAAGTTGAGCTTCTTTCCCGGGCTGGTGAACTGCCAGGTAAGCAGAAGGCGAAGATTGGCGAATTTCTGCCAGGGGTCGCCCGGCATCCTGGCGAGCAGCGAGCCTTTGCCGTGCACCACTTCGTCGTGGGACAGCGGCAGCATGAAGTTCTCGGTATAGGCGTATAGCTGCCCGAAAGTCAGCTCGTCGTGGTGGAATCGGCGATGAATCGGGTCGCGCGAGAAGTAGCGCAGCGAGTCGTTCATCCAGCCCATGTTCCACTTGAGCGAGAACCCCAAGCCGCCGACATGGGTCGGCCGCGAGACCATCGGCCACGAGGTCGATTCCTCCGCAATGGTAAGCGCTCCGGGAAACTCGCGATGCGCCATCACGTTCAGCTGCCGCAGGAGGTCAATGGCTTCCAGGTTCTCCCGACCGCCATGCTTGTTGGGCAACCACTCGCCCTGCTTGCGCGAGTAGTCCAGGTAGAGCATGGAGGCGACTGCATCCACTCGCAGCCCGTCGATGTGAAACTCCGACAGCCAGTAGTGCGCGCTGGAGAGCAGGAACGAGCGCACTTCGTTGCGACCGTAGTTGAAGATGTGTGTGCCCCAGTCCTGGTGGAATCCGAGCCGAGGGTCTTCATGCTCGAAGAGCGCGGTGCCGTCGAACCGCGCGAGCGCAAACGAATCGGCCGGGAAATGCGCCGGAACCCAGTCGAGGAGCACGCCGATTCCGGCACGATGGCAGGCATCGATGAACGCCAGCAGTTCCTCCGGGTTACCGAAGCGGCTGGTGGCGGCGAAGTAGCCTGTGGTCTGATAGCCCCAGGATTCGTCGAGCGGATGCTCGGAGACCGGCAGCAGCTCGATGTGCGTGAAGCCGTGATCCTTCACGTACGGGATGAGAGAATCCCCCAGTTCTGCCCAGGTGTAGAAGCGCCCGTCGGGATGGCGGCGCCACGAGCCCGGGTGCACCTCGTAGACATTGATCGGCGCGTGCAGCCAGTCCCAGCGAGCGCGCTTTTCCAGCCATTTCCGGTCACCCCAGGCGTAAGCCGTGTCCATTGCAGCGCGCGCGGCGCTGCCTGGTCGCAGCTCGAATGCCTGCGCATAGGGATCGGTCTTTAACAACAGCTCGCCGCCGGTGCGGCCGACGATCTCGTACTTGTACAGGGCGCCGCGCTCGACTCCGGGGAGGAACACTTCCCAAACGCCGCTCGACCCGTGCACCGACATGGGGTGCACCCGCCCGTCCCAACCGTTGAAGTCGCCCACGACGCTCACGCGCTGCGCGTTCGGCGCCCAGACCGCGAAGCGGATTCCGCTCACGCCCTCCCGGGTTTGGCGATGGCTGCCGAGCAGGCGGTAAGCCTGGTGCAGCGTGCCTTCGTTGAACAGGTACAGGTCATCGGCGCTGATCGCGGGCGGAAACGAATACGGATCGATGATCTCGAGCTCCCGGCCATACTCGCGCGCCTTGAGCCGCAGCGGCACCGGCGGCGCGTTCTGGCCGGTCCACTCGAAAACCCCGCCATCGTGCAAGCGACGCATCGGCTCGAGTCCGTCGATCGTTTGTAGCCAGAGCGCGTCCGCATGCGGTCTCATCGCCCGCACGCGGTACCCGCGCTTCAGGTGGTGCAGGCCCAGCGCGCCGTGTGGATCGTGGGCCCGTGCGGCGGCCAGGGCCTGTATCTGGGGATCGGGTGCGGGAGCGCTTCTCATGTCGACAGGAATTCCGATCCCAGAAAAACGAAACGCCGCATGGATGGCGGCGCGGGCGCGGTGCGCCTATTATACGGGTGAGAAGCGGGTTTTTAGACCCCTATCCGCGATTACCTGGGTTCGGCTCCTGAACGTGCCGCGTTTCCCCTGGAAACGCCGGACAGAGAGTCTCGGCCGGCCCGCGACACATCCATCTGCCTGAAGACCACATGGCTAACAGCGACCCGGCGCAGCGCTTCGTCAGCGTCATCACCAAGGACACTTACGCCCTGATTCTGGCCGGCGGCCGCGGCAGCCGGCTGAAGAATCTGACGGATTGGCGCGCCAAGCCGGCCGTGCCCTTCGGAGGAAAGTTCCGCATCATCGACTTTCCGTTGTCGAACTGTGTCAACTCGGGCATCCGCCGGATCGGGGTCGCGACCCAGTACAAGTCACACAGCCTGATCCGTCATCTGACCCGGGGATGGAGCTTCCTCGACGGACGTTTCGACGAGTTTGTCGATGTACTTCCCGCCTCGCAGCGCACCTCCGAGGAAAGCTGGTATCTGGGTACGGCCGATGCCGTGTACCAGAACCTGGACATCATCCGCACATATGACCCGGACTTCATCCTGGTCCTGGCCGGCGATCATGTGTACAAGATGGATTACGGCAAGATGATCGGCTACCACGTGGCGATGCACGCCGACATGACCGTGGGCTGCCTGGAGGTGCCGGTGGCGGAAGCTTCGGCATTCGGAGTAATGGGCGTGGACAGCGAGCAGCGCGTCATCGATTTCGCGGAGAAGCCGGCGGCGCCGGCGCCGATTCCCGGCGATCCGACTCGTGCCCTGGCCTCGATGGGAATCTATGTTTTCAACGCCAAGTTTCTCTACGAACAGCTGGCTCGGGACACCGATACCGTAGGCTCGAGCCACGACTTCGGCAAGGATCTGATCCCGTACGCCGTTCCTCGCTACCGGGCCTTCGCCCACCGGTTTTCCGACAGTTGCGTCTCGGAGGAGGGCAAGGTTTCGTACTGGAAAGACGTCGGCACGGTGGATGCTTACTGGGAGGCCAATCTCGATCTCACTCATGTGACTCCCGACCTCAACATGTACGACCGGGACTGGCCGATCTGGACCCACCAGGAGCAATTGCCGCCGGCCAAGTTCGTGTTCGACGACGAGGGCCGGCGCGGCATGGCGGTCGATTCGGTAGTCTCCGGCGGTTGCCTGATCAGCGGCTCAAAGGTGGCGCGCTCACTGCTGTTCTCCAGTGTGCGCGTGCACAGCTTCAGCACGATCGAGGACTCGGTCATCCTGCCCGGCGTCACGGTCAATCGGCACTGCGTCCTCAAGCGCTGCGTAATCGACAAGCACTGCGTGCTGCCGGAGGGATTGCGGGTGGGGGTCGATCCGGAGCAGGACCGCAAGCGCTTCCACGTCACGGACAAGGGCGTGACGCTGATTACCCCGGACATGCTAGGGCAAGTGATCTTTCACCAGCGCTGACGGCTGGGAAAAAATTCGCTCGCGTGCCTTGCATCCTCGCGCCCCGTTCGACTGCGTACACTCGCCGGCCTCGCAGGCCCTGAATTCGCCGGCAACGCCTCCAACCTTCTTCCAGCGCCTCTGGTCTCGTGAACCCGGATAGGAAACTCGACGTCGTTCTGCTCTGGCACATGCACCAGCCCGATCTTCGCGATCCGGCGACCGGCGAGTTCCTGCTGCCGTGGGTGTACCTGCATGCGATCAAGGACTACGCCGACATGGCAGGCCATCTCGAGCGCCACCCCAAAATGCACGCTGCGGTCAATCTGGTGCCCGTGCTGCTCGATCAGATCGAGGATTATGCGGCGCAGTTCGCCCGGGGCGAGGTGCGAGACCCGTTGTTGCGGCTGCTGGCGCGGGAGGACCTGCAGTCACTTACGCTCGAGGAGCGAGAGCTGGTTCTCGACCGCTGCTTCCGCGCCAATCACCACAAGATGATCGAGCCCTACGCGCCCTACAAGAGGCTGCACGCGCTGTTCGCTTTTTCCAATGACCGCGGGGCCGAAGCGTCGCGCTACCTGTCGTCCGAGTACCTGGGCGACCTGCTCACCTGGTACCACCTGTCGTGGACCGGCGAGACGGTTCGCCGCAGCTTCGACCTGGTACCCCGCCTGATGGCGAAGGGCCAGCACTTCAGTCACCAGGACCGGCGGGCCCTCTTCGACTTGATCGGCGAGGTCATCCGCGAGATCCTTCCCCGCTACCGGAAGCTGGCACAGAGCGGGCAGGTCGAGCTGTGCGCCAGTCCCTACGCGCATCCGATCGGCCCGTTGCTGTTGAACCTGCGCGCTGCCCGCGAGCCGCAGCCCGAGCTGCCCCTGCCGAACGTCGATCATTATCCGGGTGGCCGCGGCCGCCTGGCCTGGCACCTCGAACGGGCGATGAGATCGCACCAGGAGCGTTTCGGCGCACCGCTTCGGGGCATGTGGCCCGCGGAGGGCGCAGTCTCCACCGACTTCCTGCAGGCGCTCGGCGCCATCGGACTGCAGTGGGCAGCAAGCGGTGAAGGCGTGCTGGCGAACAGCGTCAGGCGCGCGCAGGGCAAGCTGCCTTCCCGGGACGAGTTCCTGTACAAGGCCTACGAGATCGGCAAGCCGGGACAACAGATCGCCTGCTTCTTCCGCGATGATCGCCTGTCCGATCTGATCGGCTTCGAGTACTCGAAGTGGCACGGACGTGACGCGGTGGCGCACTTTCTTGCCGAGCTCGAAGCGATCCGCGAGCAGGCCGGGGAAGGCACCACTCCGTTGGCTTCAGTGATGCTCGACGGCGAGAACGCCTGGGAGTTCTATCCGTACAACGGCTACTACTTCCTCGACGAGCTCTACGAATCGCTGGAAAATCATCCACGCTTTCGCACCTGGACCCCGTCGGCCTGGCTCGACCATGTCGCTTCCCTCCCGGAGCCGCAACGCGCGCAGAAGATCGCGACCCTGCCGGAAGTCGTTGCCGGGAGCTGGGTGTACGGCAACCTTGCAACCTGGATCGGGTCGCCCGACAAAAATCTTGCCTGGAACCTGCTGTGCACAGCCAAGCAGGGCTACGACCTTGTCGTGGCGAGCGGCAGGCTTTCGCAGCAAGAGGCGGAATCGGCAAAGGCGCAGCTTGCGGCGTGCGAGGGATCGGACTGGTTCTGGTGGTTTGGGGACTACAACCCGAGCGATTCGGTCGTCAGCTTCGACCGGCTTTACCGGCGGAAGCTTTCGCAACTCTACGAGACTTTGCATCTGCCTGTTCCCGAACAGCTCATGCGGCCGATCAGCCAGGGCGGCGGGCACCCGGAAATGGCCGGCGCCATGCGCCGCGCAAGCTGAAACACAAACCAGCCGCAGGGGGCCGCGGCCCTCATGCGGAACTCAGCGCTAGAACAGGAAAGAATCGAGTCTTTTCTCCGTGACTACCGTGTCGGTGGCAAAAAAAGTATCTCTTCTGTTCGGCGTGCATGCGCACCAGCCTGCGGGCAACTTCGACGAAGTCCTCGACGACGCGCATGCGCGCTGCTACAAGCCCTATCTCGACACGCTCTACCGCTACCCTGAGTTCAAGTTCGCGCTGCACTTCAGCGGCTGGCTGCTCGACTACCTGCTGCGCGCCTACCCGGCAGACATGGACCGGTTGCGCGAGATGGTGTTGCGGGGTCAGGTGGAGCTCTTCGGCGGCGGCGACACCGAGCCGGTGCTGGCCTCGATCCCCGAGTGCGACCGGCGCACGCAGCTTGCGGCGCTCTCCGACCGGCTGGCGCAGGCTTTCGGCCAGCGGCCGAGCGGGGCCTGGCTTACGGAGCGCGTCTGGGAGTCTTCGGTCGTGACCTGTCTCGCCGATTCGGGCATCGAGTATGTGACCGTGGACGACTACCACTTCCTCTGCGCCGGCAAAAATACGGCCGACCTGACCGGCTACTTCTCGACTGAAGAGGGCGGCGTGGCGCTCGATCTGTTCCCGATCTCGGAGGCCTTGCGCTACCGTTTTCCGTTCTCCCCCGCGCCTGACGCGGTGCGTTTCGCCGAGTCGCTGGCTACCGCGGATGGGGCCGTGGCGGCGGTTTATTTCGACGACATAGAGAAGTTCGGCATCTGGCCCGAGACCCACGAATGGGTCTACGGCAAGAAGTGGCTGGAGCAGTTCATCGAGGGCGTGCTCGGATCGGCGACTGTCGGCACCGCGCACTTCCGCGATCATCATCGAGCGCAGCGCACCCGCGGCATGGTGTATCTGCCCGCCACCTCCTACATCGAGATGAACGAGTGGTCGCTACCGCCGCAGCAGGCGCACGACTGGGCCGATCTGGTCGCGCAGGAGAAGGCCGCGAATCGCTACGAGTCGCGCAAGCCGTTCATCCGCGGCGGCATCTGGCGCAATTTCATCTCCCGCTATGCCGAGTCCAACTGGATGCACAAGCGAGTGCTGGGTCTGTCCGACCGCCTCGCCGAACTGCCGGCCAGAAAATTGAAGCGGCGAATGCGGGAGCTCTTGCACCTGGCCCAGGCCAACGATGCCTACTGGCACGGCCTATTCGGCGGCCTGTACCTGCCGCACCTGCGGCGCTCGGTGTGGAGCGCGATCGTGGAACTGGAAGCGCTGCTCGACCGGGCGAAGCGCCGTGGCGCGATCGAGGCGATCGACCGGGATCTCGACGGCCGGGTGGAAGTCTTCCTGGTCAACGGCTCGGTGCAGGCCGTCATCCGCGACGATGGATGGGGGGCGATTCACGAACTGGATCTGTACCGCCTGCGGCACAACTTCGGCGATACGCTGGCACGGCGGGAAGAGCACTACTACCGCAAGATCGTCCATGGGGCGCAGGGAGCCCACAGTGGCGAAGGCATCGCTTCGGCGCACGATCGTATCAACTTCCGGCACCCGATTTCGCCGGACGATCTCGCTGCAGATGTCCGCCCGCGGGCGATCATGGTGGACCGCGCCTGGCGCGACGGCGCCGAGGTGCGCCTCGAGTACGCCCTGAAGCAGGCCAGCGCCGGCCGGCTGACGCTGGCTGTCGCCGATGCGGGGCTGAGCAAGACCTACTCGCTTAACGGTGAAGAAGTCATCGTCGAGTATGCCTTCGGCGACGGCGTCGCAGTGCTGGAGACGGAATTGAACCTCGCGATGCCGAGTTGCGACGGCGTTCTCGGCCGCTACCTGCTTGGCGGGGAAGTGCCCGGCGGGTTCGGGCAGATGCACCGCTGGAACGGGGTCACCGAGTTGGCCCTCGAGGACGGCGTGCTGGGCGGCAGGCTGGTCCTGCGTGTTTCCCAACCGGTGGCAATCGACGCCGCGCCGCACCATACCGTGTCCCAGTCCGAGAACGGCTTCGAAAAGATCATGCAGGCGGTTACGCTGCGTCTTGTCACCCCCCGGCCGGTCTCGGCGCTGCGCATCTCTCTCGGCGCCGCCTGATCCTTTCCGCGGTCCCGATGCGCGGGCCCTGGCGTTTGCGCCCCCGGTCGAGAACTTCTGGCGGAAAATGCGATCCTGTTCTATACCAATATGGCAACGTGAACAGGAGGAAACCATGAACCGTGACGAACAAGTCGAGAAGATGAAGCAGCACCTTGACGAGTGGAACGTCAAGATCAAGGAGTGGGAGGGCGAGATGCACAAGGCACAGGCCAATCTCAAGGTTCAGTACGAGACGCAGCTCAAGAAGTTCGAGAAGCAGCGGGAGGAGATGGTGCAGCGCTTGAAGGAGGTCCAGAGCGCCAGCCAATCTGCCTGGGGTGAAATGAGCAAAGGCTTCGAGGAAGCCTGGAAGACGATGTCATCCAGTTTCGACAAGGCGCGGTCGGAGTTTCACAAGAAGAAGCAGTGAATGGTGAGGCCCGGAGGTGAGGGGCGCGGAGGGAGCGACAAGCTTTCCGGCCGATGGCCGGCCGCGACATGCAACGCAAGGCGCACGGAACACGGACGATGTGGACAACGTCGGTGAAGCGCCGGGGGCAACCATGAGGCTTGCCGCGCTTGCGTTTCTGGCGCTGAGCGTTTCGCTGGCGGGCACCGGCTGTTCGGAGCAGAGCGGCAGCCGGCAGGTCATCGAGATCAATGACCATCTGATCGCCTTCTACGACGGCCGGGATCCCAATCTCAAGCGCTACAGCGCCGAGTGGAACTGGGTGGATGACGGCGCCATGAAGCTCGGAGTGGCGACCTACGCCATTCACAAGGGCGACCAGGCGCTGGTTTACGACACGTTCACTTCGACCGACCAGGCCAGATGGGCCAGAGATCACCTGAAGAAGAAAGGGGTCAGGCGCTTTACCGTGGTGCTCAGTCACTGGCACCCTGATCACATCGGCGGAAACGCGGTCTACTCGGACAGTCCGATCATCGCGTCCGACGTTGGCAGGAACACGCTCGCCAAACTGAAGACGGATCTCGAGGAAGGAAAGGCATTCGGCCCCCCCGGTATCAAGCCGCTGGTGCTTCCCAGCATCGGCTACCGCGGCAGCATGGATCTGTACGTCGGCGACATCAAGGTCGAGCTGCACAACATCAACATCCACAGCCCGGACAGCACCGTCATCCTGATCCCATCGGACAAGATACTGCTGGCCGGCGATACGCTGGAGGACTCGGTGACCTTCATGGTCGAGATTGCCGAGCTGCCGGAACACGTGCGCAACCTGAGAAACATGAAGTTCCTGAAGTTCGACCGGATCTATCCCAATCACGGCGACCCGAAGGTGATCGCCGGCGGCGGCTACAAGAGGACGTTCATCGATGCCACGACCGGCTATATCACCCGCATGGTCCAGCGTGCGCAGGACAAGAACTACCTGACCAGCGCGCTGGAGAACTACATCGGCGATTCGGTGAAGAAGGGCTGGATCAGCCTGTACGAGCCGTACCGCGAGGTCCACACCGACAACCTGAAGGCGGTACATAAGTACTGGAGCAAGAGGCCGCCGCCTGAAATGCGTTGACGTCGCGACAGTGACGGCCCAAGCCGAGTTCAACGCCGGGTCCGCGGAGGGAGAAGGGTTTCTCTGGCACTCCGATCACCCGTTGCTGCACAATAAGGGCGAAGCCCGGATGGTTATCCGCTTTCGAGACTGCGCACGGGGGCATGATGATCTTCGAACAGATTGCGACCGGCGGCTGTCAATCGTACCTGGTGGGTTGCACTGACACGTGCGTGGCGGCGCTGATCGATCCGGAAATCAGTCAGATCGATCACTACCTGGCGCTTGCCGCGCGCGACGCGCTGCGCATCCGCTACCTGATCGACACCCACACGCACGCCGACCACTTTTCGGCGACACGCGAGCTGGCACGGCAACTCGGCGCTCGCGTAGTCATGCACCACGCCAGCCCGGCGCCGTTCGTGGATATGCGGCTTGGCGACGGCGAGATGGTGGTGTGCGGCCGGCTGCGTCTGCAGGTCATGCACACACCTGGCCACACTCAGGACTCGATGTGCCTGCGTGTCGAGGACCGGCTGTTCACTGGCGACACGCTGCTCATCGGCGGCACCGGCCGCACCGACCTTCCGTCCGGCAACCCTGAGGCGCTCTACGACAGCCTGTTCGACGGCATCCTTCGGCTTGACCCGGCGCTGAAGATTCACCCGGCACACGATTACAAGGGGCAGAAGCAATCAACCATCGCCGAGGAGCTCGCCGGGAATCCGCGGTTGCAGCAGCGGGACCGGGCGGCATTCGTCGAAATGATGCGCAACCTCAACCTGACGATGCCGGCGCATGTCACCGAAGCCCTGCGCACCAACATGAGCGGCGGCAAGACAGTCGCCCAGTTGCTGGCCGAAGCCGCCGCGACCGTGCCGTTCATGTCGCTCGCCGAGCTCAAGGCCCGCATCGCGGCCGGGGCCGAGGATCTCATCGTGCTCGACGTGCGGGAGCGAGACGCCTATGAGAGCGGCCACATTCCAGGAGCGCGCCTGCTGCCGCGCGGTCAGCTCGAGTTGCGGGTCAACCAGGAGCTGTCCGACCCGACGCGGCGCGTGCTTACGTGCTGCGAGTTCGGCAAGGTTTCGACGCTTGCTGCCGCTACCCTTCACCAGATGGGTTATCCGCACGTTGTGGCGCTCGATGGCGGCATGAAGGCATGGACAGAGGCCGGCTACCCGGTCAAATCGGGCAAGGAGCCATGAACGTGTACACCAAGGCCCGCATCTTCCCCTGAGGATAGCCAGCTGGTTCGCCCCAACCTCGAGACCCCACCTCCAGGCGCGTCATGGACTGACGAAGAAGAGGCGTCGCCGCCAGGCTGGGTGCGGGCTGAAAAGGAGGTCCCAATGCTTCGCCGCTTGAACATCCTGGTCCTCCTGGTGGCTCTGCTCATTCAGGTCGGGCAGTCATCCGCCGAAGGACTGACGGTTCCCGAAGGATGCAAACTCGCCGAGGACGATCCGCTGCGGGCCGAGGTCAACCGGGCGATGAAGGAGGGCACCGAGTTCGAAGAGCGACAAAGGGCAGCGCTCGAGGATAAAGTTACCCGGCTTGGCCGGGCGCGCGGATGGAGCAAGACACAGGAACGAGAGTACCTGAAGGCCGCGATCATGACCGGCATCAACGGTGCATGGGCTCAGACGCTGTCCGTAGTCGCGACCTTCGTTCGCGTTTGCGAAGAGCAGACCGACGGCAACCAGCGGGTCGAGGCGGTAAGACTGTTCAGGGAGCTCTATGTGGTAGAGGAAAGACAGTGGCAGTCCATCCACGAGGCGGTCGACAGGGAAATCGCGGCGAGCGGATCGGGATCGACCGACTAGTTACCTGAACCGGCAAAGGCTTCTCGCGTTCGATTCTATGCTCCGTGGCCAGCCGCTCCCTGGCTGCGATCGATCACTCAAGATTGATCGAGGCCCGCGAGACTCGTGACCGATACATGCTTACAAGAACTCTAGTCATCTGGGTCGTGCTGCTGGTCATCGCGGTGATGAACGGCGGTCTTCGTGTCGCCTTTCTCGAGCCGACCCTGGGCGCAGACACCGGCCATGTCGTCAGCACGTTCATTCTGGGCGCCGCCATCTGCCTTATCGCGTGGCTGTCGATCAACTGGATGAGGCCACACGGATCGCGCGACGCCTTCCTGATCGGGGCGGTCTGGCTGGCGCTGACCGTGGCGTTCGAGTTCCTGGGCGGGCACTATCTTTTCGGCAGGCCGTGGGCCGCCTTGCTGACCGACTACAACCTCTTGCAGGGGCGTATCTGGATACTGGTGTTGCTCGCAACATTCCTCGCGCCGGCGCTGGCCTACCGCTTCCACCCCCGATCGATATGGCGGTGAGGCTGGCTCCATCGCGGGGTCAGCCCTTGACGCACACCAGCGGCATCAGCTTCGCCACCTTCTTCGCCAGACCGGCGGCTTCCGCGGCATCGACGACCGCAGTCACGTCCTTGTAGGCTCCAGGGGCTTCTTCGGCGATGCCGCGCATCGACGGGCTGCGAATCAGTATTCCCTGGCCGGCGAGCTCGTCCACAACTTTTCGGCCGCGCCAGTGTTTCATCGCTTCGTTGCGGCTCATCGCCCGGCCGGCGCCGTGGCAAGCTGAGCCGAAGGCGTGCTCCATTCCCGCTGCGGTCCCCGCCAGGACATACGAGGCAGTTCCCATGCTGCCGCCGATCAGCACCGGCTGGCCTGCGTCGCCCAGCACGTCCGGCAATTCGGAATGTCCGGGCCCGAAGGCCCGCGTCGCCCCCTTGCGATGCACGAACAGGCGCTGCATCCGACCGTCGACTGCGTGCTCCTCCAGCTTGCAGGTGTTGTGCGACACATCGTAGAGCAGCGCGAGTTCGGCCTGCTCGAACACTTCGCGAAAGGCGTCGCGGGTGATCTGGGCGAGTATCTGACGGTTGGCGAGCGCGCAGTTGATCGCCGCGCGCATCGCTCCCAGGTATTTCTTCCCGAGCGGCGAGCGGATCGGGGCACACGCCAACTCGCGGTCGGGCAGCTCGATGCCGTGGGCCGAAGCGCTCTGTGCCATCTCTCTCAAGAATTCGGTGCCGATCTGATGACCCAGGCCGCGCGAGCCGCAGTGGATGCTGACCACGACGTCGTCGAGCTTCAGAGCAAAGGTCTCGGCTATGCGCGGATCGTGAACAGCCGCAACGCGCTGCACTTCCAGATAATGGTTGCCCGATCCGAGCGTGCCCATCTGGTCGCGCTGACGCCTCTTGGCCTGCTCGGACACCGCGCCGGGGTCGGCGCCCTTCATCTGCCCTCGCTCCTCGATGCGCCCAAGGTCCTCCCGCGTTCCGTACCCGCGTTCGACCGCCCAGCGCGCACCCCCGGTGAGCATCGCGTGCATTTCGCCATCGGACAGCACGATGCGTCCGGTGCTTCCCACCCCTGCGGGAACGCGTCGGTAGAGCGTGTCGGCCAGACGCTCCTGACGTCGTTTCAGCTCGGCGACTTGCAGTCCTGTGTGCATGCAGCGCACGCCGCACGAGATGTCGAAGCCGACGCCCCCAGCCGAAATTACCCCGTCTTCGGGATCGAACGCCGCCACCCCGCCTATCGGAAAGCCGTAACCCCAATGCGCGTCGGGCATCGCATAGGAAGCCCTGACGATGCCCGGGAGGGCAGCGACGTTGGCGACCTGCTGCCAGACCTTCTGGTCCATGGCGCGAACGAGTTCCTCGCTGGCAAAGATCACCCCGGGCACCCGCATTTTGCCGCTGGGCGGCAGCTCCCACTCGAAGTCGCTCTTGCGCACCAGGCCGGATAAATCCATCACACGTCCACCACGCACTGCGCCAGCCACTCGCCGGCGCCTTCGCGCCCGACCCGCAGCTCGGTCAGCGTCGCGCCCTTCGCTTCCACCGCGGGATGGTGCCGCGCCAGGTCAACCGGCTCGCCCCAGGCGCTGGCGTCAAGTCGGGAACCGTCGATTCTCACCTCGAACCGCCCGAACAGCATGCGCCGTGTGGCCATCTCGTACACCAGCGCGTTGAGCCAGTCCACCAACAGGAACTCGGGGTCGACGTTCTCACACGCGATCTCCACCCGGTGCGCGGGCCTTACCGCAGTCGGCTCGGTAATGACGGCGGTGAGGGCCAGAGCCGCCTGCTCGAAAGCCTGTGCCAGCGTCGCACCGATGCCTCGCACGCCGACGTCGGCGTCGTGCCGGAAATGTTGCCAGCGTGTGCTCACATCGGTGAAGACGGAATCCAACCGGAGCATTATGTATCAGCACCCGCTCGGCATCGGCGGAAGCGGCGTGCAGGAGCATCGTCCCGAAGGGCTGAGGAAACATCAAGGGCCGGCGAGAGCGCGTATACTGACTTCGCCGGGAACCGAAGCGCAAGCAGATCGACAAGAGTCCGGCGGGGTGGAGGCACACGAAATGAGAAGCACGACGAGTTCCCATCGGGCGCGCAGCGCGGCAAAGCAAACCACCGCGCCGGGAAAGCGGCGGGCAAAGGGTAGCCGCGGGAACGCGGTGAACTACGAGTCCTGGTGGGACCCGCGCCTGGACTTCACTGCGAACGAATGGCACGAAATGGTCGCTGCCGCCGCCTCCCATCGCGCCGAGGCGCGCGGCTTCCTGGGCGACAATCCCGAGGATGAGTGGTGGGAGGCCGAGGCTCACCTCAGGGAGCAGGTAACAAAGGCGGAAGATGAGGCCGATGAGAAGTCCGAGTCCGCAACCGACTTGAGCGATCACGATACCGGCCGCGACCGCGACACCTAGCAGGCTTCTGCGCCTGCGCATTTCCCGTCGGGCCGCGACCGCGGCCCGGTTCGTTTCTGTCCTCCCTGCGGCCAATCCCGGCCGCATTGATCTGGGTCAAGCGGTGAACCTTCTCAATGGCGAACAATCAGTCCAAGCGCGCGGCGCCCAGACATGCGCACACGTCGACCCAGATCGTGTTTCACGGCATCGCCCATTCCGGGGTGGTTGAGAGCCATGTGCGCGAGCGTGTCGCCCGGCTCGAGCACCTGCATCCGGAATTGATGCGTCGCCACGTAACGATCGAGCAGGCGCACCGCCACAAACAGCAGGGCAAGAGGTTCAACGTCCGCCTGTCGCCGCATGTTCCCGGCGATGAGATCGTAGTCGACAAGGGCTTTGACGAGGACGTGTACGTCGCCCTGCGGGACGCCTTCGACAGCGCCAGGTGACCTCTTCAGGACACGGCTGCGAGGCTTCGCGACCGATCAAGCGCGGCACGCACCTCGTCCGAAGACTCGCCTTGATGAACAGGCAGGAGCCATGACCAGAAAAGGCCAGCCAAGGGCACACACGCATCGCCACCAGGATCGCCAGATAGAGGAAGTCCGGCACGACCCTTACCACTCCCGGGAGAAACTGCCTGAGCCCACTGTCTGCCCGCACTGCAAAGCGGTATACCAGAACGGGCGCTGGCAATGGCTCGAATGGCCCTCCTCGGCCAGCAAGCGTACGTGTCCCGCATGCAAGCGCATTCACGACCGGTTTCCGGCGGGTTTCATCACCTTGAGCGGAAAGTTCTTCGCCGACAACCGCGACGACGTTCTGCGCCTTGCGCGCACGGAAGAGCAGCGCGAGCAGGGCGAGCACCCGATGCAGCGGATCATCGATGTCCGCGACGAGGCCGACCGGACGGTCATCACCACGACCGACCTGCGGATCGCGCACAAGATTGCCGACGCGGTCCATCAGGCCTATCAAGGTGCGCTCGAGGTCACTTTTGCGCCCGACGAGTATCGCGTTCGAATCCGCTGGTCACGGTAGCCTGATCCCCTGAACCGAACGGCGATGGTCGGCCACGACCCGGACGGGCCACATTGACTCTGGTCAATACTTCCTGCGCAGCTTGGTATTAACCTGAGAGTGGAGAGCACGCACAGTCAGGCAGCCCACGAAGGCCATGAAACGGAGAGCGGATATGACGGCATTGCATGCAGGAAAGGATGCGCATCGAAAAGCCCGGCTCGTGCCGAAACCGAAGTCTCGCGCGTCCGGGAGCTCACCGGGAGCCGCTCACCCGAGGGCCCGCGATCCGCGGTCCGAGTTCAGCGACGAGGAGTGGCATGACATGGTCGCCACCGCCGCCTACTACCGTGCCGAGTCGCGAGGCTTCGAAGGCGGCAATTCCGAGGATGACTGGTACGAAGCTGAAGCGGAGCTCAGAGAGCGCCTTGCGTTCGCCGAGGACGAGGCAGACGGGAAAGCCGAGTCCGGCCTTGATCCCACCGCCCGCAAGGGTGTTGAAATCGAAACAAACGGCAAGGAGTGAATACCATGACCAATCTGACACGTTACGACCCGTTTTCCGGACTGGACGATCTGTTCCGCGGCTTCATGCTTCGGCCGGTCCGCCTGCAGGGCGAGGGGGAGGCAGCGCCGCAGATGAAGATCGAGATCAAGGAGGACGACAAGGCCTATTGCGTGCACGCCGAGATTCCCGGAGCGAAGAAAGAAGAGATCAAGGTGACCGTGGACGGCAACGAGGTCGCGATCACCGCGGAGGTTCGGCGCGAGAGCGAGAGGAAGAACGGCGAACGCGTGGTCCACAGCGAGCGCTACTACGGCAAGGTATACCGGGCGTTCACGCTCGACTCCGCGATCGACGATCGCGCCGCCCAGGCGCAGTACAGGGACGGCGTGCTCGAGCTGACGCTCCCGAAGAAGGCCGGCGGCGGTCCGGCAAAGTTGACGGTATCGTAGCCGGCGTTCTGCGGACTGCTCGCGCGTCCGGACCGCGACAGCGGTCCGGATTTTTTGCGCCCGTTTCCATGCTGGTGTAGGCTCCCGCGCCTATCGCAACACCGCGCCTACATCATGCCCGCCAGGACAAAGAATCCTTCCTCGCTTCGCAGTCACCGCTGGTTCGGCGCCAGAGACCTGAGATCCTTCGGCCACCGCTCGCGCGCTCTCCAGCTCGGCTACGCCCGGGAGGACTGGCAGGGAAAGCCGGTGATCGCGATCGTCAACACCTGGAGCGACGTCAACCACTGTCACTCGCATCTGCGGGAACGCGCGCAGGACGTCAAGAGGGGGGTTTGGGAGGCGGGCGGCTTTCCGCTGGAGATACCCGCAATCTCGCTGGCGGAGGTGTTCCAGAAGCCGACCACGATGATGTATCGCAATTTCCTGGCGATGGAGACCGAGGAGCTGATGCGTTCGTACCCGGTTGACGGCGCCGTGCTGATGGGCGGCTGCGACAAGACCACACCGGGATTGCTCATGGGCGCGATCAGCATGAACCTGCCCGCGATCTACGTTCCAGCCGGCCCGATGCTGCGGGGCAACTGGCAGGGCAAGCAGCTCGGATCGGGCTCGGACGCGTGGAAGTACTGGGACGAACTGCGCGCGGGCAACATCACCGAGCGCGACTGGGAAGAAATCGAGGAGGGAATCTCCCGCTCGCCCGGCACCTGCATGACCATGGGCACCGCCTCGACCATGACCAGCGTGGCCGAGGTCCTGGGTTTCAGCCTGCCGAACGCCTCGTCGATCCCGGCTGTGGATTCCAATCATGCCCGCATGGCTTCCCTGTCAGGACGCAGAATCGTCGACATGGTCTGGGAGGACCTGAAGCCACGGGACATGCTCACGCAGAAATCGTTCGACAACGCGATACGCGTGCTCATGGCGCTGGGCGGCTCGACCAACGGCCTGATCCACGTCATCGCGCTCGCCGGACGCGCCGGCATTGCGATCGAGCTGGAGCGCTTCGAAGAGATCGGGCGCAAGACGCCTTACCTGGTGAACATGCGGCCTTCCGGCAAGTACCTGATGGAGGACTTCTACTACGCAGGCGGCCTGGTGGGCCTGCTGGAAGGCATGCGCAGGCTGCTCGATGCCGATGCGCTGACCTGCACCGGGAGAACCCTCGGCGAGAATGTGGCCGGCGCAAGAATTCACAATCCCGATGTAATCCGCACGCCGGACAGGCCGATGCAGCCGGAAGGCGGCCTGATCGTGCTGCGCGGCAACCTCGCACCCGATGGCGCAGTGATCAAATCCACCGCGGCGGACCCGAAGCTGCTCAAGCACACCGGCCGCGCGCTGGTGTTCGACGACTACAATGACATGGCGGCGCGAATAGACAATCCCGATCTCGAGGTCGACGGCGATTCGGTGTTGATCCTGCGAAACGCCGGTCCGCTCGGCGGTCCTGGGATGCCGGAATGGGGAATGCTGCCGATTCCGAAGAAGCTCCTGAAGCAAGGCGTGCGCGACATGGTGCGGATCTCCGACGCGCGCATGAGCGGCACCAGTTACGGCACCTGCATTCTCCACGTGGCGCCGGAAGCCTGGGTCGGCGGACCGTTGGCACTGGCCAGGACCGGCGACCTGGTCGAACTGGACGTTCCGGGGAGAAAGCTGAACCTGAAAGTGGGCGAGGAAGAGCTGGCAAGGCGCCGTTCAGCCTGGAAGCCGAAGCCGCCTCGCTTCGTCCGCGGTTACGGCAAGATCTTCTCAGAGCACGTCAAGCAGGCCAACCTCGGCTGCGACTTCGACTTCCTTGAGGGCGCCGCCGCCACTGCGGAGCCGGAGATACACTAACCGCGCCGGCCTGTCGTGGGATCGGGGTGGATGTTGTCCACCCAGTGGACTTCCTCTGGTCTGTCGGCCATCGGTATATCGAGATTGACGACCACCGGCTCCTGGCCGCTGCGGCAGAGCACGCAGGAAAGGGGATCCACGTCGGAGGCGTTGATCTCCTGATGCGGCACGTACGGCGGCACATAGATGAAGTCGCCCGGGCCGGCTTCGGCCACGAACTCGAGCCGCTCTCCCCAGCGCATCCGCGCCCGGCCGCTCACTACGTAGATCACGCTTTCCACCGGACCATGATGGTGTGCCCCTGTCTTGGCTTTGGGGTGAATGACCACCGTGCCGGCCCACAGCTTTTCGGCGCCTGCCCGCGCACGGGTTATTGCCGCCGCACGATTCATTCCCGGGGTCTGTGGCGTATTGCTGTCCAGCTCGTTGCCTCTTACCACCCGGACACCATGGAACTTCCACTTCGACCCGCTGCTGTCGCTCATATGTCTCTCCGACATTGCCTCAGGCCGACCGCAGCATGAGCAGCAGCAGCACGGTCGGAATGATGGTGTTGATCAGGGCCAGCGCATACCATCCGCGGGCGGCGGCCTTGTCCCGCGCGGTGGCATGCGCGAACGCGGTCACTCCCGATATCGCCACCACGATGCCGCCCACGGCATACATGAGCGCGAACATCTGGAGGCGGGTATGGCGGTCGAACGCCGGCGTATAACCGAGCTGCCAAGCGAGGTAGACGGTCAACGCCAGGTTGCACGCCAGCGGCAGAACGTACAGCAAGACGCGGCGCCAGCGAGGCTTCATGCCCCGGCGTCCATGGCAAGCGCGCTTTGCAGAACACGGGCGACGTGCAGGGCCTGGCGCGACGCACCATCAAGAATCTGGTGGCGGCAGCTCGTGCCGTCCGCAGCGATCAGCGCGCCGCTCCCGGCAGCACGCACTGCCGGCAGCAGATCCGCCTCGGCCATTCGCATGCTCACATCGTAATGCTCCTTCTCGAAGCCGAAGCTGCCGGCCATGCCGCAGCAGCTCGAATCGATCAGCCGCACCTCCAGTCCCGGAACAAGCGCCAGGGTTTCGCGCGCCGCGCCCATGGCGTCGAGCGCCTTCTGGTGACAGTGGCCGTGCAGTAATACCGTGGTCTGAAGCGGAGCGAAAACGCCCTTGAATCGCCCGCCCCGCGCCTCTCGGGCGATGAACTCCTCGAAGAGCGCGGCGTGGCGGGCAACCAGGTCCACATCTGCCTGCGGCAGCCCGAGCGCCCGGTACTCGTCACGCAGGGTAAGCAGGCACGAAGGCTCCAGCCCGACGACCGCCCGCCCGCGCAAAGCGTGCGGGCGCAGCGACTCGATCACCCGCCGCGCCTCGACTCGTGCTTCCTCCACCAACCCGCAGGCGAGGAACGTTCTGCCGCAGCACAGCGGCCGGCCGGCGTCGATTGGCTGCGCGCAACGAACGCGGTATCCGCCCGCCCGCAGGACGGTGAGCGCGGCATGCAGGTTCTCCGGTTCGAAGTAGCGGTTGAAGGTGTCGCTGAACAGGACGACCTCACCCGCGGCCGCGTCCGGCAGCAAGGACTTGTCGGCAGCGGAGGCAGCAGGGCCCTGTGCGCCTGCCGGGCGAGACTCAGAGGATGAACGGAAGGGGCTGTGACTCCAGCTGGGAAGCGAGCGACGGCGACTGAAGCCGATCGCCTTCTCGAGAAGCAGGGGAATGCCCGGAATGGCCGCGCCGAGATTGAGGATCGGGGCGAATCTGGAGAGCGCTGGTGCGTAGCGCGGAAGAAAGGCGATCAGCCTCTGGCGAGCGGTCAGGCCATGGCGCTGTACGTAATGGTGCAGAAATTCAATCTTCATCCGCGCCATGTCGACGCCGGTGGGGCACTCGCGCTTGCAGCCCTTGCAGCTCACGCAAAGTGCCATCGTCTGCGCCATGGCCTCCGATGTCAGCGCCTCGCGCCCGAGCTGGCCGGAAATCGCGAGCCGCAGCGAATTCGCCCTGCCGCGGGTCAGATGCTGCTCGTCGCGAGTGACACGGTACGACGGACACATCGTTGCAGCGTCGAACTTGCGGCAGTGGCCGTTGTTGTTGCACATCTCGACCGCAGGAGCGAATCCCCCCCAGTCGGACCAGTCGAGTACGGTGTCGATCGGCTCGGGGCGGTAGTCCGGGTTGTAGCGAAGCAGGCGGCGGTCATCCATTCGCGGTGGATCGACGATTTTTCCTGGATTCATCAATCCCCGGGGATCGAACAGCCGCTTGATCTCCGCAAGCACCCCGGTCAGCCGGGGACCCACGATCGGCTCGATCCACTCTGAGCGCACCAGCCCGTCGCCGTGCTCGCCGGAGTAAGCACCCTTGAACTGCCTTACCAGCTCGCACGCTTCCTCGGCGATCGCCCGCATCTTGCGCACGCCATCGCGACGCATGTCGAGGATCGGCCGCACATGCAGCGTGCCCACCGAGGCGTGTGCGTACCAGGTGCCGGTGGTGCCGTGCTTCTCGAAAATCCTGCTGAGGCGGTCGGTGTATTCGGCCAGATGCTCGAGCGGGACTGCGCAGTCCTCGATGAAGGACACCGGCTTGCCCTCGCCCTTCATCGACATCATGATGTTCAGCCCTGCCTTGCGTACCTCCCAGATCTGCCTCTGCAGCACGGAATCGGTCACCTCGATCACCGCATCCGGATGCCCCAGATCGGCCATCAACTCGACCAGGCGCCGAAGCTTGGCAAGCTGCGCTTCCCGCTCCTCGCCGGCAAACTCCGTGAGCAGGATCGCCTGCGGGCGGCCGCGGACGAACGCCTCGACGACAGGCCGGAACGTCTCGATGCCATGCGCCAGATCGAGCATCGTGCGATCCACCAGTTCGACCGCGTCCGGATCGAGCTCGACGATGTGCTGCGTGCACTCCATCGCCCGGTAGAACGTCGGGAAATGGACCACGCCGAGAACCCTGTGCGCCGGCAGCGGGGCAAGCTTGAGGGTCAGTTGGCGGGAAAAAGCCAGCGTGCCTTCCGAACCGACCAGCAGATGGGAAAGATTGTGAGCCGCCGGATTCGATGCGTCGCCCGGTTGCACCATGTCGAGGTTATAACCCTGAACCCGGCGCAGCACCTTCGGCCACCGTTGCGCAATTTCGCCCGCCTCGCGCCGCACCAGCGCGTGAATGCTCGCTACCAGCTCTCGGTAGGCCGGCGGACCTTCCGCCGCCTCACCGCTGGGACCGAAGCGGAACAGCGCGCCCCCCGGGAGCCAGGCCTGGATCGCCGATACGTTGTGCACCATATTGCCGTAGCGGATGGAGCGTGCGCCGCAGGAGTTATTGCCCGCCATTCCGCCGATCGTGGCTTGTGCCGAAGTGGAAACATCCACCGGGAACCAGAGCTTGTGTGGCCGCAACCAGGCATTGAGCCTATCGAGCACCATTCCCGGCTGCACAGTAACTTCACGGCGCTGCGCATCGAACGAGATGATCTGGTCGAGATGCTTCGAGCAATCAATGACCAGCGCGGCGCCGACCGTCTGGCCGCACTGCGACGTGCCGGCCCCGCGCGGCAGAATCGCCACAGCCTCTTCGACGGCGATCTGCAAGGCGGCGAGCGCCGCCTCATCACTGCGCGGCACCACCACGCCGATCGGCTTGATCTGGTAGATCGAAGCGTCGGTGCTGTAGCGCCCGCGGGAAAAGGCGTCGAAAAGCACTTCGCCGTCGACATGCCGGCGAAGTTTCTCTGCGACCGCGCGCGAGGCGAGTCGGGGGGAGATTCCTGTCGGCGCAGCCTGGTCGTTCACTTCGTCTGGCAAGGAGGCAGAACGGGGTCATGATACCCGAGGCGATCGGGCACCCTGTTGCGGAAACCTTGAGGGCGGGTCCGGATTCGATTAGTCTCGCGGGACTATTTACGCATCCGCCAGATCTCATGAGCAGCCGCCGCGGACGCCATTTCCTGCAGATTCCCGGCCCGACCAACGTGCCGGATCGCGTGCTTCGCGCGATCGACCGGCCGACCATCGATCACCGCGGGCCGGAGTTCGCCCAGCTCGGACGTGAAGTGCTCGACGGGCTGAAGCAGATCTTCAGGACCCGGCAACCGGTAATCGTCTACCCGGCCTCCGGCACCGGGGCCTGGGAGGCGGCGCTCGTGAACACGCTGTCACCCGGTGATCGCGTGCTCATGGCCGAGACCGGGCACTTCGCGGCGCTGTGGATGAAGCTCGCAACCCGCCTCGGGCTGCAGGTCGATTTCCTGCAGGGAGACTGGCGCCGCGGCGCCGACCCGGAAGCGATCGCAGGGAGGCTTGCGGCTGACAAGGCAAGCGCAATCCGGGCGGTGTGTGTGGTCCACAACGAAACCTCGACCGGTGCGACCAGCCGCATCGCCGAGATCCGCAGAGCGATCGACCGGACGGCGCATCCCGCGCTGTACATGGTGGACACCATCTCTTCGCTGGCGTCGATCGATTACCGGCACGACGAATGGAGTGTGGACGTGACCGTGGGGGGATCGCAGAAGGGATTGATGCTCCCTCCGGGGCTGTGTTTCAACGCCGTAAGCGAAAAAGCACTTGCCGCTTCGAAGTCGGCAAAGCTTCCCCGTTCCTACTGGAGCTGGGATGAAATGCTTGCCAACAACAGGAACGGCTTCTTTCCCTACACGCCCGCGACCAATCTGCTGTTCGGCTTGCGCGAGGCGATCGCGATGCTGCTCGAAGAGGGCCTGGACAGGGTGTTCGCCCGCCATGCCCGGCTCGCCGAGGCCACCCGCCGCGCAGTGCGCGCCTGGGGGCTCGAGATCCTGTGTTCCGAGCCGGCGGAATACAGCAATTCGCTCACCGCGGTGCTACTGCCGCCCGGGCACGACGCCGACAAGGTCCGCGAGATCGTTCTTGATCGCTTCGACATGTCGCTCGGAACCGGGCTCGGGAAACTGGCAGGCAGGGTGTTTCGTATCGGCCACCTAGGGGATATCAACGAGTTGATGCTTGCCGGCACACTGTGTGGCGTTGAAATGGGGCTCGCGATCGCCGGGGTGCCTGTCAGGAAGAACGGCGTAGCCGCCGCGCTCGAGTTTCTCGCGGATTCGTCGACTCCGTCGCAGTCCGCCGGGCTGAAACTCGCTGCAGTTTGATCCGGCGTGGCCGGCACCGCCTAGGCCGCCAAGAGCGCCGCCCGGCGCCAGGGTTTCCGCATCGAAGGAGTCAAGGGGACAACAATGCTCCTGCGCTTGTCGCACCTGCGCTTCCTGCTGCTGCTGTCGGCGATTCTGGGAGCGGAGTTCGCCGTCCTCGCAATCGCACCTGTCGATCGCAAGGACTGGCTGCTGGAGAACGCTCTGGTAGCGCTGTTCGTCCTCTTCCTGTTCCTGACCTACCGGCGGCTAACCCTGTCGCGTATCTCCTATTTCCTCATCTACGTATTTCTCTCAGTGCATCTCATCGGCGCCCACTACACCTATTCGCTGGTGCCCTACGATCAGTGGCTTGAAGCGGCAACCGGCCGCACTCTCAGCGATCTTCTGGGCTGGGAGCGCAACAATTTCGACCGGGTAGTGCATTTCTCCTACGGTCTGCTGCTCGCTTATCCGGTCCGGGAGATGTTCCTGCGGGTCGCGGCCCTGCGTGGGTTCTGGGGATATTTCTTTCCACTGGACGTCACGATGAGCACGTCGATGCTCTATGAATTGATCGAGTGGGGTGCCGCTGTCGCGTTCGGCGGCGAGCTGGGTCAGGCCTTCCTGGGCACGCAGGGTGACGTCTGGGACGCACACAAGGACATGGCCCTGGCGAGTACCGGGGCCTTGATCGCGATGCTGGTCACTGCGGCGCTGAACTACTCAGTACAGCGCGATTTTGCCGTCGAGTGGGTGGAAAGCCTGCGGGTGAAGGAAAAGCGCCCGCTGGGAGAGGACGAGTTCTCGCGGCTGCGCAACCGCAGGTAATTCAGAACTTGAAGCCCAAGGTAAGCATCGCGCCAGCGGTGCCGAACAACACCAACTCACCGCCAAGCGTGCGTGCCTGAAACCCGAGCGCCGGAAGGATCGCCGGGGCCACGCCATACTTGTTGAACGGGATCTGGTCCTGATACTCGTCCTTGTAGCCGTGGATCAAGCCGCCGGTGAGCTTGGCGTAGATCGTGTCGCGGGTATGCGGCAACCAGTAGAGCTGCCCCAGGTAGATGTACTCTGAAGGCTGACCAAAAGAGTTCTGAAAGTATGCGCCGCCTACGATAAGCCCGGTGCCGCTGCGGCGCTCGAGGTTGATTAGGGCCGTATTGTCGTTGTGGTAGGGCTTCGGGTCGAAATGGGTGGTGGCGACGCTGGTCTGGAAGTAGTAGTACCGCGGCCCTGCCGGCTCGTCAGCCGAGGCAGTCGCCGTACAGGCTAGGGCGATTGCCGCTGCGATCGTTGGCGCTTTCATCGTTCGACTCCTGCCGGCTCGTGGACTGCAACACGGAGCGCAAGAAACATGCCCTGGCTTGGAAGGCCGAATGGTAACGCAACTTTTCCGATAATTGTCAGGCTTTGTCCCGTCTCTGCCCGGAGACATCGCCGCGGCCGCGCGATTCCGCCGCAATCAGCGCGCGGCAACCGCCGAGGCTTGGGCGACGGGCTCGGGGGTGGCGGCTCGCGCCAACCGGTCGCGTACGGCGGCCCACTCGGGCAGATCAGGCAGCGTTTCGACAATGATGAGCGCGCATCCCGCATCGTCCATCCGCCGCAGAAGCGCGTACAGGTGTTGCGCGTACTCCTCGGCAGGCTGCGGCGCGACCTGCCAGAGTGCCGAGCGGGTGTCTCTTGGCCGACTGCGCCGAGCTAATACCGCGACCGCGACACCGGGCGGCTGCCGGCGGACGAAGTTCTCGATTTCGTCCGGGTCGACAAGCTTCAGCTCGGTTCGTGGAGCATAGTGCGAGCCCAGGGTGCCGGGCACCCTGGGCGATGCCGCGCCGGCCGTGCCGAGTCGCACCAACAGGGCATCCTCGATCTGTTTGGCGGTGACATGGCCCGGCCGAAGGATGGCCGGCTGGGATCCCGACAGGTCGACGATCGTGGACTCGATCCCCACCGGGCAAGGGCCGCCATCGAGAATCGCGTCCACCGAACTGCCGAGATCCTCGCGTACATGCGCGGCGGAAGTGGGGCTCAGGTGGCCGAACCTGTTCGCCGAGGGCGCTGCAACGCCGCCGCCGAACGCCCTGAGAAGACGCTGCGCCACCGGATGTGCGGGCACCCGCAAGCCGATCGTGTGCTGGCCTCCGGTCAGAGTGTCGGAGACATGCGCCGCGCGCTTCAGGATCATGGTAAGCGGCCCGGGCCAGTGTTTCTCGGCAAGCACCCAGGCACCGCGAGGCACGTCGGCTGCCCAGTACTTCAGCCCGCTCATGTCGGCGATATGCACTATCAGCGGGTGATCGGCCGGGCGGCCCTTGGCGGCGAATATCTTGCGCGTCGCTGGAGCATTCGAAGCGTCGGCGCCAAGCCCGTACACCGTCTCGGTCGGGAAGGCGACCAACCCACCAGCGCGCAGTATGGCCGCTGCTTTCTCGATTTCCTCGTCTGTTACCAAGCCAACCTCATGTCAGCCGGAGAGATCACGGATTTGGAGAGAATTAGATCAGATATCCATGCAGGAGGTTGCGCGACCGGCAGCAAAGGTCTCCGAAAACACCTGATCTCCCGTCAAGATGCAGTCCGAAGTTGTTGGCATCAAGAGGTCAGCAATCGCAGTGCCTCCTCGTACTTGGCGGCAGTCCTGGCGAGGATATCAGGCGGCAGTGCCGGTGCCGGGGGCTTCTTGTTCCAGTGCTCGCTTTCCAGCCAGTCGCGAACGAATTGCTTGTCGAACGACGGCGGGCTGGTGCCGATCCTGTACTCGGACTTCGGCCAGAAGCGTGAAGAGTCGGGCGTCAAGGCTTCGTCGATGAGGTAGAGCCTGCCTGCAGCGTCCAGGCCGAATTCGAACTTGGTGTCGGCGATGATGATGTCGCGAGTCGCGGCATAGTCGGCTGCCTCTGCGTAGAGCTGGACCGCCTTGGCGCGCACGCGCACGGCGAGCGCCTCGCCGATGATGCGCCCCAGCTCGGCGAACGCAATGTTCTCGTCGTGATCGCCGATTGCCGCCTTGGTCGAAGGGGTAAAAATCGGCTGTGGCAGTTTTTGCGCCTCCTTCAGACCGGAGGGCAAGGAGATCCCGCAGATCGCCCGGGTCTTTTGATAGTCCTTCCACCCCGAGCCGGCGATGTACCCGCGCACGATCGCCTCTACGGGAAGCGGTTCAAGCTTTTTCACCACCATCGCCCGCCCGGCGACCTGGTCGCGTTCTTCCGCACGCACCACGCTCTCCGGCGCGACGTCGAGCAGATGATTGGGCAGTACGTGGCCGAGCTTCCTGAACCAGAAGGTCGACATCGCAGTCAACACCCGGCCTTTTCCCGGGACCGGGGTAGGAAGAATGACATCGAACGCGGACAGGCGGTCAGTCTGGACCACAAGCAATCTGTCCTCGCCTACTGCGTACAGGTCGCGCACCTTGCCGCGATGGACAAATGGCAGGGACTTCAGCCGGGTTTCAAGTATCGGCGGGTTATTCATCCGTTACGGGCTGCGCGCGGGGAATCGGCTCTTGTCGATGCCGCGTCGGCGACCAGCAGCGACTTGATCTCGCCCGCCAGTGCGAGCGCCTTCTCGACGCTATGGTCGAGTACGGTGAAGTGTCCCATCTTGCGGCCGCGCCTGGCCTCGCTTTTTCCGTACAAGTGCAGCTTGACGCCGGGGTGGCGCAAAGCGCGCTCCCAGCGCGGTTCCCCGGCCGCCCACAGGTCGCCCAGCAGGTTCACCATTACCGCTGGGCAGTGCATGGCCGTGTCGCCAAGCGGAAGGCTGCACAGTACGCGCACCTGCTGCTCGAACTGCGAAGTCAGGCAGGCGTCGATCGTGTAGTGGCCGCTGTTGTGGGGACGCGGCGCGATTTCGTTCACCAGCAGCGCGCCGTCCGCAAGCACGAAAAACTCCACGCAGAGCACGCCGCGGTAGTCGAGCTTCTCGGCCAACTGGATAGCTGCCCGTCGCGCGCTTTGGGCCAGTTCGGCCGACACCTGCGCCGGCACGACGGACAGGTCGAGAATGCCGTTGGCATGGCAGTTTTCCGCCACTGGCCAAGTCACTACCCGGCCGTCGAATCCGCGGGCGACGATCACCGACAGCTCGCGGTCCAGCTTCAACAGGCGCTCGAGGACGCAGGGCTCGTGATTGAGCCGGGCAAAGGCCGTGGCGAGTTCTGCGCGCTCTGCCACCCGGACCTGCCCCTTGCCGTCGTAGCCGAAGCGGCTCACCTTGAGCACTCCGGGCAATAGGGCGTCGACCTCGGGCACCGCGAGGTCCGCCTCAGCGCGCACCACCGCGAACGGAGCCACCGCGAGGCCGCTGTCGCGCAGAAAGATCTTCTCTCGAATGCGATCCTGGGCGATCGACACGCTGTCGGCCGACGGGCTCACCACGCTGCTGACAGCAAGCCTGCGAAGGCTTTCCGCCGGAACGTTCTCGAACTCCGTGGTGGCGGCGGCGCAGCGCCCAGCCATCTCGCTGAGAGCGGCGTTGTCCAGGTAGTCCGCAGCAATGTGTCCATCGGCCACGCTGCCGGCAGGGCTGTGCTCGCCCGGATCCAGGACCAGCACCTTGTAGCCCATGCTCTGTGCCGCCATGGTGAACATCCGCCCGAGCTGGCCGCCGCCGAGCAGCCCGAGCCAGGCACCAGGCGAGATCATCCCCTTGGTACCTTCGGCAGCTTCATGGCGCGAACCCTGGTGCGCTGGCGCGCGCGGAACGCCGAGAGCTTGCGGCCGAGACTGGCATCGCCCAGCGCGAGCATCGCCACTGCGAACAGCGCCGCGTTGGCCGCACCCGCGGCACCGACCGCAAAGGTTGCGACCGGCACCCCTTTGGGCATCTGGGCAATCGACAACAGGGAGTCGAGGCCGCGGAGCGCTCGCGAAGTCACCGGCACTCCGAGCACCGGCAGCGTGGTTTTCGCCGCCAGCATGCCAGGCAGGTGAGCAGCGCCGCCCGCGCCGGCGATGATCGCGCGCAACCCTCGCGGCTGCGCCTGGTCAGCGTATCGGAACATCTCGTCAGGCGTGCGATGCGCAGATACCACCCGCGCCTCGAACGGCACACCGAAGTCGCGCAGCACTGCTGCAGCATGCGCCATCACGGCCCAGTCACTGTCGCTGCCCATGACCAGGCCAATCAGCGGTTTGGGCGCCCGATTCGTCGGCATCGGTTTCCGCGGAGGGTCGCGCTCTTACGGCCGCCGGCGCTCGCCGACTTTGACTATCTTCATCGTGTTGGTCCCGCCCGAGGCGCCGATCGGCTCCCCGAAGGTCATGACGATTAGGTCTCCCGGCTGCGCCACGCCGTTCCGGAGCAGCTGGTCCTCGGCTTCCTGCAGCAGCAGGTCCCGGTCATGCCCGTAGTAGTTGATGAGGAACGGGAACACGTCGCGGAACAGGCTCATCTTGTAACGGGTCGAAACCTCCGGGGTAAGCGCGTAGATCGGAACACCGGCATTCAGGCGCGAGATCCATAGCGCGGTCGATCCCGATTGTGTCAGAGCAGCGATCGCCTTCACCTTCAGGTGATAGGCGGTGAACAGGGCCGCCATCGCGATCGACTGGTCAACGCGCGTGAACACGCGGTTGAGGAAATCCCGGTCGAGGGTAACCTCGGTCGACTTTTCGGCCTCGAGACAGATTCGAGCCATGGCTTCCACGGTTTCGACCGGATATCTTCCGGTCGCAGTTTCCGCCGAAAGCATCACGGCGTCGGTGCCGTCGAGAACCGCGTTGGCGACGTCGGAGACTTCGGCACGAGTCGGCACCGGGCTGGTTATCATCGACTCCATCATCTGCGTCGCCGTGATGGTCAGCTTGTTGCGTTCGCGCGCGGCACGGATCATCTTCTTCTGCAGCGCAGGCACCGCGGCATCGCCGACCTCAACCGCGAGATCCCCGCGCGCCACCATGATCCCGTCGCTCGCTGCCAGCAGCTCGTCCATCGATTGGATCGCCTCCGCGCGCTCCATCTTGGCGATCAGCAGAGCGTTGCCTCCCGCGGCGCGAACCAGTTCGCGCGCCATGTACATGTCAGACCCGCTCTTCGGGAAGGATACGGCAACGAAGTCGGTCTTTATCGACACGGCCGTCTTGATGTCCTCCATGTCCTTGGCGGTGAGTGCCGGCGCGGTCAGGCCTCCGCCCAGACGGTTTATCCCCTTGTTGTTGGACAGTTCGCCGCCGACCCGCACGGTCGTCACGATCTCGTCGCCGGTTACATTTTGTACATCCAGCACGATCCGGCCGTCATCGAGCAACAGCACGTCGTCCGCCCTGACGTCGCGCCTGAGTTCCTTGTAGTCCAGGCCTACCCGCTCCTGGTTGCCCGGTTCGCTGCTGCTGGCGTCGAGTATGAAGACGTCGCCCTTGGCGAGGGTGACCCGCCCCTTTGCGAACCTGCCGATACGGATCTTCGGGCCCTGCAGGTCGCACATGATCCCGACCGTGCGCTCGAGCGAGCGGGCGGTCTCGCGCACAGTCTGGGCCCGCGCCAGGTGTTCCTCGCGCGAACCGTGGGAGAAGTTCATGCGCACCACGTCCACGCCGCCGGCGATCATCCGCGCCAGGACTTCCTTGTCGCTCGAGGCCGGCCCGAGTGTGGCTACGATTTTCGTGCTTCTCTGCATACGCTCAGGTCAATCGCGGAGCCCTCGTCCGGGCTCTTTATTTGCCCGCCGGACGCGGGGAGAGGGCAAGGGCCATTGCTCCGTGTCAGTACTGGTGGACAGACTACTTGCCGCGCTGCTCAAGGATTTCGATCGCCGGCAACTTCCTGCCCTCGAGGAACTCCAGAAACGCCCCGCCGGCGGTGGAAATGTAGCCGATGCGCCCGGCGATTCCGTACTTGCCGATCGCGGCGACCGTGTCGCCCCCACCGGCGATCGAAAACGCCTTCGAGCCTGCGATCGCCATTGCCACGGCTTTGGTGCCCTCTGCGAACTGGTCGTACTCGAATACGCCGACCGGGCCATTCCAGACGATCGTGCCGGCATCGGCCAGCATGCCGATCAATTGCTTTGCGCTCCTCGGCCCGATGTCGAGGATCAAGTCGTCGTCTTCGATATCCGCGACATCCTTGACGGCGGCCTTCGCAGTCGCCGAAAACTCCTTGGCGCAGACCACATCTGCCGGAAGGGGCACGCTGCCGCCGTTGTCCGCGATCGACTGCATGACCTTGCGCGCCTCTGCGACCAGATCCACCTCGGCCAGGGATTTTCCGATCTTCCAGCCTTTGGCGAGCAAGAAAGTATTGGCGATTCCGCCACCGACGATCAGCTGGTCCACTTTCTTCGCCAGCTCGCTCAGAACGGTCAGCTTGGTCGACACCTTGGAGCCGGCAACGATCGCCACCAGCGGGCGCTTGGGAGACGACAGCGCCCGCGTCAGAGCGTCAATCTCGGCGAACATCAAAGGCCCGGCGCATGCGATCTTGGCGTACCTGGCGATGCCGTGGGTGGTGGCCTCGGCGCGATGGGCCGTGCCAAAGGCGTCGTTCACATACACCTCGCACAGCTTGGCCATCTTTCGGGCCAGTGTCTCGTCGTTCTTCTTCTCTCCCTTGTTGACCCGGCAGTTCTCCAGCAACACAACCTGCCCGGGGGTCACGTCCACTCCCTCCACCCAGCTGTTCTGCAGCGGCACCGGCATGCGGAGCAGCTCGGACAGGCGCTGCGCGACCGGTGCGAGAGAATCCTCGGGCTTCAGTTCCCCTTCCGTCGGTCGCCCAAGATGCGATGTGACCATCACTGCTGCACCGGCCTTCAATGCATGCTGAATCGCCGGGACGGAGGCTTGAATACGCGTGTCGTCGGTGATCCGCCCGGCCGCGTCCAGAGGCACGTTCAGGTCGGCACGGATGAAAACCCGCTTGCCGCCCAGATCCAGGTCGGTCATCCGCAGAATGGTCATTTCCCCGGGGAACTCGCGTCAGGGCGTCGCTCAGGACTCACAGAGAAACCGGCTTCCGGTTCGGGGCCAGCGCTCTTGCGCCGATGAACCACAAGGCTACTTCGTGTTCGCCACGGCAACTGCGACGTCCAGCATCCGGTTGCTGAAGCCCCACTCGTTGTCGTACCACGAGCAGACCTTCACCAACGTGCCCTCCGAGACCTTGGTCAGGGTGGAGTCGAAAATCGAGGATGCCGGATTGTGATTGAAGTCGATCGAAACCAGCGGTTCCTTGCTGTACTCGAGTATGCCCTTGAGGTCGGTTTCCGACGCTTCTTTCACGGCCTTGTTCACCTCATCCACCGAGGTGGGCCGGCTGGCGATGAACGACAGATCGACGACAGACACGTTGGCGGTCGGGACGCGGATCGCGAAACCGTCCAGCTTGCCGTTCAACTCGGGCAGCACCAGACCGACGGCAGCGGCCGCCCCGGTCTTGGTCGGAATCATGGACATCGTGGCCGAGCGCGCTCGCCGCAGATCCTTGTGGTAGACGTCGGTAAGAACCTGGTCGTTGGTGTAGGAATGAATCGTGGTCATGAGACCGCTGACCATCCCGATTCGTTGATGAAGCGCCTTTGCCAGCGGCGCCAGGCAGTTGGTGGTGCAGGAAGCATTGGAGATGACGGCATGCGATGCCTTGAGCGTCTTGTGGTTGACGCCGAATACGACGGTAGCATCAACATCCTTTTCGCCGGGCGCGGAAATGATCACCTTCCTGGCCCCGGCGGTCAGGTGCGCCCCGGCCTTGGCCTTGCCGGTAAACAGTCCGGTGCACTCTAGCACCAGGTCGACGCCGAGCTCCTTCCAGGGAAGTTCGGCCGGGTTCTTCTGGGCGCAGACTTTGATCTTGTCGCCGTTGACGACCAGGAACTCGGCGTCTACCGAAACGCTGCCGGGAAACTTCCCGTGAACGCTGTCGTAGCGGGTCAGGTGCGCGTTGGTCTGCGGATCACCCAGATCGTTGATCGCGACGATGTCGAGAGGATGTTTCTTGCCGCTCTCGTAGTGTGCGCGAAGTATGTTGCGGCCTATGCGACCGTAACCGTTTATGGCGACGCGAATGGCCATGGATCCTCCGGGAAAACGTGGATTCTACACGCGCGTGCAGGCCTTGTTCCGGTAGAGGTTCCTGCATCGATCCGGTGCCGTTGCGATCTCGGGCATAGACACGTCGCGACCCGGTCTGGTGGCACAGATCTTCAGCAGCTTTGGCAAAAAAAACGACGGTGGTCAGGGTTTCGGCCCGCAGGCCGATCCAGTCGACGCAGCCGAGGGTCATTCGGCGGTTTCGAACAGGCTGGCCAGGCCGCGAAGGGCAGGGGTATCGGCGAGAATCACATAGGTGGGTATGACAGACACGTAGGCGCGAAAGCGGCCTTTTTCCTCGAAACGCCTGCGGAAACCCGAACGTTCGAAGTAGTCGCCCAGTTTCGGAACGATTCCGCCGCCGATATACACACCTCCTCGAGCGCCGAGGATCGCGGCGAGATTGGCGGCGGCGGTGCCAAGCATGGCGCAGAACAGCTCCAGCGCCTCGCTGCACTGGCGGTCGGATCCGGCCAACGCGCGCTCGGTGACCTGCGCCGGTTCAAGGGCAGCGGGAACCTGCCCTTCGAGTTGGCACACCGTCTCGTAGAGCGTCTTCAACCCCGGCCCGCTTACCAGCCGCTCGGTCGAAACATGGCCGCCAAAGCGCATGCGCGCAGCCTGTAACACCGCGTCCTCGTGCGTTGTCATCGGCGAGAAAGACGTGTGTCCGCCCTCGCCCTGAACCGCGATCCACCGACCCCTGAAAGGCAGCAGCCCGGACACCCCGAGCCCGGTGCCGGCGCCGATTACGCCGATCGCGGTTTCCGGCACTGGCTCGCCGGAACCGACCTGGCGCTTCTCGTCGGGGCCGAGCAGCGGCACCCCCAGCGCCAGAGCGGTGAAATCGTTGATGACGTACAGGCGATCCAGCCCGAGCGAGCGCCGGGTCTGCTCGATCGAGAAGCCCCACGGGCCGTTGGTTAGCTGCACATAGTCGCCGGTGATCCCGGTGGCGACGTCGATAGCCGCTTCCCGCACCGGCGGACGCCCAACCAGAGAAAGGTAGTGGCGTGCCGCCTCCACCGGACCGGGGAAATCCGCGCACCGCAGATTTTTCTCCTGCACCGGCCTGGCAGAGCCAAACGGCACCAGAGCGAAACGAGCATTGGTTCCGCCGATGTCTGAGACCAGCCGTGGCGCGCCGTCCCGCATGGATGCGGTCGCTTTCGACGCTAGCGCAGCACTGTCTCGACCGCGGCGGCCACGGCTTCCGCCGTGAATCCGAAATGCCTGAAGAGCTCGGGCGCCGGCGCCGATTCGCCGAAGCGATCAAGGCCGACGATCTCGCCTTCCAGCCCGACGTACTTGCGCCAGAAATCGGTCACCCCGGCTTCCACCGCAACGCGCGGTAATCCACTGGGCAGAACCGAGGCGCGATACGCGGCGTCCTGGCGGTCGAACACGCTGGTGCTCGGCATCGACACGACCCGCACCTGTACGCCTCTCTGCGCCAGGATCTGCCGGGCGGCCATCGCCAGCGCGACTTCGGATCCGCTGGCAATGACCACTGCCTGCGCCCGCTCGGCTTGCGCCAACACGTACCCGCCGCGGCGAATCGCCTCGAGCTGATCCGCCGTGCGTGACTGGTGTGGCACGTTCTGCCGGGTAAGCAGCAGGCTGGTCGGCCCGGTCCTGCGCTCGATCGCGGCGACCCAGGCAGCCGCGGTCTCCACCGAATCGCATGGCCGCCAGACTTCCATGTTGGGAATGTAGCGCAGGCTGGCGGCGTGCTCGACGGGTTGGTGCGTCGGACCGTCCTCTCCAAGACCGATCGAATCGTGAGTGAACACGAATATGCTTCCCGCCTTCATCAGTGCCGCAACCCGCAGCGCATTGCGCGCGTAGTCGGAAAACACGAGGAAGGTGCCGCCGTAGGGGATGACCCCGCCGTGAAGCACCAGCCCGTTCATGATCGCGGCCATGCCGAATTCGCGTACTCCGTAGAAGATGTAGTTGCCGGCGCCGCTGGAGGCGACCGGCTTGGCGCCGCTCCACAGCGTGAGATTCGAGCCGGCGAGGTCGGCCGACCCGCCTACCAGTTCCGGCAGCAGCGGCGCGATCGCCTCTATCGTGTTCTGCGAGGCCTTGCGCGTGGCGATCGCTTCGGCTTTTTCGCTGACCTTTGCCAGCATGTTCCGAGCGTGCTCACCCCAGCCTCCGGGCAGCTTGCCGCTCAACCTGCGCTCGAACTCTGCCGCCTCTGCCGGGTACTGCCTGGAATACGCCAAAAACCGGTCCTTCCACTGCGCTTCGAGCTGGGCGCCGCGCTCCCGCGCGCTCCAGGCTTCGTACAAATGCCCCGGGATCTCGAACGGCGCATGGCTCCAGCCGAGCTGCATGCGGGCAGCGGCAACCTCGGCCTCCCCGAGCGGCGCGCCGTGCGCCGCGCCGGTGTTCTGCTTGTTGGGCGCTCCCTTGGCGATTACCGTCTTGCAACAGATCAGGGAAGGCCTGTCGCGCACCGCCTTGGCATCGCGGATGGCGGCATCGATCTCGACCGGATCGTGGCCATCGATGCTGCGAACCACATGCCAGCCGTACGCTTCGAAGCGTTTCGGCGTGTCGTCAGTGAACCACTGCTGCATCCTGCCCTTCTCGGAGTCTATCGAGATGCCGTTGTCGTCGTACAACGCGATCAGCTTTCCGAGCCCGAGCACCCCGGCCAGCGAGCAGGCCTCGTGAGATATGCCTTCCATCAGGCAGCCGTCGCCGATGAAAACGTAAGTATTGTGCTCGACGATGTCGAACCCCGGCCGGTTGAACTGGGCACCGAGAATCCGTTCCGCGATCGCCATGCCGACGGCATTGGCCAGACCCTGACCCAGCGGGCCGGTGGTGGTTTCCACGCCGGGGGCGCACCCGTATTCCGGATGGCCCGGGGTTTTCGAGTGCAGCTGGCGAAAGCGCTTCAACTCCTCTATCGGCAGCTGGTAGCCGGTAAGGTGCAGCAGCGCGTACAGCAGCATCGACCCATGGCCGTTGGACAGGAGGAAGCGGTCGCGATCAGGCCACTGCGGATTGTCAGGGCTGTGACGCAGGTGGTTGCGCCAGAGGACTTCGGCAATGTCGGCCATCCCCATCGGCATTCCAGGATGGCCGGAGTTCGCTTTTTGCACCGCGTCCATCGCCAGAGCGCGTATGGCGTTCGCCAGCTCGAGTCTTGTCGCCATTTCCAGCCTTGAAGAGAGGAACAAAAAATCCCGGGGACCGGGATCAGGAACGAAGGGCATTCTATCTCAGCGCAAGCCGCCGCCCGGGCAGGGCGACGACATCCCGCGCGGTACCGTCACAGGAGAACAGTGCGGCGGGCTGTCCTATTCCTCGCTGCGGCGTGGCAGCTTGACCCCGAGTTGCCGGAGCTTGCGGTACAAATGAGTGCGCTCCATGCCTACCCTGGCAGCGACCCGGCTCATGTTTCCGCCTTCCCTGCCTAGATGGTATTCGAAGTAGACTCGTTCGAAAGCCTCGCGGGCATCACGCAGTTCGCGATCGAGCGGCAACGAGTGCACCGCGTTCGGCGCAGGCGCCTCGAGCGTAACCAGCGCCTGTGTGACGTCTGCCAGCCCGATTTCGGGACCGGCAGCAAGCTGCGCGCAAGTCTTCACCACGCTCTCGAGCTGCACCAGGTTTCCCGGCCAGTGATAGTTGCGCAGGGCGTTGAGTGCTGCCGTGTTGCAGCTGCGAGGGGGAGCCTCCCGAGACTCTACGGCGCGGGCAAGCACGAGGTTAGCGAGTTCCGGCACGTCCTCCGCCCGCTCGCGCAGGCTCGGGACCCGGACGATCACCCCTGCCAGGACCGCATACAACCTCGGATCGAACTCGCCTCTGGCAATCAGGTCCGGCAGCGACACCGTGCTCGACGACAGCACCCTGACGGCAGCGCGCTCGAGGTTGCCCATCTCGCGCAACAGTGCGGTCTGGGCCGGCCTGGATAGCTCGTGCACCTCGCGGAGGTACAGAACGCCCTCGGCGGCCCGGACGACGAGATCGCCCGGCTCGATCGACACCGAGGCACAATCCTCGGGCGCGACCCACGACGTGTTGGCCTGATGCAGCTGCCGGGCGCATAGTTCCGCGCCGGCGCCGGGTTCCGACACGAACAGCACGGAGGCGCGAGAGCCTTTCAGCCGCTCGAGTTGAGCTCGCAACTGTTCGACCGCGGGGGACTTGCCGATCGTGGCGAGCGCCGGGGCGGCAGCGGCCTGCGGGCCGCCTTGTTTCAACGCCGAGCCTACCGTGCTCAGCAGTTTCTGCAGCGCGATCGGCTTCTCGAGGAAAGCGTAGGCGCCGATGCGGGTCGCTTCTACCGCAGTATCGATCGTTCCGTGCCCCGACATCATGACCACTGGCATGGTCAGCTGCCCAGTGGCGGCCCATTCCTTGAGCAGGGTGATCCCATCGGTATCGGGCATCCAGATGTCGAGCAAGACCAGGTCGGGACGTGCACGGGTGCGCAGCTGCCGTGCTTCGCTGGCGTTCTGGGCCAGGCGCACCTGATGACCCTCGTCGCCAAGGATTTCCGAGAGCAGTTCGCGAATGCCGACCTCGTCGTCGACAACCAGAATCTGGCTCACCGGTTTATCACCCTGATCTCGGCAGCTTTTGCCGTTGCAGCGCGCGGGAGAACGATTTCAACCACCGCGCCTCCCTGCGGCGCATTGAAGATCGAAATCACGCCATTGTGCTCCTCGACGATCTTCTTCACGATCGCGAGTCCCAAGCCGGTGCCCTTGCTCTTGGTGGTGACATAAGGCTCGAACAGCCGGCTCATGAGCTCTTCCGGAAACCCGGGCCCGTTGTCGGCGACGCTCATTCGCACGCCTTGCTGCGAGATCCCGGTGCGCACCACGACCCGCGGCGATGTGACTTCCGACATCGCGTGCTCGGCGTTCTGCAGCAGGTTGTGAATCACCTGCCTGAGCTTCACCGAGTCCCCGGCAACCGCCGGCAGGTCCGGCGAGAGGTCCAGAACCAGGCCGGCGCGCGACGCGCTGTACAGTTCCAGGACTTCGCGCACCAGCATGTTCAGATCGACCGGCTGCAGGTCGGGCTCGGGTGAGCGTGCGTACAGGCTGAAAGCGTCTACCATTCCCTTCAGCGCGAAGACCTGGTTGACAATGGTCCGCGTCGAGCGCTGCAGGATCTCGCTTTCTGCCGGATCGAGTTTTGCCCCCAGACGATGCTGCAGGCGCTCGGCGGAGAGCTGAATGGGTGTGAGCGGGTTCTTGATCTCGTGCGCCAGGCGCCGCGCAACCTCACCCCAGGCTGCGTAGCGCTGCGCCTGAAGCAGATGCGTTACGTCGTCGAACACGACGACGTACCCGGCCTCGTCTCCGGAGGTCAGGCTCGAGCCGCGCAAGAGGAGCACCTGCTTGCCGGTCTGGGTATCCACTTCGACCTGCTGCTCCCACGCTGCGCCCTTCCCCTGAGCGAAACGCGATCGCGCCGTGCGGGCGATGCGCGCCAGCCTCGGCGCGGTGCCTTCCAGGCCGTCGGGCTGCGAGCCTGCCAGCGGCGCAAGGTCGACTCCGAGGATGCGCTCGGCACTGCGGTTGGCGGAGCGCAGTCCGAACTGGGAATCGAATGCCACAACGCCGGCCGAGAGGTTGCCGAGCACACCCTCGAGATACGCCTTGGCAGCCGCCACTTCGTCCTGATGACGCTGCGCCGCCGCCTGCGCTTCGGCCAGCTGGCGGGTCATGGCGTTGAACGATTCGGTGAGCACGCCCAGCTCGTCGTGGGCGCGAACCGGGGACCGCTGGCTGAAGTCCCCTTGCGCCACCGCGCGTGTCCCGGCAGCGAGAAACCCGAGGGGTGCAGACAGACTCTCGCTGAACATCAGCGCCAGCAGCAAAGCGGAAAGAAGGGCCAGACCGAGGGAAAGCGTGAGCGTGAGGGTGTAGAGGCGCTTGAGCCCGCCGCGCGAGAACGACAGCTCCTGATAGTCGCGATACGCTTCCTGCACCATCGCCGCGTCGCGCGCGAGCTGTGCGGGCACCGGCTGCACCAGATGCAGAACCAGGGTGCCGCCCGAGGACTCATTGACCGGGACCGCGACCCGGAGTTGCAGCTCGCCCGGGTGCCCGCCTTCCTCGATCGCCGAGTAGGGCCGCTGCATGCGCACCTGCCGCAGGATCGATGGCGAGGGTATATGCGGCATGAGTGTGGCCGGCTCGGCGCCGGAGAACGCGACAATCGAGCCATCGGCGCCCAGCAGCGCCGCCTCGTGCACCGCGCTTTCTTCCCGCAAGCGATTAAGCACCGAGAGCTGGCGCGCCGGCCGCTGTTCCGCCAGCGCCAGCGCCATCGAGTCTGCCTTGCCACGCAACTCGCCCAGCCGCCCCTCGAGGTTGACCCGGCCCAGGCTCAGGCCGCCTTCAAGCGCCTTGTCCACGCGCACGTCGAACCAGGATTCGATCGAGCGCGCCAGAAACTGCACCGAAACCGCGTACACCAGCGCGCCGGGCAGTACCGCGACCAGGGAGAACAGCAGCGTAAGCCGCAGTGTCAGCTTGGAGCCGAACACCCGCGCCCGAAGGCGTCTGCGAAGCACCAGCAGCTGGTAACCGACCAACAGCAGCAGCACGACCATGATTGCCACGCCGAGGGCGAGCAGCAACGGCAAGTCCTCGGCGAACAGACTGGTGTTGGCGCTGGCGGTGGACAGAAGATAGAGCATCATCGCGCCCAGACCGAGCGCGGCTGCAACCAGGAAACGCATTCCCCGGGTCATCAACAAGCGGCGCGTAGCGCGTGCGAGCCGGTTCATGGCGCAAGCGTCCAGCGATACCAGTTGGACGACAGATTCCAGTCGCGAGAGCCGAGCGCGTCGATCTGGAACGGCTTGGGAAGCTGACCGGTGTCGAGCCGCATCACGATCTGCGCTTCATAGACCCTGCCCGAAACCAGCTCGCTCGCATTGAACAGCGGCCGCCGCGTGAACACGCCGAGCAGCGCCAGGGCTTCCTCGAGCGTATCGAGGCTCTGGTGCAGCGTGCCAAGACTCACCCGGTACTGGCGGGTAAGTGCGTTGTAGCTCAGCCGGTAATCCTGTTCGTACCGCGCCACTCGCCGGTTCCAGAGGTAGAGGGTGTACCAGCGCGGCAGGATCAACTCGAATTCGACAACGAAATGCAGCGCCACACCGCGATTCAGCGCCTCTTCGAGGGTGGGACTGAGTTCGACCTCGAAACTGGCCGACAGGTAGTACTCTCCGGCGTTGGGCGCCAGCTCGGCCGACTTGACATGTATGCCCTGCGCGCCGGCTGACAAGGGCAGAACCAGAAGACAAAGGCCGTACAGGAGGCGCAACAGATCAGGCTTTCTCAAGGAGGGCGTGGTAGAAGCCATCGTGCTCTTCGGTCGGGAGCAACAATCCGTCCTCACCCTCATGGCAGGGGAGCAGCCGCGCATCGGGATGGCGGACTACAAAGCCTTCAGTCCGCGCCTGGTTTTCCTCGCGAAAGACCGAGCAGGTGACGTAGAGGAATTTACCACCGCGGCGCAGCACCTGCCATAGCGCGTCCAGCAGTCGCTGTTGCTGAGCGGCGAAGGCCGCGATGTCTTCCGCGCGGCGCAGCCATTTGATGTCGGGATGGCGGCGTACCACCCCGGAGGCGGTGCACGGTGCGTCGAGCAGCACACGGTCGAAGGGAATGCCGTCCCACCAGCCGTCAAGATCGCCGGCATCGGCGCTGAGCGTGCGCGCGGCCAGCCCGAGGCGCCCCAGATTCTGCTCCACGCGCCGCAGTCGAGACGAGTCGCGGTCGAGCGCCATCAACTCGATGTCCGCCAGTTCGAGCAGGTGGGCGGCCTTGCCTCCGGGCGCGGCACAGGCGTCCAGCACCCGCATGCCGGCGGCTGCGTCCAGCAGCGGAGCGGCGATCTGTGCGCCAGCGTCCTGTACCGAGACTTCCCCGCCTCCGAAGCCCGGCAATTTCTCCACTCCAAGCGGCTGCTCGAGCCTGACTGCCACGGGGCCGATCGCTCGTGCCCTGATTCCCGCCCGGCTGAGCCGGCCGACATAGTCATCGCGCGATATGCGCCGGCGGTTCACTCGCAAGGTCATTGGCGGATGGCAGTTGCCGAGCTTCAGCACTGCGTCCGCCTTCTCGCCGAGTTCGCGCCGCAGATGCTCAATCCACCAGCGCGGGAAAGACCAGCGCGCCTCGGGGTCCCGCTCCGCCGCCGGCCGGATCTCTGCACGCCGCCTCAAGTAGCCACGCAGCACCGCGTTGGCGAACGGTTTAGCCGCACGCCCGCCGAAGTGCGCGGCGCATTCGACCGCGCGATCGACCACTGCGTAGTGCGGGTCGTCTGTATGTTCGAGCTGATGAATCGCCAGCCACAGAAGCGCGGAGAGCTTCGGATCGCGCGGCGGGCGCGGCGCCAGCCGCCCCAGGGCGAATCGCAGATACCCCAGATGTCGCAGGGTGCCGTAGGCGAGCGCCATGGCCGCCGCACGTTCCGATTGTTGCGGCCGCGCGATCTCTTGCGCCGACTCCAGCGCCGACGGCAGGTTGCGGCCAGAAAGCACCGACGCCACCGCTTCGGCGGCCATGCGTTGCGCGTTGAGCACGGCCGCGCTCAGTTGCCGAAGCGCATCCCGGGAGCAAACGCGCGGCCGCGCAGGAAATCGCCAGCCGCAAGCCGCCTCCCGCCTGCCCGCTGCAGCTCGGTAATCCTGATGGCGCCTTCGCCGCACGCAACCACGATACCCTCCTCGCCCGAGGACAGCACCAGCCCAGGAGTCTTCGCCGATTCCGGGACGCACACAGCCCGCCAGACCTTGACCGGTTCGCCGTCGAGCGTCGACTGCGCGCCTGGGACCGGATTGAAGGCCCGTATGGCGCGGTCGATGTAGGTGGATTCGCGCGCCCAGTCGAGCAGAACTTCATGCTTGGCAATCTTGGGAGCGTAGATCGCGCCTTCGACCGGCTGGGGCCGCGGCTCCAGCTGGCCTGCTGCGATTGCTTCGAGCACCTCAACCACGAGGCGCGAGCCCAGGGCCGCTAGTTTGTCGTGCAGCGACCCCGCGGTCTCCGAAGACTCGATCGCCACCCGCTCACATCTGTACACCGGCCCGGTATCCAACCCGGCATTCATGCGCATGATGCACACTCCGCTGTCGCGGTCTCCGGCCAGAAGCGCCCGCTGGATCGGCGCCGCCCCGCGCCAGCGCGGTAGCAGCGACGCATGGATATTGATGCAGCCCATAGGGAACAAGTCGAGCGCTGCCTGCGGCAGGATGAGGCCATACGCCGCGACCACCATGGCATCGGCAGCGGTCGCTCTCAGCCGCGCCAAGGCGTCATCGGATCTGAGTGAGACCGGTTGAAAGACCTCCAGACCGAGCTTGGCCGCCAGCAGCTTAACCTCGCTGGGCTTCGGCTTGAGTCCCCGTCTCGCAGGGCGATCTGGCTGAGTAAGCACTAGCACTGGAGAATTGCGACTGGAATGCAATCCGGCAAGGGCTACGGCGGCAAAGGCCGGGGTGCCTGCAAACAGGATCTTCATGGTCAGAGCGAGGGCACCGCACGCGCAGGCAGTCTCAAAGCGTGACCCGTTCCATCTTTCGCAGCTTCCTCACTATCCGCTCCCTCTTCAGCCGCGACAGATACTCAACGAATACCTTGCCGACCAGATGATCCATCTCATGCTGGATGCAGACCGCCAGCAGGTCGGAGGCTTCCAGCTCGAAGGGCTTGCCGTCTCGATCGAGGGCCCGGACCCGAATCCACTCGGCCCGGGTGACCGACTCGAAAATGCCGGGCACCGACAGGCAGCCTTCTTCGCATTCGATCTCGCCGCGCGAATCGACGATCTCCGGGTTGATCAATACAAGCAGCCGATCCTTCTTCTCGGAGATGTCGATGACGATTACCCGCTTGTGGACATCAACCTGTGTGGCGGCAAGCCCGATGCCCGGTGCCGCATACATGGTTTCGGCCAGGTCCGAAACCAGCTTCCTGATCTCGGTGTTGACCACGCTCACTGGGGCCGCTTTCTTGTGCAGCCTCGGGTCGGGATACCGCAGAATCTGAAGCAATGCCATAATTGCTTGCTAATTTAATAGACTATATGCAGAATTTAAACCAAAGTATCGGCTGTGATAGCAGCGTCTGAACGCCGGACTGGGCAACGGGCCAGTGGCGCGCAGCGAGAAACGGGAGCCTTCGATGGGCAAGACGATTATATCTATGGTGGTGGCGCTGACGTTGACGCTCACCACCCAGGCCTTTGCGCAGGACCAGGTCACTCCGGACAGCGCGCCGATGCAAGCCGCGCCGCAAGAGCCCCCCGCGCTGACCGACAGTCCACCTGCGCGACATGTCGTAGTCAAGGGCGACACCTTGTGGGGCATCTCAGCAAGGTTTCTGCGCGATCCCTGGCGCTGGCCGGACATCTGGGGCATCAACCGCGACCAGATCAAAAACCCGCACTGGATCTACCCCGGCGACGTCATCATCCTGGACTTCTCAGGCGCCACCCCGCGCCTTCGTTTCGAAGGCGACGGTGACTGGAAACTGCTCCTGACCAGACTGAGCCCACGGATACGCACCCAGGGCCTGCCGCCGTCTGCGATCCCGAGTATTCCCGCAGCGAACCTCAACGCGTTCCTGACCAAACCGCTTATCGTCGGCGAGTACGAGCTCAACGCCGCACCCAGAATCATCGCGGCGCAAGAAACCCGGGTCGTGCTCGGCCCGGCGGATGCCGCCTTTGCCCAGGGGGTCGCCGCGACTGGCGCTTCACGCCATCAAGTCGTGCGCCCCGGCAGGGCTTTCGTCGATCCGGACACCAAGGAGAAGCTGGGCCTGGAGGCGGTATACCTCGGAGAGGTCGAGGTGAAGGAATTCGGCGCGATCAGCACTCTACAAATCACCCGCGCCGTGCAGGAGATAGCGCCGGGCGATTATCTGGTCGACGCCCAGCCGGCGAGTGCCGACCCGTACATGCCTCACGCGCCGCAGACGCTGATAACCGGCAAGATCATTGCCGCCGCCAATGAGACAGTGTCCGAGATCGGCCCGCAATCGGTCGTAGTGCTCAATCGCGGCAGGCGCGATGGCCTTGCGATCGGGCACGTGCTCGCCGTCTACCGTGCCGGCGCCTGGGTGCAACCTGCCGGGGCGACCGATCGCCGCACTCGGGTGAAGCTGCCTGATGAGCGCTACGGGATCGTCTTCGTATTCCGGGTGTTCGATCGTGTGTCCTATGCACTAGTGATGAACACCGCCAGGCCGGTGCACATTCTGGATATCGTGCGCACGCCGTGATGCCAGGCATGCACTCAAGGAGGTGACCGAGGCTGAAGCATGGCTGCGCCTCGGGCTGATACCGGGTCTGGGGCCGACCACGCTGCGCAGGCTGTTATCGGACTTCGGCGACCCGGAAGCGGCAGCGGCAGCGAGCAGCGCAAGCCTGACCCGCTCGGTAGGCGCCACGCTCGCGTCGGCGATCCGCAGCGGACCTGACCGGAAACTGCTCGAGGATTCGTTACGGTGGGTCGAGATTCCCGGACACTGCCTGCTGACACTGGCCGATGCCGAGTTCCCGAGGCGTCTGCTCGAGATCCCCGATCCGCCGCCGTTGATGTACGCGGCAGGGGACATCTCGCTGCTCGGCCGCAACGCCCTGGCGATTGTCGGCAGCCGCAACGCCACTCCACAGGGCGCGGCCAACGCCGGCGCTTTCGCCCGAGAGTTGTCCGACTGCGGCTTTGCGATCGTAAGCGGCCTTGCTCTGGGCATTGATGCCGCGGCCCATCGCGGCGGCCTGTCAGGTGCCGGCGGCTCGATCGCGGTCGTGGGTACCGGCTTGGACATCGTGTACCCGGCGCGCAATCGCGAGCTCGCCCACGAGCTTGCGGCCAATGGCCTGCTGCTGTCAGAGTTCTCCCTGGGAACCCGCCCCCTGTCTGCGAACTTCCCGCGCCGCAACCGCCTGATCAGCGGCCTGTCGTGCGGCGTGCTGGTGGTGGAAGCGGCGCTGCAGAGCGGCTCGCTCATAACCGCACGCTACGCGCTCGAGCAGGGGCGCGAGGTCTTTGCCATTCCCGGTTCGATCCACTCGCCCCTTTCCAAGGGCTGTCATCTGCTCATCAAGCAAGGCGCAAAGCTCGTCGAGAGCGCCGGCGATATTCTCGAGGAATTGGGCACTGCCGCCCGGCCGGGTGCAGCGCAGGCGTCGGACAGCAGCGAGAACAGCGTCCTGCTCGCGGCGATGGGCTACGATCCTGTCGACCTTGACACGCTGTGCGAGAGGAGCGGCTTGACTGCCGAGAGTGCTTCGGCGATGCTGTTGACACTGGAGCTCGCCGGGACGATTGCGAAGTTGCCGGGCGGGCGGTTCCAGCGCGTTCGCTAGCGCCGCAGGCGCTAGGACTCAGATCGGGGGCGCATGTTCGAGATTCTGGTCTACCTCGTCGAGAACTACTTCCACTCCGGTAACTATCCCGATAACGAAACGCTTTCCAGACGCCTATCCGCCGCAGGATTCGAAGACGAAGAAATTTCCGCCGCCCTCGACTGGCTCGGCGGACTCGAAAGCGCGGGACGCGACCGCATTTCAGAGGGCTTCACCGGCAGCAGCGCGTTTCGCGTCTACACTCAACAGGAACTGACCAGGACCACCGCGGAGACGCGGGGCTTCCTTCTGTTCCTGGAAAACTCCGGCATCCTCAATGCCCCGCAGCGGGAGCTGGTAATAGAGCGTATCGCTGCGCTGGACGATCCGGGCATTCCCCTGGAGAAAGTCAAACTGATCGTGCTCCTGGTGCTTTGGAACCAGCGCCAGCCTGTCGACACCCTCCTTGTCGAGGAGTTGCTGGCTGCGGCCGAGGAACGCCAGCCCCACTGAGCTTGTCCATGTAATACGCCTTGCCGCTGTGCCGGCAAGTTCTTATCATCTCGCCCTCTTTTCGTCCGGCAACCACGAATGTCGCAAAACCTCCTGATTGTCGAGTCGCCCTCCAAGGCCAAGACCCTGAAGAAGTATCTCGGGCGCGGCTTCGACATCGTCGCGTCCTACGGGCACGTAAGGGATCTCGAGGCTAAAGAAGGCGCGGTGGATCCGGAGCGGGGCTTCGAGATGAAGTACACGCTGGTCGAGAAGAACCAGAAGCATGTCGACGCCATCGCCAGAGCCGCTGCCAAGGCCTCCGATATCTATCTCGCAACCGACCCGGATCGCGAAGGCGAAGCGATTGCCTGGCACCTCGCGGAAATACTGAGGGGTCGCAAACTGCTGAAGAGCAAGAAGCTGCACCGGGTAGTCTTCTACGAGATTACCGAGTCGGCGGTAAAGGATGCGGTCAAGAATCCGCGGCAGATCTCGATGCCTCTGGTCAATGCCCAGCAGGCGCGCCGGGCGCTCGATCACCTTGTCGGCTTCAATCTGTCGCCGCTGCTGTGGAAGAAGATCGGCCCCAGTCTTTCTGCCGGGCGGGTGCAGAGCCCCGCGCTGCGGCTGATCGTGGAACGCGAGCAGGAGATCGAGAATTTCACCGCCCGAGAGTACTGGACGATCCATCTCGATAGTCGCAAGGGCAAGCAGGAATTCACTGCGCGCCTGTATCAGTACAAGGGCGAAAGGGTCGAGCAGTTCTTCGTCCAGAGCGACAGCGCCCACAAGAAGCTGGTTGCTGAGCTTTCCCGGCTTGGCGACGGCTCGGTCACCGTCGCGAGCGTCGAGCGCAAGCCGAAGACCCGCCAGCCGGCTGCGCCGTTCACCACATCCACGCTGCAGCAGGAGGCAGTGCGCAAACTCGGAATGACAACGCAGCGCGCGATGCGCACCGCGCAGCAGCTCTACGAAGGAGTCGATATCGGCGGCTCGACGGTGGGCCTGATCACCTACATGCGCACCGATTCGATGACTCTCGCCAGCGAGGCGCTGCACGAGATCCGCGACTATGTCGCCAAGCATTTCGCGCCGGAGTACCTGCCCAAGACCGCTGTCCATTACCGCAGCAAGTCCAAGAACGCCCAGGAGGCGCATGAGGCGATTCGACCGACTTCGGCGTTCCGCACCCCGGATTCGGTCAGACCCTCTCTGAGCCCGGACCAGGCTGCACTCTACGAGATGATCTGGAAGCGCACGCTTGCCTGCCAGATGTCTCCAGCAAAGTTCGACACCACCACGGTCGATCTCGCTGCCGGCCGCGACGATACCCTGTTCCGCGCCACCGGGCAGACCCTGGTGTTCCCGGGGTTCACCACGCTTTACGCCGAGGACGCGGACGATGCGCAGCAGGAAGAGGACGCCAAGCTGCCACCGCTTGAGCGCGACGAGCGCCTACCCGTGGACCGGCTCTACGGCGAACAGCACTTCACCCAGCCGCCCCCTCGATACACCGAAGCCAGCCTGGTCAAGACGCTGGAGGAGTTTGGCATCGGCAGACCATCCACCTATGCCACGATCATCTCCACACTGCAGGATCGCGGTTACGCAGTGCTCGACCGCAAGCGTTTCGTGCCCACCGATGTCGGCAGGCTCGTCAACGGCTTCCTGACTTCGCACTTCCACCACTACGTCGACTATGGTTTCACCGCGAATCTCGAGGAGGAACTGGACGAAATCTCCAACGGTGCGCTTGACTGGGCGGCGGTGATGCGGGAATTCTGGTCGGAGTTCTCCGCCGAGCTCGATCACAAGGAACAGGTGTTCCGCGGCATCCCGATTCCGGAAGCCTCGCCCCGGGTCGGGACATGGAGCGAATACTCGAAGCGCCTGCTCGACCAGGACTGGGACGACAAGGGCCGCACCCCCGAGAAGTGCCCCAAGTGCGGCAAACCATTGCTTCTGCAGAACAGCAGCCGCGGGCTTTTTGTCGGTTGCAGCGGGTACCCCAAATGCGACTACACCCGACCCTGGGGCGGAGGTGCCGCCGGCCCGCTGCTGCTGGGCAAGGACCCTTCAACCGGCAAGGACCTGCTGCTTCTCAAGGGTCCGTACGGACACTACGTACAGGTTGGCCCCACAGTGCAGGGCGCCAAGGAGAAACCCCGGCGCGCCGCCTGGCCGCGCAGCATCGCTGTGCCGGTGGCCGCTACCCCGGAGGCGCTGGAGGTCGCAGTGAAGACGCTGTCGTTGCCGCGCCAGCTTGGCTTGCACCCGGATACCGGCAAGCCGGTTGAAGCCAGCATCGGCCGTTTCGGACCTTACGTGAAGCACGATGGTGCATTCAAGTCCATTCCCAAGAGCGACAGCGTGTTCTCGATCACGCTGCAACGCGCGGTCGAGCTGTTGGCGCAGCAGAAGGGCAAGGGCCCGGGTGGACGCCGGCTCGGCGCGCACCCCGAGGACAAGCAGGCGGTGACAGTTCACAACGGACGCTACGGAGCGTACGTGAAACACGGCAAGCTGAACGCGACGCTGCCGTCAGATATTTCTGCGGAGAAGCTGTCGCTGGATCACGCGCTGAAGCTGCTGGCCGCCAAGGCCGCGAAAAAGGGCACCCGCAAGACTTCGCGACCCCTGGCAGCACCCAAAGCCGGCAGGGCAAAGACGGTTTCCAAGCAGCCAGGCAAGCGCGCTCCCCAGCGGTAGCGGAAAACCAGCCGGATCAGATATCGAGGTTGCGCACCCCGAGCGCGTTGCTCTCGATGAAAGCGCGTCGCGGTTCGACCAGATCTCCCATCAGCGTGGTGAAGATTTCGTCCGCTGCGATCGCGTCTTCTATCTGAGTCTTCAGCAGCCGGCGCGAATCCGGGTCCATAGTCGTCTCCCAGAGCTGCTCCGGGTTCATCTCTCCCAGCCCCTTGTAGCGCTGGATGGTCACGGCTTTCTTGACTTCCTCAAGCAGCCAGTCGAGTGCCTGCTTGAAGTCGCTTACCGCGCGCTCCTGCTCGCCGCGACTGACATATGCGCCCTCGTGCAGCAGACCCTGAAGGACCTGCGCCGTCTGCCGTATCTGGGCATGGTCACCGCTTTCCAGGAAGTCGGCATCCAGATGGGAGGTACGCAGGTTGCCGTGCTGCATGCGCTTGATCACCAGCAGATGCGCCTCGTTTCTGGCATCGAATTGCGGTTCGATCAACAAGCCCTCGGCCGCGCACTGGACCGACAGGTACTCGGCCGACGCCTGGGCACTGGCGGCATCCTTCAGGCTGATCTCCGGATTCTTCAGGAGTGCACCCAGCACCGCCGGATCGACTCGAAGCGCCACGCGGTCGATGACCGCCTCAGCCAGGATGTAGGACCTTGCGACCTCCTCGAGCACCTCGCTGGCAAGCGCCGGCCTGTTATCGCCTGGATGCAACTGGGCATCCTTCAGAGCCAGCCTCAAGAGATAGTCCTTGAGCTCGTGGTCGTCCTTGAGGTAGCGCTCTTCCCTGCCGTGCTTGACCTTGTAGAGAGGCGGCTGGGCTATATACACATGGCCGCGTTCCACCAGATCGGGCATCTGCCGGTAGAAGAACGTCAGGAGCAGGGTGCGGATGTGCGAGCCATCGACGTCAGCGTCGGTCATGATGATGATGCGGTGGTAGCGCAGCTTCTCGGGCTTGAATTCCTCCTTGCCGATGCCGGTCCCGAGCGCCGTGATAAGCGCGGCGATCTCCTGCGACGAGACCAGTTTCTCGAAGCGGGCCTTTTCGACGTTGAGTATCTTCCCCTTTAGCGGCAGGATCGCCTGGAACTTGCGATCGCGCCCCTGCTTCGCCGAGCCGCCAGCCGAGTCGCCTTCAACCAGGTAAAGTTCGCATAGGGCCGGATCCTTCTCCTGGCAGTCAGCCAGCTTGCCCGGCAGGCCGAAGCCGTCCAGCACACCCTTGCGCCGTGTCATCTCTCTTGCCTTGCGTGCCGCCTCGCGCGCGCGGGCTGCCTCGACTATCTTTCCGACAATGATCTTGGCGTCCATCGGCTTCTCCAGCAGCCAGGCGCCAAGTTTCTCCGATATCGCGTCCTCGACCACTGGGCGCACCTCAGACGACACCAGCTTGTCCTTTGTCTGCGAGGAGAACTTGGGGTCCGGCAGCTTCACCGATAACACGCAGGTAAGCCCCTCCCGCATGTCGTCTCCGGTGGTTTCCACCTTCGCCTTCTTGGCAACCTCGTTTCTTTCGATGTACTGGTTGAGCGTGCGGGTCATTGCGTTTCGCAGCGCGGTCAGGTGCGTTCCGCCGTCACGTTGCGGAATGTTGTTGGTAAAGCACAACACCTGTTCCTGGTAGGAATCGTTCCACTGCATCGCGATCTCTACTCCGATTCCATCGCGCTCGAACAGCGAATGAAAGATGTTCGGATGCAGGACATTCTTGGCCCGATTGATGTACTCGACGAAACCCTTTACTCCCCCGGCGAGCTCGAACAGCTCCTCCTTTGCGTTACGCTGATCCTGCAGCTCGATGCGGACCCCGTTGTTCAGGAAAGACAGTTCCCTCAGCCGCTTCGCCAGGATGTCGTAGTGCAGCTCGATATTCCCGAATACCTCGCGGCTTGGCAGGAAGTGGACTTCAGTGCCGCGGCGTTCGGTCTGTCCCACCTGCCGCAGCGGTGCAACCGGATCGCCATTGCGAAACTCCATGAAGTGCGCTGCGCCGTCGCGGCGAATGGTGAGTTTGAGCCACTCGGAGAGCGCGTTGACCACGGACACTCCGACCCCGTGGAGACCGCCCGAGATCTTGTAGGAATTGCCGTCGAACTTTCCGCCGGCATGCAGGACAGTCATCACGATCTCTGCCGTCGACCGGCCGGCCTCGTCTTCCGGGTGTATGCCGGTCGGAATCCCCCGGCCGTTGTCCACCACACTGACCGAGTTGTCCGTATGCAGGATCACCTTGATCTGGTCGCAGTGACCCGCCAGGGCCTCGTCGATCGAATTGTCGAGTACCTCGAACACCATGTGATGCAGTCCGGTACCGTCCCCGGTGTCGCCTATGTACATGCCGGGCCGCTTTCGCACCGCCTCGAGGCCCTTGAGGACCTTGATGCTGTCGGAGTTGTAGTCGTTTTCAGCCATTTCCTCTGTGTCCGCCGCTCAGATTCGCATCGGCATCACGACGTACTTGAAACCCCTGTCTCCAGGCACGGTCATCAGCATGCTGCTGTTGGCATCCCCCAGCGCGCAGTCCACGTCCTCCGAGGTCAGGTTGTTGAGCACATCCAGCAGATAGGTGATGTTAAAACCCACATCCAGCGCGTCCCCAGTGTATTCGACCTCCAGTTCCTCCTCGGCCTCCTCTTGCTCGGCGTTGCTGCAGATGATCTTCAGGCTGTTGGCCGTCAGCACCCAGCGCACGCCGCGAAACTTCTCGTTCGACAGGATTGCAGCACGCTGCAAGGCCTGCTGAAGCGAGAGCCTGGGCACCGCTATTCGTTTCTTGTGGCCCGTCGGTATCACTCGACCATAGTCGGGAAACTTGCCGTCGATGACCTTGGAGATCAGATCAATTCCGCCGAAAGCGAACCGCACCTGTGTGGCGCTCAGCTGCATCGTTACCTTCTCCTCGACCTCGCCGAGCAGCTTGATCAGCTCGAGCACCGCTTTCCTTGGGACGATTACCTCCGCTTTCTCCTGGCTGCTCTCGAGGCTGCTGGTAACGAACGCCAGCCTGTGACCGTCGGTCGCCACCATGGTCAGCGCATTCTTCTCGACCACCATCAGAAGGCCGTTCAAGTAGTAGCGTATGTCCTGCTGCGCCATCGCGTACTGGACCAGTTGCAGCATCGATTTCAGTTGCTTCTGAGGCAAGGTGACCGAGGTGCCACCTGCGCTTCCCTCGGTAAGCCGCGGATAATCCTGTGCCGGGAGAGTCTGCAGGTTGAAGCGGCTCTTGCCGGCTTTCACCACCAGCTTGTTATCCTGCCCATCGAGGGCCACAGCGGCGTTTTCCGGCAATGACCTCAGGATATCCTGAAGTTTTCTGGCCGATACCGTCAGCGCCTGCCTGTTGCCTGCCTTCTGCAGCCGTGCCTCGGTCGAGATCTGTATTTCCAGGTCCGTTGCCAGCAGCTTGAGCGCACTGCCATCGGTCTCAAGCAGGACATTGGAAAGGATCGGCAGGGTATGCCTGCGCTCGACAATGCCCGATACGGCCTGAAGCGGCTTGAGGAGCGTATCTCTATCTGTGTCAAGTATTTTCATTTTCAGTTAGTAGTAGAACTAGAGCATGAACAAGCATGTGCAAGGTTCCTGGACGGTCCCGATTAACAGAGCCTTAGAGCCTGTGAGGAGCCTGTGCCAATCGTGTATCGCTTGTGGACGAATTGTGGATAGAAAATCCGGCGAGGCAGGCGCGCCAAGGTGCGCACATTCAGCCCACAGGTACTCAGCCGCGAAGGGCTTGCAGCAAAGCATCGAAATCCCGCGATATCTCGGGGTTGCGATCCCGCAGTTCGGCGATCTTGCGGCAGGCATGCAATACCGTGGTGTGGTCGCGACCGCCGAAAGCGTCGCCGATGTCCGGCAGGCTCAGAGAAGTGACTTCCTTGGCCAGCGCCATAGCCATCTGCCGGGGGCGCGCGACCGTACGGGAGCGCTTCTTTGAGTACATGTCGGACACCTTGAGCTTGTAGTAGTCGGCGACGATTCGCTGGATATTGTCCAGCGAGACCTGGCGAATCTGGACTGCCAGCAGATCCTTCAGGGCTTCGCGGGCCAGTTCCACATTAACCGTCGCGTTCGCGAACCGGGCATACGCGAGCACCCTCTTCAACGCGCCTTCCAACTCGCGAACGTTCGACTGAATATGGTTGGCGATGAAGAATGCCACGTCCTCGGCCAGAAGTACCCTCTCGGCCTCGGCTTTCTTCAGAAGGATTGCCACCCGCATCTCGAGCTCGGGCGGCTCGATCGCGACTGTCAGGCCCCAGCCGAAACGGGAGATGAGACGGTCCTCCATCCCGGTGATCTCCTTGGGATAGCTGTCGCAGGTTATCACCACCTGCTTGTGGGCCTCGATAAGCGCGTTGAAAGCGTAAAAAAACTCTTCCTGAGTTCTTGTCTTGCCGCCGAAGAACTGAATGTCGTCGATCAACAGCACGTCCAGCGAGTGGTAGTAGCGCTTGAAACCATCGAAGGCCTTGTGCTGATAGGCCCGCACTACATCCGAAACGTACTGTTCGGCGTGGGTATAGCGGACCTTGGATGTCGGCGCATGGTCCTGGGCAGAGTTCCCGATCGCCTGGATCAGGTGCGTCTTTCCGAGGCCGACCCCGCCATAGATGAACAAGGGGTTATAGGCGACACCGGGGTGCTCCGCGACCTGCAGCGCTGCGGCGCGCGCCAGCTGGTTGGCCTTGCCGGTTACGAACGAGTCGAAGCTGAACAGTGGATTGAGGCGGCTGTTTTCCTTGATCTTCGGCCTGGCTGTCGGGGCGACCTCCTCGGCCGGGGCTGCAGTCGCAGTTGAAGCCTCGGACAGGCTCAGGGCGACATCGATCTCCTTCCGCAGGAACTCCGACGTCAGTTTGCGGATGTCGTCGAGATACTTGTCCTTGACCCACTCCAGCACGAAGCGGTTGGGAGCGGCGATTCGTACTGTGCTGCCATCAAGCCGAGCCTGCAGCGGCTGTATCCAGGTCTTGAACTGTTGAGCCGGGACCGCTTTCTCGAAATGCCGGAGGCAATGGGTCCAGAAGCTGTCCATCGGCATCTTGTTATGGGGGAACGGACTGCGGAGAGCAGCGTGAGAAAGTTGGCGCTATTCTACCAACCGCGCATCAAGTTATCCACAGGCCGCGCGGCGACTGGTAGTGTCCAGAGCGGAAATCAGGGTAGCGTCGCCGAAGACCTTGGACATTGACAACTTTCGAACAAATCCGTGTAATAGCGCGCTTTTTCCGGTGTCGATTGGAGAACATAGATGAAGCGCACATACCAGCCGTCAGTGACCAGTCGCAAACGCCGGCATGGTTTTCTCGTTCGGATGCGCAGCCGCGGCGGTCGCGCGGTAATCAGTGCCCGCCGGGCCAAGGGCCGCAGCCGTCTGGCTGTGTGAAGCCGAAAGCCGCCGGCCTGCCTCGGGGCGTGCGGCTGAACGCGCCACAGCAGTTTACCGGACGGTTCAGTCAACGCCTGGAAGGACACTGGTACCGAATCCTCGCTCGCGCCAACCGGCTTTCAACCGCAAGGCTGGGACTGGTGGTCGGACGGCGCGCTGCGGCCCGAGCAGTTGACCGCTCCCTGGCCAAACGACTCGCCCGGGAGGAATTCCGCAGACTTCGACCCGCGATCCCGGCGCTGGACGTCATCGTGCGGCTTACGACTGTAGTACAGCGCGGAGAGCGGGTCGCCGCGAGAGAAGAACTGCGCGAACTGCTTACTCGCCTCAGTGCATGAAGCCGCTCCTCCTGGGCACGATCCGCCTCTATCAATTCCTGTTCAGCCCTTGGCTGGGAAATCATTGCCGGTTTCACCCGACATGCTCCGAGTACGCTCGGCAGGCGATTGCGCGCCACGGCGCCGCGCATGGAACATGGCTGAGCGTGAGCCGGCTGGCGAAATGCCATCCCTGGCACCCCGGCGGTATCGATCGCGTGCCGTAGCGCCCCGACCCTTTCATGGATAGCGTCCGCATCTTCGCCGCCATCGTCTTTGCGGTATCGGTGTTCCTGCTGTTCGAGGCTTGGGTGAAGCAGCACGAGCCGCGCCCGCCGCAGGCGCCAGCAGCAGGACCGGAGACAGCGGCTCCGACGCCCTCGACGAATCTTCCGGCGCCCGGCGCCGAGCCGGCGGCCGCCAGTCCGCTCGCGTCGAGCGAGCCGATCATGGTGCGCACCGACGTGCTTGTGGCGGAGATCGATCCGCAGGGGGGCGTGCTCAGGCGGCTGGAACTTCTGCGCCACCGCGATACGGTAGAAAAGGAGCGGAACTTCGTTCTCTTCGAGCACTCCGCCCAGCGAACATATCTCGCGCAGAGCGGATTGATCGGCTCGGGCCTGCCGAACCACACGACCCTCTACAGCGCGAGTGGGCTGCGCCATGAGCTCAAGTCCGGGGATGACAAGGTGATCGTCAGCCTGAGGACACAAACTGCCGCCGCGAGCGCGGTACAGCGCTACACCTTCCACCGCGACAGTTACCTGATCGAAATCGATTACGAGGTGACCAATCGGGGTAGCGCGGCGTTGCGGCCACACGCCTATTTCCAGTTGCTGCGTGATGGCAATCCGCCAGCCGGAGACTCGAAGATGGTACCGACCTACACCGGAGCGGCGATCTACACGGACAGCTCCAAGTTCAAGAAAGTCGGCTTTGGCGACATGGATAAGGGGAAGGTCGACTATCCCAAACAGGCGGACAACGGCTGGGCAGCGATCGTGCAGCACTATTTCGTTGCCGCCTGGCTGCCGCCCGAGAAGCTCACGCGCGAGTTCTTCACTCGGGCAGTGGGCAACGGTCTGTACTCGGTGGGGGTAATCGTCCCGCTCGCTGAAATCGCGCCGAGCGCGACAGGAACGATTGCGATGCCGCTGTACGCCGGGCCACAGGAACAGGAAAACCTGGCTCGGCTGAAAGCGGGCCTGGATCTCACTGTCGACTACGGCTGGCTGACTGTTATCGCGGCGCCCCTGTTCTGGGTTCTGGCTGCGATCAACAAGTGGGCCGGCAACTGGGGTGTGGCGATCATCATTCTGACGGTCATCATCAAGCTCATCTTCTATCCGCTGTCCGCGGCCAGTTACAAGTCGATGGCTAAGATGCGAGTGCTGGCGCCGAAACTGCAGAAGCTCAAGGAGACCCACGGTGACGACAGACAGCGCATGCACCAGGCGATGGTCGAGCTTTACAAGACCGAGAAAATCAATCCACTCGGTGGCTGCCTGCCGATATTGGTGCAGATCCCGGTCTTCATAGCGTTGTACTGGGTGCTTCTGGCGAGCGTCGAGCTGCGCCACGCGCCGTTCATGCTCTGGATCACGGACCTGTCGGCGAAGGATCCCTACTACGTTCTGCCGGTGCTGATGGGCCTGTCGATGATCGTGCAAACCTGGCTGAACCCGGAGCCGCCGGATCCGGTTCAGGCGAAAGTCATGAAGATCATGCCGATCGTGTTCAGCATATTCTTCTTCTTTTTCCCGGCAGGCCTGGTTCTGTACTGGCTGGTGAACAACCTCTTGTCCATTGCCCAGCAATGGCAGATTACGCGGGCGATGGAACGCGCCAAGCCCGCCGATGGATCCCGCTGACACGATCGCTGCGGTAGCAACCGCACCCGGCCGGGCCGGCATCGGCATTGTCCGGATCTCAGGTCCGAAGGCAGGGCCGATCGCTGAAGCGCTGATCGGCAAAGTCCCATCGCCAAGGCATGCCACGCTCGCGAAGTTCGCCGATGGCGGCGGCGAAACCATCGATCAGGGGATCGCGCTGTTCTTTCCGAACCCCCATTCATACACCGGCGAAGACCTGCTCGAGCTGCAGGGGCACGGCGGTGCCGCGGTCCTGCGCTTGCTGCTGAAGCGGTGCGTGGAACTCGGCGCCCGTCCGGCGCAGCCTGGCGAGTTCACCCGGCGGGCTTTTCTGAACGACAAACTTGATCTGGCGCAGGCTGAGGCGGTGGCCGACCTGATCGACGCCAGCTCTGCCGCTGCAGCCAGAGGGGCAATGCGCTCGCTCAGCGGAGAGTTCTCGGCGCGGGTCAATTCGCTTCGCGATTCGCTGATCGAGCTGCGCGGCCTGGTCGAAGCCTCTCTCGATTTTCCCGAGGAAGAGATCGACTTCCTCGAACAAGGCCAAGTGGTTCCCCGCCTGATGACGCTGCGCTCTCGCTTGCGAGAGATCTTGACCACTGCACGCCAAGGCAACCTGCTGCGAGAAGGTGTGCGGGTGGTGTTGCTCGGGCGGCCGAACGTCGGTAAGTCAAGCTTGATGAACCGGCTGGCGGAAGAAGAGGTGGCTATCGTCACTGAGATCCCAGGGACCACGCGCGACGCTCTGCGCCGTGAACTCGCAATCGAGGGTGTGCCGCTGCACCTGGTGGATACCGCCGGGCTGAGGCGCACCGCGGACCCGGTCGAGCGCCTGGGCGTGGACCGCGCGTGGGCAGAGATCGCCAAGGCCGACATCCTCTTGCATGTCATCGACATCTCACAGAACCCCACCGAGACCCCCGAGGAGATCGCTGGGGCACTGCCAGCAGGACCCGTAAAAATAAGTGTTTTCAATAAGATAGACCTGCTTCCAGAGCCTCTATCAAGAGTCGGGAGCAGCTCAGAGGCCGAAGTCTGGCTGTCAGCCAAGACCGGCGTGGGTGTTCCCCTATTGCGAACCGCGATCCTCAAGGCCGCGGGTTGGCGGGAATCGGAGGAAGTGCCTTTCATGGCGCGGGAGCGGCACCTGGCAGCGCTAACCTTGGCTGCTGGCGCGCTCCAGCGCGCCACGGAACAGGCTGCAAGCGTGGAATTGCTCGCGGAGGAGCTGCGGGTCGCGCAGGTCGCGCTGGGAGAGATCACAGGCGAGTTCAGTGCGGATAACCTGCTCGGAGAGATCTTCTCCCGGTTTTGCATCGGCAAGTGACTCCGCTGGAGGAAACGCTGTTGCTTTGTGCGGCCGCGTTCTTCGCCGGACTGGTCGATGCGGTAGCCGGTGGCGGTGGGCTGATTCAGGTCCCCGCCTTGTTCGCGGTGCTTCCCGGCGCGGCGCCGGCCGTACTGCTGGGTACCAACAAGGTCTCGTCGATTGCCGGGACGCTGGCCGCGACGGTGCGCTACGCCCGGGCGGTTTCGATCGACTGGCGCTGGATGTCAGTAGCCGCGACCTTGTCGGTCGCGGCCGCCGCACTCGGCGCATGGACGGTCACACGGTTGCCAGCGGCATTCGTGCGCCCGCTCGTGTTCGTGCTGTTGCTGGGTGTGCTGGTCTACTCGATCGTGAACCGGCGGATGGGACTCAGCGCATCGCAGGCAGAACCTCATCGTCGAGGCGAGGCCGCCTACGCCGCGGGGATGGGATTTTACGACGGCTTCTTTGGGCCAGGTGCTGGCGCTCTGCTGATGTTTGGCCTGGTCAAATGGTTTGGCCATGGATTTCTCGAGGCTGCCGCCCGCGCCAGGGTGGTAAACCTTGCCAGCAATGCCGGCGCGCTTGGTGTGTTCCTGGCAGCGGGCAGTGTGGATCTGACGATCGGCCTGCCGATGGCGGTTGCCAACATTGCCGGCGGTTATGTCGGCGCCTCCACGGCGATAGAGCGGGGTGCGATACTCATTCGGCGTACATTCCTGCTGGTCGTGGGCGCGCTTATCGCGAAGCTTGCCTGGGATCTCGCAACCGGGCAGTGAGGCACTGTTTCACGTGAAACAACGGGCAGGAAGTTCCACGTGAAACAGTGGCCTTAGAAGCAAAGCAGTTGGGGTCGACAAATCCTTTCCGGTAACATTGCCGCCTTTCGGGTATTGAGACGATTTCCTTGAACGAGTTCGATGTCATCGTGGTTGGTGGCGGACACGCCGGAACCGAGGCGGCTTTGGCGGCTGCCAGAGTCGGCTGTCGCACGCTGCTGCTAAGCCACAGTATCGAGACGCTCGGTCAGATGTCCTGCAATCCTTCGATCGGCGGAATCGGGAAAGGCCACCTTGTCAAGGAGATAGACGCTCTCGGTGGAGCGATGGCGGCCGCCGCGGACGAGGCCGGGATCCAGTTTCGCATCCTCAACGCCAGTAAGGGACCGGCGGTTCGGGCAACCCGAGCCCAGGCAGACCGGGTGCTCTACAAACACGCAATCAGGAGCCGGCTGGAGAACCAACCCAATCTCACGCTGTTCCAGCAGCCGGTTGACGACCTGGTGCTGGAGGGCGACCGGGTGTGCGGCGTGGTGACCCAGATAGGCGTGCAGTTTTGCGCACCGGCAGTGGTGCTCACCGCAGGGACTTTCCTTTCGGGACTGATCCATGTCGGGCTGCAGAACTACCAGGCGGGGCGAGCCGGAGATCCTGCCTCCATCAGTCTGGCTGGGCGATTGCGTCAGCTCGAGCTCCCGGTGGGGCGGCTGAAGACCGGCACACCGCCGCGGCTCGACGGCCGCAGCATCGACTTCAGCGTGATGGAGGAGCAGCCCGGAGACCAGCCGACGCCGGTCTTTTCCTTTGTCGGGTCGCGCCAGCAGCACCCGCGACAGGTGTCGTGCTGGATCACGCATACCAACCCGCAGACGCACGACGTCATTCGCCACAGTCTTGACCGGTCGCCGATGTTCACCGGGGTCATCGAGGGCGTGGGGCCACGGTATTGTCCATCGATCGAGGACAAGGTCACTCGCTTTGCGCATAAAGACTCGCACCAGATTTTTCTGGAACCGGAAGGGTTGACCACCAACGAGATCTATCCCAACGGCATCTCAACCAGCCTGCCGTTCGACGCCCAGGTGGAAATCGTTCGATCTATCAAAGGATTAGAGAGAGCGCAGATCGTACGACCAGGGTATGCAATCGAATACGACTATTTCGATCCGCGCGGCCTGAAAAGCTCGCTCGAGACCAAGGCCATCTCCGGGTTGTTTTTTGCGGGACAGATCAACGGCACGACCGGTTACGAAGAAGCCGCGGCCCAGGGGTTACTGGCAGGAATCAATGCCGCCCTTTGCGCCCGGGGCAGGCAAGCATGGTGTCCGCGACGCGACCAGGCCTATCTCGGCGTGCTGGTCGACGACCTGATCACTCGCGGAGTCACCGAGCCCTACCGCATGTTCACCAGCCGCGCCGAGTATCGGCTGAGTCTGAGAGAGGATAATGCCGATTTGCGGCTGACCGCGCTCGGCCGCGAACTTGGTCTCATCGACGACGCGAGATGGGCGGCTTTCGAGCGCAAACGCGAGGCCGTGCAGCGCGAGCTTCAGCGCCTGCAGTCCACCTGGATTAACCCACGGGCGCTCGATGCTCACAGGATGCAGGCCCTGTTCGGTCAGGAGTTGGAGCGCGACTACACTGCGCAAGAACTGCTGCGCCGACCGGGGATTCGCTATGCCGACGTGATCGGTCTGCCCGGTGCAGGCCCGGGCCTCTGCGAGGAGCAGGCCGCGGAGCAGGTAGAAATCCAGACTAAGTACCAGGGATACATCGAGCGCCAGCGCGAAGAAGTCGCGCGGCTCGAGCAGATCGAAGCGACGAAACTGCCGGCTGAAATCGACTACGCAGCGGTCCGCGGTCTGTCGGCGGAAGTGCGGCAGAAACTGAGCCGGCAGCGCCCGGAAACGCTTGGCCAGGCAGCGCGCATTTCCGGCGTCACTCCGGCGGCAATCTCTCTTCTGCTGGTGCATGTAAAACGCTGGCGGGCGCAAAGCGACAGCCTGAAGCCGAGCCGCTCGGGTCTGCGCGCTTGACCCAGCAGGCGTTGCGCGCCGGCGCCGACCAGCTTGGTGTCGCGCTAAGCGACGATGCTGTCGAAAAGCTGGTTCGATATCTTGAGCTTCTGGCCAAGTGGAACCGGGTGTTCAATCTCACCGCGATTCGTGACGAGCGTGACCGCGTGGCTCAGCATCTGCTCGACAGTCTGGCGGTGATTCCGCATCTGCCGGCGGGAAGCGTAGTCGATGTAGGCTCGGGAGCGGGGCTGCCGGGCGTACCGATCGCCGTCGCCTGCCCCGAGCGGCAAGTGACTCTGCTCGACAGCAACCAGAAAAAGGGCGCGTTCCTGCAGCAAACGGTCTCCGAGCTGGGCTTGCGGCGCACCCGCGTGGAGATCTCGCGGGTGGAAGGCTTCCGGCCCGAAAAGAGGTTCCCGGTGGTCATCTCCAGAGCCTTCGCCGAGCTGGCGAAATTCGTCCAGGCGGCGAAGCATCTTTGCGGCCCCGGAGGACGGCTGGTGGCCATGAAGGGCGCTCATCCCACGGACGAGCTGGCGCGGCTGCCGTCCGTCGCGATCGACAAGGTATTACCGCTTGTCGTCCCTGGACTCAACGCCCGGCGCCACCTGGTGCTGATAGACCCTGCGCTGCTGTGATTCCGCTGACCATGGCACGCATTCTCGCAGTCGCGAACCAGAAGGGCGGTGTCGGCAAGACCACCACCAGCATCAATCTTGCCGCCGGCCTGGCGATGGCCGGCCGGCGCGTGCTGCTCGTCGATCTGGATCCGCAGGGCAACGCCACAATGGGCAGCGGCGTCGACAAGCGCACGTTACGATCAACGGTCTATCAGGTTCTGCTCGGCACCACGTCTCTGCAATCGGTGCGGATGCGCAGCCAATCCGGCGGATACGACCTCATCCCCGCCAACCGCGAGCTGGCTGGCGCCGAGATCGAGCTGGTCGAACTGCCCGAGCGTGAATCAAGGCTGAAACGGGCGCTGGAAACCGCGCGGGCCGAGTACGACTACATTCTCATCGACTGCCCGCCGGCGCTGAATCTGCTGACTGTGAATGGCTTGACAGCGGCTCAAGCGGTGATGATCCCGATGCAATGCGAGTACTACGCCCTCGAAGGGCTGAGCGACCTGGTGCAGACCATCAAGAAAGTGCGCGCCAATCTCAATCCTTCGCTCGAGATCGAGGGTTTGCTGCGTACCATGTACGATCCGCGCAACACCCTGGCGCAGCAGGTGTCCGATCAGCTTCAGCAGCATTTTGGAGAAAAGGTGTATCGCACCGTGATCCCACGCAACGTCAGACTTGCCGAAGCGCCAAGCCACGGCGTTCCGGCGATGGGTTTCGATCGCCAGTCGAAGGGCGCACTGGCCTACCTCGCACTCGCCGGCGAAGTGCTCGGCAAGCGTCTCTGATCGGGGGTGACAGCCATGGCCAAAATCAAGGGACTGGGTCGAGGGTTGGACGCCCTGCTGGCGGGTAATGAGCCCCCGGCGGACCAGGCGCTCAGCGAGCTGGCGATCGGGCTTCTGCGGCCAGGACGCTACCAGCCGCGCACACGAATGGATGCGGAATCGATCGCCGAGCTTGCCGAGTCGATCAAGGCACAGGGCGTGATTCAGCCGATTCTCGTTCGCCCGATCGAGAACAGTCGATACGAGATCATTGCCGGCGAGCGGCGCTGGCGAGCGGCGCAGCTCGCTGGGCTTAAGCAAGTGCCGGTCGCGGTGCGCGACGTGCCGGACGGCACCGCGCTCGCCATGGCCCTGATAGAGAACATCCAGCGCGAGGACCTCAATCCGCTGGAAGAGGCGGCAGGCATGCAGCGGCTGATCGGCGAGTTCGGGATGACCCACGATGCGGCGGCGCAGGCGGTAGGGCGCTCGCGCAGCGCGATCACGAATCTTTTGCGGCTGCTCATGTTGACCAAGCCGGTGCAGGAACTGCTCATGAGCGGCGGGCTGGACATGGGCCACGCCCGGGCGCTGTTGACGGTCAGCGCCGCCAGGCAGATCGAACTGGCGCAGCGAATCGTTGCCCTCGGTCTTTCGGTTCGCGAGGCCGAGCAACTGGTTTCCGACGCAGCGCCGGAGCGAAAGCGACACAAGCGCGCTGCCAGGAAGGACCGCGACGTCGTCGCGCTGGAGGATGAGCTGTCGGAAGCACTCGGAACGACCGTGAGGATCACCCATGGCAAGAGCGGACGCGGGCGTCTGGTCATCGAGTATGGCAGCCTGGATCAGCTCGATGAGGTCCTGGCCCGGGTGCGCAGTTGAGCGGCTCGTCGGGACCCGACAATTCGTTGACAGGGTCTCGATAAGCCCAATAGAATCTTGGCCTTTTTGTGGGTTGGCTGCCGCATCGCGGCGTGGATAGGAACGGCCCCGGGGCAATGCAATGGTACGGGCGCTGTGTTTCATCCTCGGCCTGCAGTTGGCGGTAGCGGTTGCGGTCGCTCTCGGTTTTCTCGCCGCAGAAGGGCCGCTGGCCGCCGGCTCGGCGCTGATCGGCGGGGCGATCGCGGTGGTGCCGGGAGGCTTCTACGCGTGGCGCGTGGTCCGTTCCCGAAACGCATCTCCACAGAGGCTGCTTCGGGCGCATTACGCCGCCGAGTTCGGCAAGCTCGCGCTGACGTTTGTCTTGTTCGGCGCGACCTTCGCCTGGGTGAAGGAAGTTTCCGCATTGCCGTTGTTCGCCGCGTACATTGCGACTCTGCTGGTGTACTGGGCGGCGCTGGTTATGTCTTACAGAATTTGACGATTCGAATAATGAGCACGGCCGACCAAGGCACGCAGAGCGCCACCGAGTACATAGTTCACCACCTGACCAACCTGCGCGTTGGTCACGGCTTCTGGACCTTCCACCTGGATACGTTGCTCGTCTCCGGCCTGCTCGGACTGGCTGTCTTCGGCCTCATGTGGCTGGTCGCAAGACGGGCAACCAGCGGCGTGCCCGGCGGCCTTCAGAACTTCTTCGAGATGGTGGTCTCGATGGTCGACGCCCAGGTCAGGGACACGTTTCACGCCAAGAGCGCCTTGGTAACCCCGCTCGCGATCACCATATTCATATGGGTGTTCGTGATGAACGCGATGGACTTGATTCCGGTCGACTTCATTCCACTGGCGGTTCACGCCGCGGGCGTGGAGCATTTCAAGGTCGTGCCGACCACCGATCCGAACCTCACGTTCGCCATGTCGCTCACCGTGTTCGCGATCATGCTGGGCTTGAACTTCAAGTACAAAGGCGTTGGCGGCTTTCTGCACGAAGCGCTCACCGTGCCGTTCGGCAAGTGGCTTTTCCCGGTGAACCTGCTGTTCCGCCTGATCGAGGACATCGCCAAGCCTATCTCGCTCGCGCTGCGTCTGTTCGGAAACATGTATGCAGGCGAGATGGTGTTCATCCTGCTGGCGGTGTGGGCGGGCGCCGGCTGGTTGTGGGCGCCGTTCAGCGCGACGCTCAGTCTCGGGTGGGCGTTGTTCCACATCTTGATCATCACTCTGCAGGCCTTCGTGTTCATGATGCTCACCATCGTCTACATGAGCATGGCGGCAGAGCATCACTGAGCGTGGGCGCATCGAGCACTCAAACCACTTGTCTTGCAATCTTAGGAGAAGAAAATGGAAATCGCATCGGTTCTGGGTATGACGGCAATCGCGGTGGCGCTGTTGATCGGCATGGGCGCGCTCGGCACCGCGATCGGCTTCGGTATCCTGGGGGGCCGGTTCCTTGAGGGGTCGGCGCGGCAGCCGGAAATGATCCCGACCCTTCAGGTAAAGATGTTCATCGTTGCCGGTCTGCTCGACGCGGTCACCATGATCGGGGTTGGTATCGCGCTGTACCTGCTGTTTGCAAACCCGTTCATCGCGGTCGTCCAGCAGGCCATCGGCGGCTGAGCACCTTCCCAACGTTTCACAGATCCGGGAGACGGGCGTGAATATCGGTGCGACACTATTTGGCCAGGCCCTTTGGTTCGCGGTGTTCATCTGGCTGACGATGAAGTTCATATGGCCATACCTGCAGAGGGCGATGCATGATCGCCAGAAGCAGATCGCCGATGGGCTGGCCGCGGCCGAGCGCGGCAAGCAGGATCTCGAACTGGCGGCGAAACGTTCGGCCGAAGTGCTGCAGCAGGCGCGCGAGCGGGCAGCAGAGATCATCGGCCAGGCGGAGAAGCACGGCGCCCAGTTGCTGGAAGAGGCAAAGGTAAGCGCCAAAGGCGAAGGCGAACGCATTGTTGCTGCGGCGAAGGCGGAGATCCAGCAGGAGGTCAATCGGGCAAAGGAGCAGCTGCGCTCCCAGGTGGCGGCACTCGCGGTGGCCGGGGCCGAGAAGATTCTCAGACGCGAAGTCGACGCCAAGGCACACGCCCAGATGCTTCAAGGTCTTGAAGCCGAACTCAGGTAGCAACCATGGCTGAACTGGTCACCATCGCCCGGCCTTACGCGGAAGCGGCGTTCGCCCTGGCGAAAGAGCGCGCGGAACTGGACAAGTGGTCGCAGATGCTGACGTTCATCGCCGGCGTGTTCCGGGACGAGCAGCTGCAGGCGGCGATAGCCAACCCGAAACTCACCGCTGTCGACATCGAAAGGCTGATGCTGGCGGTATGTGGCGAGCGCATCGATGGTGTCGCGCGCAATCTCATCCAGGTGCTCTCGGCCAACGGCCGTCTTGGAGTCTTACCCGAAATTCAGGAGCTGTTCGAACATCTAAAGGCCGGGCACGAAGGCCTGGTCGAGGCGAGAATCAGCAGCGCCTACCCGCTTGACAGCACTCAGCTCGAGCAGGTCGTGTCTATGCTGTCGAGGCACTACCGCAGGAAAATCAGCCCTTCGGTGTCGGTAGATCCCGAGTTGATCGGCGGGGTCAGGATGCAGGTGGGCGACAAGGTCTGGGATGCCTCGGTGCGCGGCAGGCTGCAGAGCATGGCCGCGGCCCTCACGAAATAGGAGCATCGATTCATGCAGTTAAACCCTTCCGAGATCAGCGAACTGATCAAGAGCAAGATCCAGAATCTTGCGGTCGCCTCCGAAGCACGCACCCAGGGCACGGTGGTATCGGTGACTGACGGCATCTGCCGCATTCACGGCCTGTCCGATGTCATGCAGGGCGAAATGCTCGAGTTCCCGGGGAACACTTTCGGTCTCGCGTTGAACCTCGAGCGGGATTCCGTCGGCTCGGTGGTGCTCGGCGACTACACCCACATCACCGAGGGCAACACCGTCAAGTGTACCGGCCGGATCCTTGAAGTGCCGGTCGGCCCGGAGCTGATCGGCCGCGTGGTCAACGCCCTGGGTCAGCCCATCGACGGCAAGGGCCCGGTCAACGCCAAGCTCACCGACGTAATCGAGAAAGTTGCACCGGGGGTTATCTGGCGCAAGTCGGTGTCGCAGCCCGTGCAGACAGGTCTGAAGGCAATAGACTCGATGGTGCCGATCGGCCGCGGACAGCGCGAGTTGATTATCGGCGACCGCCAGACCGGCAAGACCGCGGTGGCAGTGGACACCATCATCAACCAGAAAGGCAAGGACCTGTTCTGCGTCTATGTCGCGGTCGGGCAGAAGGCCTCAACCATCGCCAACGTGGTGCGCAAGCTGGAGGAGCAGGGGGCGATGGACTACACCATCGTCGTCGCAGCGACTGCGTCGGAATCGGCGGCAATGCAGTACATCGCGCCGTACGCCGGCTGCACCATGGGCGAATACTTCCGTGACCGCGGGATGGACGCGCTGATCATTTACGACGACCTGACCAAACAGGCCTGGGCATACCGGCAAGTGTCACTGCTGCTGCGCCGGCCGCCGGGGCGCGAGGCGTACCCCGGCGACGTGTTCTACCTCCATTCCCGATTGCTCGAGCGCGCGGCGCGGGTAAGCGAAGGATGGGTCGAGCGTTTTACCGAGGGCAAAGTCAAAGGGAAGACCGGCTCGCTGACCGCGCTGCCGATTATCGAGACCCAGGCCGGTGACGTTTCCGCTTTCGTGCCGACCAACGTGATTTCGATCACCGACGGCCAGATCTTTCTGGAGACTGATTTGTTCAACGCCGGAATCCGACCCGCGATCAACGCCGGCGTCTCGGTGTCGCGAGTCGGCGGCGCCGCGCAGACCAAGATCATGAAGCGGAAAGACACCGGCGGCGGAGTGCGCCTGGCGCTGGCGCAGTACCGCGAGCTTGCGGCGTTCGCGCAATTCGCTTCCGACCTCGACACCGCCACCCGCAGGCAGCTCGAGCGCGGCAGACTGGTCATGGAAGTCATGAAGCAGGCGCAATACCATCCCCTCGCAGTGTGGGAAATGGCGTTGACGCTGTTCGCCGTCAACAACAACCACTTCGACGACATCGACGTCAAGAAGGCCTTGAGCGCCGAAAAGTCCATGCGCGACTACATCAAGGGCAAGTATGGTGATCTGGTCAAGCGCATGGATGAGAAGAAGGAGCTGTCCGGCGACGACGAGAAGGCCCTGAACGAGGCAATCAAGGACTGGAAGAAGAACGGCACCTACTAGAGCCCAAGGACTGCAGAGTCGGTCGAAATGGCAGGCACCAAAGAGATCCGCAGCAAGATCAAGAGCGTTCAGAACACGCGCAAGATCACCAAGGCGATGGAGATGGTCGCCGCATCAAAGATGCGCAAGGCGCAGGAGCGCATGCGCATGGCACGGCCGTACGGAGAGAAGATCCGCAACGTCGCGGCCCATATCTCGCACGCCAACCCGGAGTACCGGCATCCCTTTCTGGTGGAGCGCGATACGGTCAAGCGCGTGGGGATGGTCGTGATTACCACCGACAAAGGACTGTGCGGAGCGCTCAACACCAACCTGCTGCGCGTGGTGTTGAACCAGTACAAGGAATGGCAGGCCGAGGGCGAAGAGATCGATGTCTGCTGCATCGGCGCCAAGGGTCTGGGCTTCATGCAGCGCCTGGGCGCGAACATCGTTTCGCAGGCCACCGGCCTCGGGGACCGGCCGCGACTGGAGCAGCTGATCGGCGCGGTCAAGATCATGCTCGACGGCTATACACAGGATCGCTTCGATCGGGTGGTGCTTTTCAGCACGCGGTTCATCAACACCATGAAACAGGAACCGGTGACGGAGCAGCTGCTGCCGGTCACCGGCGACCGGCTGGGCGCCCCGGAGGGCTCCTGGGACTACATCTACGAGCCGGAAGCGAAGACCGTTCTGGATCAGGTACTGACGCGCTATATCGAAGCGATCATTTTTCAGGCGCTGGCGGAGAACATGTCCTCCGAGCAATCGGCGCGGATGGTGGCGATGAAGGCGGCCTCCGACAACGCTGCGACGCTGATCGACGAACTGACCCTGGTCTACAACAAGTCGCGTCAGGCCGCGATCACCAAGGAGCTCGCAGAGATCGTCGGCGGCGCGGCGGCTGTCTGACACCGGACCAAGAAGATCGATTCAACTGGATAGAAAGCCATGGCACAGACTAACGGAACCATCGTTCAATGCATCGGCGCGGTCACCGACATCGAATTCCCGCGGGAGGCGATGCCCAACGTTTACGACGCACTCGTGCTCGAAGAAACGGCAGGCGCCGGATTCGTAGAGAAGGGCCTTACCTTCGAAGTCGAGCAGCAGCTCGGCGACGGCATCGTGCGCTGCATCGCTCTCGGTTCCTCCGACGGGCTGAGGCGCGGCATGACGGTGAGGAATACCGGTGCGCCGATTTCGGTGCCGGTCGGCCAGGGCACGCTCGGGCGGATCATGGATGTGCTCGGCCGGCCGATCGATGAGGCCGGTGAAGTCAAGGCGGAGGAGATCCGCCCGATTCATTCGCCGGCGCCGGAATTCGTGGATCTGTCCCCTTCGGTCGACCTGCTCGAGACGGGAATCAAGGTCATCGACCTGATTTGCCCGTTTGCCAAGGGCGGCAAGATCGGCCTGTTCGGCGGCGCCGGCGTCGGCAAGACCGTCAACATGATGGAACTGATCAACAACATCGCGAAGCAGCACGCCGGTCTGTCGGTATTCGCCGGGGTGGGCGAACGCACCCGCGAAGGCAACGACTTCTATCATGAGATGAAGGAGTCGAACGTTCTTGACAAGGTGGCGATGGTGTTCGGGCAGATGAACGAACCGCCGGGCAACCGGCTGCGTGTCGGGCTCACGGGGCTGACGATGGCCGAGCGTTTCCGCGACGAGGGCCGGGACATTCTCCTGTTCATCGATAACATCTATCGCTATACCCTGGCCGGCACCGAAGTTTCGGCGCTGCTCGGGCGCATGCCCTCCGCGGTGGGGTACCAGCCGACGCTCGCCGAGGAAATGGGCAAGTTGCAGGAGCGCATCGTCTCGACCAAGGTCGGTTCGATCACCTCGGTACAGGCGATCTATGTTCCGGCGGACGACCTGACCGATCCTTCCCCGGCAACGACATTCGGCCACCTCGACGCCACCGTGGTCCTGTCGCGCGATATCGCGTCTCTCGGAATCTATCCGGCAGTGGATCCGCTCGACTCCACCTCGCGGCAGGTGGATCCGAACGTCATAGGCGAAGAGCACTACAGCGCCACCCGCGCGGTGCAGGCTACCTTGCAGCGCTACAAGGAGCTGCGCGACATCATCGCCATTCTGGGCATGGACGAGCTCTCGCCCGAGGACAAGCTGGCAGTTTCGCGTGCCCGCAAGATCCAGCGCTTCCTGTCGCAGCCGTTCCATGTCGCCGAGGTATTCACCGGCTCCCCGGGCAAGTTCGTAAAGCTGAAGGACACGATTCGCGGCTTCAAGATGATCGTCAACGGCGAATGCGACCAGCTTCCCGAGCAGGCTTTCTACATGGTCGGGGGCATTGAAGAAGCCTTCGAGAAGGCGAAGACCCTGCAGTAGGGATCGCGGCGCGCAGAGCCAGGATAGATGGCCAACACCATTCACGTCGATGTAGTCAGCGCCGAAGAGTCTATCTTCTCGGGCGAAGCGGAGTTTGTCGTGCTGCCGGGAGAGAGCGGCGAGCTCGGGATCTATCCGCGCCACACGCCGCTGATTACCCGAATCAAGCCCGGAGCAGTGCGAATCCAGCCGGCCGGCGGCGGAGAGGAAACCCTGATCTTCGTTGCCGGCGGAATACTGGAGGTGCAGCCCTCGATTGTGACGGTGCTCGCTGACACCGCCATCCGCGGGCACGATCTGGATGAGGCCAAGGCCCTGGAGGCCAAGAAGCAAGCCGAGGAGGCGTTGCGCAGCGCCAAGGACAAGCAGGAAGTTGCCACCGTCGAGGCCGAGTTGGCGATGCTGACGGCGCAGCTTGCGGCAATCCGAAAGCTGCGTCGAAAATAGCGCTACAAGCATCGCGTCGTGACGGAAGAGCGGCTCTTGCCGCTCTTCGTTTTTCCGCACGATGCCCTGCCGACAGCCGGCACTTTCAGCGGAGGGGAACCATGCGAAGGCTCGCCACAGTACTTGCCCTGCTTGCCGCCGCCTGCGGCGCAGCGTCGGCAAGAGACACCGTCCAGCTCGCGTTCATTGGACCACTCACCGGCGGCGTGGCTGCGAACGGCCTCGGCGGACGCAACTCCGCCGACCTCGCGGTCAGACTGCGTAACGCCGACCCCGGGGCAAGGTACCGCTACCAGCTGACCGTACTGGATGATGAATGCAAACCCAACGTCGGCGTACAGGTGGCGACCAAGGCCGCCGCCGACCGCAGGGTGATCGCGGCTGTCGCGCATTACTGTTCGACGGTGGCGATGGGAACGGTCGACGTCTACCACCGCTTCGGCCTGCCAGTCGTCGTCTGGGGAGCGGTTCTGCCGGACATCACCTACAAGAACGATTTCGACGAGATACATCGGGTCAACGGCACGATGATCAACCAGAACGAAGTCGCTGCCCGGTTCATGACCGGATTGAAGTATCGCCGCTGGGTAGTCATTCACGACACGACGGACTACGGCAAAGGGCACAACCAATACTTCTCGGAGTACCTGAAGAGCAGGGGCGGAGAGATCGCCGGGACCTTTCCGGTCGGCGCGGAGCAGCAGGATTTCAACGCCGAGCTGACCAAAATCAAGGAGCTCAAGCCGGAGGTTATCTATTTCGGGGGGCTCACTCCGATTGGCGTGCGAATAAGGTCGCAGATGGACCGCCTCGGCATCTCCGCTGTATTCCAGGGAACTTCGGGAATCGTGTCCGACGCTTTCATCGAAGGGCTGGGCCCGCTGGCCGAAGGAACCCTGGCGTTTCGCGAAGGGGCTCCCGTCGACAAGCTCCCCGGCGGCAGGCATTTCATCGAGCAGTACGCAAGTCAGAAGTACGGCGAACCGCCGGAGGCGTACGGCCCGTTCGCCTTTGCCGCGGCCAACCTGATCATGGATGCGATCGAGAAAGTCGGCCCCGATCGCAGGAAAGTCCTGGGCGAACTGAACGCCACGAGGGATCGCGACTCGATCGTCGGCAAGATCACCTTTGACGACCACGGGCAGAACACGGTCGCGCTGATCACCAAGTTCATCGTGCAGGACGGCAAGTGGGTGGTGTGGGAAGACAGCGACTACGCCAAAGGCAGGCGCAAGCTGCCGCGCTCCTGACCTGTCCGGGGCACGAAGATGGATCTCGGACTCGCCGGTCAGTTTCTGCTCAACGGCCTCGTTCTTGGCGTGATCTACGCGATGGTCGCGGTGGGTTTCACGCTGTTTTTCGGCGTGCTCGACGTGATCAAGTTCTCCCACGGCGACGTGGTGATGGCGGGTGGATTCACAGCGCTGGCGGCGTTCGCGGTCTTGCGGATGCTGGGCCTGGAGTCGGGCATGATGGCTGCGCTGATCCTGGCGGTCGCGGCGATGGCTGCGATGGCCGTCCTGGGCACTCTGGTCGCCAAGTTCCTGGTGCTCCCGCTCAAGGGCTCGCCGCCGCTGAACACACTGCTGATCACCCTGATGTTCGGTCTGGCGCTGCGCGAGGCGGTGAGGCTGTTCTACCCCGGCGGATCGAATCCAAAACCGTTTCCGCGCCTGCTGCCTGAGAACGCCTGGACCTTCGGCAATTTCACCCTCAGGCTGGACAGCGCGCTTCTGCTGCTGATAGGAATCGGCGCCATCCTCGGTGTGCAAGTTCTGGTCAGGCGCACACGCCTTGGCCTGGCGATCCGCGCAGTTGCGCAGGATGCCGAAACGGCGACAGTCATGGGCATCGATCTTAAGCGCATCGTGCTCCTTACCTTTGCACTGGGCTCGGCGCTGGCGGCCCTGGCCGGCGTCGCCAACGGTCTCTACTACAGCGAGATCAACTTCAGCATGGGTCTGCTGCTCGGCGTGATCGGTTTCAGTTCCGCGGTGGTGGGGGGGCTGGGCAGCGTCTACGGTGCCATCATCGGGGGTGCGCTGTTCGCCGCGCTGCAGACGATAGGCGCCATCTGGTTCTCGGTGCCGGCGTACAAGGACGTCTTCGCATTCGCCTGCATCATCGCGCTGATGGCATGGAAGCCGACCGGGCTGATCGCCGAGAGACCGGCCGAGCGAGTCTGATGACTCGCCGCGCGCCTGCCTGGCCGACCGTTCTCGCCGCCGCGGCGGGCGCGGCTACGGTAACGCTCTTCCTGCGCCTGGAGGCGCAATGGGAGATCGCGTTGCTGGCGCTCATGGTGGTTGCAGCGGCTTTGGCAGCAACGCGACTTGGACTTCTCGGGCGCTTCGAGGCTTCGTCGGCAGCGCATCCGCGGTTCGCGCTGGGCGCAACGCTGGCGGCGGCCCTGGCCGTGACCGCACTGCTGCACGACTCGCACTTCGAGCTGCTGATGCTGGCGACAGTCGCGCTGTATGTCACCGCCTGTCTCGGGCTGACGCTGCAGCTCGGATATGCAGGTGTGGTGAACTTCGCCGGGGCAGCCTTTTTCGGTATCGGCGCCTACACTGCGGCGGTGCTCATGACGCACAGCGCGCTACCGCACCTGCTGGTGCTCGCGCTCGGGGGAATGCTTGCCGGCCTCATCGGCTCGGTGCTGCTCTTGCCGATGCTGCGCACACGCGGGCACTACGCGGCACTGATCACCATCGCCTTTGGAATTCTGTTCCGCACCTTTCTGGAGGTGAACGATACCCTCGGCGGCCCCCAGGGGCTGAAGGTGCCCGGACTGGAGGTCGGAGGCTTCTCGTTCAACGCCCCGGTCTTTCTGGGGGCACAGCGGGAGGCTTCGTTCTATCTGGGCTATACGTTGCTGGCGCTGCTCCTGGCAGCAGGGACATTCGTTCTGGTGAAGCGGCTGGAACGTTCATGGGTCGGCCTCAGTCTGGATGCGGTGCGCAGCGACGAGACTGCCGCAGCGGCCTACGGCATCGACGTTGCGCGCTGGAAGATCATGGCCTTTACCGCTGGAAACGTTCTGGCAGGACTGGCCGGCGCGCTGTACGCGACGATGGCCGGTTTCGTCGCGCCGGCCAGTTTCACGTTCGGGGATTCCCTTCTCATGCTGTCCATCGTGCTTCTCGGCGGCAGCGGCAATCCGCTCGGTGTGATTCCGGCAGCGGTGCTGGTGGTCGTGCTTCCGGAAAAGCTTCAGGTAATCCAGGAGTACCGGCTGCTGCTGTTCGCGCTGCTGGTGATCCTGATCCTGCGCTTTCGTCCCGACGGACTGCTGCCGCGCCGTATGCGCGAGTATTTCCCCGGCTGGAGGCAGACATGAGCGCAGCGCTGCTCGCGGTCGAGGGCCTCACGGTGCGCTTCGGCGGCTTGACCGCGCTCAACGCCTTCGGCTTCACGCTGGGCGAAAGCGAGATGGTGGGGTTGATAGGCCCGAACGGCTCGGGCAAGACCACGTTCTTCAACGCGCTGACCGGAATCTATGCACCGGCCGCGGGCAGGATCCGGCTAAAGGGCCGGGACGTCACCGGGCTGGCGCCGCAGCGGGTCTACGCAGCCGGCATCACCCGCACCTTCCAGCGCCTGCGCCTCGCGCTGCAGTTGTCGGTTTTCGACAACCTGATGATCGGCAACCATCGCAATCTTTCGCACGGAATCGTCGGCAACCTTTTCCTCCGTGGCAGGCTGAGGCACGAGATCGAGGAGAACGTGGAAAAGGCCCGCGCTCTCGTCGAGCGTTTCAGCCCATCGCTCGCTCGCCGCCTCCACCAACCGGTCTGGCAGCTGCCGATGATCGACCGGCGGCGGATCGAAGTCTGCCGCGCACTGATCAGCGACCCCGCGATACTGCTGCTCGACGAGCCGTCCGCCGGAATGACGCAGGAGGAAACTCGGGCGCTGATGGACGACCTGATGGCGTCACGACAGCGCTCGCCGGGGCTCGCCATGGTGCTGATCGAGCACGAAATGGGCGTGATCGAGCGCGTCACCGATCGCTGCGTCGTGCTCAACTACGGCGAAACCATCGCCGAAGGCAGCTATCGCCAGGTCGCAGCCGATCCAAAGGTGCGGGCCGCCTATCTGGGAGAGGATTGAGATGACGGCGCAACTCAGCCTGCGCGACGTGGTAGCCGGATACGACCAGGCCGATGTCCTCTCCAGCGTTTCCCTCGAGGTCGAGAAGGGCCGGATCACCTGCCTGCTCGGGGCCAACGGCGCTGGCAAGACGACGTTGATCCGGGCGATTCTCGGGCTGACTCCGGTGCGCAGCGGACGGATCACGTTCGAAGGCCGGGAGATCGCATCGCTTCCGACGCACGGCATCGTTGCTCTCGGCGTCGCCTGCGTCCCGGAGGGGCGACGGGTGTTTCCGGCGATGAGCGTGGCGGACAATCTCAGGGCCGGCGCCTACCGGGAGCGCGATCGCACCCAGGTCGCGCAGCGCTTCCAGAGGGTATATTCGATCTTTCCGAGGCTCGAGGAGAGAAGCGGTCAGTTGGCCGGAACGCTGTCAGGCGGCGAGCAAGCGATGCTGTCTATTGGCCGCGGGCTGATGGGCGCACCCCGGCTGCTCATCTTCGATGAGCCTTCGCTCGGCCTATCGCCGCTGTTCGTCAGGCAGAACTTCAACGTCATCCGGCAGATCAACGATCTCGGGGTGACCGTCCTGCTGGTCGAGCAGAACGTGCGCCAGACGCTGGAAATCGCCCACCAAGGCTATGTACTCGCCCAGGGCCGCGTGGTGGCAGCCGGCGAGGCGGACTCGCTCAGGAACAACGCCGAACTGCGCGCCGCGTATTTCGGGCGGTAGCAACCGGGGGAAACATGGCTGCAGCAGTCAGCGCGCTGGAACTGACCAGACAGATCGTGCGGATGAACACGATCAACCCGCCAGGCGACGAGGAAGCATGTGCCCGCCGCCTCGGCGCGTTACTGGAGGGCGCTGGCTTCTCGGCCGCCTATCACCCGATGGGCGAGCGGCGCGCGAACCTGGTGGCGCGCATCGGCGGCCGGGCGGGCAGCAGGCCGCTGTGCTTCACGGGCCACATCGACACCGTGCCCCTCGGCGCCGTGCAGTGGCGAAAGGATCCCTTCGCCGGCGAGACCGACTCCGGAAAACTCTACGGTCGCGGCACCAGCGACATGAAGAGCGGAGTGGCGGCGTTCGTCGCCGCAGCGGTCGGTCTCGGCCGCCGGCTGGAGGGCACCGCCGGTCTCGAGCTGGTCATCACTGCAGGTGAGGAGACCGGGTGCCAGGGCGCCTTCGATCTGGTAGCCAAGGGTGCGCTCGGCCATGCCGGCGCCGTGCTGGTGGGCGAGCCCACCTCCAACTACCCCTTGGTCGGGCACAAGGGCGCGTTCTGGCTCAACGCCCGCACGCGTGGCGTAACCGCGCACGGCTCGATGCCCGAGCGCGGAGAGAACGCGGTGTACAAGGCGGCGAAAGCGCTGGCGGTGCTGGAAAGGTTCCGCTTTGCCGGTCCGCCGCACCCGCTGATGGGCCAGGCGACACTCAACGTCGGCACGATACGCGGTGGCCTGAACATCAACTCGGTGCCTGACGAGGCGTTGATCGGCATCGACATTCGCAGCGTGCCCAACACGCCGCACGCCGAGATAAAGGCCCAGCTCGAGCGCGAGCTGGGGTCGGAGGTCGAACTGGAAACCATTGTGGACCTGGCCCCGGTTTACACCGCGCCGGAGCACCCGTGGGTCGGGCAGGTGTTCGACACCATGCGGCGCTTCCTCGGTGCGCGTCCCGAGGCAAAGGCCGCGAGCTACTTCACAGACGCTGCAGCGCTCGGTGCTGCATATCGCGGTCCGCCTACAGTCATCCTCGGTCCGGGCGAGCCGCAGATGGCGCACCAGACCGACGAGTATTGCGTGATCGAGCATCTCGAAACTGCGGTCGCGGCCTACGAGGAGATCGCCAGGCAGTGGTGCCGGATCTGACATCGGCCGCGTCGTTTACGACCGCCTCGCCGGTGGCGCGCGCCGCGGCGCTGCTGGATGGGCAAGACCAGGCGGCGTGTCGTACCGACGGCGGCCTGCTGATTGCCGAGGGCTCTGTCCGTCGTCGCCAGGTCAGGTTGGCTGTGACCGATCGCGCGCGGGCCGGCGGCGCGTTTGGAGTGGAAGAGGCCGCCGCACTGCAGAGCCTGCTGGAGCGATCGGCGCAGGACCGTATGGCGCTGGTGCTGGTTCTGGACTCGGCTGGCGCCAGACTTGACCAAGGCTTGTCCGCGCTGGGTGCGTTTCGTCGCCTGTTCGGCGCCGCGCTGAAGGCGCGGCTGGCCGGCGTGCCGACAATCGCGGTCGTGGCGCAGGACTGCTTTGGGGGGGCGAGCATGCTGGCCGCGCTTTGCACCCGGCGTCTTGCGTTGCGAAGCGCGCGCTTCGGTCTGTCGGGACCTGGAATCGTCGAGGCGCTGGCTGGGAAGCCGGAGTTGGACGCGTCCGATCCGCAGGCGGTGGCGATGCTGTTCGGAGCCCCCGCGCGCCTGGCCTCCGGTGTCTTCCACGGGCTCTGTGAGGATGCTGCTGCGGCGCTTCGCGCCGCACTCGAAACTGCGCTGGCCGATTCGGCAGCGCCTTCGCCCGGTCTGCATGTCCAGCACGAGACGCTGCGCAAGCGCCTGGTTGCTGCCGGCGTGGCGATCCCGCGGGAAAGGCGGGCCTGGCGCGGGTTTGTCAACGGCGACGCAGTCACTGCGCGCGACTGCTGGCTTGGTGCCGATTCGCTGCTGACGAACGGCCCGGCGGCGCGGTTGGAGATCGCGCTCGACTCCCCGGGCCAAGCGGCAACGCGACTGGACGAGTCTCTGGCCCTGTCAGAGTATGTGACACACGTTTCGCTCTGTCTCGCGCAACACGACGGCCAAGTGCGTCTGACCATTACCGGTGAGGCTGCGGGCGCGGTCTACGTGGCGCTGGCTGCGCCTGCCGCCCGGGTCATCGCCCGCCGAACGGCAAGCGTGCGGTTGCTGCCCCCAAGCGCGGTGGCGCGCGTACTCGGTACGGACTCGGCCGATGAGGGGCTCCCGCAGGCGCTGCGTGCGGGTGTGGTGGATGAGATCGTCGGCGCGTGACGGACCCCGCTCGCACAGGCATGTACCGTGAGATCGCCGCCGCGATCGACAGGCAGCCTGACGCGGTGGCGATCGAGGCCGACGATGCCAGACAGTACCGCTTTTGCGACATCGACGAATGGTCGGCGCGCTACGCCAACTTTTTCTGCGCATCCGGACTGCGGCGTGGCGACCGTGTTGCGGTCCAGGCGGAGAAGACACCGCAGTGCCTGTTCGTCTACCTCGCCTGCCTGCGTGCAGGGCTGGTCTACGTTCCACTCAACACCGCCTATCAGGCGGAGGAGCTCGAGCACTTTCTGCGAGACGCGGCGCCCGCCCTGGTGGTCGGTTCGGCGCGGAGCGAGGCGAGCCTGCGCGATCTTGTTGCCTCGACCTGTGATGCCCGGGTCTTCACTCTCGACGCTGACGGTCAGGGAAGCCTTGCCGAGCTAGCGGCGGCCAGCGACCACTGCTTCGACACGGTCGAGGCCGAGGATGACTTAGCAGCGCTCATCTACACGTCGGGAACAACCGGTCGCTCGAAAGGCGCGATGGTCACGCACCGCAACCTGGTGTGCAATGCTCTGGCGCTGATTTCGGCCTGGCAGTTCTCGCCGCGCGACGTTCTCCTTCACACCTTGCCCATTTTCCATGTTCACGGGCTGTTCGTAGCCAACCACTGTGCGCTGATCTCGGGCGCCAAGCTCTTGTGGCGGAAGAGATTCGACCCTCAGTCGGTGATGTGCGATCTGCCGGCTTCGACCGTGTTCATGGGCGTGCCGACCTATTACACGCGCTTGCTGGCGCAGCCTGCGTTCGGTCGCGAGCACTGCCGCAATATGCGCCTGTTCGTTTCCGGCTCCGCGCCGCTGATGGCGGATACTCACCGGGAGTTCGAGTTGCGTACCGGCCAGAGGATCCTCGAACGCTACGGAATGTCGGAGGCGGGGATGATCACTTCCAATCCCTTGCTCGGGGAACGTCGAGCGGGAACGGTCGGGGTGCCGTTGCCCGGCGTATCGGTACGGGTTGCCGATGAGCGCGACAGGCCGCTTACCTGCGGCGAAGTCGGTGCGATCCAGGTCAAGGGCGAAAATGTCTTCAAGGGATATTGGCGGATGCCTGAAAAGACCCGCGAGGAGTTCACCGCTGACGGCTGGTTCCGGACCGGGGATCTGGGTGTTTCTGGCGGCGACGGTTACCTTTCCATCGTCGGACGCGCCAAGGATCTCATCATCACGGGCGGCTATAACGTCTACCCGAAGGAAGTCGAGCTGGCGCTCGACCAGCTCGCCGGAGTGCAGGAGTCGGCGGTGATCGGCGTGCCGGATCCGGACTTTGGCGAAGCCGTCACCGCGATCATTGTCCCGACAAAGGACTCGGCGCCGACAGAGGGTGAAATCCTCGCTGCTCTAAGGTCACGGCTGGCCAACTACAAGCTGCCCAAGCGGGTGCACCTGGTCGCGGAGCTGCCGCGCAATGCGATGGGAAAGGTGCAGAAGAACCTGCTGCGGGAAAGGTACGGGGGGATATGAGCACAGCCGTCGGGGCCGCGCGAGCCGCCGGGTCGATCGCCTCGGACATCGCATCGCGGGGCTATTCGGTGTGTCGGCAGTTTCTGGATCGCCCTGGCCTGCGTGCGCTGCGCGCTGAGTGCCTGCGCCTGCACGCCGCGGGTGGATTCCGGCCCGCGGGCGTGGGCAAGGCAGGGCAGCGAATGGCCGCCGAACGTGCCGATGAGATTGCGTGGCTTGGCCCCGAGCGGTCAGGCCCTGCACTCGCAGCCGCGATTCGACAGTTCGAAGCCCTGCGCGTTGCGCTTAACCGTGAGCTTTATCTCGGTCTGTGGGAGTTCGAGTGTCATTTCGCCCACTACCCTCCAGGGGCCTTCTATCGGCGACATCGCGACCGGCTGCAGCTCGATTTCAGGCGCGCGTTGTCGTGCGTGATCTACCTGAACGACTCCTGGGTACTCGAAGACGGAGGAGTCCTGCGAATCTACCTTGACGCATCTGATCGCAGCATCGATGTGGAGCCGTTCGGGGGCACGCTGGTGTGTTTCCTGAGCGAGCAGTTCGAGCACGAGGTGCTTCCGGTCGCCCGCAGTCGCTGGAGCATGACCGGGTGGTTTCGCACCCGCTAGCAGATTCACCGTGTTCGACCGTGCCCGATCACGAGGAAACAGCGTCGATTCGCCCGAGTTCCCTGTAGTCACGGCCGGCTCCGCTTCGCACTGAGCAACGCACAGGCGCTAAAGAAGCCTTTCGATAGCGCGCCACTCGCGCTGGCTGACGGGCATGATCGAAAGCCGGTTGCCGCGTTTGAGAACCAGCATTGAGGCGAGTTCGGGGCGGGATCGCAGTTCCTGCAACGAAAACAGGCGTGTTTTCCTCACCAGCGTAACGTCCACGTTGAACCAGCGCGGGTGGTCGCGAGTCGCCTTGGGATCGTAGTACTCGCTCGCGGAGTCGAACTGGGTCGCGTCGGCATAGGCACGCCCGGAGATCCTGACGATTCCAGCGATTCCAGGCTCGGGGCAGCTAGAGTGGTAGAAGAAGGCGAGGTCGCCGGGGCGCATTTCATCGCGCATGAAATTGCGCGCCTGGTAATTGCGAACGCCGGTCCAGGGCTCGGTCCGGTTCGGTCGCGCGGCAAGGTGGTCGACGCTGAAGACGTCGGGCTCGGATTTCATGAGCCAGAAGTGCATCTGGGCCGATCGAATGGAAGCGGACACAAAAAAAGCGGCGTGGCCGCTTGGTGCAGATTGGCGCCCCCCGCAGGTGCAGTCAGGCCGGCATCTTGAACCGAGGGTTCAAGGGTGGTCGCCTTCCGAGTGCATCAGGCGCTTCCGATGTGGACGCGCACAACAGCGCTGCTTGAGTCGGCAACCGGTATGATCACGTTGGTTCAGAGAATCTAAGCCTGAACGAGCACCGCAGGGGACAGAGACCTTCAGAACAGCTCGTCCTGCGAGTTTATCGCCTGATCGATCGCTGCCTGCATGCTGGCCATTCTACGCTTGAGTTCCCCGATGTCAAAACCGCCGTCCACTCGGGTGGTCAGCAACTCGTGTGTAATGTTGAGGGCGGCCATGATCGCGATTCGCTCCACGCCAATCACCTTTGCGCTGTCGCGGATCGCCCGCATCTTGCCGTCGAGATATTCGACCGCCTTGAGCAATTGCTTCTGCTCGTCTTCCGTGCAGGAGACGCGAAACTGGCGCCCGAGGATAGTGACATCCAGGCTCGACGCTTCCTTGCTCATTGCGGGCCTTCGGGAACCTGCTCCAGCAGAGCCTCCAGCCGGCCGCGCGCCGCTCCGATCTTCTCAGCCAGACGTTTGTTGTCGTTTTGCACGCTCGCGAGCTGTTGCCGTAGCACCGAATTGTCCTTCCGGAGCTTCTGACAGAGCTGTAGCAGCTGTTTGATCTTGTCGTCGAGGACGTCGAGGTCGCCTTCCATGGCCACACTATAGTTTTAAAAATCTTGCAAAGTCAACTGGTAACAGGCCATTTTGAATGTTCTTTTTAAGTGTCGCCGGCAGCTCTGACAGCGAGTCCTTACTTCGATCGGTTTTCCCAAGGCCTTGCAGTAGAATGACAACAGCTTAGAGGTGCTTCGGCGCGGTCGCGCGCCGGAGTTAAACGGGAAACAGGTCGAAAGCCTGTGCTGCCCCCGCAACGGTAGGCGAGTGTGGGGTGCGTCTTCGGGAAGCGTTTCCTCCGCTTCCCGAGCCACTGTGGGTGTTTGCCGCGAGCTTCGGGGCCGACCCCGTGGGAAGGCGACGCATCAGATCTCGCAAGTCCGGAGACCGGCCCTTGAGCAGGGATGGAGCATCCGCGCGGGGCGGTACCCACTTGTCGTTCTTTCCGATCCCCTCCGGAAGCTCCCTGTCATCAACATGCGCGCGGCGGGCGCGCGGCACAGGGGACAGCAGATGAACAAGCTGTTTCAGGCGGCAATGACCGGAGCGGTACTGTCTTTTCCTTCCCACGCTCAAGAATTGACCGATCTTGTCACCGAGAAGGTAGTCGTAACCGCAACGCGATTCGAACAGACGTCGGCGGAAGTACCCATAGGGGTCACGATAATTTCTCGCCAGCAGATCGAAGAAAGCGGCGCGGATACCGTTGTCGAGGCGCTGTCCCGGGTGGCCGGAATCGGATTTCGCGACAACACCGGAAGTCCGGACTGGCAAGTCGATTTCCGCGGTTTCGGCGTGACCGGCGATCAGAACACCCTGGTGTTGGTTGATGGCCTGCGCATCAACGACAACGAAGTCTCTTCGGTCCGCTGGTCCTCGATTCCTCTGGCCAGCGTGCAGCGAATCGAAATCCTGCGCGGTGGCGGGGCGGTGCTCTACGGCAGCGGCGCGACCGGCGGAGTTATCAATATCATTACCCGCAAGCCGATGGCGGAGCAGCACACCGCAATGGTAGAAACCGGTGGCGGTTCCTACCGTACTGCAAGCGCCGGCGGCAGCGGCTTCGTTGCCGGGGAGCAGGTCGGAGTCAGGGCAAACGCGCAGTATCTGACGTCAGACAACTATCGCGACAATAACGCGCTGCGCCAGAGAATCGCCGAATTCGGCGCCTTTACCCTTCAACCTGGTGTGCAGCTCGGACTGTCGGTCGGAGCCGAAGCGCAGGACCTCGGCCTGCCGGGCGCGCGCACTCGCCAACAATTGGAGACCGATCGCAGGGGTGCGACCAACCCCGATGACTTCAGCGACCGCGATTCGGCATTCGTCCGCGGCCATGCCAGGGCCGAAGTCGGCGGCGCAGAACTGGCGGTCGACGTTGCCGAGCGCAGGAAGGAGGTCACGGCATTGCTCGACGGCGGATTCACCGCTCTCGACACCCGGGCGGACGTGCGCACGTTTGCGCCGCGCACGAGGCTCGCATACCCCGCCTTGGGGTCCTACCACTCGCTTGTGGCCGGATTCGACTGGGAGCAATGGGATTACACCTCCGCGCGCACCGGCGGGGCGAACGTTGCAGCCGACCAGCAGATCAGGGCCGTGTACGCGCAGCATTCGAGCGACCTGCCTACGGCGACCCGGCTGACCATCGGTGCGCGCAGGCAGCGCGTGTACTATGAGGCGGGCGACACCAGCAGCGCGGCCGCCTACGCCAGCGGCTCGCAGGATCTTGACGTCGCGGCCTACGAATTTGCCGTCCGCCAGACGCTGGCCGCTGGATGGGCAGTCCACGGCCGGTTCGGGCGCAGTTTCCGGATCGCGACCGTGGACGAGATCTACAGCCAGTTCGGGGGTCCGGTCTTCGATCCCGAGGTCGCGTTCCTGGAGCCGCAGACCTCGCACGACAGCGAAGTCGGCATCGAATGGTTGGCCCCAAGCGCCAGACTGCGCGCCGCGTTCTTTCATCTGAACCTGGAAAACGAGATCCAGTTCAATCCCGTGACTTTCGAAAACGTCAACCTCGACCCGACACGGCGGTACGGCACGGAGCTTGACCTGGTTTGGAAGCCCTCGGCGCTGTTTCAGCTCGGCCTCAGCTACGTCTACACCGTCGCGCAGTTCGAGGAAGGCAGCCAGGGCGCAATCAGCCTGGAGGGGAAAACGGTTCCGCTCGTGCCGCGTCACCGGGCGGTGGCGTGGATCGGCCGGAACTGGTCGCAGGTCACCAGGGTGACCGGCGAAGTTCGTTACGTCGGCGAACAGTTCTTCGACAATGACCAGACCAACAGCTTCGTCGAGAAGATGCCGGCTTATACGGTCATCGACCTGCGGATGTCGCACCGGATCGGAAGATTGCGCCTGTCGGGCAGCATCGAGAACGTTGCCAATGTGAAGTACTATACCTACGGAATACGCAGCCTTAACCCGCTGACGCCTGCCAACTTCAACGCCTACCCGGCACCGGAGCGCAGCTTCTTCGTGACCGCGGAGTACCGGTTCGGCGATTGACCCGCAGCCCCTTCCGGGGCGGTTTGCCGAGGGCTACAATCGCCCAAGTCCGCCGAGCCTTGAGACCCGCGCGCGGGCCGCCATGCCGTGCGGGTTCACAGTCCGGGGATCCACAGAATCTGAAATCAACAAGAGGAGATCGCCATGTCGTATTCCAGGTTAGGCGTGACCGGCGGTTGGCTGGTCGCGGCGATGGCAGCCGCGCTGTGCTCGGCCCCGGCGTCCGCTAGGGTGGAAAAAGTCGGGAAAGGCGAAGGTCTGGTCGACATCGTCGCCTGGCCCGGATATATCGAGCGCGGCGATACCGACAAGAGCTTCGACTGGGTAACCGGCTTCGAGAAGCAGACCGGCTGCAAGGTGAGGGTCAAGACCGCCGGAACCTCGGATGAGATGGTCGCGCTGATGAACGAGGGCGGCTTTGACCTGGTTACCGCCTCGGGAGACGCGAGCCTGCGGCTGATCGCCGGCAAGCGGGTCCAGGAGGTCAACATCAATCTGATCCCGGCCTATAAGAGCGTCGACCAGCGCCTGCAGAAGGCACCGTGGCACTACGTCGGGGGCAAACACTACGGCGTGCCCTACCAGTGGGGCTACAACGTGCTCGCCTACAACACCAAGGCGTTCAAGAGCCCGCCCAACAGCTGGGAGGTGGTCTTCAAGGAGATGAAGCTCGACGATGGCAGATCCAACAAGGGCCGGGTTCAGGCCTTTGACGGGCCGATCTATATCGCCGATGCAGCGCTTTACCTGATGCACGCCAATCCGGAGCTGGGGATCAAGAACCCCTACGAGCTGGACGACAAGCAGTACAAGGCGGCTCTAGATCTGCTGCGCGAGCAGCGCAAGATCGTGTCCCGCTACTGGCACGACGCCTTCGTGCAGATCGACGACTTCACCAACGAAGGCGTTGTGGCTTCCTCGTCCTGGGGCTTCCAGGTGAATCTGCTGAAATCGAAGAATGCGCCGATCTCGAGCATCGTGCCGAAGGAAGGCGCAACCGGTTGGGCTGATACCACGATGATGCACGCAGAAGCGAAGCATCCCAACTGCGCCTACATGTGGATGGAGCACTCCATAAACAAGAAACTGCAGGGCGATCTCGCCGCCTGGTTCGGCTCGGTTCCGGTGGTGCCCGAGGCCTGCAGCGGCAATTCATTGCTGGGCGAGAAAGGGTGCGAGACCAACGGCATCAAGGAGTTCGACCGCATCTGGTTCTGGCGCACGCCTGTGACCAACTGCAGCGGTGGACGCACTTGCGTCCCCTATTACCGCTGGGTAACCGACTATATCGCGGTGCTAGGCGGTCGCTAGCGGCGGTCTGGAGCCTGTACCAGAGAACGGGCCGCGCAACGCGGCCCGTTTCGCGTAGACATCCTGCGTCTTTTCATGGGGCATCAAACCAGCATCGCTGTCAGCTTCGAAGGCGTGTCCCGCATCTTTGGCGAGGTGCGTGCGGTGGACGATGCGAGTTTCGAGGTAGGCGACGGCGAGTTCTTTTCCATGCTCGGGCCGTCCGGTTCTGGCAAGACCACCTGCCTGCGGCTGATCGCCGGGTTCGAGCAGCCGGACTCGGGGCGCATTCTCATCCACGGGAGCGACGTCGAGGGTGTGCCGCCTTACGAGCGGGATGTGAACACGGTTTTCCAGGACTACGCGCTTTTCCCGCACATGACGATCCATAAGAACGTCGAGTACGGACCGATGATTCGCGGCGTTGCCGCCGCACAACGGCGCACGAGTGCTGATGAAATGCTCGAACTGGTGAAGCTTACGGGCATGGGCAACCGCAAACCCTCGCAACTGTCGGGCGGCCAGCGGCAGCGCGTCGCACTTGCCCGCGCACTGATCAACAGGCCGAGCGTGCTCCTGCTGGACGAGCCGCTCGGCGCGCTCGACCTGAAGTTGCGGGAACAGATGCAGGAAGAGCTCAAGAGCCTGCAAAGACGGGTCGGCATAACCTTCATCTACGTCACCCACGATCAGGGCGAGGCGCTGGCGATGAGCGACCGCCTGGCGGTGTTCAATCGCGGCAGAATCGAGCAGATCGGCACACCGGCACAGATCTACGAGCACCCGGCTACTGTATTTGTCGCCGGGTTCGTTGGCCTGTCAAATCTCTGCGAGGGCAGCCTGGCACGGCGCCTGACCGGGTCGGAGCGGCCTTTCGCCATCCGTCCCGAGAAAATTCTGGTCCTGGAGCTGGCGGAGCGCGCCCCGGACGGGCACGTCTCGATTACCGGGAGGATCTCCGGCATCACCTATCTCGGCGCGACCACCCGCTACGCAGTCGCTGTCGATGGCGGCGGCGAACTGATCGTGGTGCGGCAGAACGCCACCGTCACCTCGCAGCACGCGGTCGACGAAACCGTGCGGCTCGCCTGGCACCGGGACCTGGTCCAGCCGCTGCGAACTGAGGGCGCATGACCGCGGTCGCGGCGACGCCGTCGGTGCTTTCGCGCCTGTCGACGGTGCTTTACTTGCACCCCCGGGCGATGTTGCTCCTGCTGCTCGCTCCACCCCTGCTCTGGCTGGGCGTGATCTACCTCGGTTCTCTGTTCGCACTGCTGCTGCAGAGTTTTTTCTACATCGACGAGTTTTCGGGCACTGTTGTCCATGAGTTTTCGCTGGCGACCTACGCCCAGCTACTTACCAGGGCCAACCTCGACATCTTCCTTCGCACCACGTCGATGGCGGCCGCGGTCACGGTCGCGGCGGCAATGGTCGCTTTCCCCGTCGCCTACTACATGGTGCGCCACGCGTCGTTGCGGATGAAGGCGCTGCTCTACCTGGGAGTCATGCTGCCGCTGTGGTCGAGCTATCTGGTGCGGGTCTATGCCTGGAAACTGATCCTCGCAAAAGAGGGCATCGTCACCTGGTTCGCCGAGCAGGCGCACGTCACCTGGGTGCTGGACGCGCTGCTGGCGATTCCGGTGATCGGCGGGCCGTCGCTGTCGATCTCCTACATCGGGACTTTCCTGGTCTTCCTCTATATCTGGCTGCCCTTCATGATTCTGCCGATCGTTGCCGCGCTGGAGCGTGTGCCGGCATCGCTTACCGAGGCCTCGGCCGACCTGGGGGCGCGTCCGGGTGAAACCTTCCGCAAGGTGATCTTTCCTCTCGCAGTGCCCGGAGTGATCGCGGGCTCGATATTCACTTTTTCCCTGACCCTGGGTGATTACATCATTCCGGGAATCGTGGGTAACTCACGGCCCTTCATCGGCCAGGCGGTGTATCAGTTGCAGGGCACGGCGGGGAATATCCCGCTTGCGGCTGCGTTCACCATCGTGCCGATCGTGGTGATGTCGGCCTATCTCATGGTCGCCAGGCGGTTGGGCGCTTTCGATGCGCTCTGAGATCCGCGGGAAGGCCAGGCGCGGCGCGGGCACAGGCTGGTCGCTGAAAGCGGCGGCGATCGCCGGCATGGCTTTCTTGCACGTGCCGCTTTTCTTCATCGTCCTGTATGCCTTCAGCACCGAGGACAAGAGTTTCGTTTTTCCGCTGCCCGGGCTGACCACGAAGTGGTTCGCGGTCGCCCTCGGGCGCGATGACATTCGCCACGCCCTGACGCTATCGGTGCAGGTCGCCGCGGTATCGACCGCGGCGGCGATGGTGCTGGGTACCCTGGCCGCGGGAGCAGTCTGGCGCACGCGCTTTTTCGGTCGCGAGGCGATTTCGCTGCTGCTCATCCTGCCGATAGCGCTTCCCGGCATCATCACCGGCATAAGCCTGCGCTCGGCGTTCAACCTGATGGATCTTCCGTTCAGCTTCTGGACCATCGTCATCGGCCATGCCACCTTCTGCGTGGTCGTGGTGTACAACAATGTACTCGCCCGCCTGCGGCGAACGGCCCCGGCCATGATCGAGGCCTCGATGGACCTCGGCGCCAACGGCTTCCAGACCTTCCGCCACGTGCTGCTGCCAAGCATGGCGACCGCGCTGCTCGCCGGGGGCATGCTGGCGTTCGCCCTGTCTTTCGACGAGGTGATCGTGACCACATTCACCGCCGGTCAGCAGACGACGTTGCCGATCTGGATGCTTTCCGAGCTGGTTCGGCCGCGTCAACGACCGGTCACCAACGTGGTCGCGGTGTTCGTGATCGCGGTGACCATGGTCCCGATACTGCTCGCGTTCTACCTAACGCGCGAAACCCACGACGTTGCGGGAAGCGGCAAATAGAACCTGAAGAAAAGGAGTCCGGTATGCAGACCAAATTACTGATCGACGGAGAACTGGTCGCAGGCGCAGGCGCGGAGGAAGCAGTTGTCAATCCGCATAACTGCGAAACGATCGCCAAGGTCAGGGAAGCTTCCCCCGACCAGGTAGACAGGGCAGTCAGATCCGCTGCCGCGGCCTTCAAAGCCTGGCGCCAGACCACTCCGCAGGAGCGTTCTGTGCTGCTGCTCAAGCTTGCAAGGCACGTCGAAGACAACGCCGGAACCTACGCGCAGATCGAATCGCAGAACTGCGGCAAACCGCTGGTACGCGTGCTCAACGACGAGATGCCCGCTATTGTCGACTGTTTCCGCTACTTCGCCGGAGCTGCGCGCTGTCTGCACGGGTCGGCCACCGACGAGTATCTGTCCGGACACACCAGCATGATCCGCCGGGACCCGATCGGTGTAGTCGCCCAGATCACCCCCTGGAATTACCCTCTGATGATGGCCGCATGGAAGCTCGCGCCGGCGCTTGCCGCCGGCAATACGGTCGTGATCAAGCCCTCGGAGATGACCCCGCTGACTACGCTGAGGCTGGCGGAGGAAGTCGCCGGTATCTACCCGAAGGGGGTAGTGAACGTAGTGCATGGGAAAGGCGATTCCGTGGGATCGCCGCTCATCCGCCACCCGGGTGTGCGAATGATCTCGGTGACCGGAAGCATCGCTACAGGGCAGAAGGTGCTCGAAGCTGCGCGTACGAACCTGAAGCGCACCCATCTCGAGCTGGGCGGCAAGGCACCGGTGATCGTGTTCGACGATGCCGATATCGAGGCCGTGGTCAACGGCGTCAAAGTGTTCGGCTATTACAACGCCGGACAGGACTGCACTGCCGCCTGCCGCATCTATGCCGGAGCCAAGGTTCACGACAGGCTCGTGGCTGACCTCGGCGCTGCCGTGAAGACGATCAAGTACGGGGCGCCGGAAGCCGAGGACTCGGAGATCGGCCCGCTGATTTCGGCGCGCCAGCGCGAGCGCGTCGCCGGATTCGTCGAACGAGCGGCCACCGCGAAGCATATCGAGATCGTCGCAGGCGGACGGCAGGCCGGTGGGGGCGGCTTCTACTATGAACCGACACTGATCGCGGGTGCGAGGCAGCAGGACGAGATCGTTCGCGATGAGGTATTCGGCCCGGTGGTGTCGGTCACCCGTTTCAACGATACCGAGCAGGCGATCGAATGGGCGAACGACTCCGAGTACGGTCTGGCGTCCTCGGTGTGGACCAAGGACATCGGCAAGGGAATGAAGGTGGCGAGCCGGCTCGAGTATGGCTGCACCTGGGTCAATACCCACTTCATGCTGGTCAACGAGATGCCCCACGGTGGAATGAAGATGTCCGGCTACGGCAAGGACATGTCGATGTACGGGCTCGAGGATTACACCGTCGTCAGACACGTCATGCTCAATCTCGGCTAGCCGGGCCGGCAAGTCCCAGAGCATCGAGAATCACCCGGGTTCTCACGGCGTCGTTGCGCCCCGGCACCTGTGATATCTTGCCGGCCATGCAAGCGGTGAGCAGTACGCAACTGTATTTCCGTCTTCTGCGCTACGTCCGGCCCTACTGGGCCGTTTTCGCGCTGTCAATCCTGGGAATGTTGATCACCGCCGCAACAGAGGTAGCCCTGCCTGCGGCGATGAAACCCTTCATCGACGGCACCTTCATCGAAAAGGACCCTTTTCTGATCCGAATGATGCCGGTGTTGTTGGTGTCGATATTCCTGGTGCGAGGCCTCGGTCAATACATAGGCCAGTACGCGAGTGCATGGGTCGGCAACAAAGTCGTCATGGATCTGCGCGAGGAGATGTTTCGCCGGATGCTCGCGCTGCCGCTGGGCTATTTCCACGACCAGCCGACCGGGAACCTGATATCGCGCTTCATGTATGACGTCGCACAGGTCGCCGGCGCAGCGACGCAGGCCGTCACCGTGCTGGTCAAGGACTCGCTGTCGATAGCCGGCCTGGTCGCCTACCTGCTTTATGTCAACTGGAAATTGACCTTGATCTCGCTGGTCATGGTGCCACCCATTGCGCTGGTGGTGCGGGCCTTCAACTACCGGCTTAGGCACATGAGCCGCGCTACCCAGCAGGCGACTGGCGACCTCACACAGGTCGTCCAGGAAAGCATCGACTGTAACAAGGTTGTGAAGATATTCGGTGGCCAGAAACACGAAACCGCACGCTTCAACGCGACCGGCAACCGGCTTCGCGGTTACCACATGAAGCAGACCGCTGCTGCTGCTGCGAATGTACCGATCGTGCAGCTGCTTGCCGCGATTGCCACGGCGATTGTCATCTATTTCGCCACGCTACAGGCACAGGAGGACGCCACCACTGTCGGGGCGTTCGTGTCATTTCTCGCCGCGATGCTCATGGTGACCGCCCCGCTGAAACGCCTGACCGGCGTGGCCGAGCATCTGCAGCGGGGACTGGCCGCGGCAGAGAGCGTGTTCGCGTTGCTGGATGAGAAACCGGAACGCGACTCGGGCACGGTGAACCTGCCACGCGCGCGTGGCGAGATACGTTTCGAGCACGTGAGCTTTCAGTATCCCCGCTCCTCGCGTCCGGCTCTGACCGACATCGACATTACCATCCGCGCCGGCGAGACAGTGGCGCTGGTTGGTGCGTCGGGCGGAGGTAAGACTACGCTGGCCAACCTGGTGGCACGGTTCTACAGCCCGGACTCGGGGCGAATTCTGCTCGACGGCCACGATCTGGGCTCGCTCACGCTGCAGAGCCTTCGAGGCAATATCGCGCTTGTCAGCCAGGAGGTCGCCTTGTTCAACGACACGGTGGCGGCCAACATCGCCTATGGCGGCAATGCCGGCGCCACGCGGCAGCAGATCGAACGCGCGGCGGAAGCGGCCCATGCCATCGAGTTCATCAGGACAATGCCCCATGGACTCGACACGCTGATCGGCGAGAACGGCGTGCGGCTGTCCGGCGGGCAGCGGCAGCGGCTGGCGATCGCGCGCACTGTCCTGAAGAATGCGCCGGTGCTGATACTGGATGAAGCGACTTCCGCGCTCGACTCGGAATCGGAGAAGCACGTGCAGGCGGCGCTGGAGGGCCTGATGCGCGCCCGCACGACGATCGTAATCGCCCACCGCCTGTCGACTATCGAGAAAGCACACCGCATCGTGGCCCTGGAAGAGGGTCGGGTCGCCGAGGTCGGAACCCATGCAGAGCTGCTCGCCCGCGGCGGTGTGTACGCCAGGCTCTACCACATCCAGTTCGCGCCTGGGGTCGCTGCCGCCAGTCCGGCGTTCAACCCCGCAGGTTAAGCCCGGTATCCGTCTGGTCCTGTTGTGCGCCTGCGATCTGGCGCGATCTTCCCCACCCCCTCGCAGCGATTCGCTGCTCCTAGTGCGCCTTGTCCCAGTTGGGACCGACGCCGATGTCCACGGTCAGGGACGTGTCGAGTTTCGCCACACTGGACATCAGCTCCGGCACTTTCGTCTTTACCCTTTCTATTTCCTCTAAGGGGACCTCAAGAACCAGTTCGTCGTGCACCTGCATGATCAGTCGCGCAGCGAGCGACTCCCGCGCGATCCAGTTGTGCACGGCAATCATTGCCAGCTTGATCAGGTCGGCTGCGGTTCCCTGCATCGGGGCGTTGATCGCCGCGCGCTCCGCCGCCTGCCGGCGGGCGCTGTTGGAGGCCTTGATGTCGGCAAGATACAGGCGGCGGCCGAACACCGTCTCGACGTATCCGCGATCTCTTGCCGACTCCCGGGTGTGCCGCATGTACTCGGCCACTCCGGGATACCGTGAAAAGTACCGGTCCATGTACTGCTGGGCTGCGGAGCGTTCGATCCCGAGCTGGGAGGCCAGTCCGAACGCCGACATCCCGTAGATCAGGCCGAAGTTGATGACCTTGGCGTAGCGCCGTTGCTCGCTGGTGACGGCGGCCGGCTCGACGCCGAAAACCTCCGCCGCGGTGTGACGGTGAACATCCTCTCCCGCGGAGAACGCCCTGAGCAGATTCTGGTCCCGTGACAGGTGCGCCATGATGCGCAGCTCGATCTGCGAGTAGTCGGCGGAGACGATGACCGCGTTCCCCGGCGCCACGAACGCCTCGCGAATCCGTCTGCCCTCGGCAGTGCGCACCGGGATATTCTGCAGATTGGGATCGTTGCTCGCGAGCCGGCCCGTGACGGCCACCGCCTGCCCGTAGTTGGTGTGTACCCTGCCGGTACCCGGGTTCACCATCTTCGGCAGCTTGTCGGTATAGGTCGACTTCAGCTTGGCAAGAGCGCGATACTCGAGGATCAGTTTGGGCAGAGGATGATCGAGCGCGAGTTGCTCGAGCACATCCTCGTCGGTGGACGGCTGCCCGGTGGGCGTCTTCTTGACCACGGGCAGCTTCTGCTTCTCGAACAGGATTTCCTGCAGCTGTTTCGGCGAGCCGAGGTTGAAAGGCTGCCCGGCCTGCTCGTGGACCCTGTTTTCCAGCTCGAAGATTCGCTGCCCGAGCTCACGGCTCTGGGCTTCCAGCGCCGCCGTGTCAAGCAGCACCCCATGGCGCTCCATGGTGAACAGGACCTCCAGCAGCGGCATCTCGATCGAGCGGTAGATGTTGCGCAGCTTCTCGTCGCGCTCTATCTCGGGGAGCAACGCCCGGTGCAGTTGAAGCGTGATATCGGCGTCTTCTGCCGAATAGCGGGCGGCACGCGCAACGTCGACCTGGTCGAAACCGATCCGGGATGCGCCTTTTCCGGTCACCTCATCGTAAGTAATGGTCTTCAGGCCAAGATGGCGTTCGGCGAGAGCGTCCATATCATGTGATTTGTGCGCTTCCAGCACGTAGGACTGGAGCAGGGTATCGTGCTCGACTCCCGCGACCCGCACCCCGTGGTTCATCAGCACGTGCAGGTCGTACTTGAGGTTCTGACCGACCTTCCTGCGCTCCGGATTTTCAAGCCAGGGTCGCAGCCGTTCGAGAACGGAGTGAACAGAAAGTTGCTCGGGCGCGCCGGCGTAGCGGTGGGCGAGGGGGATGTAGGCGGCATGCCACGGCTCGACGCACAACGAGATTCCCACCAGTTGCGCGGTCATGGGATCAAGGCCGGTGGTCTCGGTATCGAGGCAGACCAGCCCCGCCTGCTCGATCTTGCGCAGCCACGGCTCGAGATCCTGCGCGGCGAGCACTGTCTGATAGTCGCGTGAAGGCTCGGGGGTCGGCGGAGCGGACGCAGCAGGCCGGCGTGTTTCGCCCGGACTCTCAAGGTCTGCTGCCCGTGCCTGAATCTCCCTGAGCCAGCTCTTGAATTCCAGGCGCTCGAAGAGCTGCGCCAGCGTCCGTTCATCGGCTGGCTGCGGCGCAAGGTCCTCGACTTGCGCCGGAAGAGAGACGTCGGTCCTGATGGCAAGCAACTCGCGTGCTTTAGGCAGCCACTGGAGCGACCTGCGCAGGTTCTCACCGGTCGCGCCGCCGATCTCGTCTGCGTGCCTGATCACCTCGTCGAGCGTGCCGTACTGAGCCAGCCACCTTGCCGCGGTCTTGGGTCCCACTTTCTCCACCCCGGGCACGTTGTCCACGCTATCGCCCACCAGGGTCTGAAAGTCGACCATCTGATCGGGGCGCACGCCGAACTTCGCCTCCACGCCCTTCTCGTCGAGAGTTTCGTTGGACATGGTGTTTACCAGCGTCACCGAGCCGTCGACCAGCTGAGCTATGTCCTTGTCGCCGGTGGAAATGACCGTGCGAACCCCTTTGCGACCCGCTTCCTTGGTCAGCGTTCCGATCACGTCGTCGGCCTCCACGCCTTCGACCATGAGCAGCGGCCAGCCCAGCGCCCGTATGCAGGTATGCAGCGGCTCGATCTGCGAGGACAGTTCCTCCGGCATCGGCGGGCGGTTGGCCTTGTATTCGGGATAGACTTCGTCACGAAACGTCTTGCCTTTTGCGTCGAATACGCAAGCGATATAATCCGCCGCGGTTTCCTTCCTCAGACGGCGCAGCATGTTCAGCACGCCGTATACCGCGCCGGTCGGCTCCCCGTTCTTGTTGCGCAGGTCCGGCAGGGCATGGTACGCGCGGTAAAGATAAGAAGAGCCGTCAACCAGAAGCAGCGTTTTCATCTGTAGCGTCAGCTCGGAAGGTGCGCCATGAGCCAAAGGCAGAAGATCCCCGTCCCGCTTGCTCCGGAACTGTTAGAGAAGGCTTGGTCCGCGCGCGAATCGTGGCGAGTGTTCGCGATTATGTCAGAGTTCGTAGAAGCGACCGAACGCCTGGCGCAGATCCGCCCTGCCGTTTCCATGTTCGGCAGCGCACGAGTCGCGCCGGATCACCCCTACTACAAGCTGACCGAGAAGATCGCCCGCAACCTGTCCGACGCCGGCTTCTCGGTGATCTCGGGCGGCGGCCCGGGAATAATGGAGGCCTCGAACAAGGGCGCCTTTTTCGGCAAGTCACTTTCAGTCGGATTGAACATCCAGCTGCCGAACGAGCAGTTGTCAAATTCGTTCCAGGACATCAGCCAGACTTTCCGCCACTTCTTTGCGCGTAAAGTCATGTTCGTGAAGTTCGCCTCGGCCTATGTGGTGCTGCCCGGGGGCTTCGGCACGCTGGACGAACTCATGGAAGCGCTGACCCTGGTTCAGACCGGCAAGTCGCGGCGGATCCCCATAATCCTGGTACACGAGCCGTTCTGGCGCGGACTGATCGACTGGCTGCGCAGCACCCTGGTCGACGAGAAGATGATCGATCCTTCGGATGTGCAGCTGATACAGATAATTGATGACCCGCAGCAGATCGTCGAGGCGATATTCAACCATTACGAGAAGCGCGGCTTCGAGCCCTCCGCTGAGGAGCGCGAGGCGCAGCTCAATCTTTGACCTGTCGCCGATGTCGGTCTTTACCACCATCACGAAAGACGAGCTGTCTGTCTGGCTCAGAAACTACTCGATCGGACTGCTCACAGATCTGCAGGGCATCCTCTCGGGAATCGAGAACACGAACTACTTCGTGACTACGACCCACGGCCGCTACGTGCTGACGCTGTTCGAAAAGCTGACCCGGAACGAGCTGCCTTTTTATCTGAACCTCATGGCGCATCTGTCCAACCACGGGTTGCCAGTTCCAAGACCGATCGCCAACCTGCAAAACGAACTCCTCGGCGAACTGAAAGGCAAGCCGGCGGCTGTAGTGACCTGTTTGCCAGGCGAGCCGGTTAACAATCCCGCCCCCGACCACTGCGCAAGGGTCGGGGAAGTGCTGGCAGACTTGCACCTGTCGGGCCAGAGCTATCGGGGTCACCTCGAGAACCTGCGCGGGCCGAAATGGTGGGCAGGGGTTGCCCCGGAGATCTACCCTTTTCTCTCGGCGGAGGACGTCGCGCTGCTGCGATCAGAGATCGAGTTCCAGTCCCGCCAGGCGCGCGAGGAGCTGCCGCGGGGAGTGGTGCACGCAGACCTGTTCCGCGACAACGTGCTGTTCAACGGCAGCGTGGTCGGGGGATTCATCGACTTCTATTTCGCCTGCGTCGACAGCCTGATCTACGACGTCGCCATCACGGTCAACGACTGGTGCACGACGCCCGAGTGCACGCTGGATCTTGAGCGGACCCGCGCGCTGCTGTCGGCATACCAGTCGGTGCGGCCGTTGAACGAAGCGGAAGTCCAGGTCTGGCCGGCGATGCTGCGCGCCGGGGCGCTGCGCTTCTGGGTCTCGCGGCTGTATGACTATCACCTGCCTCGGCCCGGAGAGCTGACCCATGCCCACGACCCAGGGCGCTTCCGCCGCATCCTGCTTCATCATCGCGGGGCCGCGCCGGCCCAGTTGCGGCTGAGTGCTTGATGGAGATTCAACGGGTCGGCCTCGTGCACGGCTGGCGCTGGGTGATCGGCGGGTTCGCCATCTTTCGCCGAAGCCCGTTGGTCTGGATCATTTTCGTGATGATCCTGTATCTCGCGGCGCAACTGGCGCTGCAACTGCCCTTGCTCGGCTTTCTGCTGATGCTTCTCTACCCCGTGTTTCTCGCCGGCCTCATGATGGGCTGCCGTGATCTCGAGATGGGCAAGGCGCTGGATCTAGGCCGTCTGCTCGCGGGTTTTCGCCACAATCCGGGGCAGCTCGTGACCATCGGCGGGGCGAATCTGGTCGGCCAGCTGCTGATCGGGATCGCGATGTACTTGACGGGCGGCTCGGAGCTGCGCGCCATTCTCGCTGGTCAGGAGGGCGGTCCGGACGCGGCCGCGGTTACCCAGGCGGCGAACCGGATCATGGCAGCGCTCATCGTCGGGACGGCGTTGTCGATCCCGCTGCTGATGGCGGTATGGTTCGCGCCTCTGATCGCGGTGTTCGACAACCGTCCGGCGCTGGCGGCGATGAAGCTTTCATTCGCGGCCTGCTGGCGAAATCTGTCCTCCTTCTTCGCCTATACGGTGCTGCTCATCGGCTTGATCATGCTGGCCATGATCCCGTTCGGGATCGTGCATCCGCAGCAGAACCCGGGCGCGTGGATTACGCTGCCGTTCGTGCTGCCGTCGATATACGCTTCCTATCGCGACATCTTCCGCGACTACGCCTGACTGCCACGCCCGTCCTGGGCATTGAGTCTGATGTTCGTCGTGGTTTTCTGTCCACCCTTCGGACGCTTTCAGGCGGCAGAGAGCTTGGCGTATTCGAGTGCCAGCCATTTGAGGCCGGAGTCGCGGAAGTTGACCTGTACCCGGGCATCGGCGCCCCGCCCCTCGGCCTTGATGATCACGCCGGAACCGAACCTCGGGTGCCTGACGCTCTGGCCGATGCGAAAGCCGCCGACGATGGCCGGCTGGGGCGCAGGGGCGGGCGCGAAGGACGGCGCCCTCGATCCGAAAAACCCGGTCGCCGGGCTTGCGGTGTTGACCCGTTTCACGAGCTCGGCCGGAATCTCGTCGAGAAATCGCGAGGCGACGTTGTAGCGGATCTGCCCGTGCAGCATGCGCGTCTGCGCATGGCAGAGGTAGAGACGGCGGCGCGCGCGGGTGATGGCCACGTACATTAGCCGCCGCTCCTCTTCCAGCCCGCCATCTTCGTTAAGAGAATTCTCGTGCGGGAACAGGCCCTCTTCCAGACCGCTGATGAACACTGTGTGGAACTCCAGGCCCTTGGCCGAATGGACTGTCATCAGCTGGAGCGCATCGGCACCTGCGCTGGCCTGGTGTTCTCCCGCCTCGAGCGCCGCATGCGCCAGAAATCCGTCCAGGCCGCTGGGTCGGTCGGCAGTGAAGACCTCGTTCTCCGCTGGCGCGTCCGCGGTGCGGGCAGCGAGCCCCTCTTCTGCCGCGAACGCAGTCCCGGCGTTGACCAGCTCCTCCAGATTGTCCACCCGGTCGCCGCCTTCCTTCTCCGTCTTGTAGTGGGCGATCAGGCCGCTGGCTTCGATCACGTGTTCGATTACCTCCGGCAGGGGCAGGCCCCGGGTCGCAGCGCGCATGTCCTCGACAAGGCTCAGGAAGGCGACGATTGAAGCGCCGGTCTTGCCCTGCGGCGGTTGCGCGCACGCTGCGCGCCAGAGACTGGCGGCGCCATCCCGGGCGCGCGCCTGCAGTTGCTCCAGAGTGCGGTTGCCGATGCCGCGAGCCGGGAAATTCACCACCCGCAGGAAGGCGCCGTCGTCGTCGGTATTGGATACAAGTCGCAGGTAGGCAAGCGCGTGCTTGACCTCCTGGCGCTCGAAGAAGCGCAGGCCGCCATATACCCGGTACGCTATCGCGGCGGTGAACAGCGCGTGCTCCAGCACCCTCGACTGCGCATTGGAGCGGTACAACAGCGCGACATCCGACAGGCGCACGCCTTCGGCATGCAGCGTGCGCACCTCGTCGAGGATGTAGGCGCTCTCGTCGACATCGGTGGTTGCCTCGTATTGCCGCAAGGGTTCGCCCCCGCTCTCCGAAGTCCACAGGTTCTTGCCGAGCCTCAAGCGGTTATGGCGGATAAGCGCGTTGGCGGCGTCGAGAATGTTGCCGTGGCTGCGGTAATTCTGCTCGAGCTTGATTACTTTGCGCACACCAAAGTCACGCTCAAACTCCAGCATGTTGCCGGAACGCGCGCCCCGAAACGCGTAGATCGACTGATCGTCGTCGCCGACGGCGAATATGGCGTTGTCAGCGCCGGCCAGGAGCCTCAGCCAGAGGTACTGAAGACGGCTCGTGTCCTGGAACTCGTCCACCAGAAGATGCCTGAAGCGAGCCTGGTAGTGGCTGCGCAAAAGCTCGTTTCGCTGCAGCAGCTCATAACACCGAAGCAGCAATTCGGCGAAGTCGACCACCCCTTCGCGGGTGCACTGTCCATCGTAGGCGGCGTAGACCTCGTTGAGCCGCCGGGAGAAGTCGTCGGTCGCTTCGACCTGATGCGCCCTCAGCCCTTCCTCCTTGTTGGCGTTGATGAACCACTGCGCCTGCTTGGGCGGATACTTCTCGTCGTCGACCCCGAGGCCTTTCATCACCCGCTTTATCACCGACAACTGATCGGCACTGTCGAGGATCTGGAAGGTCTGCGGCAACCCGGCGTCGCGATGATGTGCGCGCAGCATGCGGTTGCACAGCCCGTGGAAGGTGCCGACCCACATGCCGCGGGTGCTAATCGGCAGCATCGCCGATACGCGCGTCAGCATCTCGCGCGCCGCCTTGTTGGTGAAAGTGACCGCGATCAGGGCCAGCGGGGAAACCTGACCGGTCTGGATCAGCCAGGCGATCCGAGTGGTGAGCACCCGGGTCTTGCCCGAGCCGGCACCGGCGAGAATCAGTGCCGACTGGTGCGGGAGTGTGACTGCTTCGAGCTGCTGCTCGTTCAGGCCATCAAGAATCGAAGACATTTCGCAGGCGGGTGAAACTGCGCCGGATTATAAGGGTACGCTGCGCAGGCGTCTTCCCTCTTCGACCAGTTTCAGCACAAGCGGCTGGAGAATGAGCTCGACGGCAAAGTCCATCTGGGTGCCGGAGATCACGATCGTGTCCGGACGCGACAGCGAAGAGCCGGGAAGCTGGTGGAGCAGTTCCTCGAAATCAATGTTTTCTGGCTGGGCAAAATGGACGACCACCAAGCTCTCCTCCGGCGTGGGAATGTCGCGGGCGACGAAAGGATTCGAGGTGTCCACCATCGGCACGCGCTGGAAGTTGATATGGGTGCGCGAGAACTGGGGGGTGATGTAGCGCACGTAATCGGGCATCCGGCGCAGGATTGTCTGGGTGATTGCCTCGATCGAGTAGCCGCGCACCTGCATGTCGCGATGAATCTTCTGGATCCACTCCAGGTTCACGGTGGGCGTGACGCCGATCAGCAGGTCGACGTGGCAGGCGACGTCCACCGCATCGGTTACGACCCCGCCATGCAGGCCCTCGTAGAACAAGAGGTCGGTGCCTTCGGGCAACAACTGCCATGGCGTGAAACTGCCGGCCTTTTGCCCATGGCGCGCTGCCCGCCCTTCGTCGTGCAGATAGACCCGCATCCGTCCTGTGCCGCGCTCGGCATACCCGCGGAACAGCGCCTCGAGTTCAGCAAACAGATTTGCCTCGGGCCCGAAATGGCTGATTTCCCGCCCAGCGGTCCGCTCGTAGGCCTCGATCAGGCGTCGCATCTCGTCGCGTTCGTACTTGTGGAAGCTGTCCCCCTCTATCAGCGCTGCGCGGATGCCCTCGCGCTTGAAGAGCGCCTCGAAGACTCTGCGCACCGACGTGGTCCCGGCGCCGGACGAACCGGTAATGGCGACGATCGGATGGCGGCTGGACATGGAGGGGCGATCACGGCGCGAAGGCGCGAGATGGTACACGAATCGCCGCCGCGCCCGCCTCTAGGCGGCCTGACGCTGCAGGGGCGACTCGGCGCTAGCGCGACGCTTCGGGGGAGATCCCGGGGTAGCCTTGCCTGAGGCGCTCACCGAGCACCTGGGCCTCGGCCCGGCTGGAGAATCCGCCAAGGCGCACGTGGTAGATGTGCCCGCTGCCGACGCTCCGCGGCAGGATGCGAACGGAATAACCGTCGCGCAGCAAGCTGTCGTACAGTGCGAGCGCTGCCTCCTGATTGTCGAAGCGGGCAACGTCGAGCTTCCATTGGCCGCCTGCGGATTGTGCGCCTCCGCCCTTCTGGATCTCGGTCTGTTGCGCCCACTCGTTCAGCAGATCTGCCGGGATTCGCTGGACGCTGGGTTCGCCGGCCACAGGAGCCTGATAATAGGTTCCCGCGTCCTGCATCTCGACGCTCCCGCCAGCGCGGCTTACGGTGATCCTGCCTTCGATCAGGACGACGACCTCGCGGTCGCCGAAATTCCTGCCCCAGATGTCCGTGCCGCGGATTCCGGCGGTAAGCGTGGCGAACTGCACGTCGATTTCCCGCCGATAACGCGCGCCGCTGACTGCGTCGGTAGTGAAGCGGAAAGCGCCTTCGAGCACCCGCAATGCGGCTCGCAACACGCGACCGTCGCCACGGCGAACAGCGAGCGAATCGAACTTCAGGGAGCCGTTTTCTCCCAGCTTCACACGGCTGCCGTCGGCCAGACGAAACAGTGCCCTCGACTCCACCCCGGTAGTGACTTCATCGCCGTCTCTCAACTGCGTTCCCACCGCGAGCGGCAGGCGTTTGCCGCCGCGGTCAAGCCATGCAGGAGCCTGCAGCGCCTCCACAACGGCGTTGGGCGCAGCCAGCGCAGGTGAAATTGCCAGAATGCCAACGATGGCTGCGAGAGCCTTGCAAAGCATGGCGGAGCCTTTCAGGACCGGTCCGAGTTGGAGCGTACCTTTCCACGAAACATCTCGAGGTGCAAGCCGAAGATATAATTCCGCACTTTTCCTCTACTGAGACGCCGGCCGATGGAAAGCCAGTATCGTCCCGCACAGATCGAACAAAGAGTGCAGAAGCAGTGGGCGCTGAGCAGGGCGTTCGGTGCGACCGAGGACCGGAACCGACCGAAGTACTATTGCCTGTCCATGTTTCCGTACCCCTCTGGCAAGCTGCATATGGGGCACGTGCGCAATTACACGATCGGTGACGTGCTTACCCGCTACCACCGGATGCGGGGGTACAACGTGCTGCAGCCCATGGGCTGGGACGCCTTCGGGCTGCCTGCGGAGAACGCGGCAATGGCCAATGCCGTGCCTCCGGCGAAGTGGACTTACGACAACATCGCCTACATGAAGAGGCAGCTTCAGTCGCTTGGATTCGCCATCGACTGGGGCCGCGAGCTTGCCACCTGCAAGCCGGACTACTACCGCTGGAACCAGTGGCTGTTTCTGCGCATGCTGGAAAGAGGCCTGGTGTACAAGAAAACCGGCGTGGTGAACTGGGATCCGGTAGACCAGACAGTGCTCGCCAATGAGCAAGTGATCGACGGCCGCGGCTGGCGAACCGGCGCGCCGGTGGAGAAGCGGGAAATCCCGATGTACTACATGCGGATCACCGCCTATGCCGACGAGCTCTTGAAGGCGCTCGATGCCCTGCCCGGCTGGCCCGAGAGGGTCAAGACGATGCAGGCCAACTGGATCGGCAGGAGCGAGGGCGTAAACATCGCTTTTCCCTATGCGCTCGACGGCAACCGCGGGCAACTGAGGGTGTTCACAACCCGCGCGGATACGCTGATGGGCGTAACCTTCTGCGCGGTCGCCGCGGAGCATCCGCTGGCGAGCCTTGCGGCGAAACGCGATCCGAAGGTGGCGGCATTCGTCGATGAATGCAGGCGCGGCAGCACAGTAGAGGCGGACCTCGCCACCGTGGAGAAGAAAGGCGTACGCACCGGCGTACTCGTCACCCACCCGGTCTCGGACGAGAAGATCGAGCTCTGGGTAGGCAATTACGTGCTGATGACCTATGGCGAGGGGGCGGTCATGGGCGTGCCGGCCCACGACGAGCGCGACTTCGCGTTCGCCAAGAAGTACGGCCTGCCGATCAAACCGGTGATCGACGTCGATGGCAAGCCCTATTCGGTCTCGGCATGGCAGCCCTGGTACGCGGATTACGGTCGCTGTATCAACTCCGGCGCGTACGACGGGCTTGACTACGAGGCATCGGTCGACAGGATCGCGCGCGACCTGAAGATCAGGGGTCTGGGCGAGAAACAGGTGCAGTGGCGGCTTCGAGATTGGGGCATCTCGCGTCAGCGCTATTGGGGCACGCCTGTGCCGATCATCCACTGCACGAATTGCGGCGATGTCCCGGTGCCCGACGAGCGGCTGCCGGTCGAGCTGCCGGAAGACTGCGTGCCGGACGGCACCGGAAATCCCCTGAACAAGCGCATGGATTTCATTGCCACCGACTGTCCAAAATGCGGTGGGCCGGCCCGGCGCGAGACCGACACGATGGATACTTTCGTCGATTCGTCGTGGTACTTCCTGCGCTTCGCGTGCCCGGACAGCGATCGCGTGATGGTCGATGAACGGGTGGAGTACTGGCTGCCGGTGGATCAGTACATCGGTGGAATAGAGCACGCGATCCTGCATCTGCTGTACTCCAGATTCTGGACAAAGGTCATGCGTGACCTCGGGCTCATCAAGCTCGACGAGCCCTTCACCAATCTGCTGACCCAGGGAATGGTGCTCAACGAGATTTTCTTCCGCAAGACGGAATCGGGACGGATCATCTACTACAATCCTTCGGACGTGGAGATTCGCTTCGATGAGAAAGGGGTGCGCACCGCGGCCCTGCTGGCGAGCGACGGCGGACCCTTGGAGTCTGGCGGGATCCGCACGATGTCGAAGTCGAAGAACAACGGCGTGGACCCGCAAGCGCTGATCGACAAGTATGGTGCCGATACCGCGCGCTTCTTCATGATGTTCACCTCTCCGCCCGAGGACACTCTGGCCTGGAACGACGACGGCGTCGAGGGCGCCTACCGTTTTCTGCGCCGCTTATGGAAGTTCGCTGCCGAGAACCGCGAGTCCATTGGCAGGAAAATAGACGTGGCCATGGATGGCGTGCTCATGGACGCGCGGCGCGAGCTGCACCAGCTTCTCAGGCAGGCGAATTTCGACTACGAACGCAAGCAGTTCAATACCGTGGCCTCGGCTGGAATGAAGATGCTGAACCTGCTCGAGGCCGACGCGGTGGGGACGGCGTCAGAACCCGCCCGGGGTGTTTTCCTGCGAGAGGCCATGAGCGTGCTGTTGCGCCTGCTGCACCCGATTGCTCCGCATGTCACCCAGGAGTTGTGGCAGGCTTTGGGCATGGGGGAAGACCTGATGACCGCGCCCTGGCCGCAGGTGGATGATTCTGCGTTGCTGCGCGACGAAGTCGAGCTGGTTCTGCAGGTCAACGGCAAGCTGCGCGGCAATATCCGCGTGGCGCGAACCGCGGACCGCGCGACCATCGAAAAGGAGGCGCTTGCCAATCCGAACGCGCGTAAACACATTGCCGGCCAGCAGGTGAAGAAGGTTGTCGTGGTGCCAGGCAGGCTGGTGAATATCGTCGTCTGAAGACAGGATAGCGCCGAGTGCCCAGGACTCAGTGCAACGCCACAAGGGCGTTATCTGCCCGGGAAGGAGCAGCAAGGGCCGCCGGAGCATGCCGCGAGGCAGGGGGACGTTCCCGGCTTCCTTTTTCCTCGGTCCTCGAACTACGACCCCCAGCCCTGTTCATTGCGATTCTCTTCATCTCGATGGCTCTGTCGGGTTGCGGTTTCAAACCCCGAGGCCAGACTGCGCTGCCCTTCGAGAGCATTTACATCGAGACCGGCGGGTTCTCGCTGCTCGGGGCAGAGCTGCGCAGAGTGATCCGCACCGGCGGCAAGACGCGGATTGCGGACCAGCCTTCGGATGCCGAAGTCATACTCCAGATCGTGGGCGAGAGGCAGGAAAAGCACGTCGTGTCCCTTTCCACCGCGGGCAAAGTCCGGGAATTCGAGTTGCGCTACCGGCTGGCCTATCGCCTGCTCGATCGTGCTTCCAGGGATATCGTCCCGCCGGAAGAGATCGAGCTGAGGCGGGATCTGACCTATGACGATACCCGGGTGCTCGCCAAAGAGTCGGAGGAGGCCCTGCTATACGAGGACATGAAATCCGACGCGGTGCAGCAGGTGCTGCGCCGGCTGTCGGTCATCAAGATCTCCTCCTGAAGGGCGCGGCTATAATCGCCCGCCTATCCTGCTAACCGTCAATCCATGCCAGAAGGCTCAGTCGGCATCGTCAGCCCCAAGCTCCTGCACTTCGACGAGCCGATCCTGCTCAAGTCAGGGTTCCGGCTCGACCGATACGACCTGGCGTACGAGACCTACGGCGAACTGAACGCCGCGCGCAGCAATGCGATCCTAGTCTGCCATGCGCTCAACGCCTCGCATCATGTCGCCGGGATGTATGCGAGCGATCCGAAGGATCTCGGTTGGTGGGACAACCTGATAGGCCCGGGCAAGCCGGTCGACACCAACCGGTTTTTCGTGATCGGCGTCAACAACCTCGGCGGCTGCCACGGCTCCACCGGTCCGGCGAGCCTTAATCCAGGCACCGGCAAACACTGGGGCGGCGATTTTCCGGTGGTGACGGTCGAGGACTGGGTCGAAGCGCAGGCGCGTCTGGCGACACGGCTCGGGATCGAGCGCTTTGCCGCAATCATGGGCGGCAGCCTTGGCGCGATGCAGGCGCTGCAATGGGCGATCAGCCAGCCGCAACGGGTGCGCAATTCGCTGGTGATCGCGGCTGCGCCACGACTGTCGGCACAAAACATCGCCTTCAACGAAGTGGCGCGGCAGGCCATAACCACCGACCCCGACTTCTTCGACGGACACTTCTACGAACACGGGGTCGTGCCCAGGCGTGGGTTGCGGATCGCCCGGATGATCGGCCATATCACCTACCTGTCCGACGACGTCATGGCGGAGAGATTCGGCCGCGCACTGCGGCAGGACGAGCTGAAGTTCAATTTCGACGTCGAGTTCCAGATCGAGTCCTACCTGCGACACCAGGCGGACAAGTTCGCCGAGCGGTTCGACGCGAACACCTACCTGCGAATCACCAAGGCGCTGGATTACTTCGATCCGGCAGCGGCCTTCGGTGGCAGCCTGGCCTCAGCCCTGGCCGGCGCCAAGGCGGACTTCCTGGTGGTGTCCTTCACTTCGGACTGGCGCTTCTCGCCGGCACGATCCAGGGAGATCGTGAAGGCCCTGGTGGACAATCGACTGAATGTCAGCTACGCCGAGATCGAGGCACCGCACGGGCACGACGCCTTTCTGATGGACGACCCGGGTTATCACAGCCTGATCCGGACCTATATGGAGAACGTTCCGCTGTGAATACCCCGCCGACCCTGCCTTCATCCAAGCTCACTCGCCGCGCCGACTTCGAAGCGATCGCGCGCTGGGTGCGGCCTCGCGGGCATGTGCTGGACCTGGGCTGCGGCGATGGCTCGCTGCTGCGCTATCTCAAGCACACGCGCGGCGTTACCGGATACGGAATCGAGATCGACGACGCCAAGGTGGTGGCCTGCGTGAGGAACGGGGTCAATGTGCTGCAGGCGGACCTCGAGTCCGGACTGTCGGGCTTCGAAAGCAACCAGTTCGACTACGTGATCCTGTCGCTGACCCTGCAGGCGGTGCGCCACACCGAGCGGATCGTCAGGGAGATGCTGCGCGTGGGCCGGGAAGGAATCGTCACCTTCCCGAACTTCGGCTACTGGCGGCACCGGATGCAGGTATTCATGGGGCGCATGCCGGTGTCGCGCGAGCTGCCGTACCAGTGGTACGACACCCCCAATATCCATCTTTTCACGCTTGATGATTTCGAGGAATTCTGCGCAGGTCACGGCATCCGCATTCTGGAGCGGCGCGTGCTCGAGGACGGACGGGAGGCGAGGTTCCTGCCGAATCTACTGGGGGCGCTTGCGGTCTACCGCTTTGACGACGCGGGCGCGACCTGAGGCGGTTGTTTCCCTGCCGAGCCCACCGAGAGATCGGCGAGACCCGAGCGGATCATGTACCAGAAGAGCAGCACTCCGGGTAGCGCGATAACCGTGGTGAGCAGGTAGAAATCGACGTAGCCGATCGCCTCGATCAGCGAGCCGGCCGTCGTGCCGGTTAGGAACCGGCCGGCGATGCTCGCAAGCGCAGAGAGCAGTGCGTACTGGGTCGCGGTGAAGCGCAGGTTGCACAGTGCGGAGAGGTACGCGACCACCGTCACCCCGCCGATCCCGCTCGCGAAATTCTCGAAACCGACGGCTGCCGCCATGCCGAGGTTGCTGTGGCCGGCGGCCGCAAGTGCCACGAAGCTGAAGTTCGACACCGCCATCAGGACCAGGCTGATCAGGACCGAGCGCTTCATGCCGACGCGGGCGTAGAGCACTCCGCCGACGAACACACCCGCGAGCAGGGCGACGAAACCTACCCCGACGTCATAGAAAGCGACCTCGTCGTTGGTAAAGCCGAGCTCCTGGAACAGCAGGCGCAGCGTGAGGTTGGCGAGCGTGTCGCCGATCTTGTGGATCAACACGAAGAGCAGGACCACGAGCGCGCCCTGGCGCTCGAGAAACTCGGTGAGCGGCCTGAAGTAGGCGACGATCGCCTCTGCCACCCCGTGGGGCGGAGCCGGCTCCCGATGGCGCAGCGGTTCGCCCATGACGAGGCCGACCGCCATCGCGGGCAGCGCGAACAGCGCGCAGGCGAAGTAGGCAGCCGTCCAACCGAATCGGCTCGCGATTACCAACGCGAGGGCACCCGCCGCCGCCGCGCCGATGCGCCAGCCGTACTGCGACATGCCCGAACCGACGCCGAGCTGGCGCGGCTCGAGCAGCTCGATGCGGTAGGCGTCGATGATGATGTCGAAGGTGGCGCCCGCGAGACCGACCGCGATGGCCGCTACCGCCACGACGATAAGCGCCTCGTCCGGGTCCGCGACGCCGAGACACGAGACCGCGGCCATGACCAGTACGCCGACCAGCCACAGCCAGCTGCGCCGCTGGCCGAAGCGGCCGATGAGCGGCAGGCGCACGTTATCCACGACCGGCGCCCAGAGAAACTTGAAGTTGTAGGCGAGGAACGTGAGCGCGAACGCCGTAACTTCGCTCTTGCTGATTCCGTGCTGAGCGAGCCGCGTGCTGAGCGTCGCGCCGATCATGGCGAAGGCGAAGCCGGAGGAGATGCCCAGGAACAACGCCGCCAGCGGTGCCGCTTCGAAGTACGGGCGGATCTCCTCCTGGAGCCTAGGGAAGCCCCGCATGACCTATCCGATGGATGCTGCGCCAGCAGGGGATGAACGCCAGAGGTGCGAGGCAGCCGGGGCTGGAACCCTTGGAAGAAGCGCGGCGACGCAGGCACCGCACCTGGCGCATCCCAGTCATCTGTCGTGTCCAGAGAACCGGGTCTCTCTGGCCGATGCCCGCGCCGACTTCTCCTAGGTCAACCACACGGCGTCCTCGCCATCCTGTCCTTGGACCAGAATCGGCTCGGTCGCGGATGAACAGGTTACCCGCAGCTTCCCTAGAAGGGATAGTCATACTCGATGGTGAGCGGGGCGTGATCGGAGAATCGCTGCGCCTTGTAGATCTCCGCTCGTCGCGCCGTGCGGGCGATTGCAGGCGTGGCGACCTGGTAGTCGATGCGCCACCCCACGTTCTTCGCCCACGCCTGACCACGGTTCGACCACCAGGTGTACTGATCGGGTTGCTTGTTGAGCAGCCTGAATACGTCCACATAGCCGAGCTTGTCGAAGACTCCGGAGAGCCACTCTCGTTCTTCGGGCAGGAAGCCCGAGTTTTTCTGATTCGAGCGCCAGTTCTTGAGGTCGATCTCCTTGTGGGCGACGTTCCAGTCGCCGCACAGAACGATGTCCCTGCCGCTGGAAGCGAGCCTGTGCAACGGATCGATGAATCGCTCCATGAACCTGAACTTGACCGCCAACCGCTCCGGCGAACTGGAACCTGACGGCAGATACACCGAAACGATCGACAGATTGCCGTATTGCGCCTCGATGTAGCGGCCCTCGGAGTCGATATCGGCAATACCCAGGCCCTCGACTACCCGATCGGGTAGTCGACGACAGTACAGCCCGACACCGCTGTATCCCGGACGATCCGCGTGGTGGAAGCAACCCGCATAGACACCCGGATGACGCATCTGGTCCGAAAGGTCTTTCGCCTGGGCTTTGATCTCCTGCACGCAGACCACATCGGCATCGTGCGCAACCATCCAGGACAGGAAGCCTTTGTTGACGGCCGAACGTATGCCGTTTAGATTCAGCGAGACGATGCGAAGCACGAAATGACTGTAGATTTCCGGCAGGAGTTCCTTGCCTTCGCCCTGGCCAACAAGGTGCTGTGCTTCGGCGAGTTCAAAACCAAGGCGGGGCGTCTTTCTCCGTACTTCTTCAACGCCGGTTTGTTCAACGACGGCGATTCCCTGAGCAGGGTCGGGCAATTCTACGCGAAAGCGATTCTGGCGGCCGATGTCGAGTTCGACATGCTGTACGGTCCGGCCTACAAGGGTATCCCGCTGGTCTGCGCCACCGCGATCGCTTTGTCTGCGCACGGCCGCAGCCCGCCCTTCTGCTTCAACCGCAAGGAGCCGAAGGACCATGGCGAAGGCGGAGCGACCATCGGCGCACCGCTCGCGGGCCGAGTCCTGATCGTGGATGACGTAATCTCGGCAGGTACTTCGGTGCGGGAATCGGTCGACATCATCCGCGCCGCCGGGGCAACGCCGTGTGCCGTGGCAATACTTCTCGATCGCATGGAACGGGGTGCCGGGTCCGAGTCTGCCGTCCAGGAAGTGCGGAGACGGTTCGGCATGCCGGTAATCAGCATCGCCGATCTTGATGATTTAATTGCGTTTTTAGAAAAACATGAGGAAATGGCACGACAGTTGCAGCATGTTGAGCGTTACCGCATGCAATATGGTGTAACTCGATGTCCAAGCTCATGAAGTTCCCGGCGATTCTGATCGCCGCTGCGCTGCTGTCCGCCACGTCGGTTGCCGCGACCGCGGCCCAGCCGAAAAACACCGGGGCGAGAACCACGATGTTCAAGTGCAAGGACGCACAGGGGCGTGTCTATTACTCGGACAAGCCGGGCCCGGAATGCGGCCAGGGCAGCGTTGAACAGCTCACCCGCCAGGGTACGAAAGTGGTGCCGCGGCAAGCCGCAGTGAACCAGGCAGGCGCAAAACCCGCAGGCGAGAAAGGCTCGTCAAACGCGGACCAGAGGCGGCGCGACAAGGCGTTGCTCGCCACCTACTCGACCGAGGGGCAAATCGAGGAAGCCAAACAACGTAACCTCGCGCTGCCCTTGGAGGCCGTCAAGCAGGCCGAAGCCAAGCAGCAACGCGCCCAAAAGGACCTCGGTGCGCTGCACGGCCAGGCCGAAAGTTATGCCAGCCAGAAGAAGCAGATCCCTGCGAGCCTGATCGACGACGTACGCAGCAAGGAAACGCAGGTCGCCAAGTTCGCTGCGGACACCGAAAGAAAACGCGCGCACGCGGCGCAAGTCGAAGCCCGCTTCGAGGCCGACAAGAAACGCTTTCTCGAGTTGAACCGGCAGGCGTCGCGTTAGGACAGCTTCCTCTTCAGGATCTCGTTCACCTGGGCGGGGTTGGCCTTCCCTTCGGTTGCCTTCATCACCTGGCCAACCAGCGAATTGAACGCCTTCTGCTTCCCCTGTCTGTAGTCCGCCACCTGCCGGGCATTTGCGGCCAACACGTCGTCGACGATTCTCTCGATAGCGCCAGGATCGGAGATCTGTCTAAGCCCCTTCCTCTCAATTATTTCGTCTGGGCTACCCTCGCCTGCCCACATTGAGTCGAGCACTTCCTTTTTGATCTTGCTCGAAATCGTTCCATCCGAAAGGCTTCGCGCGAGCTTACCCAGGTCCTCCGGACGGATGCGGGATTGCTCGATATCGATGTTGTCGCGGTTCAAGAAGGCGGCGAGATCGACCGCGATCAAGTTCGCGCTTTGCTTCGGTAGGCTGGGCAGAGCGAGCACATCGACCACCGAGAGGCTTTTTTCAAAGTATTCCGAGATCCCGCGGCTGGCAGTAAGGTTGACCGCATCGTAATCGGAAAGGCTGAATTCACGGACGTAGCGGTCTCGCTTCTCACGCGGCAATTCGGGGAGCTCCCGGCGAATGCGCTCGATCCACTCTTCGCTCACTTCAAGCGGGAGCAAATCCGGATCGGGAAAATAGCGGTAATCATGCGCATCTTCCTTGGTGCGCATCGTGCGTGTCTCGCCGCTATCGGGATCGAACAGGACGGTGGCCTGCTCGATCCGGCCGCCGTCCTCCAGCGTGTCGATCTGCCATTTCGCTTCGTACTCGATGGCCTGCTGCAGGAAGCGGAACGAGTTCAGGTTCTTGATCTCCCGACGCGTGCCTAGCGCGTCGCCGGGCCTGCGAACCGATACGTTGGCGTCGCAGCGAAACGAGCCTTCCTGCATATTGCCATCGCAGATGTCGATCCAGCGCACCAGGGCGTGCAGCGCCTTGGCGTAGGCGACCGCTTCGTCCGCCGAGCGCAGGTCGGGCTCGGAAACGATCTCCAGCAACGGCGTGCCTGCACGGTTCAGGTCGATTCCCGACATGCCCCTGAAGTCTTCGTGCAGCGACTTGCCGGCGTCCTCTTCGAGATGAGCGCGAGTCAGCCGGATGGTTTTCTCGCCGCCCTTGAGTTGAATGGCGATACTGCCGCCCTGGACGATCGGGATCTGGTACTGGCTGATCTGGTAGCCCTTGGGGAGATCCGGGTAGAAATAGTTCTTGCGCTCGAATACCGAGCGGCGATTGACAGTCCCGCCGACCGCCAGCCCGAAACGGATCGCCCGCTCCACAGCCCCCCTGTTCAGTACCGGCAGCGTGCCCGGCAGCGCCATGTCGATCGCACATGCCTGGGTGTTCGGCTGCGCCCCGAACGCGGTCGGCGCGCCCGAGAAGATCTTCGACATCGTCGAAAGTTGCGCGTGGGTTTCGATCCCGATGACGATTTCCCAGTTCATGCTCGAGTCAATCGATTCCCGGCGGCGCCCGCAGGTGCCAGTCGGTGGCTTGCTGATAGCGGTGGGCGACGCCCAGCAACTTCGCCTCCTCGAAATGGTTGGCCATGAGCTGCAGTCCAACCGGACGACCTCTCGCTCCGAAACCACAGGGAACGCTCATTCCCGGCAGGCCGGCGAGGCTGCCCGGGATGGTGTAGAGATCCGACAGGTACATTGCGACCGGATCTTGCGCCTTCTCGCCGGCATCGAACGCCACGCTGGTGGTAACCGGTCCGGCGATGATGTCGCACTGCTGGAACGCGCGCTGAAAATCGTCTGCGATCAGCCGTCGCACCTGTTGAGCCTTGATGTAGTAGGCGTCGTAGTATCCGTGGGACAGCACGTAGGTGCCGGTCAGGATGCGACGCTTCGGTTCGGGTCCAAACCCTTCTGCGCGTGACTTCTTGATCATCTCGGCCAGGTCCGAGAATTTCTTCGCCCTGTGGCCGAAGCGCACGCCGTCGAAGCGGCTGAGGTTGGATGAGCACTCTGCCGGCGCAATGACGTAGTACACCGGAATCCCGAGGCGGGCGTTGGCGAGCGAGATCTCCTTCAGTCGCGCGCCGAGCCTGACGCAGGCCTCGAGCGCTTCTCGTAGCGCCCTCTCGACATCGTCATTCAGCCCGGCGCTAAAAAACTCCCTGGGCACGCCTATGCGCAGACCCTTCATGTCGATTCCGAGGGCGCGGGTGTAATCTTCCCTGGGCCTGTCGACACTGGTGGAGTCTTTCGAGTCAAACCCGAGCATGGCATTGAAGATGAGCGCGGCGTCCTCCGCCGAGCGGGTCATGATTCCCGCCTGGTCCAGACTGGAGGCAAAAGCGATCATCCCCCAGCGGGATGCCCGGCCGTAGGTCGGCTTGATTCCGGTAACTCCGGAAAACGCCGCCGGCTCGCGGATCGAGCCGCCGGTATCGGTTGCAGTGGCCGCCGGCGCGATACGGGCAGCCACTGCCGCCGCAGAGCCGCCGGAGCTGCCGCCTGGCACGGCGGTCTTGTCCCAGGGATTCAGGACCCGGCCGTAGGCGCTGTTTTCGTTGGACGAGCCCATGGCGAACTCGTCGCAGTTCAGCTTGCCCAGGGTCACCATACCGGCCTGGGCCAGCCTCTCGACTACGGTCGAGTCGAACGGACTCATGTAGCCCTCGAGAATGCGCGACGCTGCCGTGGAGGCGAATTCCCGGGTGACGAAGATGTCCTTGTGCGCTATCGGAATGCCCGTGAGCGGGCCGGATTCGCCTTTGGCGATTGACGCGTCGGCGCCGCGGGCCTGGGCGAGCGTGACTTCGGCACGCACGTCCAGAAAGGCGTTCAACTCGCGGTGCCGCTCGAGGCGGGCGAGGTAGAGCTTCGCCAGCTCCAGCGCCGAGATCTGCCGGCTGGCGAGCATTCGGCCGAGTTCGGCCACCGACCTCTGGTGGATCTCCACGCCCTACTCGATCACCTTGGGCACGAGGAACAGTCCGTGCTCCTGCGCCGGCGCGTTGGCCATGTTGGCCTCACGGGCCTGCTGTTCTGTGACCGCGTCCTCTCGCAGCCGCTGGTTGCCCCCCAGCGGATGGGATAGCGGCTCTATCCCGGAGGTGTCTACCGCCTGCATCTCGGCGATCAGCCGAAAGATGCCGTTCAATTGTGTCAGCACCTGTTCGGCTTCGGCCGGTGCGATTTCGATTCGCGCAAGGTGCGCGATGCGTCTGACGTCGTCCAGGGTGAGAGGCATGGGAGACCAAAACCCGCGGTTGGGACCAGGCCATCCGGCGGGGGTCTGCGATGCGCCCAGAGGAGCCTGTTTTTGTTAACCGCCTTAGCCTGTTAGGTTATCATAGCCGCACCCGCTCCCGGCGTTGCGACACACGTTCCTGACCAAATCCATGCTCGGCCTCCTCAACGGTTACTTCTCCAACGACATTGCGATCGACCTCGGCACGGCGAACACCCTGATCTACGTCCGTGGCAAGGGGATTGTCCTCAACGAGCCTTCTGTAGTGGCGATCCGCCAGGAAGGGGGCCCGAACGGCAAGAAGATCATCCAGGAGGTCGGGCTGGCGGCAAAGCAGATGCTCGGCCGCACGCCGGGCAACATCACCGCCATCCGGCCGATGAAGGACGGCGTGATTGCCGACTTCACCGTTACCGAGCAGATGCTCAAGCAGTTCATCAAGAAAGTCCACGACAACCGCTTCTTCGCGCCCAGCCCCAGGATAGTCATCTGCGTGCCCTGCGGGTCGACGCAGGTTGAGCGGCGCGCGATCAGGGAGTCGGCGTATGGCGCTGGTGCGCGCAAAGTCGAACTGATCGAGGAGCCCATGGCTGCGGCGATCGGGGCCGGGCTGCCGGTAGAAGAGGCTACCGGCTCGATGGTGGTGGACATCGGCGGCGGCACCACCGAAGTCGGGGTGATCTCCCTCGGCGGCATCGTCTACTCCGGCTCGGTGCGGGTCGGCGGCGACAAGTTCGACGAGGCGATAATCAACTACATCCGCCGCAACTACGGAATGCTGATCGGCGAAACAACCGCAGAGGAGATCAAGAAGGAAATAGGGTCTGCCTTCCCCGGGTCGGAAGTCCGGGAGAAGGAGGTCAAGGGCCGCAACCTTGCGGAGGGCATTCCGCGCAGCTTCACGATTTCCTCGAACGAGATTCTGGAGGCGCTGACCGACCCGCTGAACAGCATCGTCTCGGCGGTGAAGTCCGCGCTGGAACAGACCCCGCCCGAGCTGGGAGCGGACATCGCCGAGAAGGGCATGGTGCTCACCGGAGGCGGGGCGCTGCTTCGCGACATCGATCGCTTGCTGATGGAAGAAACCGGCCTGCCGGTGATTGTTGCCGACGATCCGCTGACCTGCGTCGTCCGCGGTTCCGGCAAGGCGCTCGACAAGATGGACAAGCTCCCAGGCATCTTCACCAGCGACTGACGTGAGGCGTGGGACTTAGAAAAAAGTTCTTCTGCCGGACAGCGGTCCGCGCTTCCGGCCTTACTCCCAGCTGATGGAGCACACCGCGCCGCCGTTCTTCAAGCGCGGCCCCAGCCTGTTCGCCAGGCTCAGTTTCTTCTCCCTGCTGTCGCTGGTACTGCTCTACTCGGACGCTCGCTTCCACTACATGGAGCAGATGCGCCGGGCGATCGCCGTTGTGCTTCACCCGCTCCAGAGACTTGCGGATTTTCCCGGCGAGGTCGGCGAGAGGGTTTCGGATTTCTTCGTCACCCAGTCTTCCCTCCGGCGGGAGAACGAACGGCTGAGGCACGAGAATTTCGTCAACTCCGGCCTGCTGCAAACCCAGCAGGCGCTGCTTGCGGAGAACGAGCACCTGCGTGCCCTCCTGCAGATGCGCGCCCGGATCGAGCGTGGTTCGCTGGCCGCCGAGATCCTGTACAGCGCCCGCGATCCGTTTGTGCGCAAGGTCGTGCTCGACAAGGGCTCATCGGCCGGGGTCAGACAGGGGGCGGCTGTAATCGACTCTAAGGGGCTTATCGGCCAGGTCCATCGGGTATTTCCCTGGGCCTCCGAAGTGTCCCTGATTACCGACAGGGATCAAGCAATCCCGGTGCAGATCGTGCGCAACGGGCTGCGCGCGGTGGTGTTCGGACTTGGATACGACGGCGCGCTGGAACTGCGGTTCATGCCCTTGAATGCAGACATCCACAATGGCGATTTGCTGGTGACTTCGGGAATCGACGGGACCTATCCTCCGGGCCTGCCGGTGGCAACCGTGGCCAACATCGAGCACAACGCGGCGTATCCGTTCGCACGCATCACGTGTACTCCGGCCTCCGGCGTGGGCAGTCACCGGCAGGCGCTGGTGCTGGGCAAGGGGGAAGCACTGCCCGATCGACCCCCGCCTGCCGAGGCCCCGAAGCTGCGCAAGACAAAGCCCGCGAGGGCGCAATGATTCGCACGCCCGGCCCTGGACGCGCCTACGCGGAAGAGATCCTGCTTCCGGTCAGGCCTGGCTACGTCGCGCTTACGCTGTTCATGGCTTTTATCCTGAACCTCCTGCCACTGTCGGGCGTTTCCCTTGCTCTGCGGCCCGATCTCGTGGCGCTGGTACTGCTCTACTGGGGAATCGAACATCCGCGTCAGGTCGGTTTTCTGCCGGCCTTCGGGTTCGGCCTGGCGGTTGATGTAGCCGACGGCAGCTTGTTCGGGCAGCATGCCCTGGCATACTCGGGCCTGATGTTCGCGGCGATCGCAGTGCACCGCCGGGTTCCGCTGTTCAGTGCGCGCGATCAGGTGCTGCACGTGTTCGGAATCCTGCTGGCGACGCAGATGATCGTGCTTCTGGTGCGCCAGGCGGCGGGTAACGAGTTTCCCGGGTGGTGGTATTTCCTTGCCAGCGTGACCGGAGCGATCCTCTGGCCCGCCGTACGCCGGCTGTTGCGCATGCCGTTAAGGCCGCGCGTGAGGGAGGAAGAGATTTGAGCGTCGGTGCGCGCCAAGCCCGCTTGGAATGCGGATGAACAGGACCGTCGAGCTAAGGGATCATCAACGCGATCTCTACTACTTCCAGATACGGCTCGCGATCGCGGCCAGCGTCGTGGTGCTCGCCTTCGCGCTCCTGTTCGTGCGCTTTGTCTATCTGCAGGTAGTTCAGCACCAGTACTATTACCTGCTCGCCGAGCAGAACCGGGTAAACATCGTGCCGGTTGTGCCGAATCGCGGCGTCATCGTCGACCGCAACGGCGTCGTTCTGGCGAACAACTTCGGCGCCTACACGCTGGAGATCATCCCCGCTCAGGTGGAGAACATCGACGCGGTAATCGACGAACTTGCGAAACTGATCGAGATCACCCCCAAGGATCGCAGACGGTTCCAGAAACTGCTGGAGGAAGTGCCGGATTTCGCCGGCGTGCCGATCCGCACGCGACTGAACGACGAAGAAGCCGCGAGATTCGCGGTCCAGCGCTACCGCTTTCCCGGCGTGGAAATCAACGCGCGGCTGTTCCGCCACTATCCCCTGGGCAACGTCGCCTCCCATGTAATCGGCTACATCGGCCGGGTCAGTGAAACCGATTTCGGCTTGCTGAAGGACCAGGGTGTGGCCCACAACTACAGCAAGTCCGATTATCTCGGCAAGGTCGGCCTCGAGCAGCGCTACGAGAAGGAATTGCGCGGCATTACGGGATATGAGCACGTCGAGACCGACGCCGGCGGGCGTTCGGTGCGAACCTTGCGTTCGATCCTTCCGGTGTCGGGCAACAACCTGCTGCTGGCGCTGGACGCCGGGCTGCAGCAGGTCGCGGAGAACGTCTTCGGCGACTTTCGTGGCGCCCTGGTCGCGATCGAGCCTGCGACCGGCGGCGTGCTGGCGCTGGTGTCGAAACCGGGCTTCGACCCGAACTTCTTCGTCGAGGGAATCGAACCACTGAACTGGGAGGCTCTCAACAACTCTCCCGATCACCCGTTGAACAACCGTGCCCTGCAGGGCGTTTATCCTCCAGGCTCGACTTTCAAGCCGTTCATGGCGCTTGCAGGGCTCGAGCTGAACAAGCGTGCTCCCGGATACACGATTTCCGATCCCGGTTACTTCGTCCTGGGCGGCGCGGGGCACGTGTTTCGCGATTGGAAGGCGGGCGGGCACGGGCTGGTGGACCTGCACAAGGCGGTTGTGCAGTCCTGCGACACCTACTTCTACGGCCTGGCGCACGAGCTGGGCATCGACTCCATCAACCAGTTCATCGGACAATTCGGTCTGGGCAAGCGCACCGGGATCGATATCGAAGGCGAAGTGGCCGGACTGCTGCCGTCGCAGGAGTGGAAGCAGAAGCGTTTCGGCCAGAAATGGTTTCCAGGGGACACGGTGTCGGTAGGGATCGGCCAGGGCTACAATCTGGTCACCCCGCTGCAGCTCGCCTCAGCCACCGCGGTCCTGGCCAACAACGGCCGTATCTTTCGCCCGCACGTGGTCAAGCACATCGAAGACAGCCAGACCAACGCGCTTACCACTATCGAGCCGCAGCCGATAGGGGTAGTGCCCTTGAAGGAACAGAATATCCGCCGCATAAGGGACGCAATGATCGACGTGACCCGGCCCGGCGGTACTGCCGCCTGGGCGGGGCTGAACGCCAAGTACGCGTTTGCCGGCAAGACCGGAACGGCGCAGGTATTCAGCATGAAAGGACAGACTTACGACGAAGAGCGCGTGCACGAACGGCTGCGGGATCACGCGTTGTTCATCGGCTTCGCCCCGGCTGAAGATCCCAAGATCGCTCTTGCCGTGCTGGTGGAAAACGGCGGGCACGGCAGCAGTACCGCGGCGCCGATTGCACGCAAGGTGATCGACTACTATCTGCTCGGAATAGAGCCTCAGCCGGTGAAGCCCCCTTCCCGGCCGCAGGACAGCGAAGGTGATTAACCGGCCCCTGGCAACGATCGGCAAGCACCTCGACCGTCAGCTCCTGATCCTGGTCGGCGTCCTGTTTGCGGTGGGGACCGCAACCCTGTACAGCGCGTCCGGGGCGAGCATCGATCGGGTCGCCTCACAGTTGGTCAACGCCCTTGCGGCTCTGGTGGTGATGTGGATTGCTGCCAATACGCCGTTGCACTATCTGAGCCGGATTGCGCTGCCGGTTTACGTCGTCGGCCTGGTGCTGTTGATTGCCGTGGCGATGTTCGGCCAGGTGGTCAACGGGGCGCGCCGCTGGCTCGACTTCGGGTTCACCCGGATCCAGCCCTCCGAACTGATGAAGATCGCGGTGCCATTGATGCTCGCCTGGTACTTCGATCGCTACGAAGCCGTGCTGCGACTTCGCAACTTCCTGCTCGGCGCGCTGCTGCTGATAGTTCCGGTTCTTCTGGTCGCGCGGCAACCCGACCTGGGCACTGCGCTGGTGATCTTCGCGGCCGGCTTCTACGTGCTTTTCCTGGCGGGGCTTTCCTGGAAGATACTGGTCGGCCTGGGGGTCTTCGGCGCAGCGAGCCTGCCGCTGCTGTGGTCGTACATGCACGACTATCAGCGCCAGCGGGTGCTCACGCTGCTCGACCCGACGCAGGATCCGCTCGGAGCCGGCTACCACACCATCCAGTCCGCCATCGCGCTGGGATCGGGGGGGGTTCTCGGCAAGGGCTGGCTGAACGGCACCCAGGCGCATCTGGACTTCCTGCCGGAGCGCACCACCGACTTCATATTCGCGGTATACGCCGAGGAGTTCGGTCTGCTCGGCAATCTCGTGCTGCTGGTCCTGTTCATACTGGTCATTGCCCGCGGACTGGTGATAGCGGCCAACGCGCCGACATTGTTCACGCGCCTGATTGCCGGGGCGATCACTCTTACCTTCTTCACCTACGTGTTCGTCAACATCGGCATGGTGTGCGGAATACTGCCGGTGGTCGGCGTGCCCTTGCCTCTCATCTCCTACGGAGGTACTTCGCTGGTGACCGTGATGTTTGGTATCGGGCTGCTGATGAGCGTCCACACCCACCGAAGACTGGTTCAGACCTAGAATCCAGGCTGCGTGCTGAGCAACGAGATTGCATTGCGTCCAGAAAGGACGCCCCGGGATTGCGCACCGGGCGCCAGTGGCTCGCCCGCCCGTGCCCCGGTCCTCCAAGTGGCCCTGCTCGTGATCGCCATCGCCCTGTCCGCCTGCGGCGGCGCGCCAAGCAGACCGTCGAAACCCGGCGGCTACTATCTCGACGACGGGCCGGGTGCCAACCCGCCGGCGGACCTGGATCAGCTGCCCGACGCCGAACCGCGAGCAGAGCCGATCAACCGCTATACCTCGCGACCGTACGCGGTTCTGGGCAGGACCTATGCACCATTCACCGAGCCGAGAGCCTACAAGGTCCGCGGCCGCGCGAGCTGGTACGGCAGGCGTTACCATGGCCAGAAGACTTCCTCCGGCGAGGTATACGACATGTACTCGATGAGCGCAGCCCATACTCTGCTGCCCCTGCCGAGCTATGCAAGGGTTACCAATCTGCAAAACGGCAAGACCGCAGTGGTGCGGGTCAATGACCGCGGTCCCTTTCACCAGGACCGCATCATCGATCTGTCGTATGCGGCGGCCTACAAGCTCGGATTCGTCACCCAGGGCAGCGCCATGGTCGAAGTCGAAGCGATCATCCCGGGCGAAAGCGCTGTTGCCGTCGCCCCGAGCGAACCGCAGTCCGCTCCCGTGCCGATCGCGCCAGGGGCAGGCGGCGTCTACATCCAGCTCGGCGCGTTCTCGGTGGCGGATAATGCGGACATGTTCCTGCGCCGGATACGCAGCGATCTGCCCTGGCTCGGCGAGACGATGCAACTGCACCGCAGCGACGGCCTGTACCGGGTGCATGCCGGGCCCTATGCCAGCGTCGACGCGGCGCAACGCGACGCCGAAAGGGTTCGCCAGGCGCTGGGCTTCGCTCCTTTCGTGACCAACAGATAAACATGCGCACGCTGATCTGCGGTTCGGTCGCCTACGACACGATCATGGTGTTCCGCGACCGCTTCAAGAATCACATTCTGCCCGAGCAGATACACATCCTGAACGTCGCCTTCCTGGTCCCGGACATGCGGCGCGAGTTCGGCGGCTGCGCCGGCAACATCGCCTACACGCTGAAGCTGCTGGGCGGGGACCCGCTGATCATGGCGACCGTCGGCGACGACTACCAGCCCTATGCCTACCGGCTCGAAAAGCTGCGCCTGTCGCAGTCCCATGTGCAGCAGGTGACAGACGCATTTACCGCCCAGGCATTCATCACCACCGATCTCGATGACAACCAGATCACCGCCTTCCACCCGGGCGCGATGAACTTCTCGCATCTGAACCACGTGCAGGATGCCCAGGACGTGGGACTCGGTATCGTCGCTCCGGACGGCCGCGAGGGCATGGTGCAGCATGCCCGCGAGTTTCACGAGGCAGGCATACCATTCGTGTTCGACCCGGGTCAGGGGCTGCCGATGTTCACCGGCGAGGAGCTGCTGCGCTTCATCGATATGGCGGACTACGTCGCGGCCAACGGCTACGAGGCGAAGATGCTGCAAGAGCGCACCGGGCAGAGCGTCGAGGCGCTGGCGAAGCGGGTAAAGGCGTTCGTGGTGACGCAGGGCGCGCAGGGATCGCTCCTGTACGTCGGCGGACGCGAGCATAGAATCGCCCCTGTCGCGCCGGATCGCGTGATCGATCCTACCGGCTGCGGCGACGCATATCGCGCAGGACTGCTGTACGGGATCGCCAACGATTTCGATTGGGTCATGACCGGACAACTTGCCTCGATCCTCGGGTCGATAAAGGTCGCCGAGCGCGGCGCGCAGAATCACCTTTTCACCCGAGAAGCCCTCGCTGCCCGCTACCGAGAGGCATTCGGCGCTTCTCTTTGGTAGCGCGTCCAGCGCCGCCCTGCCGGGCACGGCTGCTATCGACAGGCGCTACGCAAGGCATTTTCTGAAGGATGAGAGATCGAGCGGCAGCGTCCTACCCTAAGCGCGTCCTCCGCTCGTTCCGTCTACTGCTCCAGCTTGTTCTGGGCATGCTCACGGTTGCCCTGCTTTTCCCGTTCTATTCGCAGGAGCGACGCTGGCGGGCGATACAGCGCTGGTCGGTCGGCGTATGCCGTATCGTCTGCCTCGATGTGCGCGTGATCGGCGCGCCGCCGTCGACCGGCCGGCCGATACTGGCAGTGGCCAACCATGTTTCCTGGCTCGACATCCAGACCATCCACAGCGTCTGGCGGGCGCGCTTCGTGGCCAAATCGGAAGTGCGCCGCTGGCCGGTGATCGGCTGGCTCTCCGCCCGCGCCGGCACGCTGTTCATCGAGCGCCGGCACAGGCGGCACGCTGCCAGCATCAACCGCGCGATTCACGAGGCATTCGCGGCAGGCGATGCGGTCGCCGTGTTTCCGGAGGGCACGACCACCGAGGGCAACCAACTGCTGCGCTTCCACTCGTCGCTGCTGCAGCCGGCGGTGGACGAGGCTGCGCTGGTCATCCCGATCGCACTGCGCTACCTGAATGAAAACGGCGAAGTCGACGTTACCCCCAGCTATGTCGGGGATAGAAGCCTGCTCGAGTCCGTGATTTCCGTGGTGTCGGCGCGCCGGCTGCACGCGCACGTGCACTTTCTTCCGCCGATCGACGCCGCCGGCAGGTCGCGGCGGGAACTTGCAGAACTGTCGCACCGCGCGATCTCGCAGGTCCTCAGTCTGGGTACCTGACGCAAGGCACCTGAAACAGCCTGCGGTCCTCGAGCCGCACCGCCGTGAGCTGTCGTCCCCACAGGCAGCCGGTATCCAGCGCCAGCAGGTTCGGCTCGACCCGCAGACCCAGCGCCGACCAGTGTCCGCAGATCACTGTTGATTCAGCGCTGCACCGGCCGGGCACCTCGAACCAGGGCAGGTATCCCGAAGGAACGTCGTCGGCCGCGCCCTTGAACGAAAGGTCCATGCGGCCATCGGCAGTACAGATCCGCAGCCGCGTCATGGCGTTCACTACCACCCGCAGCCTGTCATAGCCAGCGAGGTTCTCGTCCCAACGGTCCGGCCGGTTGCCGTACATGTGGCGCACCAGGTGGCGGAAGCGCCGACTGCACAGGGCCGCCTCGACCTCGGCAGCCAGTTCCCGGGCACGCGCGGCTTCCCAGGCAGGCAGCAGCCCGGCGTGCACCATGAGATATTCGTCCTCGATGTGCAGCATCGAGCGCGCGCGCAGCCAGGCGAGCAGTTCCTCGCGATCGGGGGCGGTCAAGATCTCGTCCAGGGTATCGCTCTTGTGCCTGCGCCCGAAGCCTTCGGCCACCGCGATCAGATGCAGATCGTGGTTGCCGAGCACCGTGACGGCGCGATCACCCAGCGACTTGACGAAACGCAGGGCTTCGAGGGACTGCGGGCCACGGTTGACGAGATCACCGACGAACCACAGGCGGTCACGGGCTGAACTGAAGCCGAGCTCGTCCAGAAGACGTGTCAGCGGGTCCAGGCAGCCTTGCAGGTCACCGATCGCGTATGTGGCCATGAGCGGAAAATAATCGAATGGTGCATGACACAAAAAAGGCGCAGAAGCCTGCGCCTTGCGGTCTTTGTTGAATCACGCTATTTCGATTTTGCCACCATGTAGTCCACCGCCGCCCTGATTTCGGCATCGGGTGCGGACATCGCGCCGCCCTTCGGCGGCATGGTTCGGATGCCATTGATGGCATTCTGATACAAGGTCGCCGAACCCTGCGCGATACGCGCCTTCCATGCGGCCTTGTCCCCGGTCCTGGGCGATCCGGCCAGCCCCGCTCCATGACATACCTGGCACACCGAGTTGTACAGCCGCTCACCGGCGTCGGCCGCCGGCACCACGGCCGCCCGGGCAGACGCCGCTGATCCACTTGCCGCTGAGGGCGCGGCAGCCGCAACCCGACTTTCGCCGATCGCCAACTCGCCAACCGGTTTCAGGCGCCGGGCGATGGCCTCTTCGGTCATCGCTGGGCTGTCCATATCGACGTCCAGACCGCCGGTGATGAGCTGGACCAACAGCAATATGCCGACGACAGTGACGAGGAATCCAGCCAGCACAGCGACGATCAGCTGCTGAGGGGTCTTGATCAGAGTCGAGTGCTCCTTCGGGGGCACGCTTGCCATGAAGACGATCCTTCGGGTAGGGGTTCAGGAAAAGCCGCGGCATTATAGGAGAACCTCTTGCGGGACGCGAAACGTAGACCAAACAATCCTTTACCTTTATGCTACGCACCCTCGCGCCCGTAGCTCAGTTGGATAGAGTACTGCCCTCCGAAGGCAGGGGTCGGACGTTCGAGTCGTCTCGGGCGCGCCAGCTTTCCCGGTCCGCGGACTGAAAACCCGGTCTGCGGTTTTCCAGGGTCACGATCCTTGATCGAGAGCACCAGCCTCGCCGCACTGTTCGCGTCGAGCTTCCTGTCCGCCACGCTGCTGCCAGGCGGTTCCGAGGCGGTGCTGGCCCTGATACTGCTCGCCGACTCGGCCCGCCTGTGGCCGGCGTTGGCGGCAGCGACCGTCGGCAATACCTTGGGCGGGATGACTTCGTATGCGATCGGCTGTGTGCTCCCGGTGCGAGTGGGGTTGCGCCCGCTGCAGTGGCTGCAACGCCATGGGGCTCCGGCGCTGCTGCTGTCCTGGGTGCCGATCGTCGGCGACGCACTGTGCGTCGCCGCCGGCTGGCTGCGGCTCAACCCCTGGTGGATCCTGCTTTTCATCGCTGTCGGCAAGTTTGCCCGCTACTGGCTGCTCGCCACGCTGTTGGTGTGATGGTCTTGTTGCGCTGCGATAGAATCGCCGCTCCGAGGCTGTCTTGCGCGTAACTGATGTTTCCCTCCCAGACTACTGCCGCCGCCGGCGTGCGCCTGCGCGAGATTCCGTACAACTACACCTCGTTTTCCGATCGCGAGATCGTCATCCACCTGCTCGGTCGTGAAACCTGGGACCTTCTCGACGAGCTGCGCGCCGAGCGCCGCACTGGGCGGTCGGCGCAGATGCTGTACGAAGTGCTGGGCGACATCTGGGTCGTCCAGCGCAATCCCTATCTGCAGGACGACCTGCTTTCCAATCGGCGCCGCCGCGGGCTTCTTGTCGAGGCGATGCGTCACCGTCTGCGCGAGATCGAGGGCCGCCGCCTGAACGACGACCCGCGGGTGTCGCGTCTGATAGACGCCGCGGGCAGGGCCGTGGACGTTTTCGAGACCGACTTCGATGAGATGGCCTCAACCCGGCGAAAGGCGCTGCGCACCCTCTCGCGTTTCACCCGGCGCGACAACATCGCGTTCGACGGGCTGGCGCGCGTGTCGCACGTTACCGATGCGACCGACTGGCGCGTCGAGTACCCGTTCGTGGTGCTGCATCCGGATACCGAAACGGAAGTCGCCGGTCTGGTCCAGGCCTGTATCGATCTCGGGCTCACGATCATCCCGCGCGGCGGCGGCACCGGTTATACCGGCGGCGCGGTGCCGCTCACACGCAATTCGGCGGTCATCAACACCGAGAAACTCGAAACCCTTGGCGCTGTAGAGCGGGTAAGGCTTCCCGGCTTGGACCGGGAGGTCGCGACCATCGAGTGCGGTGCCGGGGTCGTCACCCGGCGGGTGATGGAGGCCGCAGAAGCTGCGGGACTGGTTTTCGCGGTCGATCCGACTTCGGCGGACGCCTCGTGCATCGGCGGCAACATTGCGATGAATGCCGGCGGCAAGAAAGCCGTGCTGTGGGGAACTGCGGTGGACAACCTCGCGTCCTGGAAGATGGTGACGCCCGACGCCGATTGGCTGCTGGTGGAGCGGCTCGACCATAACCTGGGCAAGATCCACGACGCCGATGTCGCGCGCTTCCGCATCAGCCGTTTCGCTCCGGACGGAAAGACCCTGCGCGGTCGGACCGAGATCCTCGAAATCCCGGGCCGCAGTTTCCGCAAGGAGGGGCTCGGCAAGGACGTGACCGACAAATTCCTCGCCGGCCTGCCCGGCGTGCAGAAGGAAGGCTGCGACGGAATCATCACCTCCGCCCGTTTCATCCTGCATCGCATGCCGGCGCACACCCGGACGGTCTGCCTCGAGTTCTATGGAACGGTCGCTGAAGCCGTGCCCTCGATCGTCGAAATCAAGACCTATGTCGATTCACAGCCGGGCGGCGCGTGTCTCGCCGGACTCGAGCACCTGGACGAGCGCTATCTCAAGGCGGTCGGCTACGCGGCCAAGGCCAAGCGCGGCGGCCGGCCCAAGATGGTGCTGCTCGCCGACGTCGTCGGCGATGACGAGCATGCAGTGGGCGAGGCGGCGTCACGGGTGGTGAGAATCGCCAATGCCCGCCATGGAGAAGGTTTCGTCGCAGTAAGCGCCGAGGCGCGCAGGAAGTTCTGGCTCGACCGGGCACGTACCGCCGCGATCGCCCGGCACACCAACGCCTTCAAGATCAACGAGGACGTGGTCATTCCGCTGCCGCGGCTGGGCGAGTATTCGGACGGCATCGAACGTATCAATATCGAGCTGTCGCTCAAGAACAAGATCCGGTTGCTCGACGCGCTGGAGAAGTACTTCTGCGGGGAACTTCCCATCCACCCGGAGGTGGACAACGTCTCCAAGCCGGAGCTGCTCGGCGGGCGGGTCGAGGCCGCAGGCGAGCTGTTGCGCGCCGCCCGGAGCCGGTGGCAGTGGCTGCTGGAGCATCTCGACTCGCCGGTCGGCGAGCTCGATGCAAGGCACGAGGCACGAGGCACGAGGCGCGAGGCCGACGGCGAAAGAGATTCACGCCTAACGCCTGACGCCTCACGCCCGACCGTCTTCCGTGCTCTGCAGGATCGTTCCATCGTGGTGTCCTGGAAAACCGAGGTGCGCGAGCCCCTGATGCAGCTCTTCGACGGCCGCGCCTTCGATCCGATCCGCGCCGAGATCGACTCGATTCACAAGCACGTGCTCAAGAGCAGGATTTTCGTCGCGCTGCACATGCACGCGGGCGACGGCAACGTGCACACCAACATCCCGGTCAACTCCGACGATTACGCCATGCTGCAAGAGGCGAACCAGGCGGTCGCCCGCATCATGAAGCTGGCGCGCGCTCTCGGCGGCGTGATCTCGGGCGAGCACGGCATCGGCATCACCAAGCTCGATTACCTGGACCCGCACGAAGTTCGAGCCTTCCGGCAGTACAAGGACCGGATCGATCCGCAGGGCCGGTTCAACAAGGGCAAACTGCTGCCTGGCGCCAACCTGGACAACGCCTATACGCCGAGTTTCAACCTGCTGGAGCTGGAAAGCCTGATCCTGGAGCAGAGCGAGATCGGGCAGATCTCTGATTCGATCAAGGACTGCCTGCGTTGCGGCAAGTGCAAGCCGGTATGTTCCACTCACGTGCCTCGGGCCAACCTCCTGTACTCGCCGCGCAACAAGGTCCTGGCCACCTCGCTGCTGATAGAGGCCTTCCTCTACGAGGAGCAGACCCGCCGCGGCGTGTCGCTGAGGCACTTCGACGAGTTCTCCGACGTGGCCGACCACTGCACCGTGTGCCACAAGTGCCTCAATCCCTGCCCGGTCGACATCGACTTCGGCGACGTCTCGATCGCCATGCGCAACTTCCTGCGCCGCCATGGCAAGAAGAAATTCAACCCGGGCACAGCGGCGTCGATGCTGTTTCTCAACGCCACCGACCCGAACACCATCAAGCTCGTGCGCACACTGATGATCGAGTGGGGGTACCGGGCACAGCGCCTCGCCCACAGGGCGGCGAAATCGCTGGGGCTTATCGGGCGACAGGTCGAGCGGCCGCCGGCAACGCTGGGCAGGGCGCCCTTGAAGGCCCAGATCATCCACTTCATCAACAAGCCGATGCCCGGAGGTCTGCCCAAGAGAACTTCGCGAGCGCTTCTGGACATCGAAGACAACCGCGTGGTGCCGGTCATCCGCAATCCGGCCAAGGTCAGCGAGGACTCGGATGCGGTGTTCTACTTCCCCGGCTGCGGCAGCGAACGGCTGTTCGGCCAGGTGGGGCTTGCCACCCAGGCGATGCTCTACGACATCGGCGCCATCACCGTGCTGCCGCCCGGTTACCTGTGTTGTGGTTATCCCCAGACCTCGGCGGGGGAAGCGGACAAGGGCCGGAAGATCAGCACCGACAACCGGGTGCTGTTTCACCGCGTGGCGAACACCCTCAACTACCTCGATATCAAGACCGTGGTGGTGTCCTGCGGCACTTGCATGGACCAGTTGCAGCACTACGAATTCGACCGGATCTTCCCCGGTTGCCGGCTGCTCGACATTCACGAGTACCTTCTGGAAAAGGGGGTGAAGCTCGACGGCGTGAAGGGAGTGCGCTACATGTACCACGATCCCTGTCACACGCCGATGAAGACCTATCAGCCCATCAGGGTGGTCGGCGAACTGATGGGCGCAGAAGTGAAGCTCAACGATCGTTGTTGCGGCGAGTCAGGAACGCTGGCGGTCACCCGGCCGGATATCTCCACGCAGGTGCGCTTCCGCAAGCAGGAAGAAATGGAAAAGGCTGCTGCTTCGATCCGAGCCGACGGCCACGGGGACCAGGTGAAAGTCCTGACCTCGTGTCCTTCCTGTCTGCAAGGCCTGTCGCGCTATCGCGATGATACCGGCGTCGAGGCCGACTACATCGTGGTGGAAATGGCCCGCCATCTTCTCGGCAAGGACTGGATGGCCGACTATGTCGCCAGGGCCAACGCCGGGGGAATCGAGCGCGTTCTGCTCTAGGCAGGGACCGGCGTGAACCAGGACTCAACGCAAGAAGCGCAACCCGGAGGAAGTCGCTCGGCGCATGATCCCGACAGGGCCCTGGTGTATTTTTCGGGTTCTTTCGGCTTGCTGGGTATTCCTGAGCTGTCCGCGGCTGACCGCGAGCCATGATCGAACCCTGTGAACTATGCGCGCAGGCAGGCGGCAAAGTCGTGTGGAAAGACGACTTTGCGCGCGTGGTGCTGGTCGCGGATGCCGATCACCCCGGATTCTGCCGGGTGATCATGAATGCCCACGTCAGGGAGATGACCGATCTGAGTCCCGCCGAACGCGAACGGCTGATGCGAGTCGTTTATGAGGTGGAGCGTGCGTTACGCGCGCTGCTGAAGCCGGACAAGATCAACCTGGCCAGTCTCGGCAACATGGTCCCCCATCTCCACTGGCACGTTATTGCGCGGTTTCGCGACGACCCGCACTTTCCGAACCCGGTATGGTCAGGCAGGACCGGCGGGCGCCCCCACGCCTTGAATGACCGGTTCGAATCCGAACTGGCGCGCGAGCTGCAAGGCAAGATGGATTGAAATCTCAGGCCTGCGCAGCTTCGGGCGCCGCGGCCTTGGCGGGAAGCAGCCGGGTGTCCGGGAAAACGACCGAGAAAAGGCTGCCTTTGCCCACCCGGCTGTGAACGTCGAGACGGGCCTGGTGGCGCATCAACACGTGCTTTACGATGGCGAGCCCCAGGCCGGTACCCCCGGTTTCCCGCGATCGACTCTTGTCTACCCGGTAAAAGCGTTCGGTGAGCCGGTCGATATGCTGCGGTTCGATACCGATGCCGTTGTCGCGAACGCTGAATACCACGGGCCCCTGCCTGCTGTCCCATGCGAGCTCGATTTCTCCGTTCTCGGGCGTGTAGCGAACCGCGTTGCTCACGAGGTTGCCGAAAGCGCTGCGCAGCTCGTCGGTGTTGCCCCTGAGCCAGCAGGTCGCCTCGAGCCTCAAGCGGATGCGGTGACGGCCGGCGGACAATGCCAACGCGTCCTGGTGCAGCAGGCGCAAGAGCTCAGGTATGTTGACGTCCTCTTCGCGCAGCGGATTCTGCGCGCTCTCCAAACGAGACAGCGTGAGCAGGTCCTCGACCAGCCGGGTCATGCGGCCGGTCTGCTGGGTCATGAGACGGATCGAGCGCTTGGTCATCTCCGGATCCGGCCTTTCCATGTCCTCAAGGGTTTCCAGGAAGCCGCGCACAACCGTCAACGGGGTCCGCAGTTCGTGCGAAACGTTGGCGATGAAATCGCGGCGCGTGGTCTCCAGTCGTTCCCAGCGGGTGACGTCACGCCCCAGGATCAGTTTCTGGCGATCGCCGTAGGGCACGAGCTGCAGCGAGATAACCCGGTCTGACTCGTCGGTAGATACCCGGATAGTCAGCGGTTCGCTGATCTGCCCGGAAGCCAGGTATCCCGCGAACTGGGGGTGGCGCAGGATGTATGTGATCTGCTGGCCGTAATCGCGCTCGGGGCTGACGCCAAGGTACTCCTCGGCCTTCGGGTTGCACCACTCCATGCGGTCGCTCTCGTCCAGCAGCACCACCGCCTCGGGCAGCGCCGCCGCGGCAAGCTGGAACCGGGTCAGGGCTTCGCTGAGCCGCGACTCGCTCGCCTTCTGTCGCTTGAGCATGCGCAGCACAAAGGAGAACACATGCTCCCAGGCACCTGTTCCCGCGGGCACGCGGTCGATGCGGGGATCGCGAAGCCAGTGGTACAGCGCTGTCAGATTAGTGAGGTGATGGAACAGTAGGCCGAGGAGCAGCCCGGCGAGGACCAGCAGCGCGCCGGTATGGCCGAGTACCGGCCAAGACAGCAGAGCGGCGCAGCACAGCGCGATAACGGTGGAGAGGGGGCGTCCCCAGAGCTGCTTCAAGCGAACCGTCCCTGGCGAACGAGACGGGCGGATTATCACACGCCTGGGCGGGTCAGGTCGCGGAAAGCCTGTAGCCTGTTCCGCGCACGGTCTGGATCAGCCGGTCGAGCCTGGCTGGCTCCAGCGCCTTGCGCAACCGGCGGATATGCACGTCCACCGTCCGCTCCTCGACAAAAACATGGTCTCCCCACACCTGGTCGAGAAGCTGGGTGCGGGTGTGCACCCGCTCCGGGTGGGTCATGAGGAAGTGCAGCAGTCGGAACTCGGTCGGCCCCAGACCGATCGGATCTCCGCTGCCGGTGATGCGGTGGCTCGCGGGGTCCAGCCGCAGTTCGCCGATCTGGACGATGTCGTCGGTCATCTGTGGCGCCCGCCTGCGCAATACGGCCTTGATGCGGGCATTCAGTTCCCGGGGAGAGAAGGGCTTGGTGACGTAGTCGTCAGCGCCGATATCCAGCCCGTGAAGCTTGTCCTGCTCCTCCGAGCGCGCGGTCAGCATGATGATCGGCACCGCCTTGGTCCGCTTGTCGTTGCGCAACCGCCTTGCCAGGTCGATGCCGCTCATCCCCGGCAGCATCCAGTCGAGCAGAATCAGGTCCGGAAGGGCGTTGAACACCAGGCCCAACGCCTGTTCGGCGTTGTCGGCGCGCAGCGGCTGGTGTCCCGCCTGCTTGAGGTTGAAGGCGATCAGTTCCTGGATCGCGGGCTCGTCTTCGACGACCAGTATGGTGGCTGTCATGGGTTCATCGAACAGATTTCAATCTAGGGCGTTTGCAATACTATGAACCTAATGTTACAAGTCAGTGACAGGCTTTGCGGAGCTTCAAACTCCATGGTATCAACCGTTTGCGCCGGTTATCATGCGCAGTGACGGTCATCTGCCGGCGAATCCTCTGATCCGACGACCTGCCCCGTGGCTGGACTTCAAGACAGTTCTGTACGCCCGACCAACATCGTCCTGCATCAGCGGTCGAGGATCCTGGAAGTGGCCTTCGACAACGGCAAGCTGTTCAGGCTGCCTTGCGAACTGCTGCGGGCGTACTCGCCGTCAGCCGAAGTACGAGGCCACGGCCCTGGTCAGGAAGTACTGCAGACGGGCAAGCGCGAAGTCGGGATCAGCGCCATCGAGCCGGTGGGAAACTATGCGATCCGCCTCGTGTTCTCCGACGGTCACGATACCGGGTTGTACTCGTGGGAGTACCTCTACTCCCTCGGCGAGAACCAGGACGCCTTGTGGAAGCAGTATCTCGACCGGCTGGAGAAGGCCGGGGCCAGCCGGGATGCGGGGGCGCCGGCACCGCAGCCTGGCACGAAGCCATCATGGAAAAAGCTCTGACCGGGCCGGTATCTGATCCAGCAACCACGACCGCAGATTCAAACGAGTACTCGCCGCATTCCCTTGGTTACCTGACCTGCCCAGCACGATGAACGACAAGACGACCGACTTCGGCTTCCAGAAGGTGCCGCAAGACGAGAAGACGAAGAAAGTCGCCGGGGTCTTCTCGTCGGTGGCGAGTCGCTATGACCTGATGAACGACCTGATGTCGGGGGGGCTGCACCGGCTGTGGAAGCGTTTCGCGGCGGACTTGACAGGCGTACGCGAGGGCAGCCGGGTGCTGGACGTCGCCGGCGGAACCGGAGACCTCACCGCGCTGATCGCCGAGCGCGCCGGCGCCAGCGGAGAGACCTGGCTGACCGATATCAACGCCGACATGCTCGAGCGCGGCCGCGACCGCCTGCTCGATCGCGGGAGGGTAGTCGCGCTGGCGCGTTGCGACGCGGAGCGCTTGCCGTTCAAGCGCGACTATTTCGACTGCCTCATTGTCGGCTTCGGCCTGCGCAACATGACGCACAAGGACAAGGCGCTGCTCGAAATGCTGCGGGTGCTGCGCCCAGGCGGTCGCGTGGTCGTGCTCGAATTCTCCCGTGTCTGGAAGCCGCTGGCGCCGCTATACGACGCCTACTCCTTCAAAGTGCTCCCGGCGCTCGGAAAGCTGGTCGTCGACGATGCCCAGAGCTACCGCTACCTCGCCGAGTCGATTCGCATGCATCCCGATCAGGAGCAGCTCAAGGCGATGATGGAGGCAGCCGGTTTTGCCAGGGTCGAGTACTTCAACCTGGCGGCTGGAGTTGTCGCGGTGCATCGGGGATTCAAGGTCTGACGAGGTGATGAACCGGGCTTTCATCGCCGCCGCCAATCATCTGCTGCGCGATGCCGGGTGGGCGCTCGACCGGCTGCGCCCGTATGCCGGCAAGCATGCCCGGGTGGAGATCGGGCCAGTAGCGCTCGATTTCTCGGTTTCGGCGGACGGCTCGCTCAGCGCGGCGCAGGGCGAGAGCGCGCCCGAGGTTTCCGTGCGGGTGCCTCCGGCCCTGCTTCCCCGCTGGCTCGCGGATCGCAATGTCGCGGCCGGCGAGCTCGAGATCGAGGGCGATGCGGAATTCGCTGCGGCGATCTCCTTCGTTGCCGCCAACGCGCGCTGGGATTTCGAAGAGGACCTGAGCCGCCTGGTAGGCGACATTGCCGCCCACCGCATCGGCGAAGCGGTGCGCGGAGTCGGGCGCTGGCGACGTGCCAGCACCGAAGCGGCGAAGGCGAATCTGGCCGAGTACCTGACCGAAGAAAAGGGGATGCTGCCCACCCGGCTGCAGGCGGACGCCTTCATGCAGGAGGTCGACAAGCTGCGCGACGCGGTCGAACGGCTCGATAAACGCATCGCGCGTCTCGAAACGCGCTCCCATCGCTAGCATTCCCCCGGATGCGCCTGCTGAGAATACTGAGCGTGGTGCTGCGCTTCGGACTCGACGAGTTCATCCTCGGCCACGAGCGGGTGCGGGCACTGCGGATTCTGGTCAGGTTCATGCTTTTCTGGCGGCGGCTGGGCCGGCCGCGCGGCGAGCGGTTGCGCACGGCGCTGGAAACCCTGGGGCCGATCTTTGTCAAGTTCGGCCAGGTTCTGTCGACCCGCCGCGATCTGATCCCCGCGGACATAGCCGACGAACTCGCCAAGCTGCAGGACCGGGTTCCGCCGTTTTCGTCGGAGCAGGCCTTCCGCATTCTCGAGCGCGCATACGCCCGGCCGGTGCATGAGGTATTCCGGCGCTTCGAGCCGGTGGCGGTGGCCAGCGCGTCAGTGGCGCAGGTCCACCTCGCCGAGCTGCCGGACGGCAGGGAAGTCGCGGTCAAGGTCCTGCGGCCCGGCATCCACAAGGTCATCGTCGAGGACATAAAGCTCCTCAACGTGGCCGCCGGACTGGTGGAAAGGCTCTGGGCAGACGGCAAGCGGCTGAAACCGCGAGAAGTGGTGGGCGAGTTCGAGCGGCATCTGGGAGACGAACTGGACCTGCTGCGAGAGGCGGCCAACGCCAGCCAGTTGCGCCGCAATTTCCAGGATTCGCCGCTGCTTCTGGTGCCGGACATCTGCTGGGACTACTGCTCGCCCGAAGTCATGGTGATGCAGCGCATGCACGGCACCCCGATCAGCCAGATCGCGCAGCTCCGGCAGCAGGGCATTGACCTGAAGAAACTGTCCCGCGCCGGGGTCGAGATCTTTTTCACCCAGGTCTTCCGCGACGGGTTCTTCCATGCCGACATGCACCCCGGCAACATCCTGGTGGCGGGCGACGGGCGCTACGTCGCGCTCGATTTCGGCATCATGGGCACGCTCACCGGGATCGACAAGAACTACCTGGCGCAGAACTTCCTGGCGTTTTTCCGTCGCGATTATCGCGGCGTGGCCGAGGCGCACGTCGACGCGGGCTGGGTCCCGGCGGACACCCGTGTGGAGGAATTCGAGTCTGCGATCCGGGCGGTGTGCGAACCGATCTTCGACCGGCCGCTGAAGGAAATCTCCTTCGGCAAGCTCCTGCTGAGGCTGTTTCAGACGGCACGCCGATTCAACGTCGAGGTCCAGCCGCAACTGGTCCTCCTGCAGAAGACGCTGCTGAATATCGAAGGTCTCGGGCGCGAACTCGACCCGGACCTCGATCTCTGGAAGACGGCCAAGCCCTACCTCGAGCGTTGGATGTCGGAGCAGATCGGATGGCGCGGGTTGGTCGGCAACCTGCGCAAGGAGGCACCCCAGTGGGCTACGCTGCTGCCGCAGATCCCGCGCCTGCTGCACCAGGCCCTTGCGGAGCGCGGATCGGATCGGATCGCCGCGGCCATCGAAGCCCTGATCGCAGCGCAGCGCCGCGAGAACCGGCTTCTGGCGCTGATCGCCTCGCTTCTCGCCGCGGTCGCTGTGGCAATCGTTGCAGTCCTGCTGAGATAGCAGTCCTTTCGCGGGCAGGCCTGACGTTCACAAAAGCGTCACATTGTCCCCGCACAATCCGCCCACTTGTTCAGGCGCCGTGGCGAGAACCAGCGGCGGCCATGGATGCTTCGTGTCTGCCGCTGCCCGATCGGCCGGTGCGCAAGCTGCGAACTTGCATTTTCAAACAGGAGAAGTCGATGGAATTTCACCCCACCGCCGGGACCAGGCGCCTGACCATTGCCGCGGCAGTCACCGCCGTTTTCACCGCTTTCGCCGTGCCGGCGATGTCCGCCGACATGGAAACGATTCTGGAGAAGATGCACGAGAAAGGGTTGCTGACCGACGAGGAGTATCAGGAGATGCGCTCCGAAGCGCGCGAGGAGCGCCGCAAGGAGGCGCTCAAGGCGGCGCAGGCGGAGGAGAAGGGCGCAAAGGAGAAGGAAGCGGAGCCGACTACGCTCAAGGGCAGATTCAGCGACGGGTTCACGCTCGAATCCGGGGACAAGCAGCACTCGATCTCGATAGCCGGCAGGATTCATGCTGACTACCGCAGTTTTTCCGAGGACTCGACCAATGCCAACTCGGCAGATACGTTCGACACCCGGCGAGCCTACTTCGGCGTGAGCGGAAAGCTCTACAGCGACTGGACGTTCGAAGTCACGAGCGATGTGGCCAACAGTTCGCTTGAATACGCCTATCTCAACTACAAGTCGAGCGATGCTGTGCAAGTGCGGATCGGCGCCTTCAAGATGCCATTCAGTTTCGAGGAGCTTACAAGTTCGCGTTTCATCGACTTCCAGGAGCGCTCCCTCGTGAACGCCTTCGTTCCCGCCAAGGACCAGGGTGTGATGATTCACGGCGAACCGGTCAAGAATACGTTTGCTTACGCCTTTGCCGCCATGAACGGCGGCGGCAAGAACACCGATGAAGCCAACGCGGTTGCGGACGACAAGGACCTGATCGTCCGTGCTGCGGCGAACTTCGCGCCGATGGCCGGCATGACCGACGGCGTCCTGCACCTGGGCGCCGGTTACACCATCGGCACGATCCCGGGCGACGTTGCCCCGAGCGGAGGCGTGCGGACCGAGGGTCGCGGCCTGACATTCTTCAGTCCGACCGCGCCGGGTGCCGCAACCAACGAGACGGACCGCGAGAGGCTCGGTTTCGAAGGCGTGGCGGCTTGGGGGCCACTGAAGTTCCAGGCTGAACTCCTGCAGGCGACGTTCGAGAACAGCGCGACAGCCTACGATGCCGACATCGACGCCTACTACGCTGCGATTACCTGGCTGATCACCGGCGAAAAGTACTCCGACAACTACACGCTCAACGGCATGCGCGCCATCAAGCCCAACAATCCGTTCAGGAAAGGTGGCGGCGGCACCGGTGCCTGGGAACTGGGTGTGCGCATGAGCAAACTCGACGCTACCGACCTGACCGCCGGCCAGTTCACCGGCACCAACGGAGCCGATGCGATCGCGGTCGGGTTGAAGTGGATCCCGGTGACGCCGGTCCGCTTCTACCTGAACTACACCCAGACCGAATTCGACGCGCCGATCGCGATCGTCGGCGGCACGACAGACAGCGAAAAGGCGATCACGCTGCGCGCCTCGGTCTTCTTCTAGAGTTGTGCCCCGGCCCGGCCGCATCCGGCGCCCGGGACACTTTCTCAGCACGGCAGCCTAGGCTCTTCGCCGCGCGTCCCCGCCCTTCCAATCGGGCGGGTCGCGCGGCTCTTCTTTTCCAGCCCCCGGTCGGAAGACCGTATTATTGCGGCTTCGCGCAATGGCCCGGGAATGGCGCTCCTAGAGATACGCAACGTCACGCGGAGGTTCGGGGAGTTCACCGCGGTGGACGACGTAAGCCTGGATATCGAGGCGGGCGAGTTTTTCACCCTGTTGGGCCCCTCCGGTTGTGGCAAGACCACGCTTCTTCGCATGATCGCCGGTTTCGACGCGCCGGACGCCGGGCGGATCGCACTCGACGGCCGCAACATGAGCGGCATTGCGCCCGAGCGCCGCAGCATCCACACGGTGTTCCAGAGCTACGCCCTGTTTCCGCACATGACGGTAGCGGACAACATCGCCTTTCCCCTCAGGATGTCCCAGGTTACACCGCAGCAGATCGCCCGGCGGGTCGAGGAAGCTCTCGAGGATGTGCGTCTCACCGGAATGGGCAAGCGCTACCCCAACGAGCTCTCCGGCGGCCAGAAGCAGCGGGTCGCCGTGGCCCGGGCGTTGATCAATCGGCCGAAACTGCTTCTCCTCGATGAGCCGCTGGCGGCGCTGGACGCAAAGCTCAAGGAAAGCGTCCAGCTCGAGTTGATCGGCCTGCAACGAGAGATCGGGATCACCTTCGTCTACGTGACCCATGACCAGAGCGAAGCCCTTGCGCTCGCCCACCGCATCGCCGTCATGAACCATGGGCGCGTCGAGCAGGTCGACGAACCGTCGAAAATCTACGGTTTTCCGAAGAACCGATTCGTGGCTGATTTCATCGGCCAGTGCAACCTGCTTGACGGCGAGGTCAAGTCGGTCGACACAGAGCGGATGACCCTGTCGTTGACTGGTCTTGGAGACGTCGAGGCAATCAATGCAGAGAACGATGCTGCCGGGACCAAGGGCGTATTGGCGCTGCGTCCGGAGAAAGTCGCGATCGCCCGCGCGCTGCCGGCACAGACGGGCTTCAACCGCTTCGCCGGGCGCGTCTTCGATTTTCTGTACTTGGGCGACGTGACCGTCTATATCGTCGAGTTGCCGGGCGGTGCCCGGGTGGAAGCCCTGCTTCCCAATTCGGCTGCCGGCCGCGCCCGATTCTTCGAGCCCGGTGACGAGGTCCAGGTGGGCTGGCGCTACGACGCCGGCCACTTCCTGAATGACTAGTATCTCAAGGCCGGGGTGAGGGGGGTCATGGAGAAACTCTGGCGCAAGTGGTTGATCGGTGGACCTCCGCTTGTGTACCTGGTGGTCTTTTTCGCGATCCCCACGCTGATCATGGTGGTGGCGTCCTTCCGCAACCCGGGCGAGTTCGGCGGCCTGGCGCCGCTTCTCTTCCGGGATGAAACCGGCCGGCACCTCGACCTGACGGTCGAGAATTACGTTCGCTTTTTCTCGGACGCGCTGTACCTGCGGCTGTTTTTCAAGTCACTGCTCTATGCTGCGATAACCGCCCTCACCTGCCTGATCGTGTCGTACCCGCTGGCTCTGCTCATCGCCCGCAGCCCGAAGAAGTACCGCGACATCATGGTGCTGCTGGTAATCCTGCCGTTCTGGTCCAATTTCCTGATCCGTGTCTATGCCTGGATCATCATCCTCGGCCCGCAGTCGGTGTTCGTCGGCGCGCTCAATGGCTTTCTCGGCTTTTTCGGCGTCGAGCCGATCACCCTGCTGTACTCGCCGTTCGCGGTACTGGTCGGCATGGTGTACGTGCATCTGCCGTTCATGGTGCTTCCGCTGTACGCCAACCTGGAGAAGCACGATCCGGCGCTGCTCGATGCTGCGCAGGATCTCGGCGCCAGCAGCTGGCAGCGTTTCTGGCGAGTGACGTTTCCCTTGTCGCTGCCCGGCGTTTACGCCGGGTCGGCGCTGGTGTTCATCCCGGCCTTCGGGATGTTCGCAATACCCGATCTGCTGGGCGGAACCGAGGGCATCATGATCGGCAATGTGATCAAGCAGCAGTTTCTCGACTCGCGCGACTGGCCGTTCGGCAGCGTGCTGTCGATCGTTCTGACCGCCATGGCGGTGTTGCTTGCAGCAGCGGGCGCATGGTATGCGAGGCGCGCGCGCGAATGAACCGGCGATCCCCCGGCTTGTGGCTGACCGGATTCCTGGTTTACGCGTTCCTCTACGCGCCCCTGGTCGTGGTCGTGGCTTACTCGTTCAACGATTCGCGCCTCAACGCCGAGTGGGTCGGGTTCACTCTGGACTGGTACCGCAGGCTGTTCCGCAATGAAGAGATGCTCATCGCGGCGCGCAACTCGCTGGTCATCGGCCTGGTCGCGAGCGCAGTCTCCACCGTGCTGGGCACCATGGCGGGATTCGCGCTGTACCGCTACCGGATGCGGGTGCTGCCGGTGCTGGTGCTGGCGCCGATCGCGATTCCCGAAATCCTGATGGGGGTAAGCCTGCTGCTGTTCTTCGTGCTGGTCGGCATCACGCTCGGCATGGTCTCGATCATCCTGTCGCACATCGCGTTCTGCGTCGGTTTCGTCGCGATAGTGGTTCGGGCGAGACTGGAAGGGCTGGACGAAAGCCTCACCGAGGCGGCTCGCGATCTCGGCGCCACGCCCTGGCAGGCGTTCCGGCTGGTGACCCTGCCCTTGATCATGCCGGGCGTGGTGGCCGGGGCGTTGATGGCCTTCACGCTGTCGATCGACGATTTCGTGATCACGTTCTTTACCGCCGGGGTCGGAGCGTCCACCCTGCCGCTGCAGATATACACCATGGTCAAGATTTCGGTGACCCCTGAAGTCAACGCCGTGTCGACCCTTCTGATTCTCCTGACCTTGGCCCTGATGTTGATCGCGTCCCGGGTGTCGCCGGGCGCTTTGCGGGGGCGCTAGTGCTGCTGCCGTCCAGCCGACCTAGCCCGGGAACGAGCTGTTTCCAGGGGCGCGTGAACTCCGAGGACGCGTTTCGCCGGGAGTGCTGGTTGCAGATTCGCAAGGGAAGGCGATACCTCAAGAATCGTCTCGCGCGCCTCCTGGTCGCTGGGCACAACAAGCCGGAACGGCACTAGACGTTGCCGGCCAGTTGCCCTAATCTGAATTTCGTTCCCCACCCCCGGAGATGCCGATGAAGAACCTGCTGCTGGGAATGGTCCTGTTCGCCATTGGTTGGCCAGTGCTCGCCCAGAAGAACGAACTGCGCATTTACCACTGGAACGACTACATCGCAGACGAAACGGTTGCCCGCTTCGAGAAGCAGTGCAAGTGCAAGGTGGTGATGGATTACTTCGGGGATAACGAAGAGCTGGTCGCCAAGCTGGCTGCCGGCGCCAAAGGCTACGACATCTACGTGCCGACGATGAATTACGTCCCGGGCATGGTCAAGGCCGGATGGCTGCAACCGCTGGACCACGGCAAGCTTCCCAACTTCAAGAACGTGCTGGCGCAGTACCTGAACACCGAGTTCGACCCCGGCAACCGCCATTCGGCGCCGTACGCCATGTCGATCACGATGCTGGGGTACAACGAACGCAAGATCAAGGAGCTGGGGGTACCGGTTGACTCATGGGCGACGATTTTCGACCCGAAGATCCTGGAAAAACTGAAGGGGCGGGTCACCGTGCTCGACAGCCAGGGGGAATTGATGGCGGCGGCGCTCAAGTATCTCGGCTACTCGGTCAACGACCGCGATCCGAAGCACTGGGAGGAGGCGAAGAGGGTCATCCTGCGAGCCAAGCCCTACTGGGCGGCGTTCATGGCCCAGGGTTATATCAAGGAACTGGCGAGCGGCAACATCTGGCTGGTGCACGGCTATTCTGTGGACATCTTCCAGGCCGATCAGGGCGCGCAGGAGGCGAAACAGAATTTTCGTGTGCAGTTCGGGCTGCCGAAGGAGGGTGCGGTGCTGGCGCTTGACGCGATGGTGATCGCCAAGACCGCGCCGCGTCCCGACCTCGCGCATCAATTCGTTAACTTCATGATGGACGGGCGCAATGCCGCCGAGCTCACCAACATCATCGGCTCGCTGAACCCCAACAAGGACGCGCTGAAGTACATCAAGCCGGAGATCAAGGAGATCAAGGCGATCTTCCCTGACGAAGCGATGGCGGCCAAGCTGGAGATGCTGAAGGACATGAACACCCGCGAGCGCCGGCTGATGAGCCGCCTCTGGACAGAGATAAAAGCGAAGTGACCTTGCTCTGACGGCGCAGCGGTTTCGTCGCCGGCCTGTTCTCAGCCGGGCCAGGCCGATTTCATGGCGTCGACCAGTTGTGGAAGGTCGGCATCGGCAAGATGGTCGATTCCGGCTGCGCCCTCGCGACCGCCGCCGGAGGGGAATTTCACTGCGACCGAGACTGCTCCGCGAGGGCGCGCGATCGGCGCGCGCAAGCTGACGAGGTAGCCGCGGGCGCGTCTCACCAGAATGGCGTGCGCCCGTTCGGGAAAACGCTGCGCGATGCGGTTGGCGAATGCGCCCACTACTCTGCGGCTCCAGCTTTCGTCGGGTAGCGTCACCATCGCGCATGCGGGCGACAGGACAACGGCCGGCTGCGACTCCGCAAGGAGGATGTCCTCGGCGAACGCGCTCTTCAGCTGTGCAAATTCCTCGCCCCGCCGCACGAATTCCAAGGGATCGTCGAAGGACCTCAGTCGCCGGTACAACGCCTCCGGCGAGTACCGGAGGTCGTCGATCGATTCGCCATAGGCGTTGTAATTGATGCATACGCCAAGCTCGCTCAGCGACTCGGTTTCGGCTTGCGACAGGCCGGTATCGTGCGCGAGGGTGCGCGCCTGTACATCGAGGTTGTCGCCGAACGCCGCGACGATCGCCCAGGTCCGGAATCTGCCACCGAGATGGCGATCGACGATCAGGCTGGTGCACATGGCAGGATCGGTATCTATATGGGCCGTCAGGTCGGGGTGGCGTGGAATCGTTCCGGCGTGGTGATGGTCGAACCACTCCACTTTTGCGCCGGCGTCGAGGACCCGGGCAAGCTCGGCGCGGTTCGAGTCGAGCGAGATGTCGAGAACCGTCATCCGGTCATCAGGCGAAGCGTCGATCCTCTGCAGCAGCCGGATGTCGCGCTTGACTCCGGTCACGAGGGTCGCGTCGCGGGGCTGCGCCAGGCGCAGCTGCAGCAGCGCGCAGATCCCGTCGGCGTCGCCGTTGTAGATGTCATAGAATCGCATGGGAGGCGGCAAGCCGTAACGACAAGAAATGAAGCCCGCGGATAACGTCAGCGAAGCCCCGGAAACGAGCAGCCTCGCTACCGAGAGGCAGTCGTACGTCAGAGGCTCCAAGCTGGTTCGCTACCTGTCGGTAGCTTACCTTCTGCTGGTTGCCTACACCAGCCTGTATCCCTTCATCGACTGGCGCGCACCGAACAACGAGGTGCGGGCCTTTCTGTCGGCCGACTGGCCGCATTTCCTGACCTGGTCCGACGTCGTCCTCAACGCTCTGGCCTACCTCCCTGTCGGCGCACTTCTAGCGCTGATTCTGCTGCCGTACCTGCATCGTGTTTTCGCCGCAGCGCTCGCCGCGCTGCTGGCTGCGGGCCTGAGCCTGGGTTTCGAGTATGCGCAGATCTATCTGCCGGCGCGCATTCCCTCCAACGTCGATCTTCTGTGCAACGCTGCCGGTGCGGCCGTCGGCGCCCTGTTGGCAGCCTGGCTGGGCAGGCGCTGGGTTCTCTCGGGAGAGATCCGTCGGGTGCGCGAGCGCTGGTTCGCCGGCGGCGCGGCGGTGGATTTCGGGTTCCTCCTGCTCGCGCTCTGGCTGATCACGCAGATCAACGCGGAAATCTGGCTTTTCGGCAACGGCGACGTGCGCCATCTGCTTCCCAATGCTCCGGCGGTCGCCTATTCAGCGCACACCTACCTGCTGCTCGAGGCCGGCGTGGCGGCACTGAACTTTGCCGGAGTGATGCTGATGCTCTCGGCGATATCCCGGTCGCTGAAAGCCACCTTGGTTTCTGGGGCGACTCTCCTGGCGATGGCGCTGGCTTTGAAGTCCCTCGCTTCGGCCGCGTTGTTCGTGTCCGGGAATCCCGGCCTGTGGTTTACCCCGGGGTCGACCGCCGGCCTCGGAATAGGCGCCGCGATCTGGCTGGCGCTCGCGGCGTTGCCGCGGCCGTTGCAAGCGGCTGCTGCGGCGTCCTGCCTGGCCCTCGGAATGGCGCTGGTAAACGCAGCACCGGAAAATCCCTATCTGGTTGCCACTCTCCAGGTCTGGCAGCATGGGCACTACGCGGCGGTCAACGGCCTGACACGCGCCCTGTCCAGTGCATGGTCCTACGCGGCGATCGCCTACCTCGCCTACACCGGCTATCGGCTGCGATGAACGTGCCGGACGGGCTGTTCGATATAATTGCCGGCCAGCCACCGCGACGGCCCGATCGTGAGCCACTATCAACATCATGTGTTCTTCTGCTGTAACCAGCGCGACGACGGCCGACCGTGCTGCAACAACCATGGCGCGCAACAGGTGCGCGACTATGCCAAGGCGCGGGTAAAGGAACTGGGCCTCGCCGGAAAAGGCAAGGCGAGAGTCAACCAGGCCGGCTGCATGGACCGTTGCGAGGAAGGACCGGTTGTCGTGGTCTATCCGCAAGGCGTGTGGTACACCTACGTCGACAAGCACGACGTTGACGAAATCATCGAGGAGCACCTCGTCAACGGCCGCGTGGTCGAGCGTCTCCGGATTTGACTGCCGCAGCCGGGCGCGAGCGAATTGACGGGCCCGTGGGGCGACTTGAAATCGCCGCCTCGGATCCCGGCAGCGCCAGACGCGGGGCAGCGGTGATCGCCCATCCGCATCCCCTGCACGGCGGCACGCTCGATAACAAGGTGGTGCAGACCCTGGCCAAGACATTCTTTGCCCTCGGCTTTGCCGTCCTGCGGTTCAATTTCCGCGGGGTGGGCGGCAGCGATGGCGTGTTCGACAACGGTCGTGGCGAGATCGACGACTTGATCGCGGTGGCGCAGTACGCCAGGACCCGTTTCGATACGCTCGAACTGGTGCTCGCAGGCTTCTCCTTTGGCGGCTACGCCGCGGCTCAGGCCGCCCCTGCACTGCGTCCGGCCAGGCTGGCGCTGGTGGCGCCGGCAGTGAACCTGTACACGATGCCGCCGGTGCAGCCGGGAACGCTGGTGGTACACGGCGAAGAAGACGACGTGGTGCCACTCAAGGATTTGCTCGCATGGGCCCGGCCGCAACAGCTGCCGGTGACGGTGTTTCCGGGAACCGCTCATTTCTTCCACGGAATGCTGGTGCCGTTGCGTGAGACGGTGCGACGTTACTTCATCGCCTGACATGTCGCTTCTGGACGTTCGCGAGCTGCGCAAATCCTATGACCGCAACGAAGTAGTGCGCGGCGTCAGCCTGTCGCTGCGGCCGGGAGAGTGTCACGGCCTGCTTGGCCCGAACGGCGCCGGCAAGACCACGACCCTGCGGCTTTGCCTGGGGCTGACCGATCCCGACGGCGGCGAGATCACTATCCTTGGCATGCCGGTGCCGAAAGCGGCGCGCGAGGCACGAATCCGCCTGGGAGTGGTGCCGCAGGTCGATAACATCGATCCCGACTTCACGGTCTTCGAGAATTTGCTGGTATACGGCCGGTACTTCGGAATGCGGGACATGACCATTCGCGCGCGCATCCCCGAACTGCTCGAGTTTGCCGGCCTGGGAAACCGCGCTCACTCGCGAATCCAGCAGCTGTCGGGCGGGATGAAGCGGCGGTTGTCTCTCGCCAGGGCGCTGATAAACGATCCGGAGCTGCTTTTTCTCGACGAACCCACGACCGGACTGGACCCGCAGGCGCGGCACCTTATCTGGGAGCGCTTGAAGCAACTGCTGTCGAAAGGCAAGACGATCCTGCTGACCACGCACTTCATGGATGAGGCCGAGCGTCTGTGCGACCAGCTCTCAATCATGGATCATGGACGCATCATCTCCGGCGGCGGCCCGCGGGATCTGATCAACCGCCACATTGAGCCGGAGGTGGTCGAGGTCTACGGCGAGGGTGTCGACGCCTGGATCGCGGACAGCGGCCGGCTGGCGGATCGGGTCGAACGCACCGGCGAGACCGTGTTCTGCTACACGCGCAGGGCAGAGCCTCTGCTTGCGACGCTTGAGGGCCGAGCCGGAATGCGCTATCTGCACAGGCCGGCCAACCTCGAGGACGTGTTCCTCAAGCTCACCGGGCGCGACTTGCGCGACTGATTGCAGACCGGGATGAACCTTCAGGACCCACTATGACCGCCGGGACCACCGCATCGCTTCCATGTATTTCCGGCGCCTGCCGTCCTGGTGTCGGACTCGACCCGGTCCTTCCGGGGCTGGAACGGGCTCCTGAATGAGAGCAAAGGACTTCGCCCTGCCCAGAGTCAGCCTGCGCTTCCTTCAGGTGTGGCGCAGGAATTTCCTGGTATGGCGCAAGCTCGCGATTCCCTCGATGCTGGGCAATCTCGCAGACCCCATGATCTACCTGCTTGGACTGGGCTACGGGCTGGGCAGCCTGGTGGGCAAGATCGACGGCTTGCCGTATATCACCTTTCTGGCGGCGGGAACGATCTGCTACAGCACGATGAACACTGCGAGCTTCGAAGCGTTGTACTCCGCCTTTTCGCGCATGCACGTGCAGAAGACCTGGGACGCGATCATGAACGCGCCGTTGAACCTGGACGACGTGGTCCTGGCCGAAGCCCTGTGGGCGGCGAGCAAGAGCTTTCTGTCGGGAACGGCGATCCTGATCGTCATCTGGGCGCTCGGGCTGAGCCAGTCGCCGCTCACGCTCTGGATAATCCCGCTCGCGCTTCTGATAGGTATCACTTTCGCCTCGCTGGGCCTGGTGATGAACGCACTGTCGCCGAGCTACGATTTCTTTCTCTACTACTTCACCCTGTTCGTGACACCGATGGTTCTCCTGTGCGGGGTGTTCTTCCCGGTAGACAGGCTGCCTGAAGTGCTGCAGGCGGTGTCCGCCGTACTGCCGCTGACCCATGCCGTGCAGCTGGTGCGCCCTCTCATAAGCGGAGCGGTTCCCGGCGACATTGTCCTTCACCTGCTGGTGCTCCTGGGCTACGCGCTGGCCGGCTTTTATGTCGCCCTTGTGCTGTCGCGGCGCCGCCTCCTCAAGTAGATCGAGCCGATGCAGCTGTTCGTCAAATCGCTGCACATCGTGTTCATGGTGACGTGGTTCGCAGGGCTGTTCTATCTCCCACGGCTGTTCGTGTATCACGCTCTGGCGACCGATCAAGAGGGCAGAGAGCGTTTCAAGATCATGGAGCGCAAGCTGTTCTTCGGGATCATGACCCCCGGCGCGGCGCTCACCATCGCTTCCGGAACATGGCTGTGGCTGGGCTGGGGCTTTGCCGGCGGCTGGCTCTACGCCAAGCTGGCCCTGGTTGCGGTGCTGGTGATTTATCACCTCTGGTGCGGCACGCTGTTGTCCGCTTTCAGGAGCGACAGGAACAGGCACAGCCATGTCTGGTACAGATGGTTCAACGAATTCCCGGTGCTGCTGCTGTTTGCGATCGTTTTCCTGGTGGTTCTGAAACCCTTCTGAGCCATGATCCGCCTCGGCTGCCTGTTGTTCGCTTTACTGCATGCCGCCGCGCTCGCGGGGGAACCCGCATCGGCGCGAATCCTGCTGCAGGTGTCTCCACTGGCCGGCTTTCAGTACCACGAGGGGAAGGCCGTGTGGGACGACATGAAGATCGGGGACCGGCTCACGCTTGTCCGCGAGCCTGCCAATCCGCACGACTCCAAAGCGGTGCGCGTCGAGTGGCAAGGCCGGATGATCGGCTACGTGCCGCGGGCCGAGAACGAGGCGGTGGCGCGGCAGCTCGACCACGGCAATCGGCTCGAGGCGCGAATCACCCGGCTGATGAAGCACCGCGACCCGTGGAAGCGCGTCGAGCTTGAGATCTACCTCCCGCTCTGAGCGCTACTTCGCCACCTGCCCGCGCGGGCTGGAGAGCGTGCTGGTAACGGAGCTTGAATCACTGGGCGCAACCGGGATCGCGATTGCCGAGGGCGGGGTCGGCTTCCAGGGCGAGGCTCGGACTGCCTATCGGGCGAATCTCCACAGCCGTTTCGCGAGCCGCGTCCTGTGGTCAGTGCTCTCGGGACGCTACCGAAGCGAAGACGACATCTATCTGGCGATCCGCGCCTGCGACTGGACTCGCTGCTTCGACGCAAGCCGCAGCATCCGGGTCAACGTTTCGGCGATTCGCAGTCCGCTCAGAAGCCTCGATTTTCTGACACTGCGTATCAAGGACGCTGTGTGCGACCGCTTCCGGGACGCGGGCGGCAGCCGCCCCGATGTGGACACGGCCAATCCCGACGTGCGAATCCACGCGTTCCTCACCGCCGAGGAATTCACCGTCTATCTGGATACCTCCGGAGAGGCGCTGTTCAAGCGCGGCTACCGTAGCCAGGCGAACGAGGCGCCGCTCAGGGAAAACCTCGCCGCCGGAATCGTCAAGCTGACCGGCTGGACGCCGCAAGAGGCCCTGCTCGATCCGATGTGCGGCGGCGCGACCTTCCTGATCGAGGCCGCGCTGGCGGCGCGCGGTGTGCCGCCAGGCGCGAACCGCGGGTTCGGATTCCAGAAGCTGAAGGACTACGACCCGATGATCTGGGAAAGCGTACAGGACGAGGCCCGTGCCGATCGCGCACCGGATTCGCTGCGAATATTCGGATCGGATCGCTCGGCTCGGGCGGTGGAATCGGCCCGCCGCAACATCGCCAGCGCCGGGTTGACGGATGCGGTGCATCTCGCGCAGGTTGATGCGCTGGCAATCGCCCCGCCCGCCGAGAGCGGCGTGCTGATCATGAATCCCCCCTACGGCGTGCGCATGGGTGATGAAGATCGTCTCGCAGAGTTCTATCCCAGGCTCGGAGACTCGCTGAAACGGCGCTTCGCCGGCTGGCGCGCCTACATCTTCACCGCGGACCTGCGGTTGCCCAAGCTGATCGGCTTGGCACCCTCGAAACGCATCCCGCTGTTCAACGGCGCGCTGGAATGCAGGCTTTACGAGTTCAGGATTGTGGCGGGGTCGATGCGGAGAAGATAGGCGCGAGGCAGGAGGCTCCACGCCCCGGGACGAGTTCTACAACGTCAGGCGCCGCCTCCGGCGGCTTCCTCGATCTCGTGCCTCGAACCCCGCGCCTCGGGCCTTCACCTAGACGATATTCAGGTGATCGAGGCCGGACAGTACGTCCTTGTCCTTGGCCTCCCTGCCGTGCAGCTTGATCTGCAGCCGCAACTCGTTCATCGAGTCGGCGTTACGGATGGCGTCCTCGTAACTGATCAACCCCGCCTCGTACAGGTCGAACAGGGCCTGGTCGAAAGTCTGCATCCCGAGTTCCCGCGACTTCGCCATGATGGCTTTGATCTCGTGCACTTCGCCCTTGAAGATCAGGTCCGAGATCAGCGGAGAGTTGAGCAGGATCTCGATCGCGGCGGCGCGGCCCTTGGTTTCCCGTTTCGGTATCAGTCGCTGCGAGATCATCGCCTTGAGGTTGAGTGAAAGATCCATCAGCAACTGGGCACGGCGCTCTTCCGGGAAGAAGTTGATGATCCGGTCAAGCGCCTGGTTCGAGCTGTTGGCGTGCAGTGTTCCCATGCACAAGTGGCCGGTTTCGGCGAACGCGATCGCGTGATCCATCGTCTCGCGGTCGCGGATCTCCCCGATCAGGATCACGTCGGGAGCCTGGCGCAGGGTGTTTTTCAACGCCGCTGCCCAGGATTCGGTATCCACGCCCACTTCACGCTGGGTGATCAGGCAATTCTTGTGATCGTGCACGTACTCGATCGGGTCCTCGATCGTGATGATGTGGCCGTAGCTGTTCTCGTTGCGGTAACCGACCATGGCCGCGAGCGTGGTCGACTTGCCGGAGCCGGTCGCGCCTACCACCAGAACGATCCCGCGCTTGGTCATCACCACGTCCTTCAGCACCGGCGGCAGTCCGAGGTCCTCGAACTTCGGGATGGCGGTGGTGATGGTCCTCAGTACGATTCCGACGCGCGCCTGCTGCACGAACGCGTTCACCCGGAAGCGGCCGATGCCAGGCGGGCTGATGGCGAAGTTGCATTCCTTGCTTCCTTCGAACTCCTGTGCCTGCTTGTCGTTCATCAGGGCCCGAGCCAGTTCCTGGGTGTGCTGCGGCGTCAGGCTCTGGTTCGACACCGGTGTCATCTTGCCGTCGAGCTTGAACGCCGGCGGGAAGCCCGCGGTTATGAAAAGGTCCGAAGCCTTCTTCGCGACCATGGCGCGCAACAACTCGTGCACAAACTTGATTGCCTGGTCTCGTTCCATGACTGGTCTCCTGCGAAAGCGATCGGTCGGCGGCGCGCGGATTTACATGAAAGCGTCTTTGTTGGCCGCCTTGGCGCGGGCTTCATCCTTGCCGACGAGATTGCGCCTGACCAGTTCGGTCAGATTCTGATCGAGTGTCTGCATTCCGATGGACTGGCCGGTCTGGATCGCGGAGTACATCTGGGCAATTTTCGCTTCGCGTATCAAATTGCGGATGGCGGGCGTGCCGATCATGATTTCGTGCGCGGCGACACGGCCGCTGCCGTCCTTGGTCTTGCACAGCGTCTGGGAAATCACCGCCCGCAGCGACTCCGACAGCATCGCCCTGACCATCTCCTTCTCGGCCGCGGGAAAGACGTCGATGACCCGGTCGATAGTCTTCGCTGCGGAACTCGTGTGCAGCGTGCCGAATACCAGGTGGCCGGTCTCCGCGGCGGTGAGCGCCAGGCGGATGGTCTCGAGATCGCGCATCTCGCCGACCAGGATCACGTCCGGGTCCTCGCGCAACGCGCTGCGCAGCGCATTATTGAACGACAGCGTGTGGGGCCCGACCTCGCGCTGGTTGATCAGGCATTTCTTCGACTCGTGAACAAACTCGATCGGATCCTCGACTGTCAGTATGTGGCCGTACTCGTTGTCGTTGATATGGTTGACCATCGCCGCCAGCGTAGTCGACTTGCCAGAGCCCGTAGGCCCTGTCACCAGGACGATCCCGCGCGGATACTCGGAGATCTCCTTGAAGATCGCCGGAGCCTTCAGCTCCTCAAGGTTCAGCACCTTGGACGGAATGGTCCGCAACACCGCGCCGGCGCCACGCTGCTGGACGAAGGCGTTGACCCGGAAGCGCGCAAGGTTGGGAATCGCGAAGGAAAAGTCACACTCGAGGTTCTCCTCATAGAACTTGCGCTGCCCGTCGTTCATGATGTCGTACACCATCGCGTGTACGTCCTTGTGTTCCATCGGCGGCAGATTGATCCGCCGCACGTCACCATGCACCCGGATCATCGGCGGCAATCCAGCCGACAGATGAAGGTCGGAGGCTTTGTTCTTGACTGCGAAGGCGAGGAGCTCGGAGATGTCCATCTATAATCCGTTCGACGAGTTGGACCGCGGCGCGCTAAGCGCCGGAGCAGCACCACGGGTGGGCGAAAAGTCTTTGTGCAATCGGTGCTTAGCGTTAATAGCGCGAGAAGATTATGACAACAATAAGCACCCGGTTGCAAGCTGTGCGGGCCAGAATAAAGCAGGCTGCCATGGCCGCCGGACGCAGCCCCGAGGACATTCTCCTGGTCGCCGTGAGCAAGGCCTTTCCTGCGCAAGCCATCAAGGACCTGCACGAAGCGGGCCAGAGAGACTTCGGCGAGAACTACCTCCAGGAAGCGCTGGCCAAGATCGAAGCGTTGCGCGATCTTCCGATCGAATGGCACTACATCGGTCCGATCCAGAGCAACAAGACCCGGCAGATCGCGGAGCGGTTTTCCTGGGTGCATTCAGTTGATCGTCTGAAGATCGCGCAGCGCCTTTCCGAGGCGCGTCCGGCCTCGGCGGGACCGCTCAATGTATGCATCCAGGTCAACCTGAGCGGCGAAGCGTCCAAAGGCGGGGTGTCCCCGGCCGATGCGCCCGCCCTCGCTCGCGAGATTGCGCGGCTTCCCCGCCTGAAACTGCGCGGCCTGATGACCATTCCGGAACCGACTGGCGACGTGGTGGTTCAACGATCGCGCTTCCGTCTTCTCCGCGAACTGAAGGACCGCATCGTCGCTTCCGGGCTGCCAATGGATTCGCTGTCGATGGGAATGTCCCACGATCTCGAGAGTGCAATCGCCGAGTGCGCCACGATGGTTCGCGTGGGGACGGCGATCTTCGGCGAACGCAACACGGACCGATGATCGGAGAGTGATGGCGAACCCTTCACTGTCTTGCGGCTGGCGCAGCCGCCAACCTATACTGCCCGCTCCCTGCGCGGCTTGCGCCGGTACAACATCATCAGCGGAGGATCAGATGACTGCGAGTGGAACCCTCAGGGCATCCCTCATCGCGCTGCTGCTTGCGCCGTCCCTGGCGCTGGCGGAGGGGGGAATGATCAACGCCTACCAGACAGTGGACGTCAACCTCCCGGCGGCCGAGGTCTGGGACAGGATCAGGGTATTTGACGGGCTGGCCGGCTGGCACCCCGTGTTCTCGGAGGTAGTGCTGCTCAGCGGCGAGAACGAATCGCCGGGTGCGACGCGCCGGCTCACAGTGAAGGACGGCCCGTCCTTCGAGGAGGAATTGCTCGAACTGGACGACGAACGAATGAGGTTGCGCTACAAGATCATCGGCGAGAATGAACTGCCGATCGACACCTACGACTCGACGATCCAGGTCGTGAAAACCGGCCCCGGTCGCTCGTCGGTCCTCTGGCGCGGAAGTTTCAAGGCCAAACCCGGCAACAAGGACGAGGACATGATCAAGTTCATCGAAGGCGTATACCGCGCCGGACTGGACAACCTCAAGCGGCCGGTCGAGTAGGACGCTTTGCGATGTGGCTCCGGCCTGGAGCCCCATCGCCGGCAACAGCGAATGAGGATTCTTTTCGTCGGCGGCGGCAACATGGCTGGCGCCCTGATCGGCGGGCTTGTGCAGCAGGGATTTCCGGTCAGCGAGCTCGCGGTCGTGGATGTTTCCGCCGAGGCGCGCGCCCGGCTTTCCGCGCAGCACGGCGTGCGAACGGTCGCCGATCCGGGCGCCTTGGATGAAATCTTCGAGGTCGTGTTGCTGGCGGTCAAGCCGCAGCAAATTGCCGGCGTGTGCAAAGGCCTGTCCGGGAGGTTCAAGGGCGCGCTCGTGATCAGCATCGCCGCAGGAATCCGCACCGCGGATCTGGCGCGCTGGCTGGGGGGGCACACCCGGCTGGCGCGGGCCATGCCTAATACGCCGGCGCTGCTTCGTGCGGGCGTGTCCGGACTGTATGCCGCACCCGGGGCGAGTGCGCGGGATCGCGACGATGCCCAGCGCATCCTCGGTGCAGTCGGATCGGTGATATGGTTCGATAACGAAGGCGCGCTGGACGCGGTGACCGCGGTTTCCGGCAGCGGCCCGGCCTATGTGTTCTATTTCATCGAGTCGGTCGAAGAGGCGGCGCGCTCGCTGGGTCTGGATGCAGCCGCGGCGCGCAGGCTTGCCCTCGATACCTTTCTCGGCGCCGCCAAGCTGGCGTTCGAGGGTGAAGACCCGCCCGCCGTGCTCAGAGAGAAAGTGACTTCCAAGGGCGGAACCACCGAGCGCGCCCTCAACAGCCTCGACGCCGCCAGGGTCAAGGCGCATATCATCGCGGCGGTACGCGCCGCGGCGGACCGTGCACGGGAACTCGGCAACGAGCTCGGCAAGACCTGAATCGACACCTAATGAATCAGTCGCTCATTTTCCTGCTGGAGACTTTCCTCGGCCTGTTTGCGCTGGCCTTGCTGCTGCGCTTCTACCTGCAGGCCGTGCGCGCCCCAGCGCGCAATCCGCTCTCCAGTTTCATCGCCGCGTTGACCGATTTCGTCGTAATCCCGACTCGCCGCGCGATTCCCGGCCTGTGGGGCTACGATCTGTCCAGCCTGGTGCTGGCCTGGGCGGTGGAGATCGTGCTGGTCGGCATGGTCGTGACCCTCGGCGGCTACCAGATCGGCGCCTATCTCCTTCCCCTCCTGTTGCTGGCGGCCGCGAGGCTGCTGCGGCTTTTCATCTACATTGTGATGTTCGCCACCATTGTCCAGGCGGTGCTGAGCTGGGTAAATCCGTACAGCCCGGCAATGTCCATCCTCACCGGCATGACCCGGCCGTTCCTGCGTCTGTTCCAGCGCTACATCCCGCCGGTGGGCGGGATCGACCTTTCCCCGCTGTTCGTGCTGGTCGTGTGCCAGTTGATCCTGATGTGGCCGGTCCTGTCGCTGGAGACGGCGCTCAAGAGCGTTTTCGTACGGGCGCCTTGATCTGCTACCGCTACGACCGGGCCCGGGACGTCCTGTGGCTCAGCCTGCACGTCCAGCCCAACGCCAGCCGCAGCGAGTTCGCGGGGGTGCACGGAACGGCCCTCAAAGTGCGTGTTGCCGCTCCTTCAAGCGACTTCAAAGCCAACGCCCTGCTTGTTGATTTTCTTCGAAAAAGTTTCCACTTACCCCCGGGCAAGGTTATCATTACGCGAGGCAGTCGGTCCCGCGCCAAAGTGGTCGAAATCGCCGGGGGCGGGCCGCAGCTAGTTGCCCGAATCCGTGACCTTTGTGTCGATGACCACTGAACTCGAGAGTCAAGTTGCGCAATACCAGCAATGGCGCGAGGAACTGCGCCGCTGCATCGAGTCCTATCAGACCTGGCTTGAAACCCATGGTCATGCCGACATCCAGAAGAGCCTGCGCATCTACGACCTGGCGGAGAGCCTGCGCAACGATCGCATGATTCTGGCCTTCCTGGCCGAGTTCTCGCGCGGCAAGACCGAGTTGATCAACGCGATGTTCTTCTCGGACTTCAAGCAGCGCCTGCTGCCCTCCGATGTGGGGCGCACCACCATGTGCCCTACCGAGATCTTCTACGATCCGACCGACGAGCCTTACATCCGTCTGCTGCCGATCGAGACACGCCGCAACGAGGAGAGCATCTCTGCCCTCAAGCACAAGCCGGTCGAGTGGGTGAAGGTCAAGCTCGACCTTGGTTCTCAGGACGAAATGTCCAAGGCCCTGGCGAGCCTGGCGGAAACCAAGTCGGTGACGGTGGAAGAGGCAAGCGCGCTGGGACTTCTCGACCGCTCGGAGTTCGTCACTACCACGATCATGCTCAAGCAGGGAAGCCGCATCGACATCCCCTGCTGGCGCCATGCCATGGTCAACTACCCGCACCCGCTGCTCAAGAATGGTTTGGTGGTGCTCGACACCCCGGGGCTCAATGCGCTGGGCACCGAGCCGGAACTGACTCTGTCCATGATTCCCAACGCCCACGCGGTGCTGTTCCTGCTGGCGATGGACACCGGCGTCACCAAGTCGGATCTGGAAGTGTGGCAGAAGTACGTGCGCGATTACGTGACCAGGCGCATTGCCGTTCTCAACAAGATCGATCTCATGTGGGACGACCTCAACAGCGACCCCGAGATCGAAAGCCGGATCCAGCGTCAGCTCGAGGAGACCGCCAGCATTCTCGAAGTGCCTCACGACCACGTGATCGCGCTGTCTGCCCAGAAAGCCCTGGTGGCGCGCATCCGCGGCGATGATGTGCTCTTGCGGCGAAGCCGAATCGAGCAACTCGAGCGGCTGCTCGCCGACGAAGTCATCCCTTCGAAGCAGCAGATCCTGCGCAGCGCGGTCTCTCGCGAGATCGGCGGGATGGTCGAGACCTCGCTGAATACCGTGATCAGCCAGCTCGACTCGGCACGCGGCGAACTGCAGGAGATGTCGCGGCTTTCCGGCAAGAACCGCGATCTGGCAAAGGTGCTTCTTGGCAAGCTGGAAGGCGATCGCAACGAGTACCTGCGGCACATGGAAACCTTCAAGACCTCGTACGGCGTCGTCCTGAAACAGGGGCAGGCGCTGCTTGCCACGCTCGACGAGGAGCGGCTGAACGATATCCTCAACAAGAGCGTGCAGGCGATGGAGGATAGCTGGACCACTGCCGGACTGATGCGCAGCATGCAGGCGCTGTTCGACACGTTCTCGCGCCAGGCGGAGAAGATCCTCGCTTTTGCCGCCGAAACCCGCGGTTTCGTCGACAACGTGTACGCCCAGTTCCACAGGCAGTACGGCTTCAAGAAGCTCACGCCGCCGGCGCTGAACCTCGAGCGGCATATCCTGAGGATGCACTCCCTGCAGCAGAGCACAGAGCGCTTCTGCCGCGACCCGGTCAACGTGCTTGGCCGCGAGAAGCATTTCGTCATCCGTCGCTTCCATCGCGAACTGGTCGGCCAGGGGCTGCAGTTGTTTCGAGACGTCCGCGGCGAGCTCGACGGCTGGCTCAAAGGCGCCTTGACCCCCTTGTCGGCGCAGCTCAGGGAGCACCAGAAGCTGCTGGAGCACCGGGTGGAGGGCCTGCGCAAGATTGCCGGCGACATCAACTCGCTGCAGGAGCGGGTGCGCCACTTGGAGAAGCTGCAGCTGTCGCTGGGCAAGCAGGTCGAAGAGTTGACCCGCATCCGCGACACGCTCAACGCCGAACCGTCGGCGGCAAGATTCGCCAAGGTCGCCTGACGTCAGGCACGGGGGCGAAGGCTCCAGACCCTGGCGCCGAGGCGGAAGTCGATCCCCCGCCCCAGGGCGGCGCCTCGCGCCTCACACCAGGATTATGTCGTACTGCTCCTGGCTGTAGACCGTCTCGACCTGCAGCGAAATCGGCTTGGCGATGAACTCCTCCAGCATCGCCAGGCCCGGCGACTCCTCGTCGAGGAACAGGTCAATCACTTTCTGCGAAGCAAGGATGCGGAACCCCCGCGCGTCGAACTGACGCGCCTCGCGCAGCAGCTCCCTCAGGATCTCGTAGCAGATCGTCTGCGCAGTCTTGACCTCGCCGCGCCCGTGGCAGATCGGACAGGGTTCGCACAGTATGTGCGCCAGGGATTCGCGGGTGCGCTTGCGCGTCATCTCGACCAGCCCGAGCTGGGTGAAGCCGTTTACCGTGACCCGCGTGCGGTCGAGCGCGAGCGCCTTCCTGAACTCCGACAGCACGGCCTCGCGGTGGACTTCGTTGTCCATGTCGATGAAGTCGACGATGATGATCCCGCCCAGGTTTCTCAGGCGCAGCTGCCGGGCGATGACATGCGCCGCCTCCAGGTTGGTCTTGTATATGGTGTCGTCGAAGTTGCGTCCGCCGACGAAACCACCGGTGTTGACGTCGATGGTGGTCAGCGCCTCGGTCTGGTCGATGATGAGGTAGCCGCCCGACTTGAGCGGCACCCTGCGGGCCAGCGCGCGTTCGATCTCCTCGTCCACGCCGTACATTTCGAACAACGGTCGCTCGCCGCTGTAGTGCTGGATGCGATCGGCGAAACGCTGGATGTATTCCCGGGCGAACTCATCCATCTTCTGGAGGGTTTCGCGCGAATCCACAAGGATGCGATCGCAGCCGCGGTTGAGGAAGTCGCGCAGCACTCGCAGGCTCAGATTCAGGTCCTGGTACAGCAGCACCGGCGGCTCGGCCACCCGGGCCGTATCCTGGATCCCGGTCCACAGCTTGCGCAGATACTCGACGTCCGCTGCCAGTTCCAGCTCGCTCGCGGTCTCGGCCATCGTGCGGATGATGAAGCCGCCGCTCTCGTTGTCGGCCAGGAGGTGTTGCAAGCGTTCCTTGAGAAGGGTGCGCTCCGCCTCATCCTCTATCCGCTGCGAAATGCCGATGTGCGATTCCTGCGGCAGATAGACCAGCAGCCGGCCGGCAATACTGATCTGGGTGGAAAGCCGCGCTCCCTTGGTGCCGATCGGGTCCTTGATAACCTGCACCAGCAGCTTCTGTCCCTCGTGCAGGACTTTCTCGATCGGCTTGGACTCGCCGTGGTTCTGGCGGTGTCCCCAGAGGTCCGCCACGTGAAGAAAGGCGGCCCTGTCCAGGCCGATCTGCACGAAGGCCGACTGCATTCCCGGCAGGACGCGTGATACCTCTCCGAGATAGATGTTCCCGACCAGCCCCCGGCTCGAGGCGCGCTCCACGTGCAGTTCCTGGGCAACGCCCTGCTGCATCACCGCCACGCGCGTCTCCTGCGGCGTGACGTTGATCAGGATCTCCTCGTTCACAGCGTGCGGTAGCCGAAGGCAGAAAGCAGTCTCGCGGTCTCGAATACCGGCAGGCCGACGACTCCGGTATAGCTGCCCGAGATGTGCTCGATGAACATCCCGGCTTTGCCCTGGATTCCGTAGGCGCCCGCCTTGTCGAACGGCTCCCCGGTGGCGACGTAGCGCCTGATCTCGTCGTCCGAGAGCTGCTTGAAACGGACCGTGGTTTCGGACATCGCGTCCTCCATGCGGTCGTTGAACTTCACCACTACCGCCGAATACACGAAATGGGTGCTGCCGGAAAGCCGCTTCAGCATCGCCACCGCGTCTTCGCGATCTTTCGGCTTGCCGAGGATTTCGTTGCCGAGCGCCACGGTGGTGTCCGCGGCCAGCACGGGGTGGCGCATCAGCCGCCGCTGCTCGAGGCGGGTCCAGCCGGCTTCCGCCTTCAGCTTGGCGAGCCGCATAGCGTAATCGCGCGGCGTTTCGCCGGAAAGCGCCGTCTCGTCGAAGTCGGCTTCGCGCCCGGCACCTTCGCGCAGCAGCAGCATCTCGAAATTCACTCCCATCTGCTTCAGGAGGTCACGTCGGCGCGCACTGCGCGATGCCAGGTAGATGTGTCGCTCGAGGGAGGCCACGCTTATACGCTGTTGTTCGACTCCGCGGCCGAGCCGCTATTGCCTGTGGTAAGGATGGTTACGAATGAGCGACGCGCAGCGATAGAGCTGCTCAGCCAGACCTACGCGCACCAGCGCGTGCGGCAAAGTCAGCGACGACAGAGACAGCACGAGATCGGCAGATCGCTTCAACTGGTCGTCAAGACCATCAGCACCGCCGATGATGAAGCATACATCACGTCCTTCCCTCATCCAGGTTTCCAAGTGTTTCGAAAACTGGACCGTCGCCAGGGACTTGCCCCGCTCATCCAGGGCTATTCTGACACTTCCTCCCGGTATCGCGGCAAGAATACGGGCTTTTTCCTCCGCCTGAGCGTGCTTGCGCTGCCCGGGGCTGTCTCCGCTGCGCCGCGCCGCCTTGATCTGGTGGAGCTGCAACCGCAGCTCGCCGGGCATGCGCCGGGCATAGTCTTCGTAGCCGGCCTCGACCCAGACGGGGGCCTTGTGGCCGACCGTAAGGATGTGCAGTTTCAGGGCACTAGTGCGCGGCCGAACGGCCGGGCAACTCCTTCAGCCGGGCCGCCGGATGCGGCAGCGGAGGCCTGCCGCCCCAGAGCTGTTCCAGGTTGTAATAGGCGCGCACCGCTGGCTGCATGACGTGCACGATCACCTCGCCCAGATCCACCAGGACCCACTCTCCGGAACGCTCGCCCTCGACGCCGTGGACTTTCGCCCCGATCGCCTTGAGTTTTTCCTGCACGTTACTGGCAAGTGCCCGCGCCTGCCTCGTTGATTCCGCGCTGGCAACTATGATGATGTCGAACAGCGGGGTCATTTTCGTGACGTCGAGAACGACGACGTCCGTGGCCTTGATATCTTCCAGCGCCTCGATGGCGGCCTTGCGGATTGCTTCAGTGTGCATTGACTGTCCGGTAGAGGCGATGGCTTTCAATATACGCGATCACGGGATCGGGCAGGAGGTAACGCAGGCTTCCGCCGCCAGCTATGAGCTCGCGCAGCGCGGTCGCCGAAACATCGAGCGCGGTGAGTTCGTGGGTGAAGATGCGTCCGGCCGGCTCGAGCCTGGCGGCGGCGAGATCGGGCAGGTGGCGGCGAACGTATTGGGACTTCAGCGGGCCCGGCAGAGAAGCGGCAAGCTGGTCCAGTGGATAGCCCGGTCGACGGGCGACGACGACGTGGGCCAGATCCAGTACCTCATTCCAGCGGTGCCAGGTCGTCAACGCCACGAACGCGTCAGCGCCCATCAGCAGGCACAGCGGCCGGTCGCCGATCTCGATCCGGATTTCGCTCAGCGTGTCGTAGCTGTAGCTTGCGCCATCGCGCCTGAGCTCCCTGTCGTCGACCCTGAAGCGCGGGTTGCCGGCGATCGCCAGCTCGACCATTCTCAGCCGGTCCTCGGCCGGGGCTCTCGGCGGGCCACGATGCGGCGGGACCGCGGCTGGGACGAAGCGCACCTCGCTGAATGCAACCGCGTCCGCCAGCTCCTCGGCAAGCCTGAGGTGCGCATAGTGAATCGGGTCGAAAGTGCCGCCGAGCACTCCGATCGGTCGAGGGGAGCGGTCGGGCGGATAGTCGGTCTGAATGCGCTGTGCCACCCAGGTCACTGCGCGCCACAGCGCGCCAGCCCCGCCATACCACCACGCTGCGTGCCGAAAGCCTGACTCCTCATAGCATGATTCGGCGGATGTCGGACAGCACCGCGTTCAGGTAGGTGATGAACCGCGCGCCCTGGGCGCCGTCCACCGCACGGTGATCGTAGGACAGCGACAGCGGCAGCATCAGGCGCGGTACGAATTGCGCATCCTTCCATACCGGTTTCATCGTCGCCTTCGACACCCCGAGGATCGCGACCTCAGGCGCGTTGATGATCGGGGTGAAGTGGGTTCCGCCGATCCCGCCCAGGCTGGAAATTGAAAAAGTGCCGCCCTGCATGTCCCCTGCAGAGAGCTTGCCGTCGCGCGCACGGCCACTGACTTCGCCCAGTTCTTTTGCCAGCTGCAGTACGCCCTTCTGGTCGACGTTGCGGATAACCGGCACCACCAGTCCGCCGGGAGTGTCCACCGCCACACCGATGTGGTAGTAGCGCTTGAGAACAAGCGCATCGCCTTCGGGGGCGATCGAGGAATTGAACTCCGGGTGATGCTTCAGAGCCGCCACCGCCGCCTTCATGATGAACGCCAGGGGCGTCAGCTTCACACCCTGCTTCTGGGCCTCGTCGCCCATCTGCCTGCGGAAGGCTTCCAGCTCGGTGATGTCGGCTTCGTCATTCTGGGTGACATGCGGAATGTGGACCCAGTTGCGATGCAGGGCGGGACCGGAGATTTTCTTGATGCGAGGCAGTGCCTGTTTCTCGACGGGGCCGAACTTGGCAAAGTCCAGCGTCGGCCACTGTGGCAAGGCCAGCGAGATGCCGGCACCGGATCCCGCCGGGGCAGTGGCGCCGCTCATCGCGTTCTTGACGAAAAGCTGTATGTCCTCCTTGAGGATGCGGCCCTTGGGTCCGGATCCCTTGACCTTGCCGAGATCGACGCCCAACTCCCGCGCAAAGCGTCGCACCCCGGGACTGGCGTGCGCGGCAGCGAAACCAGCCTCATCGATTGGCGCGACCTGCGGCGCGGGGGTCGGCGCGGCGGGCGCAACAGGGGCGGGTGCTGCGGCGGGCGCCGGCCTCGGTGGCGCCTCGGGGACGGATGCGGGCGTTCTTGCCGCCGCCGCTTCGACAGGCTTCGTCGCCGCGGTGCCGGCCTCGCCAACCTCGACCACCAGTATCGGCGCGCCCTCAGACACCTTGTCGCCGACCTTGACCTTCATCTGCTTGACCACGCCGCCGACCGGCGATGGCACATCCATCGTCGCCTTGTCCGATTCGAGCGTGATCAGCGAGTCCTCGGCCTTGATCACATCGCCCGGCTTGACCAGTACCTCGATGACCGGAACGCTCTTGAAGTCCCCGATGTCGGGAACCAGGACGTCTCTCAGGCTGCCCATTTCTCTCCCCCTGAACTCGTGGCCCTTGTTCGTCCGGGGCGGCGTCAGACCGTCACGGGGTTGGGCTTTTTCGGATCGATGCCATACTTCTTCATCGCCTTGGCTACCGTGCTTGCCGGCATGGCGCCGTCTTCTGCCAGCGACTTGAGCGTCGCCACGACGATGTAGCTGTGATTCACCTCGAAGAAGCGCCGCAGCTTCTCGCGTGTGTCGGAGCGCCCGAACCCGTCGGTTCCCAGGACATGGTAGCGGCCGGGCACCCAACGGCGAATACCGTCCGCGAATATGCGCATGTAGTCGGTCGCGGCGATCACCGGGCCGCGACGCCCCTGCAGGCGCTGCTCCACGTGCGACTGTCGCGGTTTGTCCTCGGGATGGAGCAGGTTCCAGCGCTCGGTGTCGATGCCGTCGCGCCGCAGCTCGGTAAAGCTCGGGCAGCTCCAGACGTCGGCGGCCACGCCCCAGTCCTTCTCCAGCAGTTCCGCCGCGGCGATGACCTCGCGCAGGATGGTTCCGCTGCCGAGCAGCTGCGCGCCGGGGGACTTCTTGCCGGCCTTTGCCTCCGAGAACAGGTACATCCCCTTGAGAATGTCCTTCTCCACGCCCGAGGGGATCGCCGGGTGGCGGTAGTTCTCGTTCATCACGGTGATGTAATAAAACACATCCTCCTGGTCCTGATACATCCGTCGCAACCCGTCGTGGACGATGACCGCCAGCTCATAGGCGAACGTCGGGTCGTAGGAGACGCAGTTCGGGATGGTGGAGGACAGGAGGTGGCTGTGGCCGTCTTCATGCTGCAGGCCTTCGCCGTTCAAAGTGGTGCGCCCGGCCGTGCCGCCCATCAGGAAGCCGCGAGCGCGCTGATCGCCTGCGGCCCAGGCCAGGTCGCCCACGCGCTGGAAGCCGAACATGGAGTAATAGATGTAGAACGGGATCATCTGCACGCCGTGCGTCGAATACGATGTCGCCGCTGCGATCCACGACGAAATCGCGCCAGGCTCGTTGATTCCCTCCTGGAGAATCTGCCCGTGCTTGTCCTCCTTGTAGAACATGAGCTGATCGGCATCCTGCGGAGTGTATAGCTGGCCCACCGAGGACCAGATCCCGAGCTGCCGGAACATGCCCTCCATGCCGAAGGTGCGCGATTCGTCGGGCACGATCGGCACCACGCGGTTGCCGATCTTCTTGTCCTTGACCAGGACGTTGAGAAGCCGCACGAACGCCATGGTGGTGGACAGCTCGCGATCTTCCGAGCTCTTGAGCAGTGCCTCGAAGGCCGACAGCGGCGGCAGCTCGATCGGGTCGGCTTTCTGCCGCCGGGCGGGGAGGTAGCCGCCCAGCGCCTCACGGTGCCTGCGCATGTACTCCAGCTCCGGCGAACCGGGTTCGAAGTTTATGAACGGCACTTCATCGAGCTTGTCGTCGGGGATGGGAACGTCAAAGCGGTTGCGAAACGCCTTGAGCGACGTGGTTCCCATCTTCTTCTGCTGATGGGTGATGTTCTGCGCCTCGCCGGCCTCGCCCATGCCGTAGCCCTTGATGGTCTTGGCCAGGATCACCGTGGGCTGGCCCTTGTGTTTGACCGCAGCCGAGTAGGCGGCATAGATCTTGTGGGGATCGTGGCCGCCGCGGTTCAGGCGCCAGATGTCGTCGTCGGTCATGTTCGACACCATCTCCAGCAGCTCCGGATACTTGCCGAAGAAGTGCTTGCGCACGTAGGCGCCGTCCTTCGACTTGAAGGTCTGGTACTCGCCGTCCACGCATTCCTCCATGCGCTTCAGCAGCAGCCCCCTGGTGTCGCGGGCGAGCAGCGGGTCCCAGTAGGACCCCCAGATAACCTTGATCACGTTCCAGCCGGCGCCGCGAAAGTCCGCTTCCAGTTCCTGGATGATCTTGCCGTTGCCCCTGACCGGACCGTCGAGGCGCTGCAGGTTGCAGTTGACGACGAAGATCAGGTTGTCGAGCTTCTCTCGCGCCGCAATGCCGATCGCTCCCATGGATTCCGGCTCGTCGCATTCGCCATCGCCGAGGAAGCACCAGACCTTGCGGCCCTCCGCCTCGGCGATGCCGCGGTCCTGCAGGTACTTCATGAACCGGGCCTGATAGATCGCCATGATCGGCCCCAGCCCCATCGACACCGTCGGAAACTGCCAGAAGTCGGGCATCAGCCAGGGATGCGGGTAGGACGACAGGCCTCTGCCGTCGACTTCCTGGCGGAAGCCGTCCATCTGCTCCGCGGTGAGTCTGCCGAGCATGAACGCCCGGGCGTACACGCCCGGCGCCGAGTGTCCCTGAACGAACACGAGGTCGCCGCCATGGTTATCGGATGGCGCGTGCCAGAAGTGATTGAAACCCACGTCGTACAGCGTCGCTGCCGAGGCGAAGCTGGCGATATGGCCGCCGACATTGGTGTCCTTGTTGGCACGCACCACCATCGCCACCGCATTCCAGCGCACGTAGGAGCGGATCCGGTGCTCGAGTTCGTGGTCGCCCGGTGACTTCTCCTCCAGTGCTGGCGGAATGGTGTTGATGTAGGGTGTGTTGGCGCTGAACGGCAGCGAAACTCCGCCGCGGCGGGCCTGCTCCAGCAGCTGTTCGAGCAGAAAATGAGCGCGCTCCGGCCCCTCGTACTTCAGGACCCCGTCAAGCGCATCCAGCCATTCCTGGGTTTCCTGAGGATCGCGATCAGGGAGTGCTGCCATCTGGATCTCCACCCTTGTGAGGCTTGGTATCAGCGCGCGGTGTTCTTGACGCCTGCCGCATTGCGAAAAATTATAGCATCCGAACTCACAGAAATAGGCTAACTAACAGCTATTTATAAGTTTTTCGGCATATATTCCATGCCTCCTGAAGTTCATCTCTTTTCCGGAGGCACTCGTCCGAGGAGATAGAACTCGTCGTTGGCGCGCAGGTTTATCAAGTGAGCCATCCGGTTCGACAGCGCGAAAAGGCCGGTGATCGCGCCGATGTCCCAGACGTCTTCATGCGAAAAGCCCTGCTCGAGCAGTCTTGCATGGTCATCGTCTGAGATGAGTTCCGGGGTGCGGGCGAGCTTGACGGCGAAGTCGAGCATCGCTTTCTGCCGCGGAGAGATATCCGCCTTGCGGTGATTCACGGCCACCTGGTCGGCGACATGCGGGTTCTTCGCGTAGATACGAAGGATGGCGCCGTGGGCCACTACGCAGTATGGGCACTGGTTCACCCCGCTGGTCGCCACCACGATCATTTCCCTTTCTGCTTTGCTCAGCCCCGACTGCCTGAGCATGAGGGCGTCGTGGTAGGCGAAGAACGCGCGAAATTCCTCTGGCCTGTGCGCCAGCGTCAGGAAGACGTTGGGAACGAACCCGGCCTTGTCCTGGACCTCGAGTATTCGGGCGCGAACATCCGCCGGCAGCTCTTCCAGTTTCGGGACAGGATACCTGCTGATCGGCTGCGTCATCGCCTCGCTCTGGTAGATGAGTGAATGAGTGAATGCGTGAAGGGCAAAAACACGATGGCTCTTGCGTAGCTCGAAACGGCCTGTCTCTTACCCTTCATTCCTTCACCCTTCACGCCATCAGGCCGTGCGTCAGTCGTACTTGCGAAGGTCCTCGATCACCTTGCCGTCGTTGGGCAGAGCACCGGGCGCAACCAGCTTCACCTCGCCTCTGAGCTTGGTGACTTCACGCAGCGATTCCGCGATCGATTGCGTCAGTATCTCGCTTGCGCCCTGCACCTCGCAGGTAAGCGTCATGCGGTCGTTCTTTTGCAGGTCGTGGTCCACTGAAAGCCGCGCCTTGGCGATCTCGGCGTGGCGCTTCACGACCAGATCCACCTGCGAGGGATGCACGAACATGCCTTTTACCTTGGTGGTCTGGTCGGCTCGGCCCATCCACCCCTTGATCCGGCGATTGGTCCGACCGCAGGGGCTCGTCCCCGGAATCAGCATCGACAGGTCGCCGGTGCCGAAACGGATCAAAGGATATTCGTTCGACAATGCGGTGACGACCACCTCTCCGACTTCTCCTTCGGCCACCGGCTCGTTGCTGCCGGGGCGCACGATCTCGACCATCACGCCCTCGTCGATCACCAGTCCCGCCATCGGCTCGGTCTCGTAGGCGATGAGGCCAAGGTCCGCGGTCCCGTAGCATTGCCTGACTTCGATCCCCTGGCCCCTGAGCGACTCCCGCACCGTGGGCAGAAGCGCCTCGCCCGAGACCAGAGCCTTTTTCAGGCTCGAGACATCGGCCTTCAGTTCGCCCGCCTTGTCGAGAATGATCTTCAGGAACGAAGGTGTTCCGGCGTACCCGCTCGGTTTCAGGTCCGCGATAGTCTGAACCTGAAGTTCAGTCTGACCCGTGCCGGCGGGAAATACTGCGCAGCCGATTGCCTGGGCCGCGAGATCCATCATGAAACCCGCGGGCGTGAAATGATATGAGTAAGCGTTGTGCACCAGGTCTCCGCGCCGGAATCCTGCCGCCCATAATGCCCGGCCGAAGCGCCAGAAATCGCCTCGTGAGCCCTGAGGGTCGTAGATCGGTCCAGGGGAGGAAAAGATACGCCCGAGCGCACCGGACGGAACGGCCGTCATCCCGCCGAACGGCAGGTCCTGCCGCTGCAACGCGATGAGATCGGACTTGCGCGTGACCGGAATCCTCGACAGGCTCCGGCGATCGCGGATGCTGCGGGGGTCGAAGTCGCGAAGCAGGGTGCCGAAGTAGGGCGCACTGGACTTCGCGTGCTCTATCAGCCCGGGCAATGCGGCGAACAATGCCTGCTCGCGCTCATCCGGAGAGCGTGTCTCGAGATCGTCGTAGTAGTCCATGTTACGGCGAGGCGTGAAGCGTGAGGGGTGAGGGGAAAGAATGACGGATAACCGGCAGATGTCCCTGGTGCCCCGCGCCTAACGCCTCACGCCTCTCGGCCATCATGCAAGCCAGCGCTTGCGGCGTCGGTAATGCTTGGCGTCGCGGAAGCTCTTGCGTCCGCCGGTTGAAAGCCCAAGGTAGAACTCTTTGACGTCCTCGTTGCTGGCCAGGTCCCGGGCCGGGCCGTCCATCACTACCCGGCCGTTCTCCAGGATATAGCCGTATTCTGCGAACTTCAGCGCGATATTGGTGTTCTGTTCGGCAAGCAGGAAACTCACTTTCTCCTTCTGGTTGAGGTCGCGGACAATCCCGAATATCTCCTCGACCACCTGCGGAGCAAGACCCATCGACGGCTCGTCAAGCAGGATCATGCGCGGCCTTGCCATCAACGCGCGACCCACGACAGTCATCTGCTGCTCGCCCCCCGAGGTGTAGCCTGCGAGGCTCGCCCGGCGCTGCTTGAGGCGCGGAAAATAGCCGTAGACCTTTTCCAGGTCGGCGGCGATCTCCGCTCGCCGGGCGCTGCGGGTGAATGCTCCGGTCAGCAGGTTCTCCTCCACCGTGAGATGGGCGAAGCAATGGCGCCCCTCCATCACCTGCACGATGCCACGCTTGACCGCCTCGGAGGGATTCAGCTGGTCGATTCGCAGTCCGTCGAACTCGATCGACCCCTTGGTGACATCGCCGCGTTCGGCTCTCAGGAGATTGGAGATCGCCTTCAGCGTGGTGGACTTGCCGGCGCCATTGGCGCCAAGCAGTGCCACGATCCTTCCGTCCTGCACCTGCAGAGAGACGCCTTTCAACACCAGGATCACGTGATCGTAGATGACCTCGATGTTGTTCACCGTGAGCAACGAGGCCGGTGACGGCTTCGGCAGGTTCATTCGGTTGAAGCTCGGACAACTGCGCCGGAGTCAACGGCGCCAAGGGCAATCGCGCGATACCCTCCGCGTCGAGGCGCGCCGCGGCGCGCACCCAGCGCGATCTTGCTCATCCTTTAAGGCACGTCGGCTTCACGCCTTTCTCGGCGGCGTACTTCCTGGCCGCGTCTTCGACCATCGGGCGCAGGAGGCTGTTGTCGCCCTCTATCCAATCGGAAACGAACTTCCAGTTCCTGCCATCCCACTGATGGATGCGGCCGTGTCGAACTCCCTCGTGGTCGTCGCAGGACACTTTCAGGGGCTGCAGGATTCCGTCAAAGCCCAGTTGCTTGATGCGGCCCTGATCGAGGTTGAGGTTCTCGATACCCCAGCGTACCTGTTCTCCGGTGAGCGGCTTCTTGCCGAATCTGCCCTGGGCGGTGCGGATCGACTCGACAACCAGCATCGCATTGACCATGCCGCGGTTGTAGAGCACCTGGCCTACATCCTCCTTGGGTCCGGCGCCCTTGCCCTTGCCGTGCACGTTCCTGAGAATTTCGGCATGCACCGCGACCTGGCCGGCCGAGTGTTGCAGGGCGATCGAGTTGTAGCCCTTCGCATCCGACCCTGCGGGGAGCACGTCCTGCTCCGCGCCGGCCCACCAGACGCCGAACATGTGGTCGCGCGGATACCTGACAGCGACCGCTTCCTTGATCGCAGTGGAATTCATCACGCCCCAACCCCACAGCAGCACGTAATCAGGCCGGTTCTGCCGGATCTGCAGCCACGCCGCCTTCTGTTCCACGCCCGGGTGCGTGACCGGCAGCGTGAGCAGCTCGAACCCGTGACGCCTGGCGCGCTCAGTGAGCAGCGGAATGGGTTCCTTGCCGTACGGTGAGTCGTGGTAGACCAGCGCGATCTTCTTGCCCTTGAGCTTGTCCAGCCCGCCGTTCAGGTTGCCGATATGCTGGATGATGATGTCGGCGGCGGTCCAGTAGGTTCCCAGAAGCGGGAAATTCCACGGAAACACCCTGCCATCCACAGACTCGGACCGGCCGTAGCCCATGGTGATCAGGGGAATCTTGTCGGTGTATGTCTTCTCGGTGAGCGCATAGGTAATCCCGGTGGACAGCGGGTTGAACACCGCCGCTCCCGTGGGGCCTTTGCCCTTGAGGCGCTCGTAGCATTCCACGCCGCGATCGGTGGCGTAGCCGGTCTCGCATTCCTCGAAAACGATCTTGACGCCGTTGATACCGCCGTCACGCTCGTTCACCAGGTTCAGATAGTCCGCGAATCCGTTGGCGAAGGGGACGCCGTTCGGGGCGTACGGGCCGCTTCGATAGACCAGGGACGGGATGAACTGTTCGTTCGCCTGGGCGATCGCCCCGGTGGCCGCCGCCAGTGAGCTTGCTGCCACGGTTGCCAGCAGGAGTTCTCGGAGACTGGGGCTGTGCTTCATCGCGCTTCCTCCTCTCGGTGTGCTCGGTATGGTATCGCGGCCGGCGGCTGGCCGGGTCAGTAGGGGAACGGCCACAAACGCAGCTTTTCCTTGGCGATGCGCCACAGGCGGGCCAGGCCGAGCGGCTCGACGATCAGGAAAAATACGATCAGAGCGCCAAAAATCATCGCTTCCAGGTGAGAAATCATCGCCGTCGACAGCGCGATCCCGAACCACTGCGGCATCTGGTTGAGAAACAGCGGCAGCACGGTGATAAAGGCCGCGCCCAGCAAGCTGCCCAGGATCGAACCCAGTCCGCCGATGATAACCATGAACAGGATGCTGAAGGACCTGTTGATGTCGAAGGCCAGCGGCTCCCACGAACCGAGATGCAGAAAACCCCACAGCGCGCCGGCAACGCCGATGAAGAAGGAGCTCACTGCGAACGCCGAGAGCTTGGCGTACATCGGACGGATGCCGATGATTTCGGCGGCGACGTCCATGTCGCGCGTTGCCATCCAGGCGCGTCCAATGCGGCCGCGGACGATGTTCTTGGCGACTAGCGCAAACAGCACCAGGACCGTCAGGCACAGCAGGTACTTCCTCACCGGCGTGTCGAAGGTCAGCCCGAACAGGGTCACTGGCGGTGCGGTAATCGAACCGGAAGGGGTATTGTTGGTCAGCCACGCCACTCTGCTGAACACCCAGTCGAGCAGGAACTGCGAGGCGAGGGTCGCGACCGCAAGGTAGTAGCCCTTGAGCCTCAGGCTGGGAATGCCAAAGGCGATTCCGACCAGGGTCGCGACCCCGCCTGCAATCAGAAACGCGACCAGCGGGTTCAGATCCGGGATGCGGACGCACAGGTTGTAGGCGGCGTAAGCGCCCACGGCCATGAAACCGCCAGTGCCGAGCGAAAGCTGCCCGCAGTAGCCGACCAGGAGATTCAGCCCGAGCGCGGCGAGCGCCATGATCAGGAAGGGTATGAAAATGGCACGAAACAGGTATTCGCTGGAGATGAGCGGCACCAGGATGAAGCCGATCGCCAGCCACATCGCGAGGAAGAGGCGATCCTGGGCGATCGGGAACACCGCCTGGTCTGCGGCGTAGGACGTCTTGAATTGCCCGGCCTCGCGGTAGAGCACTGTTTCTCCTAGAACTCGTGAGGAGTGAGGGGTGAAGCGCGAGGGGGAAAAGTGCCGAGGATGCCCAGTGACTTCACCGCCGCCGTTTCGGGATCATGTCGCGGAGGTCTTCCGTCTTTTCTCTCCACTCTTTCCTCCTCAACCCTCACGTGCTCACACTCTGTCGATGTGCTTTTCGCCGAACAGGCCTTCGGGCCGCACCAGCAGGAACAGCAGTGCCAGAACGTAGGCGAACCAGTTCTCGATTCCACCGCCGACCAGCGGTCCCAGATAAACCTCGGAAAGCTTCTCCCCGGCGCCGATGATCAGCCCGCCGATGATCGCCCCGATGACCGATTCGAATCCGCCGAGGATCAGGACCGGCAGCGCTTTAAGCGCCACCAGAGACAGCGAAAACTGGACGCCAAGCTTCGAGCCCCAGACGATGCCGGCCACCAGCGCCACCAGCCCCGCGACCGTCCAGACGATGACCCATATGTAGTTCAGCGGGATTCCGACCGATTGCGCGGCCTGGTGATCGTCGGCGACCGCCCGCAACGCCCGGCCGATGCGGGTCCTCTGGAAGAAGATCGCCAGACCGGCGACCAAAACGCCGGCGATCAGCGCCGCCACCAGGTCCTCGCTGGGCACCAGTACCCCGCCGTCGAACACCGACTCGAACAGCATCAGCGATTTCTTGGGGATACCGACGTCGAGCATGTAGATGTCGCTGCCCCACACCGCCTGGCCAAAACCGTCCAGCAGGTAGGAAATGCCGATGGTCGCCATGAACAGGCTGATGCCGGGTTGATTCACCAGCGGCCTGAGCACCAGCCGCTCGATGAGCACGGCAAGCACAGCCATGATCACAACCGTGAGCGCCAAAGCGCCCAGAAACGGGGCGAAAGTGTCCCTCAGGAACTCCATCAGCCGCACCAGAGTCAGGGCGGCGAACAGCACCATCGCGCCCTGGGCGAAATTGAAGACCCCCGATGCCTTGAAGATCAGCACGAAGCCAAGGGCCACAAGCGAGTACAGCACTCCCGCCATCAGCCCGCCGATCAGGACTTCGACGAAGAATCCCATGGTCAGCTGGTAAGGCGGGAGGCGTGAGGCGCGAGGCGCTGGGAACGGCCCGCAGTTATCCTGGCACTTGCCAGCTCGCCGGCTCGGCAGCTCAACAACACCGTAAGCACACAGTTTTCCATGGGTAGTCCCGCCTCACGCCTCGCCGTCAATGTGCCACGCCCAGGTAGGCGTCGATCACTTCCTTGTTCGAGCGGATTTCCTCGGGCGTGCCGTCTCCGATCTTGCGCCCGTAGTCGAGCACCACGATCCGGTCGCAGATGTCCATCACCACGCCCATGTCGTGCTCGATCAGGACGATGGTCGTTCCGAACTCGTCGTTGACGTCGAGGATGAAGCGGCACATGTCCTGCTTCTCCTCGACATTCATGCCCGCCATCGGTTCGTCGAGCAGCAGCAGGTCCGGTTCCGCCGCAAGCGCACGGCCGAGTTCCACCCGCTTCTGCAGGCCGTAGGGCAGCCGGCCGACCGGCGTCTTGCGGATCGATTCGATCTGCAGAAAGTCGATGATGCCCTCGACCTTCATGCGGTGCTCGATCTCCTCCCGGCGTGCCTTGCCCAGGTAGAGGCACTGCCACAGGAAGCCGGCGTGCATCTTCAGGGTGCGGCCGGTCATGATGTTGTCGAGCACCGTCATGCCCTTGAACAGCGCGATGTTCTGAAAAGTTCGCGCGATCCCCCGGCTTGCCGCCTGATGCGGGCGCATCTGGTGCTGAGTGAGGCCCTTGTAGGTGACGGTGCCCTCGCTGGGGTGATACACGCCGTTGATGACGTTGAGCAGCGAGCTCTTCCCGGCGCCGTTCGGTCCGATGATCGCCAGGACCTCCCGGCGGCGAACGTGGAAGCTCACGCCGCTCAGCGCGTTCACTCCGCCGAACGAGAGCGAGATGTTGTCGACGCTGATTATGGGCTCGCCGAGAGTACGCGTCACACCCGATCCTTTGCGGTCTGCCTTGTTGTTTGCGCTCGCCGCCACGTCCTGTTCCCGCAATCGGCAAGCACCGCTTGCGGCGCCTAGGCCGCTTTGGCGGCGTAAGAGCCGGCCTTGACGTCGCAAACCCTGACTTCGGCCCGAACCGTGCCGGTGCGGCCATCCTCGAACCTTACCTGCGTCTCGATCCGGCAGCTGTGTGCCCCGCCATACAGGGCGGAGACCAGCGGCGCGTACTTCTCGCCGATGAAGCCGCGCCGCACCTTGCGGGTGCGGGTCAGCTCGTCATCGTCGGCGTCCAGCTCCTTGTGCAGGATCAGGAAGCGCCGGATCTGCGAGCCGGAAAGATGCGGTTCGCGGGCCAGGTCGGCATTCACCTTCTCCACGCACGACGCTATCAACTCGTACACCTGCGGCTTCGAGGCGAGGTCAACGTAGCCTGCGTACGCCAGACCGAGCTTCTCGGCCCAGTTGCCCACTGCCTGGACATCTATGTTCACAAAGGCGCAGACCATGTCTCGCCGGTCGCCGAAGCACACAGCCTCCTTCACGTACGGAAAAAACTTGAGCTTGTTCTCCAGGAACTGCGGCGCGAACAGGGTGCCGTCGTCGAGCTTGCCGACATCCTTGGCGCGATCGATGATCTTGAGGTGTCCGTCATCGTCGAAGAAGCCGGCATCCCCGGTCATGAAGTAGCCGTCGGGCGTGATCGACTCAACGGTGGCGTCCGGGCGCTTGTAGTACTCCTTGAGCATGCCCGGCGTCCTGACCAGGACTTCGCCGCTGGCTGCGACCTTCAGTTCCACACCCGGCAGCGGCTGGCCCACCGAGTCGAGCTTGGCCTCTCCGTCGGGTTGCTTGCAGACATACACCGCGGTCTCGGTCTGCCCGTAGAGCTGTTTCAGGTTGATGCCTATCGAGCGGTAGAAGCGGTGCAGGTCCGGACCGATCGCGGCGCCGCCGGTGTAGGCCACCCGGACTCGGCTCATTCCGAGCACGTTGCGCAGCGGACCGTACACCAGGAGGTCTCCCAGCAGGTATTGCAGGCGCGCGACGATCGGCACCGGCGTGCCATCCAGAATCTCGGCGCCGCAGCGCCGGGCCACGTTCATGAAATAGTGGAACAGCCACTTCTTGAGCCGCGCTGCATCATCCATGCGGATCATGACCTGGGTGAGCAGATTTTCGAATACCCGCGGCGGGGCGAAGTAATAGGTCGGGCCGATCTCGCGCAAGTCTGTCATCACGGTTTCCGAAGACTCCGGGCAGTTGACCGTGAAACCCGCCACCATCGCCTGTGCGTACGAGAACAGGTGGTCGCCAACCCAGGCCATCGGCAGATATGAAAGGACCGACTCGTCCTCGGTAAAGCGGTCGAACGAGACATCGCCGCTTGCGGCGGCGATGAACGAGCGGTGCGTATGGCACACTCCTTTGGGTTTGCCGGTGGTGCCCGAGGTGTAGAGGATCACGCAGATATCCCCGGCGCTGCCGGCATCGACTTCGCGCAGAAAGAACCCGGGATTCTTCTCGTCGAACTCGCGGCCGGCGATTCGCAGCTCGTCGTAGGGGATCAGCTGTGGCTGGGCGTAGTTGCGCAGTCCCCTCGGGTCGTCGTAGCAGATCAGTTCGAGGTTCGGCGCCTGCGGCAGCAGCTCGAGCAGCTTGTCCACCTGCTCCTGGTCCTCGACGATCGCGAACCTCACTTCCGCATTGTCGAGCACGAACAGAATTTCCTGAGACACCGAGTCCTGGTAGATCGGGACGGGCACGCCGCCGAGCGCCTGCGCAGCGGCGAACGCCCAGTAAAGGCGGGGCCGGTTGTCGCCGACGATCGCCAGGTTCATTCCCCGACGAAAGCCCCGGGCCGCCAGGCCGCACGCCAGCCAGCGGACTTCGTCCGCTGCCTCGCTCCAGGTCCAGCTCTGCCATATTCCGAGGTCCTTCTCGCGAATGGCCACGCGGTTGGGGCGAACGCGGGCGTGCTGAAGCAGCAGCTTCGGGAACGTGTCGGCCACCGCCATCTCCGCGGCCGCGGACTGCGTCAAGTGATCTCCTCCTCGTGGTGAGCCGGCTTCGCGCGGTTGCCGGTCGATGCCGGTGCGTGCCAGCTTTTCCAAAGCTTACTATGGGCCGGCGCGGATGCCGACTTTTTTGGCTCCGTGGCGAGGCGATAAGGCGGGCTCGGCAGCCGCAGAAGCTGTGGACCGGGCTGCGGTTAGACGCCCCCGGTGGTTCCGCCGCGGCGCGTCAGCATTGCCGCAAGCCGGCTCAGGCGCCGGTCGGCGATGCCGTGGTTCTCGAGGCTTCGGGCGGTATGCACCAGGTAGTCGGCGCAACTGCCGAAATGGCCGCATGCCTTGAGTGCAGTGGCGACGATCGTGCGGTCGCTGAGGCGTCCGGCGTAGCCGGGCTTGCTGCGGTCGACTACGAAGGCAACGGCGCGCACCGGACCTCTGCCGGTCTCAAGCGCGACCCAGCGCGGTGAGTAGGTTCCCATGAGCATCTCGCGCCTCCAGAGCAGCGCGAGCTCATGCTCGAGCCGGTCTTCCGGCATGCGGTACGCCATTCCCCCGCAGGAGCCTCCTCGATCCAGTCCCAGCACAAGGCCCGGGCGTTCTGGGGAGCCACGGTTGATTCTCGACCAGAGATAGAAGCCGCGGTGATAGCCCCGCAACCGTGCAACCCGCTTTTCGACAAACTCGATGAGCGGACTCCAGATCAGCGAACCGTACCCGAAGACCCATACCGGCTCGGATGCCGGGCGCTGCTTCAGGATCGAGGACAGCGACTGCGCCAGCGCCTGCTCCGAGAGGAGCAGGTGGCCATAGCCGGCTTCACGCACGGCCCGGCGCACAGCGTCCTTTTCAAGAAAAGAGCGATCGACCTTCACCGCGGGTTCAGTCGGTCGTGGCGTACCTGACCCGAACCGGTGCGTCTTCAGTTCCTGTAGGCCGCCACCGGCAGAGTCGGTACGTTGACGAAGTGCGCCGGCGGCTCGCCGGTCAGGCTCTCCAGGAACTCGACTATGTCCGACACATCGGCGTCGGAAAGGTCCCGTCCGAGCTGCGCTTTCGCCATGATGCGAACCGCATCGCCCAGCTGCGCTACCGAGCCGTCATGGAAATAGGGCGGGGTTCTGGCCACGTTGCGCAGTTGCTGGACCTTGAAAATGTAGGCATCGGATTCGTTCTTGGTATCGTGAAATCGGCCCTTGTCCCGTCCTTTGAACAGGTCGATCTCCTGGCTGCCGGTCAGTGTCCAGTAGTCCTGGGTAAGGCCGAACTTCTGGTACATCTGGCCGCCGACCAGGACGCCGTTGTGGCAGCCAGCGCAGCCGTAGCTGATGAACTTGTCCAGCCCCTGCCGCGCTTTCGCGCTCAACGCCGACGGCTGCCCCGCGAGGTAGCGGTCGAACGGGGCGGGAGTGAGCAGGGTCCTTTCATAAGCGCCGATCGCCTTTCCCCAGTTCTGCGCGGTCACCGGCTCGGCTTCGCCGGGGAACGCCTTCTCGAACATGGCCCGGTACTCCGGGAGCGCGCGCAACCGTCCCTCTGCCGCGGCGTAGTCGGCGTTGCCGTAGGCGAGCGGGCTGATCAGCGCCTTGACCGCCTGCTCCTCGACGTCCGCGCGGTTGCCACCATAGTGCTGCACGAACTGCAACGCGGTGTTGAACACCGTCGGCGTGTTGCGAGGAAGCACCTTGCCCTGATTGCCTGCCGTGCGGGGCAGCGGCTCGGCACCATAGAAAGAAGGCAGGTGACACGCGGCGCAGCTTACCCGGCCATCGGTCGAGACCCGGTTCTCGAAGAACAACGCTCTTCCCAGCGCCACGCGCTCGCGGGAAATCGGGCGGTCCGCGGCAGCAGCATTCGCCGGCAGAGGTTTGAACAGCTGCCGCGCGCGGGCAAGCAACGCCTCGTCGCTTTCCTCTGCAGCCTGCAGTCCGGCACCGCCGGCCGAAAGCACGGCCGCCAGCATTCCCGCATAGATCGTTACTGCCTTGCCTGTCGTCATGACTTCCCCCTTCTGACTAGACGTATCACGCCGCCCGCTTTCCTTGTGCGAAATCCGCTCTGCGAGGCAGCCATCGCGTCGGTTCGAGCACCATCAGCTGTCGGCCTTGCAGTAGATCTCCACGCAGTTGTCTTCGGGATCGAAAGTGCGAAACGATGCGAATTCGTTCCCGGCCGTCACCTCTGCGCCGAGCCTCATTGCCCATTTGTTCAAGGTCTTCACGTTGGCAACGCGAAAGCCGACATGCAGCTCCGGCGCCCGCTTGACCGGCTCTCCCGCCTGGAAGGCGATCAGCACGCCCGGGCCGCGCACGCGATGTCCGTCGGCCTGCAAACCGAAGGTCTGCGCGTACCAGCGCGCCAGCCCTTCCGGGTCGCGAGCCGGCATGTTCAGGTGTTCGAGCTGGAAACTGGATCTGGGCATTCTCAGCGCTCCTGGGTCAATGCGTTTTCGGGTCAACCGGGCCGATGCTACATGTTCCTGCGGTACTGTCCGCCGACCTCGAACAATGCCTGAGTGATCTGTCCGAGCGAGCAGCAGCGCGCCGCGTTCATGAGCTCGGCAAAGACATTGCCGTTGTCGACCACTACCTGCTTCAACCGCTCGAGCGCCGCCGGCGCTTCGGCGGCGTGGCGCTTCTGGAAATCGCGCAGTCGGCCTATCTGTCCCTGCTTTTCCTCTTCGCTCGATCTCGCCAGCGGGATCGAGCCGCCATGGTCCTGGCCGTCCGGGTTGCGGAAGGTGTTGACCCCGATGATGGGGTAGGAACCGTCGTGCTTCTTCATTTCGTAGTGCAGAGACTCCTCCTGGATCTTGCCGCGCTGGTAGCCGGTTTCCATCGCCCCGAGCACGCCGCCGCGCTCCGAGATGCGCTCGAATTCCTGCAGGACCGCTTCCTCCACCAGGTCGGTCAGCTCCTCGATGACGAACGAGCCCTGGTTGGGATTCTCGTTCCTGGCGAGCCCCCACTCGCGGTTGATGACGAGCTGGATCGCCATCGCCCGCCTGACCGAATCCTCGGTGGGGGTGGTGATCGCTTCATCGTAGGCATTGGTATGCAGGGAGTTGGCGTTGTCGTAGGTCGCAATCAGCGCCTGCAGCGTGGTGCGGATGTCGTTGAAGGCGATCTCCTGGGCGTGCAGGGAGCGCCCCGAAGTCTGGCAGTGATACTTGAGCTTCTGCGAACGCTCGTTGGCGCCATAACGTTGCTTCATCGCGATCGCCCAGATGCGCCGCGCCACGCGCCCGATCACGGTGTACTCGGGGTCCATGCCGTTGCTGAAGAAGAACGACAGGTTCGGCGCGAACTCGTCTACCGCCATGCCGCGTGCAAGGTAGGCCTCGACGAAAGTGAAACCGTTGGACAGCGTGAAGGCCAGCTGCGAGATCGGGTTGGCGCCCGCCTCGGCGATGTGATACCCGGAGATCGACACCGAGTAGAAATTGCGGACCTTGTTCGCGGTGAAGTACTCCTGGATGTCGCCCATCACCTTGAGCGAGAACTCGGTGGAGAAAATGCAGGTGTTCTGGCCCTGGTCCTCCTTGAGGATGTCGGCCTGAACGGTGCCACGCACGTTCTCCAGCGTCCAGGCGCGGATCTTCGCGGCCTCCTCGGCATTGGGTCCGCGGCCGTGCTTGGCTACGAACTTCTCGATCTGCTGGTCGATGGCGGTGTTGAGGAACATCGCCAGGATGGTCGGCGCCGGTCCGTTGATGGTCATCGACACCGAAGTCATCGGGTCGCACAGGTCGAAACCGGAGTAGAGCACCTCCATGTCTTCCAGGGTGGCGATCGACACGCCCGAATTGCCGACCTTCCCATAGATATCCGGCCGCTCGTCGGGATCGTTGCCGTAGAGCGTGACCGAGTCGAAAGCGGTCGAGAGCCGTTTTGCCGGCATGTCCTTCGACAGGAACTTGAAGCGCTCGTTGGTGCGGAACGGATCGCCTTCGCCGGCAAACATCCGGGTCGGGTCCTCGTTCTCGCGCTTGAACGGAAAGACGCCCGCCGCATAGGGAAAGCTTCCCGGCACGTTCTCGCGCATCAGCCACGAAAGGATCTCGCCGTCGTCCCGGTAGCGCGGCAGCGCGACTTTCGGTATCCGCGTGCCGGAAAGCGTGGTATGAAACAGGCGGGTGCGTATCTCCCGGTCCCGGACCGGGACCGCGTGCTCGTCGCCGGAATAGGCCTGCTTCACTTTCGGCCAGGTTTCCAGCAAAACCCTCGTATCCTGTTCGAGCGCCTTGTCGCGGGCCTCGATCAACGGCTCCAGGTCCGTGGAGGGCCTCTTCGCAGTGTCCAGCATCTCTTTCGCGCAGCGCAGCTGCTGGCGCTCGCGCGCGACCTTCGATTGTTCCGCCGCCCGCTGGTGGTAGCCGCGCACCGTCTCGGCGATCTCCGCCAGATAGCGCACCCGCGCCGGCGGGACGATCGCGCTCTGGCCGGAAGACTGCTTCACGCCAGCCGGCTTCAGGCGCCCCTCGTTAGCCGGCAGCCCGCGCTCGACGAGTCTGCGCAGCAGGGCCTGGTAAAGAGCCGTCACGCCGTCGTCGTTGAACCTCGACGCGATGGTGCCGAATACCGCCATATCCTCTGCAGGGGTGGTGAATGCGGCCTTGTTGCGCTGAAGCTGCTTGCGCACGTCGCGCAGCGCATCCTGCGCTCCCCGGCGGTCGAACTTGTTGATGGCGACGAAGTCGGCGAAGTCCAGCATGTCTATCTTCTCGAGCTGGCTGGCCGCCCCGAACTCGGGCGTCATGACGTACAGGGACAGATCGACATGGGGAACGATCGCGGCGTCCCCCTGGCCGATCCCTGAGGTTTCGACGATGACCAGGTCGAACAGGGCCGCCTTGCATGCCGCGATCACGTCCGGCAGGCATTCGGCGATCTCGCTGTTGGCCGAGCGGGTCGCCAGGGACCGCATGTAGATATTCGGGTGGTTGATCGCGTTCATCCGGATGCGGTCGCCCAGCAGCGCGCCGCCGGTCTTGCGCCGCGAGGGATCCACCGCGATGACCGCGACCCTCAACTTGTCGGACTGATCGTGGCGCAACCGCAGGATCAGTTCGTCGGTGAGCGAGCTCTTGCCCGAGCCGCCGGTGCCGGTAATGCCCAGCACCGGAACGGTGTCGCGCAGCGCGGCCCGCCTGAGAAGTTCACGGTGCGCAGGTTCCGGCAACGCCGAGTTCTCCAGGGCGGTGATGGTGCGGGCGAGCACCCGCGTGTCGCCCTCGAACAGCACACCCGGCTTGGCCGGGAGATCGGCGCACAGATCGCGATCCGCGGTGCGGATCATGTCGGCGATCATGCCCTGCAGGCCCAGCTTGGTGCCGTCTTCGGGGGAATAGACTCGCGCCACGCCGTACTTGTGGAGCTCTTCGATCTCATCCGGCACGATGACCCCGCCGCCGCCGCCGAAGACCTTGATGTCGCCCGCGCCCTGGCCGCGCAGCAAGTCGACCATGTACCGGAAGAACTCGATGTGACCGCCCTGGTAGGACGAGATGGCGATGCCTTGCACGTCCTCCTGGATCGCGGCAGCGACGATTTCGGCAACCGAGCGGTTGTGTCCCAGATGGATCACTTCGACGCCCGAAGACTGGAGGATGCGACGCACGATGTTGATCGAGGCGTCGTGACCGTCGAACAGGCTGGCAGCGGTGACGAAGCGGATCTTCTTCGCCGCCGTTTCGCCCTGTCTGACGGGCTTGAGACTCAGGTCGGTCATGAAATGGTCCTAACTGCTCTGACTTGCGTTGAACTCGGACCCGGATCGCTCACGGTGGTGGACTCCTCGCTCCGAAGCAAAGTCATTATTACTTACGCTAACGTTAACGTAAACCTGACCCGGCAGGACGCGCTGAGCATCGGTCGCTCGTCATGCGGCGTGTTCGACACCGGCGGCGCCGGCGCGGAAGCGAGCCAGCAGCAGGTCGCGTTTCGCAGCGAACTCCGCGAGGTGCCGCTCCTTGACGTGGCCGAACCCCCGGATGTGTTCCGGCAGGCTGGCCAGCTCAACCGCCAGCCGGTGATTCTCCGGCGACACTGCGGCGATCAGCTCTTCGATCAGGGCTTCGTATTCGCGGATCAGCCGGCGCTCAGTCCTTCGCTCCTGCGTATGACCGAAGGGATCGAGCACGCTGCCGCGCAGCCTCCTGAACTTCGAGAGAACGCGAAACGCATACCCCATCCACTGGCCGTACTGCGATTTGACCAGTCGTCCCTGCGCGTCCCGCCTGGCGAGCAGCGGCGGCGCGAGGTTGTACTTCACCTTGAAAGGGCCTTCGAAGGTGTCGCTGAGCTGTCGCCGGAACTCACCACTGGCGTAGAGCCTCGCCACCTCGTACTCGTCCTTGTAGGCCATGAGCTTGAACAGGTACCTGGCCACTGCCTTGGCGAGGGCCTCACCCTTGTCGAGCCGCGCTTCGGCCTGGCGCACCTTGTCGACGATTTCCTCGAACCGCCGCGCATAGGACGCGTCCTGATACTCGGTCAGGAACGTCACGCGCCGGCGCACAAGCGTCTCCAGGCTCTGAGGCATCTGCACGATCACCGGCCGCGCTGGCACGGCGAGCTTCTCCGCCTGCTGTAAGTCCACTGCGGCGCGGCGCCCCCAGGCGAAAGCCAGCTTGTTGGCTTCGACCGCCACGGCATTCAGCTCGATCGCCCGAAGGATCGAATCCCGCTGCAGCGGAATCAACCCTTTCTGGAAGGCGAAGCCGAGCATGAAGAGATTGGTGGCGATGGCATCGCCCAGCAGGGCGGTGGCAAGCCGCGTGGCGTCGAGGAACTGGGCCCGCCCGCCCACGGCTTCGTCGATGAGCGCACGCACTTCGGAGACCGGAAACTGCCAGTCGGCGTCCTGGGTGAACTGGCCGGGGGGTTGCTGATGCAGGTTGATGACCGCCACCGTGCGGCCGGGCCGGGTCTTGGCGATGGCATCGTGGGATCCGGCGGTCAGCATGTCGCAGCCGAGGATGAGGTCAGCCTCGCCGGTGGCGATGCGTTGCGCGCGGATACTCTCCGGCGCGGAGGCGATGCGCACGTGCGAGGTCACCGCTCCGTTCTTCTGCGACATTCCGGTCATGTCCAGCGCCGAAATACCCTTGCCCTCGATGTGCGCGGCCATGCCCAGCAGTGCGCCGATGGTGATGACGCCGGTGCCGCCGATGCCGGTGATGAGAATGTTGTACGGCGCTTCCGCCAGGGAGGCGATAACCGGTTCGGGAAGCGGTTCGGGCGCAGTCTCGACCCGGGTGACCTTCGGCTTGCGCAGCGCCCCGCCTTCGACGGTGACAAAGCTCGGGCAGAAGCCTTTGACACAGGAGTAGTCCTGGTTGCAGGAGGACTGGTCGATCATCCGCTTGCGGCCGAACTCGGTTTCCAGCGGCAGGATCGACACGCAGTTCGACTGCTCCCCGCAGTCGCCGCAGCCCTCGCACACCGCCTCATTGATGAACACCCGCGAGACGGCTTTCGGATACTCGCCCTTCTTGCGGCGGCGCCGCTTCTCCGCCGCGCAGGTTTGGTCGTAGATCAGCACCGAGACCCCTTCGTACTCGCGCAGATCGCGCTGCACCGCGTCGAGGTCCTTGCGGTCGTGGAGAGTCACAAACGGTGGCAAGACCGAGCCCTCGCCATGGCGCGACGGGTCTTCGCTCACCACGGCAATGCGCCGCACGCCTTCCGCGCTCATCTGCTGCGCGATCAGCGGCACCGAGATCGGCCCGTCGACCGGCTGCCCCCCGGTCATCGCCACCGCGTCGTTGTACAGAATCTTGTAGGTAATGTTGATGCCGGCGGCGATGGCGGCGCGAATCGCCAGCGACCCGGAGTGGAAGTAGGTGCCGTCGCCCAGGTTGGCGAAGACATGGCCGCGCTTCGAGAATGGCGCCTGTCCGATCCAGGTCGCGCCTTCCCCGCCCATGTGGGTGATCGTGCGGTTGTGTTCGGGATAGATGAAGGTCGCCATTGCGTGGCAACCGATGCCTGCCAGCGCGACGCTGCCGTCCGGAACCTTGGTCGAAGTGTTGTGCGGGCAGCCGGAGCAATAGTACGCCGGCCGCGCCGGTGTCTGCACAGCCTTGTCGAGCACCGCTTCCTTGGCCTCGAGGAAGGCCAGTCGTGCCTTGATGCGATCGCTCGGGTGGAAGCGCGCCACCCGCCCCGCGATCACCCGCGCGATCTGCGCGATGGAGAAATCGCCCTTGGCCGGCAGCAGCCATTGGCCGCGCGGATGCACCCACTCACCGGCCTCGTCGAATTTGCCGATCACCCGCGGGCGCACCTCCCGATGCCAGTTGTAGAGGTGCTCCTTGAGCTGGTATTCGACCATCTGCCGCTTTTCCTCCACGACCAGGATCTCTTCCAGGCCCTTGGCGAATTCGCGCACTCCGTCCGGCTCGAGGGGCCAGGGCATCGCCACCTTGAACAGGCGGATACCGATCTGCGCCGCACCGGCTTCGTCGATGCCCAGTTCCTCCAGGGCTTCGAGCACGTCGAGATACGACTTGCCGGAGGCGACGATCCCCAGCCGGGCACGCGGTGAGTCGATGGTCGTGCGATTGAGACTGTTGGCGCGGGCATAGGAAATCGCGGCGTAGATCTTGTAGTCCTGCATCAGCGCTTCCAGCTTGCGCGCCTGCTGCGCCAGTCCATCGGTGAGCAGCCGGGTGTTCATTCCCCCCTCGGGCACGATGAAGTCCTCCGGGAGCACGGTGCGCACGTTGGAATGATCGGCCTCGATGGAAGCAGAGGACTCGACGGTATCGGCCAGCGCCTTGAAGGCCACCGCGCAGCCGGAAAAGCGCGACATCGCCCAGCCGTGCAACCCCAGCTCGATGTACTCCTGCACGTTGCACGGATAAAGCAGCGGGATCATCGATGCCGCGAACAGATGATCGCTCTGGTGCGGGAGCGTGGAAGAGTAGGCGCCGTGATCGTCTCCGGCCACCAGCAGCACCCCGCCGTGCTTCGCGGTGCCGGAGAAGTTCATGTGCTTGAACACGTCCCCGCAGCGGTCCACCCCCGGGCCCTTGCCGTACCACATGGCGAAGACCCCGTCGTAATCGGTGTCCCCGACCAGTTTCACTTGCTGCGTGCCCCACACTGCAGTCGCCGCCAGTTCCTCGTTGACGCCGGGTTGGAACCGGACGTGATGCGACGAAAGGTGCGCGCTCGCCCTCCACAAGGCTTCGTCCAGCCCGCCCAGCGGCGAACCGCGGTAGCCGGAAACGAACCCGGCTGTATTGAGGCCCGCCGCCAGATCGCGACGGCGCTGCACCAGGGCCAGTCGAACCAGCGCCTGGATGCCGGTCAGGTAGACCCGACCGTGGTCCGAGGTGTACTTGTCGTCCAGAGTGACTTCTCGCATGTCTGACTCCTGTAGGAACCTGGACAGAAAGGTCATCCGCCTTGGGTCCGGCAGCGCCTCTGCTGCGCGTTGGACCGGTCGTCCGCGGCGCGAATTCACTCCTTACTGGTTCGCGGAGCAAATCCTACCGGGCTGCATGGAGAAAAGGCATCCGTTTTTCTCCTTGAAGTGGGCTAGAATCGGAAAATTCATCCAATAATAGCTTCTTTTACAGAATGCCTATCGACAAGTTCGACCTCGCCATCCTGGCCGCGCTGCAGGACGACGCGCGCGCCAGCCTGCAGGACATCAGCAGGCGCGTGGGGCTGTCTTCCACGCCCTGCTGGAACCGCATCAAGAAGATGGAAACCGACGGCGTGATCAGGGGCTACACCGTTCGCGTCGATGCCCCGGCGATCGGTCTGACCGAGACCGTGATCGTCCAGGTCACCCTCGAAAGTCATACCGACGAGACGCTGTACGAGTTCGGCAAGACGCTCGAGCAGATCCCGGAAGTGCTCGAGGCGTATCTCGTCTCGGGAGACTACGACTACTACATCCGCATCGCGGTGAAGGACACGCGCGACTACGAACGCCTGCTGCGCGAGCGCCTGTACCGGATTCCCGGAATCCGTCACAGCAAGTCGAGCTTCGTCCTGCGCACTCTGAAGGAAAGCCTGATTCCGCTGTCCTCGTCGCCCGCCGCCGAGGCGCGCCGGCCGGCGAGGACCCGGCCGGTCGCGAAACGGCCGCGGCGCGACGCGGCATAGCCCGCCGTTCCGGCCTCATGGCTGACAGGCCTTCCTCCGCCCCTTTTGTCGACGCGGTCGGCGCGCGCCACGGCAGCGCCGGGCCGGCTCCCCGGATCGTCAGCCTGGTGCCGAGCCTCACCGAGCTGCTGTTCGCGCTCGGATTGGGGCAGCGCGTCGTGGGGCGGACCGGGTTCTGCGAGCACCCGAAACCGGCCGTGAAGAAGGTGCCGAAAGTCGGCGGCACCAAGGATTTCGACCTTGAAAAACTGCGCGCGCTGGCGCCGACTCATCTTGTCGTCAACGTCGACGAGAACCCGAAAGAGCGCGTTGAGGCAGCGGCACAGTTCGTCCCGAATGTGATCGTGACCCACCCCATGGGTCCGCTGGACAACGCCCCGCTGTACAGGCTGCTGGGAGGCATCTTCGGCCGGAGTGAAGCCGCCGAAGAACTCGCGCAGCGCTTCGATGCGGCGTACCGGCAAGCGGCGGCGGCAACCGAACATCTGCGCCGTGAGCGGGTCCTGTACCTGATCTGGAAGGACCCCTGGATGACGATCTCGCGCGACACCTACATTGCACGCACGCTGGAATCGGTCGGCTGGGAGCAGATCGAAGTGAAGAGCCCGGAGCGCTATCCGAAGGTCGTTCTGGAGTCGCTGCTCGGCAGAGCGGACCGAGTCCTGCTGTCTTCCGAGCCGTATGCTTTCAGGCAGAGGGACGTGGAGGAGGTGGCGAAGCTGCTGAACGTGTCGGCGCCCGTTCCGGGCCACACGGTCGGAAACGTCGACGTTTCACTGATCGACGCGCAGATGACCTCGTGGTACGGAAGCCGCGCGATCGAGGGAATGAGTTACCTGGCCGGTCTTCGCGCGGCCTGAGGCCCAGCCCCGGGCGCGGTGCTACGATTCCTCACGGGAGGACTGCATGCTCGTCAACTGCGTCGTCTATGAGGGCGGGAAGAAGCACGCCGAAATCCAGCCGGGCGACATACACGAGTATCTTCGGCTGCCGCAGTGTTTCATCTGGGTAGCGCTTTACGAACCGACCAGGGAAGAACTCGAAACGATGCAGCGCGAGTTCAGCCTGCACGAACTGGCGGTGGAGGATGCGCGACATGGCCACCAGCGGCCCAAGATTGAAGAGTATGGCGATTCGCTGTTCGTGGTGCTCCACACCGCCGAGCTTGCCGGCGCGGATCTGAGACTCGGCGAAGTGGACGTGTTCGTCGGCCCCAACTATGTGCTTTCCGTGCGCACCGGCACCGAACGCGGGTTCGGCGGAGTGCGCGCGCGAAGCGAGCGCGAGCCGGAGCTGCTGCGGCATGGATCGGCGTATGTGCTCTACGCGATCATGGACGCAGTAGTGGATCGCTATTTCCCGGTGCTCGATGGGCTCGAGGCCGCGCTGGAAGAAGTCGAGGAACGCATCTTCTCGGGCCAGAACAACCGGGCGATCATCGAAACGCTGTACGCCCTGAAACAGAAGCTGATGACGCTGAAGCATGCCACCGGTCCGCTGCTGGAGGCGACCGGGAAGCTCTACGGCGGCCGGGTGCCGCAGCTGTGCGCCGGTCTCCAGGATTATTTTCGCGACGTTTACGACCACCTGGTGCGCGTGAACCAGTCGGTGGACAGCCTGCGGGAAATGGTCACGACCGCGATAACGGTCAACGTGTCCTTACTGACGATTCAGGAAAACGAGGTGACCAAGCGGCTTGCGGCCTACGCCGCGCTGGTGGCGGTGCCGACGATGATCGCGGGCATCTACGGGATGAACTTTGACACCATGCCCGAGCTGGACTGGCGGTTCGGCTACCCGGTTGTGGTCGCCGTGATGCTGTTGATAGACGGGTATCTGTTCTTTCGCTTCCGCAAGGCGAAGTGGTTGTAGGGACCCCGCGCCGGAGCTGGTTCTAGTCGAGGGTGATGAACAGGGACCGGCGCGGCTTGCCGGCGACCGCGCGGCTGATGTGACCCTGGCCGGTGGTGTCCTCGGCCAGCAGGATGTCGCCGCTGCGCAGGATGCGCTTGGTGCCGTCTCCTACCTCGATCTCGACCTCGCCTTCCAGGTTGACCACGTACTGCCGCCGTGGCGCGGTGTGGAAATCGTAGTCGTAGTCCCCGCCGGTATGGCGGAACACCACGCCGGTCGCCTTGATCCGCTCCGACAGGAAGCCGATCTTCCCGGCGTCCCTGAGCGGGATCCGGATATCCTCGAAGTGCGATCGGCCATCAGCGCCGGTGTAGAGGCGAACCACGCTCACGGTCTTGGTGTCCGGTTGCGCCGCGAGCTCGCCCGACTTCAGCAGACCACCTGTCCACACGCCGGCCGCGAACAGCGCCAGCCCCGCACCCGCCAGCAGGCGGCGATTCCTCGCGTGCATATTGCCTCCCTCAGTGAACCGGCGCGGCCTCGGGCATCGGCGCGAAGAGCTTCTCCATTTCGCGCCGCAGGCTGACCGCGTAACTCGACTCGTCGACTGCAACGTCTGTCCAGCACAGCGTATGCCCGGCCGCGACCGGTTTGAGCAGTCTTACCCCGTGCGCGAGCCCGAGCGAGAGCGCGCCGACCTTCAGCGACGCGTCGGCCGGCATCAGCTTCCCCACTACCGTGTAGCCGCCTTCGCCGTCCAGCATCTCTCCCGGCTTGAGATCGCGCTTGGCGCTCGCCACCACGTCGGCGCGGAATCCGGTCGGGCAGCCGGTCGGTTCGCCGCGCAGCCCGACCGAAGCGACCGAAATGCCGACTTCCAGCCCGATCAGATGCCAGCGCTTGTAGAGACAGGCGTAGCGGCCCGAGGTGTCGGTGCGCACCATGTATTCCTTGAAGCAATTGCGGATGTACTCGGTCTCCCCCTCGAACACCACGAAAACGCCGAAGCGGATGTCGTAGGGAATCACCCGGCCGTCCTTCTCCAGCGAGGAAATCACTTCCACCTGGCCCTTGTGGTGCAGATGTCCACCCTCGGAAACCGGACGCATCACGTTGGGGATGTCGTCGACGCTGGCGGGCGGGAAGAGCAGCCCCTGCGGCGCCGGTGTCAGCCCGGTGGCATTGCACACCGCGGTGCTCTCGATGGCGGGCTTCGAGCCGTCGAGGAAGGAATTGAACATCTTCGGGTTAAGTCCGCCGGTCTTCGCCTGCTCGGGAGTCAGCCCGTAGTGGCCCCAGACGGTCTCTGGAGTCGACTGCGCGAAATGCGGCAGCCATTTATGTCCGCGGCCCGCCGCGACCACGCTGAAGCCGGAGGCGCGCGCCCAATCGACCAGGTCGCAGATCAATGCAGGCTGGTCGCCGTAGGCAAGGCTGTAGACCACGCCGGCCTCGCGCGCCCGCCGCGCCAGCAGCGGGCCGCACATCGCATCCGCCTCCACGGTGACCATGACGACATGCTTGCCGTGCCTGAACGCGGCCAGCGCGTGCTCGACCGCCGCGATCGGGTTTCCCGTGGCTTCGACCACGATCTCGATCCGCGGGTGGGCAACCAGTGCCTGCCAATCCTCCCCGAGGTGGGTGGCGCCGGACTTCAGCGCCGCGTCGAGCGAGGCGGCAGAGAAACGCTCCGGGTTCCAGCCCACCCTTTCCAGGTTGGCCCGAGCGTTCGAGGGGGACAGGTCGGCGATGGCGGCAAGATGCACCCCGGGCGTCTTCGGAACCTGGGCGAGGTACATCGCCCCGAACTTGCCGGCGCCGATCAGTCCGACCCGCAGCGGCTTGCCAGCCGCCTGGCGCTCGAGCAGTTTGGCGTAGAGGTTCATTCGGACGCTGCGGTCAGGCCGCGACCAGCGGTTTGAGCGCTTCTTCCGGCGTGCCGTCCTTCCACGGCAGCGGAACATCGTAGTGCTTCAACAGGCAGTCGTCCGGCAGACACTCGATCGGCGCGAAATCGCGGTGGGCGATGTATTCCGGCCGCTTGAACCGCCGGATGTGGTTCGACACAGCGCACAGGCTGAGATAGACGTTGATGCGATTCCAGGGTGACAGGTTCGAGGCCGAGGCATGGACAAGGCACGAGTGGAACATGATGAGCGAGCCCGCGGGACCCTTCGGCGCGACGATGCCGCCACGCTCCACCAGCCTGGCGATGGTGTCGTGGTTGATGGTCCACAGCGGGTAGCTGGTCGTGGTCAGATCGTGCTCGGCGCTGATGACCCCGAGCTTGTGGCTGCCGGGGATGAACATCAGCGGGCCGTTGAACTCGTTGACCTCGTCGAGGAAGATCGCGACGTTCATCGCTCGCGGCTCCGGCATCAGGTCGTCGTTCTTCCATGTTCCGTAGTCCTGGTGCCACTGCCAGACGTCGCCATCGAAGGCCATCTTGCCGTTGATCTTGAACTGGTGCATGTACACCGGCTCCCCGAACAGGGCCACGACCGGCTCGACCATGCGTGGGTGGCGCGCGAGCTTGGCGAACGGGTAGCTGTACAAATGCGCCGCGAAGTTGGTGCGCACCGCGTCGCTGCCCTTCTCGCGAACGTTCTCGGGGCGGTGCTGCGCGTAGAGCTGCGGCACTTCGTCCAGCAAAGGCTTCATTTCGGCCGCTGAGAACAAGCTGGGAAAAAAGAGATAGCCTTCTCTGTCGAATTGTGCGATCTGTTCCGTGGTGAGTTTCATCTTTAATCTCCCTGACTTCCCTGGTTCAAGGCGTCCGGCGGCGCACTAGCGAACGGCGCCCTCGGCAGCATCACCGGCACTGGCGCTGCCCGCCAGCCCGAACTCGGACAGCTCCCGCGCCGTGAGGTACTTCGGGTCCTCCGCGGGGATCGCAATCATTGCGTCGAGGAAGCCTTCGGAGACGTTCATCGACCTGAAGAAGTCCTCGATCTCGCGCAGAAGCAACTCGTACTCGAGCTCAATCCTGGCAGGGGATTTTTCGTTCGTATCCGAGGCGGTAGGCCGATGTATCGCGACCGAGCCGTCGACCACTCGATGGGTGGCGCCCGCCAGCAGAAAAACGCACGAGCTGGAACACTGAGCCTCGCTGAATACATACGCCGCAGCCCGCGCGCTCCTTAAGTGGCGTCCGATCTGGATGGCGGCTTCCACGTCGCCTCCGGGGCTGTTCAGGTAGACCTCTACCGGCCCTCGATCCTCCGGCCTGCGCTCGAGGAACTCCCGGATCACCTCCGCGTCGTCTTTCGAGATGTAACCGTAAACGCTCAGACAGGCGCGCTGGCTGTTCAGGCAGGAACCGTGGCGCTGGTCGATAACACCCGCCCCCGAGAGAGCCGGCGGCGCCACGCCGGCGGCAGCCATAAAGGAAATCAGCGCAAGAAGCGCTCGCCCGGCTCGCAGTCCATCGGGACGAGTCGAAACACCCCGAGAGTTCGACCTTCGGTTCACTTTGGCGTCCTGACTTCAGGCGCCCGGGCCGACTTGCCGGCAGGAGCCGACTCCGAATCGAGCCGCAACCTGGCGTAACTGCCCGGCGCGTCCTCGATCGCCTTGAGCCCGCCGGCGCCCGGCATTCGTGCCGCTACCTTGTCGCCGCCGAAGCCCGCGATCCACTGTGCCCAATCGGTCCACCAGGAGCCAGGATGCTTCTCGGCTTTGGAAAGCCACGCGTCGGCTCCGTCGGGCAGCTCGGTGTTCGTCCAGTACCAGTACTTGCTGCCGGCGGGCGGGTTGACTATGCCGGCGATATGGCCCGAGCCGCCGAGGACAAACCGGACCGGCCCCCCGATCAGTTTCGCGCCGAGATAAGTCGTCTTCCAAGGCGCAATGTGATCCTCGACCGTGGAAACGAAGTAGGCGGGCGTGGCAACCCGAGTAACGTCGATCGGCACCCCGGCCAGAGTGATCCCGCCGGGCTTGCGCAGCTTGTTGCCGATATACATGTTGCGAAGGTAGAAGGTGTGCATCCGCGCCGGCATGCGGGTCGAGTCCGAATTCCAGTACAGGAGATCGAACGGGAACGGATCCTTGCCCAGCAGGTAATTGTTCACCACGAAAGACCAGATGAGGTCGTTGGCGCGCAGCATGTTGAAGGTGGTCGCCATTTCCGAGCCTTCCAGGTAGCCGCGCTCGGCCATCTTCGCCTCGAGGTTGGAGACGACCCCTTCATCGACGAACACGCCGAGTTCGCCGGGCTCGGAGAAATCGATCAGCGCCGTGAAGAAAGTCACGCTCCTGACCTGGTTCGACCGGCCCTTCGCCGTGAGCCACGCCAGCATGCAGGCCGTGAGCGTGCCGCCGAGACAGTAGCCGATGACATTGGTCTCCTTCTCCCCGGTGGCCTTCTCGATCGCCTCCATCGCCGCGAGCGGGCCTTCGAGCAGGTAGTCTTCGAACGTCTTGTGCGCCAGCTTCTTGTCCGGGTTCACCCAGGAGATCACGAACACGGTAATCCCCTGGTCGAGCGCCCACTTGATGAACGAATTCTTCTGCCGCAGATCGAGGATGTAGTACTTGTTGATCCAGGGCGGGACGATCAGCAGCGGCGTGCGCCACACCTCCGGCGTGGTGGGCTGGTACTGGATGAGCTGCATCAGATCGTTCTGGTACACGACCTTTCCCGCGGTCGTGGCGACGTTCTCGCCGAGCTTGAACGCCTTGTAGTCGGTCATGCTGATCGCGAGCTGGCCGTGCCCGCGGTCGAGATCGTTCAGCAGGTTGTTCAGGCCGTCGAGCAGGTTCCTGCCCCCGGTGTCCAGCGTGGTCTTGAGCACCTCGGGATTGGTCAGCACGAAGTTGGTCGGCGCGAGCGCGTCGACGTACTGGCGGGTGAAGAACCTGACCTTCTTCGCGGTCTGCGGGTCGAGTCCCTGGACTTCGCCCACGGTGTTCTGGATATTCTGCGCGGCGATTAGATACGACTGCTTGATGTAGTCGAACACCCAGTTCTGCCACAGATCGCTCTTGAAGCGGTTGTCGCTTCCGGCCGTTTCGGCTATGGGCGGGGCGTCCTCTCCGGCCAGCCTGCGCATGCTGGACTGCCAGAGCTGAAAATAATCGTGCCACATCTTCAACCCGGCTTCGGCCAGCTTGAACGGGTCGGCCATCATCTTTGCGGCCAGCTCCGAGAACGCCTTGCCGACGCCGATCTCGTCCGGGTTGTCCTCGCCCAGCTTCTTGCCCTGCCCGGCCAGATGTTCCTTGACGATGTGATTGCTGCGCAGCGCGATCTCCGCCAGCACACGCGCCAGCTCGCTGGTGTCGGTCGAAGGACCGGAGGGTGGTTGTTGTGCGCTCATGTTGGCTACGCTAGGACGAACCGCGCTTTCGCGCAAGCGCCCCGACTCGCCCTCAACCGCGGAGTTCGTCGTAGCCGCGGCCGAGGAACTGGATCAGGCAGAAACCGTTGCCGAAGGGATCGGCCAGGGTGGCCATGTGGCCCCACTTGAATGTGCGCACCTTGCCTTCGACACGCGCTCCGGCAGCTTTGGCCTTGTCCACCGCAGCGTGGATATCGGCGACCACGAGATCGAGGTGAACCGGAGTCCAGTGGCGTTGATAGTCGCGCTGCTGCCTTGCCCGTGGAAACGCCGCACTCCCCGCCGGTTTCTCGAGCAGGTTGACGGGCGACGAGGCGCCGAGCATTTCCGCCGCGCCGTCGAACAGCCGCCGCCCAAGCCTCAGTCCCAGCCCGTCGCGGTAGAAGGCCACCGCCTTCTCGAGGTCGGCAACGTCTATGTTGACCAGCAGGTCGGTGGCCATCGGCGGGTTGTCGCCCGAACCTTCCCGGCGCTCATCTCAGCGCGGCTTCGATGTTGCCGCCGTCGACGGTGATGACCGCGGCGGTGGTCTTCAGCGCGCCGGCCAGGTAGACGAAGGCGTCGGCCACGTCCTCCGCCGTCACTTCGCGCCCGAGAAGATTGCCGCGCATGTAGTCGGCCTCGGAGATGCCGCGCGCCTTGGAGCGCGCGGCTACCATCTCGTCGGTCAGCAGCCCGGTGCGCACCCGGTCGGCATTGACCGCGTTGGCGCGGATGCCGTCGCGGCCGTGGTCCAGCGCGTACTGCCGCACCAGGAAAAGGGTCGCAGCCTTGGGCAGGCCGTAGGGGCCGAAATCCTTGCCGGGATTGACAGCCTGCTTCGAGGTGTTGAACAGCAGCACACCCCCGGTGCCTTGCGCCCGCATGATGCGCACCGCTTCCTGCGCCACGCTTTGATGGGCGAAGAAATTCAGCTCGAAGCTCTTGCGCAGCGTGTCCTGATCCACTTCGCCGATTCGCCCCTGCCAGGCCGCGCCGGCGTTGGACACGACGATATCGACCCCGCCGAACTTGACCGTCACCGCGGCGAACGCCTTTTTCACGTCTTCCGGCCGGGTGACGTCGCAAGCCAGAGCCAGCGCTGCCCCGCCGATTTCTTTCGCAATCCTGCTGGCCGCGCCGTGGTCCAGGTCGAGCACCGCGACTTCGGCACCCTGCTTCGCCATGGCCTTCGCGGTGGCGGCACCGATTCCCGAGCCGCCGCCGGTGATGAGTGCGACCTGGCGGGCGAGAGGCTTCTCCGCGGTCTTGCCGAGCTTGGCCTGCTCCAGCGGCCAGTACTCGATTTCGAACTGATCGGCCTCGGAGATGGGTTCGTAACGGCCGATCGCCTCGGCGTCGTTGATGACCTCGACCGTGTTCTCGGCGATGTCGGCGGCGATGGCGGCGTCCTTGTACGACCCGCCCAGCCCGAACAGACCCACCCCGGGCACCAGCACCACTCGCGGCAGCGGATCGAGTTCCTTCTTGCTGCCGCCGAAGCGCGGGTTGTTGCGGGCGAAATAGGCGCGATAGTCGGCCACGAACTTCGCCACCGCATCCCTGACCTGTTGTGGCCACGCCGCCCGGTCGGTTGGGGCGGGCAGGATGAGCGGCCAGTTCTTGGTGCGAAGGGTGTGGTCCGGCGTGACTACGCCCTGCTGCGAATAGCGCGACACTTCGGCCCCGTTGACATAGGCGAGCACCGCGGGGGTATTGCGGAAGGCAAGCACCTGGCGCTTGACTTTGCCGGTGGTCCGGTCGTTTTCCACCGCCACCGCGCCGCGAATGATCGGCGCCATCTCGGTCAGCGGCAGCGTCTGCGGAATCCCTGCCGGGACCAGCGGCTTGCGGCCTTTCTTCAGCCGCGCTTCGGCCAGGCTCACCATCTCGATCATCAGTTCGTAGGCAGCGCGCGCGTCCTCGGCGAAGGTGAAGATGCCGTGCCTGAGCAGGATCAGGCCCTGCACCTTCGGGCTGGCTTCGTACACTTCGGCCACGCTCTTCGCCAGGGCGAAGCCGGGAATCGTGTAGGGCACGTAGGCCATTCGCTCGCCGAAGACTTCTCGCGCGATCGCCTCGCTGTCGGGCTGGTCGATGACCGAAAGCACGGCGGTGGAGTGCGTGTGATCGACGAACTTGTGCGGCAGGAAGGCGTGCAGCAGCGTTTCCACCGAGGGGTTGGGCGCCGAGGCATCCAGCAGGTGGATTCGCTGGTAGTTCACCATGTCCTCGTCGGACAGCCGGTCGAGCGCGCGCAGCGTGCGCAGCGGCGCCAGCCGCACCGCCGGCAGACCCGCCGGCTCGATATCGCCCATGTCCCAGCCCGAGCCCTTGATATGGAGCACCTCCACGGTTTCGCCCAGCATGTCCGTGGCGCTGGTCTTGACGCTGGTATTGCCGCCGCCGTGCAGCACCAGTCGGGGGTCGCCGCCGAGCAGCCGGGTGGTGTACACCCGCACCGCCAGGTCGGCGTTCACGCCCTTGGCGCCATAGCGCTCGACATGGTTCCTGGCCTCGGAATCCGACCAAAGGCTCTTCATTCGATCCGACTCACGCCGCTTGCTTGTAGAGATTGGCCAGACCGGCACGGGTCGCGCGGGCAATTCCCCGGTCGGTGATGATCCCGGTCACCAGCCTGGCTGGAGTTACGTCGAAGGCAGGGTTGGCTGCAACGAGGTCCTCGTTCCCGATTCGCACCCTTGCCGGCGAATCCCGTTCGTCGACCCCTTGAACGAAAATGACTTCATCCGCCGACCTCTCCTCGATCGGGATCTCGCGCAGCGCGTCGCGGATCGTCCAGTCGATGGTTGGAGTCGGCACCGCGGCGTAAAACGGGATGCCGTTGTCCTTTGCGGCCAGCGCCTTGAGATACGTCCCGATCTTGTTGCACACGTCGGCAGATGCCGTGACCCGGTCGGCTCCGACGATGACCAGGTCCACTTCCCCGTGCTGCATCAGGTGCCCGCCGGCATTGTCGGTGACCAGGGTGTGCGCGACCCCATGACTGCCCAGCTCCCAGGTCGTCAGCAGGCCCTGGTTGCGCGGCCGTGTCTCGTCCACCCAGACGTGCACCGGCAGGCCCTCGTCGTGGGCAAGATAGATCGGCGCCAGCGCGGTGCCGTAATCCACCGTGGCCAGCCAGCCGGCGTTGCAGTGGGTCAGCACGTTGACCCTGCCCTTCTTCTTCGCCACCGCGCGGATCAGCTCCAGCCCGTGGCGGCCGATCGCGAGGTTGATCGCGACGTCCTCGTCGGCAATCGCCGCGGCTTCCTGCCAGGCGGCGTCGGCGCGCGCCGCAGGCGCCAGCGGCCGCAGTCGCTTGGTCAGGCGGTCGATTGCCCAGCGCAGGTTCACCGCGGTTGGCCGGGTGTGGGCGAGCAGCTCGGCAGTGGCCTCGAGCGCCCGATCACCCGGGTCCTGGTTCATGGCCAGCGCGAAACCGTGGGCCGCTGCGGCGCCGATAAGCGGCGCACCGCGGACTTGCATCGAGCGGATGGCGTGCGCCACCTCGTCGACATGCGCCAGGCGAAGCGAGTGGAACTCGTAGGGCAGCCGCGTCTGGTCGATGATGCCGACGCGCTCGCCTTCGCGCCAGACGCTGCGATAAGGGACGCCGGCGACCTTCACGCCTCGCGCCTCTCGAAACGATGCACGCCGTCGGGGCCCTTGCTGCGCACGAGGTCGTTGCGGTGCCAGAGGTAATGCAGATGGGCCAGCGATTCACCCATCGCGAAGAACAACTGGTGGCCGTCCAGCGGCCGTCGGAACAGTACCGGCACCAGTTCCGCGGCGGTTTTCGACTCGCCGCAGGATTCGAGCACCTCCCCGAGGCGGTCCTGGTGGTGCCGGTGAAGCGCCGCGATCCGGGCCTGCGCGCCGCGGAAGGGCAGGCCGTGGGAGGGCAGCACCAGCGTGTCCTCCGGCAACGCGGCGAAGCGGTCGATCGATCGCAGGAAAAGTCTCAGCGGGTCGCCTTCGGGCTCGATCGACCAGACGCTGACGTTGGTACTGATCTTCGGGAGCAGCATGTCCCCGGAAATGAGCACGCCGAGCGAAGCGCAGTACAGCGCGGCGTGCTCCGGCGCATGCCCGTAGCCCACGATCACCCGCCAGCTTCGCCCGCCGATCTCGATTTCGTCGCCGTCCATCATTCGTTGGAAACGCTGCGGCGGCGCGGAAACGCGCTGGCGGTACGGATTGCCCCTGCCGCCTATCATGGACACGCGCTGCGCATCCAGTCCGTTGGCAGCGAACAAGCCGGCGGTGGCCTCGGCGCCGTACCCTGCGATTCGATCGTAGTGGGCGTGTGCGGTCAGATACTCCGCTTCGGTCATGATCAGCGGCGCACCGAAGCGCTGCACCATCCACCCGGCGTTGCCGATGTGGTCCGGGTGGTAGTGGGTGACGATCAGCCTCGCCAGTCCGGCGCGGCCCAGCACTTCGTCGAAGATTTGCTCCCACAGCGCCTGGGTGTCGGGCAGGGCGATCCCGCAGTCCACGCCGGTCCAGCCATCGCCGTCTCTGAGCAGCCAGAGGTTGATGTGGTCCAGGGCAAAGGGAAGCGGCATGCGCAGCCAGAAGATGCCGGGCGCGGCCTCGAACACCGCGCCTCCCGCGGGCGGCTGCGCGTACGGAAAGCTGAGCGGTGCAGGTGCGTCGACTGCGACAGCGCGGGCGGGATTGATCATTGGGTCAGCGAAAAAACGGCCGCTACCGAGCGGGGCACTAAAGGTTGGATTCTACTTTACGTTTACGTAAACTGGAGTCCGGATGACCGAAACGACTTATACGATCACCGAGTTGGCGCGCGAATTCGGCATCACCACGCGCGCCATCCGCTTCTACGAAGATCACGGCCTGCTCGCGCCAACACGGATGGGGCGCAGCCGGGTATACGCCAATCGCGACCGCGTCCGGCTCAAGCTGACCTTGCGCGGCAAACGCCTGGGGTTGTCGCTTTCGGAGATCCGCGAGCTGATCGACATGTATGACGCCGCTACCGATGAGAAGACCCAGCTTCACCGTTTTCTCGAAGTGCTGGACAAGCGCCGCACCAGCCTCGAGCAGCAGCGCGAGGACATCGAGGCGGTGCTGGCCGAAATCGCCGAGCTGGAGAGGCAATGTCGCGACATTCTCTCGGGGCGGCAGCCGGCCAGTTTAAAGTCAGCGAGTGCCTACAGACATCTAGCAAAGAATTGATTGTACTTATTTTTTGTGCATTACATTGACGTTAACGTAAACGTCAATTAGAGTTATTCGAGACGAGATCGCCGAGATGAGAGCCTTTCAGGCCGCCAACCCGGAAATCCACCGAGCGGGTACGCAGCAACTTCGCCCTGCGCAGCACGATGGTGCTGAGCGGCCCGAAATCGTGTGGCCGCTTGCAGCACCTCCACGAACCTTCCCGGCACGGCTATTTCCACGGCCGGATCATCGGTACCATCGCAGAGACACACACCGATCGTCACGGCGGTGGATTGCATCGCCGTCGAACGCGACCGCGAGGCGCTGTGCGCGCCGCGTGCAGCAAACCCCGATGAACACGCACCGGAGGCCCGACCAATGAAACCCGGCGAATCCTTCATGAACAGCTTTCCTTCCCTCAACTTCGGTCTGGGCGAAGACATCGACATGCTGCGAGAGAGCGTAAGCGCGTTTGCCGCAAAGGAGATCGCGCCGCGGGCCGCGGACATCGACCGCGACAACACTTTTCCCATGGACCTGTGGCGCAAGTTCGGCAAGCTGGGCGTGCTCGGCATTACCGCCGAAGAGGAGTACGGCGGCTCCAACATGGGATACCTCGCGCACATCGTGGCGATGGAAGAGATCTCGCGGGCCTCGGGATCGGTCGGACTGTCCTATGGGGCGCACTCGAACCTGGCGGTGAACCAGATCCAGCGCAACGGCACGCCGGCGCAGAAACGCAAGTACCTTCCCCGGCTGATCTCCGGCGAGTACGTCGGCGCCCTGGCGATGAGCGAGCCGAACTCGGGCTCGGACGTCGTAAGCATGAAGCTCCGGGCCGAGCGCAACGGAGGGCGCTTCATCCTCAACGGCAACAAGATGTGGATCACCAACGGCCCTGACGCGGACCTGCTGATCGTTTATTCCAAGACCGATGCGGGCGCTGGTCCCAAGGGCATCAGCGCTTTTATCGTCGAGAAAGGATTCAAGGGGTTCTCGACCGCGCAGAAACTGGACAAGCTCGGCATGCGAGGCTCGAATACCTGCGAACTGGTGTTCCGGGACTGCGAAGTGCCTGCCGAGAACGTGCTGGGCGAAGTGGACAAGGGCGTGCAAGTGCTGATGAGCGGGCTGGATTTCGAGCGCGCGGTGCTTTCGGCGGGGCCGCTCGGGATCATGCAAGCCTGCCTGGACGTTGTCCTGCCGTACGTGCACCAACGCGTGCAGTTCGGCCAGCCGATCGGCGAATTCCAGCTCATGCAGGGCAAGCTCGCCGACATGTACACCACCATGAACGCCTGCAAGGCCTACGTCTACGCGGTTGGCAGAGCCTGCGACCGCGGCGAGACCACGCGCAAGGATGCCGCCGGCGCGATCCTGTATGCCGCCGAGAAGGCGACCTGGATGGCTGGAGAGGCGATCCAGGCGCTGGGCGGCAACGGCTATATCAACGACTATCCGACCGGGCGGCTGTGGCGCGATGCCAAGCTGTACGAGATCGGCGCCGGCACTTCGGAGATCCGCCGCTGGCTGATCGGCCGCGAGCTCTTTTCCGAGACCCGGTAACAAGGGTCGCCGCTTCGGAGAGTCCGCGAAGTGCATCAGCCTGTCATTCGCTGCGGCGCGCTGGTGAAGCCGGGAGCGGGCCGTTTTTCTCCCGCGCCCTTGGCGGTTGGACCTTGATGAGTTCGCCGATGGCTGGCGTCGAGCAACAGACCGGGCAGGACGTGGCGTTTCTGGTCGCGCAGGGGATGCTCGACGGTTTCAACCGGCACTACCGGCTTTTCCGCGAGACCAGCCGCTACGCCAAGAGCCTGTTCGAAGGCGGGCAATGGGCGGAGCTGCAGCGCGTTTCGCGGGAACGCATCGCCTTCTACTCCCGGCGGGTGAGCGAGACCGTCGACTACCTGCGGCGGCGCTTTGGTACCGACGAGCTGCCGGATGCGGTGTGGCAGCAGGTGAAGCTGCACTACATCGGCCTGCTGTCCAACCACAGGCAACCGGAGCTTGCGGAAACCTTCTTCAACTCGGTGACCTGCCGGATCCTGCATCGCAGCTACTACCACAACGACTTCATTTTCGTGCGGCCGACCCTGTCGACCGAGCACATCGATTCGGATCCGCCGACCTATCGCAGCTACTACCCGGCCAAGACCGGGCTGCGCAGGACGCTGCACGCCATACTTGCCGACTTCGGGTTGCGCAACCCTTTCGAGGATCTGGAGAGGGATCTGCGCCTGCTGCTGCGCGCCGCACGGGCGCGACTGCCGAGGCCCTTCGTGACCGAGGCCAACCACCAGATTCAGGTGCTCTCGTCGCTGTTCTTCCGCAACAAGGGCGCCTACCTCATCGGAAAGATCATCAACGGCGACCTGGAAGCGGCGTTCGCGATCCCGATCCTGCGCAATGACGACGGCACCCTCTATCTCGATGCGCTGCTGTTCGAGACCGAGCGGCTGGCCATACTGTTCGGGTTCTCGCGGGCTTATTTCCTGGTGGACATGGAAGTGCCCTCCGGCTACGTTCATTTCCTCCGCAGCCTGCTGCCGCTCAAGCCGGTCGCCGAGATCTACACCATGCTCGGTCTGCAGAAGCACGGCAAGACGCTCTTCTACCGTGATTTCCTGCACCACCTGAGGCATTCGAGCGACCAGTTCGCGATCGCCCCGGGAATAAAGGGCCTGGTAATGGTGGTATTCACCCTGCCGTCCTACCCGTATGTGTTCAAAGTCATACGCGACGCGATCCTGCCACCCAAGGAAATCACCCGCGAAGGCGTGAAGCAGAAGTATCTGATCGTCAAGCAGCACGACCGCGTCGGCCGGATGGCGGACACGCTGGAGTACACCGACGTCGCCCTGCCGAAGGAACGCTTCTCTCCCGAGGTGCTCGACGAACTGCGCACCGCAGCCCCCTCCACCCTGGAGGACGAGGGCGACACCCTGATCATCAAGCACCTGTACGTCGAGCGGCGGATGGTTCCGCTCAATCTCTTTCTCGACCAGGCGAGCGCCGAGCAGGCCCGCGTCGCGGCCCTCGACTACGGTCTGGCGATCAAGCAGCTTGCCTGGGCCAACATCTTTCCCGGGGACATGCTGTTCAAGAACTTCGGGGTGACCCGCTACGGCCGGATAGTGTTCTACGACTACGACGAGATCGCCTACATGACCGAGTGCTGTTTTCGACGGATCCCGCCGGCTCCGAACGACGAGGCAGAACTGTCGGCCGAGCCGTGGTACCCGGTCGGCCCTCACGATGTTTTCCCGGAAGAGCTCGCCCCGTTTCTGTTCACCGCTCAGCCGGTGCGAGACGCGTTCCTCGCGCAGCATGCCGACCTGCTGACCCCGGAGTTCTGGAACCGGGCGAAAGAGCGGATCGCAGGAGGGCATATCGAGGACGTGTTCCCGTATCCCGATTCGATCCGCTTCAGGAACCGGCTCACACGACAGGATTCGCCGCGCAGGCACGGACAGGATGGAGCCCGACAGGCAACCTCTTCATGAATCGTGCCCTTGTATCCTGGCGGTGAGACTCGGACTTAACGGAGGTTCATATGGCTGCTGACCCGGTGGTAATTGTTTCCGCTGCCCGCACCCCGATGGGGGCGTTCCAGGGCGAGCTGAAGGACTTCAACGCCTCGCAGCTCGGCGCCGCGGCCATCCGCGCCGCGGTCGAGCGCGCGGGAATCGGACCCGACGCGGTCCAGGAAACCATCATGGGCTGCGTGCTGCCCGCGGGGCAGGGCCAGGCGCCGGCGCGTCAGGCGGCGCTGGGCGCCGGGCTGCCGCTGTCGGTGGGCTGCACGACCGTGAACAAGATGTGCGGCTCGGGAATGAAGGCCGCGATGCTGGCTCACGACCTGCTCGTCGCCGGGAGCAACGACGTCATCGTCGCCGGCGGAATGGAATCGATGACCGGTGCGCCGTATCTGCTGCCCAAGGCGCGCGCCGGCTACCGGATGGGCCACCAGCAGGTACTCGACCACATGTTTCTCGACGGGCTGGAGGACGCCTACGACAAGGGCCGGCTGATGGGGACGTTCGCCGAGGACTGCGCCTCCAAGTACGCGTTTTCGCGCGAGCAGCAGGACAGTTTCGCGGTGACGTCGCTGCAGCGCGCGCAGAAGGCCAACCAGGATGGCAGCTTTGCCTGGGAAACCGTGCCGATGGCGATCAAGGCGGGAAAGGAAGAGCGTTTCGTCGAGCGCGACGAGCAGCCCTTCAAGGCGAACTTCGACAAGATTCCGCTGCTGAAGCCCGCTTTCAGGAAGGACGGCACGGTCACCGCCGCCAATTCCAGTTCGATCTCCGACGGCGCGGCCGCGCTGGTCATGATGCGGGCATCGACTGCGGCCAAAGTGGGCGCGACCCCGCTCGCGCGAGTTGCCGGCCACTCCACCCACTCGCAGGAGCCGGGCTGGTTCACCACCGCGCCGGTCGGCGCGATCAGGAAATTGTTCGACAGGACCGGCTGGAACAAGGACACGGTGGACCTCTATGAGATCAACGAGGCGTTTGCCGTGGTGACCATGGCGGCGATGAAAGAGCATGGCCTGCCGCACGACAGGGTCAACGTCCACGGCGGCGCCTGCGCGCTTGGCCACCCGATCGGTGCCAGCGGGGCGCGGATCCTGGTTACCCTGATCGGCGCGCTGCGCAAGCGCGGCGGCAGGCGCGGAGTCGCCTCCCTGTGCATCGGCGGGGGCGAAGCCACCGCCATGGCGATCGAGCTGCTTTAGGCTGAACCGCCAGGGTTTACTGCCGGAGGGCTAGATGGCGAACAAGAAGATCGGGTTCATCGGCGTCGGGATGATGGGACACGGAATGGCGAAGAACCTCGTCGAGAAGGGCTTCCCGACGACGGTCCTGGGCCACAGGAACCGCGATCCGGTCGTGGACCTGGTCAAGCGCGGCGCCGCAGAGGCGAAAAATCTCTCCGGCCTTCTCGCCGATTCGGAGATCGTCTTCATCTGCGTGACCGGCTCGCCGCAGGTCGAGGATCTGCTGTATCGCAAGGAAGGCATCCTCGAGTGTTCGCGGGCCGGCCAGATCGTGGTCGATACCTCGACCAGTCAGCCGTTCTCGACGCTGAAGATCGCTTCCGACCTGAAATCGAAAGGCGTGCGTTTCGTCGATGCTCCGCTGACCCGCACTCCGGTGGAAGCCGAGCAGGGACGGCTCAACACCATGGTCGGCGCGGACCAGGCGACCTTCAAGGAAGTCGAACCGGCGCTGAAGGCGTTCTGCGAGAACATCTTTCACGTCGGCGAGGTAGGCGCAGGCCACAAGATCAAGCTCATCAACAATTTCGCCGCGATCGGACAGATGGCGTTGATCGCGGAGGCGCTGACCGCATGCGCCAAGCTCGGGGTCGACCCGAAGAAGTACTTCCAGCTCGTTTCCACCGGCGCCGCCAACTCCGGGATTTTTCAGATGCTGGCGGGCAAGGCTGTCGAAGGCGACTACACCGGTATGAAGTTCGGGCTGGCGAATGCGTTGAAGGACGTGCGCTACTACATGCAGATGGCGATGGAAGGCGGAATATCGGGACCGATGGCCGCGGCCACGCTTACATCGCTGGCACAGGCGGTGAATCTCGGGTTCGGCGGGCCGGAACATCTCGTCGCCTCCCTGGTTCCGGCGCAGGCGAAGATCAACAACACGCCGTTTCCTCCCAAACCCTGACCCTGTTCTCCCCCTGACAGAGCTTCCTCATGATGACTGAAAGAAAACTGATTTCTTCGGGATCGAGCTTCGAAAAGACGGTCGGTTACAGCCGGGCGGTGGTCGATGGCGAATGGATCTTCGTCTCCGGCACGACCGGCTACGACTATTCGACGATGACCATTGCGCCGGACGCGGAGAGCCAGACCCGGCAGACCTTCCGCAACATCGAGCACGCCTTGTCGCAGGCGGGTGCGAGCCTGGACGACGTGGTGCGCGTGCGCTACTACCTGACCGACCGGGCAGACTTCAAGAAACTCGGCCCGGTTTTCGGCGAGTTCCTCGGAAAGGCTCGGCCCGCCGCCACTGCGGTCATTTGCCAGCTGGTGGAACAGGCAATGAAAATCGAGATCGAAGTGACCGCGCGCCGCGGCGGGCAAGGCGAGCGAAAGCGATAGAGGCGAGCATGCCGAATCCAATCGAGTTCTATTTCGACTTTGCTTCTCCATACGGCTATTTCGCGGCGACCAGGATCTCGAAGATCGCAGCCGGGCACGGCCGTGCGGTGTCGTGGAAACCGATTCTGCTCGGGGCGGTTTTCAAGGTGACCGGAATGGGGCCGCTGCCATCGCTCCCGCTCAAGGGCGACTACAGCGTACGTGACATGAAACGGGTCTCGCGCCTGTGGAAGATCCCGTTCAATCTGCCGAGCAAGTTTCCGATCGCCGGCCAGGCGCCTTCGCGCATCGTCTATTGGCTGGAGGCGCAGCACCCGGGAAAGCAGGAAGCCGCGATCCTCGCGCTGTTTCACGCCTACTTCGTCGAGGATCGCGATATCTCCAGCCCTGAAGTGGCGGCCGACGTGGTCGCCACGATCGGGCCGGACCGCGCGGCGCTGCTCGCCGCCACCCAGGACCAGGCGATGAAGGACAGGCTGCGGCAGGAAGTCGAGGCCGCGATTGCAAAGGGCGTCTTCGGCTCGCCTTACATCATGGTCGATGGCGAGCCTTTCTGGGGCTCGGACCGGCTCGAGCACGTCGAGCGCTGGCTTGCCAGCGGCGGCTGGTAACAGCCCTTCGTCCGTCGCAAAGGACCGATCTTGGCCGAATACCTGCTCTACGGGTTTGCCCAGTCGGGCAACTCGTACAAACCCGCGCTGTGCCTCGAGCTCGCGGGAGCCGATTGGGCGCCGCGCTTCGTCGACTACTTCAACGGCGAGACCCGGACGCCGGCCTATCGCCAGATCAACGAGATGGGCGAAGCCCCGGTCTTGCAGCACGGGACGACCCGGCTTTCTCAATCGGGGGTGATCCTGGATTACCTCGCGGAGCGCCTGGGCAGATTCGGAGCTACCGACGCCGCCGAGCGCCGCGAGATTTTTCGCTGGCTGCTGTGGGACAACCACAAGCTCACCAGCTACACCGCGACCTATCGTTTCATGCGCACGTTCATACCGAACGCCGATCCGTCCGTGGTGGCCGAGTTTCGCAAGCGAGCGGAAACAAGCTGGAAGATTCTCGACACTCACCTGTCCGGGCGAAAGTACGTCGTGGCAGAGCGGCTGACGATCGCCGACCTGTCGATCTGCGGCTACCTCTACTGGGATGACGAGCTGGCGGTCGACTGGACTCAGTACCCTAACATCCGCGACTGGCTTGCACGTATTCGCAGCGAGACGCGCTGGAAACATCCCTACGATCTGCTGCCTGGACATCCGATCCCGGCGAAGGCGAAGTAGATGCCGGCAATCCCGGTCAAGCTCAACCCCCGATCCGCCGAGTTCAGGGCCAACGCCGAGGCCACGGCGCGCCTGGTGGCCGACCTGCGGGCCAAGGTCGAGGTGGCGGCGCAAGGCGGTGGCGAGGCCGCGAGGCAGAAGCACGTCGCGCGCGGGAAGCTGCTGCCGCGCGACCGTGTGCGGCGGCTGCTGGACGTCGGCTCGCCTTTCCTCGAGCTGTCGCAGCTCGCCGCAGTGAACATGTACGACAACCAGGTGCCCTCAGCCGGACTTATCACCGGAGTGGGGAGGGTCTCGGGCCGGGAATGCGTGATCGTGGCCAACGACGCCACGGTCAAAGGCGGCACCTACTATCCGGTCACGGTAAAGAAGCATCTTCGCGCACAGGAGATCGCGCAGCAGAACCGCCTGCCGTGCGTCTACCTGGTCGACTCCGGCGGCGCCAACCTCCCGAACCAGGACGAGGTCTTCCCCGACCGCGACCACTTCGGCCGCATCTTCTACAACCAGGCGAGCATGTCGGCCTCGGGCATCCCCCAGATCGCGGTGGTGATGGGCTCGTGCACCGCCGGTGGCGCCTATGTTCCGGCGATGGCGGACGAAGCGGTGATCGTGAGGAACCAGGGCACGATCTTCCTCGGCGGTCCGCCGCTGGTTAAGGCCGCGACCGGCGAGGTCGTCAGCGCGGAAGAACTCGGCGGCGCGGAGGTGCACGCTCGCGCCTCCGGGGTGGCGGATCACTACGCCCTCGACGACGATCACGCCCTGGAAATCGCGCGGAGGATCGTCTCCAACCTCAACCTGCGCAAGGAGGTCGGGCTCGACCTGAGGCCGTCCCGGGAGCCGTTGCACGACCCGGCGGAACTGCACGGCGTCGTGCCGACCGATACCCGCAAGCCATTCGAGGTGCGCGAAGTCATCGCCCGTGTGGTCGACGGCAGCGAGCTGCACGAGTTCAAGCCGCTCTATGGAACGACGCTGGTCACCGGCTTCGCGCACATCTTCGGCTACCCGGTCGGCGTCATCGCCAACAACGGAATCCTGTTCTCGGAGTCGGCGCTGAAGGGCGCGCACTTCATCGAGCTTTGCGCGCAGCGCGGCATCCCGCTGGTGTTCCTGCAGAACATCACCGGCTTCATGGTCGGCAGGAAATACGAGGCGGGCGGAATCGCCAAGGACGGCGCCAAGATGGTCACCGCGGTGGCCTGCGCGCAGGTGCCGAAATTCACGGTCATCATCGGCGGCAGTTTCGGCGCCGGCAACTACGGCATGTGCGGCCGCGCCTACTCTCCGCGCTTCCTGTGGATGTGGCCGAGCGCGCGCATCTCGGTCATGGGAGGCGAGCAGGCGGCAAGCGTGCTGGCCCAGGTCAAGCGCGACGGCATCGAAAAATCCGGCGGAGCATGGAGCCAGGAACAGGAGGAAGCGTTCAAGGAACCGATCCGGTCGCAGTACGAGGCGCAGGGCCACCCGTACTATGCTACCGCGCGGCTCTGGGACGACGGCGTCATCGACCCGGCCGACACCCGCATGGTGCTCGGGCTCGGGATCTCGGCGGCGCTCAATGCGCCCATCCCCAGGACGACTTTCGGCGTGTTCCGGATGTAATGCCCGACCGCGGAGGAACCCGGGAATCGACTGGAGCGAAACGGCGATGACTGAGAAGACGATCCAGGTTTCGGTTGCCGATCGCGTGGCCACGGTGACGCTCAACCGCCCCGAAGTGCACAACGCCTTCGACGATCACCTGATCCACGAGCTGACCCATGTGCTGAACGGGCTCGGCCACGACCCCGGTGTTCGCGTCGTGGTGCTGGCGGGTGCGGGCAAAAATTTCTCTGCCGGCGCCGATCTGAACTGGATGAAGCGCATGGCCGGCTATTCGGAGGCGGAGAACCTGCGCGACGCGGTCGCCATGGCCAACCTGATGCACACCCTTGCCGGCCTGCCCAGACCGACCATCGCCCGGGTGCAGGGCGCGGCTTTCGGCGGCGGCGTCGGCCTGGTGGCCTGCTGCGACATCGCGGTGGCCGGCGCCGACGCCAGCTTCTCGCTGTCGGAGGCCCGCCTCGGCCTGATCCCCGCGGTGATCAGCCCGCACGTCATCCGCGCCATCGGCCGGCGCGCGGCGCAGCGCTATTTTCTCAGCGCCGAGAAGTTCGCGGCGCAGGAAGCGCTTCGCATCGGCCTGGTGCACGAAGTCGCCGATCCGCAGCGCCTGGACGAGGCGGTCGCCCGGATCACGACCGAGTTGCTCAAGAGCGGCCCGCACGCGGTCTCCGCGGCAAAACGGCTGATCGTCGATGTGGCGGATTCGCCTCTGAACGACGCGATCGTCGAGGAGACCGCGCGCCGGATCGCCACCATCCGCGTCAGCCCCGAGGGACGCGAAGGCATCGCCGCCTTTCTCGAAAAGCGCAAGCCCGGCTGGATGTCCGAGGACAAGTGACATCGAGAATCTCAACGCAGAGACGCAAAGAACGCGCGTCCTTCGCGTCTCTGCGTTGAGAGTTTGATTTCACGATGTTCGACACGATACTCATAGCGAACCGTGGCGAGATCGCGGTGCGCGTGGCCCGCACCGCGAAGCGGCTGGGGATACGCACCGTGGCGGTTTACTCGGAAGCCGACGCCGGCGCGCTGCACGTGGAAGCCTGCGACGAAGCGCGCCTGATCGGGCCGGCGCCGGCGCGCGATTCCTACCTGCGCATCGACCGCATCCTCGACGCGGCGAAGCAGTCCGGCGCGCAGGCGATCCATCCCGGTTACGGCTTCCTGTCGGAGAACGCGACCTTTGCCCGCGCCTGCGCCGAGGCGGGGATCGTGTTCATCGGTCCACCGGCGGCGGCGATCCAGGCGATGGGCTCGAAGAGCGCCGCCAAGGCGCTGATGGAACTGGCCGGCGTTCCGCTCGTGCCCGGCTATCACGGCGAGAAGCAGGATGCCGCGTCCCTGGAAAAAGAAGCGCAGCGCATCGGCTACCCGGTGCTGATCAAGGCCTCGGCGGGCGGCGGCGGCAAGGGCATGCGGGTCGTGAACGCGGCCGCGGAGTTCGCCGACGCCTTGTCGGGCGCGAAGCGCGAGTCGGCTTCGAGTTTCGGCGACGACCGGGTGCTGATCGAGAAGTACCTGACGCGCCCGCGCCACATCGAGATCCAGGTCTTCGGCGACAGCCACGGCAATTTCGTTTACCTGTTCGAGCGTGACTGCTCGGTGCAGCGCCGCCACCAGAAAATCCTGGAGGAGGCGCCCGCGCCCGGCATGACGCAGACCCGCAGGCGCGAGATGGGCGAGGCGGCGATCGCCGCGGCCCAGGCGGTCGGCTATGCGGGAGCCGGAACGGTGGAGTTCATCGTCGATCCGGCCGGGCGCTTCTACTTCATGGAAATGAACACGCGCCTGCAGGTAGAGCATCCGGTGACCGAGATGATCACGGGACTGGACCTCGTCGAGTGGCAGCTGCTTGTGGCGGCAGGCGAGACACTGCCGCTTTCGCAGGATCGGCTGTCGATCTCCGGGCATGCGATCGAGGCGCGCATCTACGCCGAGGATCCGGCGCGCGGCTTTCTGCCCACCGCGGGGCGCATCGCGCACCTGCGGCAGCCGGCGGCCTCCGCCCACGTGCGCATCGACAGCGGCGTGCGCCAGGGCGACGAGATCGGCGTGAACTACGATCCGATGATCGCCAAGCTGGTCGTGTGGGATGCGGACCGTCCGGGCGCATTGAGTCGCCTGCGTGCCGCGCTCGCCGAATTCGAGATCGTCGGCCTCGCGACCAACGTCGCCTTTTTGCTGACGGTCACGGCGCACCGCGCGTACGCCGAAGCGCACCGCGAACCGGAGCTGCTGGAAACCGGGCTGATCGAGCGTTACCGTGCGCAGCTTTTTCCCGAGGCGCAGCCGGCCACCGACGAGGTGCTGGGGCTCGCGGTGCTGTCCGAGCTGTTGCACTTCGATCGGATGGCGGGGATCGAGGCGCAACGCTCTGCGGACCCGCATTCGCCCTGGCACCGCAGGGACGGCTGGCGGCTGAACCAGGACAACCACCACACCTTCGTCTTCCTCGACAACGGTCGCCGCGTCGAGGTGGTCGCGCACTACCGGCCGGGCGGGTATCTGCTCGAGCTGCCCGGCGGCGCCACGCGCGCGAGCGCGGAGGAACTGGACCAGACGCGAATCGCCGCCGATCTCGGCGGCAGGCGAATCAACGCTACGGTCGTGCGCCACGGCGATGCGCTCACGGTGTACGCCGCCGGTTCGATGCATCGTCTGGAGTACAGCCGGCCGCAGGCGCTGGAAGAAGAGGATCCCAGCGGCAGGCTGGCCTCGCCGCTGCCGGGCAACGTGATCCAGGTGCTGGTCGAGCAGGGCGCGTCCGTGAGCAAGGGCCAGGCGCTGATGATCATCGAAGCGATGAAGATGGAGCACACCATCGTCGCGCCGCACGCCGGCCGGGTGGCGCAGATATACTTCGGCTCGGGCGACCGGGTCGACGAGGGCGCGCAGTTGCTGGCGCTGGAAAGCGAATGAAACATCCGAAGAAAGTGAAGATGGTCGAGGTCGGTCCGCGCGACGGACTGCAGAACGAGGCGAAGACCATCGCGCTCGAAGTGAAGGTCGAGCTGATCGACCGGCTGTCGGACGCCGGTCTGCCGGTCGTCGAGGCTGGCAGCTTCGTCTCGCCCAAGTGGGTGCCGCAGATGGCCGACACCGCCGAGGTTCTGGCGCGCATTCGCCGCAGGCCCGGCGTGTCCTACCCGGTGCTGGTGCCGAACATGAAAGGTCTCGAAGGCGCGATCGCCGCCGGCTGCGACGAGGTCGCGATCTTCGGCGCCGCGACCGAGACCTTCTCGAGGAAGAACATCAACTGCTCGATCGCCGAGTCGCTGGAGCGCTTCACGCCTGTTGCCAAGGCCGCGCGCGACAACGGCATGCGGGTGCGCGGCTACATGTCGGTGGTGCTTGGCTGTCCCTACGAGGGCGAAGTCAATCCGAAGCAAGTTGCGGACGTCTCCCGCCAGCTCCGGGACATGGGCTGCTACGAGATCTCGCTCGGCGACACCATCGGCACCGGCACACCGGCGAAAACCCAGCGCCTGTTCGAGACGGTGGGCAAACACATCCCGATGGACAAGCTCGCGGGGCACTTCCACGACACCTACGGCCAGGCGCTCGCCAACATCCTCGCGGCGCTGGAGCTGGGGGTGGCCACCTTCGACAGCTCGATCGCCGGCCTCGGCGGGTGCCCGTACGCCAAGGGCGCGACCGGCAACGTGGCCAGTGAAGATGTCCTCTACATGCTCCAGGGCATGGGCATCGAGACCGGCGTGGACATGGGCCGGCTGCTCGACACCGCGGAGTTCATCTGCGCCGCGCTGGACCGGCCGACTGTTTCGCGCGCCGGACGCGCGCTTGCGGCCAAGCGCAGGAAGGCCGCGTGAACTCGCCCGCCGAACAGATCCCTTCGCCCTGCAACAACGTCTGCCAGCTCGATCCCGACACCGGATACTGCCGCGGCTGTCTGCGGACTATCGAGGAAATAGCCGGCTGGCTCGACTACAGCAACGAAGAGAAGCTCGCGGTGCTCGAGCGGCTCGAAGAGCGTCGCACACTATATAAATGAATCCCCTGTCGCCTCACGCGCCGCGCAAACTGCTGCACAAGCGCCACGTCGCCTGCTTCGGCTACGCCCGCGAAGACGGGCTGTGGGATATTGAGGGCCACCTGGTCGACACCAAGACCTACGACCTGCACGATCTCGACCGCGGCCCGACCCCGGCGGGGCAGCCGCTGCACGAGATGTGGCTGCGGCTCACCGTCGACGTCGATCTGAACATCGTCGCGGCGGAAGCGAAGACCGTCTGGGGTCCGTACACGATGTGCGGCGACATCACGCCGAACTTCCAGCGCCTCAAGGGCCTCGCGATCAAGCCGGGCTTCAGCCAGAAGGTCCGCGAGCTGCTCGGCGGAACGCAGGGCTGCACGCACCTGGTCGAGCTCCTCGGCCCGATCGCCACCACTGCGTTCCAGACCGTGCATTCGGAGAAGGTGAAGCGCGAGCGCGCCGCCGGCGTGCGCAAGCGCCCGGCGCTCATCGGTTCCTGTCACGCCTGGGCCGCCGACAGCCCGGTGGTCGAGAAGCGCTACCCGGAGTTCTTCACCGGCAAGAGCAAGCGCGGTTAGGCGCATGCGCCCGAAGCCGCTCGCCGGGATTCGAGTGCTCGACCTGACGCGGCTCCTGCCGGGCCCGGTGTGCACGCTGCACCTCGCGGATCTCGGCGCCGACGTGATCAAGGTCGAGGACACCGGCGCGGGCGATTACGCCCGCACCCTCGGCGTGTCCAAGGGGCTCGCGCCCGTCTTCGTCGCCATCAACCGCAACAAGCGCAGCCTGCGGCTCGATCTCAAGCAGCCCGCGGGCGTCGAAGTGTTCCTGCGGCTCGCGCGGGACGCCGCGGTCATCGTCGAGAGCTTCCGCCCCGGCGTGGTCGATCGCCTGGGCGTCGGCTACGCAGCGTGCAGTCGCGTCAACGCGAAGATCGTGTACTGCGCGATCTCCGGCTACGGGCAGACCGGCCCTTACCGCGACCTCGCGGGCCACGACGTCAACTACTGCAGCGTCGCCGGGCTCACCGAGCAGATCGGCGTGGCGGGCGGCGACCCGGCGCTTCCCAACGTGCAGATCGCCGACATCCTCGGCGGCGCGGTGGTGCCGGCGATGGGGATTCTCGCCGCGCTGTTCGACGCCGCGCGCACCGGCCAGGGGCGATACGTGGACGTGGCGATGACCGAGGGCGTGCTTGCGCACAATCTCCAGGCCCTTGCCGCGGTGGCGACGCAGGGGCGCGCGCTGCCGATGGGAGAGGATTTCCTCAGCGGCCGCGAGCCGTGCTACGCGGTATACCGCTGCGCCGACGGCCGCTACATGGCGGTGGGCGCGCTGGAAAAGAAATTCTGGGACGGGGTGTGCGACGTGCTCGCGCGGCCGGACTTGAAGGCCCACCACTGGAGCCTGGGCGGCGGCGATCGCGAGGGCACCAAGCGCGCGCTAGAGGAGATTTTCGCCAGCAAGCCGCAGTCGCACTGGGTCGGAAAGTTCGCCAAGGCTGATTGCTGCGTCACCCCGGTGCTGCGGATGGAGGAAAGCCTCGAAGACCCGCAGGTGCGCGCACGCGGGATGGTGGTGCGCGCGCCACACCCGCAGGCGGGTGAGACATTGCAGTTCGCGCCGCCGCTCAAGATGAGCGACTACGCCTTCGAGGCCGCGCGTCCCGCGCCGGCGGCGGGCGAGCACAGCGAGGAGATCCTGCGGGAAGCAGGCTTCGCCGGCGCGGAGATTGCTCGGCTGCGGAGTGCCAGGGTAATCTGAGGGTTAGCCAACTCCGCACATATCCCAGAAGGCCGTCCGCGACCGCGCGGACATCAGCGCCACCGGCTGGGCTGAACCTCGCACATTACTCGCACAGCAACTCCACAACCACTTCAATTTCGTCCAGCCAATCAAGAACCAGCGCCTGCGGACGTTTCCTCGCAGGTGTGCACAGCGCATCCGTTGGGTGTTTCGCTCCGCTGATAAGGTACTGATAACGGGCTAGATCAAGTGCCTTCCGGGCGCTTTCCTGGTTTCTGTGTGCGTAAAAGTTCCTGAACGTCGGCAAGTCGTAGAAAACTCGCGCTTGCGTCGAGAGTGCCCTTCGGATATCTGGCTCGTGTGAAGGCTGTATCTCGACGCACGTCCTTAGCAGGATGTTAATGTCGTGCCACGCCGGCTCGTCGCGGCGAGACGTCGGTGCTGCGGCGGCCGGTCCTTTCGCCACCTTGGCAGCAGCGTACAAGAGATCGGCTGGCGTATTGATGGCTTTATTTCCGAGCACCACGCGCGATCCGTCAGGACGCTTCGGATAACTTAGGAGTGACAGCAGGTAGCTGCGAACGAAGTTGGCCCAGAGATTCTGGGCCTCGAGGACGGCAAATCCAATGCCGCGATCGCGGTCTGATCGCGATGTCGTTGGCGCCGCGACGAGAATAACAGCGGCTTTAAGGCGGGCCAAACGGCGGAGCACGACCCGCTCGAGCTTTTCAAAGCTGCCCGCCGGACGCATTTACAGCAGCGACGACTGTAGCGCCTTCCCGAGCCACTGAATCCGCGTCTTCCGTTGCGTGTCGACGTTGGTCTTGCTCGCGCAGGCCAGGACGAACGGAACGAACTTCTCTTCCGGCGAGTCCACCTCCAGCGCCTCCGCTAGTGCCGTGAGGTTCGTCACGGCAACATTTCGGTCGAAGACGAACTGCGTCGGCGCGTCAAACACGTCCCCCAAGGGCTCGGTTGGCGCAAGCGAATGGGAGACCGCAAGTAAGAGCGCGTAGAAAACATGCGGTTTCATCAACGGCCCGTTGTGAATCTCCGGCAGATCGGTGATGAAGCCCATGGCCTGCTCAAGTCTCGCGCGGATCGCCTCCGCCGGCGGAAATTCCTTATCGAACTCCTTGTACAAATTATCCAGGTCCTTCGGCCTAGTCGTCTTCACGCCGTGGATGAGCGCATGAATGCACTCCGCAAACAGCTTAGTGTCCTGCATGCGCACGATGTGCTTCTCGGTCAGGACGCCGAGGTGCAGAATGCTTTCCTCGTAGTCGCGCGTGAGCTGGTAGACGAACCACTTAAACTCGCCTTGGTAGTCGGCGTGTCGGAGCTCCTCAGGATTAAGCGGGACGGTATATGAGTTGAGGCGTCGAAAAGCCTGCCGAATCTCGGCAGTCGACACTGAGACGAACAGGTCGATGGAAAGCTGGTAAGTGAGGAACCGTCCTTTAAGGTGGTCGTCGAGCTGATCGTAGGTCTTGCCTCGTGCGGTCTCGATCTCGGAGCGCTTCGACAGCGACATCCTGTTATGAAAGAACTCATGGATGGTCTTGCTGCGTTGCTGCCCGTCGACGATTTCTTTCACGGTCTTCTTGCTCTTGAGATCCGTTTTTTGGAACAGAAAGATCTTCGGGCTCGGATAGCCGAGTAGTATGGTTTCAATGAAGAACGATCGGGCCGCGGGTGGCCACACCTTGTCGCTGCGCTGATACTCGTTATTGGGAGCGATCTCGTTACGATCCATCGCCGCGCAGTAGTCGGCGACAGTCATCGGGCTTTGCACAGGCGGGATCATGTTGTTCGAAGGTCCATGGAAGTTGGTCTATTGAACTTCGCAACGTCGCCGCACGCCAGGCAACGCGGCAAGTTGCGGAAGCTCAGGTCCTTTTACCTGGTTCGGAATACTTTCCGCAGATGCCAGTTTTGGGCGCTCGACATGGGAAAGCAAGCGGCATCGTAAGGGCTGTGGAATTCGGCTCGCATCAGGTAGTGTGGCGGCTTCTCCGGCCGACGTAAACGGGTCGAACCGCGAGCCTGTTCAGCATGACCGACCGAACCAGGGCTACGGATATCTAGAAGCGTTTTTCGTACTCGATTGAGATCCGGACCAGCGCCGCAGAGTACTCTCGTTCCGTGGCTGCGGTGGCCAGCCATTGGAAGGGGTACGGCGGTACGTTGGTTGCCACGAAGCGAAGGATGATGGTCTCGAGAAAGTGCGGCGAGACGTGCTGCATGATCCGTTTCTCAGCCTCGCCTGCCTCTTGAATTGGATGCCGATAGCCGCCCGTACCAAGAGTCGGCCATTTCTTGTTTTTCTCGTAGCTTGTGTAACTTGCTGCGTGATTGATACCCACGATAGCAACGCAGATAGGATTGCCACCATGCTTTTGGAACTCCAGCACCTGGTTACGCATGTCGGTGCACACGCGGTCGATCTGCTTGATCATGGCTTTTGCGAGAATCTTTACTTCGGCGCCGATTTCTACCGTGGCGACTTCGCCGACGGCTACATGTAGACCTGCGTAACTAACTGGCGCTACGCTTGGAACTCTTTCTCCAAATGTACCGTCACCGCGCCGCGCCTTCTTTCCGATAGTTTTGTTCTTCTTGTTGAGGACGCGCTCGTGAGATTGTGTTCTTTGGACGAGTTTGGACGACCGCCCTAGGTCGACAAGATCTTCGTACAGGAATCCGGCAACGTGATCGCCGAGGGTGGAGATGCGATGTTTGTATCGATGGCCTTTAAACAGACCCTCGAACTCAGTAAGCAGCTTGTAGCTCACCCTCAGGCCTTTTGGTTCTTCGAGGCCGAGAACTCCTGAAATCCTTGACTGTCGCCTTGGACGCCCCGGCGAAGGAACGTTGACGCATAGCGTCACGCAGTCTGGCGATTCCAGCCGCCGCGTATCCCGGATCTATTTCGTTGCTGATGGAGTTACGTCCCGCTTTGTAGGCGGCGATCGCGGTCGAGCATGTTCCAGCAAAAGGGTCGAGAACGACGTCTCCGGCGAAAGAGAACATCCGGATCAACCGTTCGGCCAGCGACACGGGATAGGGTGCCGGGTGTCCATTACGTGTCGACGCCCCCTTTATGTCGTTCCAGAAAGGCTTCCACCAAGCCTGCATTTCGTCCTTTGTGAGCATCGAGAGCGCTTTCTGCACCGTTGAAACCTTGCGGTATTCGCCCCCCTTACGCAGAAACAGGATGTACTCGATGTCGTTCTTGACAATTGCGTTCGGCTGGTAGGGCTTCCCATAGAAGCCGGCACCGTTGCCGGCTGCTTCCGTGACCCCGTTGGCAATCTTGTTCCACAGAATGGGTGACAAGCAGTCAAGCCCGAGTCGTCGGGCACGGACCTGAATGTCAGCGTGCAGAGGCATCACGTAATGCCGACCGGCCTTCTTGCGCGGCAGGCAAATATCTCCGACTACGCAGCATATCCGCCCACCGGGCACAAGGACGCGCGCACACTCCTTCCACGCCTTGTCGAGCTCCTCGAGAAAGACCTCGTAGTCCTCTATGTGCCCCATCTGCCCGGGATGTTGGCGGTACTCTTTGAGCGTCCAATATGGTGGTGACGTTACCACCAGATGGACGGAGTTATCGTCAAGCCAGGAAAACGCCCGCGCGTCGCCAACATGAACTTCGTGAGAGGTGGTGTCGTACGGCGCCGGCCACGGGACATCTCGCAATGCAGCATTAGCCTCGCGGTATCGCTGAAGCGCTATCGGTGTATTGTCTCTTCTCGGGAGGTTGTCGAGCCAACGATGGCTCGCTGCGCTGGCTTGGTCCATTGACTCTGTCCGCGAGTAACTTGGTCCTGCTAAGGTTAAGGTGCTCAGTGGCTCACCCGGTGAGGCTGCGCTCTTGGCCTTGACGCCAGACCAGCGTACCCCTAGACGCTAAATATAGTGGTCTCCGCCGGTTTTGGCTACTAGGTATTGGGTGTAAAGGGGGGCACGATCGTGCCTGTTCTAGACTCCCAGCAGGGTCACGCAGGGGCCGACTGCGAAGCGCTACGCGAGAGCCTTGTGTGGTCTTTATCTCAATCTCCTTTCCGTCCTTTACGGCATCACAGCCGCGTGTCGAGGCCGGTTTGAGAGATAGACCGTAGTGATAAGCGGCCAAAGCCTCGCCCAAGCTTCCGACATGTGGCCATCAGGGGTGAAGTGACGACCGAACATCTCCTCCAGTTCGCACACAACGGAGTAAAGCTGGGCCATCAACTTGGGAAACCGGACCATGTCCATACAATGCCTTCCTAATTGAACTCTCAAATGCGGCCCACTAAAACACCGGGGCCTCAAGTTGACCACTGTGCGGATGATGCCGAGAGACCTCCGTCCGCTCGCGGGCTTCGCCATAAGCGAAGCCTGAGCACTCTTGTTACGTGTTACATCTAGCGCGCCCGCTTGAAGGCGGGACGCTCTGCGCAGCGCTTGCACCAAGCCGCCACCCGCGGACGGCCCTCGAGCGGCAAGCCGAGCTGGGTCCCGAGCAGCAGCCAGCTCGCCGCAGCCACATCCACCAGCGAGAAGCCGCCCATCAGGTAGTCGCGGCCCTCGAGGCGCGCCTCGAGCGCGTCGAGCAGCCGGTCGAGCTGTGCGCGGTTGTACGCCGCGGCCGCCTTGCTGCGATCCTCCGGCTTGTACGAGACGGGCGAATCGAGCCCGTGATACAGGTACTGCATCATGTAGGTGCCGATCTCGGTCATCGCCCACACGGTCCAGCACACGGCGTCGGCGTGCGCCTGCCCCTTCGGCTCGGGCCACAATCCCTTCGCCGCACCG